>Ga0078972_1000235_pt1 | contig 231274 bp, 215 predicted proteins | sample YelNatPaOPGAMG01_FD_67568 | JGI IMG/M metagenome (GOLD analysis project Ga0078972, IMG submission 67568) | Hot spring thermophilic microbial communities from Obsidian Pool, Yellowstone National Park, USA - OP-RAMG-01 (SPADES assembly) (version 2) | ecosystem: Environmental > Aquatic > Thermal... | reverse complement strand
TCAGATCTTCCAGACAATCTTTCATGGGATCAATGATCTTGAAACGCTCGTCTACTTCACGCAGAAGGATGAACCCAGTGTCGGAGGAGATGGTGGCGCCCTGGAAATCTATCCTGATGGCCTGGTTAAGATCTGGCCTGATGGCCTCTTTCTGGGTTTCACCACTAGCGAGCATTTTTATGACCCCGATTTGCTAATATTTACTCCTTATATCATATAGTTATATGGGATATCATATAGTTATATGGGCGGATTTCTCCTTTGGCACCACATTTTCTGGTATTGGTCGAATTGCGGGTGGTATGGCGACCCCGGCGGCTTGGAGCGCTTTCCCGGCCACCCCTGGCAGTGCGGTTCTGAGGTAGTACCAGTCCTCCCCCTGGCGCACTTCGATTTCCACCAGGGCGGCAAGGTCCCGACGGATGTCGGCCCCAGGCAATCCCAATGGCGTTTGACTGTGTTCCGGGAAATCCCCAATTGTCGGGCCACCGCCTTCTTTCCGTGTCCCTGGCGTTTCAACACTTGTATGGCATGCCACTCTTCCATGCTGATCACCCTCCTCACCTCCGACGCCTATACTGGCATCGGCTTATCCCGAGAGGGGTCAATTTTCAATGGCGATTGGGGGTCAGTTTTCAGTGTAGATCTTCACTGGGCGGAAGCCAAGATGACCCGAGCCCGTTGTGCCAGCCGTGGTTCGGTGGTGCCTCCTTTAAACCAGTACTCTGGATTGGTTTAGGGCAAAGCGTCCTACAACGCGGCCTTTGCTTTTGTCGCTGCTATACATGACCTCAATATCATCCCGCTTGAGAAAATTGACACTACCCTCCGCCATCTCCATGCTCATTTTGAAAGCCATTGCCGGGAATCAGAAAAATTCGTGGAGCTATGAGCAGCGATTTGGAAAAATCCACTGGCTCAGGGCTTCAAGACTATGGTTGTGAGGCAGCCGACAGGTGAGGGGCAGAGAACTGACGAATATGCCCCAGAAAAAACGCGAGCTCGATCCCCCACGTAGGGACGAGCTCGCGCTCACAGTCCGATAAGGTAATTTTCAGGCCTTTACCCGGCGAAACCCTCAGGAACTCGAGGCCTTATCTCGGACAACGGGCTTGGCCACCTCCTCGAAATAAGGCTGAAAGACATCTTCATCAAGACGAAGCATCAGGCCTTCGCAAGAAATGCAAATTGCTGTATGATCGTCCAGGCCGGCCACTCTCAGGTCCCGGCTTCCACAATCCACGCATTGGTATTCGTATAATGGCATAATCTCTCTCCCCCCTTACCCTTACGAACTGCTTACCTCCATGTATATGCAATAACCATGCCCCTTAGTATAATCAAGTCCTTAAGGCATTTTTAATACATTTCTAACATTTTGATAATAAATGACAAAATGCACAATGCCAGGGCCATTTGGGAATAAATCTAATAATGTTTAATAAATCAAAAAGATATAATAATTTAATGTTTTTTCAATTGGTTACCTGGCCTGAAAGGCCTCCTGGCTCCAAACCCCCTTGGGGAGATTTTCCCCAAGGACTCCCCTGATTTTTGAAAAAAATAAGGGTCCCCAGCGCATTGTCAAGGAGTTGACAGCACGGTCAGGCACTCGGAGCAGAAAGCAGGAAACCTGAGAGGGAACTCAGGGAAATCCTGAGATAATAACGAGGAGAAACAGGCAAGAGGAAAAGTGGCTAAGGGAGGAATTCACAATCTCATGCGACAATGGTCTTGTCTGGTGACCATTTCTGGGGAATTATGCTCCGCTGATGGGATTAAATTCCCCAAAATTTCTCATGGACTCAGGAAAAATCACCAAAAATGAAAAAGGCTCTTGCAAAATTGAGATACTGCCAGACAGTATCATTCTACCTAGGCGCTCCCTACGCGCAACGAATAATCTCATGTATTTCAAGCGGTTGTGATCTATCAATTTGTTCGGGATGACAGAGATAGCCGTTTTGCAAGAGGCTCATAAACAGATATTCATCTTGAATTGAGCGACTTGTAGCCGCAACCTTTAGGTTGCGCTGGTGACCGCTAACCTAACGGGTTCTGGAAAGCGCGGGCTGAAGCCTGCGGCTACAAGTCAGTCTTCCATGAAATCGCTCAATCTTAGATTCATATTTCATTAGACTGCGGGGGCCGAGTTCGCCTAAGATACCCAGCAGGTTTTCTTGATAATTTCGGCCCTAGGGTTGAATCTTTATGAGGTCTGCCAGAGAAGGGGTCACACTTTCTGCTTAAGGAGAGATCACTGAGGGGTTTCTGCCACAGGATTGTGCTGCTCTGTGGTTTTTTTGCCATAGAGCGAAAAACGCTCCTGCTTATCTATGTAAATTAACAATGAAATAAGCTGGTTACAAATGCAAAAATCGCCGCAAGCCTGGTATGACCCTTGCAAAATTAACAAGCGGGGGGAGATCATGATCTGGCAAAAAACTATCGCACGTCCAATAACGGTCACAGACATCGGTTTGCATTCCGGGCAACCGGTCACCATGTCTCTGTACCCGGCCTCGGCGAATCAGGGGCTCAAGTTTATTCGGACCGACCTTCCCGGCAGACCCCAGGTGCGGGCTCATTACAGCCGGGTGGTGAACACCACCCGGGCCACCACCCTGGGCGAAGGCTCTGCCACCCTGGCCACCGTCGAGCATCTGCTCTCGGCTTTTTATGGCCTGGGCATCGACAACGCGGTTATTGAAGTGGACGGCCCGGAAATCCCCATCATGGATGGCAGCGCCAAACCGTTTGTTGACCTTCTGATGGCGGCTGGTTCTACGTCCTTGCCCTGGCCCCGGGCTTATCTTCTGGTCCACAAACAGGTGGAGTTGTCCAATGGGGATGGTTGGATGCGGGTAGTGCCGGGCCAACCCCGGATCATGTATGCCATCGATTTCCCGCATCCGGTGATCCGGAGGCAGCGCTACACGATGACTCTCGATGCCGAACATTTCCGCCGGGAAATCGCCCCGGCGCGGACCTTCGGCTTCTTAAAAGAGGTGCAGTTTCTGCAATCCCGGGGACTGGCCCGGGGTGGTTCTCTGGACAATGCCCTGGTCCTGGATGATACCCACGTCCTGAACCCGGGTGGACTCAGGTTTCCGGAAGAATTCGTGCGGCATAAGATCCTGGACGCTCTGGGTGATTTGGCCCTCCTGGGAATGCCGATTATAGGCCGTCTGGAGATCAGCCGGGGGAGTCATGACCTGCACCAGCAGTTTGTCCAGCATCTTATTGACCAGGAAAATGCCTGGCGCTTGTGGGTGCCGCCTCTGCACAACCGGACCCCGCGGCGCACCTTTGAACCGGTCCCCTTCTGGGAAGGGGTCCCGGCTTAACCTCTGACCCTGTCTATTTCCGGAGCGCCCCCTGTTACCCATCGGGGGGGTAACCAGGGGGCTCTCTTTCTTTTGGATATTCTCCTCAGTGAACCGAAGCTAAAGTAATTACTTTGTCTCAAAAGTAATTACTTTACCTGCCAGCACCTCCTCCTGGACTGCAATAAATTTGACCAGGAGCCGCCGGTTCTGCCAACCAGGAGGACCGGGCAGGATCACCCGCAGATAATTGGCAGCCAGACCCTTAAGCCAACCCGGCCGTCCGGGAGCCGGCCCTTCTATCAGCACTTCCCCCACTTGGCCGACTTGGTCCTGATAAAAGGCGGCCTTTTTGCGTTGGCCCAATTTTCGCATAGCTTGAGCTCGAAGCTGGACTTCCTCTGCCGGCAGGGGCCGCAGGTTCTGGGCCGGGGTGCCGGGACGCGGGGAGAAGGGGAACACGTGCAGATAGGCGAGGGGCAGAGTTTCCACCAGCGCCATGGTGGCCTCAAAGTCTGCGGAGGTTTCTGCCGGGAAGCCCACGAGAACGTCCAGACCTATGGCTGCTTGGGGAAATTGCCGATGCAGGTTCATGACCAAACCCCGAAAGTGGTCGGGATGGTAAGGGCGCCCCATGGCAGCCAGGACCGCCGGGGAACCGCTTTGCAGGGGGAGGTGAAAGTGGGGGCAAAGATGGGGAACTTTCGACAGGGTTTCCAGCAATTCTGCGGAGATTTCCTGGGGTTCCAGGGAGCTGAGGCGCAGGCGCACGGGCAGGGCAACCTGGGCAAGCCCCCTTAAGAGACGGGCAAGGTTCAGCGGCGGGGAAAGGTCTTTGCCGTATTGGCCCAAGTCGATGCCGGTGAGGACCACTTCCTGAAATCCTCTGGCAGCCAGGGTTTCCAGGGAAGAGCGCACCTCCTCGGGGGGAAGACTGCGGCCAGGACCCCGGACCGAGGGGACAATGCAGTAGCTGCAAGTGTGGCTGCAGCCGTCCTGAACCTTAAGCCAGGCCCGGGTATGGCCTGGAAAGGTCTTGACCAAAACGGGGTGGAACGGCTCCCGGAGACTGAAGCCTCGCACCTGGACCCGGGGGCCAGGGGTCGGTATTGCCGGGGCAACGACATCCGCCAGGCTGGCTTTTTCCAGGTTGCCAAAAACCCTGGTTACTCCTGGGAGAGCGGCGATGGTTTCCGGTGACCGTTGGGCATAACAGCCGGTAACCCAGATGTGAACCTCGGGATATTGGCGAGCTAAACGGCGAATGGTCTGCCGGGCTTGCTGGTCGGCCCGGGCAGTCACCGTACAGGTATTGACCAGAACCACGTCCGGTGTGGTCCCGGATGGGCGGGAAACATAACCCAAACCCTCCAGGGTCTCCGCCAGCGCAGCCGACTCGTATTGGTTTACCTTGCACCCGAAGGTGACCACCTGAAAATAGGGCATGGTTATTGCTTAATTTAACGGCTCTTCGATCCAGGCGCCGCCCAGGAGGCAGTCGCCATCATAGAAAGCCACGGTTTGTCCAGGGGATACTGCCGCTTGAGGAGTGGCAAAAACCACTTTCACCCGGCTGTCGCCCTGGGGCTTTAAAACCGCCCGGACTCCCGGGTGCCGATAACGGATTACTGCGGTTACTTCAAGTTCTCGCACAGGAGGGTCAATGAGCCAGTTCATTCCCCGGGCTCGTAATCCCGGAGAAAAAAGCTCACGTTTCGGGCCGATGACCACCCGGTTGCACTCGGGTTGAATCTGGAGCACATAGTAGGGCTCCCGTCCCGGGGTGTCCAGCCCCCGGCGCTGGCCCACCGTGAAGTTTTCCACCCCCTGATGCTTGCCCAGGATGCGGCCCTGGCGGTCCACCAAGTCGCCGGAGCACCCGCGGCACCCCCGGTGGGCCCACAGGAATTCCTGGTAAGCCCCCCGGCCTTTGGGAATAAAGCAGATGTCTTGACTTTCCTGACCATTGGCGAGGGAGGGCAGGCCCAAATTTTCATACCGGCCCCGCACTTCCTGCTTCGTCAGCTCTCCCAGGGGGAAACGCAGGTGAGGAAGCAGGCTACGGGGTATCTGGCAGAGAAAGTATGATTGGTCCTTGGCGGCGTCCATGCCGCGGAACAGTCGCAAAGAACCGTCCGGTCCCGGCCCTAATCGCACATAGTGGCCGGTGGCCAGCATGGTGGCCCCTTGGGCTTTGACTTTGTCCCACAAAATGCCAAATTTGACAAGCGCGTTACAGCGGACGCACGGGTTGGGGGTGCGGCCCCGGAAATACTGGTCAACAAAATATGTTACTACCAGATGAGCAAACTCTTCCCGAAAATCCAGGATCTCGAGAGGGAGGCCAAGCCTTTCCGCCAAGGCTGGCAGGCCAGGCGGGACGGCAGAGCCATTCTCCAGGCGCAGGTGGAAGGCTTTTAGGCGCAGGCCCGTGCGGCCGAGAAGATATGCAGCTATGGCGCTGTCGACGCCGCCGCTCAGGGCTAGTGCTACTTTAATTCTGGCACTGGCAGACATACATGCTTACAAAGTGTTTAATATTATTACAGGGAGGGTTAATTTTTCTGTTCAGTATATAATATCTTGATATTTAAGAAAATACCCAAAGATCGGCGGAGGGGGGCAGCCCATATCTGTTCACATAAGTGAACATTGTTCCCAGAATTAATTGTGATTGTTCAACGAATTTGGCAGATTGAGGAAGCAGGGGAAATCCAGGAAGGACACGGCTACCCCGTGGCAGCCGTTTTCCAGGGATGGTTTTTCCAGGCGGACCACTTCAGCGTGGGCCTGGATGAACGGGACGTCATGCCGGCCCAGGGGGGGCAGGAGGGTGGAGATCTTAAGCGTCAGGGTGTCGCCCGGTTGCAGCGGCACCGGCTCCAAGGAAAGGAAGAAGACGCCGCTCAAGCTGAAATCCTTAAGAATACCTTGGCCTTGATGAATCTTACCTGACTCGGGGTGGCAGGCGGTATATTCCACCGGCAACGTCACCAGTAGGCGCTGGAACCGGCGTCTTTCCTTATCAGGTTCCAACCGCAGGACTCCTTCGTGAGGGCGATGGGGGATGATATTTCTCGGTGAAGCTTATGCATTCCCTGTGCCAGAGAGCGGACCCAGGGCGGGGCAGAAGTCTGGGGAGAGATAATCCTTGACGGAGCCAAGAGGTTTCTTTACCATGAAAAAAATTTTGCACGCGGGGGCAGAGGACGGCCAAATCATATGAGCAACATAGTTGCCATCATTAATCAGAAGGGGGGCACCGGCAAAACCACTACCACCATCAATCTGGGGGCCTGCCTGGCGTATCAGGGCTACTCCACTCTTTTGGTGGATCTTGACCCCCAGGCGCACACCACCATTGGCATCGGCGCAGATCCGGATACCTATAAGGAATCCATGGCCGACGTTATGAGTATTCCCAAAAAGCCCATCTCTGACGTAGTCTTGCCCACCTATGTCCCGAGGCTTTTCCTGGCGCCGGCTCACATAACCCTGGCCCGAGCAGCCGAAGTGGCCTATACCCGGGTTTTCCGGGAGGCAATATTGTCTCAGGCCCTCAGCGAGGTGGACTACGATTTCATTATTATTGACTGCCCTCCATCGCTGGGAGTGCTTACCACTAATTCATTATATTCTTGTGATTTCATTATCATCCCTTGTCAGATTTCCCGGTACTCACTGGATGGCCTGGCAGATCTTCTCACCACCGTGGAAACGATAAAGGGGCTGGACCCGGAGCGGCTTTTTCAGGAAGACCATTTTCGCATCCTGCTTACCATGTTTGACCGACGCAACCGGGTCACGAACGAATACATTTTAGAGCAACTCAGGCCTTACAGGGACAAGACTTTCACCACCCTGATCATGAAAAACGAAGCCTTAAATCAGGCCCAAATCGCCCAAAAAGCCATTTTTGACTTCGAACCCAAGTGCTCGGGCGCCGAGGACTACCATCAACTCACCGAAGAATTTTTGGAGTTATGTCGAAAAAGAAACAGCTTGATGGAAAGAAAACCAAGCTGGCAAAGCTGCCCCTGACAGAGGCCCTCTCCCGCCAGATGGAAGAACCGGTTGCCAGTCCGACGGTGGCAGTCACCGAGGTCAAGAGCGCTCAGCCGGCCTTCTCCTGGGAAAGCCTGGAGGAAGGGGCTGCTGGTCTTCTGGCGGCGGCCTATGCCCTGATGATTCAGGATCTTCTCAGCCTCAAGAACGAAGTTCCCTGGGCCAGCGAGGAAGTTGTCCCCCCGGTGCAGATCGTGCCCAGCACCAATCTTCCGGCCCATCAGGTCAAAGAAGCCCTGCGCCAGGCCAAGAAAGAACTTTCCGACCTCTATCGGCTTCTTTCTGCCTGAAGCTAAAAAAGGCCAGGGACTCTATCCCTGGCCTTTCCCCGCGCACGTCTTTTCAGGTTTAACCTGCAGGTTACCTTGGTTTTGTTTCCTTTTTGGGGCAGGGGCGGCTGACCCATGAGGCCCAACTTGTCTATCTTTTTACTTCTTTGGAGTCATGGGCGGCGGCGTGGACGGTTGCGGAGGCAGAGCCTCAATTTTGGGTTTCAGTTTGGCGATATTATCTTGAATGATGGGTGCAATGGTACTCGTGGGACCCATTTCCTGTTTCGGTTTCACCGCGGTACACAGACCGGCGACAAAGCAGGTTTGCGCCACCTTCTGCTTATACTGATCGGCCTTGAGGGTGGCCTGCTGCAGGAGCGCCATAGCTTCCCGGTAATGTCCCTTTTGCTCCTGGATGGCCGCCAGGTTGTTCAGGGCAAAGGGGTTGGTGTTGTCAATTTTAGTGACCTTCTCGAATTGCACTGCAGCAGCATCGTACTTGCCGTCGGCAAGCAATTTATACCCCTGGTTCAAAGGACCATAAATCTGGCTGGGAAAAACTCCCGACACATAATCTGATTGGGCCAGAACAGGACCTGCCAACAGCAGGCACAGGCCCAACGTTACACCAACAACCCAGCGAATTTTTCGCATAATGTCGCTCCTTTCGTTACCGATTATAGAGATTCCGCCCCTATCATTTTTTATATAATCACTCTGATTTGTTTTGCCATGTTGGAGTAACATTTTCTGGAAAAAAATTTTTCAGGGAATTATTCCGAGAGGAGCCAGACCGCGGTTATGGCCATGATTAAGCCGGTCAATTGCCGGGGACTGAGATGTTCGCCCAGGAAAAGCCAGCTCAGGAGCACAGTCACTACCGGATAGAGGGAGGTCATGGGCACCACCACTGAGGCAGTGCCGGCATTCAGGGCGCGAAAGAAAAAGAACAGGCCAAAGCCGGTGGACATGCCGGCGGCCAGGGCTGAGGCCCAGCCCCAGGGTTGCCAGGGGACCTTGCCCCCGGTTTCATACATCAAAATGCCGAGTACCGGCAAGTAGCCGATAATTCCCAAAAGGTAGGCCGCCTGGGGACCCAACTGCTGAGTGGCCAGCTTGGAAAACACCCCCCAGATCCCCCACAGGACGAGGGACACCAGCGACAGAGCCAGCCAAGAAGACACAACGACTCCTTTCCTTGCTTCACCGGATGATTTTCTTTAAATATGTTAATTTATAAAATGACGCAAGGGCGTCTTTCGGGGGAAGCGCCGGAGGCGGAAATGAACCGGTAAGGGAGGGCACATGGTCTATATTATGGGCCATCGCGGGGCTGCGGCATACGAGCCGGAGAATACCCTGCGCAGTATCCGAACGGCCCTGGCGATGGGCGTGGCCGCAGTGGAGATAGACGTCCAGCTTACCAGAGACGGAGAGTTGGCAGTGATCCACGACGACACGGTGGATCGCACCACCACTGGCACCGGCCGGGTCCGGGACTTTACTCTGGCGGAACTCAAAAAATTAGATGCCGGTAAGGGAGAGGCTATCCCCTCTTTGGCTGAAGTGGTAGAGGAGGTGGCAGACAGAGCGCACCTGGTGGTCGAAGTAAAAAGCCCGGAAGCGGCCCCGGCCCTGCTAAGATTTTTTCAGTCCCGGCATATTTTTGACTGGACTCATGTCATTTCCTTTTGGCATCCGGTGGTGAAGGCCTTGAAGGAACAGGAACCCCGCCTGCGCACCGGGGTCCTCCTGGTGGGTTGTCCTGCCGATCCGGTGGGGTTGGCCCGGGCGGCCCTGGCTGGGGCCCTGGTTCTGCACTACGGCTATGTCACCCCGGACCTGGTCCAGGCGGCTCATGCCGCCGGGCTTTTGGTGTACATCTGGAATATCGACGACGTGGAGACCCTGAAACCTTATCTGGCTCTGAATCTGGACGGCATCGGCAGCAATCGTCCGGATGTGCTGGTGAATTATGTGAAAAGCTTGAAATAGTGGCGAGCGGTGAGCAGTTGGCAACAGGTTGTAAGATCAAAGATCAAAGCCGTGTCAGGAATGATCGGAGCATATATGGCAAAAACAATGGTAGAGCAGATAATGGAGGAGCACCTGGTCTCGGGAGAGCTGGTTGCCGGGACCGAGGTAGCCCTCAAAATTGATCACACCTTGACCCAGGACGCCACCGGCACCCTGGCCTATCTGGAGTTTGAGGCCATGGGGGTGGATCGGGCCCGGCCTGAGGTCGCGGTCAGTTACGTGGATCACAACCTCTTGCAAACCGACTTCCGCAACGCCGATGACCACCGGTATTTGCGGAGCATCGCGGCCCATTACGGTCTCTATTTTTCGCCGCCCGGCAACGGCATCTGCCACCAGGTGCACCTGGAGCGGTTCAGCGCTCCGGGAAAAACCCTGATCGGCTCGGACAGCCATACGCCCACTGCGGGGGGAGCAGGCATGCTGGCCTTTGGGGCCGGCGGTCTTGACGTCGCCCTGGCCTTGGCCGGCCAACCCTTTTACCTGGTCATGCCTGAGGTGGTGGGAATCAACCTCAGCGGGCGCTTTCCGGCCTGGGTGTCCGCCAAGGACGTCATCCTGGAACTCTTGCGTCGCATGACCGTGAAAGGGGGGTATGGCAAGATTCTGGAGTATGTTGGTCCGGCCCTCAAAAACCTCTCTGTCCCTGAGCGGGCCACTATCACCAATATGGGGGCCGAACTGGGAGCCACCACCTCCCTTTTTCCTTCAGATACCCAGACCCTGAAGTTTCTGGCCATTCAGGGGCGTCAGGAAGTCTGGCGTCCCCTAAAGCCCCTGGGACGGCCCCGCTATGCCAGGGTTGAGGAGGTTGATCTCGCCCAACTCGAACCTCTGATCGCCTGTCCCACTTCTCCCGACAAAGTGGTGCGGGTCAAGGAAGTGGAGGGGGTGCCGGTGGAGCAGGTGCTCATCGGCTCCTGCGCCAATTCCTCCTGGCGTGACCTCATGGTGGTCTCCAGGGCCCTGAAGGGCCGGCAGGTTCATCCCCGGGTCAGCCTGGAGATCAACCCCGGTTCCCGCCAGGTTCTGGAGAACCTGGCCCTGGCCGGCGGTCTGGTCCCCTTACTGGAAGCCGGGGCGCGGATCATGCCGCCGGGGTGCTGGGGCTGCATCGGCATGGGCCAGGCCCCGGCCACCGGGGCCGCCAGCGTGCGCACCTTTACCCGGAATTTCCCGGGCCGCAGCGGCACCAAAGGTGACCAGGTGTATCTTGCCACGCCGGAGACCGCGGTGGCCACGGCCATCTTCGGGGAAATTGCCGACCCGCGGCGTTTGGGGACGTATCCCCGCATCAACCTGCCCCGCTATTTTCTGGTCAACGGCCGCCACGTGGTGCCGCCGCCTCCCCCCGAAGAGGCCGGAGAAGTGGTGCGTGGCCCCAACATTGTGCCCTTTCCACAACTGTCGCCGCTGCCGGACACCTGGCAGGGAAGAGTCTGGCTCAAAGCCGGGGACAACGTCACCACCGATGACATTCTTCCGGCGGGCAGCGAGATTCTGCCTCTCAGGAGCAACCTGCCAGCCATCAGCCAGTACGCCTTTTCCCGTCTTGATGCCGATTTTGTCAAGCGGGTCAAGGAACAGGCCGAACTGGCCTGGGAAGGGGATATGGTTCTGAAAGAAGGCGCCATCGTGGGGGGTGAGAACTACGGACAGGGCTCTTCCCGGGAGCATGCAGCGCTGGCCCCCCGTTATCTGGGAGTTCGGGTGAAGCTGGTGAAGAGCTTTGCCCGCATCCACCTCGCCAACCTGATAAATTTCGGCATCCTGCCCCTGACTTTTGAGAATCCCGAGGATTATTACGCCCTGCAGGAGGATCAGGTGGTGGAATTGCCGGAAGTGCGCCAAAGGCTTCTCGCGGGAGACGAGCGCCTGCCCCTGGTTATTCTGGGTCCAGAGAGGCAGAAGGAGAAAGAAATCTGGGTCAGGATGGACCTCTCCGAACGTCAACGCCGTATGTTGGCCCTGGGCGGGGCCCTGAATCTGGCCAGGGGGAAATAGCGGAAAGACGCGGGGGAAAGACTGCAATTATGGATTGTGCCGCGCCAAAGACGCAATCGATTCTCAGGTCAAGGGGATAACAAAGGGAAAACCTGATGCAGAAAAAATTTTTTGAAGGTTAACAAACAGCCGATAGGAAGAGTTAAAAGAACAAAGGGCCAAGCTGAAAGCCTGGCCCGCCAGGTTTTTCTGATTGTTCCAGGTTGTGTGGCGGCAGCCGAGGGAAGCTTACGGCACCCAATACTCCTCGTCGAGATGTGCAGGTGGCCTGAAAACCATGACCCGGGTGAGCATCACTGGCACGTTGGAGTGGGTTACTACCCGTTCGGCGGTGCTGCCCAGAACCCAGCCCACCTCGCTTCGGCCGTGGGTGGTCATGCAGATGAGATCCATCTTATTCTTATGGGCATAGCCCACAATTTCCCGGGCGGGCACCCCTTCGACACAGGTCCAGGTGACGTTGACGCCCTGGGCCTGAAGGTCCTTGCCCGCCTTGGAGAGAAAGGTTTCGCAGACTTTCTTTCCCTCCGCCGGGACAGCCTTGGCAACCTCAGCAGCTTCCCCCGTGCCGAACCCTTCGGTGTGGCACACATGAATCAAGGTTACCTGGGAATTGAATTTTTTCGCCAATTCCACTACTGAGGGCAGGATTTTTGCAGCCAGCTCAGAGCCATCCAACGGGACCAAAATTTTTTCGAACATGCCACCCTCCTGAATGCGGGATCGCTTGTCAGGGTGTCAATCCCCTGATACGTGTGGCTATAAGGTAAGCGCAAACTTCACAAAGTCAATGCACTCGGGAGAAAAAATTGCATTAATGTCAAGAACTAAGAGTCGCCTGAAGGGGAGGTCTCGGAAGGATTGGTCAGCAGATCAGGAGGCCGGTAGAGGCTGCGTCCCAGGGCTCGATGAAAACTGGTGAAATCCCCTTCGCCGGCATCGGTATCGAGATGGTGCTGTATCATGTGCAGTTTGGAGTCGATCTCGTCCAGGTAATACACCAGCAGGGCCTCGGGGGTGCGGGGCAGAATTGGGGAACCGAATTCCATGGCGCCGTGATGGGCGATGATTATGTGTTCTAGTGATAAGAGCAGGTTTTCATCCGGGAAATCCTGGGCCCGGGCTTCCTCCCGGATCATTTCCCAGCCTAAAACGATGTGGCCGATAAGACCACCGGGAACCGAGCGTTGCGGACAGGGAGGGCCGGTCAGTTCCTTGATCTTTCCGAGATCATGCAGGATGGCACCCGCGAGCACAAGGTCACTGTTGAGCCCGGGGTACACTTCCAGGGAGCGCACCGCGTGGCGGGTCACCGACCAGGTGTGCTCGAGGAGGCCTCCGGCATAGGCATGATGATAGAATTCGGCGCCGGGCCATTCGAGCAGTTGGGCCTGGTACTTGTGCATTATGGCCAGGACCAGGCCTCGCAAGGGAGGCCGGATGCCGGATTCCACCACCTTCAGGAGTTCGCTCCACAGTTCTTCCCGATCAAAGGGGGTGAAGGCAATCAGCAGGTCGGGGTCAAACTCCGGGAGAGTTCGGCCCTTGGCCTTCAGGCGTTCCACCGTGTCAATAAAGTCCAGGTTGATTTGGCAGGTTCCCTGATAGGCTTCCACCGTACCCATGATGGCGACGAATTCGCAAGGCGCCAGGGGCTCGGAGCATTTTTGCAGGGTTTCCTCCCACACCTTGCCCTTGATGGTGCCGCTGCGGTCCGCCAGGACCAGATCGAGGTAGGGCTTACCCCCCTTGGTGAGGCGGCGTTCCACCCGGCGCAGGAGAAAAAACTGTTTCAGCGTGTCGCCCGCCTTCAGGTCGACAATGCTGCGGTGGGTCACCGGTAACCTCCAGACAGTTTGGCACCATCATACGGTCAAAAAAAAATACGGTCAAGGAGCAAAGGTACAAGGAGCGCTTGACATGATGAAAACTGTAATTATTTTATCGTTGTGGAGATTCGGCAAAGATTTTCCTTGACAAAGAGTTGTCGAGGGATAAAATATCTCTTTTAATTTTTATCTGCTGTGAGGTCGCCAGCAAGGCGAACATACCATGGAAAAAGAATACCTTAAAAAATATCTGGAATTCAACGGCAGCAACGACTCTCTGATTCCCTATGACCAGTTCACCCTGCTGACCGGGGAAGAGGCGGAGAACCTCAATATGCGGGACAACTTCAGCGTGGCCCCGGATGAGGAACTGGAGGTCACCGAGCAGTTGCATCACGGTGCGTATGCCTCCGACGAGCCCCTTGAAGGGGACATGGAAGAAAGTCTCGACAGCGACGAGATCCCCGAGCATGAGGGCCTGGTAGCCGCTTATTTCAGGGAGATGCTGCGGTATGCCATTTTGTCTCCCGAAGAAGAGCGGGAACTGGGGCGCATCATCAAACACGGCCAGGAAGCCGTCCTGGAACTGGTACTCAACGAACCCAGCGACCTGGAGGAGATGAAATTCCTCCAGAAAAAGGTGAAGCACTGGTTTTCCACCCCGGAAAAGAGCGCCCAAGCCAAGGAAAAGCTCTTCCGCCTGATTCACCAGACCATCCAGCGGGTGCTGAAGCAGCATCCGAAGGAGAAGGGCATCAAAGAGCTGCTGGCCAAGATCCAGGCCACCGAGGCGGAGGTGAACCAGGCCCGGGATAAGATGATCAAGGCCAATTTGCGCTTGGTGGTGAGCATCGCCAAGAAATATCTGCACCGGGGGCTGACCTTCTCTGATCTCATTCAGGAAGGGAATCTGGGCCTCATGAAGGCGGTGACCCGGTACGACTATACCACCGGCTACCGGCTGAGCACCTTTGCGTCCTGGTGGATCCGCCAGACCATCACCCGGGCGATTTACGACAAGACCAGGACCATCCGCATCCCCGTGCATCTGCAGGAGATTCGTAACCGCTGCTACCGGGCCTTCTACGACCTCCTCAAGGAGCTGGGACGGGAGCCCAATTTGAAGGAAATCTCCGAGCGCTCCGGGGTGGCGGAGGACAAGATTCTCATGGTGACCAACCTCTCTGATGAGCTCATCAGCCTGGAGACCCCGGTGGGTGATGAAGGGGACCGGCTGGGAGATTTCATCCGCAACGACAAGGCGGTTTCTCCCTATGAGGATATCCTGGAATCGGAACTCATGGACAAGACTTCGTTTATCCTCAACACCCTGACCCAGAGGGAAGAGAGGATTATGAAGATGCGCTTCGGCATCGGGGATGAGGTGGAGCACACCCTGGAGGAAATCGGGCGTGCCTTCAAGGTCTCCCGGGAGCGTATCCGCCAGATTGAGAAGAAGGCTTTAAAGCGTCTCAAACATCCTACCCGCAAAGCTGCGTTGGAGGATTTTCTGGAATAACAGGCAGGGGTTCGGAGGTGAGCCCTGACTTTATCGAGGAGCACGTATGCCAAAATTAAGTCCGGAGAAACTGGCAGAAGTGAAAGAGCGACTCCTGGAGCAGAAGCAGCGTCTCTGGCTTGAGGTGAAAGACCGGCTGAAAAGCAACATCGGCGACGGTTACCAGGAAATGTTGGCCACCGCCAGCGATGAAGAGGATCAGGCCTCGGTAAGTCTCATGGCTGAAACCCACCTCATGCTGCTCGGCCCCAAACGCCAGGAGTTGGAAGCCATCGAAGAGGCTCTCAGCCGCATAGAACTTGGCACTTATGGCCTGTGCGAATCCTGTGGCCAGCCCATTGAGCCGCGCCGGCTGGAGGTTATGCCTGAAACACCGTTCTGCCGGACCTGCATGTCCCAAAAGGAAAAACTGGCCAAGGCCGCCGCAGCCCGCTAAGGGCACGTACCGACCTGAAAACTACAACAGGCGGAGGGAGAACCCCTTCGCCTTTTTTAGTGTGCATCCGGCAGGACGCACCCCCTTGGAGGTGCAAGTCCTTTACCGGCCCGGAGACGGTGCAGTTGATGGAAGCGGTGGTGGAACGCCGGGGCTTCGCACAGGCATGAGGCCTTCTCGAAGCGCTTCTTTGATGACTTGGGACTCGTGTCGCGGCTTGATTATCTGCGCCTGACTCAAGGTGCTTGAGGAGCTGCCGTGTAAGGAATCCTAAACACGGTGGTGTGAGGGGACGGGGGGCCGCAAGGCCGCCCTCCTGCTCGATTGAGCTTAGCGCAGTCGCCGGTGTTCCAGACAGGGCATTTCCCGGCGCAGGCGTGACAGGCGGGCATGGTCCAGGTCCGCCAGGATAACCCCCTCGGCGTCGGGGGCTTGGGCCAGGATGGTCCCCCAAGGGTCCACGATGAGGGAGCGGCCGTAGCTGCGCCGGCCCGGCGAGTGTGTGCCCCACTGGGCCGGCGCAATGACATAGGCCTGGTTTTCAATGGCCCGGGCCCGGACCAGCACCTCCCAGTGGTCCCGGCCGGTGGCCAGGGTGAAGGCGGCGGGCAGGATCATGAGGTCCGCGCCGTGCGCCGCCAAGGTGCGAAAGAGCTCGGGAAAGCGCAGATCGTAGCAGATGGCCAGGCCCGCGGTGAACGGGGTGCCTGGCAGAGCCGCCGCGGCCACGTCTTCACCGGGGCAGACACACCGGGATTCCTGGTAGGAGGGGCCGCCTGCCAGACTCACGTCGAAGAGATGAATCTTGCGGTAGACCGCCAGGATGCCGCCGTCTTGCCCGAAAAGCACGCTGGTGTTGTGGGGCGGCAACTCCGGGGCCACAATTTCCGGGAAGGAACCCAGGAGCAGAAAAATACCAAGCTCTCCGGCCAACGCCCCGAATTCCTGGACCAGGGGTCCATGAAGGGGCTGGGCCGAAGGCGGGTTTACGTCTTGGGGCCCCAGATACGCAAAGTGCTCCGGCAAGGCTACGAGTTCGGCGCCCAGACCTTTCGCCCGAAGCATCAGCTTCCTGGACTGCGCCAGGTTCCTCGCCATATCAGGGGTGGAATTGAGTTGAACCGCGGCAACCCGCATACGTTTTTCCCTCGATTAAGAAAAATCTAGCCGCGTGGCTGAGCATCTGATTTCAGAAAAATGAACACGTATTTCCCCCTCACCCCGTCCCAACACCCCCTGTCGGGGGGGAAAAGGGGTCAGAAGGAGGGGAAAATCTCTTTTCGCTCAATAGGGTACCGAATTTATGAACCCCTGTATTAAGCCTGCCCGGGGACGGCAAGCTGTGCCCCTGCGGAAAATTGCTTGTTTGCAGGCATCATAGTTTGCAAGCCCATGTCATCACAAGCTTAGGATACTTCGTTTTCGCCTGACGCTACCGACTTTCAGCAATATGCCGGCGAAATTCCTCCGGAGTCACAGCAATAAATCCCAGGCGGCGGGATAGTCGCACAATTTCTGGAGCCCTGAGGCCGCAGGCGGCGAGGCGTTCCTCCTCGGCAAACACCTGCCGGGTGGGGCCGTCCAGGATCACCCGGCCCGAGTGCAGGACAACCAGGCGATGAGCATAGCGCGAAGCGGCCCACATGGAGTGGGTCACCATGATGATGGTATGCCCCTTTCTCTGGAGATCACCGATCAGGGCCAGCATATCCTCCTGCTCCCGATAGTCAAGGCCAGTGGTGGGTTCATCCAGAATAATGACCTCGGGCATGAGGGCCAGCACCGCCGCCACTGCCAGACGCTGGCGCTGCCCCTTGGTAAGGGAAAACGGGTCCTCCCGGGACTGCTTTAGCAAATGAACCTGAGAGAGGGCGGTTTGGGCACGCCGGGCCACCTCGTCTTCGTCCAGTCCCGAAAGTCTCAGCCCCAGCGCCACTTCTTCCCAGACTTCCTCGGCAAACAACTGATAATCGGGATTCTGGAAAACAAAGCCCACCCGGACACCAGGGGCGCGCCAGACCTTGCCGGACTGAGGGACAAGCAAGCCCTGGAGCAGCTTGAGGAGGGTGGTCTTGCCGCTGCCGTTTTCTCCGAGGACAGCAGTGAGTTCCCCTTTCCGAAACCCAAGGGAAAGGCCGGCAAAGACCGGGGGGCCGCCGGCATAGCCGAAGGAAACCTCTTTTAAGGCCAGGAGTTCCGGGCCGGAAGGCGGGGGCTGACCGGCTCCGTTCAGACGAGACCCTGCCGGTTCCGATGGCTTCCACCCCAGGCTGCGAGCCTGAACCACGGCCTCATCCAGGGTGAGAGGGAGGGTGGACTGCCCCAGATCGCGGAACAAGGCGGGCAGATCAGGAGGCTTAAGGCCCAGGCCTCTCATGGTGTCAACCTGCCGCAGGACCTGATCCGGGGGGCCATCCGCCACCACCTTCCCCTGGGAAAAAAGGATGACTCGGGAGCACTGCCGGGCCAGACGCAGGTCCTCACCCAGGAGTATCAGGGTAAGATTTTCCCGCAGGCAGAGCTGATCCAGGGTGATCAGCAGCTCCTCCACCCGGCTGGGGTCCAGATCGGTGGTAGGCTCGTCCAGGACCAGGATGCCGGGTTCCAGGGAGAGGACGGCGGCCAGGGCCAGCAATTGTTTCTGGCCGCCGGAGAGGGTGGCTGGATCGCGTTCCTGCAAGCCGGCTAAACCCACAAGGGCCAAGGCGCGGTCTACCCGGCGGCAGAGCTCCGGGTGGGAGAGACCCAGATTTTCCGGGCCGAAAGCCACCTCCTGGTCGACCCGGGTGGTAAAGAGCTGGGCTTCGAAGTCCTGGAAAAGCACCCCGACTTTTGAGGCCAAATCCCGGGGCCAATACTGGTTGGTAAGGCAGCCGGCCACCTCCACCTGCCCCCGAAAAGTCCCTTTAATCATGCGGGGAATAAGGCCGTTCAGGCACAGGGCCAGGGTGGATTTGCCGGCCTCACTGGGGGCGAGGATGGCCAGCCGTTCGCCTTGGGCCACCTCCAGCCGGAAATCCTCAAAGACCGGCTGAAGAGCCCTTTTATACCGGAAATACAGCCCCGCAATTTTGATGGCTTGGGAAAAAGCCACGTATCCCCCCTCAGCCTAGCCCTTTCCCCCAAGGGGGAGAGGAAATGAAATGAATATTATGGCATGATTCTCCCAACACATCTGCAAAATCTCTACCGGACACTACTGAAAGTCAACGATGATTGTGTTCCGTTGGTCGAGGCGCAGTGGCGTTCGGGCGGACAGATGGGTCCGCCTGGTTTCAGAGTTAGGGTGTAGAGGCGGGTGCACTCCTGCAGGGGACTTTTACGGTTCAAGCCAATGAGCCTCCGGCAAAATGTAGCCGCAGGCTTCAGCCTGCGATCACACCGGTTGGAAGGCCTAAATCCATCATGGGTTGTTTGGATTGCAAAAAAGGCCCAAGCCTTTGCATGAATGGTGCAAGAGGCTCTCAAGGCAGCACCTGGGGCCCAGCGATGAGATCATGTTCAATCTACTTTTACTCACAGCAAGAAACAGCCGAGTGCGAGCAGGCCGACGAAAGGGGCGATGAGAAGCGGCATGGGAGGGAGAAAAGTCCAGGCAATCAGGCCGGTGGCTACCGCCAAGCCCAGCACATAACCGCCGCCGGCCCCCACCCAGACCAGCAACAACCCCACCTTAGGGGCCGATCCAGGCCGGCAGTCCTCCGGGTCCATGAGCTCCTCCCAATACAGATCCCAGCGGCTGACCCGGGGAGCCAGGAGTCTCAACAAAAAAGGCGCCAGGGTAAGCGCCACTAGGACATTGTTCAAAAAAACCGCAATGGCGATGATGCTGAAGGGCAACAGGTTCAAGGAAGCCATGCCGAAGCCGATCACCAGGGCGCAACCGGCGCCCCCCAGGAGCGCCGCCAGGACAAAGCGCAGCCACTGGGCGCCCTGCGGCGAAAGCGATATTCCCCGCCACATCTGATAGGGCAGATAGGCAGCCAGAAAGTTTCCCCAGAACCCGAAGATGCTCCCCGGCCCCAGGGTTCCGAAGAAGTCGCCGATAAGGTTGCCAAAGGCGGCGCCCCAAGCGCCGGCAGGCCCGAAGAGCAACCCGAACACCAGGGGAATGACGTTGGCTGGCCTGAGTTCGGTAACCCCGGGGATCAGGGGCACGCCTTTGAAGGGGATGAGGATGGCGGCAAACAGGCCGGCGGTAAGGACGGTGAGGACTACCATGGTGGAATACCGCCACATGCGCCAGACTTCCCGCATGACCGTCCTCTCAGGAAGCCGACATGGCCGGTTCCGGTGACAGCCGGAGCACCAGCTCCTTCAGGCTCAGGGCATCCCAGGGGGAAGTGCCGCAGCTCTCCGCCAAATGGCGCACGAGCCTGGTCAGACCTGGTTCTCCGCTCATAACCTGGGTCACGGCTCCCAGCCGCGCTTCCCGAAGAGCTCTGAGGATATCCCCCACTGTAATCTCGTCCAGAGGCATGGCCGGCACATAACGGGCAGGGCCTGTCACCGGCCTCGAGGAAACTTCCAGCACCAGATGCAGGTCTTTTAACGTTTCCATCACCCGTAAGGCCAGAATATTCCTGCTGGCCAGGCTCTTGGTAAGCTCTTCCAACCCCAGGGGAGGCTGCCGGCGCAGGAAGCGGTCCGCGATGGCCACCAGGGCCGCCAGGGCAATATACTCATCCACCGGCTCACGCAGGACTTGGGGACGTCGCAGCCGTTCACTCAACGGTTCCAGGTTCTGGTGGGCATAGGCCACTTCCATGCCGAACAGCACAATCAGCCAACTCCAGTACAACCACAGGGTAAAAAACAAAAGGTGATAGACCACGCCGTAAATAGCGTTGTAATACGAAGCCTTGGCATGGATCCAGGCCAGCAAGACCTGGGCAATCTCCCAAAACAAGGCCCCTACCAGGCCACCGAGGAGCGCTGATACCAGCTTCACCCTGGTGTTGGGCATGACCAGATAAATAAAGGTGAAAGCCAGCCAGAAGATGCCCAGGGAGAACAAACCGGATGTGGTGGACAAAAGGCCCGATGGCAGGAATTTTTCCAGCCACGGCAGGATTAATGGGTGGCTCAAAAAATTGGTGGCAATGGAGATAGCCACGGCCATCAGCAAAGGAAAAATCAAAAAGATGCTCAAATAATCGCTGAGTTTCCGCCGCCAGGGGCGGGTGCGGCTTATCTGCCAGGTGTCATTGAAGGCCCGCTCCACGTTGGTCATCAGGATGATCAGGTCGGCAAGCAGAGCCACGATGCCGAAGACTCCGAGGGAGGCTACCTGGGTGGATTCGATGTAATGCAGGATCTGAAGGGCAAATTCCTTGGAGCCGGGAGCCAGGTGCTCCATGAGGGGGGCGGCGAGCAAGCGTTGGATGCCCAGGCTTTTCAGGATGGCAAACAGAAGGGCCAGGATGGGAACGATGGCCAGGCCGGTGAGATAGGCCAAAGCGCTGGCCCTTATCAGCGAACGATTCTGTATCAGGCCCTTCAGCGCCAGGACGAAAACCCGGAGGCTCTTTTGCAGGAAACCTTTCAGGCCGCCGGCTTCTTCCTGCCAGAGGCCCACGTTCCAGAAGGAGCAAAGCCTGGTGTAGCAGGCACTCACGTTGAGGCGCGATCCTGATATGGCCATGGCTAAAACGTACTCCTAATGAACTCTTTCCAGGTCCGTGATCCGGGGATCATTATGGTTAATAGCCGCCGGGCAGGCCTTGCCGGTGTTGACCCCGAGCTGCTCGAACGCGGCCACCAGCAAGGGGTTGATGACCTCCCGGATATCGGAGGAAGTGCCGGTGCTGTGGGCCTCTCCCAGCCAGACGGGGCGGGATTTGCCGGTGGCGCGGTAATAGTTCCCGTTGACTACGCTCACCCGCAGCCAGCGGTCATACAGAGCCCGGGTCTCCGTGTAGAAGGGGCCGCAGCCGGGCCAATACACCCCATAACCCACCCCCGGCCCACAATAGCCGGAGCCAAAGCCCAGGCCCACCCCCCAGGTCGGAGCGGTCACGGACATCGTTTGGGGGCTCCCCAAGCCGTAAGTGAACAGCACGAAATAATCGGCCCGGTCATAGGGGACCAGAAGATAGCCTTTCTTGGACAGGAGGGCCTCGATCTTGGCCTTGACCTCTTTTTCCAGAAGCGGGTTCTGGGCCTTCGGGTCATCAACGACGAAGAGGGAGGCGCCCGGGGTTAGCATCGGCCCCCCGCTTTCGGTATAGCCGTTTACCTGAACATGGTAAACTCTCGCCGGGGCACAGCCGAACATGGCAGCGCACAGCAGAAAGAGCAGGGTAAGCCCGCGGCCGGCATTCATGACGGAAAGGCCTGTAAGATCGCCTTAATTTGTCTTTTCACCGCTTCCAGGGGCGGAAGCGACGGCGGCGGCGGTAAATCTTTATCCGTCAGTTTTTTGTGCTTAAACCGCATGCGGGTGGAAAGTTCCTCCCGTTCCTCGCAGAGCAGGCCACCGCAGATCGGCTCACCGCCCCCTTCCATGGCCTCAACTTGGGCGGCGATGAGGCTAAAGTCAAAAGAATTGTTGAACTTTTCGATGTCCTCATTGAGGAGTTGGAGGTGGGTCTCCACCTTGTCATACTTTTCCTTCAGGTTGCGACAACGGGCTTCGAGTTCCCGGTAAATGTCCAGCACCATGTTCAGCCGGCGGCCGGAGGCAGTGAAAGCCCACCGGTGATATTTTTTAAGCAGACCCTCCCGCGCTCTGGGGGGCAACTGCCTGAAATCTTCATGATAAGGCCGGTCTGCCAGGGAGAGAATCTGCATGACCCGGTCTATTGCGGCTTCCTGACCCAGCGCAGCATAAAAGGCTAAAAAAAGGGGGGACAGGTTCGTCAGGTCATGCCGGTAATCAGCCATTTCGCGCTCCAGGGCTGCATGATCCTCCTCCAGATCACAGCGCGCCGCAAAGTAGTTGTCGATAATCTCTTTTTTTATCTGGACCTTGAGGGCGTCCAGGGCCTTATCCATGTCCTTCATAAGGCACCTTAATCGTCGCCGGCTTCCTCGGCGGTGCCCCGGGGGGGGCCCATGGGCAACAGGGACAGGGATATTTCCAACTCCTGCCCCTCCTCCATTTCCAGGGTGACAGTCTGCCGGATAAGATTGTACCTGATGATCTTGCCTTCGCCTTCGGAAATTTTTACCCGTTTGCCGAGGCGGGGCAGGTGCCGGCGCAGTTCCTGGTAGATGGGATGCTCAAAGGTGAGGCAGCACATCAGACGGCCGCACACCCCGCTGATTTTGCTGGGATTGAGGCTGAGCTGCTGTTCCTTGGCCATGCGGACGCTGACCGGCTCGAAATCCTTGAGAAAAGAGGCGCAGCACAACTCGGAGCCGCAGATGCCCAGCCCCCCTACCATCTTGGCCCGGTGGCGCACCCCGATCTGGCGCAGTTCAATGCGGGTGCGGAACTCCTGAACCAGGTCCTTGACCAGCTCCCGGAAGTCAACCCGGCCGGGCGCGGTGAAGAAAAAGATGATTTTACTGGCGTCAAAGAGGCATTCCACCCGGACCAAATGGATGGGGAGCTGCCTAGCCTCAATGCACTGTTGGCAAAATTGGAGGGCCCGCTTTTCCAACAGGTGATTCTTTTCTTCCTGGGCCAAATCCTCATCGGTGGCCCGGCGTTCAATGACAGTGGGCAGTTTGCCGGCTACCAGCTCCGGATCAATATCGGGAAAGATGCCGACCACGGTGCCCAGGGCCAGGATGTCATCGGTCCGGACCACCAGCCGGTTGCCCACCCTGATATCCGGGTCTTCGGTGAGGGCTGAGCATCTTTTGGTGTCTCCGGCGAGACGGATTTTGAGCAGGTTCATGGGTTTTTCTTATTCTTGCAGCCGGAAGCCCAGGAGGTCCAGGGTCAGTTCCGGGTTAAGATTGGCTCGCAGCTGGCGCTGGGCCGCATTAAGGGCGGCTAATTTGGCCAGCCACACATCTTGGTGGTGGTTAGCGGCTTCGGATTGCAGGTCGGCGAGGCGGTCCTGGTGGGCCACGAGCCGCGCCGGGGCTCCGGCGGAGAGCACCAGGAGGTCCCGGTACCAGAGTTGGATCAGAAGGATAACCGTGTCGGTTCCCTCGGCTTTTTTAGCTTCCTGCCCCTCTTTTCTGGCCGCTTTTTCGAACTCTTTCTCTTTTTCCTTTTCCTTTTTGGCCAGGGTCTCGGCCCAATCCAAGGCCGTGGTGAGATTTCCCTGGGAAAGGGCCTGCAAGGCATCCAGCACCTGCTGGCGCTGCCGGAGAAGTTCTTCCGGCTCCAGGGACAGGGCCCGGCCCAGGGAACCACCGCTCAGGGCCGCAACCAATGCCGCCTGGGAAGGGGTAAGGTCACGGCGGATCAATTCCCGGGTGATGACAGGGTAGGGCAGGGGCGTAAAGGCCAGCTTCTGGCAGCGCGACACCACAGTGGGAAACAGGTTTGCCTCCACTCCGGCGGTGAGGATGAGGAGATGCCGGGCGGGCGGCTCCTCCAGGGTTTTCAGCAAAGCATTGGCGGTATCGTCCCGCATATCTTCGCCAGGCTTAATCAGGGTCACCCGCCAGCCCCCGGCCACGGGGGGATAGGCGGTGACGCGGCGGAACTCCCGGATCTGCTCGATGACAATCTTGGGCGGCCGCTCCTTCGAGGTGGGCCTGATGACCAGATAATCGGGGTGCGTCCCCGCGGCCAGGCGCTTGCATGACGGGCAGACCCCGCAGGCGTCCCCGTCCTTCAGAGGCGCAACGCAATTGAGCGCCCCGGCCAGGGCCCTGGCCACGGACTCCTTGCCCACTCCCTCGGGACCGAGGAACAGATAGGCATGAGCCAACCGCCCCCGGCTCAGGGCGGACTTGAGATAGGTCAGCACCCGCTCCTGGCCGAGAATGTCCCGGAAAAAGCGGGGCGCGGGGGTTTGGCTTGCGGCTTCCCTGGTCATGTAGCGGCCTTAAGCTCACAGCTCTAAGTCGTGAGAGTGAGCAATAATACGCATTCCGATCTTTTTAAATTCGTCCAGGATGCGTCTTACGCGTCATTCATCTAAAAATTTGTTTTATCGGCGCGTCAGATGCGCCCTACATTTTTTAACTTAAAGCTTATGGCTTGTAGCTTACAACCCTATTCCCACTCAATCGTCGCCGGGGGCTTGCTGGAGATATCCAGCACCACCCGGTTGACGCCCTTGACCTCGTTGATCAGGCGGTTGCTGAGATGCGCCAGGAAGTCGTAAGGGAGGCGGGTCCAGTCCGCGGTCATGGCGTCCACCGAATCCACGATGCGCAAAGCCACCACGTTCTCATAGGTGCGTTCGTCTCCCATGACGCCGACGGTGCGCACCGGCAGGAGGACCGCGAAGGCCTGCCAGACCTGGCGGTAAAATTCCGAATTCTGCATCTCCTCCATGACGATGGCGTCCGCTTCCCGGAGGACGGCCAGGCGCGCCGGGGTGACTTCCCCCAGGATGCGGATGGCCAGACCCGGCCCTGGAAAAGGGTGGCGCCAGATGAGGCTGTCGGGGAGACCCAGTTCCCGGCCCACCTCCCGCACCTCGTCCTTGAAGAGTTCCCGCAGGGGTTCCAAAAGCTTAAAGGGCATGGCCCCGGGGAGGCCCCCGACGTTGTGGTGACTCTTGATGGTGGCCGACGGGCCCTTGAAGGAAACACTCTCGATGACGTCGGGGTAGAGGGTCCCCTGGGCCAGGTATTTGACGCCGCCGATTTTGGCGGCTTCATTGGCAAACAGGTGGATAAATTCGTAGCCGATGCGCTTGCGCTTTTCTTCCGGATCGGTCACACCTTTGAGAAGGTCCAGGAAGTCTGGCGTCGCGTCCACATATACCAGGTTCAGGTTGTGGTTGCGAAACAGGCGCAGCACTTCCTCGGCTTCGCCCTTGCGCAACAAGCCATTGTTGACAAAAACGCAGGTGAGGCGCTCGCCGATGGCCCGGTGCACCAGCATGGCGGTGACGGTGGAATCGACCCCGCCGGACAAGGCGCAAATGACCCGGGAATCCTCCCCCACCCGTTCCTTGATGCTCTGGGTGGTGGCGTCGATAAAGGAGCGCATGGTCCACAGGCCTTTTAAGCCGCAGATGCGGAACAGAAAATTGCGCAAGACCTCCAGGCCCTTGGGGGTGTGCTGCACTTCGGGATGAAACTGCACGCCGTAGAGGCGTCGCGCCGGATTCCGGATCGCCCCCACCGGGCAGGTGTCGCTGGCACCGATGACCTCGAAGCCCGGCGGCACCTGCTCCACCACATCGCCATGGCTCATCCACACGGTTTCGCTGGCGGCAAGGCCATGGAAAAGGTCGTCAAAATTGCTGATGGTAAAGGACTTGCGGCCATACTCCCGGGCCTGGGCCGGGATCACCTTGCCGCCCAACAGGTGGCTTAAGAGCTGGATGCCGTAGCAGATGCCCAGGACCGGGACTCCCAATTCCAGAACCTCCGGGTCCAGGCTGGGGGCATCCGGCTCATAGACGCTGCGGGGACCCCCGGACAGGATGATGCCTTGGGGGGCGAACTGGCGGATGTCCGCCAGCGGCATGAGGTACGGGTGAATTTCGCAGTAAACCTTGAGTTCCCGAACCCGCCGGGCAATGAGCTGGGTGTACTGGGAGCCGAAATCCAGGATGAGAATTTTTTCCCGATGGGGATCGCGCATATTTGGGGCACCCTGTCGAAATACTTGCGGCAAACTGCCTGAAATTTCCCTAATTATAGCTGGAAAATGGGGATGTGGCAATTGTTGCGGCGGAGGGTGACTGCCGGAACACGGCCGTAAGGCGGCCCGGCCAGGGATCGCAGATACGGGGAGGCATCACATCCTCCCTGCCCCCTTTTAAAAAAGGGGGGACCGTTACATCAGCAACCTCAAGTCCCCCTTTCCGGAAGGGGGATGCAGGGGGATTTGTCGGGGCAGATTCTATTTTTCCGGTAATTACTTAGATTCAACAAGGTATTACAATCCCAGGGGGGTGAGGAAACGGAAGGTCAGAATATCCTTCAGGGTTTCCGGGCCATCGTTTGAATGCAGTTCGACAAGATGAGTCACTTCCGCGGCGGTGGCACGCAGGCGGGCCAGGGCCGCAAGGCGCGCGTCTTCGAGCCCTTCCCAGTTGCCGGAGCCCGTGAGTTGGCGAAAGGCCGGTTCAAGCTCGGGGAGCAGCAAGGGGTAGAAGCCCGGCTGGAAGGCCAGCATCATCGCAAGGGAGCAAAGGCGCTGCCCGGAAATGAGGTAGCTTAAGCGGCCCGCCTCGTTGACTTCGGCCAGGGCGTCTTTCAAGGCCCGTATCCATTGTTCCAGGGGGGTCTGGGGAAAGCGCGCCAGTATGGCGGGCAGCGCCTGGGCCAGGGACTCTTCCCGGGCTTCCCCGATTTCATGATGGATGACGGCTTCCAACTCCCCCGAGACCAATTTCTCCCAGGCACGCCGGTGTCGCTCCGGATCCTTCAGCAAATCGGCAAGAGATGTCTCAGGGAAGGACCAGCCCGCGGCCAGATAGCGGTGGCCCTGCCGGGAGGGATCGGCGAGGCGGTCCCAGAGGTAATACGCCAGGGACTGGCGGCGGGCGTATATAACCTTCCCCTGGCGCATGGCCGGGGTGCCGTCCAGATCCCGGGCCAGCTCCGCGTCCAGGACCAAAATAGTGAGGTCTCTCTCCTGACGCACCTCGCAGAGTTCACCTAAAAAGAAAGTGGGAGCAAGACCCCGGCACAGGCCGGCTCCATACGCCAGGCCTCCGGGGTTGAGAAGCGAGTTCACCTGCTCCGCCTCGAAGGGGTCGAGACAGAGGCTGTTGATGCGCAGTTCCTGCCAGGGTTCCCCCTCCCGCTCTTCCCAGGTGCTTTCCGTGTCGGCGACCCAGGCGAGGACCGCCTCGGGCTCGGGTTCCTGCCAGGGGGCAAGGCCGTGCTTCCATTTATACAGCAGGCGCAGCCGCATCAACAGGCCGCACAGGGAGAAGGAGCCGGCCTGGTGGCTGCTGGCCAACTCGCAGTTGGCTTCCACTTGACTGATCAGCGCACTGAACATGCTTATCTGCCCAACAATTCGTCGGCCTTCCTGGTGAGGCCTTTATCCAGAGTGGAAAGGGTCTTATAAGTTTTGGCCGCGCCCTCGCTGTCCCCCTGTTGAATATAACAGGCCAGCAACCCGAAATGCGCCTCCGGATCGTCGGCCTTGAGTCCGATGGCTTTTTCAAAAGAACTCTTGGCTTCGGCCCAGTGGTTCAGCTTGATATCCGCCATGCCTAAGTTGTTTAAGGCCTGGACATAGTCCGGCTTCAGGCGCAAAGCCTTCTCAAAGGCCTCCCGGGCCTCTTTGTGTTTGCCCTGCTTGCCAGCCGCCACCCCCAGGTCATAGAAAAGCTCGGGTTCCCGGGGCTGGTGTTTCAAGGCGATCTTGAAGGCGTTTTCTGCTTCGCCCCAGCGTCCGAGTTTCAGGTAGGTCACCCCCAGGTCTTTTAAGGCCCTGGTCCACCCAGGCTGGTAATGCAGAGCCGCTTTAAAGGAGTTAACCGCTTCCTGGTAGTTCCCCAGGCGGGCCTGGGCCAGGGCCAGACCGTAATGGGCCTCGGCCAGGTCGGGTTTGATCTTGAGGGCCCGGAGATAATCCTGGGCCGCGAGTGCAAAATTGTTCTGGCTGAACGCGGCCTCGGCCTGCCGGAGAAAAGGCTGGACCCGCTCTCCATCTTGTTGTTTTGCGATCGCCCCGGAGAATCCCGGGGATACGGTTACGGTCATGATCAGGAGCAAGATCGCGCCGGCTATGTTTAGGGGTTTCATAGAATGTTTCCTGAATGTTAAGGCCGCGGCAGCCGCCAGAATTTCGGCGCACCCGGCAAGCCCTCTGATGTCTTTGTAAAGATATCATGGAACCCGAGAACTAGCGAGAGACCGGAGCGGGGTGCCGTCAAGATTGAGTCTGGAAGGGGTTCTTGGCCCGTTCCGGCGCCAGGATGCGCGGGAATAGGTAGCCGAAAAGGAACCCCGGTTGATATCCATTGATTCGATTATGTCTTGTGCCCTGCAAAATTGAGAATCGCAGAGGCGCAGGGGAGGGGACTAAGGGCCGGCGGGCCCTTACCCCCTGGCCCTCCCCCCCGTAAAAGGCTTTATTCTCTCTGCGGAGCAAAGGGCATAATCGATTCCTTGAATTTGTTCAGAATGACAGAAAACCACTCTTGCAAGAGTCTCAGGTGTTAAGGCCGGTTGAGGTACACGTTTCTTTCCGGCAATCGCAGCACAATCTGGTCGTTATGCAAGAAAGGGGCCGGGGTGATGACGTCGTCCTTCAGGAGAAACACCCGATCCGGCCCTTCCCAGCGCTGGCGCAAGCCTGACGGGGTGATAATATAGTTTTCCCGGGGCGGGACCGGATAGGGAAACCGGGGCAAGCCGTTCCGCTGCACCATGAGAACGGGATGATGGCTGTAGAAGGCCAGGGAGGCGCCGTACTCGAACTCCTCGATGGCTTCCATAATCACCAGATCTTGAGGCCCGGCGTGTTGGCGGATGAATTCCCCGGGGACCTTGTCGCTGAAAAGCGGCGAGAGGGCCAGCATTGCTTTCCAGGTAAAAAAGAGCAGAACCAGAGCTATGGCGCTGTAACAGGAAAGGGAAACTTTCGCCCGGCGCCAGCCGAAAACCGCGCCCCCCAATGCCAGGATGGGCAGCAGGATGCTCACCTGCCGGGCAACCGGCTGCAGCAGGGGGAACATACCGAAAAATTCCCGGCGGTTGGCGGCGCAGATCTGCTCCAGGTACGGCAAAAGCACCAGCAGGGCTAACCCCAGGAAGCCCAGGAGAAACAGGGCCAGGGGCAAGCTGCGGTCCCGGGAGGCTTCCAGGGATTGGCCCAAAGACCAGCCCACAATCAGGGCCAAGGGCGGTAAGGCCGGCAGAGAATAATATTCAATGCGGCTGGACGATATGGAAAAAAAGACCATGATGGTGGCGGCCCAGATCAGGAGCAAGCAGGCCCGCCGGACCTGGTCCGGCCAGGTCGTTTGCCGCCAGAAGCGGTACAGGGCCACGGGGAGCACAAGCCCCCAGGGCAGGAGCCAGATAAACAGGAAAAGCCAGAATCCCGGCAGAGGAAAGGGAATAATATCAGGAGGATAGCGCCTTCCCAGGAAGCGCAGGATCTGCTCGTTGACAATGTGTTCCTGCAAAAACCCCGGATACGTCCGCTCCATGACCCAGAACCAGGGGACGGTCAGCACCAGAAACACCAGCCAGCCCCAAGGGTCCAGGGCCAGGTACAGCAGGCGCGGCCGGCGCCGGAACCAGGCATAAAATCCCAGAATTGCCACGGGAAAGGCGATGCCGATAAAGCCCTTGCTCATGAAACCCGCAGCCAGACAGACCATGAAAAGCACCGCCCAGGGTCGGGAGGGATGGTCTCGGGAGGGATGGTCTTCGGCGGAGACCAGCACCCAGATGGCAGCCACCAGGGCCAGAGTGACCAGGTGGTCCGTGAGGAGCTGGAGGTGGAGGGTGAAAAAGCCCACACTGGTAAGGAGAACAAAGCCGCCCAGCCAGGCGGACCGGGTACCCAGAAGCCGGCGGCCGATGAGATAGGTGAACCAGACCTCTCCCAGGCCGATCGCCAGGGTGGGCAGGCGGGCCACCCGGTCCGAAACGCCGAAGAGGTGGTAGGCGATGAGGTTGACCCAGTAAAACAGGGGAGGCTTGTCCAGGTAGCGGGCGCCGTTTAGGGTAGGGGCAAGCCAGCATCCGGCCTCGTACATTTCTTTGGGGATGAGGGCGTACATGGCTTCGGCCCGGATGAGAGGCCATTCCCAGATGGCCGGGAGAAAAATGAGCAAGCCCAGGAAAATGAGGGACAAACCGGGCAGCCAGTCAGGGAAGCGGAATTTCAGGTGGGACATGGAGCAAAAGGCCAAAGGAAAAAACAAAAGGCAAAAAGAGCAAGGCAAAAAGCATCGTTGGCGCCATAATGGTCAATACAAAAACGCCCGACATCGTCGATACATTTTAACTTGTGAACCGCTCGCAGAATGCAGCCGCAGGCTTCAGCCTGCGCCCACCGGGAGGTTGGTGGACAGGCAAAATAGTCCTCAGCATCTGAATGCATTTTGAAAAATACTATGTTAGCTGATACCTTTTGCCTTACCAAATTAACTCAAGTTCCAGCGAAGCATGGTCCAGAGGTCGGCGAGGTTGCCGCCCATCTGGCGAACCACGCTGGGCTCGAAGCCGGAGTGCATCATACATTGGGCGCAGCGGAGCTCGTTTTCCGGACCGTAGCGATCCCAATCCGTCTTTTCCATCAGATCCTTGAAAGTGGGATAATGGATGTCCAGGAGCTGGTAGCAGGGGGCCCGCCAGCCCTGGGGGTTGCGGGTGGGGTTGGCCCAGGGAGTGCAGTCATAATGGCGCTCGCCCCTGAGAAAGCTCAGATACAACGGCGTGGAAAAGTAGCGAATCTTCTTTTTGCTCTGGTGCAAGCGGGTAAATTTCTCCATGATTTCTTCCCGGCTCAGAAACATTTCCGGCGCCACTCCCGGAAAACTGTAAGCCGGGGAGACTAAAATACCGTCCACCCCGATGTCGGTGAGCAAGGCAAAGAGGCTCTCGATCTCCTGCATATCAGTCGCCTTATAAATGGTGGTGTTGGTGCAGACCCGAAAGCCCTGGGCCTTGGCGGCCTTGATGGCCCGGATGGCGATGTCGAACAGGCCGGAACGCCCCAGGATGCGGTCATGGGTGGCGGCCAGGCCGTCGACATGCACGCTTAAAGTGAGGCGCTTGGAGCGAGGCAGCCTGGGCAGGGACTTTTCCAGGAGGATGGCGTTGGTGCACAGGTAAATGTGCTTGCGGCGGTGGATCAGTTCCCGCACCAAGTCGAAGACCGGCGGGTAGAGGAGGGGCTCGCCGCCGGTGACGGTGACCACCGGCGCGCCGCATTCATCCACCGACTCCAGGCACTGTTCCAAGGTCAGGGAGTCCCCCAGGGTTTCCCGGTATTCCTGGATGCGCCCGCAACCGGCGCAGGCCAGGTTGCACTGGTGGGAGGGCTCGAGCATCAATACCAGGGGGAATTTTTCTATTCCCAGAATTTTTTGCTTCAGGAGGTAACGGGTCAGATCGTAACTCAGACTCAAGGGAAAGCGCATGCAGCAAGCACCTGTGTAAGGGAAAATAAGGACGCGAGCTTTCTGTCGTGCCTGGATAATCTTAGTACCATGGTTCATTCATTTGGTAACCTATTTAGGATAATCCCTGAAAGATCAGGGGTCAAGTGTAGCCGTGTTCCCGGAACCAGGCCACTGCCTCCTCAAGAGCCTGACGCACCGGGGTCTGGGGCAGGCCCAATTCCCGAACGGCCTTGCTGCTGTCAAAGTACATGAATTTTTTGGCCATTTTCACCCCGGCCACCGGCATCCGGGGAGGCTTGCCGCTGACATGGGTGGCCCAGAATTCATCCAGGTAGGACAGGGCCAGGATGGGCCAATACGGCAGCCGCACTTTGGGAGCGGGAATGCCGGTGATTTCGGCCAGCATCCGGAAGATCTCAGATAAGCTCAGGTTCTGGTTGCCCAGGATGTATTTCTCCCCCAGCCGCCCTTTTTCCTCGGCCAAAAGGTGGCCCAGGGCTACGTCCCGGACATGGATCAGGTTGAGGCCGGTTTCAAGGTAAGCGGGCATGCGGCCCTTGAGATAATCGACGATAATCTGGCCCGTGGGTGTGGGGCGGGCATCCCCAGGGCCCACCGGCGCAGTGGGGTGCACCAGCACCACAGGAAGGCCCTGGCGGGCATATTCCAGGACGATCTCTTCCGCCAGGAATTTGCTGCGCTTGTAGTGGCCCACCATGTCGGCGAGGCTGACAGGGGTTGCTTCGGTTCCCGGGGTGCCATCCCCGGGGTTGCCCAGGGTGCCCACGGTACTGGTGTAGACGACCTTGGCCACCCCTGCTTTGGCCGCGGCATGTAAAAGGTCTTTCGTCCCCTGGACATTGGCAGCATACATGGTTTTGGGGTCGGGGACCCATAAGCGGTAGTCCGCGGCCACATGAAACACCCGGTCGCAACCCCTGACGGCAGAGGCTAATGACGCGGGGTCCCGAAGATCGCCGGGCGCCACCTCCACCTCGAGGTCCGTCAACGTCCCGGGATGGCGGGCCAGGACCCGCACCTGCCGCCCTGCCGCGAGCAGTTCCCGCACTACGGCCCGGCCGATAAAGCCAGTGCCACCGGTCACCAGGGTCCTAGTCATGTTTCAGTGAGCAGCGGGCAGGCATTCATGAGCTGCCGGCTCCCGCAAAACCACCAGGAAAAGCGTGGTCAGACGTTGTGGAACGCACATCCCGGCGCCATTCCGGGGGTCAGGGCCACAGCCTGGTCACTGGGAACGGATCAGTGATCACTGCAGCGTATCCCCTGCAAATTCGCGCAGATACATCCCCAAAGCCATGAGGGGGAAGACATCGCGGTACAGATGGTAACGGATCATAAAATGGGAGGGAAAGCCAGTGCCGGTGAAGTACTGTTCTTGCCATCTGCCGTCTTTTTGCTGGGTCTTCACCAGGTAGTCGATGCCCGCTTTTACCGCGGGAGAGGCGGTTTCGCCGGCGGCCATGAGGCCCATGACGGCCCAGGCGGTCTGGGAGGCGGTGCTGGGACCTTGCCCCCGGAGGGTCGGGTCGCGGTAGGATTCGCAGCATTCCCCCCAGCCGCCGTCCTGGTTTTGACACTTGCTGAGCCAGGTTGCGGCCCGCCGCACCATGGGAGACCGGCTGCTGATGCCGATGGCTTTCAGTCCCAGGAGCACCGACCAGGTGCCGTAAAGGTAATTCACTCCCCAGCGGCCCCACCAACAGCCGTCCGGCTGCTGCCACTTTCTTATGATAGCCAGGGCCCGGACCGCTGCGGGGTGGCTCTTGGGAAAGCCGAAGGTCCCCATCATCTCCAGAACCCGGCCGGTGACATCCTCCGTAGGCGGGTCGATCAAGGCCTTGAGGTCGGAAAAGGGGATGGCGTTCAGCCAATCCTTGGTATTGTCCACGTCAAAGGCGGCAAAGCCCCCGTTTTTTGACTGCATGCCCAGGCACCAGGCGATGCCGGTGGCGAGAGCGGTCTGGTGGGGGGAGGGATCAGTCAGGGCCTCTTTTAAGGCCATGAGCACCACGGCGGAATCGTCAATATCAGGGTACCAGTTGTTGTCAAATTCGAAAGCCCAGCCCCCCGGGGCCAGATGCGGCCTTTTTACGCTCCAGTCTCCCGGCTTGAAAATCTGGTTGGCCAGGAGCCAGGCAGTGGCCTTCTCCAGGGCCGGATGGCCGGGTCGCAGCCCCGCAGCAGCCAACGCCCGCACGGCCAAGCCGGTATCCCACACCGGAGAGATGCAGGATTGGAGCCGCAGACGATCCCCCAACTTCAGGGTGAAGGCCTCCAACGCCGCCAAGCCGCGCTGGATGACCGGGTGGCTCACCTTATAGCCCTGGCAGGCCAGGGCCAGAAGGGAATTTACCATGGCAGGCTGGATGCCGCCCCAGTCCCCGGTCTCCTCCTGATGGTCCAGGATCCACCGTTCCGCCTTGTGCATGGCAAGGTGCCGCAGCAGGGCCCAAGGCAGCCGGGCATATAGTTTTAAAAGCCGGTCCACCAGCACGAAGAAATTTTCCAGGGCCGGCCCCTGTTTTTTCCAGGCCACCTGGTGGTGCTTGAAAGGATCATCGGGGTGGGCAAAGATCTCGGCCACCCCCTGCGAAGGCGGCAGCGGATAAACAGGGCGGTGAGCCATGACAATGGACAACGGGATCATCGTGGCCCGGCTCCAACTGGAAAACTCGTAGATGCTGAATCCCGACCATACAGGCAACAGCATAAATTCCACGGGCAACAGCGGAATGCCGTCCCAACTCACCTGGCCGAAAAGAGCAAGGTTGATGCGGGTAAAGACCCGGGAGGCCAAAGCTCCTCCCCGTTCCAGGATGAATTGCCGGGCTTTGACGAGGCGGGGGTCAGCCGCGGACAGCCCGGCCATTTTCAGGGCCTGGTAAGCCTCCACCGAGGTGCTGAGATCGCCGCCGTCCTCATACCAGAGGGACCAGCCCCCGTTGTCCAGTTGCTGGGACAGGATTTCCCGGACCAAGGCGGGAAACTTGTCCCCCGGCAGGCCCAGGAAACGGTGCATCATGAGATATTCAGCAGTTATGGTGACGTTGGACTCAAGTTCGGCCCACCAGTAGCCCTCCGGGTGTTGGAGGGCAAGCAAAGCGTCGACTGCCTGATCCCTGGCCTTTTTAACCTTTTCCAGAAAGGTCTTGGCAGGGGGCCTGGTCCTGATTCGGTCGCGAAATACGGTGGCTGTCACGTTTGGCATGAATTTATGAAAATATTATAAATCGCCGGATTATATCACACAACGAAGCGAGCGAATGATTTTTATCCATATGATATAATAAATCAAGCTATCAAAACCATTCTGTCAGGGTCTATTGCCAAACCCCCTCAGGGGTATTAACTTATTAAAAAGTGTAAAAAACCGGAACGTTCGGAGGAATTGACTCACTGGGATTTTTCTGGTAAGGGTTTACAACCGGGGAACCAAAAAATTTCTGCAGTATGGCTCCCGGTTATGTGACTCAGTGGGTTTTCAGGAGATTACATGACAACCTCAAGAGATGACGAAAATCAAGAAATCACTATTCCGCCGTCATTGCCGCTCCTGGCGGTGCGGGATGTGGTGGTTTTCCCCAATATGGTCCTGCCCCTGTTCGTGGGCCGGGAAACTTCGGTGTTGGCCATTGAAGCCGCCTTGGCCGGAGATCGCCTCCTGTTTTTGGCCACCCAGCGGGATCAGGCCGTGGAAAATCCGGAGCCGGAGGATATTTATGGCCTGGGAACCGTAAGTCTGATCCTCCGGATGCTGAAACTGCCGGACGGCCGCCTGAAAATCCTGGTGCAGGGGCGCTCCAAGGCCAAGATCAAGAATTATGTGCAGACCCGCCCATATTTCGAAGTGAATCTGGACGTGGTTGCGGAAACCCTCATGGGTGAGGTCTCCCCGGAGACCGAGGCCCTTATGCGCAATGCCCGGGAAATGTCGGAGAAGATCCTGACCTTGAAAGGGGTCATGTCTCCAGACCTCCTTTCTATCCTTGATTCCATCGAGGACCCGGGCCATCTGGCGGACCTGGTGGCGGCCAATCTGCGCCTCAAAATTGATGAGGCCCAGACAGTCCTGGAGGAACTTGACCCCATCAAGCGGTTGATCATCGTCAACGACTTTTTGCGTAAAGAATTGGAGGTCTCCTCCATCCAGGCCAAGATTCAATCCCAGGCCCGGGAAGAGATGGACCGCACCCAGCGGGAATATTTCCTGCGGGAACAGCTCAGGGCCATCAAAAAGGAATTGGGGGATGTGGACGAACAGTCCAAGGAGATGGAGGAATACCGGCTGAAGATTGTCCGGGCCAAGATGCCCAAAGAGGCGGAAGAGGAAGCCTTAAAGCAGCTTTCCCGTCTGGAGCAGATGCACCCGGACGCGGCCGAAGCCTCCATGGTGAGGACGTACCTGGATTGGCTGGTGGAGGTCCCCTGGAGCAAGAGCACCCGGGACAAACTGGATCTGAAAGAGGCCAAGGCCATCCTGGATGAGGACCACTACAACCTGGAAAAGGTCAAGGATCGCATCCTGGAATATCTCAGCGTCCGCAAGTTGAACAAAAAGATGAAGGGCCCCATCCTCTGCTTTGTGGGGCCGCCGGGCGTGGGAAAAACCTCTTTGGGCCAGTCCATTGCCCGGGCCATGGGCCGCAAGTTCACCCGCATCTCCCTGGGCGGCATGCGGGACGAGGCCGAGATCCGTGGCCACCGGCGCACGTATATCGGGGCGCTCCCCGGCCGTATTATTCAGGGCCTCAAGAATGCGGGCACCAATAATCCGGTCTTTATCCTCGACGAAGTGGACAAGATCGGTATGGATTTCCGGGGCGACCCGGCCGCGGCGCTCCTGGAGGTGTTGGATCCCGAGCAGAACAACAGCTTCAGCGACCACTATCTCAATGTGCCCTTCGACCTGAGCAAGGTGATGTTCATCACCACCGCCAATCTGGTGGATCCCATCCCCTCGGCGTTGAAGGACCGTATGGAAATTATCCGCCTCTCCGGCTACACCGAGGAGGAAAAGCTGAAGATCGCCCAGGGATACCTGATTCCCAGGCAACTGCGGGAAAACGGCCTGAAGCCCGGCGACCTGCATCTCGGCGCGGAGGTTCTCAGGGATATCATCACGCACTACACCCAGGAAGCAGGCCTCAGAAATCTGGAGCGGGAGATCGGCACCCTGTGCCGCAAGACCGCCCGGCGCATCGCCGAAGGGGAGAAAGGCCCGTTTACCATCAGCCGGGCCAATCTTCACAAGTACTTAGGCCCGCCCCATTACCTGCCGGAGGGCGAGCGGGAGAAAGACGAGGTGGGCGTGGCCACCGGCCTTGCCTGGACCCAGGTGGGGGGCGAAATGCTGGCGGTGGAAGCAAGCCTCATGCGTGGCAAAGGCCAACTCATGCTCACCGGCCAACTTGGCGACGTGATGCGGGAGTCGGCGCAGGCGGCCTTGTCCTATGCCCGGTCCCGGGCAGAGCGACTGGGGCTTGAGTCCAATTTTTATGAGACCATGGATGCCCATATCCATGTGCCTGCCGGGGCTACCCCCAAGGATGGCCCGTCCGCCGGCATCACCATGGCCACGGCCCTGATCTCCGCCCTCACCCAGGTGCCGGTGCGCAAGGACGTGGCCATGACCGGGGAAATCACCCTTCGGGGGAAAGTGCTCCCCATCGGCGGCCTGAAGGAAAAGGCCATCGCCGCCCTGCGCGGCCGTATGCACAAGGTAATCATCCCCGAGGCCAATAAGAAGGACCTGGTGGAGATACCCAACTACGTAAAACGGAAGCTCAAATTTGTCTCGGTGAGTAACGTCGATGAAGTGCTGCGGGAAGCCTTGGTGCGCTCGCCCTTCAAGACCCCCAAGACGCCCAAGCCGCCGTCACGGGGGAAGGCTTCCAAGGGACGTCTGTCTCCCCGGGCCAGCCAGACCACGGTTTAATAAACCGGGGGCGGACCGATCGTTCTGACCTGTCCGCCCCTGCCTCTTTTGGGTGTTAGTGCCCTGTAACCTGAATTAATTCAATTACTTTACCTTAGGATTACCCGGGCCCTTGCCTTTAGATATCTCCCTCAGATGGGCCGCCTTGGGCGTGCTCCTACTATTCAACATCTTCTTCGCCATTTCAGAGACCTCTCTTTTTGCCTTGAAGCCCCTGGACAGGTTGCGTCTGAAACAAGAAAGCCCCAGCCGCGGCAAGATGGTCGAGGAATTGCTCAGCCAGTCTCATCGCCTTTTGATTACCATCATTCTGGGGGTGGAATTTGTCACCATCCTGGCTTCCATTGTGGGCACCTCGCTGGCCATCACTTGGTGGGGTGACCAAGGAAAATGGCTGGCCCTGGTGGTCATTTCCCCCAGCTTGCTCTTGTTTGGGGAAATCATTCCCAAATCCCTGGCCCTTACCTTTCCCACCAGGCTGGCTCCCCGGGTGGCTCCCTGTGTCCGGTGGGCCATCACCTTATTTACACCCCTGCGGGTCATTTTGGTGCAGCTCAGCCGGGGTGTTCTGGTCACCCTGGGGTTTCGCCCGGATTTACAGGTGCCGGCGGTCCAGCAGGAAGACTTCGTGCGCATGGTGGACGAAAGTTTTCAAGGGGGCATGATCGCCGCCCTGGAGCGGGACTTTATCCAAAATCTCTTAAGCTTTGGGGAAGTCCGGGTAAGCCAGATCATGGTGCCGCGGCCGGATATTTTCTGTTTGCCCCTGGATATGCCGGTTCACCAGATGGTCCGGGCCGTCAAAAAGTCCCGCTACTCCCGGATACCCATCTATGAGGACGAACCCGGCAATGTGCTGGGCATCCTCCACGCCAAGGAACTCCTGCATCTTTGTACCCGACAGGACTGTAACCCGGAGATGGTCAGAAATATCCTCCGGGCCCCGTATTATGTGCCGGAGAATAAAAAAGCCTTCGATCTCCTGACAGAATTGCAGAGCCAGCGATTGCGCCTGGCCCTGGTGGTGGATGAGTATGGGACTCTGGTGGGGCTGGTGACGGTGGAGGACCTGTTGGAACAGCTTTGCGGCGAGATTCCCCAGGAATTCGAGGCCGAGGAAAAGCTCATCAGGGAACAGGCCCCCGGCCGCTGGCGGGTCAATGCCTCCTTGTCCCTGGAAGACCTGGAAGCGGTTCTGGGAAAACCTTTCCCTCCCGGCGAGTTCGATACTGTAGGGGGGTTCGTCCTTGACCTGTTCGGGGAGTTGCCCCGTGAGGGCGATACCGTCACATATGACTCCTTTCGGTTCAAGGTGCTGAAAATGAAGGGCACCCGCATCATGGAACTGGAAATAGAGCAGATCGAGCCATGATCGTTGCCATTCTCCTGGTGTTTCTGCCTCTTCTGGTGGTGGAGGGCTTCTTTGCTGCGGCGGAGATTTCTTTAATTTCCGCCAACCAGCGGCGTTTAAGATTCTGGGCCGAGGAGGGGCACCGGGGGGCGCGGGCGGCCCTGCGGCTTCTGGCGCGTCCGGAGCGCATGGTGGCAACCTGCCTGGTGGGCGCCAATCTTGCCCTCATCGGCAACACGATTCTGGTCACTGCCATATTAATCGAGTGGTTTGGGGCCTGGGGGGAGGTGGGAGCCGCAGTGGTAATGCCCCCGCTGATCCTGCTCCTGGCGGAGATAACCCCAAAATCCATCGCCAGGCAACATCCCACCCGGTTGGCCAAGGGCCTTGCCCCCCTCCTCTGGGTGGCGACCTGGCTGATTTATCCCCTGACCACGATCTTCGCCGCCATCAGCCGATTCATTCTTTGGATCAGTGGGGCTCCCAGGTCCAGCGCACTCCCCTTTGTCACCCGGGAAGATTTGTCCCTGGTGGTGAAAAAGAGCGGACCGGAAATGGACCTGGAAACCACCGAACGCCAGATCATCCATCGCATCCTCCACTTTAGCCTGCGCACGGTCAAGGATGTCATGGTTCCTTTGGTGCGGGTGGCCGCCATCCCTGACACCGCCACGGTAGCCCAGGCCCAGGAAGAATTCCGCTCCACCCGCTTTTCCCGTCTGCCGGTCTATCACCGGCGCATTGACAACCTGGTGGGCCTCCTGCATGATTTCGATCTTCTGGGGGTGGAGGATTCCAGCCAGAGCATCAGGCCGCTGGTGCGTCCGGTCCACTATGTTCCGGAGGTCAAGAAGATCGACCGGCTGCTGCCGGAAATGCAGCGGCAGGGCATACACCTGGCAGTGGTGGTGGATGAATACGGCGGCACGGTGGGAATCGTCACCATAGAAGACCTGCTGGAAGAAATTGTCGGAGAAATTGACGATGAATTTGATGAGGCGGTCTCGCCGTATAAAAAGCTGGGAGAGAACCATTTCCTCATTAATGCCCGCATGGAGGTGGAAGCCTTGAATGAGGCCCTGCACCTGGACCTGCCTCCGGGGGACTATGATACTCTGGGGGGCTTTATCATTTCTCAAATAGGGGACCTGCCGCGGCCCGGGGAACAAGTCCGTTACCAGAATCTGCGCTTCGTGGTGCGCCTGGCAGAAGCCCGCGCCGTAAAGGAGGTGGAACTCTTTGTCGAACCCCCCTCGGCCTGAACGTTGGGCCTATTTTGATTGTTTTGCCGGCATAAGCGGCGATATGACCCTGGGTGCCATGCTGGACGCAGGGGTGGACAGGGGTGCCCTGGAGGATGTTTTGCGCCGCCTTGATCTTCCCGGTTTCCGGCTGGAAACCAGCCGGGTGAGCAAGGAACACCTCACCGGGATCAAGGTTGATTTCGCCGTGGATGGCAAGCAGCCGGCCCGAAATTATTCGGACATTGTGGCTCTCATCTCAGCCGCGGGTCTGCCGGAGGCGGTCAGGGACCTCAGTCTGAATATGTTCCGTCTGCTGGCCGAAGTGGAGGCCTGGGTTCACGGGCAGCCTCTGGAAAAGGTGCATTTCCATGAACTTGGCGCGGCAGACACCATTCTGGACGTGGTGGGAGTAGCTTTCGGGGTGGAAACCCTGGGCATAACCCGTTCTTTTGTGAGCCCCATTCCCCAAGGCTGGGGCATGATCGCCGGAGGCCACGGTCATATGCCGAACCCTGCGCCCGCCACCCTGGAATTGTTGAAGGGCTTTACTGTGTACGGCACCGACCTTCCGGGGGAACTGGTGACACCCACAGGTGCGGTTATTTTGAAGGCCCTGGGAGCGGAAAGCGAACTCTGCCCGTCGCTGCGCCTTAAGAAAGTGGGATATGGCGCGGGCAGCCGCGACCTTCCCGGCCATCCCAATCTCCTGCGTTTGTACCTGGGGGAACCGCTGCCCCCGGCCGCGGGCATAAAGGAACGGGTCCTGGTCCTCGAAACTCACATCGATGACATGAATCCCGAACTCTACGAACCGCTCATGGGGAGCCTCTTTGCCGCCGGCGCCCTGGATGTGTCTCTGGCCCCCATCCAGATGAAAAAAACCCGTCCCGGGGTGCGCCTCACCGTGATAGCCCCCCCGGCAGCCCGGGAGGGTCTGCTGGAGCGACTGTTTCTCGATTCCACCACCTTGGGGGTGCGGATTCAGGAGGTGGAAAGAGTGGCGGCCCGGCGCTGGCAGGAAACCATTAGGACGCCGTATGGAGAGCTCCTGGTGAAGGTGATGGAATACGGCGGCCACCGCCGGGTACTGCCGGAATACGAGGCTTGCCGGCAACTGGCGGAAAAATCCGGCCTGCCACTCCTCGAGGTATATAGACTGGTGCAGGATAGTTAGGGAACGGCTCAGCCAAACTAACGCATCCCTGGTGCAACCAGAAAAATTTTATAGCGCTTACCAAAAATATTTTCGTATGTGTAGTGCTTACATCCCCCTTTTCAAAGAGAGATCTTTTAAGGAATTCCTGGTGATTTCCCCTTTTCTCAAGGGGGATCAGGGGGGGGTTGGGAGGCTTGCTCCAGGAAAAAACTTCTGGCAAGCGCTCTACGGAGGGGCGCACCCGTGTGCGCGCTTGCCCAAAGCCCGGGCACGCGGGTCCGCCCCTGCAAAAAGTGCTAAGTAGTTTTAATCGATTATGTTTTTTGCTCTACAAAATCTATAATCGAAGATGAGCGGGTAAGGGGGCTAAGGGCCGGTGGGCCCTTACCCCCTCCCCCAATCCCTACTGGGTGGTAACCTGGCCGGGGAGTCGGGACGAAAGTCCCGTCTCCCCGGCCCACTAAAGGGTTGGGAGGGGGGTGGGGGGGAGGGCAGGGAGTCGCCGCTCCCTGGCCCTCCCCCCACGGAAAAATCATCATTATTCTCTTTGCAGAGCAAAGGGCATAATCGGTTTTTGATATATATTACAGGAAGGAGGGCAAAAGAGGAACATGGAATGCCGCTTTCATCCGGGCCGGAAGGCCCATTACCGCTGCGACAAGATGGAGTATTACTACTGCCAGGAGTGCCTGGACGCCTGCCGGGCCTGCACCGATCCCTGCGTCTACTGCAAGTCCCGGCGGGCCTGCGTCATTTGGGAACTGTGCGGCAAAGAGGCCAAGAAGCGCTGCCAGGAGGAACGTCGGGAACCATGAGGCAGGCCTGAGGCAAGCAAACTCCTGATCCTCCGGCCAGGTTGCCAGCCAACAAGCGAGGGGCAAGAGGCCGCTGGCTTTTCCCTGTTTATAGGTTTACCGAATTCGTCAAAACGGGAGGCGGTGTGCTTTCCCGCCCTTCGGCTCACACCTTCTTCTCCCATCTGAGCAAATCCACCACCTGGGCCAGGGTGCGCCCTTCCTTGATTTCCTCCCGCAGGCGGTTTTCCTTTTCCAGGACGTCCATGGCCCGGTTGGCGTACTCCACCGCTTGGCGCTGGGGCAGGACCGTCACCCCGTCATCATCCCCCAGCAGCCAGTCTCCGGTCTCCACCAGGACATGGCCGATGCGGATGGGGACGCCGATTTCCCCGAAGCCGCGAGGCTCCCCGGCGTTGGGCATAACCAGGGTGCTAAACGCGGGAAACTTCAGTCTGACGATATCTCCGGAGTCCCTGATGCCGCCGTGGATGGCCACGCCCCCCAGCCCCGCCTGGATGGCGGAATTGGTGGCCAGCTCCCCCCAGACAGCCGGTCCCACCCCGCCGGCGTCGATGACCAGGATGTCCCCCGGCAGGGCTTTATCAATAGCCTCCACCGGCTTGGCCCAGTCGCCGGGATAAGTGCGCACTGTCAACGCCTTCCCCACCATGCGGATGCCCGGAAACAGCGGCCTGATCCCCTCGAGCACACCGCCCCGGTGCAGGGCGTCCGACAGGTTGGCGGCGGAGACCATTTCCAGGGCCCGGCGGATGTCCTCTTCCCCCACCCTTTTAAAAAGCCTCGTGGGGATGACTTCCCCTTCGTCCAGGGCCCGGCGGATGTCCGCGGTGGCCACAGCCGGGTCCATGGCCTTGGTGATGGCACCCCCCACCACCACGTAGCTGGCCCCATGCGCCACGGCCTGGGCCGCAGTCTCGGAGTTGATGCCCCCGGCCACACCCACCGGGATCTGCACCACTTCGCTCACCGCCTGCAGGATGGCAAAGGGGTCCCGCCCCCGCATCTGCTCATCGATGGCCACGTGCACCGTGATGTAGTCCGCCCCCAGTTCCTCGGCCCGCCGGGCCCGCCCCACCGGATCGGGGACCGCAATCAGGTCCACCACGATGTGGGCCCCATAATTCTTACCCGCCTGGACGCATTCCTCGATGGTGGCGTCCGAGGCCGCACCCAAAACATCGATGATGGCAGCCCCGGCCTTGGCCGCCGCCTCCACCTCGGCCCGGCCCGCGTCCATGATCTTCATGTCCGCCACGATGGTGAGATTCGGAAAGCGGCGTTTCAGGTCCCGCACCGCGTCCAGCCCCTCGCTTTTGATCAGCGGGGTCCCCGCTTCGAGCCAATCCACCCCGGCCGGCACCGCCTTTTCGGCCACCAGCACCGCCCGGTGCAAGTCCACAAAATCCAACGCCAACTGCAACTTGACAGTCATGTAAGGGTCCTTGGTATGAGTTTTGGGAAGGGGGAGCCGCTGCTCTCCCGGCCCTCCAACCCCTCTACTCCACGTCGGCGTGGCGGGCGAGCATGGCCTGGTGGTTGTGGTCCAGGCGTTCCTTATACAGGATGAGGACGATGCTCTCCAGGAAAAGAAAGCAGGCCTGCTCGAAGAGGCTGCCGGGGCATTGCACCGAATCGGGTTCCTGCTTCAGAGTCAGCTTGGTGGTGCCGGGGATATGGATGACCACGTCGGCTTCCCGGGCGATGGTGGAGTTCCGGTCGGCGGTGATGGCCAACGTCCGGGCCCCCACGGCGTTGGCCCGGCGCAGCACCTCCCGGGGTTGGGCCGTCTCACCGGAGCCTGAAATCACGATGAGCAGGTCTTGGGGCTGGAGGCGGGGGGTGATGGTCTCCCCCACCACGAACACGGTAAACCCGAAATGCATGAGGCGCATCAGAAAGCCCCGGAGGATAAAACCGGAGCGCCCCACCGCGCAGCCGAAAATGCGGGGCGCGGCTTCCACTTCTTTCAGCAGGGTCCCGGCCAGTTCCGGGGCCAGGCGGGAGAAAACCCCGCCCAACTCTTCCACCATCTGGTCCAGTGCCCTGACGAGTCGGTCTTCACGGGAGATTCCCGAAAAAAAAACCTCCCGGCGCGCACTCGGAAGGTAGCCCATGTTTCCCTCCTTGTGGTCTCGGTCCATGGGAAGGATCCAAGCCGTTTGTCCTTTGGGGAAAGGTAATAGAAATCTTAGCATAAAGGAAGAAAAGAGGCCAGTATTCTTCGGTGAAAGCGATTTTTTCCGCATTTTTTCAGATCTCGTGCAAGAGGCCCGGAAAGACCGGTCGAAAGAAGTCCCGGGCCATCTCCCCCGGAGGAAAGGCTACCTTTTTTATTGGATTTTTACCAAGAGCGAACTTACCTTTTATGAAAAAGGAACTTTGCCTGGTTACTCCGGGACCCCGTGCTCGTCAGCACTGTTATCCCTAATCCTTCGATGAGAGGTGTTGTTATGGGCAGATTCCCCAAAGAACATAAGTACACAGCCGGAAAAGGCAAAAAATTCGGACACGTGGGCCGCACCGAGGACCCCTACCAGCCGGAGGAAGGCCAGGAGGCGTCGCTGTGCACCACCTGCCGGGCCATTTACCAGAACAAGCGCTGGTTTTTCGATGAAAAACTGGCCGACAGGCTTGCCGGCACCAGTAAGGTCAAGGAGGTCACCTGCCCCACCTGCCGCAAGATCAGGGACCATTATCCCGAGGGCATCCTGACCCTGACCGGCGAGTTTCTCCAAGACCATCAAGAAGAGATCACCACCCTGCTCAGCAAGGAAGCGGAACGGGTAGGCAGGCGCAGCGTCGCGGACCGCATCATGACCATGACCGAACAAGGCAAAAACCAGTTGGTGGTGGAGACCACCACCGAAAAACTGGCCCAACACCTGGGCCGGGCCTTGTATAAAGCCTACAAGGGCGACCTGAACTTCAAATGGGGGGAAATGGATAAGTTGGTGAGAGTCTATTGGTCACGCTAGGTATTCTTTCCGGGGAAGGGGCCAGGGAAGGCTGGCCCCTTATCCTCGGCAATTATCACTCTCTATTCGGCACGATGGTTAAAAAGCAATGAAACAGTGGCACCGGCATCCTTACCTGCGCCGGCGCAGGCTCTAATCTCACCCCCGCTCCCGGGCAACCAGAAACCGCCGGCGCCAGTCCTCCAGTTCCCGCAGCAGTTCCTGCTCCCGCCGGGCGAAGCGGGTTTCCATGTCCTCCATCTGGGACAGCAAAAACGTCACCCGTTCCCGCAGGCGCAGGATCACATCCACGGCGGCCAGTTCCAGTCCCAGGGTTTCGTGCAGCCGGCGGATCCGGGCCAGCCGGGTAATGTCCTCCGGCGTATAGCCGCATTCCCCCGTGTCCACTTCCCGGGGTCTTATCAGGTCCTCAGCCTCCACTTGCTCCAGGAATTCCAGGGGAACCCGGGCCAGTTGGGCCGCCACGGTGCGGGTGAAGATGATGGGAACTTTCCGGGTGGTGTCTTGATCCTGGGGAGTCATGATTGCCTCTCCTCGGGTTAGCTTACTGAAAAGGTGGGTCGGGCCTCCATGGCCGCCAGTGGAGACGGCCAGACACGGCCGCCCACCTCAATTTTCCCTTTTCCGCCTGCCTCGACTTTTTTCGTTTTTTTCAGAAAACCCAAGCCGTTTGCAAAATTCATTCACGGCCTGAAGGTGCTTCTTGGTTGCTGCATGAATCCATGGTGCTCCCGGCGTCCCGCCTGGGCAAGCGCAGACTGAAGCCTGCTGTGATATTGTCCAGGAGGCTCGATGCAAGCCGGAAACCGTCCTCACCTGAGGTTGCGCCACTGCTGCACCAGCTCTTTTTCCCGCTCGCTCAGGTGTTCGGGGAGCTTCGCCTCCACCTTGACCAGCAGGTCGCCCCGTTGCTCTGGCTTTTTGAGGTGGGGCATCCCCAGGCCCTTCAGGCGGAACACCCGCCCGTTGGCCGTGCCCGGCGGAATGTCCAGCACCACGGAACGGTCGATGCCGGGGACGGTGACTTTGCCCCCCAGCAGCAGGGTGAAGAGGTCCACAGGCAGAATCATGCTCAGGTTGTCGCCGTCCCGCACAAAACGGTCATGAGGCAGAACCTCGATATGCAGCATGAGGTCCCCGGGCTGGCCGCCGTCCCGTCCCGGCTCCCCCTGGCCCTTGAGCCTGAGCTTGGAGCCGGTTTTCACTCCCGGAGGCACCTTGGCCTCGATCTTGCGGCCCGACTCCCACTCTAAAATGCGGCTCCCCCCATGAAAGGCCTCTTCGAGGGTGATCTGCAGGGTGTGTTCCAGGTCCCGGCCGTGGCGGGGGCGGGGTTGATAGCGAAATTCCGGCCCGGCCTGGGCCCCGCCGGTAAAGGCGCGGCCCGCGCTGCCGAAGAGGGTCTCGAAGAAACTGGAAAAATGGCCCTCGCGGCCGCCTTCGCCGCCGAACATCTCGGCGAATTCTTCGGGGGTGACGGTGCGGAAGGAATAGGAGGTACCGGGCCCGGCCCGCCATTGGGACCAGTTGAAGTCCTCCGGGCGGCCTCCGGTTTGCTCATACTGCTGCCACTGGGACCCGAACTGATCATACTTCTGGCGTTTCTCCGGGTCCGACAAGACCTCGTAGGCCTCGCTGATCTCCTTGAACTTCTCGGTGGCGGCCTTATCCCCCGGGTTGACGTCGGGATGGTACTTTCGGGCCAGCTTGCGGAAAGCCTTCTTGATCTCGTCCTGGGTGGCCGTCTTGCTGACCCCCAGGATGCTGTAATAGTCCTTATAATCCATGCTCGGCCCCTACCTCCAGGGAGCTTTCTCGCGACATCTTACCTTTTTCCGGGCCAGGATGCCAAATGAACCTGTCATCTCAACCTGTTTTCAGGCCAATATCTTGCGCAGCAGCAGTTCCTCATAGCCCGTTTGAATAAGGTCCGGCAAACACGCAACCTGAGTGAAACCAAGGTTGAAATAAAGACGGCGGGCCGCTTGATTGAAGGCTGACACCACCACCCAAAAATTTTTCGTATGGGGCCTGACTTGCGCTTCGACCCAGGTCATGACCTCCCGGCCGAGCCCCAAGCCCTGGTGGGGTGGAAAAAGGGCCAGGAGTTCCAGATAAATCCCCTTGAGCCAGGGATAGCGCAGACAGATAACCCCGGCTGACTGGCGGGAGGATGTTATGGTAAACCGCATGAGACCCTGATCAGGACGGCTGAGATACAAGGCTACGGCATCAGCCTGATATTCCAGGGTGCGCCAGGGGTCCATGGCCACCAGCCTGGCCGCGAGGTCTGGGGCCTCCGAGCGTTTTACCCGGTGAAGGGTGCAGGAAGGCAGGTTATAGGTTCGGGAAGGAAAGAGGCGCATGAATTTGTTTCCACAATCTTATGGCTCACAATCCGCGGTAGCCACGGCCGGTCCGCACTGCAGCAATTCGCTGATGGTGACAAATTCATACCCCCGAGCCCTCAGGTTCGGGATAAACAAGGGCAGGGCCTCTGCGGTCCACCAGCCCCGGCCGTTGGCATGGCAGATGATAATTGCTCCCGGCTCAATTTTGTTTAAGATAACCGAGGCTATTCTCCGGGCATACTGGTGTTTGTCGGGGTCGCCGGTGACAATGTTCCACTGGATATTAACGAGGCCCAGACGGGCTAAGAGCTGCAGAGCCTCAGGGTTGCAGGTGCCATAAGGAAAGCGGAAGGCCCGGGGCACCCGGGGAATTTTCTCCATTTCGGCGGGATCAATCCCTGTCGCCAGGGCCCGGCGGGCCAATTCCTGCCACAAAATTTCATATTGCGCCTGGGTCCGCAGGATCTGGTCTGCCATGGCTTTGACGGAAAGACGGCGAAAGTGGGGATGGTCCCAACTGTGGTTGCCGATCTCAAAGAGGGGGTCGGCCATGAGCTGCATGGCCTTTTCCGGGTGGGAGTGCAGCCATTTGCCCCCGGCAAAAAAGGTGGCCTTCACCCGTTGATTCCGCAGGTAATTGACAATCCCGGCATCATACCCGGACATCCCCCCTGCCGCTTCACACAGGTCAAAGGTCAGGGCCACGACTTTCCTGCCCTGGAGCGGCTCGACCCGGCGGATGGAGTGTCGCCACCGGGGCGGGACCGGGGGCAGGATGGTCCTGGGGTGAGAGTCGGCAGGAGGCGATTTCAGGGGGATGAGCGGGGAGTCTCCCTGCAATTGAGCCTGCGACCAGAGCTTATCCAGGATGACTTGGGAACCACAGGTGAGGAGAGGTTGTGGTTGGGCCTGGTTATGTGCCGGGGGAACTTGCTGTTGCGCCGGTATGTCAGGGGAAAAGGAGAACAGGCTGACACAGGCAATAGTCACCACGACCAAAACATATCTTGAAGTCATTGCCAAGACCTTGCATTCTCTTTGTCATGCCGAGGGGAGCAAAGGAGAAGTCGGAGAAAGTATTTCTGCAAAAGACTCATGGGATAAGGAATTTTTGGCAGCAAAGATGGTGATTTTTTGACAACATCCTGCTAGGCCGCCTTTCTCCGTTCTATCATGAAATAAATCAGCGGCACCACAATCAGGCTGAACATGGTGGAGGCGAAGAGCCCGAAAATGAAGGACCAGGCCAGGCCTGAGAAGATGGGGTCGAGCGTGATGACCCAGGAGCCGAACATGGCGGACAGGGCGGTGAGCACAATGGGGCGAAAACGGATGGCGCCGCTTCTCAGCACCGCGTCGTGGAGGTTGTAGCCCTGGGCCAGGTGGTGGTGAATAAAGTCGATCAGGATAATGGAGTTCCGGACCACGATGCCGGCCAGGGCGATCATGCCGATCATGGCGGTGGCGGTGAAAAAGATGTAATCATGATAAACCCCGACTTTGCCGGCGAACAGCAGGTTTAAAAGGGCAAAGCCCGGCATGACGCCGATGAGGGTGAGCGGGATGGCCACCATAATAACAAGGGGCATGCCGTAGGACTGGGTCTGGAGCACCAGGAGCAGGTATATCCCCACCAGCGCCCCGGCAAAGGCAATCCCCAGGTCCCGAAAAACATCCACGGTGATCTTCCATTCCCCCTCGCCGTTCCATTTGACGCGATACCCCTCCGGCAGGGGATGGCGGTCCACCTTGCCCATGAGTTCCAGGATGGCGTTCACCGGGCTCAGACCGGCCGTGTCCCCGGTGACGAAGACCAGGCGCTCCAGGTTCTTGCGCATGATGGACTTGGGGGCCAGATCGAAGTCGAAGCGCCCCAATTCCCCCAGCGGAGTAAGGTTGCCGGCGGGGCTTTTGAGGTAAAGTTGGCCCAGGTCGACGACGTTGGAGCGGGAGGGCACCGGCCAGCGCAGAAAGATCTCGAGCGGCAGGCGTTCGCTGGGGATGTGGACCCGGCCGATGGTTTCGCCGGCGGAAGCAATGGCCAGACTCCGGGCGATGGCGGCCTGGGAAAGGCCGCTTAAGGCCGCCTTGCTGCGATCAACAATGAAGTGAAAGCGAGGTTCCTCGGTCTCCACCGAGGTGTCCACGTCCACTACGTCGGGAGTGGTTAAGAAAAGCTGTTTCACCTGTAAGGCGGCGTCAATGATACTGCGATAGGACGCGCCCGGAGGACCATAAACCTCCCCCACCAGGGTCTGGAGGACCGGCGGCCCCGGCGGCATCTCCACGATCTTCATCCGGACCCGGTGTTTTTGGGCAAGTTTTTCCAAGGCGGGCCGCACCCACAGGGCAATCTCATGGCTGCCGGCGGCGCGGTCGTGTTTGGGGGCCAGGTTGACCCGGATCTGCCCAACCCATGATCCTTTATTGAGATAGTAATGCCGCACCAGTCCGTTGAAGTCTATGGGGGCGGACACCCCGGCAAAGGTGACGCAGTTGTCCACCTCCGAAACCGTGGTCAGATAGGTCGCATAATCCGCCAGGGTTCCTTCGGTTCTTTGCAGGGGGGCGTCATTGGGCATATCCGTCACCACCAGCAACTCATCCTTGTTGTCAAAGGGGAGCATCTTCAGCGGCACCAGGCCCACCACGGGCAGCAGCACAGAGATAAAAAAGAGCGCCGCGATGGCCAGCAGGAAAAGCCGCCCGGCCAGGGGCCGCTCCAGCAGCGGCGACATGACCCGCAGATAGGTCCGGTAAATCCAGGTTTCTTCCAGAACAAAGGGTTTTGCTTCCCGGCCGTATTCCGGCTTCAACATGTGATAGGCCGCCCAGGGCGTGACGGTGAAGGCCACCGCCAGGCTCATGAGCATGGCCAGGGGCACGTTGAGCGGCATGGGACGCATGTAGGGGCCCATCATGCCGGTGACGAAAAACATGGGCAGGAAGCTGATGATGACCGTGAAGGTGGCCAGGATGGTGGGGGCCCGCACTTCGTCCACGGCCACCAGGGTGGCGTCGAGGGGCGGATGGTCCCGCAACTCGAAATGACGGTGAATGTTTTCCACGTCAATGATGGGGTCGTCCACCAGGAGGCCCAGGGAGAGGATGAGAGCAAAGAGGGTCACCCGGTTGATGGAATAGCCGAAGGCCATGTTGCCCGCCAGGGTGATGGCCAGGGTCAGGGGCACGGCCAGGGCCACAATGAGGGCTTCCCGCCAGCCCAGAAAGATGGTCAGGAGCACGGTGATGGAGATCACCGCAATGAGCAGTTCCCGGATGAGCTCATTGACCTTTTCGTCCGCAGTTTGCCCATAATCTCGGGTAACCTGGATTTTGACGTCCGCAGGCAGGATTTCCTTTTTCAGATCCTCGACCTTGTTGAGAAGGTCCGCAGCCACGGTTACGGCGTTGGTGCCGGTACGCTTGGCGAAGGCCATGGTCACCGAGGGGTAGAGAACGCCCCGCTTGGCCCCGTCGAGTTGCCCGTGGGCCGGGCCGAAGGCGATCCGGCTCACCTGCACCGGCTCTTCCGGGCCGTCGATGACCCGGGCCACGTCCTTCACATAAACAGGCTTGCCCTGGTCCAGGCCCACCAGCAGGTTGGCCACCTCGCCGGCGGACTTGAGGAACGGCCCGGCCTCCACCAGAAACTCCGTGTCCTGGCGGGAAAAGTGGCCCGCCGGCAGGTTGACGTTGCTCACTTCCACCGCCTTGGCCAGGGACAAAAGGTCCATACCGTGCCCGGCCAGGCGGGCGGGATCCGGCAGGACGCGCACCTGGCGCCGGCGGCCGGCCACCACGTAGCTGCGGGCCGTATCCGGGATGCTCTGGAGGCGGTGCAACATTTCATCCGCCACTCTTCTGAGCTGATAATCGTCGGCCTTGTCGCTGTAAAGCGTCAAGGTGACAATGGGGACATCATCGATGCCCATGGGCTTCACTACCCATCCCGCAACGCCGCTCGGCACCTCGTCGATGTTGGACCACACCTTGTTGTACAGCTTCACCAGGCTGCGCTCCATGTCCTCACCCACCTTGAACTTGGCGGTGACAATGGCGAAGCCCGGCTTGGCCAGGGAATAGAGGTCGTCCAGCCCCGACATCTCCCAGAGCTTTTTCTCCAGGTTGATGACCACCAGGTTTTCCACTTCCTGGGGCGTGGCTCCGGGAAAGCGTATGAGGACGTCGATCATGGGCACCTTGATCTGGGGGTCTTCTTCCCGGGGGGTGAAAGTGAGGGCCACGGCGCCCAGAAGGAGGCTTAAGACAATGAAAATAGTGGGAAGCTTGCTGGTGAGGAAAACCTTGACCAGGCGGGCGGTGAGGCCTAAATGGAGGTTGTTGGGCCGGTCAGGCATAGGTATGAGAAATCTTCAAGGTTCCTGGTTCAAAGTTCACAGTTGGTGTAGGGCGCGCCCTGGGCACCAAGTTGGCCGGCGGCACCCCGGTATCAAAAGAAATCACTGTCCCGGAGGAACGATAATCCTGTCTCCCGGCCGCAACCCGGACAGCACTTCCACCTGATCCCCCTTTTGCCTCCCCAGTTCCAGCAATTGCAGTCGGGGCTGGTCAGCCACCAGCACTTCCGCCATGGGAAGCTGCCCGACCTGGCGCACCGCGGCCTTGGGAATCAGAATACCTCGGGTTTTGCCCAGAGGGATGGTCAGGCGGGCGAACATGCCCGGGATGAGGTTCGGTGCGAACAGCTTTTCGGTGCGCACCTTGAAGGTGCGGCTTTGGGCGGCGCTGATGGGGAAAATTTCCTTCAGCACCACTTCCCCTTCATAACCCGCGGCGGGAACGGTAAGGCCCACGGTCATGCCGGGTTTGAGATGGCTGCGGTATTCATCGTTCACCTCCCCTTCCACCTGAATATCTCCGGGATCATACAGGGTGAGGAGGGTCTGCCCGGGTTGGGCCAGGTCCCCCACCGCAGCCCGGCGCTCCGCCACCACCCCGCTGCGGGGAGCCCGCACCACCGTGTACTGCTCCATGGTGGCGGCATCCTGCACCTGGGCCTGAGCCTGGCTTAACTGGGCCAGGGCAGTCTTGTACCTGGCCTCCATGGCCTCAAATTCCTGGGGGCTCACCGCGCCTTCCTTGACAAGACGCTGATAGCGGTGATAGTCGGCGCTCACCTTGGTAAGCTGGGCCGCAGCCTGGGATTGGCCGGCTCTGGCCTGGCTCAGTCGGGCCTGGAATTCCCTGGCGCTCAGGGCCACCAGGGGCGCGCCCGGCTGCACCTTGCTGCCGGCTGCGACAGAGACGGCGCTCACCCGGCCGGCTACCTGGGAGGACACCTGAGCCAGACTCCGGGACATCACCTGAGCCAGCACCGGCAGCTCCTGGGAAATCTCCTGCTCCTGGACTACCAACACCCGGCCTTTTTCGGATACGGCCTGCAAGGGCACCGTGCCTGGCGCGATCTTGCCGAAATGGAGCAAATCAGCCAGCCACAGCATGAACACCAGGGAGGCCAGCGCCAGGATGGTTAAGCCCCAGGCCCGTTTGGTGATTTTCATTTCTTTTCCCCAGAGTTCTCCGGCCCGGCCAGAGTGCCCACCGCCAACTCCAACTCGGCCTGGGCCAGGTGCGTATCAAACAGGGCCGTCAAGTAGTTCAACTCCGCTTCCTTTTTGGCGTCCTCGGCAGTAAGAAGGTCCACCAGGATGGTGAGGCCCTCTTCATAGCGCAGACGGATGAGGCGCAGACCCTCTCGGGCCTGGTCCACCGCGGCTTTCCCGACTTTAAGGCGGGCCTCCGCGGTCTGCAGATGTTGGGCGCTTTCAGTCACCTGGTGGCGGATGAGGTCGGCAAACTCCCGCTCCTGCTCCTGAGCCTGGGCCGCCTGGGCCGCGGCCTCTCGGGTCCGGGCCAGTCTGGCCAGGCCGTTGAACAGGTTCAGATGCATCACCGCCATCACGGTGTAAGAATCGGCGCTGTTGCCGAACAGGTATTTCTGGTCAATGTCGTACTGGGCCACAATATTCAGCCGGGGCAGGAAGTTGAGGCGGGCCTTGGTCTGCTCCTGCCGGGCCACCCGGGCCGCCAGGGCCAGGCGCTTGAGATCGGGGCGCTTTTCGGCAGCCACTTGTTTGAGTTCCTCCAGGTTGCCGGGGGGGGGCGCAGGCTCCCTGGGGGCCGGGGCCAGGGTCCGGGAGGCCACCTCCGGCAGGCCCACGACGGTGGCCAAGGCACTCCGGGCAATCTCCACTTCACCAGCCGCAGATATTTCCTCCTGGGTGAGGCGGGCCAGGTGCACATCCGCCGACAGAACATCAGCCCGCACCACCGAACCTGCTTGAAAGCGGGACTCAACAATACTCCGGTTGGCGGCCGCCGTCTTTTTGGCCTCCTGGACCACCCTGAGCCTGGCCTCGCTCAGTTGGCGCCCGATGTAAGCCTTGGTGACCTGATAAATGAGCTGCTGGCGCGCCGCCAGCACCTGGAACGCAGCGATATCCCGCTTCAGACGGGCCTGCTGGTAACCCAGGTAGGCCTCGCCGGCCTGAAATATCGGCTGCTTGGCCACCAGGCCGGTGCGCCAATCGCTGTAAGGACCGGGATTGTTGAGGTTGTTCAGGAGAAAGTCTTGTTGGGTAAAGACGCGCTGGTTCAGCTTGCTCATGAATACCTGGGTGGGATTGTCGGAATTGTTGAGGGATTGGGAAAAGCCGACCTCGGGGAGGAAGCGGGCCCGGGCCATGGCTATCTGGGCCTCAGCAGCAGGCACACTCAACCCCGCGGCCTTGAGCCCCGGGTTTTCCTTCAGGGCCAGGAAGACTGCCTCCCCCAGGGTGAGGGGCGCAGGATGTTCCCCCAGACCTGCGGTGGCCAGGGCCACCGTGACGAGAATCGCTCCCACCAATCCGGAGAACAGACGCCGCAAGTTCATTGCCCGCTATTATAATAGCCCTCTCGACTCCTGACAATGGTTTGAACGCCTTGAAAGGAACAAATGGCATATTCACCCGGCAAAAGGGCCTCAGATGCAGGCCGCCGGAGGGCGCAGCCTCATCCCGCAGGCACATTTTCCGGCTTGACGGGGGAGCACAAACTATCATGGTGATATTCTTTGCAGATTTCCATCTTTTGTTTTAATATAGGCTAAATTCCTCCCTTTACCAGACCCGGATATCCTGCTATTCAAGGGAGGATAAGCAGCAATAAAGGATCTGCGTATGTCTCTCTCTCTTTTTCCCTGGCACCTCAATATCCGTCAAAAAGTTATTTTAGGACTTTCTGCAGGAATATTGGCCATTGGTTTCATCGGAGTCATATCTTATCATTATCTCCAGGTCATTGAGTTGAAACAGGACTTTGTGGAAGTTGCCGATGACCTCAGAAATATTACCCTGGAACTGCGAAGATATGAAAAGAATTATTTACTGTATGGCTCAGTCGAAGATCTGAAAGAAAATCAACATTACATACAACTCGGTTTAAAGATTATCGGCAAAATAGATCCAGAAACAAGAGGGCTGGAGGGTGCTCCCCAAGTAAATCAACTCCGCCAGGAGTTCATAAAATATAAAACAATTATGGATCAGATGAGTTCCACACCGGAGGGACAACCCAGATCCCATGAAATGGAAGAGCAGTTGCGGGAACGGGGCAAACATCTGGTGGAACTCACCCATCAACTGGCCGACTTCGAACGTCTGAAAATTCTGAAAAACATCCAAAGGTTGAAGACGCAACTGCTGACCTCCATCGGCATTTTCCTGGTTCTAGGCGGGTTTTTAGTGTTTATTGTCAGCCGCAAGATTTTGCAGCCTTTAAGAATTATTGAAAAAACCACGCACCGCATAGCCATGGGCAACTTTGCCCCCCTGCCGGTGCTCGACACCCGGGATGAGACCCAGCGGGTGGTAGAGGCCTTTAACCGCATGGTGCAGGAACTGGAAAAGCGCCAGGACCAACTGCTGCAGGCGAAAAAGCTTTCCTCCCTGGGGGTCCTGACCTCCGGGGTGGCGCACCAGCTCAACAACCCGTTGAACAACATCTCCACTTCCTGCCAGATCCTGCTGGAAGAACTGGACACCAAGGACCTGGAGTTTTTCCGGAAGATGCTAACCAACGTGGAGCAGGAGGTGGACCGGGCCCGGGATATCGTCAAGGGTTTGCTGGAGTTTTCCCGGGCCAAGGAATTTACCCTCAAAGCCACCCCCCTCAAGCCGGTGGTGGACCGTTCGGTCCGGCTGATTTCGAGCCAGGTCCCGGCGGGGGTGGAAATCGTGGAGCAGGTTCCCGAAGAGCTCACGCTTCAACTTGACGCCCAACGGATGCAGGAGGCTTTGCTGAACCTGCTCATGAACGCCATCCAGGCCCTGGATAACCAGCCCGGCCAGATCAAGATCGAAGCCGGCATCGATCGGAACAAGCAGGAGGCTGTCATTACCGTGGCGGATACGGGAACCGGCATCCCCAAAAAAGACCTGGGGCGCATTTTCGATCCGTTTTTCACCACCAAAGATGTGGGCACCGGTACCGGCTTGGGGTTGTCCATCGTCTACGGCATCATCGAAAAACACCGCGGCACCATCAGTGCCGAGAGCACCGAGGGGGAAGGGACCCGGTTTATCATCCGCCTCCCCCTTAACCCGGAGACTCCTGCAGAGAGGCCATCGCCATGAAACGGGCACGCATCCTGATTGTCGATGACGAGCTCATCGCCCGGGAGAATCTGGAGCACGTGTTGAAACGGGAAGGCTATGACACCGTGTCGCTGGACAGCGGGGTGAAGGCCCTGGAAGAGTTGGAAAAAAACGAATATGACCTGGTGATGACCGACCTGCGCATGCAGGTGGTGGACGGCATGCAGGTGCTGGAGCGCACCAAGGAACTCTCCCCGGACACCGAAGTGATCATGATCACCGGCCACGCCACGGTGTCCACCGCGGTGGCGGCCATGCAGCGGGGCGCCTACCATTATCTGGCCAAGCCTTACAAAATCGACGAAGTGCGCATCCTGGTGCGCCAGGCCCTGGAAAAACGTTGGTTGAAAAAAGAAGTCACGACGCTCAGGGAGGTGGTGAAGAGTCAAAAGGGTTTTCCGCTCCTGATCGGCAAGACCCCGCACATGGAGGCATTGAAAGCCACCATCGCCCAGATCGCGCCCACCGACAGCACGGTGCTCATCCTGGGTGAAACCGGCACCGGCAAAGAGCTGGTGGCTAAGTCCATCCACAGCCTCAGTACCCGGTCCGCCCACCGTTTCCTGGCGATAAATTGCGGCTCCTTCACGGAGGAACTCCTGGCCCACGAGCTTTTCGGCCATGAAAAAGAAGCCTTTACCGGCGCCCGGGGCGTCAAGAAAGGGTTGCTGGAGGTGGCCGCCGGGGGCACCATTCTGCTGGACGAAATCGCCGAAATGTCACCCACCATGCAGGTAAAACTCCTGCGGGTCCTCCAGGAAAAAAACTTTTTCCGCGTCGGCGGCACCACCGAAATCCCGGTGAATATCCGCATCCTGGCGGCCACCAATAAAGATCTCAAAAAGGAAGTGGAGCAGGGCACCTTCCGGCAGGATCTCTATTACCGTCTGAATGTCATTACCCTGCAGGTGCCATCCCTGGCGGAACGAAGGGATGACATTCCCTTGTTGTGTCAACATTTCCTGGAAAAATTTTCGGCGGCCCAGGGAAAACATGTGAGCGAAATCTCCGAGGAGGTAATGGAAATCCTGATGGGCTACGCTTTTCCGGGAAATGTGCGGGAACTCGAGAATATCATGGAGCGGGCTGTGACCCTGGCCACGGGCTCCACCGTAGAGGTGTCCCACCTGCCCATGGACCTGAGGGAACACCGGTTCGAGGTGCAGCGCCGCGCCAAAACGGAACTGCTTACCCTGGAAGAGCACGAAAAAGACTACATTGCCTGGGTGTTGAACCAGGTAAAGGGCAATAAGACCAAGGCCGCCGAAATTCTGGGAATCGACCGGGTGTCCCTGTGGCGCAAGTTAAAGCGTTATCAACTCGACTTCGGGGGGGAGGGCTGACGTAATGTCTCCCTGGGAGAGGGGACCAGGGATATAAGGGCGATGCATGGGTCGCTCCTACCCGTCATTTCTCGTGCCCCCAAGGGGTTGGGGGAGTGGGTTTGAGAGAAGGGGCAGGGCCCCGCTGACTCCCGGCCCCCTTTACCAGGTACCCGTCGCAGCAATCTCAGCCCGGCATCAGGACAAGATCCAGCAGGGCGTTATCGATTTCCGTAACCAGGACTATCTCCAGGCCTTCCTTGAGTTCTTCATCAATATCGTTCAGATCGACGGCGTTGCGCTGGGGGAAAATGACTACCCGGATGCCGGCCCGCTGGGCGGCGAGCAGCTTTTCCCGGACCCCGCTTACCGGCAGAATGCTCCCCCGCAGAGTCAACTCACCGGTCATGGCGACGTCCCGGCGCGTCGGCCGGCCGGTGAACAAAGAGAGCAGGGCCATGGCAATGGTCAGGCCGGCGGAAGGCCCGTCCTTGGGGATGGCCCCGGCGGGAAGATGGATGTGGATATCCCGTTGGGAAAACAGATTCGGATCAATCTGGTACTGCTCGGCGTGGCTTCTGACATAGCTTAACGCGGTCTGGGCGGACTCCTGCAGGACGTTACCCAGTGAGCCCGTGAGAATCAACTGTTTATTGCCCGCCATGCTGGCTGCTTCCACAAAGATGATCTCCCCGCCGAATTCCGTCCACACGAGGCCGGTGGCGACGCCCAGGCGGTTCCTGCCTTCCGCGACCTCGTGGACAAACTTGCGGGGGCCCAGAAGTTGCTCCACCAGGTCTTTATCGATGGTAGTGGGGCAGGAGCCCCCCTGGTCCTTGAGGCAGATGCGGGCCAGTTTCCGGCACACCGTGGCGATTTCCCGCTCCAGGTTGCGCAGCCCCGCCTCCTGGGTATAGCCCCGAATGATGGAAAGAATAGCCTCATCGGTGAAGGCCAGGGAGAGGTGGGTGAGACCATGATGCCCTAACTGGCGGGGGATCAGGAAGTGCCGGGCGATCTGCCGTTTTTCGTTTTCGGAGTACCCCGAGAACTGAATGACTTCGAGGCGGTCCAGAAGCGGCCCGGGCAGATTTTCCACCACGTTGGCGGTAGTAATGAACATCACTTCGGAGAGGTCAAAGGGCACGTCCAGATAGTGGTCCACGAAATTGCTGTTTTGTTCCGGGTCCAGGATTTCCAGCAGGACTGAGGCCGGATCCCCCTTAAAGCCCTGCCCCACCTTGTCGATTTCGTCCAGCATGAAGACCGGGTTTTTGACCTTAAGCCGCCTTATTTCATTGATGATACGGCCGGGCATGGCCCCCACGTAGGTGCGGCGGTGCCCCCTCAGATCGGCTTCATCCCGCAGGCCCGCCAGAGACAGGCGCACGAACTTGCGCTCCAGGGCCTCGGCAATGGACTGGCCGATGGAGGTCTTGCCGGTACCCGGCGGGCCGGCAAAACAGAGGACCGGCCCCCTGGTTTTCTGGAGAACCCGTTTTTTTTCCAGAATCTTTTTGACGCTGGCCCGCAACTCTTCGAGTTTAATGGGCTTGGACAAATAATGCACCGCCCCCTTTTGCATGGCCTCCACCGCGGTGTCCACGGTGGCATACCCGGTGATCATGATGACCGCGGCGTGGGGAGCGACCTCCTTGACAGACTCCAGGAGCTGGAGGCCGTCCATTTTGTCCATTTTGAGGTCGGTAAGGATGAGGTCGAAGGCCTGTTCTTTCGCTTTTGCCAACGCCTCCAGGCCGTTGGCTGCGGTTTTGACCTGATACCCCTCCCGGGTCAGGATATATTCCATGTTGGTGCGGGCGATTTCTTCGTCGTCCACCACCAAAATCTGAAACGGCCGCAACAGGCAGAGGGTGCGGACGGCCAGATATTCCAGGATGCGTTCCTTGACGTGTTTTAAGCCGTAATGCTGGGAGGCCAGGATCTGCTCGGCTCTTTTCAGGTCCAGGTTATCTTCGGTATAGCTCTGCCAGGGCAGATCCAGAAGATATTCCACGTAATTGATCCCGATGGCATACTCCGGGATGGACGGGTCGGTCTTTTCCAACCGATCCAGTTCCCTGGCCACCACCACGGCGACGTGCTCAGGCAGGTTGGCCCTGGACGCGGCCTCCCGCAGTTCACGCAACTCCGAGGGGAGTTTGGCGCTCTCTTCTTTTTTTTCTTCTTCAGGTTTGCGGAAAAAAATCATCAGGCCTGCCCTTCATGCCCGGATAAACGTCATGTTCTCAACAATAGTTGAAAAACCAGGGGAATGCAATCAGGGGATAGCCTATTTAACGCTGATGAACTTCCTTAAGTCCCCCTTTGAGAAGCATCCCTGAAGACCGCTATTGCAGAATGCAACATGCGGCGGCCAAGCCTGCAACAATATATATCTTACTTTAATTACTATCTTTTTTGTTACATTGCAAAAGATTGTTGCAAATAGCAACAGCAGTTTGAAAGAAAGGCGAGGAGGGGATATTTTACATATTCTTGTAATTACCTCTAGTTAGGTGGGAGGCAGTGCGTGGCACGGATATTGAATATGAAGAGAGGCAAGAAAACGGGATGAAACTCCCAGAGGAGGACACCATGAACTTCAGGGAAAAATGGGATGCCATCTGGATGGCCATCACCTTTGCGGAAGCCAACGAGCCGGATACCGCCGCTGCCATCTACAAGGAAACCCGGAAGCGGGCGGAAAAGAGAGTGAGCGAGCGGCCGGTTAAGCGGCCTCGCCAGCGCCTCTAAGAGTCCTCACCCACCCAGGAGCGATATCGCTTATTCAGAAAGGGTCCACCGTGGTCTGGAAACGAATCAAAGAATTCCTGAAGCGCCGCCAACAGCCGCACAAGCCCCCCGAAGTGGAGGTGACCAGGCAAAGCAGCCTGCAGGACGATTACGAGCAAACCATGATGGCCATTGCTTTTGCCGAGGCGGGGGCTGCGGAGCAGGCCCGGGAGGTGCTGCGCCAGCGCGGTAAACGGAAAATCCTGGTCGTCACGCAGGCAGACACCTTTACCGAGCCGGTTATGGAGTATGCCACGCTTCTGGCCGAGCGCATGGGGTATGAACTCATTGCGCTGAACGTCGGAGGAGCGGCCTCGGACAAGGCTGCCTCAGGATACCGTCAGCACATGCAGGAAGAGTTTCAGCGGCGGGCGGCCGCAGCCTTTGCCGCCCTTGAGCAAAAAGCGGCGGCCAGGAACATTCCCGTTACCCATGTAGTACGGTTCGGCGATGTCGGGGCCGCAGTGGCTGCCATTCATCGGGAATACCGACGGGTAGAGTTGCTGATCACCGACTCCCGGGCCAGGGAGGACGAGGTGGCCGCCAGGGTCAACCTGCCGGTGTTCAGCCTCAAATCTCATCAATAACAAAGGAGAAATGGTCGTGACCAAACTTGCCGAGAAAAAAAGAGCTAAGGCCTTAAAAGGGGTTCTTGTCTTCGGTCTTCTCACCGCCGCTTTTTATCTGGCAGTGTTTTTGAATTCCGATATGGTGATGAAGTATTTTACCAAGGGGGGTTTTTACGCCTTGTTGCCGGTGTCCGCAGCCTTTCTGGTCTCCTTTATTCACGGGGCCTTTACCAGCAACTTCTGGTCAGCCCTGGGCATTGAGGCCTCCAAGAAGATCACCAAAGTGGAGCAGCCGGTGACCAAGCCTGCCAAGAGAGTGCGCCCCCGGGCAACCCTCAGGGCGTAACGGCAGGGGTGCGGAACCGTCGGCAGATCGTGGTAAACCGGCACATTTCACCAGCGCCTGGCTGGCCGTCCGGTCAGGCGCCAAGGCTTAAAAAAACGGCATAAAATTTCCTCAAAACGCGCCAGCTTGGCGGAGGTGAACTCAGGAGGGTGTAATGCACGGGGCAGAAACCATTACCTTTATTGATCTGAGCTTATATTCAGTATGCTACCTGTTTGTACTCGGCTTCATCGGCGGCTTGGTCAGCGGCTTTATCGGCTCCGGCGGCGCCTTTGTCTTGACTCCGGGGATGATGACCCTGGGCGCACCCGGAGCGGTGTCGGTGGCCAGCAACATGTGCCACAAATTCCCCAAGGCCATGGTGGGCGCCTATAAACGCTGGAAGTACGGGCAGGTTGACCTGAAGTTGGGAATTTTCATGGCCGCCACTGCCGCCATCGGGGTTCTGGTGGGCATTAAGGTCCAGGAGGCTATCCTCGCCGCCTGGGGAGAGGCAGGCTCCAACCTTTACATCAGCGTGGCCTTCGTGATCGTGCTGGTGGTGGTGGGGGGCTATGTTTTCAAGGACGCCATGTCCTTGAAAAAGAGCGGCGAAGAAGGCAAGATCACCAAGCTGGCCCAGAAACTCCAGAGCATCAATCTTCCCCCCATGATCCACTTCAAAACCGCCAATATCCGTATCTCCCTGTGGTTCACCTTTCCGGTGGGCTTCCTGACCGGCATGTTGGCGGCCACCATTGCGGTGGGGGGTTTCATCGGCGTGCCGGGCATGATGTATGTGGTGGGCGTCTCGGCCATGGTGTCCTCAGCCACCGAACTGGTCATCGCCTTTATCATGGGGTTCACCGGCTCGGTCAAATGGGCCTGGCTGGGCATGGTGGATATCCGCATGACCCTGCTCATTCTGGCCGGCTCCCTGTTCGGCGTGCAGCTCGGCGCCATCGGCACCACCTATGTCAAAGATTACATGGTCAAATTGGTCATGAGCATCATCATGCTGATCGTGGCGGTGAGCCGGGGCGTCGCTATTCCCAAGTATCTTACCCAGCTTAATCTCATTGCCGTGGAAAAGGGGATGTTGGATTTGCTGGATAGCATCAGCTACGTTTCCATGATTGTTGCCCTGGGTGTCGGCGCCATCATTATTCTCGGGGCCATCTTTAAAGGCATCAGGGCCGAAAAAGCCACGGAGAAGCTGGGAGCCAAGCCTTTGGCGTACAAAGTGGAGGCTTCCCAACGGTGATACATTCCCCGGGTATTCCTGTGGATGGCTAGAAAATCTCTGGACAGTTCTTATCTTCAAGCTTAACGTGGGTGGACTTAAGTCCACCCATTTTTTGGCCTTAATCTCGGTACCCGGGTGTTACTCCGGCATCGATGCGGAATTTTAGGAACAGAAAGAGAGGGGATTATGGGCATGTACAAAAAACTGCTGGTGGCGGTGGACGGCTCCGAAATCAGTATGCACGCGTTCAAGGAATCCCTGAAGATTTCCAAAGAAGACCTTCTGGTCATTGCCGTGGCTCCTCCATATTCAGGTGATCTGGGGGGTGTGGGCACCAGCGACATCGGGGCCTTGCTCAGGCAGCCCTGCGAACAGGCCCTCGACAAAGCCATGAAACTGGCGCAGGCGGAGAGAGTCCAGATCAGGCCTGTCTGTGTTATGGGCGAACCCTATGAAGCCATCGTGGAGACCGCGGAAGAAGAGGGCCGGGACCTCATCGTCATGGGGGTGCGAGGGAGGAGCATGGCCGAGCGCCTCCTGGTGGGCAGCACCACTGCCCGGGTCATCGGCTTCAGTTCTCAGGATGTCCTGGTGGTGCCGGAGAAAGGCAGCATCGGCTGGGACAAAATTCTTGTGGCCACCGACGGGTCCGAATACAGCCGCAGGGCCGTGGACAAGGCTCTTGATATAGTGAAGGATTCCCGGGGGACGCTGACCGTGGTCTCGGTCCTGGAGATTTCCCCTTACATTTACGCAGTAGCGCCGGAGATCGCCGAGAAAAAAATCAAGCTGCCTCAGAAACATGTGGCGGAGGTGAAGGAGCTGGCGGCCTCTCTGGGATTACCGGTAGAAGGGGTCGTGCGGGAAGCCGAATGCGCCGATGAAGTCATCACCGATGTCGCCCGCGAGCAACATATCGACCTGATCGTCGTTGGCTCCCATGGCCGCACCGGTTTAAAGAGACTGCTCATGGGAAGTGTCACCGAAAAAGTCATCGCCCACGCCCCCTGCCCGGTGCTGGTGGTGAAGCTTTAAGAGCAGGAGGGAGGGGGCTCAAGGCCGCTGCTCCCTGGCCCCCCTTCCTCTCATCTAGTTAGCTTCCGGAGGCGCATGGACCACCAGGACCGGACGGTCCGCCTGCCGCACCACCTTTTCCGCCACTGACCCGAAAAGAAAATGCCGCCACCCCCCATGCCCATGCGTGGCGATGACGATGAGGTCCGCTTCCAGTTCCTTGGCCAGTCTGAGAATTTCGTAGGCCGGGTCGCCAGCCGCCACGGAGATGGTGGCCGGCACCCCCTGGGGGACATGTTCGGTAACGTAATTCTGCAGGTTTTCTTTGGATATCCTGACCAGATCCTCTAGGTACACAGTGATGTCGAAGGCCAGCGGTGGATTGTCCAGGGGCTGGTAAGCCACTGGAATCGGGGGCACCACGTGAACCATGAGGAGTTGGGCCGAGAAATGCCGGGCTAATTCAACGGCTGTCTTAAAAGCTTCCTGGGCAGGCTCGGAAAAATCGGTGGGAACCAGAATTTTTTTGAACGGCAACATCTATGCTTCCCCTTTTTTTTCAGAAAATGTAGTCACAGGCTTCCGCCTGCGTTATTTCCCGGTTGGAAATGAAGGCGTGCGTTTGAGGCCGGCTTTCTCAATCATGTTCTCGCGATTCTTCTGCCGTCACCAGCGTCAGGTTGACATGCCGCCGTTTGATATCCACGTGGGCCACCCGCACCAGGACAGGATCACCTAAGGTGAAACTCTTGCGGTGGCGGCGGCCCACCAGGCGTTGACGGGCCTCGTCATACTTGTAGTAATCGTCCGGCAGATCCACCAGCCTTACCAAGCCGTCTGCAAAGATTTCCTCCAGGGACACGAAAAAGCCAAAGGGCGTCACCCCGGTGATGAGGCCGTGAAACTCCTCACCCAGCCGGTGGGCCAGGCAGCGCACCTGCATGCGGGCCAGCATTTCCCGCTCGGCCTCGATGGCCCGGCGTTCCCGCTCCGACAAATAACGGGCCGCTTCCTCCAGCTCCACGACGTCCGCAGGGGCGGGCAGGTGCTGGTTTTTGAGTCTGGCGGCGAGCAGACGGTGCACCATGAGGTCGGGATAGCGGCGGATGGGCGAGGTGAAATGAGTGTACCACTCCGAGGCCAGGCCGTAATGTCCCCGGTTCGCCCCGGCATAGCGGGCCTGCTTGAGGGAGCGCAGGAGCATAAGCTGCACCATGGGGGCCAGTTCGGTCTGGCGCACCTCATCCAGGAAGTCCCGGAGTACCCGGGGGTCGCGGTTGGCCTGTTTGGGAAGGTCAAAGCCGAGGGTTTTGCAAAAAGCCCGAAAGGCTTCCATCTTGACCGGGTCGGGCGGGTCGTGCACCCGGAAAACCGAGGGTTCCCCCAACTCTACGGCCACCGCCTCATTGGCGGCTATCATGAACTCCTCGATGACCTGGTGGGCCAGGAGGTGGTCGATGCGCTTGATGTCCACGGGCCAGCCCCGTTCGTCCAGGACCACCTCGGCTGCCGGGATGCTCATGAGCAGGCTGCCCCGGAGATAGCGCTGTTCCCGGAGGCGCTCACAGAGTTCCCCCATCCAGGTGAGCATCTTGAGAAAGGGGCGGTATTGCTGCCGCAGTTTGCGGTCTTTTTCCGCCAGGAGTTGTTGCACCAGGGTATAGGTAAGGCGGGCATGATTGTGGACCACGGCCCGGGTGCAGCGGTAGTTTTTCAGGCGGCCCCGCCGGTCATAATTTAGCATGACGGCCACGGCCAGGCGGTCCTCTCCCGGATTTAAGCTGCAAATGCCGGTGGACAGGCGGGGCGGCAGCATGTGCACGGCCCGCTGGGGAAAATACACGCTGGTGCCCCGGTGATAGGCCTCCTGGTCCAGCAAGCTCCCCGGCTTCACGTAATGGCCGACGTCGGCGATGGCCACATAGAGAGTGTAAGAGCCGCCCCGGTGTTTCTCCACGTACACCCCGTCGTCAAAATCCCGGGCGCTCTCGCCGTCAATGGTCACCAGGGGCAAATGCCGCAGATCCTCCCGTCTGGCTATTTCATCCTCAGTGATCCCGGGGGTGATCGCCTCCGCCTCGGCCAGGATCTCAGGGGGAAACTGGTCCGGCAGGCTGTATTTACCCACCACGATGAGGGTCTGGACCTCGGCATCCTCCATGGGGCCAAGGACCTCGATCACCTCGCCCTGGGGATTGAGGTGCGCGGTGGGATAATGCGTCACCTTCGCCCGCACCACTTCCCCCGGCTTGGCCCCTGCCAGCTTGGCCGGCGGGATGATCAGGTTGAACAGGAGATGCTCATCCTCCGGTTCCACGTAATAAGTATCGGCGGCGTGGTTCAAAAGCCCGATAAGCTCGACGGTGGCCCGTTCGATGATGCGGATGACCCGGCCTTCCCGGCGCTTGCCCCGGAGGCCTTCCAGTCTCGCCACCACCCGGTCGCCGTGCCAGGCCTCTTTCAGGTCGGTGGCTTTGATATAAATGTCCTTGCCGCCGCCCTCCGGGGTCAGGAAGCCAAAGCCGTCCGGATGCACGGACAGGTTTCCGGCCACCAGGTTCATCTTGTCGGTGAGTCCGTAACGTTTCCCTTTGATGAGCACCAGGTCGCCCCGGCCCATCAAGCGGTCCAGGCCTTCCTGGACCCAGGCGCCTTGGTCCGGTGGTAATTGTAAGAACTTCAGGATTTCTGAAAGTAAAAGCGGCCGCCCGGCCTGGCCAAGAACTTCCAGGAGCCTTTTTTCCCCAGGGGGGCGCTTACGCTTTTTTCGGGCCATGGTTTCTCCTTGATAATATGTTATATAGAACAATCGCATATAATTGCCTTGATGCAATATATTTTCAAAAAAGCGAGGGGTCGCGATGGCAATCTTGCAGGTGGAATTTCTGGAAAATCTGGCCCAGACCCGGCTGGACCACCTGCTGAACCGTGCCCGGGAGAACGTCAACCAGGTCCTGGAGGACGTGCGCCTCATTCTGGCGGCTGTGCGTGGGGATAAGGAGGCCGAGGGCAAGCTCAGCAACGAGAGCAGGCGTTTTCATCAGCAGTACCAGGCCGATTTGGCCAGCGGCAGGCTGGAGGTGAGCCCCGACGAAATCGACGCCGCCTATCGCAGCATTGATCCCCGGGTGCTCGAGGCCCTCAAGATCGCCGCCGCCAACATCGAGACCTTTCACCGGGCCCAGCGCGAGCGGGAGATGTGGGCCGTGGAAATTCGGCCCGGCATTCTGGCCGGACGCCTGGCCCGGCCGATTCCCCGGGTGGGCTGCTACATTCCCGGCGGGCTGGCGAGCTATCCCAGCAGCGCCCTGATGAATATCCTGCCGGCCAGAGTCGCCGGGGTCAAAGAAATTATCGCCTGCACTCCCCCCGGAAAAGACCTGGCCGTGAACCCGGCCACCCTAGTAGCTGCGCACCTGGCCGGGGCCCACCGCCTCTTCAAGCTGGGCGGCCCCTGGGCCATCGGCTCCCTGGCCTACGGCACCGACCTGGTGCCCAAAGTGGACAAGATCACCGGCCCGGGAAACAAGTATGTCACCGCGGCCAAGCTCCTGGTTTTCGGCGAAGTGGACATCGACTCCCCGGCGGGCCCCAGCGAAGCCCTCATCGTGGCTGACGAGGCGGCCGAAGCCCGTTTTGTGGCCGCGGACTTCCTCTCCCAGGTGGAGCACGACCAGGATGCCGCCGCGCTGCTGGTGACGCCTGACGCCACCCTGGCTCACAAGGTGGTTGAGCTGATCCTGGGCGAGCTGCCGTCCCTGCCCCGTCGGCACATCCTGGAAGGAGCCATCAAGACAAACTCGGCGGTGCTGGTGACCCGGGACCTGGACGAGGCGCTCAGCTTTGCCAACCGCTATGCCCCGGAGCATTTGCAGATCATGACCAGAGACCCCTTTGCGGTTCTTCCCCGGATCGAGCACGCCGGCTCCATTTTTCTCGGGTCCTTTGCCCCGGTGCCGGTGGGGGATTACGCCAGCGGCACCAACCACGTGCTGCCCACCGGCGGCTGCGCCCGCATGTTTTCGGGGTTGTCGGTGGACGATTTTATGAAAAAACCCACGTTCCAGCACCTGTCCCGGGAGGGATTGGCAGGTCTGAAAGATGCGGTGGTGCTCCTGGCCGAAACCGAGGGCCTGCCCCTGCACGCCCGGGCCGTGGCCGAACGGTTCCGTTACAGCTGATATCCGGTTCCTCTGAAAACTTCTGAGGAGTGGTCAAATTAATTTGAAAAAAGCGAATATGATATACTATGATAAGGGTATTTAATGATTTTCGACAACAAACCACATGCCATCCTCCAAGTTCACCCTGTCCAACATCGGCACGACCGAAGTAATCGCCGATGTGCAAAAGCGTCCCAGCCCCCGCACCATAGACATTGACAAGGTGGGGGTCAAAAACATTTCCTACCCCATCGTGGTCCTGGACAAGTTCAACGGCACCCAGCACACCGTGGCCCGGATCAACATGTATGTGAATCTCCCCCACCGGCACAAGGGCACCCACATGAGCCGCTTCATCGAAATCCTCTCCGAGTGCCGCCGGGACATCAGCATCAAAAATATCGCCACCATCCTGGAAGAAACCAGACGGCGTCTCCACGCCCAGAGCGCCCATATCGAGATGAGCTTCCCGTACTTCATCGACAAACCGGCGCCGGTAAGCCGGGCCCGGGGCCTCATGGAGTACATCTGCACCTTCAAGGGATCCCTGAACAGCGATGGCCAGATCGACCTGGTGGTGGGGATCACCGTGCCCATTACCACGCTGTGCCCCTGCAGCAAAGAGATCAGCACCGTGGGGGCCCACAATCAGCGCGGGGAAGTGCGGATACAGGTGCGTTTTAAGAGGTTTTTCTGGATCGAGGATCTGATCCGGCTGGTGGAGGAGTCCGCTTCCTGCGAGGTCTATGCCCTGTTAAAGCGCCAGGACGAGAAGTTTGTCACCGAGAAGGCTTACAGCAACCCCATGTTCGTGGAAGACGTGGTCCGGGAAATCGCCCACAAGCTCCAGCAGGATCAGAATTTTTTCTGGTTTGCGGTGGAGTCGGAAAATTTCGAATCCATCCACAACCATTCCGCATACGCCTACATCGAATCCAAAGGTTGAAAGCCGTTGGCAACCAACAGGCGGTTACCGCCAGGGCGCCGGCACCCTGCGGCTGAGGGGGCCTAAGGGCTGGTGGGATTTTCCCCCTGCCCTGATCCTTTGTTGGGGGGGAATTTGGCTGGGAGAGGCCACCTCCAAGCCCGCCGCCTGAAACCTCCGTTAAACCGCCTGCCCCCCGCCTGTGGCCACAATCTTGACTTTCAGGAGAGGTTCGGGCTTCCCTTCCTGACCGCCCGCGCCCTTGGCGGTGATCACCAAGTGCGTCTGGCCGGCCTGCCGGACCACAAAATCAAAGACAATCCGGGCGGAGGATCCCTGGGGGCCGATGACGGACTGCATACTCTGGCCCACCAGGGTAAGCACCACGGGGTCGAATTCCGGGGCCACCACATTGTTCCCCCCGCCGAGGTTTAGATCCACCTTCAGGCCTTGGCCCACTGCGACGGTCACGGTCCGGCCGGAGTCTTTCTGCGTGAGCACCAGGGCGGCGGCCGCGGCCTGAACGGCCAACAGCCAGATCAGGACCGCCGTCAACGTCCCCAGGGCCAGAACTTTCCCCGGAGTAATGCTCATTGTTCCTCCGACGATTTGCCTGCCTTCTCCTCCTTCATCAGCTCCTTGGCCATTTCCATGAGGCGTCGCAGGGTCTGGTCCACCCGGTCATTGACCGAATCTTTCTCAAAGGTGCCGTCCGGCAGCCGTTTGCCGGCCTTCAGGCCCGTCATCAGCTCCAGGGCCTCATCCACCTCACCCACGGCCCAGACATGGAATTTGCCTGCCTTGACTGCGTCCACGACCTCTTTTTTGAGCATCAGGTCTTTGACATTGGACTTGGGAATAATGACCCCCTGGGTGCCGTCCAGACCCCGGGCCTTGCAGACCTTATAAAAGCCCTCGATTTTCCAATTTACCCCGCCGATGGGCTGGGCCTCGCCCCGCTGGCTCACGGAGCCGGTGATGGCGATATTTTGCTTCAGAGGCACATCCGCCAGCACCGACAGCAGGGTCAAAAGTTCCGCCATGGAGGCGCTGTCCCCTTCCACCATGCCGTAGCTCTGCTCGAAGGTGAGGGACGCCGACAGGGTCAGGGGCTTGTCCTGGGCAAAGCGGCTTTTCAGAAAGCCGGCAAGGATCAGGACTCCCTTGTTGTGGATGTTGCCGGCCAGCTTGGCTTCCCGGTCGATGGCCACAACGCCTTCCCTCCCGAGGCCGTAGGTCGCGGTGATGCGGCTCGGGCGCCCGAAGGCGTGGTCGCCCATGGTATAGACCGACAGGCCGTTGATCTGGCCCACCACGCCTCCTGCAGTCTCGATGAAAAGCATGCCTTCGTCAATAAAATCCTGCAGTTTCTCCTCCGGCAGGTCGGAGCGGTAAATCTTCTCTTCGATGGCCCGCTCGATGTCATCGGCGAAGATCACCTGGTGCTCGTTGGACCGGGCCCAAAAGTTGGCCTCCTTGACGATGTCCAGGACACTGGTCAACTGCAAGGTGAGCTTCTCCTGGTGGCCCGCCAGCTCCTGGGCATACTCGATCAAGCGGGCCATGCCGGTCTTATGCACGGGCAGCAGTTTTGCTTCCTGACAGTATGAGGACACTACGGCACAGAATTCCTGGAGATGCTCCGGGGTCCGCTTCATCTCCCAGTCGAACTGGGCCTTGATTTTAAAAAGCTTGCCGAAGTCATCGTCATAAATGAACAACAGTTGGTAGAGATACGGGTCGCCGACGAGAATGACCTTGATCTGTAAAGGTATGGGCTGGGGCTCCAGGGTCCGGGCCGCGATAAAGCCCATTTGCTCGGCCAGATCCTCGATCTTGATCTCCTGTTCTTTCAGGCAGCGTTTCAGGGCCTCATAGGAGAAAAACCAGCGCAGGAGATCCATGACCGTCAGAATCAGGTAGCCACCATTGGCACGGTGAATGGAACCAGGACGGATGAGGGTAAAATCGGTGACCAGAGCTCCGAACTGGGCCCGGCGTTCCACCCCGCCGAACAGGTTGGAGTAGTTGGGGTTGTTCTCCAGGATTACCGGTGCGCCCTTGCCTTCGGAGTTGTCCACGAACAGGTTGACCTGATACTGGGTGAAGCTCGGCTCCGGCATGGGGAAGGGAAAGGGACTGGGGCCGCCCGGCTTTTTCTTGAAGTCCTCAATATTTTTCAGGATATCCTGCTCTACCTGCTTCAGGTATTCCACGACCTTGGGCAGATCATCATACTTTTCTTTCAGGTCCTCAATGTACTGCCCCACCACGGCATGAGCCACGTCCTGGTCCAGCTTCCGTTCCGCTTCCTGAAAATCCTTCTCCATGCGGCGGATCTTGGCAATGGCCTCGTTCATTTCCGCATGGAGGGAGTTGGAACGTTGGCGCAGGGACTCCCGCTCCTCTTCGGAGAGCGCCTTGAGTTCCTCCTCGCTCATGGGCTTGCCTTCCTTGCCCGGGAAAAGCATGAGTCCTGTCTGGGAGATGTTCAGGATAAAGCCTTCCTCGTTGGCGCGGGAGTCCAACTCCTGGAGGATGGCGTTGCGCTCCTTGGTGAACTGGGTCATCAAGGCTTCCCGGCGGTTGGAATATTCCTCACCGTCAAACACCTCGGGTATGCGCATCTTGAGATTGGCCAGGAGCTCCTCCATATCCGTCTTCAGGGCGCGCCCCCGGCCGGTGGGTACGACCAGGCTGGTGGGCCGCTCCGGTTCCTGAAAATTATGCACATAGAGATAATCCGGCGGGGGTGGTTCCTTGGCCGCCAGTTCGCTGACATAATCCTTGATGGTCTCGGTCTTGCGGGCATGGCGGGGTCCGGCCACGTAGATGTTGTATTCGTGGTCCTTGATGCCAAGCCCGAACTCCAGGGCTCGTTGAGCCCGGTCCTGGGCCACCACCTTAAATTTCAAGGGCGCCAGATCTGCGGTAGTTTCAAATCCCAGACTATTGAAATCGCAATCAGCCCTCAGGTTCTCCGGTTTCAGCTCCCACAGGTTCCCAGACATTGGCTCTCCTCAGACGAGATATCAAGAGATTTTTCCTGAATTTTGCCTGTTTGTATATCAGAAAGATAATCAGAAAGGAAAGAACTTCAAGGAAAGGAATTCCCGGCGGGGATATTTTTGGCACAGCAAGCAACACGTTCGCCTCTGATGCCAGAAACAATTCTGTCCATCTCGGCAACGGTCCGGCGGTTTGGCAAGATCCCGGCGGTGCAGGTTTTCAACCTGTGATGTTCACCCGCCGGCGGTCTCCGGGGGCGGAGGGGTCAGGGAACAGTACCGGGGGTTGTGGTAGTTTTCGCCCTCCAGCTGGATAGTGGTATGCTCCAGGCCGAAGCGCTGGAACAAAAGCTCTTCCAGTTCTTCGGTGAGGCAGTCCCGGTCCCGAAAGTTTTCCACCACCACATGGACGCTCATGGCAAACAGGCCGGAAGAAATGCTCCAGACGTGGAGATCATGAATTTCATCCACACCGGGCCATGCTTCCAGGGCCCGGGCCACCTCGGCCAAGTCGATATGCCTGGGAGTGCCCTCCATGAGAATATCGGCAGCTTCCCAGACCAGCTGCCAACTGCCGATAACAATGAGAACGGCTACGGCCGCCGCCGCCAGGGGGTCAAACCAGTCCCAGCCTCGGAGATAAATGGCAAGACCGGCGGCAAGGGCGGCGACGGACCCCAAAGAGTCCGCCAAAAGATGCAAAAACGCGCTCCTCACGTTGATGCTCTGGTCCTTGGTGGGATGGAGGATCACCACCCCGAAGAGATTGACCATCAGCCCCAGGCCGGCAATGATCATCAGGGGCAGGCTGGCAACCGCAGGGGGCTGGGAAAAGCGGCTGTAAGCCTCATACAGGATGTAGCCTGACATGCCCCACAGGACCAATCCGTTTACCAGGGCCACCAGGATTTCCAGGCGGTGATAGCCGTAGGTTTTCTGTGCGGTATGGGGTTTCTGGGTGTAATACAGGGCCAGGAGGCTCAATCCCAAGGCGGCCACGTCGCTCAGCATGTGGCCGGCATCGGCGATGAGGACCAGGCTGTTGATCAGCAGGCCCCCCACCAATTCCACCACGAAAAAAATGAGCTGAGTGGCGAATGCCAGGGTCAGGGGCCGCCAACTGCGGTCAAACCGGTGGTTGTGGGCGCTTTGAATATGGGGTTGGGAATGGGTATGGGGGCTGCTCATGCCTCGTCCACGCTGATGTCCAGGATCTGGTAGGACCGCCGGCCGGCGGGCGTATCAAGGTCCACCCGGTCGCCCTGGACCCGGCCAATAAGGGCCCGGCCCAGGGGAGAAGCCATGGAGAGGCGGCCGTTGGCGGCATCGGCCTCCACCGGCCCCACCAGTCTGAACTGCTGCACCTTGCCGTTGGCCAGATGGCGGATGGTCACCTGGCAGTTGAAGCGGACCTTATCCGGGGGCAGGTTGCTCCCCACCTGCACCTCGGCGTTGGCCAGGATCTCCTGGAGGTACTGGATGCGCCGCTCCAGCCGCTTTTTTTTGGCCAGAATCCGCTGGAAATCGGGGTCGTCGGTCGCTCCCCATTCCAAAGTGGCTTCCACGATCTCCTGCACCAGGCCGGAACGTTCCTCACCGGAGAGCATCCTCAGTTCTTTCAGGATCTCTTCATAACCTTCCCGGGTGAGAAGAATTTTTGCCATGGTCTTGAAAATCTCGGGGAGACATGGGTCCCCCGAAGATGGTATGATTGGCTTCGATGTTTTCTTCATTTGTAACGAAAATCCGGCAACCGGTCAACCTGGCAGGTTTTCGGCCACCTGGACAAGGAAATGAATTTTCCCGAAGCGCCCAACATTCCCTTGCCAGGGGATGACCCTAGCTAAACAAACCATGTTTCACCGGCTGACCCCTGACCTGGTCATTCGCTCCCCCTGGCGGCCTTTCCGCCCTCGCCACGGCGAACAGTCTCTTGTCCTGGAAGGCGGCTCTGTCTTTCCTCCCAGCCACCCCACCACTCTCCTCTGCCTGGATCTGTTGAAAAAGGCTTTGGCCTCCCGGCCTGGTGCTTACGTCCTCGATGTCGGCTGCGGCTCGGGGATTTTGGCACTGGCCGCCCTGGCCCTGCGTTCACCCAAGGTGGTGGCCGTGGACATTTCCGGCCGGGCGGTGCGCCGGACCCGGGCCAATGCCGGTCGAAATGGCCTGGCCCCCGGTCTCCTGGCGGTTCGAGGGTCCACCGAATGCCTGCGGGGACCCTTCGACCTTATCATGGCCAACCTGCCCTGGAGCGTCCACCTGGAAAAGGTGGAGGAATTCTGCCGGCTGGCCGGGCCGGACGGGGCGCTGATCATCGCCGGCTGCAAAGATGTCCAGGCAGAACCCCTCCTGAGCGGCTATCAAAGCCGGGGTTGGACGGTCATGGCACACGGCAGCCGGGACTCCTGGGCCCCGGAACCCCCACCCGAATTGAGCTATACCTGGGTGGCCTGGCTGCTGGTGAGGCAAGGCGGCTGTCCTGAAGCTAATGCATCAACCCCGTGGTAGTGGAGAGGCGATGCCTCCCTCGCAGGATTTCCCTTCCTGATCACCATCAGGGTTGCAATAAGACCTCTGGTTGGCTAAAAAATCGGTAGTCATCTGAGAGACAGGAGAACCTATGCAATACCAGGAAGGCAGCATCGGCCGGGTATTTGCGCTGAGGCTGGAGGAAGGGGACCGCTTGCCGGATACCCTGGAGGCCTTCGCCCGAAAGCAGCATATAAAGGCCGGCATGGTTATATATGTGGGGGGCGCCAAAGACGGCAGCCGCCTGGTGGTGGGACCGGATGCCGCAAGGCCTGATGCCATCGTGCCCCTGGTGCACAGCCTGAGCGGCAACCAGGAGGTCATGGCGGTGGGAACCCTTTTCCCTGATGAGCAGGGCGAACCCGTCCTCCACATGCACGCCGCCACCGGCCGGGAAGGCCAGGCCACCGTGGGGTGCAGCCGGGCCGGGGTGGAGGTCTGGCTGGTGGGGGAGGTGATTATCCTGGAAGTCCTGGGAACCAGGGGCTGTCGCCGCCCTGAACCGCCCAGCGGCTTCAGCCTCCTGCAATTTGGCAGGTAATTGCGCGGGGCAAAATGTTGCGGAACTGCGGCCGCCAAGCCCCCTGCCCCCAAGAATAACCCCTCCCGGCCAAATGGGGAGGGGCTGACAATGGCAAAGAACATCCAGGCGGGGCTGACCTCCATGCCCGCCCAGAGGCGGCCGGAGACTGCCCCCTACCAATATCGGCCTTTAGGGCAAGGTCGGATTGACGGTTAAAACCGGACAGGGGGCGATCCGCACTACCTTGTCGCAGACGCTTCCGAAAATGGCCCGCTCGAGTCCCTTGCGGCCGTGGGTCCCCATGATAATGAGGTCTATGCCCTCGTTTTTGGCGGTCTCGATAATCTTTTCCGCCGGCGCTCCCTGGGCCACCCGGGCCTCAACCTTTTTAAAGGCCTTGAATTCTTCTTTGGCCGTGACGCTCATTTTCTTCTGAGCCGCCTTGAGGACCTCTTCCTGAAACTGCTGCAAATTTCCGTGAGGCACGTGGAACGAGGAGACATCTGCCAGATCCTGGGCAACGAACAGGACATAGAGTGTGGCGTCGAAACGGTCCACAAAAGTGGAAACCCAAGGCAACAGGGCCTCGAAATTCTCGGCAAAATCAATGGGGAACAGGATCTTCTCGATTTTTTTCATGAAATTGGCCTCCCTTGAGCCCGGACCATATGTTGGTAAAATTTATTGATTGTGAAATTTATCATAAACTTCTACCAACCGTCCATGGCAATGTCAAGGAAAAACCCTTGCATGAGCGGCGACCGGAAAGTCTGTTCCCGACCAGCGGGGAAAAGGGCGAAAAAAACCTTGCCAAATGCTTTTCGGCTTATTATATTTCGCACGCGAAAAGAGATGGGAACCTGCAGGATAGGGAAAAGGAGGATAGAGCCATAGGCGAAATTCGTTTCAGTCGCGACCACTTGTGGATCCGTTTAGACGATGACAATCGGGCCACCTTGGGGATCACCGACTACCTCCAGGAAAAGCTCGGTGAAATCTATTCCCTGCCTCTTCCCGAAGAGGGAGAGGAGATTGTCAAGGACGAGCCTTTCAGCTCCGTGGAGGCCAAAAATGGCCGGCGGGAATTAATAGCTCCCATTTCCGGCGAGATCGTCGAACTGAACTACGAAACCATCGAGGTCCCGGAAATTGTCAATGAGGACCCTATGTCCGAAGGCTGGCTGCTCAAGGTGGAAATTTCCTCCAGCCAGGAGTTCGACGATCTTCTCACCGAAGATGAATACGAAGATTTTCTGGTGGAAGAGGAGGAAGAGGGAGAGGAGGACTGAGATCCCGGTTTCATGTCGTCATCTTCCCCGGTTTCTTTCCAGCCTGGAAGCGGTCCCCCGGGTTCAGCGCCGTCAGTGGCCAGGCTGCGAGTCCCATGATATAGTAGTCGCATGACCCGGGCTTCCTCTTCCACCTCCCCCCTGGGACGACTCTGGAAAACCCTCACTTCACTGCGCCTGACCCTGGCACTTCTGATCATCCTGGCAGTAGTGAGCCTGGTGGGAACCATCCGTCCTCAGGTCTTTGACACCCCCTGGTTCCTGGCCCCCCTGGGGCTCCTGGCTCTCAATTTAATCGCCTGCCTCATCCGGGGTCTGCCCCAGGCGGTGCACCGCGTCCGCCAGCCTCTTACCCCGGCCGCGGCCCTCACGTTGCCGGAACGGGCCTGTTTCCCCTGGCCTGCCACCCCCGACCCTCACCAGCAGGCGGAAGCCGCCCTGCGCCGGCAGTTGGGACGGGTGCAGAAAGAAGTTGTCGGGGAGCAAACTGTGTATTTCCGGGAGCGGGGCCGCTTTCGCCCCCTGGGGCCTTACGTGGTGCATCTGGCGCTCCTCGTCATCCTGGCCGGGGCCCTGGTGGGGAAGTTTCTGGGGGTGGAAGGGCAGCTGACCCTGGCGGAGGGGGAGACAGCCCGGGATTTCACCGTTGGGGGCACAGAAAAACCCCTCGATTTTACGGCCCGACTGGACCGCTTTCAGGTGCTTTATTACCCGGACGGCACCCCCCGGGAATTTCGCTCCGACCTCACCTTCACCAGACCCGGCCAGGCCCCGCAGCAGGCGGTCTGCCGGGTCAATGAACCGGTAGGTTTCGGCGATTACACCTTTTACCAGGCCAGTTATGGCAATATCGTGCGCCTGGAGGTGCGGCAGGGGGAAAACTCCCGGATCGTGGAGGCCCCCGTAGGTCAAACCGTGCGGGTTCCCGGCGGTCAGGGCCGGGTCCGGGTCCTGGAATACCAACCGGATTTGGTCATGCCGGGGAAAGACAAGGAAATTCACCTGGGGCCGGCAGCCCGCCTGGTTTATTGGGAAGAAGACGGCCGCCCCCGGATGGTGATGGTCCTGGAAAATCGCCCCGAGATGGCCGACAAGCAGCCCGGACCCTACCGCTTTTATCTGAAGGGATCAAAGTCCTTTGCCGTCCTCCAGGTAAAGCGGGACCCGGGAGTCTGGTGGGTGTATGCCGGCTTTCTCCTGCTGCTGCCCGGCTTCTACCTGGCTTTTTTACGGCCTGCGGAACGTTGGGCCCTGGTCCTGCGGCCACAGGAGAAAGGGACCTGGGAGGTTCGCCTGCTGGGCGCCGCGCCCCGGGCAAAGGAGGCCTTCCAGGACCGCCTGGAGCGGCTTCATGAGCTCTTGATGAAAAAAGGAGGCGCGGCATGATCGGCCTCAGCGAGATATTAGGCGGCGTGATGCTGGCTTACCTGATCGCCTGCTTTCTTTTTTTAGTTGCCATCCTGTGGGCCTCCCCCCGTCTCAAGAGCCTGGCCGCGGGCCTTCTGGGGGGAGCTTTGGCCGCGCACACCCTGGCCTTCTTCGCCCGCTGGGCGGCTTCCTATCAGCAGGCCGCAGCCGTCACTCCACCGGCTGACCTGGGGGCCACGCTGCAATTGATTCTCCACCAAGCCCCGCTGTCAAATTTCTACGAGTCCCTGGTCTTTTTCTCCTGGTGTCTGGCCGCCCTGACATTGATCTTTCTCAGCCGGTACACCGAGAGCTTTCTGGGGGTCGTCGGGGGCCTCCTGGCCTCGTTGCTCCTGGCCTATGCCTCGCTGGGAGTGGACAGCCGCATCAAACCCCTCATGCCCGCCCTGAAAAGCAACTGGCTGCTCGTGCACGTGATCACGGCCTTCCTGGGATACGCTGCCTTCGGCCTGGCCTTCGGAGCCGCCCTCCTTTACCTGGCGACAGGTAGCACAAAACAGGCTGCGAACCCCACCCGGCCTCTGCTGGACCGCCTGATCTACCGGGCTGCGGTCATCGGCTTTCTCTTTTTAACCGTCGGCATTCTCACCGGCGCAGTGTGGGCCGAAACTGCCTGGGGGCGCTACTGGAGTTGGGATCCTAAGGAAACCGCCTCCCTGATCACCTGGTTTATTTATGCGGCGCTGCTGCACGCCCGCCTGGTCCAGGGCTGGCAGGGCCGTCCCATCGCCTGGCTGGCGGTAGCAGGCTTCATTGCGGTACTGTTTACCTACCTCGGCGTCGGTTTTTTGCTGCCGGGACTGCACTCCTACCTAAGTTGAGCACAATGCCGGCAGGCCCCACAGCAGAAGCTGGCGGGGAAAATTGACCGGTTTTCAGGCCCCTTCAGGAGAGGAATGTCAGGGTAGCCGCCGTGGTGTCAAGGCGGACCAGAGCTCCCAGGGGCAAGGTATAATTCTCCGGCTGATGTCCCGCAGGCAGGCCCCCTGCCACCGGCACCCCCAGAGGCTCAAAGGCTATGGCCAGCACCTCTTCGGCATGGGCCTGGGAGGGACCGCCGGTAAAGGACCCCAGGATAATCCCCCGGACTCCTTCCAGGACACCGGACAACAGGAGGTGATGGGCCAGGCGGTCCAGGCGGTAGAGGGGCTCATTGTGGTCCTCCAGAAACAGGAGAGCGCCATTGAGGCGAGGGGCGTATGGTGTGCCCAAAAGGTGGCACAAGGTGGTGAGGTTGCCGCCTAACAGGGAACCTTCCCCTGTGCCTGGTTGCAGTACTGTAAGTGCTGAAAAAGAATAGTTTTCCGGGCCAGGAGCGGTGAGCCGCCCACGCCAACTTTCCCGGGCCGCGGAAGTGATTTCAGCCAGGTGGGCCAGGGTGGGTCCGTGAAAGGTTACCCAGCCCAGGCGCTGATAAAGGGTTATGAGGAGGTTGGTGAGATCACTGAAACCCACCAGGCGTTTGGGGTGCCGCCCCAAGCGGTCCATGTCAAGATAAGGGAGAATTTTCAGGGAACCATACCCCCCCCTCACCCCAATAACTGCTTTCACTTCGGGGTCTTCCCAGACATCCTGAAAACGCCGGGCGGCTTCCCGGTCGGCAACTTGGCCCCAGGGCCGGGCTTCAAAAATATCGGGGGAATAGATTACCCGGAAGCCCCAGCCTTCAACGACCTGAAGCCCGGCTTCCCAGGCCTCCCGGGAGATGGGGCTGGCCGGCACCACTGCCGCTATTGCGTCCCCGCGTCTCAAGGGCGGCGGCCAGATGGGAGGACGGTCCGGCAGCCGGATCTGTTGGGGTTTTTTTGAGAATATGGTCATGTTTTTGCCCAGGAGCCTTCGATTCCTGAGGGTTTCCTCATCTTACCACCTTCGCCCTTGATAACCAAAGGCCATTTCCTTTACTCTAAGAAGAAAGAGCCGGAGGCTTCATGTGGCGGCAGCGAGCAAAAATCACCAGGGCACCTGGACCAGTCGGTTTTCTCAAGACACCCTGTATCTCCTGATCATCTGGGGTGCCGGCATCATCTTACGCCTGTGGGATATGTCGGCCCGCAACCTCTGGACCGATGAGGCCTGGGTGGCCTTGGCCGCCCTGGCCCCTACCCCAGGTGCAGCCCTGACCCTGGGTCGCTCCACTCCGCCGTTTTATACCTTGACGGTTTGGGGCCTGGCCCAAACCTTGGGCGGCAGCGAAGCGGTTCTGCGGTCCCTTTCCTTCGCGTTCGGCGTGGGGACCCTCATTCTCTTCTGGTTTGTGGCTCGGCGCTTGGCGTCCCGCGCCGCCTCTCTGGCAGGACTCGCTCTGGTGGCCGTCTCCCCGGTCCTGGTGTATTTTTCCAAGGAACTCAAGCAGTACAGCGGCGACGCCTTTTTTGCCCTCCTGGTGGTTTGGCTGGCGGAACGCCTCCAGGAACGCCCCGGCAAAGCACCCTGGCTGGCCCTGGCCCTGGCGGGGTCTCTGGCCCTGGGTTTCTCCCATGGAGCCGTCTTTGTTTTGCCGACAATCCTGGTTGTCCTGTGGCTTAAGACGCCCCGGCCCCCAAGGCGCTGGGTGGCAGGCCTGGGAGCCTGTTGGGGCCTGGCGGTAATCGCCTTTTACTTCCTTGTTTACCGCCACCAAGTGAACCCCATGCTGGTGAACTATTGGGGCGGAGACTACCCGAACTTTGCAGGCCTTATGCCGTTTTCCATCTGGCTTGCCGGTGCCCTGGGCCGCTACTTCCATTACTTTTTCCATTATTTCTTTTTCAGCACCTGGGGGTGGCTGTGGGGCGCGGTTTTTACGGCCCAGGGCATTCTGACCCTGGCCCACACAGGTCCCCGGCGGCTTCTGCTTTATTGGGGCGGCCCTCTGCTTTTGACCCTGGCGGCTGCGTCCGGCCACCGCTACCCCTTCATGGGCCACTATAACGGCAGCCGCCTGTTGCTCTTCAGCGCACCCTGGTTATATCTCCTGACTGCCATAGGCCTGACCGCAGCCTTTGCCTGGCTCCGGCGCCTGCCGCAACGCTGGCCGATTCCGGCCTTGGCCGTCCTTATTTTGATAACTGCCCAACCCCTGGCCCTTCTGCAGGAAGATTTGCGCCCCCTGGACAACCGTCAGGAGCTCAAGCCCTTGGCGGCGTATCTGCAGGACCACATCCTCCCCGGCGACCAGGTTTATGTCTATCTCCACGCCATCTATCCCTTTAAGTATTATTACCGGGGGAATGTGGATGGCGTTTTATGGGGTACGGACTGCACCGAAAAAAATCTGCACGTGCCGGCTGCCGGTTTGGACTCTCCCCAACGTCTCTGGCTGGTGGCGGCCCATTTCCCCGATATTGCCTATCTCAAACTGTTCGCGGCCAAACTTCTGGGGCCGGGCTGGCATGAGGAAGCACTCATCTCGCGCCACAACGCCGCGCTTTTTCTCTTCATTCATCAAAACCGGCTCATGACAAAATCCCGGCACGCCCCTCCAGAACTTCCTCAATCCGCGCCCTTAACTCCTTCAGCCGGAACGGCTTGTCCAGAAACCCCCTTGCCCCCCCGGCAGTAAGGGCCTCTCTGTCATGGTGGGAGAAAAAACCGGAGGCCATCAGCACTTCGGGTCCGGGGGATAACGCTTTCAATCGCTGCACCACCTCCAGGCCGCTCATGCCCGGCAGATGATAGTCGAGGATCACCAGGTCCCATGGCCGGCCCTGGTGAAATTTCTCTAAAACCTCCTCTCCATTTGCGGCGGTCTCCACTTCATATCCCAGGCTTTCCAGCAGCTCCTTTCCCAAGGATCTGATGTAAAGATCGTCGTCCACCAGAAGAATCCGGATTGGCAGCCTCCGCATTTTTTTATCCTGAAATTCTGTACCCTTGCAAATATCCTTCTTCAACCCCAACAGCAACGTTTTCACCTGGGCCCTTCAGGTCCGGCCGGCTCCCACCCGAAAGCGCACTTCCTTGATTACCCCGACTCCCAAGACCTTTTCCATGCTCTTGAGAATCTTTGGTTTGAGAAATTGCAATTCCTGTACCAAAGCGCTGGAGCCCGTTTCCACCCAAAGTTCATGGCGCTTCAGATCCACCAGCCTGGTCTGTTCCCGGAGGGCGGCCGGCACTGCCTTTTCCCAGGCGGAGCGCACCCTTTGCCGTAATTCCAGAATCTGCCAGTCTCCGGGCTTGAGGATTCCCTCAAGGACCTGTTTCACCGCCACCGGCCGTTCTGATCTTCGCTTGGACATGTTTTTTACCGATTATGCCCTGTGTTGCCAGGGTTGCAGCCCCTCATCCCTTCGCCGCCTTGATGAAGCCGGCGGCGGCCCGTTCGATAACAGTTTCCGGGACGCAAAAGGCCAGGCGGAAGTAGCCCACCCGGCCAAAGCCCCGGCCCGGCACGGCCAGAATGTTTTCTTGTTTTAACCGGTGCACGAAAGCCAGATCATCGCCGCCAGGGGCCTCGGGGAAAAAATAAAAGGCCCCTTGAGGCCTGAGAAAGCGATAGCCGGCCTCACTAAGGATTTGTCCCAGGAGATCCCGGCGGCGGGCATAGGGGGTGGTATCCACGCACAACCCCGGCACCTTGGCCACCACCCGCTGCATCAAGGCCGGAGCATTAATGAAGCCGAGGATGCGATTGGCCAAGACAAAGCCGGCCAGCAGTTCCTGCCGGTAGGTGGCCTGGGGGCTTACCGCCACCAACCCGAGGCGCTCCCCGGGAATGGAAAGATCCTTGGAAAAGGAGGTGGCAAGCAGCGTCTGGGGATAAAACCCGAATATATTGGGAAGCTCAACGCCATCATAGAGGATGCGGCTGTAAGGCTCGTCGGCGACCAGATACACCACCCGGCCGTGCTTGTCGCTGTGTTGTTCCAGGAGCTGGCCCAAGGCCGCGAGGGCCGGCGCCGGATAGATCTGCCCCGTGGGGTTGTTGGGGGAATTGATGATCACCGCCTTGGTCCGGGGGCTCAACGAGCCTTCGATGGCCTTAAGGTCCAGTTGAAAATTCAGGTCGGTTTCCACCACCACGGCCATGCCGCCATGATTGTCGGCATAGAACAGGTATTCCGGAAAATAAGGAGATAACACAATCACTTCATCGCCAGGATCCAAAATGGCCTTGCAGATGACATTCAGGGCCCCGGCGGCACCACAGGTGAGGATCAGGTCCCCGGCGTCGAAGTCTTGGTGATACAGAGTGCGCAGGTACCCGGCCAGAGCCTGGCGGGTATGGAGAAGACCGGCGTTGGTCATATAGCCGTGCAGGCCGGGGCTGGGGTCCCGAACCGCTTCCAGCAGAGCCTCCTTGAAGCGGGCCGGAGGTTCCAGATCGGGGTTTCCCAAGGTGAAATCGGACACCTTGTCTGCCCCCAACCGGGCCTTGAGCTCGCCCCCTTCTTCGAACATCCGTCGGATCCAGGAGCCCCGCTCCATGGCTGTTTTGATTTTCTGGGAAACACTCATGAACGTTCATCCTTTCAATCACCGTCGTGCTTTACTCTGCTGCGGCCGGAGGGAATGAGGCCCGGACCGGTATGCCGGGCTGTTGTTCTTCTTTGTGAGATATAGAGTCGAGGGTGCTCTCTTGAACCTTAAGAATTGTCTACAACGTTGTAGCCCGCGGCTTTAAGGGCCCGGATCACCTGTTCCCCATGTTCCTGGTGGCGGGTCTCCAGGATCAGCTCCACCCTGGTAAAATCCAGGGGCAGGTCCCGGGCCAGGCGGTCATGGAGCAGATGCAGGATATTGGCTTCCTGGTCTCCGAGGAGCTTGGCCAGTCGGCCCAGGGAGCCGGGCCGGTCGGACAACTCCACCCGCAGGTTCAGGACCCGGCGCCGTTCCAGCAAGGCCCGCACCAGCACCCGCTCCAGCAAGGGGGTGTCGATATTGCCGCCGCTTATCACCAGGACCACCCGCCGGCCCCAATCAACGCCGGCCAGGGGCTTCAAGAAGGCTGCGGCCGACACGGCTCCGGCACCCTCCGCCAGGATTTTTTTGCTCTCCAGAAGCACCAGAATGGCCTGGGCAATGTCGCTTTCGCCCACCAATACCAGGTCATCCAGGTATTTTTGCAGATAGGGGAACGTCAGGCGGCCGGTTTGGCCCACCCGGATACCATCCCCCAGGGTGGGCCGGCTGGGCACCGGCACCGGTTCGCCCCGCTGCCGGGCCGCCGCCAGGGACGGCACCTGCTCGGTTTGTACACCAATGACCCGCACCCGGGGAGAGCGTTCCTTTAAAGCCATGGCCGTACCCGCAGCCAGCCCCCCGCCACCCACCGGCAGCACCACCGTGTCAACCTCAGGAAGATCTTCCAGAATCTCCAGCCCCAAGGTGCCCTGCCCGGCCACCACCTCCAGATCATCGAAGGGATGGATGAAGACGTAGCCCTGGGCCACCAGTTCCTGCGCCTTTTCCAGGGCCTCGGTAAGATTGTTGCCCGCCAGCACCAGGTCGGCCCCGTATCCCCGACAAGCCGACTGTTTGGTGATGGAGGCCCCTTGAGGCATGACGATGGTGGCTTTCAGGCCCGCATATGTGGCGGCCCAGGCCACGCCTTGACCGTGATTGCCGGCGGAGGCCGCCACCACGCGGTCGCCCTCCCCCCGAACCTTCATAAGGGTGAGCCGGTTGACCGCGCCCCGGAGCTTGAAAGAGCCGGTGGTCTGCAGGTTTTCCAGCTTGAGGAACACTTCCCGCCCGCTCCTGTGGCTCAGGGTCTGCGAGTACACCAAGGGGGTATGGAGAACGACCCCCTGGAGCCGTTTCCGGGCGGCTTCTATGTCTTGGAGGGTCAGGTGCGCCCCGCTCGGGTTAGTGTTGAGCCTTCCCACTTCTCAGGCTTGCTGGGCCCGGCGCCAGCCTGCGGCCTTGAGGCGTTCCACGTGGGCCTGCCACTCGGTCTTCAGGGACTCCAGGAATCGTTTCAGGTCTTCTTGAATGAGGGGCGCCAGTTTCTGGTGCAGTTTGGCCCGAATTTCGTGGTCTCCCGGAGAAAAACCCTGCCAGGTAAGGTACCCCTCATCAAAAATGATTTCCGGTGTCAATTCCCGACCTTGGTTGCGCTTGATGAAAATGGCCTGGGCCCCCTCCATGTCATATTCCAGGAGCCAGCCACAGTCGGCCACCATGGTCTCTGGATCGAAGTTCGCCTCGGGGCTGCATAAGGGGCAGTACAGGTTGACCAAAATTTCCGGGGGTAAAAGATTATCCCGAAAATTGAGGTGCGCAGTCTGACTGCCACAAACACATCGGCGGCTTTCCATCATGCACATTGTAATCATCCTCAATGGGTAAAATAACCACGCGTGGCTTAACAGAATACTAGTTTTGCGCCGGGAGGACAAGAGCACGCCGCCAAGGGGTGCCACCCGTGTTTGAAAGTATAGACTTTAGCGAAAGTCTGGGTGTTTCCCCCCTACCTTTGTGAAAAGTATAGGCGATACCCGGCCACTCCGCCTTCATACGCCCATGCTGCGGCGTCCGGACTCTAGGCAATAATTGCCGGATCTTTCGGCCCTTGTCTTATATTTCCAAAATATTTAGTCAGTTACAATAATGGCACCCATCTTGCTAATAAAAGGAGCAAATCCTGGAAGGAGGCTCCCTGTGGAGATTTCTAGCTATTATCCTTATTACACCGCAAAGTTGGCTCCAGAGCAGGAGGAGCAAACCGCCGCCGGGCAGCAGACTCAGAAAAGTACTGCGGTCAAGGCTGCGGAGCTGCTTGAAACTGAAGATCGCCTTGAGCTCGTGCGCACCCAGAATCTGGCCTCTCCGCCTCAGGAACCGGTGGACCTGGCCAGGGCCGCCGACCTTCTGCGCCAGGTGCAGGGCCAGATGCAGACCATAGATAAACAGAACGCCAAAGAACTTTACCAGTTTGACCGGCTGCGCGGCCTGTTGTTCCAGATATCCCAACCGGAAGGGGCATAGGGGCATAAGGTGCAGCCAACCAAGCGGCCGGGGGTAAGGGTTCCTGGAGGAAAGAATTGCCGGGTGTCTGTGCCAGAAAAAATGCAGCGGAGGGGCCATGGAACTGTTGTTGATCCTGTATTTCCTGTTTATCGGTTTCTGGTGGAGCGGCCTCAGGGAGTGCGAAGTGGTCTAAGGAGATCGCTCGATACCGAATAAGTTGAGGAATTTTGAGCTCTAGCCGAAAAGCATTGGTAAAAGGGAATCGAGTATCCAAATTTCATGAGGAATTATCAGGCCAGGCACAGTATATCAGGCTTCCCTGTTCCCTGCTGCGCAGCATGGCCTGCCAAGAAGACCTGACCATAACGGTATAGGGTCAGCAGAAATCCGGGAAACCTGGTTAAGGCAGACACATTCTATGAAAATTGAAGATCTTCTTTCATTGCCGGTACATCCGGTCTCCTCTCCTGGTGCCGAGGTCGCCGGGAAAGGAAAGGATAAATTTGCCCAGTGTCTCAAGGAAGCGGTAGCCTTGCAGCAACAGGAGGCAGGACCTCAAGCTTTGGGCGGTCCCGCTCCCCTTGATGGCGTAGCCCAGGCCGGGGCAACGGGGGCAGCACAGGAAATGGTGGACACGGTATTGTCCCGCCTGGAGATATTTCAGGAGGCCCTGTCACGGCCAGGCCTGTCCCTCAAAGGTCTCTCTCCCCTGGCCCAGGCACTGGCAAAAGATAGTCAACACCTTAACTCACTGGCCAAGTCCCTGCCGGCAGACTCTTCGTTGCGACCTATTGTGGAGGAAACCGCCGCCCTGACATATACCGAGAGCGCCAAGTTCAGCCGGGGAGATTACCTCTGAGGCGGGATCCGGAACGTTTTCTCCTGAAAAAGTCCCCCATCCGCCAGCCGGCAGATTTGCACCTTCAGTTCTGAGTCAGAGAGGTGCAGGAGTGCAAAGGTGGGTGGCGAGCCGCGGTCATTACGGTCCCGGAGGTGGCCGGGGTTGATCCAGGCGACACCCTGCCGTTCTTCCAGCGCCGGTGTGTGGGTGTGCCCGAAGAGAACGGCGTCCACTTCATAGCAAGCCATTTCCGGATCCGGATCCCCGGCAATGTCATAACTGCTGCGAGTCTGCGTGTGGGTAAGGAGGAACTTCAGGCCTCCTAATTCCATCACTTGCCGGTTGCGGATTTGGGGATTGCGGTACTCCGGGCAGTAGAGTCCCGGCACCCCAAAGACCCTCAGGCCGGTTCGGGCCAAAATGGCAAGGTCCTGATAGGCGTCCCCCAGGTGCAGCACGGTTTGGACTCCCAGGGACGTGAGGCGTTCCGCCAGCAGCAGCAGACCTTCCCGGTTCCCGTGCGTGTCGCTCACCACTCCCACAATCATACCTGCTTCCTTGTTTTAAGGATAACCAACTCTTAGTTTTGCAGGCAAGGGGAACCCGTGGCATAATTGGGGTATCTCTGTTCTGAACTGAGGATTAAAATATGCCTGAGTGCATCTTCTGCCGCATCGCCGCAGGCAAAGCTCCCGCCGCCAAGGTACTGGAGACCCCCCGAGTTCTCGCTTTTCTGGATATCGCCCCGGTTCATTATGGCCATACCCTGGTTATACCCAAGGAACATTACGAAACCTTCCTGGACCTGCCTGACGATTTGTGGCTGGAAATGGGCCAGGTCTCCCGGCGGGTGGCAGAGGCCCTGCGTGAGGTCATGTTCGCCAGGGGCTTTAATGTGGCCATGAACAATTTCGACGCCGCCGGACAGGTAGTTTTCCACGCCCACCTGCACATTATTCCCCGCTTCCTGAGCGATGGCCTCCACCTGTTTCCCCAAGGCAGTTATCTTCCGGGAGATATGGAACGGGTGGGGCAACAGTTGCGTCAGGCTGCCGAAAAAAAGTAAACATATTAGCAAATGAATTACTTAGTGAAAAGAGAATTCCCCCTCCCCGGTCCAAACACCTCAGTGGGGGGAGAGCCTGGAGGGAGGAGGGGAAAATACGTGTTCATATTGCTGAAATCATGGACTTGGATTTAGTTGACTTACCCACCTCATCCGCATTTTCTGGCCTCTTGACTCAGGCACTCCTGCAACAATCTGGTTTTTTCCGGCATCAGGGGTACCGGCCTTCCTTCCAGAGAAGACACCGGCATGATTCCCATGAGGGAATTAGCCAACCAGAGGCCATGGGCGCGCTGCACCTCGGAAAGCCGAAGTGGTGCTCGTTCTAACTCTTTCCCCTGGCGTTCCAGGGCGCGGGCCAGGACCGCCACCGTAACCCCCGCCAGAGCGCTGGGCGAAGCGGGTGTGAGCATTTTGTCTTTCCGGGCCACAATCAGGCTGGCGGCAGAACCTTCGGAGACCAGGCCCTCCGTTTCCAAAATCAGGGACTCTCTGGCGCCCCGGTCCAGGGCGTACTGCCGGGCCGCCAGGTAAAAGAGATAATTCAGACTCTTGTGGCCGCCGATGAACGTGGTGCGCCTTTCCGGAAAGACCTCCACCGGCCAACCCGCCTCATATTCCTCGGGAGTCGGCGGCTGGTAAGGCCGGGCCCAGATAACCAGGGTGGGGGACGATGCGTCCGGCAGTCCTGAGCCAGCGGCCTCCCCCCGGGTGAGCAGAATTTTCACTGCGGCGGTGCCCTGGGAGAGTCCGTTGGCAACCAATAGAGTGGTAAGCCGATCTTCCCAGGGCACCTGATCAGGAAATGCGATCCGGAAGGCCCGGGCCGAGGCCCGCAGGCGCTTTAGGTGTTCATGCAAAAAGAAGACGCGGCCTTCCTCAGCCCGGAGGGTTTCAAAGAAGCCGTCCCCATACAGAAAACCCCGGTCATTTACAGACACCCGGGCCTCAGAGAGGGGTGAGAGTTCCTCATTTATCCAAACAAAGGCCGATTTTTTCATGGGTTACAGGTCAAGCAACAGGCAAAATCTTCCCATCACCAAACATCCCAGCTTATCAGTGATAATTTTTTTGTTTGCTTTCACTTGCCTCTGCTTTCTTGTTTTTTACTCTCAGCCTCTTTCCTTTTGCATTGACTAAAGTTTTCCCCCTCGATGAGACGAAACAGGGTGCGGCCCTTGTGGATGGTTTCCTCGTATTCGGCCTCCTCCTCTGAATCATACACCACGCCGCCGCCCACGGAAAAATGACCCCAACCGTTGGCCACAACAGCAGTGCGGATGGCCACATTCAGGTCCATGTTGCGGTGGAGTCCCAGATAGCCGATGGCCCCGGTGTAAACATGACGCACGAGGGGCTCCAGTTCATCAATAATCTCCATACTCCTGATCTTGGGGCAGCCGGTGATGGACCCCCCCGGGAAGGTGGCCCGGAGAATGTCTCCGTGGCTGGCGCCTTCCCGGAGCAAGCCGGTGACAATGGACACCAGGTGATAAACATTCTGATATGCTTCCAGGCGCTTGTGTTCCTTGACTTCCACGGTTCCGGCCCGGCAGACCTTGCCCAAGTCGTTGCGCAAGAGGTCCACGATCATGGACAGTTCCGCGTCATCCTTGCGGCTTGCCACCAGTTCCCGGCGCTGGGCCTCGTCCTCTTCGGGGGTGCTACCCCGGGGGCGGGTGCCCTTGATGGGCCGGGTTTCCAGGTAATCTTCCCGCCGATACAGAAAACGCTCCATGGAGGTGGAGAAGATGGCAAAATCCTGACAGTTGAGATATGCATAAAACGGCGCCGGATTCAGGGCAAACAGGCGGCGGAAGAGGACATACGGGTCGCCCTCCAGAGGAAAGGAAAAACGTTGGGAAAGGTTGACCTGATAGACGTCGCCGTTCCTGATGTATTCCTTGATGCGGCTCACCGCCTGAAGATATGCCAGGCGGGTGAAATTGCTGTGCAAAGGGCCGACCCGGAACCCTTCGGGTTCTTCCGGCATGATGGGGGGAGGGGCTGTGTCGCTTGGCCACACCCGTCCCTGGGGATCTTCCCAGACAATATCCAGGGACCAAAACCGGCCGGCACTGCGGTCGTGGATCACCAGCCGCCGAGGAAAGGCGAAGACCAGGTCGGGGAGCCCCAGATCGTCCCGGGCCGTGGTGGGCAGGCGTTCCAGGTGGTTTTTCAGGTCATAGGCCAGAAAACCCAGGCCCCCGGCCGAGAACGGCGCCAGCGGCAGGCGGCCTGAAAGCTCCAGGGAGCCTGACACATCATCCAGCACCGCAAAGGGGTCGGCCACATATTCGGTTGCTTCCTTCCCCTTGATGATCTGGACCCTGCGGCCTTTTGCCCTGACCACCAGAAACGGGTCCCAGCCCATGAGGGAATGGCGGGCGCAGTCCAGTTCACCGCCGCTCAACAGGAGCATGGCATAAGGCAGCCGCCGGCAGGGGGCAAAGACCTCGGCCAGATCAGTTTCCCCGCCCGGAGGCTGGAACGGCTGCACCGCAATATCTACAATCCGGCCAAACATAGGGCTTTTTCAAAGAGAGAACCGTACACCTTTAACCAAGGGCACCGGCAGCATGTCCGTGCCACGCAGGTGGCAGCTTGAGTCGGCAAGTTTTAAGAAATTCGCCACCAGTTCATAACCGTACCTGGTGAGGAAGGATTCCGGGTGAAATTGCAGCCCGTGCAAGGGATATCGCCGGTGGCTCAGTCCCATAACGACGCCATCCTCTGTCCAGGCGGTGATCTCCAGATCCTGGGAAATCCTGACGGCCATGAGAGAATGGTACCGGGCCGCCGGAAATGGCGAGGGAAGCCCGCGGAACAGACCGCTGCCCCGATGGTGCACCTGGGAACACTTGCCATGCATGGGCAGAGGCGCCCGGACCGTGCCTCCGCCCCACACTTCATTTATGGCCTGGTGCCCGAGACACACCCCCAGGATGGGAATATCCCGGTGGAAGCGGGCGATCACCTCTTTGCTGATGCCTGCTTGGGCCGGGGCCTTGGGTCCCGGGGAGATGCAGAGCCAATCGGGCTTCAATGCCTCGATCTCCCTCAGTCCGATTTCGTCGTGGCGAAAGACCAGCACTTCCAGGCCAAACTTATAAAAAAGCTGGACCAGGTTATAGGTAAAAGAATCGTAGTTGTCGATCATCACCAGGCGCATGGTGCCTCCCAAAAAGAAAAAGGCCACCCAGGGGGAGCCTGGATGGCCTCAGCGGGCCTGACATAACTCTCGCTCTGTTTTTAAACAGGAGCTCTTAAAAAGTCAAGCGTTTTTCGGATATCAGGGAGCTTCTTCTGTTGAGCCGGAGCCTTCGGCTTCCCTGGCGGCCTCTTTCAGGCGCACAAAATAAATGGTGCCGAAGGCGTGGCCTCCCACCCTATGATTCAGGGCATTGTAACGTTTGATCAGGCCTTCTTCGTAATCAGTCCCGGGGGCCATGGTTATGGCCTTGTCCCAGTCGCCGCCGCAGGCCTGGACCACGGCCTGCAACATGACCGCACCGCCGTTTCTGGCAGTGGGGTCCAGGGTGTAATGAGCCCCGCAGGCACAAACATTGCCGTCAAATTCAAACCACAGGCCATCCAGTTCCACGGGCGGCTCTATGCGCTGGCGGCAAAAGGGGCAGAAAGGCGGCTTCAGGCGATCCGAATCCATATCAAGCAAGAGATTACCCTCCAAATTATCGCGGAAAAAGAGAAGCTTGGCGCCGGGCGGGGTTCTTCCCGTTTTCTCTGAGGTTGGTCTGGAGCGGCCGACCTCTTTGTAGTATCGCGGTTTTTTTCCTCGGTGGCAATTCTCCATTTCTATTGACACACTCTGGTGAGGTGGTTAATTTGGAAATATATTTCAGGGAAAGGAGGAGTCTATGCCCATAACTGTTACCTTCAGCGACGCCGAGCAGCAGCAAATCGAAGCGATCGTCATCGACAAGGATCAGGATGAAGCTTTGAGATATTGCTCAGATCTGCTGAATAAGTTCAAGAAACTGGAAGGACATGCTTGTGGCCCCAAGGCCGCCGAAGGCTATCCGGGCCACGGTTGATCGTCCTCGGGAGAGATCGTCTCAATCTTTCCTGAGTAACCGCGCACCGCTGCTCAAAGGAGATCAGCATGGCAGATAAACAGATCGTTTTCGAGGATGCCGACCAGATTTTGCTCGAGCGCATTCTCATCGACCATGACAAGGAAGAAGCTCTGAAGTACCTCTGCCAACTGGCGGAACGGTTTAAGAGTCACCCGGGCCACGCGTGCGGCTTCAGGGGTTTTAAGTAACCTTTCAGCAATATTACTTTTGCGGAGGAGGCATGGGGAGGCTGGCCCTGGTGGCCGATACCCACACATACCAAGACGGCCTCCCCTCGCTTTTCCGGTTTTTTGAACGCCAGGGCATTTGTCGCTTAGCCTGCCTGGGCGATTGCCCCCCCGACCCCTTCCGACCCTGGTTGGCGAACAGTCCCCAGCACCAACTGTATTGGGTCTATGACGTTCACGGACCGGAAATGCCCGAAGCCACCGGTTGCGCCATGGCCCTGGAGCTGGACGGGCACATTTTTCTGGCCCACACCCGGGCCCTCCTCTGGACCCACTTCAAAAACCAGATTCACACTTACCTGGATGACACCGGCACCGGACGGGCTCCCCTGCTGCTCTGCCACGGCCACACCCACGTGCCCAGCCTGACGCGCTTTCAGCCGCCGGCCAGCCGCCTGCTGTATATTAACGACGCTCTCCGCCCCCAGGAATTCCGGCCGCGCCAGGCATGCGTGACCCTGGAGCATGATGCCATCTACCTGATCGTGCCCGGAGCTTTTACAAAGGAAGAAGGACGTTATCTCACCCTCAGTTTTGCCGTTTTGGACGTGGAAACCCGGCGGTTGGCCATGATATCCCTGCAGGACCTGGCTCCACTGGAGTCTCTTGAGCTGTTTGTCAACTGACGAGAGGAGTTAAGGTGTATAATAACGGGAGATCGGAGCTGACTCAGCCAGGAACCATAGATGCTTCATGAACCGCTTCACGAAGGAGCCAAGATGACCCGCAAGATTGAAAAGATTACCATAGACAGGAATGAAAGCCGTCTTCAGGAAGACCTGGAGAGATACCGCCAGAAGGCCCTGGACATGGGCGCCACCCATGCGGTCATCATCCGGACCGAGGATATCGTGGTGGATGAGCGGGTGCCCATGAAATGCCAGATTCCCCGCTGTTTCGGCTACGGGGCCGGCGCCCACTGCCCGCCGCACACCATGAAGCCCGCCGAACTCAGGAATTACCTGGAAAAATACCGCTGGGCCGTCTTTTTCAGCATGGACGTGCCCTCCGAGGTCATTATCCGGGACAAGGCCACCATCAAGGAACGGGTGGCGGTTTATCAGAAAGTGTTCAAAATTGTCAGCGAACTGGAATCCATGGCCTTTTATGACGGCCATTATTTGGCTTTTGGGTTTGGAGCCGGCTCCTGCCGGCATACCTTCTGTGGTCAACAGGAGACGTGCCAGGCCCTGGAGGGAAAACGCTGCCGGTTTTCGCTGCTGGCCCGGCCCTCCATGGAGGCGGTGGGCTTTGACGTTTACCAGATGGCGGCCAAGGTCGGTTGGGAGATTTATCCCATCGGCAGCAGCGCCAAAGCCGAGGAGATTCCCAAGGGCACCCTGGCGGGAATCGTGATTGTGCAGTAAGCGAGAGGCCTATGGGAAAGAACCTGGTCCTGATCGGCGCCGGACATGCCCATCTTACCTGCCTGACACGTGTGGGTGATTTTGTGGCCCGGGGCCACCGGGTGACGGTAATCGGCCCCGGCACCCACCATTATTATTCCGGCATGGGCCCCGGCATGTTGGGACAGACGTACCGGCCCCAGGAGATCCGCTTCAACAGCCGGAAGATGGCCGAGGCCGGCGGGGCCCGTTTTATCAAGGGCCTGGTGGTTCGGGTCGATCCGGATAGACGCCGGTTACTCATGGCCTCCGGGGAGGAAATACCGTATGACGTGGTTTCCTTTAACATCGGCAGCGGCATCCCCACAGCAGAGGTGGTCCTTGAGGAAACTGCCAACGTCTTCACCGTGAAGCCCATTGAGCAGTTGCTGTGCGCCCGGCAATCGATCTTGGAGCAACTCCGTCAAAAATCTCTCGAACTTCTGGTGGTGGGGGGCGGACCGGCAGGGGTGGAAATTTCGGGCAATCTCCAGCGGCTGGTCAAGCGAAATAACGGGACAGCCACGGTCACCCTGGTGGCCGGGCGGCGGCTGCTGGCCAACCTGCCGGACCCGGTCCGGCAGCGGGTGTTTGCCTCTTTTCAGCGGCGGGACATCCGGGTCATTGAGGGGCCGCACCTCACGGAGGTTGGGGCAGGCAAGGCCAGACTCACCGACGGCCGGGAATTGCCCTTTGATTTCCTGTTTCTTGCCCTGGGCGTCAGACCCCCTCGCCTTTTCCAGGATTCCGGCCTGCCCACCGGGCCGGACGGCGGCCTGCTGGTGAATGAATTTCTCCAGTCCGTGGCCCACCCGGAAATGTTCGGCGGCGGCGACTGCATCTATTTCCAACCCCAACCCCTTGATAAAGTGGGAGTTTATGCCGTGCGGCAAAATCCGCTCTTGCGGGACAACCTCATGGCCGCCCTCGCAGGCGGGACCCTCAAGCCTTTTCAACCCGGCGGGGCTTACCTCCTGATTTTCAATATGGGAGACGGTCGGGGAATCTTCCGGAAAAAGAATGTGGTCTTCGACGGCCGCCTGGCTTTCTTTCTGAAGGATTACATCGACCGGCGCTTCATGCGGAAATTCCAAATTTCCGGAGAACTTAACGAGGTGTAAAATTTGGGAAAGAGGCGTGGGGCAGATGAACCCTGCCCCAGGCCTCAAGCGCCTTCCTTAACCCCAGGTAGGGGCTTGAGGCAGCAAGCCCTTAAGGCCCCTGCGGAGTCAGGAATCAGCGAAATTTTCCCGTCCCGCAGTTCTTCCACCACCAGCGCATCGGTGGGAAAAGCCAGCGGCGCCGGGGGCGATGATAACGGATAGAAGCCCACCCGGTCCAGGTCATCCCCCGGCGCCAGAGTCCCGCCCACGACCTTGCCGATGAACCAGAGGCCCACGGTCAGGCGTTGCCTGTCGTGAAAATTGGAATGCCCTGAGAGGATGGGGCCGATCTCCACGACAAGGCCTGTTTCCTCCTGAAACTCCCGCGCGGCCGCGGCCCGCACTTCCTCCCCCCACTCGACATAGCCGCAGGGAATGCACCAGCGGCTGGCGTAAGGCCCGGACCGGCGGCGGCCCCAGAGAACCTCCTCTCCCCGGCGCACGATCACCGCCACCCCCACCGCCGGGTTCACATACAGAATTTCGTGGCAGTCCTGGCAGACCAGGCGCGGGCGGCCGCTCCTGATCTCCTTGGCCAGCAAGCCGCCGCAGCAGGGACAAAAACGATAGAGGGAAGGAGTGCAGGGCATAAGATTATATAATTGAGGTTGCAAGGAAGAGCAAATTCTATTACAAAAAGCGATGGTTCAATGATTTTTGGGGGACAAGAGCGTGCCGCCGGCCGTCAGGCTTCAGAACATCCGTAATATCGGTATCATTGCCCACATCGACGCGGGCAAGACCACCTTGACCGAACGCATCCTTTATTACACCGGCCGCACTCACAAGATGGGCGAGGTGCACAACGGCGCGGCCACCATGGATTGGATGCCCGAAGAGCAGGAACGGGGCATTACTATCACCGCAGCGGTGACCACCTGTCACTGGAAGAACGCGGTGATCAATATTATCGACACGCCGGGGCATGTCGACTTTACCATCGAAGTGGAGCGCTCCCTGCGGGTCCTGGACGGCGCCATCGGCGTCTTCGACGGGGTGGCCGGGGTCGAGCCTCAATCCGAAACCGTGTGGCACCAGGCCGACCGCTACAAGGTCCCCAAGCTGGCCTTTCTCAACAAAATGGACCGTCCGGGGGCCGACTTCTGGGCTTCGGTGGACAGCCTCAAGGAAAAGTTAGGGGTTCATCCGATTGTCCTCACCATCCCCTGGGGCGAAGCGGAGCATTTCGGCGGGGTTATCGACCTCCTGACCATGAAGGCCATCCGCTGGCGGGAGGAAACCCTGGGGGCGGAATTCGAGGAACTGGAAATCCCCCCCGACCTTAAAGAGGAAGCGAGCCGGCGCCGGGAAGCCCTGATTGAGGCCCTGGCCGAGGTGGACGATAGCCTTATGGAGGCGTTTCTGGGCGAACAGCCTCTGACCCTGGAAGATCTCAAGACCGCCATCCATCGGGTCACCGTGGGTTTAAAAGGTGTCCCGGTGTATTGCGGCGCGGCGCTGCGCAACAAGGGCATCCAGCCTCTCATCGACGGCATCAGGGATTTTCTGCCCAACCCCACAGAAGTCCCCCCCATTCAGGGCGACAATCCTCTGACCGGCAAACCCGAAGTGCGGGAGGCCAAACTGGACGCCCCCCTGGCCGGCCTGGCCTTCAAAATCATGGTTGATCAGGGCCAGCGCCTGACCTATGTGCGGATTTATTCCGGCCGCCTCAAGGTAAACCAGGAAGTCTTTAACCCGGTGAAGGGCGTCACCGAGAAGGTGTCCCGCATCCTGCGCATGCATGCCAACAAACGGGAGCGCCTGGAGGAGGCCCAGGCCGGGAGCATTGTGGCCCTGATGGGCCTCAAGTTCGCCACCACCGGGGATACCATCTGTGATGAGCATCACCCCATCGTGCTGGAGCCCATTTCATCCTATGTCCCGGTGATTTCTCTGGCCATCGAGCCTGAGACCCGGGACGACCAGGAACGCTTGGCGCCGGTTCTGGCCCGCCTCGCCGAAGAAGACCCGAGCCTCACGGTCACCACCGACGAAGAAACCGGCCAAACGCTGCTTTCCGGCATGGGGGAGCTGCACCTGGAAGTGATCCTGAACCGCCTCGAACGGGACTTCAACACGCGTCTCAGGGCCGGGCGGCCCCAGGTGGTGTACCGGGAAACCATTACTGCCAGCGCCGCGGGGTCCGGAAGTTTCGAACGGGAATTGGGGGGCAAACAGCATTTCGCCCAAGTCAAGCTCAGCGTCAGGCCCCGGACCCGGGGCCGGGGCAACCTGTTTTTGAACGGTCTGCCGGAAGACCACCCGGCGCACAGTTACGTCCCCATGATCAAACAGGCGGTGGAGGAAGCCCTGGACGGCGGCCCCGTGTATGGGCACCCTGCCGTGGATATCGCGGTTACCCTGGAAGATGCGGTGCTCAAAGAGGGCCAGGCCTCTGAGATGGCCTTCCGCATCGCCACCATGACCGCGATCAAGGCGGCCCTGGAAGCAGCCCAGCCCCTGCTGCTGGAGCCTATCATGAAGGTGGAGATCATCACCCCGGAGGAATTCACCGGCGAGGTGCTGGGGGACCTGCATGCCCGCAAAGGCAAGACCGAACAGCTCGTGCCCAAAGGAGTGGTGCGCCTCATCACCGCCCACGCCCCCCTGGCCGAGATGTTCGGCTATGCCACCGCGCTGCGCTCCCTCACCCAGGGCCGGGGCACTTTCACCCTGCAGTTTGACCACTACGGGAAGGTGGAGCGGTGATCAAGGCGAGGATTATACTATTTTCTTCAAAAGCCACCGACCTTGTCCCTGCCGCCATCCCTTCCCCCATCCCTTAAGGAGAGAACCAACCACATGGCAACAGAACAAACCTTATCCCTCATCAAGCCCGACGGCGTTTTACGGGGTCTCATCGGCGAGGTGATCGGCCGTTTTGAAAAAGCGGGGCTGAGAATCCGGGCCATGAAAATGCTGCACCTCACCAAAGAGCAGGCCCAGAGGTTTTATGCGGTGCACAAGGAGCGGCCCTTTTATGACAGTCTCACCGCTTTCATGAGTTCCGGCCCCATCGTGGCCATGATCCTCGAGGGCGACGGCGCCATCCAAAAAAATCGCGACCTTATGGGCGCCACGGACTACCGGCAGGCGGTCCCGGGGACCATCCGGGCCGACTTCGCCCGAGATATCGAGGCCAACATCGTCCACGGCTCGGACGGGCCGGATACCGCCAGGACCGAGATCAGCTTCTTTTTCAGCGGCATGGAACTGGCTGAGTCCAGTGGTTCATAAATTCGGGAAAGCGGGCCTCCTGCACAATGCCGCCGCAGGCTCCATCCAGCCCGGGCTGGCACGGACAGGAAAGTTCGGGGCCTCAGGAATTAATTGAGAAAGCGCGAAGAATCTGCAGCCCTTCAATACATCTTGCAAAAGGCTCTTCAGCGAGCACTTACTCAAGCAGGCACGGCATGACCCGCTCCCGCTTCGGTGAAGTTGAGCTTATAGCCCGGCTGGCCGGGATCTTCGGGGCCGCGCCCCCGGAGGTGGCCATCGGCATTGCCGACGATTGCGCCGCACTGAACCTGGGCGGCCCTGACTACTGGCTGTGGACCATGGACAGCCTGGTGGAAGGGGTCCATTTCGACCTGGCGTATATGTCGCTGGCCCAACTCGGGCGCAAATCCCTGGCCGTGAACCTGAGCGACCTGGCGGCCATGGGGGGCGTGGCCCGTTACGCCCTGCTGTCCCTCGGTTGGCCGCCGGATCGGGATCTCTCAGGGGCCCTCGAATTCGGCGAAGGTTTGGCTGCCTGCGCCCGGGATTTCGGGGTGGCAGTCATCGGCGGCGACACCGTGTCCTCGCCGGCCGGGCTGGCGATCACCCTCACCGTCCTGGGGATGGTCCCCAAGAGCGAGATGCTGCGCCGCTCCGGGGCCCGGGCAGGGGACCTTATCTATGTGACCGGCCCTTTGGGGGAAGCGGCCGCGGGGCTGGAAATCCTGCGCCGGGGCCTGCAGCTTGACCCGACTCTCTCGGAGCCTTTGATCCGGGCGCATCTTACCCCCCAGCCCCAAGTGGCCGCGGGCCGTCTGCTGGCCCGGGAAGGTCTGGCCACCGCCTGCATCGACCTGTCCGACGGCATCGCCACCGACCTTATGCATATCTGCCGGCTGAGCGGGGTCGGAGCCAAACTCAGTGCGGAAGCCCTGCCTGTTCCCTCCGGGGTCAAAATCGTGGCCCGGATGGTGGACCACAACCCTCTGGAACTGGCCCTTCAGGGAGGTGAAGACTATCAACTGCTGTTCACCTGCAGTCCGGCCCAAGCCGCCTTGCTCCCTACAGTTTTTGCCCGGGCGGGGCTGCGCCTTCCCAACCGGATCGGGGAAGTGGTCGAGGGCACGGACGTTCTTCTCCTGAGTCCGGGAAATGAAAAAATAATTTCGGGCGGGGGATATGATCATTTTCGGCTTGACCCTCAAACCAGTAAGAATTAACATGGCAAACATTTATCTGTAACCTAAGAATCTGAGCCTCTTGCAAGAGTGGGTTTTTCTGTCGTCCGGAACGGATTGAAGGATCATAACATATTGAAAATACTAGATTCTTCTCTTAGCTCACCCTGACAATGTGGTTTCAGCCCATGTTTGAAGAAAGCGAAAAACAAATGAAGGTCTGTTGTACGTGCATTTTCTGGTCCTATCAGCACAAGGGCTTCTGCCACCGTCTCGAACAAGGGGCCGGCAAGTTCTGGATGTGCGAGGACTGGACTGCGATGGATGCCGATGCGGCAGAATCCCTCCCCGAAACCCTTGACGATGCGGCGGCGGGGTCTCTGGAGGGTTAGGAACAGACAAAGGTAGTTTGCCTTTGCCGGAAGGCCTGCGGCTTCACGCCTTGACCTGCGGGAGCGACGGGGGTTCAGAGTATGCAGGATATCGCCTTTACGGCCTTGGTGCATGGCGTTTATGTCATCACCACCCGGTCGGGGGAGCGGATAAACGGCATGACCGCCTCCTGGGTATCCCAGGTTTCCCTAAGCCCACTCCTTCTTATGGTTTCCATTGCACCGTCCCGTTACACCCATGACCTCATAAAAGAGAGCGGAGTTTTCGCGGTCAACGTCCTCTCCCAGGGGCAAGTCGATCTGGGGAAGCGGTTCGGCTTTGCCAGCGGCCGCCGGGTGGACAAGTTCGCCGGCCTGAATTACATCACCGCGGACACCGGCTCACCCATCCTCTCCCAGGCCTGTGCCTATTTTGATGCCAGGCTGGTGGAGACATTTCCCGCCGGGGATCATACTCTTTTTGTGGGCGAGGTGGCCACCGCCAAAATCCTGCATCCGGAGATGCAACCGCTGGTTTTTTCTAAAAAAGATTTCTTTTAGAAAAAGTATTGAGAAAGGTTGTCTTTTGTTCTCTGTATAGTGGACAAGTATTTGTGAAAAAGATAACATTAGCTGTACCATGCTGTCTCATCGGCAGCAAGCCTCAACTACGGCAGATAAACCATGAATTTTGATGATGTGGGCATCATTTGCCTGAACGGTGAAATCAGGGAAGAGTGTCAGAATTGCCTGTGGTGGGAATGGGATTCGGTCCATCAGTGTTGCAGCAATATCAACAGCTCCATCTGCTCACTCTTTCGGGACCAGCCTGGGTGGCGTCCCGCTTACTCTAACCCCGCCTGACCCTGAGAATCTGAGCGTCTCTGCCGGCTGAAACGGTCGGCCCGGCGCAGGGGTTCAGGAATCCGGTACCCCCGCACGCAGCCAAGCACGATCTCCGGACAATCCGCCAGACTGACCCGGTGGCCGGGGGAGACGTAGAGCGGTTTTCTCCCGGTATGCGTGCGCAGCATCCACCCCACCATCTGCCCCTGCCAGCACAGGGGAGTGGCGGCTCCGGCCCTTCTTCCAGGTTCCTCTCCTTCCCCCACCAATCTGCTTTTGGCCACCCCGATGGTGGGCACATCCAACAGCAGACCCAGATGTGTGGCCAGACCCAGACCCCGGGGGTGGGCAATGCCCTGCCCGTCCACCAACAGCACATCGGGGCGGCGGGTAAGTCTGGTAAAGATTTCCAGGATGATGGGCGCCTCCCGGAAGCTTAACAACCCCGGGATATAGGGGAAGGGGCAGGGGCCCTCCCCGGCAGCCTCCTCCACCAGGGTCAGGTCAGGATACGTAAACACCGCCAGCGCCCCATAGACGCGCCTGTCCGCCCGGTCATAGGCGGCGTCGGCTCCTCCCACCAACGCGGGAGTCCGGGACAAAGGCTCAAGACGCACCTGCCCCCGCCTGGCCTCCTGCCAGGCCACGGCCTCGCGAGAGGTTGTGGGGTCATTGAGCATGAATTTGCTGCCTTGAGGGGAGGGCCGGGGGAGGGGGTAAGAGGCCGCCGCCCCTTAGCCCCTTCTCCGACAATCCTCTCCTACTCCTCTCCCCAGACCTTGCGGCTGTGGGCGATCTTCTTTTTGACGGTGGCCCAGGTGTCGGTGGTAAGGAAGGATTCCGGCCAGCGTCGCAGCATCGTTTGGAAAAGCTCCCAGGGCACGGCGAAGCTCAGTTCGTCGGGGCGGTGGTATCTCCGGGCGCTGGGGTCCCACCCTCCCAGGACGGCCCGCAGTTTCCCCTGGGACAGGTAATGCAGAGGCCACGTCACCACAAAGGAGCAGTCGGCCCCGAAAGGCGCGGCCACCACTTCCGGGTCTCCGGTGACAAAGACAGCCAGGCCATGGAGGCCACAGATCATCTCCGGGCGGGCGAAAAAGGCCACTACTTCCGGAGTCTCCGCAAGAGAGAATTGGCTTATCGGTTTGAAGACGCAGAATCGGGCCGGGGCCGGGCGGGGGTCCACCGTCTGGAAGAACTGACGCACGTCATCGGCGGAGGCCATGAAGCGCTCGCCATCCATGACTCCGGGAATGCCGATGGAAACATAAGAGGCGATGACATTGAGCTGGGGTTTCAAATATCCCAGGTAAAAAGCGCCCCCCAGGCAGCCCTGGCGTTCACTGTCGAAATAGGCCGCCGTCTTTTTGCGGCGGGCGCGCCAGACGTGACCCATGACGCAGGAAAAATCGGCGAACACCGCCCCAAAGTCCACCTCGCCCCTGGCCTCCTTCTCGGCCGAAGGCAGCATCCTTGGCGTGGGGGAGAACCCTTCTGAAGGCTCTGTATCAGTGTAAAAAATTCCCAGGGGCTCTTCGGTGGCCCCCAAGGCGTCCATAAGGCCTTTTATCCGGGAAAAATCCATGCGTTTCTCCTCCAGGTTCGATGTTGTTCACGGGGAAGGCGGGGGGAGCAGCGGCATCCCCACCCTCCCTGCAAACTCCCCTCCCAGCACCTTTTGGCGGCCTCTTCGTCTCCTTACCCCCTCACCAATTCGGCGCTGTAGATGAAGGCCCCGTCCCGCTTGGTGAACGTGCCCCCCTGTTGTTCAATGATCCAGCCGCTGGCACCTTTGCCGCCGAAGGGGAGTCGCAGCGGCGTAAAGATAAAGTCCGGGTTGTCATAGGTCATCCCAAAGGTCGCGGCGAGGGTTTCCCTGGCACCCGGCGGCGGGGTGCCGAACCAGGTCACCAGGAAGGGGTAGCGGCTTTGTTGCACCCGGGACACGGCTTCGAGGTCGCTCTCCACCTTGACCAGGGCCAGAAACGGCCCGAACAGTTCGAGGTCCGGCGGGTCGGCCACCTCCATCAGGAACGGCCCCTGCCACTCCCCGTCCCGGCGGTAATCCCAGAGAAAATGCGGGTTTTCCAGGGCCGCCAAAGCCCGGTCCAGGAGGAGCCGGGTGCGCTCCACTTTAATGGGCCCGATCCAGGTGTGCGGGTCTCCGGGGTCCCCCACCCTGATCTCCGGCATCACCTGCAGTATCAAGGCCTTGACATCCTCATAGAGATCCTGGTGGATGTACACCCTCTTGGTGGTCGTGCAGTATTGGCCGCCGTTGAGGAACGCCCTGCGCACCACGAAGTTCGCCGCCCGTGCAAGTGGCGCATCCCGAAAAATGATGGTCGGCGGCAGCCCGCTCGGCCCCGCAAAGAACACCTTGTCAAAGTGAGCCGCCTCCGCCTCGTAAATTGCCCCCACCTCGCCGCCTCCGGAGATAAAGAAAACCCGGACCTCGGGATCGAGGACGGCCTGGCGGCCGAAGTCCTTGTTGCTCATGCCGGTTGCCACCTCAATCTCCGGAAACGGGGCGACCACCTCTCTCACGACCGCGGCGCTCCTGGGAGTCTGCGACGAGCAACTGAAAAGGAAACGGTTCCCCCCGAGAAGAGCCGCGCCCCCCACCCGGGCCAGCATCACCGGTATGGCGTCGTAAGGAAAAACCGCAGCCACCGTGCCGTAGGGGGCCTTTCCCTGGACGTGGGGCACCTCTTCTGCCATGGTCAGGAGGTGCTCCACGCCCAGGCTGACTTCCTTTTCGGCCACGCTAACGGGTGTGCCGATGTCCATGGCGGTGGCTTCGATCAACTCCCGGCGGTGGGCTTCCAGCCGCTCTCCCAAACGGCGCAGGATCTCAAGTCTATCGGCAAGTTCTGGTGATACGGTGCTGGCAGGCATATTTGTCTCCCTTGTGAATGAAATGATACCAGAATGTGCGGGAGAATGGCGCAGAACCTTGTCCAGAAATTCCCCGGGCAGACTATGTGAAAAAAGGTATTTTCTATTTGACATGGTCAATAGGGGTTATATAATCATAGCCGGATTGGAAATACCTTGTTATCCTGGTAGAAATTGTTTACACATATCAGTAGGTAAAGCAGCGGGAAAATCGGCCACCTAGTAGCCGTGAGTTTTTATAAGTATTCGTTTTTTTTGGACAAACGGCCAAAACCGAATCAGGTGGAGGAACTATGGCAGAAGAGGTAAAAGAAATTAAGGTTAACAGAAAGGACCGCAAAATCGGGAACATCGCTCCCGAGATTGCGGACCGCTGTTATACCTGCGGCACCTGCTCCGGCGGTTGCCCGATTACGGGGTTCGTTCCCATCGAAGGGGCTGAGGGCACCTGGGATGTCCGCAAGGCGGTACGGGCCATTGTTTTCGGGATGGAGCAGGATTTGATCGACTCCAAATTCCCCTGGGTCTGCACCCTGTGTGGCCGCTGCGAGTTCCAGTGCCCCATGGGCATTAAACTGCTGCGCACCTTGCGGGCGGCCCGGACTCTCCGCGAACGGGACAAAGTCCCCGGCCCCATCCACAAGGGCACCATGATGGCCCTGGAGCGGGGCAACAACCTGGGCATTCCCAGAGACGATTTCCTTTTTCTCCTGGCCGACCTCGGCAAGGAATTGGAAGAAGAATGCTGCCCCGGCTTCTATGTGCCGGTGGACAAGGAAGGCGCCAACGTCATCGTCACCATCAATTCCAAGGAGCCTTTCGGCGAACCCGACGACATGAAGTTCTGGTGGAAGATCTTCTACGCCGCCAGGGAAGACTGGACGGTATCCTCGGAGAACTGGGAAGGGGTCAACTGGGGCCTCTTTTCCGGCGACGATCCGGCCTGGAGAGAGCAGTGCGGCCGGGTCCTGGAAAACGCCCGACGATTGAAATGCAAAACCATTTTGCTCCCCGAATGAGGGCACGCCTATTATGCGACCCGGGTCGGGTTCGCAAATTGGTTTCCGGAAGCTTTTACAGAATTCAAGGTAGTCAGCGTCCAGCAGCTCCTGAAGGAATACATCGACGAAGGCCGCATCAAGCTGGATCCGTCCGTCAACCACCACACCATCACCGTGCATGATCCCTGCAACTATGTGCGCAAGTCCTATATGTTCTTCGGGGATCACATGGGCGACCTCAACCGCTGGATCACCAAGCAGTGCATCGATCCCTCCCTGTACCGGGAGATGTGCGACGATCCCCTGAATAATATCTGCTGCGGCGCCGGCGGCGGCGCCTGGGCCATGCCCTACGATGAAGATCGCCTGCGGTACGGCCAATTCAAATGCGCCCAGATCAAGGAAACCGGGGCGCAGATTGTCATGGCTCCCTGCCACAACTGCCGTGACCAGATCCTGAAGGGTCTGGGCGCCGAGCACAAAAAGGGCACTCCGGGCTTTGACATGGGCAACTACGAAGAAACCGTCTATCTCTGGGAACTGGTGGCAAATACCCTGGTCGTCGAGCCCTGGAGCGAAGAAGAGATCGAGAAAGCCCACGCCGCCCGGGACGCCCAGTTCGAGCGGGATGGCATAGAATTGGAAGAGGAAGAAATGTAGTGAGTTTTCTTCCCATTGATTGATCTGACAGCCTGGTGGACTCTGGTACACCAGGCTTTTTTTTGCTCCAGGCTCGTGCTTTTGTTATAAATTTCTGAAGGAGACTGCATGACCACGGACCTGACCAACCAGGAAAAGACCCTGATTTATACAAAGATCCTGGAGAAGTATGCCCGGGCTGCGGTCTCTCCGGCCGGGAGCTTCAATTATCCCACCGGGGTGCAAGGCCTTCGGCAACTGAGCTACCCCGAGGAGTGGTGGCGGGATTTTCCCCCGGCCCTGTCGGAGTTATTCTGCGGGGTGGGAAATCCCTTCAGCCTGGGGCCGCTGCGGCCGGGAGAGACAGTCCTGGACATCGGCTGCGGCGCGGGGTTCGACGCGGCGGTGGCGGCTCGCCTGGTGGGCAGGGAAGGCCGGGTAGTGGGTCTGGATATCAGCCCGGAGATGGTCATCCGGGCCTGGGAGCTGTCAGCCAACTTGCCGTTCCGGAACGGGAGCTTCCAGGTGGCCTCCGCCGAATGCCTGCCTTTCCCTGCCCGGTTTTTTGACGTGGTTACGTCCAACGGCGCCTTTAACCTGGTCATCGACAAAGATCAGGCGGCCCGGGAAATTCTCCGGGTTCTCAAGCCCGGCGGCCGCCTGCATCTGGCGGACATGGCGCTGGTGACTCCCCTCCCCCCGGAGCGGGCCAACCGCATCGACAACTGGTATCAATGAGTGGGCGGGGCCATGCCGGGAGAGGCTCTCCTGACCCTCTGGCAAGATGCCGGTTTTGACCAGGTGAAACTGGCGGGATATACCGGGATGAAAAGTTCCCCGTACACCGAGGGTGTCCTGCTCTCCGCGGAAAAACCCGGGGAGTGGTCCGTCCCCGGCTAGGGGCGCTCCTGCCCCGGAGTCGCCGGCGGCGCGCCCGCAGAGAGAATAAAGCCTTGCAAGTGGGAGGAGGGCCAGGGAGCAGCGGCTCCCTGCCCTTACCCCACACCCCCTCCCCTGCGCCTCGGCGATTTTGGATTGTGCCGAGCAAAAGACAGAACCGGCTCTTTTTTTCCGGAGATAAACGCAAGCAGGGTGCGCACGGCGCTCCAACATGGCGGTCGGAAACTTTTCAGGCGGATCAACGGGTCTTGGCCAACACCACCGAGGTTTCGACCTGCCGTTCCGCAATGCTCCAGTAAGTCCGGAGCAGGCGCTCCTTTTCCTGGTAGGAAACCAAGGTAAAACCGTTTTTTTCATAAAAGGCAATGGCCCAGTGGGCCGCGGCCCAAGTGCCGACCAGGACCGGGAGATCGACGCCGGTTAAGAGGTGGGTTAAAAGCCGCCCCCCGATGCCCCGCCGCTGCCATTCCGGATGCACATAGGCATGGCGGATGAGGAGCACTTCCCCCAGATCCTGCCGGCCCATCACCCCCGCCAGGCCGCCGCCGTCTTGCCAACCCCAGAAACGGACCCCGGCTGCAAGCTCACTGTGCAGTTCCTGCGGACTCATGTAAGGCTCGTGCCAGCAATCCGCCGGGATGACGCCGCAGTAGGCCTGGGCGCCGGCATTGATGATGCTAACAATACCATCGGCTTCGTCAGTGCGGAGCGGTCGAATCATGATCCCGAAAAACCGAGAAGGTCAGGTGGAGGGAGAAGGCGCTTTCCCCACCAGACGTTACTGAATATATCAACCGTTGTCTTTAGCCGGTAAGCAAAGGGAGTTCGCCCCTGCGGTTGAAAAATTCCCGAACGGCGGTCTTGCCTGAAGCAAGTGTTGCATCCTCATAGCTTCAAGAGGCCAGCCCGGCTGATGAGCTCCCTTCCGTTGCCGCCTTGTCCAACCGGCGGCCGCACCGGGGGCAGAACAGAAAATCAGGCTCCAGGGTGTGGCCGCACTGGGTGCAGAAATGGGCCCCCAGGAGTTGCGTCGGGGTCGGGGGGGGCGGCAGGGGTGGGATGGACGCCTGGTGTATGGCTTGCTGCAGGGGCTTGGTCACCTCGGCGCTGGCCTGGCGCATGTGCGCCACAAAACGGCCCAGTTTGGCGGCGTATTCCGGGAGCTTTTCCGGTCCGAAAAGAATGAGGGCCAGAACCAGGATAATAAGAAGTTCGGGAAGATCGATACCCAAGGGAGCCTCAGGCGGATTTCAGGTTGTGGCCACAGTGGGGGCAGAAGGCGAACTCTCCCCCCAACTCTTTCTGGCACTGGGGGCACACCTTTTTCCGGGTCTCGGCAGCAGCGCCGCGAGACGCAGACTCGGCTTCCTGCTTGTGGGCCAGATTTTCGGGTTCGTCGTGGGCCTTCTTGAAGCTTTTGATGGCCTTACCGATGCTTTCCCCCAGCTCCGGCAGGCGCTTGGGGCCGAACAACAACAGCACGATGACTAAAATAATAAGGATGGGTCCCCAACTGTATCCGAACATGGTGGGCCTCTTTGTGGACAAATATTTATTTCATTATAGCACAAAGACTCGGCCGCAAGCAATTGACTGCTTGGACGGCACAGGTAATTGATAATTAAGGAGAATACCTTCACAGGCAAGGCCTGCTTCGCCACTCCTGTGATATAATGATGCATGGCGGAAAACTTTCGCTGCGGCTACATAGCCTTGATCGGCAGGCCCAACGCCGGCAAATCCACCCTGTTAAACCGTCTGGTGGGGGAAAAGCTCGCCATTACCTCCCCCAAGCCCCAGACCACCCGGCACCGGCTCCTGGGCGTCCTCAATCTGGCCAATGCCCAGCTCCTGTTTCTCGACACCCCCGGGATTCTCACTCCCCACGGGCCTTTAAACGAGAGCCTGGTGCAGGCGGCCATCGCCGCCCTCACGGAAGCCGACGTCGTGGTCTGGCTGGTGGAGCCTCGCGCTCCCACCCCCCGGGACCAGGTGCTCCTGCCGTATCTCTCGGCCCTGGAAGCCCCGCTGATCATAGGCATCAACAAGATTGACACCCTGGCCAAGCCCCCGTTGTTGCCGCTGATCGCGGCGTACCACGATCTTTTTCCGGATTCGCCGGTGGTGCCCCTGTCCGCCTTGGCGGGCGACGGCCTGCCTGCCCTCGTGGGGGAGATTGTCCAGCGCCTGCCTCTGTCTCCACCTTTTTTCCCCGAAGAGCAGCTCACCGATCAGACAGAACGTTTCCTGGTGGCGGAGATCATCCGGGAGCGCCTTTTTCACCACACCGGCGAAGAGATCCCTTATGCCATCGCCGTGGCCGTGGAGGAATTTGACGAAAGCCGGCGTCCGGACATGGTGCGCGTCAGGGCGGTGATCTATGTCGAGAAGGACTCCCAAAAAGGGATTGTCATCGGCAAGGGAGGCAAACTCTTAAAACAGGTCGGCCTGGAAGCCCGGGAAGAAGCCGAACGGCTCCTGCAATCCCGGGTCTTTCTGGATCTGTGGGTCAAGGTCTGGAAAAACTGGCGCAAAGACCCCCGAGCCCTGCGCGAGTTGGGCTATCAGGCCTAACCTTTCTGAACATGTCTACAATCTCTCCGGCAAACCCTGATTGACAATTGTCTGTTATGAACCAATAATAGCAAAGAGGGGGTCCCTAATCATGCACCGCCGCTTGTCCCAGGTCCTCGGCGCTCTTGCCTCTGTGGTGTTGTTCGCCCCTCCCCCCGCCTTCGCCTTCATACCGACTTGGGAGACCCAGGGGTCCTATATCCACCTGATGGCCCACTTCCTCTTTGCCGTGGCCATGGCCTTTCTGATTTATGAGATTTATCGGGGAGAACTGCGGGGGATGCCCGGCTTCCGCAGCCTCCTCTGGGCTTGTGCGCTCCTGGTCTGGTGGAATTTGGATGCCATCGTCGGGCACGCCTTGGACTGGACCTTGAGCAACCCGGTCGTCCTGGGCACCGGCGTCGACCGCCGGCTTCTCATGGAAAACGCCCACATCTGGGGCTATTATGTTACCAAGATCACCCACTTTGCCATCATCATACCCGCGTTTTATTTTTTTTACCGGAGCCTGAAGAGATTCAGCCAGGAGGAGGAGGCCAGGGAGTCATGATTTCCCTGCCGCTTCTCCCCCTCTGGGTGCTCGAGTATCTTGCCGGCGTGGTGGTGATAATCTTCACCCTGCTGGCCTGGCGTTATTCCCGGCGGCTCATGACTCTGGACCCGGAGAACGCCCTCTGGCTCTTCTTCCACTGGCTGTCCCTCACCTTTGTTATTTTTTCCTTTACTCATATCTTCTCCCATTTCATCCAGGATGTATCGCGCTTTTACACCTCGCCCACCCTTGATATGCTGCGCCGGCTGATGGGGGGCATCGACAGCATCGTCTATGTGGCCATCGCCACCACCACCCTGTTTTTCTCCCGGATGCGGCGCCTTTACCATCGCATGGAGGAAGACCACCATCACCTGGAGGAAACCAGTCACGAAATTCTGGCCCTGAATCGGGAGATGGAGGCCCTGGTGATGGAGCGCACCATGAGCGAGATGGCCTTGGGGATAGCCCACGGCATCCGGAACCCCCTGCATATCATCGGCGGCTTCAGCCACCGCCTGTTGAGAAAAACCGATGCGGACGACCCCACCCGGGATTGGCTCAAGGCCATCGCCGAGGAAGCCAAGCGCATCGAGGACATGGTGGAGCGCTTTGAAACCCTGGCCCAGCGCAAGTCCTCATTTTTTTCTCACGAAGATTTAAACGATATCGTCAAAGAAACCCTGGAGCTCATCAGACCGGAGATTAGGGCCAAAAACCTCCACCTGGCCATGGAATTGCACCCCGGCCCCCTCATGGGCCGCCTCAATACCCACCTCCTCAAGGTGGCCATCGCTCATCTCTTGAGAAACGCCATCGAAGCCACCAGACCCAGGGGCACCATCACAGTGCGCACCTCCCAGGACAAGCACTTTGCCCTGCTGATCATTCAGGATACCGGCAAGGGTATGCCACCCGATGTGGTGGACAAAGTTTTTGTGCCCTTTTACACCACGAAAATCGGGGGCACCGGCTTGGGTATGGTCTTCGTGCGGCAGATCGTGGATGAGCACCGGGGTATCATAACGCTGGACAGCAAGGTGGGCCGGGGTACTACAGTCACCATTCGCCTGCCCCTGCGCTTCGCCGAGGCCCCGGGAGTCTCGGAGCCGGCCCCGCCCCCGGAAACTCCGCCCGGCGGTAGCAAACCTCCAGGGGAGTGACCATATTCGAGGCAGGGCCGGGCTGAAACGCCGGGGGAATCTGAAGCCGGGAGGTCTGCCCTCTCAGGCGGTTCTCGCAGACTCCGCCCGGACAATCAGCCAGTAAATAATCCCGAAAATGAAAATCCCCCCCAGGTATATCAGCTCCATTTGGATCGATTCATGGGACAGGGTGGCGATGAGCACCTTCCGGATAAAGGCCACCAGGCCCACTCCCACGAAGAGGCTGAGTTGAAGTTCTCCGCCCCGGAGCCGGTCCACCTCGGCCTCCAGGAGTTCAATGGCCAGCCACAACACCAGGAGGGACCCAAGGGCCGAAACCAGTCCCTTGTCCAGGTTGCCTTGAAAGATCATGGCGATGTCACTTACGAGCACCATGACCATGCCCGCCGACAGGCCGATAAGGCCCACCAGCAGCAGGAGATTGAGGCCGAAGGTGAAGCGCCGGGCGAAGCGGATCAGGGCGTCATCGAGCCGGTAGGACAGGAAAAACCGCCGCATTTCCGCCTGGTGATAAGCCCGGGCGATGGCGTCCAGATTAATGTCCAGGATCTTGTCCAGGGCGATGGCGGCCATGCCGCGCTCGGCGGGTTCTGTATCCAGCAGAATTCCTTTCAGGCGGTCCCGCAGGAAGTTCATGGCCACGTACACAAAGTGGGCCGACAGGCCGATGCGCACATGCGCCAGGCCGATGCGCTGCAAATACTGAAAGTAGGATTCGTTATAAGGACCTGTAAACAGCTTCACAAGCCAGGCTCGGTGCACCCCCTTGAGACGGGCCAGGCGCTCGGGGTCCTGGAGGAACTTGGCGGTGTCGGGTATTTCCAGGAGAAAATGGTAGAAGTCGTCCACGATGTGGTCAGCCTGGGGCTCCACCAGGGGTCCGAGGCGGTGGAGCATATCCTCCTCAGCCTCACTTAGACCGAAGTTTTCCCGGATTTCCTCAAATGTCCGCATGCGCCCCTCTTTCGATCCGCCGCTCATTCATCAGTTCGCCAGATATCTTGCAATTCCTTCAGTTCAGCATGCCCATTCAGGCTCAATCATTCCCTGCGCCGACCCGCGGTTTCCCTTTTCTTCAAGGGGGATTTCAGCAGCAGTGTCGAGCAGATATTCTGCAAGAGTGTCGGAGATGACCATAGAAAAAGCAAACATATCCCCCGGGTTAGACCAAGCCTGTGCAAGGGAAACTCCCTCTCCCCTAGGAGGCCTATGAGGGGGGAGGGCTGGATGGAGGAATGGCTTCCTACCCCACTGATTTACATGCTATATCAGACTGTCAAGCCATCCCGGAACAAGCTACACCCGTTGCCCTCCTTCCCAGCTAACCCTTTTTGAAGGCGATGGCCTCGATTTCGACCGTTGCGTTCCGGGCCAGGCCGGCCACCTGGACGGTGCTCCGGGCCGGCGGGTTTTCCGGAAAGAACTCGCCGTACACCCGGTTCATTTCGGCAAAATCGGCCATATCTTTTAGAAACACCGTGGTCTTGACCACATCGCTGAGAGACAACCCGGCCGTCGCCAGGATGGCCTTCAGGTTTTCCAGCACCTGGACGGTTTGCACCACGATATCTCCTCCCACCAATTCCCCTTGCCGGTTGCTCGGAATCTGGCCGGAAACAAAGACAAAGGGGCCCGCAACCACGGCATGGCTGTAAGGGCCTACGGCTGCCGGGGCCTGCTCGGACGTAATGATCTTCTTTTTCATGGATCCTCTCCTGGTTGGTTTCTCTAAAGTTTCCTCAGAATAACTCAAAGAAAAAGCTTGAAGAATAGTTATGCGTTTGTTAATGGTAACAAAAACAAATTGGAGGACCTTCCATGGGGCTGTGGCTGAAATGCCCTAAATGTGAGACGGCGAATTCGCTCGACCTCAAGTCGTGTATTAACTGTAACGCTTCCCTGGAGAATCTGCCAGCCGACAAGCGGGTGTACATATTAGGCAAGGAACCCCCGGTCGCTCCGAAAGCGGCTCCCAAGGCCGCCAAAGCACCGGTCAAGAAAGCTCCGGCCGCACCCAGGAAAACCGCCAAGGCCATGGCCGGCAAAAAAGAAGAGGTGGACCTGGAGGTGATCTCCTCCGATACGCCTCCGCCGAAACGGCTCCGGGGGCCCAAAGCCCTCAGAAAAAGAGCTTAGGCCAGTTAACCAACGACAGTATTGCGGGGCAACGACCCCCCAAGCTTGCCCTCTTGTACGGGCCGGGAAACAATGCCTTTTGCCATCGCAGGAGGGGGATACCCCCAAGAATCCCCCTTTTCCTGCGGTGACGGAGTCTTCCCACCTATCGGGCTTCTGCCAGGATGCCGGCAATGAGCTGCCCCAGCCGGGCTTCCGCCTGCTCCACCGTGGCCACCACATCCTCGATGGTTATGGGCGCCATGGCGTCCGGCAGGTTAACGTTGCTGATGATGGAGATGCCCAGGATACGCAAACCGGCGTGGACCGCGACGATGGCTTCGGCCACGGTGGACATCCCCACGGCGTCGGCCCCGATCAGGCGCAGGAACCTGGTTTCCGCCGGGGTTTCCAGACTCGGGCCTTTGACAGCCACGTAAACGCCTTTCCGCAGCATGAGGCCTTCCCGTCGGGCCACTTCTTCGGCCAGAGCCATATGCTCGCGGTCGTAAACCCGGCTCAGGTCCGGGAAGCGGGGTCCCCATTCCTCGACGTTTTCCCCCGTGAGGGGGTTGTCTCCCAAAAGATTGATGTGGTCGGCAATGAGCATGAGATCCCCGCCCGTGAACAGGGGATTCAAGCCTCCGGCCGCGTTGGTGACGAGGAGGTTCTTGGCTCCCAGGGCCGCCAGCAACCGCACCGGCATGGCCACCTGAAAGAGGGGATAACCTTCATAGGCGTGGACCCGTCCCTGAAAGATCAGGGTGGGTTTCCCGGACAGGCGCCCCCAGCACAGCCTCCCTTGGTGGGTGGGACTGGTGGTACGGGGGAAATGGGGCAAATCCTCGTAAGGCAAGGATCCCCCCCCAACCAGGCGCTCCACCAGGAGCTTCTGACCGGTCCCCATGATAATGCCCCAGGCCGGCTTGAGATTGAGTCTGTCCAATACATACCGGGTACATTCTTCCACTTGGCGGCGCCAGGTTTCCACCATCGACTTTCCTTTGCAAAAGAAAAAATCCAGGAACCGGCCGGCGGCTGAGGTCCCCATCACCGGAGGCGGCACTTTAGCATAATGACTTTTCAGACGAACGTCAATGTTGCCGGACGGGAGAAACGCGCGGGGTTGACAAATGCGCCGCCAGGTTATTGACAGCAACGGAAAGACTGGGTAATATACAGGCGGCAGGGGAAAAAGCACACCGGCACGGAAAGTTGACACCCCTGCTACGGGATACTCCCCGGTAGCTCAGCAGGTAGAGCGGGTGGCTGTTAACCACTTGGTCGGCGGTTCGAGTCCGTCCCGGGGAGCCAGGAAACACGAGGGGTTGGCTGTTTCGGCCAACCCCTCTTTTTTGCCAGGGATAACTCAGGGATAACCTCCATCGGGATTTTAGGGCCAGGACCTGAAGATCAAGGAGAAACAGAGGAAAGAGGGCCGGGTGCATCAGGTAGGCGCCACTCGGGGCGCCCTGTGGTTTCCCAGATAGGCGGCACGGGAGATTGCATGAAAAAAGAGCTAATGCCCATGGAACAGGCAATTTTTATGCAATCAATTTGATAACATATTGTTATAAGCGAACAATTGTCACTTGTTATTCAATGACCATGGGCGCGTTTCCAGGCAATTGCCTTATAAGCTATAAAGCTCAATCATTTTCATACAACGGTCCGTGAGTGAAAAGGGAGCCAGGTAATACTCTTCCCTCTGCGACGGTTTTTAGATCCGGCTGAATCTGTTGTCTTCTCTGCCTAAAGCGATTAAGAAGATTCTGAAGATGCTTTCTTCTTGTTCTCGTAAGCTGGTTAAATCCAAAGTGCTCCAAGATTTTTCGGAAGAAAAGCTCTTCGTCATCAGGCCCACTAAACGCTGAATGAATTTGCAAACGGTTCAAAACCAGAAAAATTTCTGAAGGCGGAATTTCTTCCAACTTTCGACGACCGGCAGGGCGCAAGCGGACCGTTGGGCTGCCTGCCTGCCGAACCACGAGCCCTTCAGGTTTCCCACTTCCCAACTCATCTTCCTGGACAATCTCTCCTGCTTTAAGGAGGGCTCTCAAGGCCAAGTTTAATCTATCCCGCACAGCACGGCCAGACCGCTGGAGATGGGGACACCCTTCGATATATAGATGATATAGGGAAGACCGCGTGAGGGGCCCATCTCTCTGGATTATCTCTTTCAGAGCGGTACTGATATTGGCAATGGGAGCCTCACGGGGATCGGGAAAATCCATCTCGTCTGAATATCCCGTAAATGGTCCTGCCACGGCAGTAGCTTCCTCTGCTACTTCTTCCGGATCTAAGGGTTCATCTTCCGGCTGATCCTCCTCCGCCATTTTTATTCCGGCTGGTTTCTCTTCTTCAGGCTGTGAAGGCGGTAATTCCATATCCAAGGAGAAAACCCCCAGGTCATTACAGGCCTGGATGACCTCCCCGATGGCTCGGTTTCGGTCGAGATAAAATTCAGATTCCCGTATGCGGACAAAAATCCATTCGGCCCTTTCTAATTGGCGTTGGCGGGCCATGTCATGGTCATATCTTTCAGGACCATGCCAGGTGTCACCATCACATTCCACGGCCAGCCGTGATTCTACACCCTCGACAACCAAATCAATGCGATAACCGGCTACTTCATATTGTGGACGAACCCGGTATCTTCGTCTCAAAAGTTCCAAGGCCACATCCACTTCGAACCAACTCTCATATGGTTCGGGTTGATCCCCTGGCCGGCGTTGTTTTCGGACAACTTCCCTTTCCAGACGTTCCAGTTCTTCTCCCTCCCAACCCCTCCCTTCCTGCCATGGGCTTTGGATAAACCTCAACAACCGCCGGCGCAGGCAATCAGGCCTCAGATCGGATTGTGCCACACTGTGAAAGAGCCACACCTGGTCCTTGGCCCGGCTCATGGCGACATTGAAGCGGCGTTGAAAGTCCAGTTCGGTCAGGGCCCGAAAACGTCGTTCGGGAGTATCCTGGGAAGCAACCATGGAAAGAAAAATTACATCCCTTTGATCGCCCTGAAAGGTGGCAGGAACACCGCAACGCAGTTTACGTTCGGCAATGATCCTGGGGTCCAGAGTGGCAGCAAGTTTTCGTTCGATGAGGTCTGCCTGGGCGCGGCCTTGCAAAATAATCACCCCCATGGATTTGCCTTCGTAAGATTTGTCTTCGAGGCATTGGAGGATGGTCTGGACTAATTGCTCCGCTTCCGGCTCGTTGCGAATCCTCTGTCCATCTCCTTCACAATGGCCGCCAGGAACAAAGGCATGTTGCAAAGGCGGCAGGCGATCCACCGGGGCTTGCCGCAAAGGCACCAAAGGAGCCTCTCGATAGCACAGGTCATTACTGAACCTTATAATCTCGGGCACACAGCGGAAATGCTCCCGTAAAGAAATGAGATTTCCGAAACCTCGCTCGGCATGATCAAAAAGGCTGGTATCCGGTCGGTATTCAGAGCGAAAATGGAAATCCTGGAGGTGAACCCGAATCAACCGGGCAATTTCGTCTTCCTTGATCCCTACGGCCTCAGGGCTGTTTTGCATCTTGTCGCCCACCACGATAATCCGTTTGGCCAGCAATAGCAGGACAAGGGCGCTAAGATCGGCCTGGGAGGCCTCGTCAATGATAACCGTGTCAAAAAGGGCAGGTTGGGCTTCGATAGTGTCCCACAATTTATGAAGAGGCATGACCCAAGCGGGAATTTTTGGTATGCACGTCATTAAATAGTTACGAGCGGTGCGACGGAAGCGATAAGCATACTTTCCGGTTCCTTTGCCAATCTTATCAACCGCACTGGTCCAGGCATGCAGATTCTGGATAGTGAAGTCATCCAGGCGCTGAAAAAAGCCCTGCCAAGCACGCGCCGAGGCTACTTCCTCGGTACGCTTTTCAATTTTCTCCTTTAGCCGATGGTATCTTTGCACCAGCCCCTCATACCGCTGGCGGTCAGCCACGTCATCGAGCCAACCGCGGGCTGAAGCCCAAAACCAGGCTTTCTCCAGCTCAACTAGTCGGGGGTGCCACTGCGGGTCCCCCTGATAGTCGCGCACCATTGATGCCAGGGGCGCATTGGCTTGCTCAAGCCGCCCCATCAGGTCTTGGTATTGTTGATAGTGTCCCTGCTCGATGCGGATGGCTTCCCTCTGTTCGAAGGCTCCATTCCAGGATTTTGGGTCTCTTCCCTCAAAAGCTTTGGCGAGTTTTTCCAGACAGGGATGAGCCTTCCCTGAATCGAGGCATTCGAGAATTTTTTTGTGACAGTCATCTAAAGGTTTGCACGCTTCTTGGACAGCGCGCCGGGCAAGTTCTGCCTCGATGGCAGCCAGCCATAGCAACCGTTCGCTGGGATAGGCGAGATTAATTCTTTCTCCTAACGGGATACACACAAAGCATTCTTCTCCCAGTTTCTCAAAGGCTTCCAATAGACGGCCAAGGGCTGACACTTTCTCTTTGGCGGTTATGGAAAGTCGAAAAATGTTATCCAGGTTGCCTTCGTCCTCAACGGTTTCTGGCCACAGGCGGATTAAATCCTCAGCGGACGCCTTTATCTTAAGGTAGGCAATCAATCTTCCTAGGCTTTCAGGATCGCTTGCCGTTAGACCGTTATGTCTGCATTCGGCCTCTATGTATTGGGTCTCCTTGATGACTTTGGGCTTTATCAGCCAGAAGCCCTGCCAGCGTCCTTGCTCAATATATGTCAGGCGTCTTTCGGCATCAGCCCGCAATCGAATTGGGTCGCAATCGGCGGAAATAATTATCTCAATGCTCCCAACTTGTTCCAGCAATGCCTCGATTTGGGCAATGATTGTCGACGCCTTTTCTGATAATTGGCTCCACCGAAGGTTTTCCCCGAGGAGTAAGTCCGGCAAAACCTTTTCGGCCAGATTCCCCAAGGCGCGGGCGGTGCGCAAGGCATGTTCATCCAGGATACGAAGCGCTTGGGCGGTGCTTTCCAAAGCTTCCTTCGGAGAAGTTTGAATAAGATTGAATTTTCTGGGGTCAGCTTTGTCCCGAGCTTGGGAGTAATGGTCCTCAGTGGCCTTAAGGTCCGCTATGAGCCGACGAAATTCTTCAGGAGACGGAAGAGTAAAATCGCCGACGCTGCCTTTGAGTTTGCTCTCATAGTCCGGTGTCAGTTTGGCGTGCATTTCCGCCAAAATCTGGACTTCAGACTGATTAAAAGGAAAGGGCGGCTTTCCATGAAGGGTCTCGGGAAGCCAACCATATCTCTCCCGCTGCTCATCCAGACTCCGGGCAATTTGGGCGGCAGTGCCTTCATACCCTCCCGGAAGAATATGGGAAAAGGTTTCAGCCTCCCGAGATTCGCGCAACTGGCGTTCTACCTTGGACAAATCCTCCTTTAGCAATCGCAAGTCCTTTTCAAGGTCGTCAATCTTCTTATCAGCCTGTCCGCGTTCCCCCTGGTCCCACAGGTTTTTCTTGCCAATAATGGTCCGCACGCCACTTTCCAGTTGGCGCTGATCCTCGCGGGATGAACCCAGAGAAATGAGACAAAGATCGCGCATATCCCGGGGCAGCATATCCCGCAGAACTGTAAGTGCCTTGGGGGCCTGGGCGGTGATGAGAATTTTTTCGCCGGTGGCCAGTAGGTGACAGATCAGGTTGGCGATGGTGTGGCTTTTTCCGGTGCCAGGAGGTCCCTTAACTACCACGCCGGGTGAGCTCTGTAGGCGCTGGATTATCTGGCGCTGCTCCGCATTGGTAGGTAAAGGAAAATATTCATGGTCAACCGGTATTTCCTTCTCGGGGTCGATAAAACCTGTATCATCTTCTGGCAAAGGCTGCCCCTCTGCCAAAAACCGCCTCCAAGGCTCAGAAGTATCTCCAGATGATTTATCGGAATTCTCTATTAGGCGGGTCACAACCTCTTCAAAGGCGGTGGGCCGTCGTTCCCGCAGGATGAGAGCAGGGGCATAAAAGACCCGGAAGGTCCCGTCGGCGGCTCGAGCCGGCTCAAAGGCATCCTCGTCAACCTGGGAATCGCCTCGCGCGCGGTTGGCAATCTCCCGTAGGATTTCCCCCACCTTCTTTTTATCCCAGGCTTGCGTGTCCAAGTCTTCCAAATTCTCTTGAACTGAACTTTCCTCCAGCCGGGGGCGGTCTGCCAAATCCAGCATATCGAGTTCGGGTTTAAAGGTCTCAAATGAAGCGGCTGGCACCACGGTAAGTAGACCCCGGCCGGCATCAAAGACGATTTCTGCCGATCCGGTAAGCAGGTGTCGTTTGATGGTTTTGTCTGTGGAATCCCGCCATTGCAGAAGTCCCACTCCCAGAAAAAGTTCAAAACGCTCCTCGGATTCTTCAAGGCGGCGGCGCATGAAGTCCACGTCTTCGTAGACCTGATATACCTTCCACCAACGGCGCATCCTCTCGGCCCATGGCTCCCAATGGGTGACGTAATACTCGACCCATGCATCATCTATCTCGGGGTGATCTTCCAACCGGCGAATTTCCTCAACTGTCTCTTTAATGGTGCAGGGGGCTTCTGGGGGAGCATCAGGATCAGGTATTTCCTTCTCAACCAAAATGATAATTTCTTTTTTAAGTTCCGGTTCCTTATGGGGCGAATCCAGGTCTTCCTGCATCACCCAATCGGCAAGCCCTTGAGGGATCGGTTTGCGAACGGGCGGAGGGGTCTTCTTTACCTCCAACCAAAAATCTGACAATTCATTAACTGGGGGAACGAGAAATGGCGAGCGGATTTCCTGGCTGTCCCGGGGGATGCCGCTGAACCATAAAACCCGGTCTTCACTTCTGTATCCGTGCATTCTGGGGCGGCGAATGGTAGCGGCCTCCTTAAGGAACCGGAGCAAAGCCTTTCCTTTGATGGTTAAATCCATTTTTGCTGGTACCTCACAAGTCTACAGAAGGTCTAAAATATCTCCTGATTCTGGACCCTCGGGTTCCTCATCTTTGGGTTTGTGCCCTTTGCGGGGGGCGGCAGGAGACCAGGTCTGGATGGTCATGGCATTTTCTGCGGCCAAGGGTTTCAATCTCTCCAGGACGGTTATCTCTTGCCCCTGACAGGCGCTCAGATAAACCCAGCGGGTGGCGCGGCTAATGCCCACAAATAAGAGGCGCAACACCCTTTCGTTATCAAATCTGGAGAAAGAATTGCGCACTAGGCGGGGAAGAAGAACAGTGTCGAAGGTCAGCCCTTTAGCGCCGAAGTATGTCATTATTTTCGGGATATTATTGGTGAAATCTAAATTCTTCGGCGTTTCCACGTCAATTCCAGCCTCACTAATCCCCTTGGCAAGTCCATAAACCTGATTATTTTTTGGCAACAAGATGGCCACACTCTCATTTTGGTTAAGGGACCTGACCCTGAGAATCTCGATCAGGCGGCGCTTCTCATCTTCAAAATCAGAGGCCAGGTATAAGAGGGGCGCCTCCCTCTCCGTCTGAAGGGTCCGAGATTGATTGAGATAGGCCTCTCTTTCCTTGGCATCTTCGATGAGCCTGGCTGACAGCTTTACAATGAAGGGGCAGCAACGGAATGCTTCCAGCAGGCTCATATTAACCTGGTTGAGCCCCAGCTTGGCCAAAATATCCTGCTTGGTGGAGCCGTGCTCATAAATTTGCTGCTTGTGGTCAATACACACGGTTATATGCCTGGCTATGGCACGCAGAATTTCGAAAGAGGTGCCGTCCAGATCCTGTCCTTCGTCAACCAAGGCGAAGTCATATATCGGCGAATGGGAAGGATTGTGCCATAATTTCCTCAAAAAGCGGCTTGTCGTGGAAGGCCGATTTACTCCCAATTTTTCCAATACCCTGAGCCTGATTTTTGGAAAGTCAGGGCTTCTCTGCTCTTGGTCCCATGGCAATTGTCCCTGAATATTGCTTCGATAATAATCTACGCACCATTTATCAAAACCCATAACGCAATCTTCGGGCAAATCGAGGAGATGCAGCGCTGAACGGATATAGTGCTTCAAAACATTGGTAAACACGAAAATCCTAAACCGGTCGGGGGCCACTTTCCAGGTGTCCATAAGATACCTGGCCCGGTACAGCAACACCTGGGTTTTGCCGGACCCCGGCGCGCCGAACACCACTCGGTGTTCATTGGGGCTGAGCTCTATGGCCCGCAGTTGTTCCGGGGTTAACTCATCCCGGGGAATCAACCAGATGGGCATGATCGTCTATACCTTCACAAGACCTTCTTGAGTTCCCGGCAATACGCCACGCAAGTCAGGTGCTTCTATGCCGGTTGCCCTCCTCCGACGTTCCGTTTCGGCCTTTTCCGCTTTCTCCTGGTCTCCCGCCATCTTCACCGCGGTCAGTAACCATCCCAGTTCCCAATCGTCAAGACTGGAGATGGGGCCGAATATTGACATGGCTTCGGTCAGGCAGGTCTCTCGTTCCGCCATATCTTCAGCGGCCTCGGCCAGTTGCGCCTTCAACACCAGGTATGGGGCTTGCCGTTCCCTCTCCAGAGCCTTGTCGATGAATACCTTGGCATCCCGAAATTTCCCCTGTCTTTTTAGACCCAGAGCAAGGTTGAACCATGCTACTTTCCAGCCCGGCAACCGGGCGGCCTCCTGATAATATTTGGCGGCTTTTTCGTGGTCCCCCAACTCCGCAAAGTAAATTCCGATTAAATTCAGAATGTAGCCATCCGGGCGATTCTTGGCCCTTAAGGCCCTTTGCAAGTACTCTATGGCCTTCTCTCTTTGGCCGATTTTGGCATATTTTCTAGCCACTTCGATTGTTACATCCACCATCTGGGCTTTGGGAATTTTGCCGGTGCGAAGTTTCTCTTCCAGGTCTTCAATTTCCATCTTTTCGACCCAGGGATTGACTACATTGGTGAGGGGGTTCTCCAGGGTCATTGTGAAAGGTTTCCCCCGTTCCTTCTCCGCCAGCCTTAGCTTTAGGTCCAGGACCTGGTTGTCATCAAAACGGAACTCCAGGAGAAGAGGATCACCCCGGTTGATTGGCGGGGTAATGTTCCATATCCCGCTCCCGAGCAAGCGCTCCTCTTCTCCAGCCACGATTTCTACGCGCAATTCTATGCCCTGGGTTAACGCAGTTTCTGGCACTGCCAAGGCATGCGACTTTTCAAATCTCTTTGATGCCGGATAAGGCAGGCTCACCCCCTTAGGGATCAGTTCCACTACTCCTGATTTGGTTCGAATGGCAATGCGATCATGACAGACCGGTTGCACCACGCCCCTGCCGAAGAGTGCCAGAGAAAGGGCATGGTAGGCCGCGCCCCGGGCCACCGTCGTCTGGATAGATTCCCGGTCCTGATAGGTCAACAACCGCGCCTGCGGCATAAAATCCTTCAACGCTCGAATGACCTGCGGGATGAGACTGCTTCCCCCTACCAGAAGGCACCAGTCTACCTTCTCCCGGTCTAGCCCGCTTCTGTCCAGGGCGTCCGTCAACGGTGCAAAGATGGATTGAGTCATGCGGTATTCGGTTTCCCGGGCAAAGAGCATGTCCCTGTCCAGGAATGGCTCCAGGAGCTTTTCAAATTCTGTCGCTGTCAGCTTTGGGGCCTTAAGCGCCAGGGAACGACCTCGAAACTGACACGGGTAGACCCCTGGCAGCTTGGCGCTCACCACCTCTTTATCTCTGCCATCGTATTGGTTGAACTTGATGAGGCGGGAAATTTCTGTGCATAGACTGATTTTCAGGGCTTCGGCCACCCCCAGGTATGCCGGTTCAATAAAAATTTTCTTGTCTTCATACCCTAAATCATGCTGGGAGACCTCGTTTTGGGCGCACAGTTGGGGAATCAAAACCTCATGGATGATGGCCTTATCGATGTCGCCACCGCCCAGGCGGTGATAGCGGGAAACCGCCAGAGATTCCGTCTGCAATGGACCGCCTCTAACCGCACGCAGTCGAAAAACCGCCACATCACAGGTGCCGCCGCCGAAGTCAAACACCACCAGCAGCTTGGGTTCCTGGAGTTCGGGGGCCAGATCGGCGCCGTATTCAAACAGGTAATCCAAAAACGCAGCCACCGGCTCATCCAGGAGGTCGCCTCCCTGCACTTTGATCCCGGCCAATTCAGCGGCCTTGATGGTGTCTCGGCGTTGCGCCGTCTGAAACGAGGCCGGCACCGTTGTAACCACAGTACGGGCTAAGGGCAGGTCGTTGTCGTTCAGAGCCGCCTCATAAAGGAATTGCAGCACCTTGCCGCCGATTGCTGCTGCCGACCTGAATCCATCCGGGGCCCGGTGGTAAGTCTTCTGGTTGCCAATCTCATTTTTGCATTCAAAAAAGAGAGTTTCGTTCTGCTTCAAACCCAACTCCGGGGCCCTGGCCCGTAGGCGTTTTGCTCCCTCCCCTACCCATACTTTGCCACCGTGAATGGCCACCACGGACGGGACCAAGGCGTTAAAATAATCCCCCTCTGCAGTTTCCTGCTTCACCACTAGGCAACGGGCAGGGCCTGCCAGGCCCTCATCGGGGTGCCAGGCGATCTCCGCCACGGTGGAATTGGTGGTTCCCAGGTCGATGGCAATGACCCTCAAGGGTTCTCCAGGCAGCTTGATTTCAGTTGATGGTGGAGTTAACAACACCGGCAAGTTGGTCATAGCTTTTCTCCGACTTTCTGGGCCGACCATGGGTAAGAGTTGCTTTTAACTCGCTGGTAGTTGGCGTTCAAGGCCGGTTCCATCAGCACAATGGCGGCCAGGCGGCGGGCCATGTGAGTGACTTCTTCCACTTCGGCGGGGGTCAGGGGGCGGCCCAGGAGGGTCTGTTCCCGGTAGGAGAGCCACTTCTTGATGACCTGGTAGCCGCCGATGTAGTAGTTCCAGACCTTCTCCGGGATGTTGCGCCAGTAGGCCACCTCGTTCAGGTAAATGTCATAGGTGGTCTCCCCCAGGTGCGCCAGGGCCGCCTCCACGGTGAGGCCCTGGGCCTGGGCACCCTCCCGGATGGCCGCCAGTTCCTCGGGGGTATAATCCCGCTTCACCGCCTTGCCCTTTCCCGGCATGGTGATGCCGTCTTTCCCGCCATGGCCCCACCCCACGGTGAGGGCCAGGTCGCCGGCGTCGGGGTTCAGGGGGCCGCCACCTTCCCTGGAAATGACGGCCAGGACCTTTATCTCAGGCCGGATGGCTCCCGCCGTGACCCCTGGCACCGGGTTTTCCGGGTCCAGCAGGGCGGCCACCTGGCGGCCCAAGCGGGCAGAGTGATTTAGGGCCTCGGCGGTATCAGGCAAGGGCACCCGGGGCCAGTCCTGGCGAATGCCGTCGGTGTTTTCCGTAAGGTAAACGGGGGCATACCCCACGGCCAGGGCGTGCATCCAAATGAGAGCGGCGGTTTCGGCATCAACGTTCGGGTCTGGTAGCCCCAGGGCGGTGAGATAAGTCCGGGCGGCGGGGGAGAGGTTGGCCGTGGGTGTTGGCTCTTCCTTTATGGCTTCATCCAAGAGGTTAGGCTGTTTTGCCTTCCGATTGCTCCTGAATCTAAGGAGTATAGGAATATGCTTTGCTTCCACAACAAGACAGTGGTAATCGCAGACGAATGTTGAGAAATAAAATGGAGGATTTGTAGGATTGGTCTCACTTATTTCACGAACTACAAAGAACTTATTACCTGCAAAACATTGTTCCAATAAATCAGGACTTGGCCTTGAGAATAATGGTTGGATATCAGAATCTAAATAAGCAATTCGAATATCAAAAGGCTTAAAAGGGTATCTTACAATCTTCTCAATATAAAACTTTACATTACCTTTTAATAATGTTCTTACTTTTTCGGCTTTAAACTCTCCTGATGATTTCATTAAACGGGGAGCCAATGAACGAATCTCTTCATCTGTGTTGGCCGGGTCAAGATATGCTTTTAGCGAATAGAGTAGTTTTTCTTCTTCTCCGTCGAAGACGATTAAGGCGTTGCCCCTTCTCTCAATAGGCCCATTAAATGGTTCATGAGCACTTAAATCGGCTACCTTCGGCCATGCCAGGTAGTGAGCCTCTACCTCTGACGGGCGGAAGCTAAAGCGATTGCTCTCGTTGGGATTGGCAGTCTTATACTGACCATCAAAGTCCAGGGTTTTGAGACTTTCCAGCAGGTCGGACCGCTTGGTCACTCCCCAAAAATGCCGGAAGCGGGCTGTGGGGGTGCCCCTGCGCTGTTCTTGCCGCACCATCAGGCAGACGGCGGTGCCTACCCGGATGCCTTCCCGGTTGTATTCGGTGGAAAAGACACTGGGGTCGGGCTTACCCTCCGGGGTGACCTTGCCGGTCTCCCGGCTGTCGCCGTTCAGGCAGTCGAACCACAGGGCGTCAAACTCGGCCAGAAAACGCTGGCGCATGACCAAGAACGAGGGGTCGCCCAGGTAGGAAAAGTTGGAGATGAAGGACACCACCCCCTGGCCGGTCATGCCGGCGATGCGGCGCTCCGCCAGGCCGAAGAACCGGACATAGAGATCGTCCAGGTTGAACTTCTTTATGCCCCACTTTTTAACCAAACCCTCCTTGTAAGGCTCCACTAAAATTTTTTCGGCTTCAGCGCTCACCCCGGCAAAGGCGTTATAAGGTGGATTGCCCAGGATGACCAGGATGGGTTTGTCCCGCTTCACTTCCTCGGCCGCGTCCCGCTCCTCCTGCATCTCCGGAAAGATAAGCTGTTTCTTGGGGCCGGTGGGCGGCTCCCAACCCGTGAGTGCGTTGGTGAGATAGACTCCGGCCCGTTCCCCCTTCTTGGTGGGGGTCTCTTCGGCCATGGGCGCACCCAGGTTTTGCAGGTAGAGGCCCAACTGCAAGTGGGCCACCACAAAGGGGGCGGGCATGATTTCAAAGCCGAAGACCCGGGAGAGGGCCGCCAGCTTGACTTTGTGGGCCACCAAACCGTCACCCCCTTGGGCTTGCAGGGTGGCGTGGATGCTCTTTAAGACCTCAACTAAATAAGCCCCGGTGCCGCAACAGGGGTCCAGGACGTAAACCCTGGGGTCGGCCAGGCCGTCGGGGATTGCCAGTTCCCGGCGGAGCACGGCGTCCACTCGGGCCACCATGTATTGGACGATTTCCGGGGGGGTATACCAAACCCCCAGGTCCTTGCGGAGTTTGGGGTCAAAGGCTTCCAGGAAGGGTTCATAGAAATACTGGACCGCGTGGCCTTCCTCGAATTGGCCGAAAAAGTCGGCCCGGCTCACCCGGTTCAAGCAAGTCTCGGTCCAGTCAAGGACTTCCACCAGGCCCAGGGGTTCCAGTTTGGAGGGCATGGACAGTTGCTCGAACAGGGCCTTAATCATGGGCACATGGAGATGCCAGGCGGCCTCCCGCCAGTGAAACTTGTCCTTGGGGTTGATGGGGAGATGCTTTTTGTGCCACAGCACCCAGGCGGAGAAGACCCCGTAAAAGATGGTCTGCACCAGGGTGGAGCGGAAAAAGTGCTCGCCTTTATCCGGGTCGGCCCTGGTGCCCTCGAATTTCAGCCCCAGGGCCTCTTCCAGGGCGGCCCTCAAGGTGTCCAGGGCCGGGAGCGCTACCCCTTCAATCCTGGCCTTGGCGTCCCTGGCGTAGGAGGCCAGGAACCAGGCCACTTCCTTGGGCGCGGCCAGGGGCGCGGCCTGGAGCATGGCGCGCTTTAAAAACTCAAGGAAGCGCTCACCGTGGGCCGCGGCCAAGCGGCGGGGGTGGGCGGCTTCTTTCCAGAATTCTGCTTCACCGGGAGCCAAGCGGTAAGCCTCCAGTTTCACCTGCTTGCCTTCGGCGTCCTGCCCCACCAAGAGAAAATCCCGGAGATTGGTCACCAGAACCTGGCGATATTTCCCCCAATAGCGGGAGACCTGCTCGCCCTCGGCGGTGAGCCAGGCGTCAACGCTCACGGGCTTTACTTCGATGACCCCACGGGCCGGAATGGTGCCGGGCAGGGGTTCCTTGTCCGTCTTCTGGAACTGGTCGGGGGTGAAGAAGCCGCCGTCCGGCAGGCCGGCTCCCCGGTTCTTGAGGTTGATGATGCAGCGGACTTTGGGCTTGAGGGTTTTGCCCACTTCGTTGAGCAGATTGGAAAGGGCGGGATAATAAGAAGTCTCCGGGACGGCCGCGCCGGTGGAGCGGATGTCGTAAAGTTCCCGGATGTAGGTTTCCAGGGGGTTCACAGACCTGCACCAGCCTCACTATTATGCCCTGACAATTCTCTAAATCCCATTATGCCACGGTTACAGGGGGTTGTCTAATCGCATTTATATTCTCCCAAAGTGATCAGATATTCCCGCAAGTTTCTTTAGGTGGGAGCACGGCAAAAAAGGGGCCGGGTCCGAAGATCCCAGCCGATTAAGAGTTTTTTTTACGCCTCCGGCCGCATCATGTCCCCGCACACCGGGCAGGTGGTGGTCTTGCCCAGCCACTTTCCGGGGAAGTAGATATGAAAATTCTCGCACCGGTACATGACGGTGCAGACCATCAGTTTCTCGCGGGCACTGGCGATGTCGTCCGGGTTTTCCCTGGCAAACCTTTCGATGAGCTCGATATCATGCTGGTACACGGTCAATCTCTCCCTCTGGAGGTTTTGGTATGGGCCACTCTGAGGGGTTGCCCCCAAGTGGCCCTATATATTTCATGCCGCCGCCAGGGCACCCTGCCAATCGTTGCCGGCATTGTGCCGCCAGGTGTCCTCATAACCCGGGCCTTCGCCGTCAACATTGGAAACGGTGAATCCCCGCAGGCTGCTCTGACTCTTGATGTAGGTGGCCATGAAACCGTAGGCTTTGAAGAACATGAACTTGCGCTCGTGGTAGCGGGGATGGCCGGAGAGTTCAAGCAGCCGCATAACGCCCTGCTGGATCATGTCCTCGGCCTCAATGTACCAGGGCATCCGATCCTTAAATTTGCGGTGATAGATAAAGCGCACCATCCGGTAGGCCGCCTCGGCGTCGAACTCGCTCAAAGACGGGCAGACGGTCCGTTTGTTGTAGTTTACGATGAAGTAGCCGCGGGCCAGGCTTGCCTTGGCAACTTTCTGGTTACAGTTGAAATGAACCATCACGCCTTCGATGGTGTTGATGTCCTCGGGGATAGGGATTATCTCCCGCTCTCTCCCCAAGTCTACCGGGCCGTCAACAAATCCCCGCTTCGGAGGGATGCCCTTTTTCAGGTAATCAATGATGTAGTAGCCGCGCTTTTTAGCAGTTACGGCGGTCATGTAAGGGCAACCAGTGAGCCGCATAATTTCCTTGTTGGTCATTCCATCAACCGGGATTACTTCGCACTCACGCTTGGGCCAGCCCACCATCCGGATTTCCGTTTTCATTGTTGCATCCTCCATAGTAAGAAATGATTTTTACTATGAAAGATGCACGCAATATGCCTAACTACTTGATATTACATATATTTAATCAGAGATAAAACGTTGTTCGATTAATGAGTTACGCAAGTTGCTTTACTTTTATGCCGACCTTACATTACACAACTAATTATCAATACAATATTTTATACTTATCGTATCATTGTTACTTTTTAGAAATATATTGCGTAATGCGTAGTTGAAATTACACAGTACAAGTTACTTTACCCCTCATAAGTCAAAGTACAAGGAATTGCACTTAAATAGGTTGGTATAGGCCGTCAGTTTCGGCTTTGGCTTTACTTATCGATGGACTACCGTATTGAAAAAATTATTGTTATGGTGGAAAGGGACAGTATCTATCGATGTCAAGAGAATCTTACAAATATGCATTTTGAATGCATAATTACAATGAATAGAGAGTGGGGAGAGGAGGCACTGGCTCAATTACTTCCTGGGAACGGTGGTTTTCTCTTCCCTCCACCACCCAATGGCCATGGCAAGCACCTCACGGCTATCCACACGTACTGTCCCCACCACTTCCCGGAAATTCCCAAAATTTAATGAATTGTTCATTTCCAGATAATTGTTTAATAATCATTTAATAAAATGTTTTATTATTGACAATTTATTTTTCTCCTGCTATCTTGTGGTTATGCGACCAAAAGAAGAAATCCGCGCTTTGCTGAAACGCCTGGATGGGGAGCCCGTCGACGCCCTGGAGGACGAGAGCCTCGAGTTCAAGCCCTGGGAGGGCGACCTCAAGACCTTGCATCGTCTCCTCCGGGAAGCGGTTGTGTGCCTGGCTAATGCTCGGGGGGGCACCATTGTCCTGGGTATCCGGGACGGGGTGAGAACCCGCAGGGAGGCCATCCAGGGAGTGGGCCGGTATGACCTCTTCGGACTAAAGCGGGCCATCTACGGCGGGACCGACCCCCACATCCTGGTGGAGATCGAGGAACTTACGGAGCCCGAGGGCACTCTACTCTTGGTGCATGTGCCCCGGGGTCTCCCCCCGCACACCACCAGCGACGGCGTGGCTAAGGTCCGCGTCGGCAAGGACTGTCAGCCCCTCACCGGCCGTCTCATGGCCCAGATGCTAGCCGGGGGAGGCCAGGTGGACCCCACCCAAGAGATCGTGGCCGGCGTCGGCAAAGATGATCTGGACCCCAAAGAGATGGCCGAACTCCGCCAGATTATCCGCAGGGAGGCCCAGAGCGCCGACTTGGCCCGGCTGGGGGATCACCCTTTGCTGGAAGCCTTGGGTCTGGTAACGGAGCATGGCGTCACCGTGGCGGGACTTCTCCTCTTGGGGCGGGCCGAGGCTCTGAAGCAACATATACCCCAGCACGAGGTCACCTTTCTCAGGTACCGGCAGCGCACCCGCTACGACCAGCGCCGGGACCTCAAGGGTCCTCTCCTGGCTGTGCTGCGGGAGATGGAGCAGTTGGTATCCATTAACAACCGCATTCGCACCATTCAGGAAGAGGGGTTCGGGCAATTGGAGTTTCCCGACCTTTCCTGGGAGGTGGCCCGGGAGGCGGTCCTTAACGCCGTGACCCACCGGGACTATTTCCAACGCCAGGGAGTGATGGTGGAGCTTTACCGGGACCGGCTGGAGATCACCAGTCCCGGGGGATTTATCGCTGGCATCAACCCGGACAATATCCTTAGGCACCCGCCTGCCCATCGCAACGAACTGCTGGCTCGGGCCCTCCATTCCGTGGGGCTGGTAAACCGGGTGGGCCTGGGGGTTGACCGCATTTATGAGGAGCTCTTGCGTCTTGGCAAAGATGTCCCTCGCTATACGGCGGACGAAGTGCATGTGCGCCTTACGGTGCCCCTGGCCACCCACCCGGGGTTCGCCCTGTTAGTGGCCCAAGAAGAGCGGCGGGAACGGACCCTCGAGTTGGATGACCTCTTGATTTTGCGGGCCTTCATGCGTTTTTCCCTCTTGGACCGTTGGCGGGCCGCTCAGGTGCTGCAACTAAGCGAAGAAGAGGCAGCCGAACGCCTGGCCAGCTTGCGCCAGCGTGGATATTTGGTAGTGCGGGGCCGGGGACGGGGAGCCAGTTATATTCTGCGACGGGACTTGGCGGATCGCCTTCAGGGCCGGGCCGCGGTTGATGCGGAACTGCCTTTAGACGAGGAAGCGGTGCGCTTGCGGATCCTGGCCCTCCTGAAAGAACGCGGCCGGCTTTCCAATGCCGAGATCAGGCGTTTCTCCGGTTTTCATCGCCTCCAGGTTTATCGTTTGATTAAAGGCCTGGAGGCAGAAGGTAAAGTACGATTGGCGGGCAAGGGCCGCTCGGCCCATATCGTCTTGTCGGAAAAGCCCTGAATGGACCTGATGATAAATGTTACAGAGAAAAATGTTCAAAATGTTTCATGTAATCATCAATGAGGGTGCATTGACCGGGAAATGTTTCCAGCGATAACATTTTTTGAGCAGCGAGAGCATGCCTCATCCGAATGCCTTGTTTCCCGAAGCGGTTTTATTAGATTTACGGAGGTGAGTACCGGTGACCGCTAACGCAGCCAGTCCGGCGTCGAGCGGACCTGCCGGCAGTCATTTTGAGGGGCAAGTTGGCGCCTATTATCTGCTCTCCATGCTGACTGGCTCAGAGCCCCGTGGCCTGCCTGGCACCACCATCGACCACATTGAGCTCCAGAGGGCGGCTGAGGGCCGGCCGCTCGATGATATTATTGTGCACGCCCACGATTCACGAGGCGATACCGCTGTTCTCGAAATCCAAGTCAAGCGAAGCATCACTTTTGCACCCTCCGATCCAGTATTTAGTGGAGTTGTGGGCCAAATCGTACAAGCCTCCCGTAGGGCGGATTTTTGGATCAGCCGCTATGAGCTTGCGATTGCAACCGCCCGAACGTCACGAAAGATCAACGGTGCCTACCAGGACGTCCTGACCTGGGCGCGGCAGATAGGTGACGCAGCGACGTTCATGGATCGTATTGCTCGGCCTGGCTCTGCTAACGCCGACATGCGCACCTTCGTAAACACCTTCAAAAACCATTTGCGCGATGCCGGGTCGCCTAATGATGACGAGACGGTTTGGCGACTACTGCGCAAAATGCAAATACTCGTTTTCGACTTCACCGCAACAGGTTCAGTGTCAGAGGAGCTTGTAAAGGAACGCGCCATCCAGGCCCTTCATCCCGACGACAAATTACGGGCTGGCAACCTTTGGACGACTTTAGTTGAACTAGCTCTGCAGGTCGCTGCGAGCGGCGGTGACCGAAACCGCATTAGATTGATCGATGACCTTAGGCGTCAGTCATTTCGCCTTGCCGGCGAACGACGTTTTGCCTCTGCACGCGCGGCTCTTGCAGAAGCTTCCCGAAATGCCCTTGCCGATATCTATAATCGGGTAGGCGATGTTATCTTAACGCGACACGATCTTGTAGTCGCCGTTCATGCCGCTCTTGACAATGGGCGCTATATCGAGATCCGCGGTGATGCCGGTGTCGGCAAGTCAGGCGTCCTGAAGCACTTCGCCGAACAGATCGCCACCGAATCCCAAGTTATCGTGCTAACCCCCGGCCGAACGATAGGAAAGGGGTGGGCTGTCATGCGAGCGATGCTCGGATTCGATGGTTCAGCCCATGACCTTTTAACTGATATTGCATGTGACGGTGGGGCGATCCTCTTTATCGACGGTATAGACTTCTTCACTGATGAAGAACGTATGACCGTTGTTGACCTTGTTCGGCATGCCCCGGACGCCCCAGGCCTTGCTGTGGTCGCAACGATGAGGAGCAACTTCGGAGTCGAGGAGCCGAACTGGTTGCCGTCGGACGCACTCGACCGCTTGGGACGCACTGACCACATCATGATCGGTGAACTAAGCGAGTCCGAAGTTGAGGAGATTCGGCATGCCGCTCCCAGGCTTGCCCCCCTCTTGGCCGACACTCACCCGGCACGCGATGTGACTCGAAACTTATTTCGCCTTGATCGCCTGGCGAACTGGCCGGGAAGCGAGCCGTTCCCTCGCACCGAGGTTGATATGGCCGTGCAATGGTGGCGGACTGCTGACGGCAGACTTGACGATGTCGACCATAGGGAACGAGCAAGGCTTCTCAGAACACTGGCGGAACAAGCTCTCGCCGGCGTCGATTCTCTGGATGTCCGGGACCGTCCAGCAAGGGCGATCGATGCCTTGGTCATAAGCGAGACGTTGCGCAACCTAAGGAACGACCGTGTCTCGTTTAGACACGATGTTTTCCGAGAATGGGCCATCGCCAACCTGCTCCATTCCGAGAAGGCTATGATAGACCGGCTGCCTCTCGACCGCCCTGCGCCAGCATTGTTGGCGAGGGGCATAGAACTCTATGCGAGATTGCTCCTTGAACGTGAAGCCGATAGCACGAACTGGCAGTCTTTCGTCGAGCGTTTAAGCCGAAATGGTATCCACGGGTCCTGGCGGCGGGCGGCATTGCTGGCGCTCGTTCGCTCTGAGATTGGCACCGAATTATTGAAAGGTGCGTCTGGCCTGTTGCTCGCCGACCGCGCAAGCATGCTCCGCGAGCTAATCCGTATCGTGATGGCGGTCGACGTTCAGCCAGCCTCGCAGGTATACGCGGCTGCTGGGATTGACCCGACAATGATTCCAGCGGGAATTAATGTTCCCAGTGGACCCTCTTGGTACAGGCTGATCCGTTGGTTGCTCAGCCTCGGGCAGGCCTTGCCGGCGGCGGCGATCCCGGACGTAGCTGACCTTTACACTGCCTGGTCTAGAGGAACGCTCGGCTCCGATCCCCTTACACCGTTGCTGCTGCAATGGCTGTATAGCTGGTTGATCGAGATCGAGACATCCCGGGACGTCGATAATTTCCGTGATCTTCGCCAACCATTCGGGGGCGAAATCAGCCACGACCAGATCAAATCACTGGAAGACAATCTCCGTATGGGCTTTCTTTTGTTCTGCAACCGCGCACCTGAGCTCGCAGTGGAATATTTGCAATCGGTGAGTCAGCGCCGTCACAAAGATAATGTTGTCCGAAGCATCTTAAAGTTTAGTGGGACTCTCGCCCAAGCTGCGCCGGCAGAACTTGCGGAGTTGACTGCTGCCGCCTTGATTCCGAGGCGTCAGAATGATGAGCAGGGATACCGCCGCCTGTTCGAGGAACCGTTTGATTATTTCGACCATGAGTTTATTCCAGCATCACCGGCGCAGGGGCCTTTCTTTGAACTCCTTACACATGCCCCGCAACATGGCTTGTCGTTGATCCACCGGCTCGTCGACCATGCGATCTCATTTTACAGCCAGGGCTGCGAGTATGGCGCTGACGCTTTCATCATCTCGTTTCCCGATGGTGAGCGCGTTTTTCCATGGTGCCGATCATACTGGTGGTCTCGAGAGGGTTATGGCCCATACAACATAACGTCGGCTTTGATGGCCCTCGAAGCGTGGGCCCACCTTCGGATCGAGAAGGGAGAGCCGGTAGAGCAGGTGCTTGCCGACGCACTCGGTCCCCCCGGCTCTCCAGCGGCATACCTCCTAGTCGCAGTGGATCTCTTGCTTTCCCACTGGCCGAAATCACTTGAAGCAGCGGTTCCTTTCCTGGCCTGTCCCGAGCTTTTGTGTACTGACCGTATGCGGCAAGTTTACGACAACTTCCAGTATCCGGATATTTTTGGTTTCAGAGCTCTCCAGAAAGAGCCGGTCGGGACTGTAAGTCTGGAAAGCCTGAAGAACCGCCCTTCTCGTCAGCACATCCTCGAAGAACTTATTAATCATTACGCCATATACGGGCCGGTCGAGCTGCGCGAAACATTGACTGCCTTGCTTCACCAAGCTGCTGCACGCCTCGGGCCGCCGGACAACCAATCCAATCTTGGGGATCCCGCTCTAATGGCGGTTCACGCACTCAACTTGGTCGATCCTGGCAACTGGCGAAAAGTGCCTGTTGAAATGGCAAATGGTACGCAGGGGACGGCTTACCAGTATGTAGCTCCAGAAGAAGAAAGTCGACACTTCACATCGCTGCAAGAAGCCTCAAAGGACAAACTCGCGGACACCAACATGCAGGCAGCCATTAGCCTCGCATTGGAAGACCCATCCCGCTCGTCTCATGAATTTGCTGCAGCTGCTGTCGAGTGGGCGCAAAAAGCCATGACCGTGCCGAATGGTGAAAACGTAGATGATAACAGGATGCGTGAGCAGTCAATCATTTCGGCGGCGATGATTGCTATGCGCGACGGCGACTCCGATTTGCGCGCCCGTCACTCAGAGTGGGCGCACCGCATCTTCGCCCAAGCGATGCAAACCAAGGAAGACCCAGGGCACCGAATTCGATCAGGAATCCGGTTTAACCCGTTTGCGATAGCGTTCGTCGGAATGTCCTACGCATTGAAGGATCGCTCTGCAACTGGAGATGTACGTGCTCTCCTCGAAGCTGCCGCCCATCAGCCTTCTACGGCGCACGGGTTTGGCGCGGTGGCCGTCATGCTTGCCTCTATCGACGAGCGTTTACCGCGCGCAATATTGCGTTGCGCCCTTACGTCGTGTATCCGGCCGAGACGTGTATGGGGATTGCATGAAAAAAAGCGCGACGAATGGGAAGCACGGTTAGAACGGCATCGGCATCAGGTCCAAGCGGCCATAGATGAAGAACTAGCTTGGCTTGCAGATGAGCGTCCTGAACCTGACTGGCCGGCCTTTCCGCCGGAAACGGTGCGACCTCGAAGAAGAGGAAGGCGACTACCTGGCGGACAATGGCAGGAGGATATATACGTAGCACAGCGCTTGAGTCAAGCAGAATATGCCGACTATCAGGCCGCAGCAATTTGGCTCAGAAATGCCAGAGGTATGGTAGACATAATCCAAAGGCCCTGGATAAAGGAAATTGTTCGGACCTATGCCCCTTGGACTACAACGGCAAACGGTGCCGGCTTGGAAGCAAATGAAGAAGTCGACCACTCTCCCAGGGAATGGAATGAAGCCTACTTCGAACTAATGGCTTACTGTCTGCCAGGGCTTGAATTGAAGGAGATTGAGCAGCTCACGATAAAATTGATCTGCTCACTGCCTGACGAGCCTTTCTTTGATGTAGTTACGCAATTCCTCCAAAGCCTTGATGTGGTCTATTTCAATGATCTTGGTATTCAGGAACCCATTGCGATTAGCATTCGATCTACTCTCGCCAACCGCTTGATGGCGAGCAGGAGCTGGAAGTGGCTGGCGGAAGATCGGTCCAAGTCCATCGGGTGGAATATAGGACCAGCGATTGCCGTCTTTTTCTTTAACAATTACAACCTCTTCCAGCCTGCCAAATGCTACTTGTTGCCAAAGGCCATTGATCGGCTCGATCCATTTCTCCCCATACTGGAAAAGTTGGTCGAGAACGGTCCGTCGCTATTCATAGCTCTCCTGACCCTCAACCTGCTTGAAGTATCCCCAAGGTCGACACATCTGCTGTTTCTCATAAAGGCTGCTAAGACCTGGATAGAAAGTTATCCAGATGACATTGAATTCTGGAACGACTATGGGATTGGCCGCCGCGTGTGCCTATTGATTGAAGTAATATGGCGTCAAGAACCCACTCTGCTTGGTGCAAACGAGGCAATCCGGTTCGAGGTGGATCGATTGCTGTCTGCCCTTATTAGCTTGGGCGTCGCGGAAGCTAGACGACTCGAAGAAGCGCTCAATAGAGAGCCAGGAAGTGATAAAGGAGATAGCCTATGGAGGTGATTTGAATACATTTTTATAGAGGCTAAATAACGTGAATCGATAAATCGAATTCCTTGTAAATCAACCCTTCCTGGCTAGGCATGCGGCAGAGCATCTCCGACTCCCAGGTTTCCCGGGAGACCTTGCGTTTGGCACTGATGGCGTCCTCCACGGGATAAAAGCCGTCGGCCTGCCGGGCCCGGCCTTCGCAGTCTTCCCAGAGTTCGCAGGTGTCACAGTCCCGACCTATACATTTTTCCATGACGCAAAAAATGCACCATTTATAAATCCGGTAGCCGCTCTCCGCCGCTTCGGTGATCACCCGGTTCATCAGGCCGTAAGCCTTGTGCATGGTGGAGTAAATCTGCACTGAGGCCCTGATCCCCTTGGCCGACTTGGGTATCAGGAGGGCGGCCTCATATAGCTCGGGGGCCATTTCATCCACTTCGTCCAGCTTGAGCTTCTGGGGGTGCGGTCCCCGCACGCTTTTGCTGGAGGCGGTAAGAATCTGGATATTGGAGCCGTTCACCAGGTGAGTGCGGGTGCGCAGGGCCTCCCCCTCTACCAGGTGCTGGAAGGGTGGAGTGAGGAAGCCCTTGATGTGCTCGTACATACGAAGGCTCTGCTCGCCGGAGCCCCCCAGGATTTTGGTCTCGCAGCCCGCCTTGAACACCGAGTCCAACCAGGTCAGCAGGGCGCCGTTTAAGGTTTTCCCCCCGGAGCGGTTGGCCCAGCAGACGCAGTCCTGGACTTCTTCCAAGAAGGCGGCGGCCAGGTACTCGGCGGGTGGGGTATGGTCAGGGCAGACCTTGGCCCTGGGTATCCTGAGCCCCCAGAAAGCCTCGATGAACTCCAGGAGCTCCTCCGGGTCCTTAAACCCGTGCGATCGATAGTGCTCCACCAGTCTCAGGTTTTCCCGGACATCCATCCTGCCGTGAGAAGAAGGCGACATCGCCATTTTAAAATCACAGTCCCAGATTTTTTTCACCCTTGGCCCGGGCCTTCTTGAGCAGGGCCAGGTATTCTTTCCGGATTTCCGGGTCCTCGAAGGGCAGCCCTTCCTCCACCGCCAGGCGCTCCGGCACTTTGACCAGCACCCCCACCTCCTGGTAGAGCTGGACGAGCTTCTCGGTGGCCTTGAGCGCGGTATTCAGATACCCTACCTTGACGGCGGTGTTCTCTTCACACAGGTGAAAATGCCGCATGGCTTTGGTGCGGATGCGTTCCAAGATTTTCACGGTTTCGCCGAGAATTTCATCGTGGTTCAGGTTCCGGGCCGTGCGGCTGAAGAGCTCCCGGGCCCGCCGCAGGTAATTCCAGATACTGCGCTCGGTAACACTATACATCAGGGCGATCTGGGGCACTTTCATCCCCAACACCTGGAGTTCCTTCACCTCCAGACAGCGCTCTTCCATCTCATCCCGCTTGGACATGCCTCCCCCCTTTTACTGAAAAAATTCTTTCAGTGGTTGCCAAGTGTAACCGGACCCCGGATGACCTCATCGTCTGAGGTCCCCGGGCTTGATGTTCATCTCGGCCATGAACTTGCCGGCGGCCTGCTTTTGCAGCAAAGTCTCGGCCACGTGGTTCAAGCTGCCATCGGGCAAAATGACCTGGGTCCCTTTCAAGACCTTGAACCCTTCCATCACCGCCACGGGGTGAAGCTGGGTCAATTCTGCCCAGCCCGGAAAATCGATCCTCGTCGCCTTCCAGAGCTTTTCGAGATCCACCTCTTCCCCAGGTCGAGGGGGATCAGGCAGGGTCCGCTTGACCATAGGCCAGGCCGCCGCCAGCCGGATGAGGTTCTGGCTCTGGGCCAAGAGGGCGGCCCCATGAAAATTGTTGGCCGCCCGGAACTGTAAAAGAGCTTCAGACCAATTCATTTACTCCTCCTTTTCTTAATTGGATTTGGTTCCTACCACCGGCTTTAAGTCCTCGAGGTCCAACAGGCCCCGTTCGACTATGACTTCCTCAACCTGCATCAGGGCCTCCCGGAACTCCCGATATAAATGGAGCGGGACTGCCAGGCCTTTCTTGGTGGGGGGTCTCCTCGTTGCCATTCTCCCCGGCCACGAAGATCCTCAAGTCGACAAACCTGTGGCCTTTGAACTCGCCGACCCGGAAGACGATTTTCTCCCGGCTGTTCTTGGTAAGGGTGCACACGATGTCGCTCATTTCCGTTTCTCCTTTTGCAGTTTCCCAGTACCGACGAGTCTCCAGTCCGAGGAATAGAGGGCTGATGATGCCCTCAACTTCGATCAATATTTAGAGAGTCAAGATTCTTCCGATAGCACACCAGGCAGCGGCTCTTGCCGTCTGAAAAAGTGCCAAACACCACTCCGCCGCAACAAGGGCAATAGCATCTGAGAAAATAAACCGCGTCAGCCTTGCGTTCCCGGATAGCCTTTAATAGGGGCAGAACCTTTACGGCATCGGGTTCGCCCGGGCCGACATGCTCATAGCCTACCCGGTCTCCTTCAAGCCAGAGTCGGTAACCCAACGCCGACAATTTCATGACGACCTGGCCGATATCGTCCATCAGATCAACCCTGCTTTCAGCACGAGGGGGTCATCATCGTCGGTTTCAGGTGCAACCGCGCAACCGCCGACTGAATCATCAGTTTTTCCGGGGTGTTGATCGGTTGCAGTCTCGGTTGCTTCCCCTGTGCCGTAGTTGAATCCCCGCAACCGCTCAGGGTCCGGGAGACCCGCCACCTCGGGCAGGGGGTCGCCCAACTTGAGAGAGGCCGGGAAGCCTCGCCGCGTCTCGGTATTGATCAGCCAGCCATGCTTGATGGCCGCCTTGACCCGGCGCCAGGCCGTGGATTTATTGATGCCCAGGCGTTTGGCAACATCCACCACCGTCGCCTCTTCCATTCCCAGCTTCTCCACCGCCTGCACAACATCCCGGATACTTTGGGAGGCCCCGGTAATGGTGGTCTCGTACATCTGCCCCACCAGCTCATAAACGAGGCGGTAGTCCTCTAGAGAGGCCAATACCCGGCCCCTGCCGTCTTTACTACGATGTTTATGTCTGATGACCGCCACCGCCTTGATGAGGGAAAGCAAGCGGGCGAAGTCCCGGAGAATTCGGGGTACGGTGGCCTGCTTGCCGATTTCCCTGGCCAACTCTCGGACAAAAGGCACCCTCACTTCCCAAGGAGCCAGAAGTTGCAAATATCCCTGGTAGGCAATCAATCCCCCATCCGGCCCCAAAGCCTCCGCCAACTCAAGCTCCGCTTGAGTATTAAGGGCTTCCCGAATGTGCTCTGCCCCATCGTTAATCTCCAGGGAAAAAACGCGGGTATCGAGCTGGTGGCCCAGGCGTTTGGTGGAGGTCGACACCAGCACGGTGGGGCCGGGCTTGGATATCCGGTCTACCACATGCTTCCCCGTCTCGGGGTCTCGCACGGTTACCTCGTAGTGGAGGTGATGATCTTGCAGAAGGTTTCGAATCGCTGAAGCTGCCGGGTTATCTTCGCCTGCCGGGAGGGAGTCGGCCTCTCCGAAGACGAGCACTTTGTGCACTAATTGGGCCTCATCGTAGATCAGGGCCCGGGGAGACCCGGCCGCGATCTGGTGGTATGCCTCTGGGGGCAGCAGCCTGAGGATCGTCTGCAGGGTGTAGGACTTTCCGGCACTCGCCTGGCTGGTAAGCAGCAGGTGGACCGGCATGGCACCTGGCCGCATGGCCAAGAGGCGGGAGGTGGCCGCCAGGTAGATAATCAGGGTAGGGGTAAGGCTTCCCCCATACCCGAGGCTCCGTATCTGGGCCTTGACCATCTCCAGGGGATCAGGGGCACACAGGACCGCCCCGGCCTTCTCCTTGAGCACCTTGACCTGTTCGTCCTTTTGCTCTTTGATCAGGGTCGCCGCTGGGATAGCCTTGCTTTTCAGGTTTTCGATGAAGTTTTGAACTTCTTGGCCTTTGACGTGGGCGTCGTTTAGATCCTTGAAGTCGCTGGGGGCCGGGATCACCATCAGGTGGGGGATATGCCCCGCCACCTTGTCGGGCAGCTCCGCCGCGTCGGGTTCCTGCCAAAGGTATACGTGAAGATTGTTTAACCATTCCCCCCATTCGGACCGCCAGGTGGATTTACCGGGGATGCCCAATGCGGGAAGACCATGGAGCCAGGCTGTCCAGCAGTCTGTCTCGCCTTCCACGAGCAGGCACCACCCCTTCTTCCTAAACTCTGCCATCAACCACTGGCCGTAGAGGGTTACCCGGTCGCCCTTCCGCCAAGAGAAGCGCTGCGCCCCGGTGAGGCTGTGTCGAAAGCGCACCCCCACCACCTCACCTTCTTGATTCATATAGGGGATGCGCAACGCCGGGACGCCCCGGAGTTTGGTCTCCGCCACTCCCCAGGCTTGGAGGTTTTCCACAGGGATGCCTTTGGCCTGGGCCAGCTCTGCCAGGGTGATCCCGGACTGAGCGGTCGCGCCGCGGTTGCCCCCCTTGGCATCAGGCTGACAACCGCCTTGTCCCCTGTTTTTATTGCGTTTCTCCTCGGCGGTTGCACGGTTGCGTCCCTCACCGGAGGTGTTGTTCCCCTTATAACCTCTGGCGCTTTCCGCCACAGGCCATAATCCACGTTGTTTCAGCGCTGAAATCACAGCTTCTTGGGGGCAGCCGGCGAAGCACTTCACCAGAATCTTGCCGTCGCGCTCGGAAATAGCTAAAGAGGGGCGGTTGTCCTGGTGCGCCGGGCAATGGCTCAAGAAGCCGTCGCCGCTTCGCTTGCCGCAAGAGCATCGGGGTTGTCCGCAAGCCAATGCCTGGGCTATTTTCTCCGGGGTCAGCATGTCGTCCCCCGGGCTGGAAGAGTTGGTTGCAAAGACAAGGGCAGCAAAATCGCCCCCTACCGTTTCTCTACCACGGGATTTTGGAGGAGCCGCCGCTCGAAGTCTTCCACATCGACGACCCTGAACCTCACAATCGGACGGGCTCCCTTCCCCCCAGAAATATCGACCCAGGGAATGAGGCCATCCTGCCGTCGCCGGTCGACCGTCCGGGTTGAGGTCTGCCATCTCTCGGCCAGTGCCGAACGCGTCAGTAATTCCATGACCACCTCCGGTGTTTGATGAACTCTGGTGTCAGTATAAGGCGCTGGTTTAATGAGAAAATTCCCTTGGAAGTTTGGAAAACAGTTTTCGAAAAACCCACGGGAGTTTTTGAAAGGGGATGGAGGCTAAATTACTATAAATTACGAATAGTTGGGTGAGATTGAAGAGCCGGAAAATAAAAACTCCCGTCTAAAAATGCACGGGAGTTTCCCTGATGTTCTGAAGGAGGTGCCCTCCCTGGATGGAGGGCCCGGAAAGGAGGGCAGACTAACCTTCGGTCTTCTTCGTCGGCTTCATCGATTTCTTTTTAGGGTTAGGCCGCCTTCCAGGTTTCCGGTTGGGGCATAGATCCTTTATCCAATCACGAAGAGTTTTTTCAGTGAACATGTCTCCACAAACATTTTCAAGTACTTGGGTAATCTCGTTTCTTACAACCATATCGGCAATAGGAATTGATTCATTCCTGCTCCAAAGCGCGGCAGCTTTCTCTCTGACTTTTTCCCTGCAAATCTGAAGCTTCGTTTTTTTCCTTTCCTTCTTTTGTTTAACCTCTTTCTCTAAAGAAGATGTGTCAGCTTCTTTCTTGACAATTGCACTGATTTCGTCTCTTAGAGCCATGTCTTTGATTGTAATGCCAGGATTTATTCGCCAAAGCTCCGATGATTTTTTTCTAACAAGTTCTTTATGAGCATCAAATAATCTCTTTTTATCATTTTGCTCTGGTTGGACAACCGGCAATATTAAATTGTGTTCTTTTTCAAAATACTCAACTTCACTTAATTTGAACATACAGTGCTCAATTCTACTTGCCAAAGGTATATAATCATATGGAATAGAAATGGATGGCATTTCAAAATCATAGGCTGAAGAATTTAAAATATAATCATAAATTGTCGGGTTTTCTACTTTGGGGTAAGGTGGCCATGGGCCCGTATGATTGGCCCAGATAGCACTTTCATGGTCCAATTTTGTTAGCTTTCCATCAGCCTCGTATATCGTCAATCTCTCGTAAAGCACGATTTCGACAAGGTCCAAGGGGTTAATCTTCCACCTCTCCATCAATTCCTTTCCGCTAATCCATTGCCGAATCTTCAAGATTAGATGCCCCCTTTTGCCTTTCTCCTTAAAAGATGACCCTGCGGGTTGACCTCATTCTCGCTCGGTGGTTCCCATTGAAGCTGTCGCATCCATTGTTTTCCCCCCGTCGTGGTTTTTAGCTACCGCTTCAAACACTATTCGGTGGCTGTCTGGGGCCAGGTGGGCATATCGTTGGGTCATGACCAGGGTTTTATGGCCAAGGGCTTTCCCTACCACGTAAAGGGGGACCCCGGCCATTACCGCCCAGGAGGCGTAGGTGTGGCGCAGGGTGTGAAAGCTTAACCTCTCTCGACGATCAATGATGCCCTCGTTCAGGCCAAGAGCTCTAACTACCCGGCTAAAGGTCGCGCTTAGCCACTGGACGGGAACCCCGGTCCTGGCCTTGAACAGCAGTTCGTCAGGAGGGCCGCTCGGCAGCTCTTCCAGGACCCGGCGGATGGGTTCCGTGATAAAGATGGCCCGGGAGGTGTTGTTTTTGGCGTCCAGGATGGTGATAATGCCATTCTGCAAGTCCACGTTGGACCAGGTTATCCCCAAAACCTCTCCCAAGCGCAGGCCGCCATAAAGGGACATGACGGCGATGTGGTAAACCTGGGGGCTGCGCTGGCGCAAGGCCTCCAGAAGCTTAGACGCTTCCTCCGAACTAAGGAAACGCTGGCGGGCATTGTTGGGGGAGGGGAAGGCCACCCCCCGGCAGGGGTTCTCGCCCTGCCACAAGCGCCACGCCACCGCCTTGTTGAAAGCTTGGCGCACCAATCCCAGGGCATGCCGGACCGTGGCCTCGGCCTTGCCGGCATCCCGCATATCTTTCTTGAGGCGTTCCAGGTCCAACGGGGCGATGCTTTTAAGCGTCCGCCCGGCTAGCCTGGGCTTTAGCCAGTTGCGGTAAAGGTGGAAGTCCCCCGCGAACCTTTTCTTATTCTCCCGGGACCAAGGAAGGTAGTGGTTCTCTAAGAGCTCCCCGAAGGTGAGCAGGTCGGCTTTGCGCTCCTGCTTGGGCTTGTATGACCCGGCCCTATCTTCTTCCAGCAGCTCATATCGACGGCGCTGGGCGGCCTCCGGGGTCCAGCCCTCCGATGCCCAGCCGCACCGCTCCCAGTGGAGCTTGCCGTGGGCATCCTTGAAGTTCACCCAGTAGCAGCGGTCCGGGCGCTCCCGCCACCGCTTGATGCTGGACTCTGTGTAATAAACTCCGGTATACTTCTTGACGGATATCTTGGCGGCCATGTTTTCCCTAATCATTCGGCCAGCAGGGTTAACCCAGGGATAACCAGCGTAAGGAAATTTGGGTCAGTTCAGTTACCTTGGTGTCTATAAAATATCTTCATTAACCCATTGAGTCAACAGCTTATTTTCTATTTCAGGATATTCTTGTCATCTGATGTCTTTCTGCAAAAAAGACACTGTTAACCACTTGGTCGGCGGTTCGAGTCCGTCCCGGGGAGTCAGAAAATACGAGGGGTTGGCGGTCGTAAGCCAGCCCCTTTTTTTATTCGGCAGGACCATGGGGGCATTTCTTTGGCGCCGTTCGCTCAGGTTTCCCCAGTGCCTCTCCTGGTTCGGCAGGATTTTCATCACCGGGATGTGGGCGGTGCCGCCGCTGATGTCGATTTTGCCCTCCGGGCCCAGAAAAGCGCCGAGGTGCCTTTCCTGGGAGGCCAGAGGCGGGGACCGGGGCAGGTCCCCCAGCGCCGGCGTAAGAACTACCGGTCCAGGTTTCCATTTGACCTACTTGCCTCTGTTCCCCTATTGTTAGCGTTTCTCCATGTTCCTTAATTATGAGCCTCCTGCAAAATTCATTCCCAGGCTTGGGATTTATTTGGCTTGCCAAACAAACACCGGTTCACAGGCTTTTCAGCCTGTACAAGCGCAGCTGAAGCCTGCGGCTGGATTTTGCAAGAGGCTTCCTGCCACCGCGACCTATCACTCTTCCATGATCAGGGCGTCGGCGATCATTTCCCAGATATACTTTACCTCGATGTCCAAGTTGTACTTGGGCTTTAGATTCTTCATGATCTGATCCCGGCAGTTTGAGCAGCCGGCCACCACCAAGTCCGCGCCGGTGGCCATGATATCCCGGGCCTTGAAGCCGCCGTGTTCGGTTTTTTCCGCCTCGAAGGGGCCTGGCCAGTTGCCCGAGCCGGCGCCGCAGCAATAACTCTCCAGCCGGTTGTGGGGCATTTCCCGGAAATTTTCCATGTCGATGAGATAGGACAGAATCTTCCGGGGTTTTTCCAGGTTGGAGTCGTCCCCGAAGGTCAAATACGCCGAGCGCATGTGTTTACAGGAGTCGTGCCAGGTGACGATGCGGCCTGCGTGCACGCTTTTGTCCACCTTGATGCGGCCGCTCTCCAGCCAGTCCAGCAGCACGTCAAAGAAATACACGTAGGTATGGCCTGTTTCGGGCCCGAACTCGTCTTTGAAATACTTTTCGATATTGAGGCGGGTGCCGTAGGAAGCACCGCCGCAATCCGGCAAAATCAAGGTGCGGGCCTGGAGGCGCTTCATGTTTTCCACCTTGCGCCGGGCGATCTCTTTGCTCGCTTCCATGTTGGCGGTAAAAATCCCCCAGTCCACCGATTCCCAATTTTTAGCGGAAGTAGTCCAGCTTACCTTGGCGGCATAAAAGATCTTCCACCACCATTTCATGTCGTCTGGTTCGGCATAAGCCTCCTTGGAGTTTTGAAAATGGATGTAATCCACACCCACCTTCTCCACCGGGGTGACAAAGCCGGGGCAGCACTCTTCGGCCAACTCTTCCCCCAACTCTTCCAGCAGGGTGACATAGTCTTCTTCGGGGATGCCCATGTTGTTGCCGGTGCGCATGACCATGTCCACCCCTTTGTGGAGGATGCCGGGGACTTTCTCCCGGGGCCGGGCCGCCTTGGCCGCCATCCACACCTTCACCAGTTTCACCCCCATGGGGCAGCCGATTTCGCACCGCTGGCAGCCGGTGCAGATCCACACGAAGCGGGAGTCAATAACCTCCTGGTCCATGCCGAAGGCGGCCATGCGGATGACCTTGCGGCAATCGTACCCCTCGTCCTTGGTGCTCTCCATACCGGTCAGGGGGCAGCCGCCGGAGCAGGTGCCGCAGGTATAGCAGGCCTGGAGGTGGGATTCGTTCAAGATCTCCCGAAAAATGCTCGTTTGTCGCCTTTCTGCAAAGTTACTCATGTCCAAAGTTTCCATGGGTATCTCCTCTTTCTCAGTACTCAGGATAGAAATGGGGCGACGGCGTGGTTGCGGCCGTAGAGCGCCGCGCCCAGGGCCCCCACCAGATCGGGGTTAGCGGGCACGATGACGTCCTGGCCCAGCCCCTCTTCCAGGAGTGAGCGGACGCAGATATTGTGGGCCACGCCCCCGGCAAAGAGCAGGGGCGGCTCCTCCCCCACCCGCCGGAGCATGGCCAGGGTGCGCTGCACAATGGCCAGATGCAGTCCCAGGGCGATGTTGGCCGGAGACTCCCCCCGGGCCATGAGACTGGTGGCCTCACTTTCGGCAAACACGGTGCACATGCTGCTGATCTGGAGACGCTTGTCGGCGTTTAAGGCAAAGCTGCCGAACTCCTCTAAAGGAATATGCAGGGCCAGGGCCATAAATTCCAGGAACTTGCCGGTGCCGGCGGCGCAGCGGTCGTTCATTTCGAACCTGGCCACCTTGCCGCCCGAAGTGAGGGTAATGACCTTGGTGTCCTGGCCGCCGATGTCCAGCACGGTCCGGGCCTCCGGGGCGAGAAACCGGGCCCCCAGGGCATAGGCCTGGATTTCCGTGATGGCCTTCGCTCCCCGGTCTTGAAGATGCTCCAGGACCAACTTGCGGCCATAGCCGGTGGTCACCAGGGTCCGGGCCGCAACCCCTTTGAGCAGCCGGCGGCACTGGGCCAGAGGGTCGAAGGTGGTGGGCACCTTGGCCCAGTCCACCAAACGGTCCCCTTCCAGCAGGGCCAGCTCAATGGAGCGGGAGCCGATGTCCAGGCCGGCCACCAGGGTGGTGTCGGTCATGCTCTTTTCCGTCCCTCTTACAATAAATCCAGCACCAGCCGGTGGCGGGCTTCCTCCAGGAGGGTGCAGGCCCGCTCCAGGATTTTCACCGCCGCAGGCGTTGGGCCGGGTTTGGCCGCGTTGTCCAGCGCCACCTGGGCAAAGGCCAGGGTTTCCGCCAGAAGCGCGTTCTTCAAGTCCTCCACCCGGTGGCGTTCCTGAAATTCCGGGTGCATATGCAAAGGAATAACCGTGGCTTTCTCATCCCTCATGGCATAACCTCAGTGCAGCATTTCCAGGAAGGCCTCCACCCTGGTCTTGAGTTGCTCCACGTCTTCCATGCTGTAGTCGGTTTCGATGGCGAGCATGGGAATGTCGGCCGCGTCCAGGGCCTTGCTGACCTTGAAGGCCTCGATGGCGTAGGGCTGGCAAAAGGACAGGCCGTAGTGCACCACGCCGTCCACCTTCAGAGCTCTGGCCATCTCCACAATGTGCTCCAGGCGCTCGACGTTGGGGGTGAAACAGGCGCAGTCGATCTTAAAGTAACGGTCCACCAGGGCGTCCAGCAGTTCGTCCATGCTCCCGCCGCCCTCATCCACCAGGTCCCTGGTGTTCCTGGCGCCGATGCAGGATTCCTCCCCCACGATCACCGCACCGGAGGACTCGATGAGGAAGGGCAGCTTCCAGTTGGGCACCGCCATGGGACAGCCGGAGAGCATCAGGCGGGGGGTGGCGGCCGGGGCAATCCCCTGGCCCGCCTTGACCTTTTCTTCCAGTTCGTCGCAGAGCTCACCGATCTTAATAGTGAAGCGCACCGGGTCGTCATAGAAGCTGATCTGATTGATCAGGAGCACATCCCGCCCGGAAATGGGGGTGGGCACGGCGGCACGCAGGCGGTTAAGCCGTTGCAGGACCTCCCGGCGGGCGTTCACCAGCCGGATGGCATCCCGGAGTTTGGCCGGAGTAATGGTTTTGCCGGTGATTGCCTCGATTTTGGCCTTGAACCTCCCGATTTCAGCCCGCCACAGGTCCCGGTCGCAGGCCTGCTTCATCTGGGGAATCTCCATGACGTACACCGGCGCATAGTCCCCGAAGATTTCGTAGGCCTTCTTTTTACCGTCGCAGGTGGTCTCTCCCACCACCAGGTCGCAGGACTCGATAAAGGGGCACAGGCGGGCCAATTTAAAGCCCACAAAGGACTTGATGAGCGCGCAGGTATTGCGGGGCAGGATCTTTTCGGCCGCGTCGGTGCCGATCTCGGCGCCGGCGCACAGCCCCACACAGATGGCGTCCGCGGCGAGGATCAGCTCCTCCGGCACAAAAACGCAGAAGGTGCCGATGATTTTTCGCCCCTGGGCCTTGGCTTCCTGGAGTTCCTTAATGCGCAGGCCGTGCACTTCGGAGAGCACAAAGTCCAGGTATTCCATACCCTTGAGGCGGCCTTCCTGGCTCAGGTAACTGTCCCCATAAAATTTTCCCAAGACCTGGAGCAGCCCTTCGTGGGCCGGCAGATCCAGGTTCAATTTTTCCCACATGTCATCGTAAGGCGTTGTCATAGTGTGACCCTTCCTGGTGAACAGTAATTTGGCCGCAGCAGCACGCCCTCATGAGGCTGCGGCCTCGGCTGGCTGGGCCGCTTCCCAGGCCTCCCGCTCGGCCCGCTTGACCGGGTTGGGGCCCAGCTTTATGGCCCGGTCAGTCATTTCCTGGGCCACCCGGGCGAATTGCGGGCCTTCCGCGGAGGACACCCAGAACATCTCCAGGCGCTCCGGTTCGATGCCCGCTTCGGCCAGGAATTTTTTTACCTTGGCCACCCGTTTCCTGGCCTGGACGTTGCCTGCCAGATAATGGCAGTCGCCCTCGTGACAGCCCGACACAAAGACCGCGTCCCAGCCGGCCTCAAAGGCCTTAAGGAGGTGCAGGATATCCACGCGGCCGGTGCAGGGCACCATCATGATCTTTACGGCCGGGGAATATTGCAGGCGCATGGCGCCGGCCAGATCCGCCCCGGCATAGGAACACCAACGGCAGCAAATGCCCAAAACCTTGGGGTAATATTCCTCACTCATCTTTATTCCTTTCTCACAGACTTCTGAGCAACCAGAGAAGCACGGCCTGCGGCTAAAATCAGCGGCTCCCCCGGGATGGCGCTTACCAAGGCGCAGACCAGTTCATGCAGGTCTAGCGCAAAAGCAGACCCCCTGGGGACGAGCAGGCAGCTTTGGCCAACAGGTTGGAAATGATACCCGAATTGTCAGGCTGGCAAACAGAAAGGAGGGGGAAGAGAGGACCCCGGGAAGGGAAGGCGGTTATGCAGTGAGGAGGAAACTCCTTGAACCTGTGCTGCTCCCGGGTGATCCGTTCCTGCCCCTTCCAGCCTGGAAGGGTAGCGAGCGCCTTGCCAAGGCCTCACAGACCCCAGGGCTTCAGGTCCTTCTCGTTATGGGGACAGCAGGCTGATACACCCGGAACCACCTCCTCTTGTGAAATTTGTCTTATTATAAGCAAACGGTATGGCGGACTCAACCTTTTTTCTTCAGGCCGTCAAGCGATGGCTCTTTCCCCAGTATCGGATACACTTTTTTATTGACATGTATTTGGGTATCCGGTTATAAAGATTTTATCAGCAGGCAAACCTAAGCGAAAGCCATGGCCACGAGGCTCGTCGTTCGGTCGATCCCCGGCCGGTGCCGGGCTGCCGCCGGGGTCCTGATGCCCATTACCTTTTTCCACAGGAGGTTCGTTGTCAATGTCAGCAGATTGTTGTTCATCCACCGTTCCCACCATGATTCTCGCCTGCGCGGGGGGCTCCAATGTCGGGCAGCTCTCGAACCAGGTCGCGGTGGAACTCACCCAGGAGGGGTTCGGCAAATTATTTTGCCTGGCCGGCATCGGCGCCCACCTGAGCGGCTTTGTCCAATCCGCCCGGGACATCCCGCAGTTAGTGGTCATCGACGGCTGTGAAGTGGGCTGCGCCAAGGGGATCCTCGATCAGGCCGACGTTCCTGTGCGGGGTTACCTGGTGCTCACCGACCTGGGTATAGAAAAGAACAAGAACCTTATTCTCAACCGGGCCGAGGTGGAAAAGGTCAAACAGGCCGTGAAAGACCTTTCCGGTTCCTCTTCCGGGGGAGATCCCGCCGGCAAAACCGGATCGGGCACGTGCACCTGTCAGCAAGCCTGAAGCAACCAAACCAACCCCATCCTGGCGGACGCCGGGTCCCCTGGACGGTCCCGGAAGAATTGTTTCCCAAGATCATCAGGGGGAGGAGGGTGCCATGCTGAAGGAACATACCGTCATTACCCTTTATCCGGAGGAGATCATCCGGCTCGATACCATTTTGCTGGATGGCGACGGAGATGAAGCACTGACCTTTCTGGCTGTCCTCAAGAAAAAGACGGATGCCGCCAGCAAGCCTCATTGCCGACCCGTCTTCGAACTGGAACGGGGCAAGACCCCGGAATTTATTACCAAGCGGCTCAGATAAAAGGAGAGAAGATGTTGAAAAAATTGGGGTTATGCCTGTGTATCGGCGGACTTATCTTTCTTTATGGTTGCTGAGGCGGAGTCAAGGGACTGCGGTCGAGCAGCTCCCAGGTGCAGGTGCCGGCGGCTTCCCAGGTGGACCACCAGGTTCCCGTTTCTCCTGCGCGCTCCTCATGAGGGTAAACATTGTGCTCCGAACCGGTTGGGAGTTTCCCGTATGGGCAAAAACACCGTATTGACGATAACCGAGGAAGACTGGCTGCGTATTAAGGCCGCGGTGCTGGACCGTGATGCGGAAGAAGCCCTGCATCTTTTGAAAAAGATGGTCAAAGAAGTCGAACAACAGGAAGCCCGCGGCCTCAAGTCACATCTGGGCTGACCGGTCCGGGATTCCCCCTTTTCCCGGCCGGTCACGCCTTCCCGCCGATAGACCCAGACGGCCGCTCCGAAGAGGATGACATCCTCCAGGGCGGCCGCGCAACTCCAGCCGATCAAAGAAGAGCCGGCCCAGCGTGCGCGGTTTCCTGGGGCGCCGCCGATCAGGTCCAAAATCAACCAGGGCAAAAACGCCTTCAATGTAAGAGTCCCGGGGCCGCTATTCCCGTAACCGCGCCGATCAGCAGGACGAAGGCCGGGTGCCACTGAGAACGGGTCAGCAGCACCAAGGCAAGAAGTCCCAGCCCGAGACTGAGGGGCCGCGCCAGACCCCGCCGCGGAAGGGCCAGGGAGCGGCGACTTCCTGCCCCCCCGCCTCTGCGATTCTGGATTTTGCAGGGCGCAAGACATCATCGAAGGAATTTACCTCCTTCTGCTCCGTGCAGCCCTCAGGGCGTAATCCGATAAAATCATTAATATTAATAACATCTTTACCCCCTATTTTTCCCGGCCTCCCGTATTGCTCCTTGTGATTACAGGTTGACAGTACACCAGGTTAGTGTAAGATAATGGAAAAAGTTCCGCCGTTGCGGGATCCCAACGAAAGCTAACCCATCCACTCTTCCACAAAAGCTTCCCTAAGACCTCGTCGCTGGCAATCCAACGTCTGTCACAAGGCAGAAAAACAGGGGGTCAACCCGCGCCTTGCCCTCACCCGCATGACGAGGGGTGCTGCCAGGTTGCCCCACATAGTCCTGGGCGGCCTTTGTCCTGTTTACCCGGGAAACAATCTCTTCTGAATAAAATTCAGGAAAATTCAGGGTCACAACGGCTCGAACAACAGAAAAACAAGGAGCTTATAAGATTGCAGACATTTGATTTTCACCCCAAGGTCGCGGCGGGCGTTGCCGCGGCACGCTATACAACCCCGACGCCGATACAGGCACAGGCAATCCCGCTGGCCATGCAGGGTCATGACATCGTGGGCCTGGCCCATACCGGCACCGGCAAGACCGCGGCCTTTGTGCTGCCGATCCTCCACCGTCTGATGCAGGGCGGGCGCAGGCGCGTCCGGGCTCTGGTCATTGCCCCCACCCGGGAACTGGCCGAGCAGATCCACGAGGAAATCGGCAAATTGGGACGCCGGACCGGACTCAAGAGCGTGACCGTTTATGGAGGCGTGGGGTTCAATCCCCAGGTGGACAGGCTGAAACGCGGCGCCGAGATTGTCGTGGCCTGTCCCGGCCGCCTGCTCGACCACCTCAACCAGGGTACCATTGACTTGTCGTCCCTGGAAGTACTCGTTCTGGACGAATCCGACCGGATGTTCGATATGGGCTTCCTGCCCGATATCAAAAGGATCATCAGGCACACCCCGGCACAACGACAGACGCTGTTGTTTTCGGCAACCATGCCTGATGACATTCTTCGTCTGACCTACGAAGTGCTGCAAGCGCCCATCAAGGTTCAGGTGAATGCCACCAAACCGGCAGGCACTGTTTCTCACCTGCTCTATCCGGTGGATCAGCACCTCAAGACCCCGCTGCTCCTCGAACTGTTGCGCCATACTGATACTGAGTCGGTGCTGATCTTTACGCGGACCAAACTGCGGGCCAAGCGTCTGGGAGAACATTTGGCAAAGGCCGGCTACCAGGCCGCGTCCTTGCAGGGAAACCTCTCGCAGTCGCGGCGCCAGGCCGTGATGAACGGCTTCCGCAACGGCACCTTCCAGATCCTGGTGGCGACCGACGTGGCCGCACGGGGAATCGATGTCAGCCAAATTTCCCACGTCATCAACTACGACATGCCGGACACTGCCGATGCTTATACCCACAGGATCGGACGGACCGGCCGCCACGATAAGACCGGCGATGCCTTCACGTTTATTACTTCTGAGGATGAGGCCATGGTGCGCAGCATCGAGCGCGTCCTCCAGGCCAGGATAAAGCGCTGCACCTTGAGCGGTTTTGATTATAAAAAGGCGGCCTCGCCGCGCCAAGCCGGGTTCACTCCTCCGGCCCGCAAGCCGGAACGCCGCCGTACCCGGAAAACAACCGCGCCAGGCAAAGCGTACCAGGACGGTCCACAGGTTGCTGGACAAAGATAAGACTGCATCAGGCAGCCCGGAGCAGCCTCTGAAACCGGGTCGCAGTCAAACGGTGGCGCAGGCTAATAAAGCCTGCGGCTACTGAACATTGCCGGTGGAGTGCAACGCAGAAGCCCTTAACCGGCTCCAGGGCGGCGTTTTTCCCCCGGCCACACCGTTCCTAGTCTGTGAGAATGGGGTCTTTAACCAGATTTTGTGGTATCATGATCAGCGGGAGGGTGTGGCTTTCCAAAAAGGGAGGGGTGCAGTTCGACCGGCGGTGCCAATCGACGAGCGAAAGAGTCCCTGCCTTGGTACAGGATTTCAAAAGTATGGACACGTATTTTCCCCTCCTCACCCCAGCCTTCTCTCCCCGCCGGGAGACGGGGGAATATCAGCGCTATTCTTCTCTATTCCCTCTCCCCCAGGGGGAAAGAGGGCGAGGGGGAACTTTCTTTTCAGGCGATATGTTACCGAATATTTGAGCTACTGTACTTCGCTGCCACAGAATACCGATTATTGAGGAATATGTCTGCTATGCGCGCCTTGCTGATATGTCCCGAATTTCCCCTTTCCTTCTGGAGCTTCCAAAAATCTTCCCGGCTCCGGGGGAATAAGACGGTTAATCCACCGTTAGGCCTGATTACCGTGGCGGCCTTGCTGCCCCCGGAATGGGAACTGCGTCTGGTGGATCAGAACACCAGCAGTCTGACCGAAAAAGATTGGCAGTGGGCCGATCTGGTCCTGATCTCGGCCATGTATATTCAACGGGACGGCCTGCTGGCCCTGGTTCAGGAAGCCAAGCGCCGGGGAAAAACCGTTGTGGCCGGGGGTCCCTACCCCACTTCCCTCCCTGAAGCCGTTGTCGAGGCCGGCTGCGATTTTGTGGTGCGGGGCGAGGGCGAAAATACCGTGCCTTTGCTGCTGGAGGCGCTGCGTCACGGCAAGACCGGGATCATCGAAAGCCGCGCAGAAAAACCCGACCTGACGCTTTCGCCGATCCCCAGGTTTGATCTGTTGCGGCTCCAGGATTACTCCGCCTTTACGATCCAGACCTCCCGGGGATGCCCGTTTGACTGCGAGTTTTGCGATGTGGTGAATCTTTTCGGACGCAGACCCCGGTACAAAACCCCCCAGCAGGTCATTGCCGAACTGGAGGCCCTTTACCGGCTCGGGGCCAGGGGCACAGTGTTTATTTGCGATGACAACTTCATCGGCAGTAAAAAGCATGCCCAGGCTCTTCTACAGGAACTCAACCCCTGGTTGAGGAGCCGGGGGGAACCCTTTAGATTCCTGACCCAGGCCTCGGTGAATCTGGGGCAGGATCTGGAGATGATCGGCCTCATGACCGCGGCCAACTTTGATAAAGTTTTTATCGGCATCGAGTCCCCGGATGAAAATGTCCTGCAAATCAGCCACAAATTTCACAACATCAAGAATCCCCTCATCGAATCGCTCCGGAACATCCAGCAGCATGGGCTGGGGGTCATCGGCAGTTTCATTATCGGCCTGGACGGGGAAAAGAAAGGGGCGGGGGAGCGCATCTGCGCCTTCATGCAACAGACTGCCATACCGGTGGCCATGCTCGGTATCCTGCAGGCCGCACCACATACCAAGCTGTGGCATCGGCTGGAAAAAGAAGGACGGCTGCGCCGGGACATGGGGGATGACCTGGGAACCTTCTCAGCCATGAACCTGGAACCGGACCGGCCCGAAGCCGATATCATGCAGGAATACGTCGATGCCTGGGATTATCTGTACGAACCCTCCCGTTATCTGGCGAGGGCTTACCGCTGCTACCTGGCCATGCGGCCGGCTCCCCGACCTCGGGCGGCCGGGAACCTCCCGCCACACCGCGGCGTCTTCGGCCGGGGTCTGACCTGGGGCAGAATATTCACCGAACTCAAGGCGTTTTTCCAAATCATCCGGTGGCAAGGGGTGCGGACCCCCTACCGGCGTCAGTTTTGGACCCAGATGATCGGCATGTGGCGGCACAACCCCACCAGATTCGTAGAGTACATCGCCACCTGCGCCCTGGGGGAGGACCTCTTCGACATGCGGCGGGTGGTGCGGGAAAAGGCCATGGCCATCATTAAAGAGCGCCAGATAGGCGTCGCACCGGGGCGCGCCCTGCCCGGCGTGGTGCCCGGCTGCGAATATGGGGAGGCCGCCCAGGCCCCCCCCACTCCCGGTGCCGGCCAGGATTAGCAGGCTGTTGAAAAACCACCAAACGAGGCAAGCCGTCATGCCGAGCGAAGCGAAGTATCTTGTATTTTCAAGAGGTTGAGATACGTTACGGCGTTCCGGATGACAAGGGAAAGGCTTGTTCCCTGAGCCTTGAGTCAGGGGAGCGAGGCCTGGCCTGGGGGCGTGGGGCTTGTACCCCCTGCTAATCCTGGTCATTCTCCCTGGGGTGGAAATAAGATTTCTTGGTGAATTCTTTTACCAGTTTGTTTTCCAGTTTTGCCAGCCTGTCCTGCGCTGCTTCGATTTTTTTCATCACCTCCGAGAGTTCAATGAGTTTGGCGCTCAACTCTTTCAGTTTGGCTTTCGCGTCCAGGAGGTCCTCTTTCGCTTGGGCTAATTCGTTTTTGGTTTCATCTTCGTTCATTTCGGCTCTCCCTTGATAAGGCGCTTCAGGCGGCATGGTTCGGTGGGCAGATCATCTCTAGCCCGGAAGTGCGTCCGTTTCATTATATCTTATATTTTTTCACCTAACATTTTTGGCTGGCTTCCCGATAAATCGACGTTATTTTTTCTTCGGCTCACGAAGGTACCGCAAGAAATTGCGGGCAAATATGTTAATTGACTTGACAGTAATTAATTGTCCTGGTAAACTTACCTATAAGTTTAGCATGTCAGACTGAAAACAGGGCCACAAGTCCTGGATAAAAATCGGACGGGGATGCTATTTCCGACCGATTTTTTTTTCCCTGACTGCTGTGCGCCCTGCTTTTTTGGCGGGTATATCTTTGCAGTAGAGGTAGGAGATTTCATCATGAAGGAAACTGGTACAGTAAAATGGTTCAATGACTCAAAGGGCTATGGATTTATCAGCCGGCAGACCGGCCCGGATGTCTTTGTGCATCACAGCGCCATCCAGGGCGAGGGCTTCAAGTCCTTGTCCGAAGAGCAGGCGGTGGAATTTGAAGTGACCCAGGGCGCTAAGGGGCCCCAGGCTCAAAACGTGGTAAAGCTTTAGGCCCCCTGGCCTGATAACGCGGCAACTGCCGGCGGCCGCAAGACCGTCGGCAGTTCACAACCCTGATGCTTTACGAGGTGGAATTTGGCTCGAAACCGTTACGGTTGGCAAAAGCGTGCCAAAGAGATAGCCCGCCAAGAAAAGAAAAACGACAAGCTGAAACGTCGCCAGGGCAAAACCACTGCCTCTCCGGCGGCGGAAGTGCCGGTGGTGGAGGAGGAAGGTAGTCAAGGCCTGAACGGCATAGACCTGCCGGCAGAAAGATTGGGCTGGTAGATCTCGGCAAGGCCAACCAGGAGAAGATATGAGTATGAAATTGTTTGTCGGCAATCTGCCTCACGAGATGACCGAAGGTCAGCTCAACCACCTGTTCTCCGAAGCCGGAGCAGTGGCCTCGGCTAAAATCATCACCGATCGGCACACAGGTCAGCCCCGGGGTTTCGGTTTTGTCGAGATGGAAACCAAGCTGGAAGGCCAGAAGGCCATTTCCATGCTCAACGGGCGAAGCGTGGAGGGGCGCCCCTTGGCCGTCAATGAAGCCAGGCCACAACAAAGGGGTGGATTTGGTGGCGGCCGCCGCAGCGGGTACCGGTAGAACCGGGGGACAGGCAGACGGAGGCTCAAGCTCGTTTCTGTCGGTCCTTGGACTTTCAGGTATGCAAAAGGCGGCTTACAGGCCGCCTTTCTTGCTTAACCGGCTCAGGAGGCCGATTCGACCGCGGACTCCGGGCCCGGCCCGGCGGCGTGCGGGAAGGATGATTGAGGTGGACTTCAGCCCGGCAAGGAGAAAATGATGATGATAATATTATCCGTTCTCAACCTGCCCCACCACATGACCGGAGAACAATTGCAAACTCTTTTTTCTGAGGCCGGTTTGGTGGCCTCAGCCAAAATCACCACATACCTGCATAACGGGGAGTCTCGCGGGTTCGGCTTTGTGGCCATGGAAACCCATGCAGAGGGCCAAAAGGCCATTGCCATGTTTAACGGCCGGCTGGTGGACGGACTGCACCTGACAGTGCGAGAAGACAGGCCGCAATCAAGATGCTCCCCTACCCGCCGCGCCCGCAACTGCCGAGAATAACCAGCATCGAAGGGCTCCTCCGAAGAGTGCAGGTGGGAGGTCCGTGCCTGGCTGCCCGGAAAATAATGGACTGTTCACCGATAATCAGCTCGGAACCAGGGCAAAAAGAGGGTATGTTTCTTTCTTTGGAGCAGCGTACACCATGCAGCCGCAGACTTACAGCCTGCCCGGGCCCAAACCGGAAAGCCTGTGCCGCCGGCAGTTTGTCTGCCAGGCAAAAAGTCCCCGTCTCCGAATAACCTTGGCAAAAGTCAGGGAAAAGTGCTCGAAGGGAAGTCCGTGGTGCAAGCAAGAGCGTATGACTGGTCTCATTTCATAATCCAGAAAGCTCCGGCTGGGGTGATCACCATGGATGGCCAGGGGCGCATCACCACGTGTAACCCTGCCGCCGAAGAGATTACAGGATACAGCGAGGAGCAGATTTTAGGCAGGTTGGCTCAGGATGTTATGCACTGCAGGGAGGACGAAGGTTGTCCCGTTATCCTGGCGATGCGGGGGCAGGATATAGAAAGCCAGGAAACAGTGTTGCTGAACGGTTCCGGCCAGGAAGTGCCGGTCATGCTCAGGGCCTTCGCCCTGAAGGATGCTCGCGGAGTGAAATTGGGCGGGGTGATCATCTTTCAGGATCTCACTTCTGTGAAACACCTGGAAAAGGAACGGCGGCATTTGGTGAATATGTTCGCCCACGATCTGAAGACTCCCGTGGTGGGCATGGCGGGCTTGATCCGGCGGTTGCTTCAGGGCAAATCGGGACCCCTGTCTGCAGAGCAGATATCATCGCTGCAGGTCGTTGACCATTCCCTGAAAAGCCTGGAAAACCTCATCACTACTTTTTTGGAATACGCCCGCTTAGACTTACATTTATTTACACCGTTACCCAGCGCTATTCAGGTAGAGGAGGAATGTCAGGAAATTATTAGGTCGTTGCTCCCCGTGGGGGAGGCCAGGGGCGTGGCATTAACCACCGAGTTTCCCCCGGAAATTCTCGTGGTGCAGGCTGATCCCCTCCTGTTTCGGCGGGCTTTGGAGAATTTGCTGGGAAACGCCATCAAATATGCCCCGCCGCAAACCTCAGTGCTTCTCCAGGTCCAGATAAGTGATAAGGAGGTGCGGTTTGCCGTCAAGGACCAGGGACCCGGTATATCCCAGGAAGACGTGCCCCATATCTTCGAGATTTTTTACCGGGGCAAGGGTGCCGGAAAAGAGCAAGGGTTCGGGCTGGGGCTGGCCACAGTCAAGCGTATCATCGACGCCCATGGCGGTCGTATCTGGGTAGATAGCACGCCGAAAGGCACCACCTTCTTTTTCACTTTGCCTCTGGAACCGGAGGAAACTTCCCAGCCGCTATGATAAGGGGATGGGAAGGTTGCGGACCCCGCCACAGGGAGATAACCCATGAAGCAGAAAGACATTAAAGTGATCTTTTCGGAATTTGATGGTTATTGCGAGACCTTGGACAGGAACGGCTGTATCAGCTATCCGGTCATCATTACCTGGACCCGGGAAGGGCGCCATTACGGGAAACCGGTGGTGGTAATTTTTGGGGAGCCCCGGGCGGCCGACGACCTGCCTCCTGGGGAATTACAGGTCCCTTTGGCAATTTTGGACGAAGTGAGGCAAGCCGGATATCATGCGACACCTGTCACTTCCACGGAAATCAAAGATTATTGGCAGAAGGCCCGGCGGTTGAGCGTTAAGAACCACTGGCACCCGGAGGCCAGGCTGGTACAATATTAAGGTTTCCTGTCGTCGAGGAATACCAAGTTTGCAGGGCGGCTTGAAAACCTGCCTTTAGGCACAATATCAACACCATATGAGGCTCTTGTAAAATTACTTGCTGCGTCGCACATGGTCATGCTGAGCGAAGCGAAGAATCTCGTATTTTCAGGATGTTGTTATCCTGCAATGGTTCAGGATGACAGCATACCCATGTGTGCCAGAGGCTCTTATCTGCTCCCTGTGGTTCATTTCAGAGCGGATTTGGTATAAATCCTCAACTTATACAGGGAAAAAACCGATATCAACCATGAGGGGGCTGAGTTCAGAAAACCAGCTTCTTGGCACCCAGGCGCCAGATTCCCTGACCATGAACCCCTGGAGCCAATTTTTTTGACGGAGAACCAAAAAAGAGTAACGGGGAGGATGATATGGGTTTTATTGACCTTATGAAAAAGTTGGGGATCCTCAGATGCGAGGCCAAAGCCGCCACCTACACCAATGCCAAGGAACGGCCCAAGGAATTCAGTGAGGATATCGATATCGAGCGCGATCTGAAGTCCATGGAAAATTTCAACTCGTCGACGGATGACTAAGGGTTAGCGCAGAGGACGAACCTTTTTAGACACCGCGGCAGCGGGGCTTGCCGCCGGTTCAATCTTCGAGGGGGGGGCTGACCACCATTACCGGCAAATCCGCGACTTCCAGGACCCGTTCGGTGACGGAGCCTAACATGGAGCGGCGGTGGCCTCTGCCGCCGACTTTGCCCATCACGATCACATCCACCTGCCTTTCAGCGGCCGTCTGGAGGATAACCTCTTCGGGGAGGCCCTGGCGAAGGTGCATTTGGGCAGGCACCCCCTGATCCCGGGACTCTTTGGCAAAGGCAGCCAGCATGGCTTTCCCCGTTTTTTCCAGATCCGGCAGCAGGCAGGGACGGTCCTGGCCGGAAAGATGGACCAGTTCCTGAACGGTCGAGGCATCCACCACATATAACAGAATAAGTTCGGCCCCCAGGAGACGGGCCAGTTCCACAGCCAGACGGTGGGCCGCGCGGGAAGCCTTGGAGCCATCAACAGGAACCAGGATTTTTTGAAAGGAAGAGGTCATCAGCTTCCTCCGCTGCGGCGGCTTTTGAGCCGCTTGAGATGGAAGAGGGCCTCCCGTTCCCGTTCTTCCAGGGAACCCTCCAGGTAGTGCAGGGTTTCCCGGAAGGTGGGGAGAATTTCATAAGACAAGGCGTTGGTGCGGCGCATGGTGCGATTCAGTTCCTGAGCCAGTTTCCACAACACTGCCTCTCCTTCCGCCAAATCAGCGATCTTGCTTAAGGCCTCGTTCATAAGGCCGGGTACGATATCCAGGGCGGCCAGGCTATCCTGCATACTGGCCTGGGGGCGGTTAGCGTACGGGTGATAGCGCAGGACGGGCATGGGCATGCCCAGGAAGGTGCGCTCCTTCACGGAAACCGCGGCCTCGGAAGTGACGGCGGGCGCCAGACGGGCTACCTGAGCGGTCCCCAGGGTGAGCAGGCCTTCCTTGACGGCCTGATATGCCTGGGCCAATGACTGCTCCATCTCCCGGCGACGGCGACGAGCCTGGGACTGGAGGCGCAACAGCTCCCCCACCAGCAGGTCGCGTTTTTCCTCCAGAAAGGTTAAGGCCTCAGCCGCCCGGGAGTATTCCTCCCGGAGCTTCAGGACATTGCCCTTGGTGGCCGGCAGGGGCAGGCGTTTCATGGGGCGGCGCCTCTTTCCCGGCAGGCGGTTGCTCTAATTTTCAGCACTGGCCGGCTCGGTTCCGGAAACAGCAGCATAGGTTTCCAATTCTTCCCTGGACAGCCTGGTCAACTCCTCCTGGGGCACTTGCCGGAGGATCTCCCAAGCCAGGTCAAGGGTGGCGAAGACCTCCCGATTTTCATTCTTTCCCTGATTGACGAATTTTTCCTCAAAGGTGCGCCCGAACTGGAGAATCACGCGGTCCGTCCGGGAGAGGCCCTCTTCCCCCACGATGGCGGCCAGGGATTTGAGCCGTTGCACCTTGGCGTACGTGGCATAAAGCTGATTGGCTACGTTCTGGTGGTCCGCCCGGGTGCGGCCTTTGCCGATGCCGTCGCTCATCAGCCGGGACAGGGACGGCAGCACGTTGATGGGGGGATAGATCCCCCGTTGCTGGAGATCGCGCTCCAGGACGATCTGGCCCTCAGTGATGTAACCTGTGAGGTCTGGAATGGGATGGGTAATGTCGTCATTGGGCATGGTGAGGATGGGAATCTGGGTAATGGACCCCTGGCAGCCGCTGATTTTTCCGGCCCGCTCATAGATGGACGCCAAATCGCTGTACAGATAGCCTGGATAGCCTTTGCGGCTGGGCACCTCCCCTTTGGAGGTGGCCACTTCCCGCAAGGTTTCGCAATAGTTGGTCATGTCCGTAAGGATCACCAGGACGTGGCGGCCCTGGTCAAAGGCCAGAAATTCGGCCACGGTCAGGGCCAGACGGGGAGTAACCAGGCGTTCAATGGCAGGGTCGTCCGCCAGGTTGAGGAACATGGCCACGTTGTTCAGGGCGCCGCTTTCTTCAAAGGCCTGCCGGAAAAGATTGGCCACATCGTGCTGCACCCCCATGGCGGCAAAAACGATGGCGAACTGCTCGGTTTCGGTAAGCAGCCGGGCCTGGCGGACGACCTGAGCCGCCAACTCATTGTGGGGCAAACCGCTGAGGGAAAAAATGGGCAATTTCTGCCCCCGGACCAGGGTATTCATCCCGTCGATCGCCGAAATGCCGGTCTGGATGATTTCCTGGGGGTAGGTGCGGGCGGTGGGATTGATGGGCAAGCCGTTGATGTCCCGGTCCTCCTGCCCCAGGGGACGAGGCCCGCCATCCAGAGGGTCGCCCAGGCCGTTGAAAACGCGCCCCAGCCAGTCCTCAGATACAGGCACTGTCAGGGGAGAGCCGCGAAACCGGACTTTGACGTTATCCAAACCCAGGCCCGCGGTAGAACCGAAGAGTTCCAGCACCGCTTCCTCCCGGCTTACCGCCAGCACCCGTCCCCGCACCATGGCGCCGTCCGCCGTGATTACCTCCACCGCTTCCTGGTAACCCACCCCCTGGACTCCCCCTACCACCAGCAGGGGCCCGGTAATGGCTTTTATTCCCAGATATTCACGGCTGGCCGCCAGACTCGTGGTCGCTGACATAACGTGCCCTGAGGGCGGCAAAGCCCTCGGTCAATTTGCTTTCCATGAGGTTCAGGGGTTCCTCAGACTCCTCCGGCCACTGGGACTTGAGGCGCATAAGTTCAGTTATTTCAGGTAGTTCTCTGATAAGATAGAGTGGCATCCCCTGGGCCAAAAGCTCCTGCGCCTGGCGATAGGCCTGCAAAATGAGACGCAGAAGTCCCATCTGCCTGTCCGGGGGACAGAACATGTCCACCGGGTCATAGGCGCTTTGCTGCAGGAAGCCGTCCCGGAGCCAGCGGGCTCCCTCCAGCACCAGGCGCTGGGAATCCGGCAAAGCCTCCTCCCCCAGAAGCCGGGCCAAACGCTGCAATTGCTGGTCCTCCTGGAGCAGGGCCAGGGCGGTCTCCCGCAGCCGACGCCACTCCGGCTCCACGTGTTGTCTCCACCAGGGCTCCACGGCTTCGGCGTATTCGCTGTAGCTCTCGGCAGTATTGATGGCCGGGAAATATCGGGCTGCGGCCAGCTCCTTGTCGAGTCCCCAGAAGCAGCGGACGAACCGCTTGGTGTGCTGGGTCACCGGTTCAGAGAAATCTCCTCCGGGAGGGGAGACGGCCCCGATGACGGAAACGGAGCCGTTTTGCCCTCCCAGGGTGATTACCGCTCCGGCCCGTTCATAGAATTCCGCCAGACGGGTGGCGAGATACGCCGGAAAGCCTTCCTCCGCCGGCATTTCCTCCAAGCGTCCGGAAATCTCCCGGAGGGCCTCGGCCCAGCGGGAGGTGGAATCGGCCATCAGAGCTACATCGTAGCCCATGTCCCGGTAGGCTTCCGCCAGGGTGATGCCGGTATAAATACTGGCCTCCCGGGCGGCCACCGGCATGTTGGAGGTATTGGCGATCAGGATGGTGCGCTCCAACAGGGCATGGCCGGTGCGGGGGTCCGTGAGGGCAGGCAACTCGTTCAAGATGCCCGTCATTTCATTGCCCCGCTCGCCGCAACCCACATAGACGATGATATCCGCCGCACACCACTTGGACAACTGGTGTTGGGTAATCGTCTTGCCGGTGCCGAAGCCTCCGGGAATGGCGGCGGTGCCTCCTTTGGCCAGGGGAAACAGCACATCCATCACCCGCTGCCCGGTGATGAGGGGCTCGCCGGGCATCAGGCGCGTCCGGTAAGGCCGGGGCCGGCGCACCGGCCAGTAGTGCCGGAGGTAGAGCGGGATTTCCGTGCCGCACTCGTCCTGTACCGCGGCAACGCGATCCCGCAACGTATAATTTCCCGGCGAAGCCAGATACGTAAGGGTTCCCTGGACTCCGGGGGGGACCAGCAGGCGGTGTTCAATGGCGATGGTTTCCGGCACCGTTCCCAGGAGATCGCCCCCCGTGACCCGGGCTCCGGCAACGGCTTTGGGGGTAAAGGGCCAGAGCCGGTCTTGGTCGAGGGGGGCGGCCTGAAGCCCGCGGCGGAGAAAGGCGCCCTGGGCTTGCTGGAGGGCGGTGAGGGGCCGCTGGATGCCGTCAAAAATATGACCCAGAAGGCCGGGGCCGATCTCCACGGACAAGGGTGCGCCCTGTCCCCGGCATTCATCCCCCGGGCGGACGCCGGTGGTGTCCTCAAAGACCTGAATGACCGCCTCGTCCCCCGCCAGTTGAATGACCTCCCCCAGCAGGCGCCAAGGGCCGATTTCCACCACTTCATACATGGACAGACGCCGGACGCCGGCTGCCCTGAGGACCGCCCCGCTGACCCAGGCCACCTCACCGGTTCGATCCGTCATGACATTAACTTTCCCACAATATCCGGGCCAGTTGGGTCCGCAGAGCCTCTTCCCGGCGGGCCGCCAGGCCCTGAAAGGTCTGATCCAGGCGCATCCGTTGGTCCGCGGTCAGCACTACGAACCCTCCGGGCGGCATCCCGGGGTCGCTGTCCAGTTCCAGTTCAGCCCCGGTTTCCTGACGCACCTGCTCCAGCAGTTGGGCATGAAGCCAGCGGACTTCCTCGGGGTGAACTTTTACCTGAAAGCGGCTGCCTCCCAGGAAGTTCACGGCTTCCACCAGCTTGCGGTGCAGCCAGAGGGGATAATCCGGCGTTTCCCGGAAGGCCAGCAGCCGCGCCTGGGCTTCCTGCCGCACCTCGGTCAAGATGGCCTCCTTGGCGTGGGCCAAGCGGCGTTTGCTTTCCAGGTGAGCCCGGTCAATAATGGCCCGGGCCTCCACCCGGCCCTCAGCCTGCAAGGTCCCCTGGGCCCGCTGGAGAGCGGCTTGACGTTCTTTTTGGGCTTGGGCCACCAGGGCATCATGGCGCTCCCGGGCCTGGCGCAGCAGGCGTTCCGCCTCCGCGCGCCCCTGGTCCAGAATCGCCTGACAGAACAACTCCACCCGATCAAATAAGGCCATCAAGCGCTCCTAACCGGCCAGTCCCAACCATTTCTGCACCTGCTCCCAGGGGCTGAGGCGGGAGGGCAGCGGGCCGCTGAACTCCGGAATTTCCAGGATGATGGGCGGGTAGTCCTGCTGGCGAAGCCGGGTGATCTCCTCGGCCGTCTCCCGGGCCAGCCGTTCGGTGATCAGGATGATTCCCACTTTGGGGTCCGCGCCGAGCCGTTGCAGGAGGTGCCGGGTTTCCCGGGAATCACCGGGAGTTTCACCCGGGATGCCCGCCAAGGCAAAGGATAACCGGGTCAGGTCATCGCCCAGGCAGAAAAAGCCCAATTTATCCCAGGTTCCTGGTTTCATATCTTGCCCAGGATCATGATGGCGATGATCAGACTGTAAATGGCCAACCCTTCCGCCAGCCCAAGGAAGATAAGGGCCCTGCCGGCCAATTCCGGCTTTTCGCTTAGCGCCCCCAGCGCCGCGGCGCCGACCACCGCCACGGCAATGGCGGCCGCCACCGTGCCGATGCCGGCCACTAATGCGGCGGCCAGGAAACCCCATTTCACGATGATGGGGTCGGAGTAGGTGGCGGTTTGGGCCCAGGCCCGACCTGCCCCCTGCATCACCAGGGCCATGCTCAGGGATCCGGAGGTAACAACCGTCCAAAGCTTCTTGTTCACGATGCCCCCTTTGCTGCTCTGCAACCTGTGCCGGGGAAAGGGTCAGGTCAACAGGTTCCCCCCCTCCCTCCCTGACAATATTTCTCAGCTTATCTCCCGCCGTTCCAGGGGGACAAATGGCTGCCCGCCCCCGTGGAAAAATTTGCTGAAAAATTCGTAATACTCCAGTCGGATGGTCTGGATGGAAGCCACCAGCCCTTCCAGCACAATCATGACCGCGTTGCCCAGGATAATGGTCAGCCAGTAGAGCACCCCGCCGCCCCGCAGCCGGCTTAAGGTCTCTGCCAAAGAAAACACCGCCAGAAAGAGGCCGGCGTGGGCCAGGGCGAAGGCGGCGAGGCGCACGAAGGAAATGGTATTGGCCACATAGCGAACGGTGCCGTCCACCACCTCTATGGCCCCTTCAAGCACTCTGAGGCCGCGGCCCTCTTCGGCTACGGGCACCTCCGCGGCGGCAGGATGCCGCCATTTGGCCGCCACCAGCAGGACCACCAGGAGCAGGGTCATCCCTGCCACCAGAACCGCCACCCACCAGTCCAACTCCCAGGTGCCGGTAAGGAGGTAGCGCATACCTAAACCGGCGGCGATCCAATAACACAGCGCCGTCAGGACCCCGGCCACCGGCAGCCGGCCTTCCGGACTCCTCAGGGCGTTGATGAAGCTGAGGAGCAGTCCCAGGCTGATCAAGCCAACTCCAAAAATTATGGCCACCTTCATGAAATAATAAATGTCCCGCATGGGGGCAAACCACAATATGGGCAACAGCCCTTCCACCCCGAACACCGTGCCGTACAGCAAACCGAACAGCGCCGAGGAAACCCCGCACTCCATGAGGATGATACCATAGTCGGTATAGCGGAAAAAACGCCGGAAAATCAGGTACCCCAGGCCGAAAAGCACTGCTCCCTGACCCACGTCCCCAAACATCATGCCGAACATGAGCAAAAAACTGAGGGCCAAAAAAACGGTGGGGTCCACCTCCTGGTAGCTCGGCACGCCGTACGTGGTGGTCAGGCGTTCAAAGGGGCGCAGCAGAAAAGGATTATTAAACAGAATGGGGATCTTGAGGATGCCCTGGCGCACCCCCGGCACGGTTTCCGGGCTCATGACTTCCAGCGCCGCCTCCCCACCTAGTTCCTCCTGGAGCGCGGTTTTGAGTTTTTCCAGGGACGTTACCGGAATCCACCCGCTGATCAGGTAAGAGGTGTTGACTTTGCCGAAGAGGGTGCGGGCCCGAAGCACGGTGCGATTGAGATCCAGGCGGTGGCGCAGCCAGGACAGCCGGTCCCCCAGGGCCGCCCGCAGGTTCTGCCGACTCTCTTGCAGATGCCGCTGCTCCCGGCGCAGGTCCTCCAGTTGTCTGGCGGTGGCGTCCAGCAACTCGTCAATACTGCCGCCGGTTTCCGCCGGAAGAGCCAGGGGTTCAAAAAAGGCGCTGGCCAGAGCCCGCTGCACCACCTCCCGGTCACTGGCCAAAAAACACGCCAGAATGACGCTGCGGTCCTCCCGGCTGGACACCGGAATCAGCACATGATGCCGGGTTTCCAGAGAAGCCGTCAGTTTTTCCAGGTGCGCGGCGGGCAGCTTTCCTGGCACCACCACGGCAAAGCGCAGGCTGGCCAGTTCCTCCAGCCGCAGGCCCGACGGTTGCAGTTCTTGCAAATTTTCATAGTGGCGTTCCAGCTCCGCCAGGCGCTCCCGATTGCGGTGAAGTTGTTCCTGCCAGCCCCGCACCTCCTTGCTGATCTGCTCCAGTTCCTCGGCCAGGCGGAAGATATCTTTTTCGGGATTCAGGTCGGCGGGGATTTCCAACACCCGGGGCAGGATCTCCAGGTCCCCGCAGAGCTGAGCCGCTTCTTCGCTCAGACGCTGATAACGCTCCATGAGGCCCTGATCCGGAAGCCCCAGATACCCAAGTTTTCCCAGAGGCGTTTCCACCAGGTTGATGAGATGCATGAGGCGCAGCCTGGCAAGGATGGCAGTGGCCTGAGATACCTTGTCCTCCTTGACCTGAATGTTCACCAGGGCCACCGGCACCGGTTTAAACATAGGCGCCTCCCGCCGTCAAAAAGCGCAGCCGGATAGACAGCCGCTCCGGCGTCTCCTGGAGTTCCTTGCCGGTGAACAGGGCCAGGATATTCTGCACTTCCATTTCTTTGAGCCACAGATAGCTCATGGGCAGGCCGATCTGAAAGGGCGGCTGACGCAGGACCCGGGCCAGGACGCTCAGCCACCATTGCCACAGCCGGCCTTCCAGGTGGGCGGGGCTGAGACCCCGGAGCAGGTCGCCATAAGGCCGGCGGGGCCAACGAGAAGCCAGTTCCTCAATACTCCCGGCAAAGGCCAGGGCCCGCCTGAAGGCCGGTTGTCGGCAGAGCCCCCCGTCCAGGAGGTAATGATAGATCTCCTCCCCCGGCAAATGATAAATCTCCCGGAAACGGCAGGACCACAGAAGGTTCAGGACGTCAGCATACTGGTCCAAAAGCCGGCCGGCCACCTTACGGTCTCCCCGACCCAGCAGCCGCAGATTCCGGCGCCACCAGGCAAAAACCCAGAGGTCCAGAGACATCTCCAGGGGGAAGAGGCGATGTTCCTGCACATATCGAGGCAGCGCGCGACTCAGAGGCTCCCTCCAGGGGCTGGGGGACAGATGGCGCACCAGCGCGGGAATATCGGGAAGCTCCAGGAGTTGCCGGAAATCAAGGGCCGAAAGGCTCGACAGGGAAAAGAGCCAGGTCTGGGAGGCTTCCGGCGGCCAGCCCTGATGGAGGGCCCGCAGGACCATTTTCAGGTTCTGGGCTTCCAGGCGGCGAGCCAACAGGGTGATAAAGCTCCGCTCCCGCCGCAGCAAACCCCGGTTCACCTTCTGGACAGCGGCAACCAATTCTCCATACAGCTTTTGGGATAAAAGCACTTCCCGGTGAGGGCTCCCCCAATCCCAGCCTGAGAGGGCGGGGGCGTACGCGGTGGTTTGGAGATAGGTGAGAAATTGCCGGGAATCAGAAGCAACCAGGAGAAAATGGTAATCCTCCGGCGTCAGCAGTCGGCTTTTCAGGGCCATTACCCTGGCCCCGCCATAGGCATAGCGCCAGACCTGTCCCCAGATCATGTGAGCACTTCCCGGCACAGCCAGGCCAGGGCCTCTTCCCGGCGAGACGCAGCTTTATCCTGCAAGTTCTCCAGGTAATGCTGGGTGGCGGCAAGAACCTCCTGGGCCTGGGCTTCGGCTTGGGCCACAATGGTGGCCCGTATTTTTTGCTCCTGGGCGGCCAACTCCAAAGCCAGGTCGGCTTGGATGGCCCTGACCTGTTCGGCCGCCTGATCCGCCAAAATCCGGGCCTCTTCCTGAGCCTGCTGGACTGCTGCCCTTGCCTCGGCGTCGGTCTGGATTATTTTTGCCAACTCAGGCAACATGACGCACCTCAGAGATCAGGCCATCCACAACCCGTGGTCCTGGCTGGACCGGGGCCTCCTCCCCAAAGCTCAAAACTCACCCGGATTTCAACATATCATGTCACCTGGAATTCCGGTAGAGGAAGCCGAAAGAACCCGTATCCTGCCCTCCTTGGCATTCTTGCAAATTAGTATAATCATCAAAGTTGTTTTATCAACCGTATATTCGATTATTAAAGTACATAATTTCTCGGGCGTTTCTCTCCAGGTGGCATCAGTCATATTGTTCGCGTATCTGCAGTCGGCAGAATCACCGCAAAGGCGCAGAGATTAAATGGTGTTCAGTTCCTGCGGCCGCTGGGTATAATTTACCACCCACGGCCTGGCCGCACCTCCCTCTTATGGGCCGAGGGTCGCTCCGTGAGTCCCTTATAGTGTGATATAATTACAGTTATCAAGAGGGCCTCTGGCAAAATTCATTCCGAGGCTTGGAAATTTTTGGCAAGCCAACCAGACTCCTGGTGGGCACAGGTTGAGGCCTGCGGCTACCTTGTGCCAGAGGCTCGGGATTCTCTCTGTCGATGAGGCGTCGATCTCATCTGGAAAGCGGCGCAGAGGGCCGATCATGCACACCGAGGGATACAGCAAGACCGCCATGGGTACGGCGTTTATGCGCGCCTACCACGCCACCCATGACTGCTGCCTGATCTTCAATGACTTCCTGGCGCCTGGCCTGATATCTGAAGAAGAGCGTCTTGCCGCGGAAGAACGCCATATTAAGGCCCTGCAAGTCTACGAACCGGCTCAGGCGGCCCTGTGTCGGGACCCGGCGCAGGCTTTGGCCTGCTGGATGCAAAATGCCGGGGCCCCCGCTATCGTCCTCGCCAGGGCGCGGTACAACGAAGACATCCTGGAGCAGGGAGTCAGGCAGGGGGTCAGGCAATATGTGATCCTCGGGGCCGGGATGGATACCTTTGCCTGGCGGCGCCCGGATTTATTGGCGCACCTTCAGGTATTGGAGATCGATTATCCCGCCACCCAGGCCCATAAGCGCCGCCGCTTTCAGAAAGCAGGGCTTCAGCCTCCGGCAGGTCTGCATTTCCTCCCCCTGGATTTTAATGAAGGGACCCTGGAGAGCGTGCTCAGGGGCTCTGCCTACGACCCGCAGGCGCCCACCATCTTCAGTTGGCTCGGGGTTACCTATTATCTCCCCTTACCTGCCATTCTGGCCACGTGGCGAGCCATCAGTCTGCTGGCGCCGCCGGGAAGCGCCATCATCTTTGATTATCTTGAGGCCGACGCCTTTATCCCTGGACGGGTTGCCAGAAGGGTGGAAGTCATGAAGGAGATTGTCCAGCGGATAGGCGAGCCTATGATCACCGGCTTTGCTCCCGCGGCCCTGGCCGCCGACCTGGCCGGCCAAGGCCTCCGTCTCCAGGAGAATCTGGGCCCCGCCGAAATCCAGGCCCGGTTTTTTCAGGGGCGCCCGGATAACTACCGTGCCTGCGAACAAGTCTATTTTGCCCTGGCGGTAGTCGGCTGAAGCTCAATCATTCCCGCCCCGCTGTCATGCGGGAGGCCACAGCAACAGGCCGGTGGGCTCGTCCATCTGGCGCGCCAGGGTAATTTCGGACACATGCTCCTGGATGGCAAACTCACAGGCAAAGACCAGGGTGCCAGTCGCCAGGTGACCGCCAAAGGCCCGGCCCTCGGAATCGCCCAGAGTAACGTGGGCGTGGACCATGGGCTGGCCGTCCTTCAGCGAAATATTGCCGACCAGGGCCAGGATTTCCAGATGGCGGTCAAAGTCCAGGAAGTAATATGTGCGTTCCTCCTGGTTATAGTAGCCGATGCGGGCCTGGCTGACCGCGCCGATGGCCGTTACCTCGCCCAGGGTGATATGGTGTTCCCGGGCGAGCTTCTCCAGGGCCGCCAACAAGTCGTCGCCCTTGGCCAGCCTCCCCATAATTCTGCGGCCGTTGGTCACGGTGATATGCATGGGGCTGCTCCTTGTAGCTTTTTCGTGAAAGCCGCGCCGGGGCACACCTGCGGGTGCGCCCGTGAATAGGGCGGACGCATGGGTCCGCCCCGAAAAATGTTCATACCGATTATGCCCTGTGCACTGCAAAAAGAATACTGCTTTTTACGAGGGGGAGGGCCAGGGAGTTTTACCCCCGCAACTTCCCGCTCCCCTCACCCGCTCCCCACCCCTTCGGGGGCCGGAACGACGGGACTCTTGTCCCGACTGCCCCCGGGCCAAGGTACTCTCAGGCTTACGGCAGCATGAAGCTGAGCCAGTAGGCCTGGAGCAGCGTAATCAGGGCAATGACCGCGCACATGCCGACGCTGTGGAAGAAAGTCCAGCGGAAGATAGCCCCTTCTTCGCCCACCAGACCGGTGGCCGCGGTGGCCACGGCGATGCTCTGGGGGGAGATCATCTTGCCGGTGACGCCGCCGCTGGAGTTGGCCGCCACCATGAGGTGGGGATCAACGCCGATTTGTTGCGCGGTGGTTTTCTGCAGCGAAGTGAACAAGGCGTTGGAGGAAGTATCCGAGCCGGTGAGGAAGACGCCCACCCACCCCAGGAAGGGCGAGAAGAACGGGAAGGCCGCCCCCGCCGCGGTAAAGGCCAGACCCAGGGTGGAGCTCATACCGGAGTAATTCATGATAAAGGCCAGCCCCAGGATCAAGGCAATGGTGAGGATGGGAAAGCGCAGCAAATAGATGGTGCGGCCCAGACAGCCAAAGGCCTTGCCGAAACCGTAATTGGGCATGATAAACACCGACAGGATGCCGGCGAGAAAAATGGCGGTGCCGGCCGCGCTGCCGATATTGACGTTATAAACCGCCGCGTAGGGCGTATCCTTGGCCACGATGGGCGCAGTCTTGATGACCAGGTTGTGGAGGGACGGCCAGGAAAAACTGGTGCCGAACGGCGCGAGAAAACCTTTCACCGATTCCAGCCCCCAGAGGAACACCATGACGGCCAGGATGACGTAAGGGGCCCAGGCCCTGATGACCTCGCCGGAGGAAAATTGGCAGGTAACCGGGCCGGCGGGCTTTTCATCAGCAAAATGAAAGACCCGCTTGGGCTTCCAGACATGGAGGAAAATCCCCAGGCCGATGATGGTGACGATGGCGGAAATGATGTCCGGGAGATACGGGCCGATAAAGTTGGAGACGAGAAACTGGGAAAGGGCAAAGCACAGGCCGGCTACGATGATGGCCGGTAAAACCTCCAGAGACCGCGACCAGCCGCACATGGTTACCGACAGCCACAGAGGCACAATCAGGGAGAGGAAGGGCAACTGGCGCCCGACGATCTGGCTGATGTGCATCATGTTAAGACCGGTGACGCCCGCGGCCACCACGATGGGAATACCGATGGCCCCGAAGGCTACGGGCGCGGTGTTGGCGATGAGGCAGACGCCCGCGGCGTAGCGGGCGTTGAAGCCCAGACCCACCAGCATGGCTGCGGTGATGGCCACCGGCGTGCCGAAACCGGCGGTGCCTTCGATGAACGACCCAAAGGCAAAGGCAATGAACAGGGCCTGGAGGCGGCGGTCATCGGTGACGCAGGCCAGAGAATTTTTGATAATTTCAAAATCGCCGCATTCCACCGTCATGTTGTAAACCCAGATGGCGGTGATCACGATCCAGACGATGGGAAAGATCCCGAAGGCCGCCCCATACAGCGTTGCCGAAATGGCGTAACCCACCGGCATCCCCCAGATAAAGATAGCCAGCAGGACTGCGGCCAGGGTGGCGAAGAACGCCGCATAATGCCCTTTGGAACGGCGGATACCCAGCATATACAGCAGGATGAACAGCGGGATGGCTGCCAGAATGGCGGATATCGCCAGGTTTCCTGTAGGGTTGTATTGTTGCAACCAGGTCATCAGCTTAACCCTCCATCAAAGATAAATAATAGTGCTCGAAAAGAACCTGCTGAAGGGAGACAACCCGGCCGCCTCCCTGGTATTGAATTTGGGGGGAGGGCCAGAAAGCGGAGGCTCCCTGCCCTTCCCCGCCAAACTTTTCTTTCATTCTTTCTGGGCCTCGGCCACGGCCTCGGCAATGTGCTTGACCTCGATTTTGCCGCCGCGCTTGTCCATGCCCCCCTTGAGCTGCAGCACGCAGCCGGGGCAGTCGGTGACCAGAAGATCGGCGCCGGTTTCCTCCACCGCGTCCAGTTTCTTTTTGAGCAACTCGGCGGAAATTTCCGGAAAATCCGTGGAATAGGTCCCGCCCATGCCGCAGCAGACGTCTTCGTCCCGGGCGGGCAGGTATTCCAGGCCCGCGATGGCCAGCAAATCCCGGGGCTCCTGCACCACTCCCAGGCCTCGGCAGAGGTGACAGGGGGAATGGTAGGCCACCTTTTTTTTGCCGCCCTGGTAGCGCTCGGGCTGCACCTTGAGGACCTTGGTCAAAAACGAGCTGAAATCGATGAGTTTGTCCACGAATTGCTCTACTTTGACAGCCGCGTGGTCCCCGGCCAGGAGCTTGGGGTAGGCCTCCTTGAGATGGGAACCGCAGGAGGCGCACAGGGTCACGATATAATCGTAGTTCGCCGGGTCCAGGGCCGCCAGGTTCTGGAGGGCCACTTCCCGGGCCACGTCCTTTTCCGCCATCATCTTGGCGGGCAACCCGCAGCAGGTCTGGCCCAGGGGATATTCCACCTGCACGCCCTGGCCTTTCAGGGCCTTCAAGAATGCCATGGCCTGCTCGGGATAGACAAAATCCACCAGGCAGCCGCCGAACAGGGCCACCCGGTACCGGGGGTGGTCAACTTGCTGGTAGAGTTTGGGCCACAGGTCCCGGAAGGGCCGGCGGGCGATGGCCGGCAGACTCCGAAACCCGTGTTCCTTGCCGAAAAAGAAGGGCAGGTGGCGGATAAAGGCCTGATCCCGGGTCAGGGGCTTTTGGGCCAGGGAGGCCCGGCGCAGGATGAAATGAAAAAGTTTGCGGTCTTTTAAGACCCGGCGCAGCAGCTTGTTTTTCAAGGGCAGTTTATCCTCGCCCTTTAACACCTCGCCGTAGGTTTCCTTGATGAGGTGAGGAAGATCGATGCCCGCCGGGCACACGGCCTTGCAGGCCTGGCAGTTGAGGCAGTTCTGCACGATGGCCCGGTCGTTCATGCGGCCGTGATAGAAATAGGTGAGGATGAGGCCGATGGCGCCGATATACACGTGGCCGTAATTGTGGCCCCCCACCAGGCTGTAGATGGGGCAGACATTGGCGCAGGAGCCGCAGCGGATGCAGCGCAGGGCTTCTTTAAACACCGGGTCCCGGGCCAGCGCCAGGCGGCCGTTGTCCAGAAAGACCACGTGCATCTCCTTTTTGCCGCCGGGAGCCGGACGGCACTCGTTGTGGCCGGTGATCCAGGAGACGTACGAGGTGATGACCTGGCCGGTGGCCCGGCGGGGCAAAACCTGGAGGATGCGGAGCGCGGTGTGCAGATCGGGCACCAGTTTGTCTATCCCCACCAGGGCCACATGAACCCGGGGCAGGGTGGTGGTCAGGCGGGCGTTGCCTTCGTTGCTGATGATGCCCAGGGTGCCGGTGTCGGCGATGGCGAAGTTGGCTCCGGAAATCCCCATGTCCGCTTCCAAAAAGGCCTTGCGCAATTCCTTCCGGGCCACCTTGACCAGATTGCCGATGTCGGCCTCCTGGGGCTGGCCGGTCACTTTGGTAAAAAGATCGGCCACTTCCTGCCGGGACAGGTGGATGGCGGGCATGACCATGTGGGACGGTCCTTCGTGACGCAGCTGAATGATCCATTCCCCCAAGTCCGTTTCCACCACTTCCAGGCCTTCGGCCTCCAGGTGATCGTTCAGGAAGGTCTCTTCCGCAGTCATGGACTTGGATTTGACAATCTTTTTGACCTGATTGTCTGTGGCGATGCCGGCGATGATCCGGTTGGCCTCGGTGGCGGTGGCGGCCAGGTGCACCGTCACCCCCGCGGCTTCGGCCCTGGCCTTGAAGGTCTGGTACAACTCTTCCAGGCGTGGCAGGGCTTCATCCTTGCCCCGGGCGATGTCCCGCCGCAGGCCCTCAAGGTCAACGCCCGCGAAGATGCGCCCCTGGGCCTCTTTATACGCCGTGGCGAAGGTCCCCATGGCGGAGCGTAAGAATGTATTTTTCAAAGCCTTTTGCAGGCGCTTTTTATAGTCCTTGAGATTTTGGGCCGTCTCTATCATGATTCCTGATCCTTGAGCAGCAGCACGTGCAGCTCGCCGGGTCCGTGGACGCCGATGGTCAGGACCCGTTCAATGTCGGCGGTGCGGGAGGCCCCGGTGATGAAAGTGAGGTACCGGGGGGGCGAAGCCAGCAAGCGGTTCAGTTCGTCCTCCAGGGCGAAGGCATCCGGTTTGAGGCGGGAGAGGGGCAGGACCGCAACGTGGATTTCCGCCAACATGGTGGCCAGGCGCAGGTCCTCGGAACTGGAGTCCAGCACCAGGCTGCCGGTGTCGGCGATGCCCCAGTCGGCCAGGGTGAGGGCCGTGTGGAGGGTAGCGGCGTGCTCCCGCAGGTTACCGGTTACCAGGCTGACGCCGGCGCGGCCGCAGGCTGCTTCCAAGGTTACCCGGTCCTGGCCCTCCCAACCGAAGGCGGCCATGACGCGACCCCCTTGCTTCGCAGTAAGATCTGCGGCATAATCGAAGGCCTCGGATACCCCGGCGATCTCGGAGATCACCACTTGGACGGCGGCGGCCTTTTCTTTGAAGAGTTTAAGGTCGGTCTGTGCCTCCATGTCTCGTGCCTCTAAATATGGGGTGGAGAATTCGGCGCTGGCCCCGGGGGGGCCAACGGTTTTAATGGTCTTACCATTGGGAATACAAGAGGAAATGAGGATCAGATTTATTGGTATGACCACTTGACAATATGGTATGAAGGCGGTAAATACTTGTCAAGGGAAAAATTGACGAGGCGCAATTTTCGATGTGGGGGTGGGGATGCCGCTACTTAAACCCATTAAGGTGAAGCGGGTTTCAGACCAGGCCTATGAACAGATCCGGGACCTCATCTTCCGGGGGCAGCTCCGGCCCGGTGAGCAGATCATGCCGGAGCGGGACTTGGCCCAGGCCCTGGGGGTAAGCCGTCCCACGGTGCGGGAAGCCATCAAGCAACTGGTGACCATGGGCCTCCTGGAACACCGCCAGGGGCAGGGAACCTTTGTGCGCTCCATCAACGAGCAACGGGAAGCCAACCCCCTGGCCGCCATGATCGAAGGCCACAGCCCGACATTGGAGGAACTTCTGGAAGTGCGGATGGGCCTCGAGGGACAGGCAGTGAGTCTGGCGGCCCAGCGGGCCACCCCCGAGGATATCCAGATTCTGGAAAACGCCCTGGTTCACATGCTGGAGGAAAACCGGGCCGGGCGCCTGGGTATCGAAGAGGACGTCTCCTTCCACATGGCCATCGCCTACGCCACCAAAAATACGGTGCAGGTCCACATCATGAAAACCTTTTATGACCTCCTGCATTACGGCATCAAGGAGAATCTCCATTATCTCTATGAAGACCCCGCCAACCTGGATATGATCGGCCAGCAGCATACCGCGATCTTCAAGGCCATCCGGGATCATGATGCCGAGCAGGCCTACGCCGCCATGAAACGGCACATCACCTTTGTCCTGAATTTCTTCCAGGAACGGGCCAGGGCAAAGGCTTTTGTCGGGAAGTAATGCCAGGTTCGCTGGGAAATGACACAAATCAATCAGATAACTTCTTGATATGCTGCGGTGGGGCGGGCGTGAGACCCCACCCTGCACACCGGATTTGGCATCACGGCCAGGAGCCATCCCGCATGGACCTCCGCCCTTCCGGAAAAAAGGAAGCCCTCGTTTCTCGTGCCTGGGAAAGATCAGACCATCTGGCCAGAAAAAATTATTTGCCTGGGTGAAAAAGGTATTACCAATTGACATCAGCCGAGCGTTCGCATACTGTAATAAGAAAAGCTGAGACTTACCCCGGAAGGAGAAGTATATGATCACCGATAGCCTGGTAAAAGATTTCCAGCGCCTCCTGGGAGCCGACCAGGTCTTCCTTCAGGAAGCCGACCGTCTCACCTATGCCTATGATGCCGCGGTGTTGGAGCCCGTGCTGCCGGCCCTGGTGGTCCGGCCTAAATCCACCGAGCTGCTGGGCCGGGTGGTGCAAATGTGCAACGACAATAATCTGCCGGTGACGGTCCGGGGCGCCGGCACCAATCTCAGCGGCGGCACCATTCCCCGTCCCGGCGGGGTGGTGGTGCTCACCAACGCCCTCAATCACATTTTGGAGATCAACGAAGGCGACCTGTACGCCGTGGTCCAACCCGGCGTCATCACCGCCAAGCTGGCCCAGGCGGTGGAGGCCAGGGGGCTGTTTTATCCCCCTGATCCCGGCAGCATGGCCGTGTCCACGTTAGGGGGCAACGTGGCCGAAAATGCCGGGGGCTTGAGGGGCCTGAAATACGGCGTCACCCTGGATTACGTCATGGGGCTCACGTTTTTCTCCGCTGCGGGGGAAACCGTCAAAACCGGCTCCCGGACCGTCAAGTGTGTCACCGGCTATAATCTCACAGGGCTTCTGGTGGGTTCGGAAGGCACCCTGGGAGTGATCTCGGAGATCATTCTCAAGCTCATCCCGCTGCCCCAGGCCCGGAAGGCCATGATGGCCACCTTTGCCAACGTCGCGGCGGCCTCGGAAACCGTGGCCGCCATCATCGCCCACCGCATCGTGCCGGCCACCCTGGAATTCCTGGACAATTTCACCATCCGCACCGTGGAGGATTACAGCCACGCCGGCCTGCCCGTGGAGGCGGCGGCGCTTTTGCTCATCGAGGTGGACGGCCATCCCGCGGTCGTGGCGGAGGAGGCGGAAAAAGTGGAGGCCATCTGCCGCCAACAGGGCGCCACTGAAGTGCACACCGCCAAAGACGATGCCGAGCGTGACCGGGTATGGAGCGCCAGGAGGGCGGCCCTCTCGGCCCTGGCCAAGCTCAAGCCCACCGTGGTTTTGGAAGATGCCACCGTGCCCCGGAGCAAAATCCCGGCCATGGTGCGGGCCATCGAAGAGATCAGCACGCGGTTTGCTCTGCCCATCGGCACCTTCGGCCATGCCGGGGACGGCAATCTCCACCCCACCATCCTCACGGACCGCAGAAACGAAGAGGAGTGGCACCGGGTGGAGGCCGCCATTGACGCCATCTTCGACGCGGCCCTGGGATTTGGGGGCACCCTTTCCGGGGAACATGGCATCGGCATGGCCAAAGCCCGATTCATGGAGAAAGAAGTGGGCCCCGGCACCATCCTCTACTCCAAGCGGATTAAGGCGGCCCTGGATCCCAAGAACATCCTCAATCCCGGCAAGGGCATAGGAGCTTAATCATGTCCAGCATCAAAGAGCTGGCCCGCCTGATGAAGGAGTTGGAAGATCAGCTGGTGGTCTGCATGCGCTGCGGCTTGTGCCAGGCGGTGTGTCCGCTGTTCGCCGAAACCGGGCGGGAGGCGGACGTGGCCCGGGGCAAGCTGGCCCTGCTGGACGGCCTGGCTCAGGAAATCCTCAAAAACCCCCAGGGGGTCCAGGATCATCTCAACCGCTGCCTGCTGTGCGGTTCCTGCGCCGCCAACTGCCCCAGCGGCGTCAAGGTGTTGGATATTTTCCTCAAGGCCCGGGCCATCCTGGCCGGCTACATGGGACTATCCCCCTGGAAAAAGATCATTTTTCGAAGTTTCCTCAGCAAGCCGGACTGGTTTAACCGTGTCTTGGCCTGGGGTGCCAGGTTCCAGGGAATTTTTATCAAGCCGGTGGACGATCTTCTGGGTTCATCGTGCTCCCGCTTCATGTCGCCGCTCCTGGCCGACCGGCACTTCAAGCCCCTGGCCCCGGTGCCCTGGCACCAGCAGGTCCGGGAGCTCGACACCCCGGCCGGCGCCGCCAACCTCACGGTGGCCTTTTTCGTAGGCTGCCTCATCGACAAGATTTTTCCCCAGGTGGGGGAAGCCGTGCTTGCGGTCCTGGAGCACCACGGCGTGGGGGTGCATCTGCCGGCCGGTCAGGGCTGCTGCGGCATTCCGGCCCTGTCCAGCGGCGATACCCGAACCTTCCGGGATTTGGTGCGCCATAACCTGAAGCTCCTGGACGATCCGGCCCATCCCTGTGATTATCTTATTACGGCCTGCGCCACCTGCAGCTCCACCATCAGGAAGCTGTGGCCGCTCATGATGCAGGAGGCCGGGCCGGCAGAGCAGGAGCGGATCGCGGCCCTGGCGGCCCGGACCCTGGACATCAGCCAGTTCCTGGTGGATAAGGTGGGGGTGACGCCCGCGTCGGCTGCGGCTGGGGAAGAGGGCCGGATAACCGTCACGTATCACGACCCCTGTCACCTGAAAAAATCCCTGGGGGTGGCGGTTCAGCCCCGGATTTTATTGAAGGCCAATCCGCAGTATGTCCTCAAAGAAATGGCCGAGTCCGATTGGTGCTGCGGCTGTGGCGGCAGTTTCAACCTGCAGCACTATGAAACTTCGGCGGCCATCGGCAAGCGCAAAATGAAAAACATCGCCCGGTCCCACTGCCAGGTGGTGGCCACGGGTTGCCCGGCCTGCATGCTGCACATCACCGACATGCTGTCCCAGGCCAAAATGAGGGTCATGGTGAAGCATGCGGTGGAAATCTACGCCGAGGCCCTCACCCGGACCGCAAGGCCTGGCTGGGAGGGAGGATCGCCCCATGACCGGCAGTTGGGAGGCCGGGAGTGACTGGCTGGCTTCCCTGCCCGTATACCTGCAAAATGCAGACGCAGGCTGAAGCCTGCGGCTACAAGACGTTCACGGTGAAAGGCCGCAAAGGGGATTACCTCAGGCTGGCGCCCGGCGGCGGCAATTCTTCTCCCTGGCGGCCCTTCAACGCCTGAAGCCAAGGATGAAGACGCCTGCGCCGACGAGAACAATTCCCGCCCACTCCCGGAGGGTCGGACGTTCCCCCAGAAACAGAACCGCAAAGACCGCCACGAGCAAGAGGCTCAATTTGTCAACCGGCGCCACCTTGGAGGCCTGGCCAGCTTTCAGGGCCCGAAAATAGCAGACCCACGAGGCTCCGGTGGCCAAACCGGACAATACCAAAAAAGTCCAGGTCTTGGGGTGAAGTTCGAGGGGATTGCTCCACTTGCCGGTGGAAAAAACAAACACGCACAGCACCACCATAATGACGCCGGTGCGAATGAGCGTGGCAAGATCCGAATTGACGCCCTCAAGTCCGATCTTGGCAAATATAGCGGTCAGCGCCGCAAAAACGGCCGATAATACTGCCCAAAAAAACCAATCAGAAACCGTGAGCATGGTTTTTCCGCCAACATACCGGGAGAAGGTACTGACAAAGAGTTCATGATAGCACAAAGCCTGGCACCCTGCCGTACCAAGGTGCACGCAATCGGCAAATTCCTGTAGCCGCAGGCGTTAGCCTGCGCCACCGGTTGACTGCGACTCGGTATCAGTCGGATTCCAGGGCCTTTTCCGGTCTTATCACCTCATCCCGGTTGGCTTTTTCCGGTTTCCGGCCACTTCAGTCGCGCCTGGAAAAAAGGAAGGGGACGTCCCCTGATCTTCTCGAAAGGCTGTAAGAGAAAGTGCTTGCAGGTCCTTTCTTATCAAGATATACCTAGTGTGCCGAATTCCGCCATCCGGGGCGGGAGCGGGGGACCCAGGCAATTGGGGCGAATCGCCGAAAGGCGTAGGGTTACCTCATCGATCCGAGCCCGTCAGCTAACCTCGAAGGCGTCGATGGGGAGAAACCTTCCGGGCCTTTGTCCAGAGGGTATCCTCCCGGCAGAAGAGTTTGGAAGATATCCATGGGCCAAGGTTCCTTACAAGGGGGGGAGCCCCCGACTCCACGCAATTCTGGCGGTGCTGAGAGGGCTTCCGGCCGACGCCCTGCCGACAGCAAAAATCTCAAGAAAACCCTGACCCTGGCCCTGGGCGCTCTCGGGGTCGTCTACGGCGACATCGGCACCAGCCCGTTGTACACCGTCAAGGAATGCTTTCACGGCTACCACGCCATCGCCCTCACCCACGACAACCTGCTCGGGGTCATGTCCCTCATCTTCTGGTCTTTGACGGTGGTGGTCACCATCAAGTACGTGACCTTCATTTTGTACGCCGACAACGAGGGGGAAGGCGGCATTTATGCCCTGGCCGCTCTCTTTCTGGGGAAGGGCGCCAAGTACGTCTCGGAGAAGACGGTCGCCGGTCTCGTCATCCTGGCCATCTTCGGGGCCGCCCTGCTCTACGGCGACGGGCTGATCACCCCCGTCATCTCCGTACTCTCGGCGGTGGAGGGCCTAAACGTCGCCACCACGGCTATGGAACCCCTGGTGCTGCCCATAACCTGCGGGGTGTTGTTGGGGCTGTTCCTGTTTCAGAGCCATGGCACGGCGCGCATCGGCAAGGTTTTTGGGCCGATCATGTTAGTCTGGTTCGCTTCCCTGGCCGTGCTCGGTCTGTTCCAGGTGCTGAAAAGGCCGGAAATCCTGTGGGCCCTCGATCCCCTTTACGCGGTAAACTTTTTTGCGAGAAACCATCTGCACGGCATGGTGGTGCTCGGCGCCGTGGTCCTGTGCATCACCGGCGGCGAGGCCCTCTACGCCGACTTGGGCCATTTTGGCCGCGGCCCCATCCGGCTGTCCTGGATGGTTCTGGTCTTTCCGGCCCTATTGCTCAATTATTTCGGCCAAACGGCCTTGCTTCTGGAAAGCACGGAGGCGGCCTACCACCCCTTTTATGGCCTGGTGCCCCGGTTCCTCCTCTACCCCATGGTGGCCCTGGCCACCACGGCCACGGTCATTGCCTCCCAGGCCATGATCACCGGGGTCTATTCCCTCACCCAGCAGGCCATCCAGATCGGCTACTGCCCCCGGCTCCACATTGTGCACACCTCCGGCGAGACCAAGGGCCAGATTTACCTGCCCTGGGTGAACACCGTGATGATGATCGGCTGCCTGGCGCTGGCTCTGGCCTTCAAGGAATCCAGCCGGCTGGCCGCGGCATACGGCATCGCGGTCACCGGCACCATGGCCATCACCTCGCTGATTTATTTTTATGTCACCCGCTTCAACTGGGGCTGGCCCCTGTGGAAATCCCTGTTGCTCACAACGGTCTTTCTGTTTTTTGACCTGTCCTATTTCGGCGCCAACCTCCTGAAATTCATGGATGGCGGCTGGTTCACCATGACTGTGGCCCTGGTCCTGGCCCTGATCATGCTCACCTGGCACGACGGCAGGAAGCTCCTGGCCAAGCGGTACGAAGACGCCCGGGTGCCCATCGAGGTAATCTTGAAGGACATTGAAAAATACAAGCTGGTGCGCACCCCGGGCACCGGCGCCTTTCTCTCCGTGTCGCCCTCCGGCACCCCCATCACCCTGCTCCATCTCCTAAAGCATACCGAGTCTCTGCCCCAGAGGGTGATCCTGCTGTCCATGGTCTCCGCCAACTCCCCGTTCATCTCCAGGAAAAAACGGTTGAAGATCACCGCCTTGGGCCACGGTTTCCACCGGGTGATCGCCACCTATGGTTTCATGGAGACTCCCAACGTTCCCGAAATCCTGGAGATCGCCACAATGATGGGGCTGGAAATGGACATCTATTCCACCACCTTCTATGTGGGCCGGGAAACCCTGCTCAGCACCGGGGAGGCAAAGATGGCCCGGTGGCGCAAGGCCCTGTTCGCCTTTTTGTCCCGCAATGCCTGGAATGTCTCCACCTACTTCGGCATCCCCCCCAACCGGGTGGTGGAATTGGGGAGTCAGGTAGAGCTTTAAAAGAAGGAAGCATTCTTGCGCACCTTCCGCCAAAAGATCTTCATCGGCTACGGGACCAGCCTCATCCTGGTAATCCTCATCCTGGCCTGGGCCATGGTTATGATCCTGAGACTGGGGCAGGCCTCCGAATCCATTCTGCGGGAGAACTACCGCAGTATTCAGGCCGCCGAACACATGATTGACGCCATCGAGCGGCAGGACTCAGCCACCCTCCTGTTTCTCCTGGGGTACCGGGACCAGGGCCTGAAGGAATTTCGGGAAAACGAGGCGGCGTTTCTCCAGTGGCTGGGCCGCGCTCGTGACAACATCACCATTGCCGGCGAGAAAGAAATTATCGACTCCATCGAGAGCAACTACGGCCAATACACCAAGGAACTCTCCGGCCTGCATCTTCTGGGGAGCCATAACCCCAAGGCCGCAATACGCCTCTATCATGAGGTGATTTTGCCCTCCTTCCGGTCCACCCGGGATACCTGTATGAAACTGCGGGAGATCAACCACGAGGCCATGTACGCCGCCAGCAACCGGGCCAGCCATTTGGCGGTCCAGGCCGTGCTCTCCATGCTGGTGGTCGGCACCCTGGCGATAATCATCGGCATGGTCCTCAGCTTTTTCCTTTCCCGCCTTGTTTCCCGGCCGGTGACCGAACTGAAAGAAGCGGCCCTCGCCATTGCCGAAGGCAATTTCGACGTGCAGGTGCCGGCCCAGAGCTCCGCCGAAATGGCCCTGCTCGCCGATCAGTTTAACCGGATGACGCAAAAGTTAAAAAAATACCATGAAATGAACATCGAACAGATCATCGCGGAGAAACTGAAAAGCGAAGCCATTATCAGAAGTGTCGATGACGGCATTATCGTGGTGGATAACCATCTGGTGATCAATAATGTCAATCCCAAAGCGGCGCTTATCTTCGGCCTGCATAAAGACGAAATGGTGGGCCGGCCTTTTGATGAAGTGGTGCGGCAGGAGCGGCTTGGGGAACTCCTCAGCCAGTCAGTGGAATCCGGACAGCCGTCGGTGCTTTCCGAGGGGGATGACATGTTCACCATCAACACCGATGGCACCAGCCAGCACTACCAATTTTCCGTCATGCCCATGAAATCCTCCGCGGGGGTCATCCAGGGAGTGGTTTTGGTCCTGCGGGATGTCACCCGGTTACGGGAGCTGGACCGCTTGAAAAGCGAATTTGTGCTGACAGCCTCCCACGAGCTGCGCACCCCGTTGACCAGCGTGAGTATGGCCGTAGATTTGCTCAAGGAGACGGCCGCGCCCAAGTTGACCGAGAAGGAACGGGAATTGCTGGATGCCTGCCACGAAGACGTGCAGCGCCTCCGGGCCTTGGTCAACGATCTATTGGACCTCTCCAGGATTGAGGCCGGCAAACTGGAACTGGCCTTCGAGCGGGTGCGGCCGGCCTTTCTTATCGACCAGGCCCTGGCAGTGATGCGGCCCCAAACCGACGCCAAGAACATTGAACTGACTGCCGAAATTCCTGAAGATTTACCGGCGGTTTGGGCCGATCCCAATAAAATCGTCTGGGTGCTGGTAAACCTTCTGGCCAACGCCGTGCGCCACACTCCCGAAAACGGGCATATTCGCCTGCGAGGGGAGCGGCTGGGCGGCCAGGTGCATCTTGCCGTCAGCGATGACGGCGAGGGAGTGCCCTATGACATGCAATCCCGGATCTTCGACAAGTTCGTCCAGGTAAAACGGGACAGCGACATCGGGGGAAGCGGCTTAGGATTGGCCATCTGCAAAGAGGTGGTGCGGGCGCACCGGGGCACCATCTGGCTGGATTCAGTGCCCGGACAGGGCAGCACCTTTACGTTTACCATCCCAGTCGCAGATTAAACCAAGAGGAAGCACATATGCACACCAAGGCAACCCTCATCGTTGACGACGAAAAAAATATTCGCCTGGCCCTGTCCATGGCTCTGGAACAGTTGGACGTTCCGGTGGAAACGGCAGCCAGCGGGGATGAGGCCCTGGAAAAAATCGCCGCCGGCAGCTTCGGCATCATGCTCCTGGACCTGCGCATGCCGGGCACCGATGGTATGGAAGTCCTGCGCCGGGTAGCCAAGGAGCGGCCTGAAATCAAGGTCATCATCATCACCGCGTTCGGCTCCATTGACCTGGCGGTGGAGGCCATGAAGCTGGGTGCGGTGGACTTCCTGCAAAAACCCTTTGAGGTGGCCCAGGTCCGGGAGATGGTGCGCCGCCTCCTGGCCAGGCAGGAAGAGGCCATCGAATATGCTGACTATATCGCCTTGGCCAGGGAGCGGATAAAGGAAGGCTTTTTCGAGATTGCCGGGGTCTATGCCCAGAAGGCCGTTTTTCTCAACCCGAAGCGGCCGGAGGCCTTGAATCTGTTGGGGGGCATAGCCGAGGCCACGGGCAACCGGCAGGAAGCCCACCGATATTATAGCGCCGCTCTGAACCTTGACCCTGCCTACGGACCTGCTCAATTGAACCTGAAGCGCCTCGCGGCTACGCCTTATAATCCCCACGGCATTTTGTGGGGAGATCAGGACCGGTGACCCGGAGAGAAGAAGGTATCTTAACTCTGGTACCCTGCTCACATGAAACTCCCCCTCCCCGGCGAGGAGAGCTGGCCGGGGTGAGGGGGCGAAAGGACGTGTTGATCTGCAGGAAATACTGTCCTTGGCACAATCATGCCGGACACTCCTGGGTGGGGGCGGGTTGCCAACCTTGCCCCCCCGACCTTCCCCACGCAGAGCTCAGGGGCCGCAACCCCTGGCGTTTCCAGCCCCTGAGCTGCAGCGGCAGCCTGTGGGGAGGGATAAGATCCCGCCGCCTTACTTCCCGAACATGGTGGCGTCCCTGGCGGCCTTAAAGTCCGGCAGGATGGAGCCGTTCTGGCCATGGACCGACATCTCGGTAACCACTGCCCCCTGATAAAGCAATGGAACTTTCCACTCCCCCTGTTTCCCCAGCCAGGCGGACCCCACTTGCAGGTTGGGCAGGATTTTCTGGGCCGCAGCCGTGGCTTGCTCAGGAGAAACGGAGAGCTTCTGGGCCTCCGCCCTTTGCCCCTTTACCAGAACCTCCCCGGTCAGAGGGTTCAGCCTCACTCTCCCCACCACCTTGTCCTGCCACATCAAGGGGATTTCCAGATTGATATTTCCTCTCTTCCCCTGCTTGGTAAAGGGCTTGCCCAGGCTCAGTTGGGGAAGGGCCCCCGTGACCGCAGCCTTGGCCTGCTCGGCGGTGACGGTGGGGGGAATCTGATAGGCCTGCCCCTTGTCTTTCTTGGCAGAGGCGGGACAGCTCAACAGAAGTGACAACGCCAGGAGACCTGCGACAGTTGTAATGGCTTTCATACCATCTCCTTTGCTTGGAAAATTTACTGAAACTCATATCATACAGAACCTTGCCGGAACCTTGCCGCAACATTACAAACCGGTAATGTTGGCCAGGGCGCAGGGATGGCTGAGTTGCATTCATTCGGTTATTTGGGCAAAGCGATAATGAACGTTGCGCCCTGGCCGGGAGTGCTGTCCACCGACACCTTGCCGCCGTGGGCCTCGATGATGGCCTTCACCAGGCTCAGCCCCAGACCCAGGCCCCGCTGCGACCGGCTCTGGTCGCCGCGATACAGGCGCTCCCAAATCCGGGGCAGATCCTCCGGGGGAATCCCCACCCCCGAATCCTGAAAGGCCACCATCGCCTGACCATCCTCTTCCCAGGCCCTCACCTCGACCCGGCCGCGCTCAGGCGTATATTTCAAGGCATTGTCCAGGAGGTTGCCCAGGGCCTGGCGGAGGCGGTTGTCATCGGCGGTTACCCGGATATCCTCAGGATAGTCGGTGGCCACCTTGATCTGCTTTTCTTCGGCGACATACTGGTAAAGATCCACCACCTTATCCAGCAAGCCGGCCAGATTGACCCGGGCCAACGTCAGGGGCAGGGTGCCGGTCTCCGCCTCGGCAATATCCATGAGGGTGTTCAGCATGGTGAGAATCCGCTCGGACTCCTCCAGGCAATCCATGAGTGCCGTCCGGCAAGCTGACCGGTCTTCGGGGGCTTGCAGGGCCAATTCGGCGGTCCCCCGCATCCGGGTCAGGGGGGTGCGCAAATCGTGGGCCACGTTGTCCAGGGTGCCCTTCATACCCCTGATCAGGGCCTCGATTTTCTCCAGCATACGGTTGAAAAGCCGGGCCAGTTCACCGAGTTCGTCACCGGTCTGGGTGGCTGGCATGCGCGCTTCAATGTCTCCCGTGGCTGTAATGGTCTGGACCGTCTGGATGAGCTGCCGAAGGGGACGCAAAGCCCGGGAAGCCAGGAATTGACCGCCCAGAAAGCCCAGCAGGATGACAGGGAGCAGGACTCCCAGAAAGATGCCGCGAAAGCTTTCCAGGAATTCCTCCCGGTTTTCGGTATCCTTTCCCACCTGAAGAATGGCGCCGTCGGCAAGCTTGACCGACACCAACTCCAGGGTGTCGTCATCGTTAACGGCTGAGAGCCGGGTCCAGGTCTGCCCGCTTATGGGTTTCCCTTCCAGGGAGGCCAGATCATACCCGCCCCAATGCTCGGGCAGGCTCAAAAAGAGTGTCCGGTTATGCGGCCCCGCCAGGCGGACGAAATATTCCTGGCGTTTACCGGCATATTGTTGAAATTTGATGTCGTTGCGAAGGGCAATAATGCCGCCTGCCTGGTACTGAGCCTGGTAGTCCTTGAGTTTTCCCAGAATGGCTTCCTCGTCTTTTTGACGCAGGGAAATGGTGAGAAACAGATAGGCGGTCACAAACAGGAACAGGGAGCTGATGACAAATATGACCGAGTACCACAGGGTCAGACGCAGACTGAGGGTCTGACGCAACCTCTTAAGAGGGCTTGAGAACATAGCCCACTCCCCGGATGGTGTGGATCAACTTCGGCTCAAAATCCCGGTCCACCTTGTTGCGCAACCGGCAGACCAGGACGTCCACGACGTTGGTTTGGGGATCAAAGCTGTAATCCCAGACATGCTCCAGGATCATGGTCTTGGAAACCACCCGGCCGGCCTGGCGCATCAGGTATTCCAACAGGATGAACTCCCGGGGCTGCAGGCTGATGGGCGTGCCGCCGCGGGTGACTTCCCGGGACAACAGGTCCACGGCCAGGTCGCCCACGGCCAGACGGGTGGGATGGGCGGCGCCGCTCCTCCTCCGGATCAGGGCCTGCACCCGGGCCAGGAGCTCGGCAAAGGAAAAGGGTTTTACCAGGTAGTCATCGCTGCCGGTTTGCAGGCCTTTGACGCGGTCGGCCACCGTTCGTTTGGCGCTGAGGATGATCACCGGCGTGTCTTTTTGTTGCCGCCGGAGCTCCTCGATGAGACTCAAGCCATCCAGGCGGGGGAGCATGAGATCGACCACCGCGGCATCATAGGCTTCGGTCAGGGCCAGGTGCAATCCATCCTGGCCGTCGGCGGCGTGATCCACGACAAAACCGGCCTGTTCCAGGCCCTTGACGACAAAGGATGCGATCTTGGCGTCGTCCTCCACTACCAAAATCCGCATAGCGACATGATCTCCTGGGAAGTAAGAGCTGAACCGCAGCCAGCCATCGCCGTCGGCGTACCGCGCCGGCCTGGATCAATGTCTTCTCCCAAATCCAGTTTTGGGGGCTGGGCTTAAAACCAGCCCATCCGTGTAAAATCAACAGGTTATCTGATGAATTTGTTGCCGTGTAACGCTAAACCGGTATGCGACTCCGGACCAGATTGAACTTGCCACAGAATCATTATACCCAAGGCGAAGCAAAATATCTTGTGAACCTGGCAAAAGGAGGGGGGGTGGGAAGGAGAGGCGCTTCACACCGGAACACGCCCAAAATGATGGCTCTGTATAAATCAGAAAAGTTGAGACGCTCCAGGATGGATCCCTGTCGTATTTTTCTTAAGTGCACAGCATTGGGTCTTTAGCCGACAATTTTCCCGGGAATCCCCGGTTTGGCCCAGTGATAAAAAAGAAAACGGGCGTCCAGGGGGAACAACCGGATGCAGCCATGGGATGCCGGATATCCGGGAACTATGCCTTCATGAATGAAATAATTACTGAAAATATTCAGGGCATGATCCATGGGCGCGTTATCAAATAACGTGGAATTATGAACTTCATCCATATAATTTACCACGAAACTTCTGGCAGGCGTCGAATTCGAGACCCCTGAAGAAATTGGAAAACAGTGAGTCAATTGGCCGTTTTCATAAAGGCCGAGATATTGCTTACGGCGATCTATCAGCATGTATTTTTCATATTTGGCCGCTTCCGGCAGAAATTCCGGCAGAATCTGCGGCTTGATTGAGTAGTCGATGGGCACGTAGAGCTTCGTTTTATCAGTGCTGACGTTACCGTCCCCATTCATGACCAGAAGATAATGCGTTCTATTAATGAGCGCAATCCTGTCCTGAACCATAAGCGACTTCTTCTTTAAAGACGGTATGGAATGGACAAACGACATTATGGTTTCTCCGCTCCTGAGCATAACCTCCACGCAGGGCACGCCGTAAACAGTGGTTATCTCTCCTGACAGCAATCTGCCATGGTCAGCTAAGTCTTGATAAATGGGATTGTTCTGCTCCATATCCTGGGCTTTTACTTCCGGGCCCCACAGCATTAAAGAGATAACCACCCCACACAACATCAGTATTGTTTTCATAAGCCACCACCTGTTTTGTATCGGTGCTGATCGGAACAATGGGCACCAATCTTAAACGCGCTCAGCCACCTGGAGGCAGTGAAACTTTTATGTGCTTGATTAACCAAGTATTTTTATCTACTCAGCCCGGCCCAGCCATGCACTTTACCTGCTTATCGGCAGGGTAACCATCTAGTATAATTTTTCAGGCACAATTTCATCGGCAGATCAGACCAATTTTGACTGGCGAGCACTCACCAATGTGATTAGTAATAAATACCTAAAGGTTACCCCATGCCCGAGAGCTCACCACTCCCTGAGGAGTCCCGTTCCTTTTCCCGGCATTGTTGAAGTTGCCGCACAACAACTGCCTGGGCAGAAGGGCGCCGGAGGCAGGATCGGCAAGACAAAACCTTATGCGCCAGAAATCATTGACCCCGGCAATCTCTGGGCTGACGGCAGGATAGGTGCCAGGATTGCTGTGCCGCGGCAACCCGGCAGGAGATCCGGGCAGGGGCCTGGTTTGAGGGGGACTTTGCTACACATTAAAGCGAATTTCGATAATATCCCCGGCCTGGATGGTGTAGTCCCGGTCCACCAGGTGGACCAGCCCTTTGGACCGGGCCTCCTGCCAGTTATAGACCTGCATGAGATCCTCGTAGCGCACAATCTCGGCCTTGATGAACCCCCGGGCCAGGTCGGAGTGGATTTTGCCGGCGCAGGTAACGATGTCCGAGTCTTTCTTCACCGGCCAGGCATGCACCTCTTTTTTGTCTGCGGTATAAAAAAAGATGATGCCGGCCTTCTGGAGCACCTGTTCGATGGCGTCGTTGATTGCGGGCGGGGCCTCGGCAATGACGGTGGGGCGCAAGGTCAGCGGGGCCAGTTGTTTCAGGAGGGTGGTTTCTTCGGGAGAAAAATCGACGTCACACAGGGGAATTTCCCGCTCGATATACCCCAGGCAGCGGGACAGCAGGTCCTTTTCCGCTTCATCGCCTGCTCTTTCCAGCCGGGTTTCCAATTTTTCCATATCCAGGATGAACAGGTCCCAGACATGCTGCCGGGAGACGATGAAGCCGTCACACTGCTGGCAGTCATCCCTGATGAATTCCACATAAAAGGGGGTGACTTTTTTGGGCACAAATTTTTTGTCCAACTGAATAACCCGGGTATCCTGATACTTCACCTTACCTTCCGGCAGATCCAACCCCACGAAACATATCTTCATTGACTTTAACCTCCCGGTCTTAGAAAAAGTCGGCCCCGCCTTCGGGGCCTTTCTTTTTTATTATACCAGAATCCGGCAGGTCAGGCGCGCCAAAGCAGAAGTGCTGAAGGATCTGGAGTTTTCGTGGCAGTTTTGCAGGTCGCATGACGGCAATCTCTCTCGGAAATGAAACAGGTCAATCCGATAGGTTCTTGACATTAAGCAGAGGGGCAGGTTTTCAGCCGCCCTGCAAACCGAATTTGGGAGAACAAAGGGGGGCCATCAGCCTTGAGGGGATAATCCCCCTTGCGCCGGCCGGTAACCTGTGTTACAAGCCTAAACATGGTCGGCAAGATCGCATCCCGGCAGCCGAACCTGTCCTTGTGGCTGCCCTCCTTCCTGACAACCTTATTCGCTCCCTGGACATATGGCTCGCTGGCGTTTTGTCCACGCCGCTGATCTGCATCTGGACAGCCCCTTCGTCGGCCTGGCCCAGGTGCATCCCCAACTGCGGGACGCGTTGGTGTCGGCCACCTTTGACAGTCTGCGGCGCCTGGTCGATCTGTGCCTGGCCTGCCGGGCTGAATTTCTTCTGCTGGCCGGCGACCTCTTCGACGGCCCCCGCCTGAGTCTCAAGGCCCAGGTGCGCCTGCGCCAGGAACTGGCCCGCCTGAGCGCCGCCGCCGTTGAAACCTTTATCGTCTGGGGCAACCACGATTACCAGGGCAGAAGCCACCTCTCCCTGGACTGGCCGGAGGGCGTCACCGTTTTTCCGGCCGGAGAGGTGGGCAGCCGGGAAGTATGTCGGGAGGGGATCGTCCTGGCCCGCATTTTCGGAGTGAGCCATGGGAGCGCGGCGGAACCGGAAAATCTGGCCCGCAGATTTCCTGCCCCCGACCCCGGCCCTTTCACCATCGGTCTGCTCCACGCCAATCTGGACAAGAGCGCCGGCTACGATGATTACGCCCCCTGCTCCCTGGCGGACCTGTCCCGGCCCGGCTACGATTACTGGGCCCTGGGGCACATTCATGCTCCGGCAGTGCGAAGGCTCGCCCAGCCCGCCGTGGTCTATGCGGGGAACCCCCAGGGCCGCCACATCAATGAGTCCGGCCCCCGGGGCTGCTACCTGGTGGAGGTGGACGGCCACGAGGCGCACCCGCAGTTTCAGGAAATTGCAGCCATCTCCTGGCAAGTCCGGGAAGTCGAGGTCTCTGGTTTTTCGCACCTGCCCCAGGTGGCGGCGCGTCTCAGCCAGGAGGTGGAACAGGCCCGGCCCGAGCATGCCGCCCAGGGGCTTATGCTGCGCCTGACCCTGAGGGGACGGGGGCCGGTGCACCGGGAACTGAGGCTTCCCGGCCACCTGGCGGAACTCCTGGATGAAGTCCGGGAGCAGGGCATGAGCCAGCATCCCTGGGTCTGGGTGGAGAGCTTCACCCTGAATACCGCTCCGGACTACGATCTGGAGGCTATCCGGCGCGGGTCTGGTCTCGCCGCGACGGTGCTCAAAATCCTGAAAGACACCTGCGGCCTTCAGGAGCTCCCCCCCGAAATCAAAGGCGTTCTTGAATCGCTCTATCTGTCCCCCCAGGGCCGCCGGTATCTGCCTGACCTGGCGTCCCTGGATTGGCGGACGTATCTTCAGGATACTGCGGACGAGATTCTCACCCGTCTGTTTCCAGGGGAGGAGGAATGAAGCTCTGGACCAAAAGGGTGCGGGTGGGGAATTTCGGGGTCTGGCGGGACCGGACCCTGCCTCCCCTGGGGCCGGGGCTCAATCTGCTTTATGGCCCCAATGAGGCCGGCAAAACCACTCTCCTGATGTTTCTCCGGGCCATGCTCTTCGGGTTTGACCGCCAGGCCGTCACCCTGGACGGGGCCGAACCGGGCGGGGTCCTGACCCTGGCGGACGATCAGGGCCGGGAATGGCTGTTAGAGCGTTGGGGCAGGGGGAAAAAGGCCCGGGTCACGTTAAGCGGCGCCTTCGGGGTCAGCACCGGGGAGACGGGGCTCCGGGATCTGCTGCACAACGTCAGCCGGCCGGTGTACGCCAATGTTTTTGCCTTCAGCCTGTCGGAGCTGTCGGATTTGCGAAGCCTCGATCACCAGGAAGTAAGGGAGCTCTTATACAGCGCCAGCCTGGGACTGGGAGGCATTTCCCTGGCCCGGGTGGCAAGCGACCTCCACAAGGAGGCTGAGAATCTGTTCAAGCCCGTCTCCCGGGCGCAGAAAAAGCCGGAAATCAACCAGGTTTTAGGGGAGTTGACCCAGGTTCGGCACACCCTGGCGGAGTTGGAGAAGCAGCCCGAAGAATACCAGGGTCTGGTGGCTGAGTTGGCCCGGATAGAGCAGGAAATCGAGGCACTTTCCGCAAGGCGGGAAGCGGCGGAAGCCGAGCGTCGCCGGCTCCAGAGGCTGGAGGAGGCCTGGCCGGTCTGGGAAAACTGGCAGGAAGTAGCGGCTGACCTCGCGGCCCTCCCCGTGGTGGATACCTTCCCGGAAAACGGCCTGAGCCGCTTTGAGAGCCTGGCGGCGGAACAGGAACGGACGGAGCAGGAACGAAGCGACTTGCTCAGGGCCCTGGCCGCAGCCCAACAAGCCCACCAGGACCTCTCTCCCGACTTTCGTTTGCTTGACCAGGCCCCGGCCCTTGAGGCCTTATGGGAAAATCGCCCATTGTTCGAAGACCGGCGAGCGGAGCTGGCCCGGAAGGAGCAGGAGCTGGCCGCCGCCAAAGCACGCCTGGAGGAGTCTCTCAATAACCTGGGAACCGGCTGGGATGAAGAGCGCCTGGAGGAGTTTCCCCTGTCGCTTACCTGGCGACAAGGCGTCAGGGAACGCCAGCAGAGCCTGGAAGATGCCCGTCAGAACCTGCGCCATTTTGAGACGTTGTGTCACCAGCAGGGCGGCATCATCCGGGACCGGGAAGCGGCGCTCGAGCAGGCCCGGACCGCCGGTCTGGCAGGGCGGTCCGGCTGGTTTTCCCGCTGGGGCCTGGTCCTGGCCGGCGGTATCATGCTGGGGGCTGCCGGCGTTCTCGCTTCTTTCCGGTTATGGCCTTACGCCATCGGCGCAGCAGCGGGCGCCGGCGCGGTTTGGCTGCTGGCCGGGTTTTTCCGGGTGCACCTGCGCTCTCAGTTTCGACGGCACGTATCGGCCCTGACCGCGGAGCTGGAGCGGGCCGCCGAAACCTTGAATTGGATTCAGTCCGAGCGGGACCGGGCCCGGGCCAAACTGGACGACATGATGGCCGAGTGGCAGGAGCGCCTGGCGGCAAGCGGCTTCCCCGCAGCGCTTTCCCCGGCGGATGCCCTGGAGTTGGCCCAGGAAGTGGAGCGGGCCCGGGGACATTTACACAGCTATCGGGAGCTGGCCCGTCAGCGGGACACCCTGTCCCAATTTTTAAGCGGGTTCGCTTCCCGTCTGGGTGATATTTGCCGAGAATTGAATCTTCCGGAAGCGCCTCTGCATGAAGCAAACTCTTTGTTAGTCCGCCTCAAGCAGGAATTGGTCCTGCACCAGGAAATTCTGAGCAAAAAGACCTTGCTGGAAACTGAAATTTTGGCCTTGACCGGAAAAGCCGATACCCTTGAGGAAGCACGCAAGCGCCTAACCGGGCAGGTCCAGGAGTTGTTCCAGGCCGCCGGCGTCGATAACGAAGAGGCCTTCCGGCAGCAGGCCGAGGTTTTCCAGCGCCGGCAGGACCTGCTCGCCACATCCAGGCATCTGTCGGTGCAACTGCGTTTGCTGGCGGGGGGAGAGGCGGCCTGGGCGGAATTTCACCAAACCCTGGCGCAATCCACCCAGGCTGATCTCAGGGCCGGACTGGAGCGGGCCGGCCGCGCAGTAAGCGACCTCGATGCCCGCCTGGCCCAGGCCCGGGAGGACAAGGGAAGTCTGGCGACCCGCCGGGACGACCTGGAACGTACCGAAGAGTTAGGGAAGCATCTTCTGGTCGAACAGACCCTGGCGGCCCGCCTCCAGGATCTGGCCGGGCGTTGGACCATCCTGGCGCTGTCCCGTTATTTCCTCGAACAGGGCCGCCGACGCTTCGAAGCCGATTCTCAGCCCCTGGTGCTCAAAGAAGCCAGCCGATACTTTGCAGAGCTCACCGAGGGCCGTTATATTAGGGTCATGGCTCCCCTGGAGGACGAAAACCTTCTGGTCATCAACCGGCAAAACCAGCATGTGCCGGTGGAGCGCTTGAGCCGGGGCGCCGTGGAACAGCTCTATCTCGCCCTGCGCCTGGCCCTGATCCAGGCTTATCACCAGAAGGGCGTGAATCTTCCCCTGGTGCTGGACGACACCCTGGTGAACTTCGACCATCGCCGGGCCCGGCAGGCCGTACGCCTTCTTCAGGAAATGAGCGCCAGCCACCAGCTTCTGCTGTTCACCTGCCATCCCCACATCGTCAGCCTGGTGAACGAAACGCTGGGAGAGGCTGCTCCGCCAGGCATAAACCTGGAGGAATCTGGTTGATGGCCACCCCCGAGCTTCTTGCTTTGGCCCGTCTATGCGGCGTTACCGGGGAGTTTCGCGACAACTTTGGAAAGCGCCGCCGTACGTCCCGAGCCACCATGGAGGCCCTGCTGACGGCCATGGGTGTTCCCTGCAGCACCCCGGCCCAGATTCGGGATTCCCTGGAACGCGGCCTCGGCCTTCTGACCGACCGTCTCCTGCCGCCAGTCACTGTGGCCACCCCCGACACCGGCCGGCGCCTGCTGCTGCATCTAAAATGGCCCCGGAGCGAAATCCCTGCCGGGATGGCCATGACCGGGGAATTCACCGGCGAACAGGGTGAAAAACGCCCGTGGCAGCCCTTATCAAGCCACCTTGTTCTCCAGGCGGCGCAACCGACTGCAGATGGCCATATTCTTCGGCTTTCTCTGCCGCTTCCTCCTGACCTGCCCCTGGGGTATTACGACCTGAAATTCAGTGTCACCATCGCCGCCCGGGAAAAATCCGGCGACACGTACCTGGCAGTGAGCCCCGGCCAGGCCTATATCCCGCCTGATTTAGAGCAGGGGGGCCGCCTCTGGGGCCTGAATCTCCCCCTGTATGCCTTAAGGAGCAGGCATAACTGGGGCATCGGTGATTTTACGGACTTGCGGGCGGTCACCGACTGGGCTCAGGAACTGGGCGCGGCCTTCGTGGGGGTCAATCCCCTCCATGCCCCCCAACCGGGACCTCATGCCGATCCAAGCCCCTATGCCCCCTCCAGCCGGCTGTTCCTGAATTATCTGTATGTGAGTCTGGAGAATGTCCCGGACGTGCAGGATTCTCCGGCAGCCCAGGCGCTCCTGGCCAGCCCGGATTTTCAGGCTGAGTTGGCCCGGTTGCGCCATGCACCTCTGGTAAAGTACCCGGATGTCCGCCGCCTGAAGGATAAATTTCTGCACCTTCTGTTCGAGGCCTTTATCGAACGCCACGGTCTGCCGGAAGCCCCCCGCACCTCCCGGGGCCGTGACTTTGCCCGGTTTGCGGCGGAGGGCGGCGCGGCCCTGAAGAATTTCTCTCTTTTCCAGGCCCTGGTCGAGCACCAGGGGAAAAAGGACTGGCGCCGCTGGCCCCAGAACCTTAAGCGCCCGGATACGCCGGCGGTGGCGGCTTTCGCCCGGAAACACCAGCGGGAGATAACTTTTTACCAGTACGTCCAATGGCTCGCCGCCGCGCAAAGACAGGCGGTGTGGGATGAAGCCTATCGGGCCGGGCTGCCCTTCACCCTTTACCAGGACATGGCCCTGGGCGCGCATCCCGGCGGCTTTGAAACCTGGGGGCACCCCGGCTTTTTCGCCACCGGGGCGACCATCGGGGCGCCTCCGGACGCCTTTAACCTGAAGGGGCAGAACTGGGGCCTGCCGCCCTTGATTCCCCGGAGCCTGGAGGAATCCGGCTACCGCCTGTTTATCGACACCATGCGGGCCAATCTGCCCCCCGGAGGGATCGTCCGGTTGGATCACGTCATGGGGCTTTTTCGCCTCTACTGGATTCCGGCCGGCCTGGATCCCCGACAGGGGGCCTATGTGCGCTATCCGGCCCATGACCTTCTGGGTCTCCTTACCCTGGAAAGCCAGCGCCGGCGCACCCTGGTCATCGGTGAAGACCTGGGCACCGTGGCTCCCGGCATCAGGCGCGACCTGGCCCAACACCGGATTTTTTCCTACCGGGTTTTTTATTTTGAACGAAAATCGAAAAAGGATAATTCTTTTGCCAGGCCCAAGGATTATCCCCGCCAAGCCATGGCCTGCGTTACCACCCACGATCTCCCCACCCTGGCGGGCTACTGGGAGGGGCGGGACCTGGAGCTGAGACAAAAACTCAACCTTTACCCTTCGGCCCAATTGGCCCAACAGGATGTGGCCTCACGGGCGGAAGACCGGCGCCTCCTGGTGGAGGCCCTGGTGCGGCAGGGCTTGCTGCCCCCGAACTATTCCCCGCCGACCGATACGTGTCCGGAGGAGATCAGGCGGGGAGTGTTGGCCTACCTGGGACAAAGCCGGGCCGCGCTGGTGGAAACCCGCCTGGAGGAGTTTCTGGGGCTTTCCGCCCAGCAGAACCTGCCGGGAACCATTACCCAGCACCCCAACTGGCGCCAAAAGATTTCTGCGGCCCTGGAGGATTTGCGCCACGATCCTCTTGTCATTCGCCTGGCGGCAACCTTGCGCCAGGCCCGCAAGAAAAAACTTAACTTCAACGTAAAGGAATTGTGCCATGCCCCCAGCCACCCTGATTTATAACCTGTTCCCCCCGCTTTTCGGTGCCATTCCCCGCTGGGAGGAGCACCTGGATCGCATCGCCGGCATGGGCTTCACCTGGATTTATCTCAACCCCATCAACACTCCCGGCATTTCCGGCAGCCTGTACGCCGTGAAAGACTACTTCGCCATCAATCCCCTCTTTCATCCCGACTCAGGAGAAGACCCGGAGCGGGCCCTGGCCCGCTTCCTGGCCGCCGCCCAGCGCCGCCATCTCAAGGTTATGCTGGACCTGGTCATCAATCACACTGCCATTGACTCTCCCTTGACCGTCCAACATCCGGAATGGTTTGCCAGGGACGAGGACGGCCGCATCAAGAACCCATCTGCCATCGACCCCGCCGATGCCACCCATATCACCGTCTGGGGTGATCTGGCTGAGCTGAAGTATTGGCCCCCGCCTGACCCGGAAGGTCTCCTGCACTTCTGGGACCAGGTGATCTCTTATTACCTGCGGCTGGGCTTTGCCGGCTTCCGCTGTGACGCGGCGTATAAGATCCCCGGTGATTTCTGGGCCAGGCTCATCGGTGAGGCCAGGAATCTGGTCCCGGAAGTGCAGTTTTTTGCGGAAACCCTGGGTTGCCGCCTGAAGGAACTGGCGCAGCTTTCGTCGGCTGGCTTCGATTTCATTTACAACAGTTCCAAGTGGTGGGATTTTCAGGAAGACTGGTGCCTGGAGCAATACAACCGCTTCCGCACCCTCGCCCCCTCCATCAGCTTTCCCGAAACCCACGACACCGACCGGCTGGCCAAAGAGTCTGGCGGCAGCATTGATGTCGCCCGGCAGCGCTACCTTTTTGCCGCGTTTTTCTCCACCGGGCTTTTGATGCCCGCAGGCTACGAGTATGGATTTAACAAGAGGCTGAACGTTGTCAAGACCCGGCCCCAGGATTGGGAGGCTCCCAGCTACGACCTCAGCACCTATATCACCCAGGTGAACCGCATGAAGATCAACTGTCCCGTGCTGCTGGAAGAGGGGCCCATGGTCCGGGGGAATGTCACCGAAACAGGAAAGGCCCCGGTGGTTTTTCTGGTGAAATCAAGGGATAGCCGCAAAGGGCGGGTTCTGGCGGTGATCAATACCACCGGCGACGAGCAGCGGGCGGAACTTCCTGATGTGGCTGGCATGTTGGGGGAACCAGCCTCTGCCTGGCAGGATCTGACCCCGGATATGATCCCCCTGAAGCTTAAACCCTCCCTGGAGTTTACCCTGGCCCCTTATAGACTGCGGCTCCTGTACAATCCCAAGGGAGAACCCCTGCCGGTGGCGGCGCCGGAACCTGAAGAAGATGAATCATGATGGCGTCAGGCTTCAGCCTGCGCCGGGCACGGCTCTCGCCCCTGCTTGGTGAACGGCATTGTGGTTGTGCTATCAGTTTTACGGCTGAACATAAGTTTTCGAGGAGATACCTGTGACGCAAGCGCTGGCGGCTTTTGACAATCACGGCCTGGTGCTGGCCACTGACAGCCGGGCCACCCGCTTTACCGAGGGCGGTCAGGCGGAGGTTTTTGCTGTGGACAAGCTCTTTCCCCTGGGGAAATGGGCTGCCATCTTAAGCGGGGGGGCCGGGGTGAGCGTACCCCTGACCCAGGCCTTGCGCCAGGCCATCAGTCAACGCCGGGGGCTTGACGACCTGGAGGAGATGGTGGAGTTCGCCCTGGAATTTCTCAGCCGGGGCTACTTCCAATATCTGAGTCAGCATGGTCCGGAGCCCGAGGGTTTCCGGCGGATTTACTTCATCATGGCCGGCTATTCCGAGGACTACCCGCCGCCGGGCTACAAACTCTATCTATTGGGAAGCGAAGACAACGATCCGCTCCAGGTCATGCCGGTGACCAACCAGGTGGTCATGCCCCGGAACCTCGGCATGGAAATGCGCCTGTTCAAGGCCCTCGCCGCCCATGCCCCGCTCCCGGAACTCCTGGCCCTGAGCAAGGATTTTTTGGAAAAACAGGCCGCGGCCAAAGAAGAAGTGGGCCCGCCTTACGTTTACGCCACCATCACCCCGGCAGGCTACCAGCCGGTGGAGATGAACGGTCTCAAAGGCTTGGGGGTGGGGGCATAGGGGGAAAGTCCGCCGGCCCTTAGCCCCCTCCCCTGCAAACGTTACCCCTCCTCGAGGGCCTTGCAAAGCCGCGGGATCAGGTGGTCGAAGTCGCCGTTGCTCATGATGAGGGCGACGTCGCCGGCTTGCAGGAGGGGTACGAGGCCCTCGAGCAGGAGGTCGGTGTCGGGGTAGGAAAAGGCCTGCTTGCCCCGGGCGGTCAGGTCGGCGGCCAGCTTCGCCGAGGAGAAGCGATCGTCTTCGGGGGCTTTCCAGAGGTCGGGTGGTTCCCGCACGATGATGAGGTCGGCCTCAGCAAAGGCCTGTGCATAGGCCTCCTGGAAGATAGCCCGGCGGGAAGTGTTGGTGCGGGGCTCAAACACGGCCACCAGGCGGCGCTTCGGGAATCCCTGGCGGGCTGCTGCCAGGGTCGCGGCCACCGCGGTGGGGTGATGGGCGAAGTCATCCAGCACGGTAATGCCCCGGTATTCGCCCACTGTTTCCAGGCGGCGCTTGACCCCCTGAAAGGTTTGCAGGGCCGGCGCCAGTTCCTCGGGAGTCAGGCCCACCTCCGCCAGGGCCGCCAACGCCGCCAGGGAGTTGAGGACGTTGTGGGTGCCCAGGAGAGGCGTGATAAATCTCCCCCATTCCTGCCCCTGCCGATACACCGTAAAGTACATGCCCCGCGGCCCCGGGGCGATATCCGCCGCCCGCCAGGCAGCGCCGTCCTGACGTCCATAGAAACTCACCGGACAGGCCGATGTTTCGCAGACCTGGCGCACCAGGGGCGCGTCCCCCCAGGCAATTACTTGGGAAGTGGGAGGCATCCGGGTCAGCAAGGCATGAAAGGCCTCGATCACCTTGTCCAGGTCCGGGTAGATGTCGGCGTGGTCGAACTCCACCGAGGTGAGGATGGCCACCTGGGGATGAAAGTGGATAAATTTCGGCGTCTTGTCGAAATAGGCGGTATCGTATTCATCCCCCTCCAGGACCACGTAGGGGCCCTGGCCCACCCGGTAGTTGGAGGCGAAGTTTTTGGCCAGGCCCCCCACCATGAAGCCGGGGTCACGGTCGGTGGCGGCGAGCAGCCAGGACAGGAGGGCGGTGGTGGTGGTTTTGCCGTGGGTGCCGGCCACCACCAGGCTCTGGCGGCCGCCTACCAGAAAACGGTTCAGGGCCTCGGGAAGGGAAAGCCGGGACAACCCCAGGTCCTCCACGGCCTGGGCTTCAGGATTCTCCCGGCGGATAACGTTCCCCACCACCACGAGATCGGGGCGGGGATTCAGGTTTTCGGGCCGGTAGCCGTTCTGGATGGGGATGCCCAGTCCCTTCAGAAAGGTGCTCATGGGCGGATAGACGTGCTCATCGGAGCCGGTGACCCGGTGGCCCAGTTCTTTTAAGATGCCCGCCAGCGCGGCCATACCGGTGCCGCAGATGCCCAGAAGGTGGATGTGTAATTGGGGTTTTGGCGTCATGGTTCTTGAAGGTTCTGGTGAAGAATATATTTCATCGTACGCGCGCCTGCGGCTGGATTATGCCCAAAACCCGGCACGCGGCCTCGTGGAACCGGGGGCGAAAGGCCTTGATTTTGTCGTTTTCCCGGTCCATGTGCACCCGATTGGTGAGCAAGACTACCATTTGGCCCTGCTTCAGGTCAAGCCAGAAGGAGGTGCCGGTAAAACCGGTGTGGCCTACGCTGCACGGCGAAAAAAAGCGGCCCGCGGAGCTTTGTCCCGCCGTGGGCACGTCGAAGCCGGGGGTGCGGCCTCCCGGGGCCACCGGGGTGAGGAACCGGCGCACGGTGGCCGGGGAAATCCCCAGGTCCTCGATATGGCCGTTATAAGCCCGGTAAAGCCGGGAGATCAGGGCAAAAACCTCCGGGCCGGTGCCGAACAGGCCGGCGTGCCCCGCCACCCCGCCTGCGGCCCGGGCATTGTCGTCGTGAACTGCGCCTAAGGCCGGCCAGCCGGGAGCGGCACTGTCGTCAGTGGCGGCCCAGGTGAACTGCTCCCGGTTGCATCGCAATGCCGGCAGAAAGCCGAAAACCTGGAGCCCCAGCGGCTCATACAGTTCCCTGCGGCAGAAGGAGGCAAGGTCCTGGCCGCTGACCTTCTCCACCACTTCCTTGAGGAGCATGAAGCCCAGATCGCTGTACACGGTGGCGGTTTCCGGTGCATATTCCAGGGGTTCCGCCGCGGCCAGGCGGGCTAAAAGCCCGGGGCGCGCCGCCGGGGGGGCCGCCAGCACCTGCTCATAAAACGGGCGCCAGGCCGGCAGGCCGGCCCGGTGAGCCAGGAGACTTTTCAGGGTCAGAGGGTGTTTATCGGCAGGAAGCCAGGGAGCTGTCAGGACTTCATCCAGTTTTGTCGTCAGGCTGAGGAGGCCCTGGTCGGCCAGGAGCATTACGGCCAGGGTGGTGGCCAGCGGTTTGGTGAGGGAGGCCAGGTCAAAAATCGTGTCCAGGGTAACCGGCGGACTCTCCGGGTCCCGGCTGGCGCGGCCGACGGCACCCTGCCAAAGAAGTTCACCGTTCTTGCCCACCAGGGCCACGGCCGCGGTGTAAACTCCCTGGTCCCGACCTTCTTCGAGGAGTTGTGCGAGGCTTTGCCACGGAGGGTCTTTTCGGGAATTCATACGAGATACTTATCGGGGTGTTTCCAGGCAATAATTCTTGAACCCTCGGCTCACCCGAACCGATGAACAGTTATTGGGGCCATTTTGGCGCGGCGTGCGCACACTCCCTAAACTTTTCAGGACAGTCGCTCATGAGCCTTTGTCTCTCTCAAGAAGAAGGGGGGAAATTCATGGCCTCCAGTAATACCGTCCCGCCAGAAACCATTACCATCATACAGAATCAAGAAGACGGGACACCCGGAAAGGGCGCCGGCCTCAGCCCGGGGGAGGGTTGGTCTCAGTCTGTCTCGCCCGGCACCATGACCTCCTCCCCCGGCAAAATGGTGTTCAGGAGGAGTCCGGTCATCACCTTGGGATAAAAGTAGGTGGACTTGCGGGGCATGACCAGGCTGCTCTCGGCTACCTGGCGGACCTGCTCGATCCGGGTGGGGTTGAGGACAAAGGCCAGGTCCACCTCTTTGTCGGCCAGCAGTTTGGCCACCTCCTCCAGCTTGCTGGAATATTTGCAGGTATCCTGGTCGTCCAGGGCCTTGGCGTCCAGACCCAGGCCCTTGCCCAGGACCAGATAGTTGAGCACGGCCACGTCCAGGGCCGCCAGAGCCGGGTGCATCTCCCGGGCCAGGATTTTCTGGCGCACCCCTTCCTTGAGCTTGAGGCGCCAGCCCCGGTGGCCGAAGCCCACCATGATGAACACGGTGTCTGCCGGGTTGGCGGCGGCCTGGTGCAACTGCTCCTGGAGATAGCGGGCCACCGCAAGCGGCTCTGCCTCGGGGAGCGTAAGCGGGGCCAGGTCGAAATACCGCTCCAGGCTGGCCAGGACTTTGGCCTCGTCCAGGTGCTTGAGCCTGGGGCCCCTCAGCAGCCGGTGAGCCATGAGGATGACCAGCTCCGGGTCATAGAGGTTGGCCAGGTACATAAACATATAGTTGAAGGGCGCCCTGGGCGAGGTGAGGGGGTAGCGTTCCTTCATCCATTTCTGGAAGGCCAGCGCGGTTTCATAGCGGTGGTGGCCGTCGGCGATGAAGAGCTGCAGGGGTTCCAGGGCCCGGTAAACCGCGGCCTGCACCTCCGGGTCGCCGACCCGGTAGACCAGTTGTTCCCGGCCCTCCACGTCAACACAGGACAGCAGGGGGTCCCGGGGCGCGCCCCTGGCAAGATCGTCCAGGATTTTGTTTTCGGGGTCGGGGAACAGAGAGTAGATCGGCGAAAAATGGGCCTGGCAATTCTTGAACAATTCCAGGCGGTCGGCCTTGATCTTGGAAAACGTCTGCTCGTGGGGCAGGATGATGCCCTTATGGAAAGGTTCCAGACGCACCAGGGCCGCCAGCCCCCGGCGGGTATAGTTCCGGCCGTCATGGGTAAAGCGGGTCTCCCAGTAATAGTACGCCGGTTTGTCGTCCCGCCGGAAAACCCCCTCCTGCTGCCAGCGGCGGAACAGGGCCGCAGCCCGGGTGTAGCGGTTCTCCAGGGGGCTGTCCCCGGGCAGGGCGGGAGGAAGGATCAGATGGACCATATTGTGCGGATGCATGGCGGCAAAAGCCTCCCGTTCATCCGGCCGGATTACGTCATAAGGGGGGGTCACCACACGGGAAAGATCGCCGACCTTGGCAGTGTCGAAATACACTCCCCGGAACGGGACAACTTGGGCCACCTTCTCTCACCTCCGGTAACAGTTCAAGGTTGCAGGCTCAAGGTTCAAGGCTGAAAAGAATCTCCCCGGTTGCCGCAGTCCTTCGCGACCCCGGGCTTATCTGAAAATGTGAAAAGTTCCCAAGCCTTAACTTTGAACTTTGAACCTTGAGCTTTGAACCCTTAGAATGTATCAGCAATCTGGCAACCGTCAAGTAGGAAGGCTGGCGGCGCCGTTCTTTCCAGGGCACAAACACTGTTGCCGGCTGAAAAAAATTATTGACCATGGGGTTTTCAAAAGTTATATAAGTTGGACGTTGCTAATATATTTTGATTGGGTCTGAGAAGCGCACCCCTTTCCCCAAGGGTTAGGGGTATCTTCTGTTTTGGGACAGGACGTGTAACTCCACCCCCTGACAGGAGCCCCGGGTGCTCGGTCGGCCCAATCTGCATTACCCGGGGATCCTTGACGTTCTCCCGGGCCTGCATCTGCCGGTACAGGCAGCAGAGCGGGCCAGGGACATCCTGGCTGTGCGCGAATCCAGGTTGGAGGAGGATGGAGCATTGAAAAACCCAGCTTTCGGGTATGGAATGCATTTGACGTTGGACGGCTACGAATGCAATCCTGACACGTTGGCAAACCTGGACATCATTTATCAGTTTCTGGATCACTGTCCGGACCTGATCACCATGACCAAGATCATGCCCCCGTATGTCTTCAAGTACCAGGCCCAGGTACCCGAAGATTCGGGCGTGTCGGGGTTTGTGCTGATCGCCGAGAGCCACATCAGTGTGCATACGTATCCCTACAAGGCTTATCTCAGCCTGGACATTTTTTCCTGCAAGGACTTTGACCACCAAAAGGCCGTAGCATACGCCACCGAGTTGTTCGGCATCGGCCGCCACGAACTCAACCTGTTGAACCGGGGCCAGGAATTTCCCCGGGAAGTCAAGAAGGTGGAGCATCTTCTCAGACAAGAGCGGCAACGGCTGAGAGTCTGAACATGGACGAGGGCGACAGTCCCCGACCCAGTTTTCTGAAGCGTCTCTGGCAGCGTCTCTTCTCCCGGCGGGCGATCACTCACCCGGGTGATTTGGAGCGGGAAATCGGCAGCATCCTCGAAATCTGCGAGGAGAAGGACTTCATCAGCAGCCAGGAACGGGAACTCATTGAGAGTATCATTGAGTTCAAGGATACCCTCGTCCGGGAAATCATGGTCCCTCGCACCGAAATCATCGCGGTGGAGCGCGACACCCCCCTGGAAGAAATCTTCCGGACGGTGGCGGAATCGGGTCATTCCCGCTTTCCGGTCTACGAGGATACCATCGACAACATCGTGGGCCTGCTCCTCGCCAAGGACCTCCTGAATTTTTGCCAGGTTCCGGAGGTCCGGCTGGATCTGAAGCAGGTGTTGCGCCCGGTGTATTTTATTCCGGAAAGCAAACGAATCAGCGATCTTTTGCGGGACCTGGTGGAGCGCAAGGCCCAGATCGCGGTGGTTATTGACGAATATGGCGGCACTGCCGGCCTTATCACCCTGGAAGACATCCTCGAAGAAATTGTCGGGGAGATTTATGATGAGTATGACCGGTTAGAGCCCCGCCTTGTCACCCAGGAAGATGGTTCCGTGGTGGTGGATGCCCGTCTGGACGTGGAAGAGCTTATGGAGCATTTCGACCGCCCCCGGCCGGAAGGCAAGTTCGAGTCCGTGGGGGGCCTGCTCATTCATTTTTTGGGCCGGGTGCCTCAGGTTAACGATACTGTGGTCATCAACGATCTCGAACTCACGGTGAAATCGGCGGACGAGCGCCGCGCCAAAGAAGTATTGGTGCGCCCCATAGAGTCCCAGAAATCCCCGGCAAAGCAGGTTTAGGCCCCGGGGGCGACGGCTCCCCGCGGCTCTTTTCATACTGACGCAAGCTCAAGCCCCTTGCTGCTAGCCCCATACCGTGGAGGCCCTTATGTTCGTTTCCCTCCTGGCCGCCGTTCTCTCCGGATTCCTCCTGGTAGTGGCCTTTCCCCGATATGACCAGAGCCTGCTCCTGTTTGTGGCTCTTATTCCTTTGCTGTGGGCCTTGAAGGGTCAATCACGCCAGGCCGGCTTCTGGCTGGGCTTCGTGAACGGCGTGGTCTTCTATCTCGGCCTGCTCTCCTGGATATTTTTCGTTACCTACGTGTATGGACATCTCCCCCTGCCCGTGGCCCTCGGGGTGCTGTTGCTTCTGGCCTGCTATCTGGCGATCTACCGGGGCTTGTGGGCCTGGGGGGTGGTGTGGGCGGAAAAACAGGGGGTCAACCTCCTCTGGTTTGCCCCAGTCCTCTGGGTAGTTCTGGAATTCGCACAGGGCTACCCCATCAGCAGTTTCCCCTGGGAACTCCTGGGAGACGGCCTCTACCGCCAACCGGTCCTCGTCCAGGCCGCCGATCTTATCGGCACCCATGGCCTGTCTTTTCTCCTCGTCCTGATCAATATGGCCGTGGTGGTGATCTTCTCCCCTGCCACCAGGAACCGGCCGCCCGGCAGGGTCACGGCCCTGCTGGTCCTTATCATGGTCCTGGCCGCCTGGATCGGCTACGGGACCTACCGCCGGGGCACGGTGGCGGCAAGCATTGCCCAAAGTCCCAAAATCAGGACTGCGGTCATTCAGGGCAACATCGAGCAGAGTGAAAAATGGGATCCCAAGATGGTGCAATCCACCCTGGAAACCTATGCGAAACTCACCAGGGAGACCCTGGCCCGGAAAAACTGGACCGAAGATGCGGCCAATCCCCCGCTGGTTATCTGGCCCGAAACCGCGGCGCCCTTTTTCTTCAATCACAAACCCGGCGGCAACGCCTCCTGGGACCTCCTGGTGCAGAACATTGCACGGGAAAACAAGTGTTATCTGCTTTTCGGGGCCCCGGCCATGGAAGAAACCCCGAAAGGTGAGCTGCTCTATAACCGGGCCTACCTGCTGAACCCCCAGGGTGAAGTGGTGGGGCACTACGATAAGTCCCACCTGGTGCCCTTCGGAGAATACGTCCCGTTCGGGAGGGTCTTATTTTTTATTTCAAAACTGGTGCCCCAAATCGGGGACTTCGTGGAAGGGCCGGTGGGGGCCACCTTGACGCTTCCCCAGGGTAAGATCGGGGTCCTTATCTGCTATGAATCCATTTTCGGCTACCTCAGCCGGGCCCAGGTGGAAAACGGCGCCCATTTGCTGGTCAACATTACCAACGACGCCTGGTTCGGGGCAACCAGCGCCCCCTATCAGCACATGTCCATGGCGGTGCTGCGGGCCGTGGAAAACCGGGTGTCCCTGGCCCGGGCCGCCAATACCGGCATTTCCGCCTGCATGAGCGGGGATGGCCGTATCCTCTGGACCTCCCCCCTGGACCAGCAGGCGGGCCACGCCATGGAACTCCCCTGGCTGCCGGGAGGCAGCTTTTACACCCGCTACGGCTACCTCTTTCCCTGGGTCTGCGTGGCCCTGGCAACCCTCGTGTTCCTGTTCGCCCGCCGCCGGATACGGTGGTGATACCATGAGCTTTTGTGGGGGAGGGGACAAAGGGGTAGGGGCCTCAGGTCCCTCCCCCTCCCCCCACGTGAAAACCTCAACTCACCCATGAAGCCCAGGACCCCATCGCTGTTTGCCCCCCCTGAGCCTTTGGCCGCCCGGCTGCGTCCCCGTACGCTGGCCGAGTTTGTGGGCCAGAGCCACCTGGTGGGGGAAGGCAACATTCTCTGGCGGGCCATGCGGGCCCGGCGCCTGTTCGCCTCCATGATTTTCTGGGGGCCGCCGGGCTGCGGCAAGACCACTCTGGCGCGGCTTTTGGCCCGGGAGCTGGACTGTGAGTTCTTCTCCTTAAGCGCGGTTTTGGTGGGGCTGGCCGAGGTGCGCAAGATGGTGGAGGAAGCAAAGCGCCTCCGGGACGCGGGACGGCGCACCGTGGTCCTCCTGGACGAAATCCACCGCTTCAACAAGGCCCAGCAGGATGCGCTCCTCCCCCACGTCGAGGAAGGCCTGATCACCCTGGTGGGCGCCACCACGGAAAATCCCTATTTCGAGATTATCGGCCCCTTGTTGTCCCGGACCCGGATCTTCGTGTTCGAACCCCTGAGTGAGGCTGAACTGACCACCATCGTGAAGCGGGCCTTGGCGGACCAGGAACGGGGGCTGGGGGATCTGCCGGTGGAGATGACCGAAGATGCCCTGGCCTACCTGGTCCAAAGATCAGCCGGCGACGCCCGCCGGGCCCTGAACACCCTGGAGTTGGCGGTTCTGTCCACCCCGCCGGGTCCGGACCTGGTCATCCAGGTGGATTTAGGGGTGGTGAAAGACTGCCTGCCGCGGCGGGAATTGTTGTACGACAAGGAGGGCGACGCCCACTACGACACTATTTCTGCGTTCATCAAAAGCGTGCGCGGCTCGGACGTGGATGCGGCGTTGTACTGGCTGGCCCGCATGGTGAAGGCCGGGGAAGACCCCCGCTTTATCATGCGGCGACTGTTCATTCTGGCCGCCGAAGACATCGGTCTGGCTGACCCTGCCGCCCTTCCCCAGGTGGGGGCGGCCAGCCGGGCCCTGGAATGGGTGGGCCTGCCGGAGGCCGAGTATCATTTAGCCCAGGCCACCATATATCTGGCCCTGGCCCCCAAAAGCAACTCCACGTCGGCCTATTTCAGGGCCAAGGCCGCCCTGGAGGAAACCGGCCTGACCAGGGTCCCCACCCACCTCCAGGATTCCTCCCGGGACGGCGCCGCGCTGGGACACGGGAAGGAGTATCTCTATCCCCACGACTACCCTGGCCACTGGGTGGACCAGGCCTATCTGCCGGAGGAATTATCCGGAAAAACCTTCTACGAACCCGGGGAAGAAGGGGAAGAGCCTCGGCTGGCGGAGGGCTGGCGGAACCGCCGCCGGCCTCAGGGAAAACCCTGATTTTTTTCTCTGAAAGTCCCCAAACTCTTTCTATAAATCTGGACTTTTGGCAAAAAAATCTTATAATAATACTGTCGGGGGAGCGCCAACAGGCAGGAGGTGCTCCATGAAAAAAGTGCTATTCGTCGACGCGGAACCGCACATTCAGCAGCTCTGCCAGGAAGAGTTGCGGGAGGAAGGGTATGAGGTCCAGGTGGCCGGGTCCGGGGGGGATAGCGTCCGCCTGGCCGATTCCTTTCATCCCGATGTGGTGATCCTGGAAGTGCTGCTGCCGGACATGTCCGGCTTGGAAACCGGAAGAATTATTAAAGGAACGAGCAAAAAGACCCAGATTATCTTGTTTTCCCACTACAAACCGCCCCATACATTGAGTGAATGGGGGGCGGACGCCTATGTCCTGAAATCAGCGAACCTGGAGAATTTGAAAAAGAAGGTGCGCCAACTCATCCCGAAATCTCAGGCTGCTTAGAAAAAACTCCCTATGGCGCTCATGGAGATCAGTGTTGTTCCTTTAGGGCTCGGCACCCCCAGCGTGGGGGACTATATTGCGGCCCTGATAGCATATTTGCGGGAAAACGACATTCCCTTTCGTCTTACCGACATGGGCACCGTCATCGAAGGGACTCCGGCCAAGCTCCTGGAATGGGCCCGTATTCTCCACGAATTACCATTTGAAAAAGGAGTGCAGCGGGTTGTTACCCACATCACCATCGACGACCGGCGCGATAAACGGGTGACTCTGGGTGACAAAACTACTTCTGTGGAAGCCCGCCTTACCTGAACACCATGGCATCCAACCGCAAAGACTACTACGGGATTCTGGGGGTGGCACGCGATGCCACCCCTGATGAGATCAAGAAACAATACCGGAAAATCGCCCTCAAATACCATCCCGACCGTAATCCCGGCAACAAAGAATCGGAAGAAAAATTCAAAGAAGCCGCCGAGGCCTACGAGGTCTTAAGAGACCCGGAAAAACGGCGGCTCTATGATCTTTATGGCCATGAAGGGGTGAGTTCCACCGGCTTCACCGGCTTTCATGACTTCTCCGATATTTTTCGCAGCTTCGGCGATATCTTCGGGGATATCTTCGGCGGCTTCGGGGACTTCGGCCCCCGGGAGGGGCGGCCCCAGGCGGGGAGCGACCTGCGCTATGACCTGACCCTGGATTTTTTGGACGCCACCCTGGGAACCGAGGTGAACATCGAAGTGCCCCGGGTAGTAATCTGCCCTACCTGCGCCGGCAGCGGCGCCAAACCCGGCACCAGAAAGGTCCCCTGCCCGGCCTGCGGCGGCCGGGGGGTGATCACCCGCACCCAGGGGATTTTCCAGATCACCACCACCTGTTCCCGCTGCGGGGGGTTGCGGGAATTCATCGCCGAGCCCTGCCCCGACTGCCACGGCGAAGGCCAGATCCGGGAAAAGAAAAAGCTCAGGGTGAAGATCCCGCCGGGTGTCGACAGCGGCACCCACCTGGTCATGGCCGGGGAAGGCAACGCCGGGCGCTTCGGCGGCCCCCCGGGCGACCTGTACATCATTTTGACGGTGCGGCCCCACAAGCTGTTCCGCCGGGAGGGCTACGATCTGCATCTGGAGGTGCCTATTTCCTTTGTCCAGGCCGCCCTGGGGACCCGCCTCACCGTGCCGACGCTGAAGGGCACCAAGGAGATCGTTATTCCACCCGGCACCCAACCCGGAGAGGTTATCCGCCTCCGGAACGAAGGGGTTCCTTATCCCAAGGGGGGGCGGCAGGGGGATCTCCTGGTGGAGGTTAAGGTGGTCATCCCCAGAGACCTCACCGAACGCCAGACCGAACTCCTCAAAGAGTTGGCCAAGGAAGACCCCGCCGGCCAGACCACGGTGCTGGAAGCCCCGGCCGAGGAGGGCATCCTGCACAAGCTCTGGAATTCGGTAAAGCACTGGAATGACCAGTAACCGGTAAGGAGAGCCATGCCTTTTTAAGGGCCGAATTTCGGGCCTTTTCTTGTTGACAAGACCCCCGGCCGGGATTAGAGTATTATGTGCAGTTTTTCACGTGGGCTGCCTCAAATGGGATCAGGGGAAGGCAAGACAGGAGGGATTCAGAGGAAGCGCCACCAGAGCAGCGCCCGGTCAGGAACCGGGCAAGGAATGCAGCATGGCCACTGACCTCAATATCCTCATCGGCGGCGCCGCCGGACAAGGGGTTCACGCCATCACCGGCCCTTTGGCCAAGGCCCTGGTGCGCCGCGGCTGCCAGGTCCATGTCAGCCAGTCCTACCAGTCCCGTATCCGGGGCGGCCACCTCTATAATGTTCTTCGGGTAGGCGACCGGCCATTGTTGAGCTGCCGGGAAGGGGTGGACATCCTGGTGGCCCTCAATCAGGAAACGCTTACTCTGCACCTGCCGGAACTTTCCGCCGCCGGCATGGTCATTTTCGACGAATCCCAGGTTAAACAGGCCCCCGAAGGGGTGAAGGCCCTGGCCCTGTCGCCGGACAAGGTCCTTCCCGAGACCGATGCCGGGGACATCGCCGTCAATGCCGGGGCCTGTGGAGCGATTTTGGGACTCCTGGAAGTGCCGGTGGAGGGTCTGGTCACCCTCCTGGGGGAAACCTTCGGGGCCAAGGGTGCAGAAGTCGCCGATTGGAACCGCCGGGCTGCGCAGCATGGCTTTGACCTGGGCAAGGCCCTGGGGCACCCTTTTTCCCTGGCGGATATCGCCCCACCCTCGGAACCGAACCTGCTCATCAGCGGCCACGAGGCCCTGGCCCTGGGTGCGTTGGCCGGGGGCCTGACCTTTATCTGCGGCTACCCCATGACGCCCTGGACCAGCCTGTTTAACGCGGTCAGCCAACGGGCGGAAAAGTGGCGGGTGGTGGTGGAGCAGACCGAAGACGAAATTTGCGCCATCAATATGGCCATCGGGGCTTCCTTTGCGGGGGCCCGGGCCATGACCGGCACCTCCGGCGGCGGTTTTTGTCTGATGACCGAGGGCGTGGGGCTGGCCGCCATGAGCGAAACCCCCGTGGTGGTGGTGGTGGCCCAGCGCCCCGGGCCCAGCACGGGGCTGCCCACCCGCACCTCCCAGGGAGATTTGGCTTTTGTGCTCAGTGCCGGCCAGGATGACTTTCCCCGGGCGGTCCTGGCCCCCGGCACCCCGGCCCAGGGGTATTTGCTGGGCGCCAAGGCCCTGCGGCTGGCGGAGCGCTACCAGACGCCGGTCTTTATCCTCACCGACCAGTACTTCGCGGATGCCCAGTTCACCTACACGGCGAGAGATTTTCCGCCGGTGGGGCCGCCGCCGGCCTCACCCTTCGGCGCCAGCGGCAAGGATTATGAGCGTTACAGCCTGACTGAAGACGGCGTCTCCCCCCGGCGCTTCCCTGGCTTTGGGCCGGAGATCGTGGTGGCGGACTCGGATGAGCACACCCCGGACGGGCACCTCACCGAGGACCTGTCGGTGCGCATACAAATGCACAACAAGCGCCTGATGAAACTCAAGGGTCTTTACGGCGACATGGGGAATATTACCACCATGGGCGACCCCGCCGCCCCCCTGGTGCTGATGACCTGGGGGTCCAGCTCCGGAGCCGTGGCCGAAGCCGTGGCCCGGCTTGGCCAGAGCGGCACCCCGGCCCGGTTGGTGCACCTGGCGGAACTGTGGCCCTTTCCCCGCCGGGCGGTGGCCGAGGCCCTGCAAGAGGCCGCCAAAATCGTCCTGGTGGAAGGCAACGCCACCGGTCAACTGCACCGTTTGGTCCGCCAGGAAACAGGCTTTAAGGCCGATCACCTGGTGGTGCGATACGACGGCCTCCCTTTCACCCCGGAGTACATCCTCCGGGAATTGGCGCCGGAGGCGTAAGGATAGCCATGCTGCCGCTCGACCTTTACAACAGCATTGAACCGGCCTGGTGCCCGGGTTGCGGCAATTATCCCATGCTGAAGGCCTTTAAAAAGGCCCTGGCGGAGCTGGATATCCGGCCCGAGGATATCCTGCTGGTCTCCGCGATCGGCCAGTCCAGCAAATTTCCCCATTATCTGCGCTGCAACACCTTCAACGGCATCCATGGCCGGGCTCTGCCGGTGGCCACCGGTGTCCGCCTGGCCAACCCCGAGATCAAGATCGTGGTTACCGTCGGGGACGGCGATCAGTACGGCGAAGGGGGCAATCACCTCCTGGCTGCCTTCCGCCGCAATCCGGACATGACTCTGGTGGTCCACAACAACCAGGTGTACGGCCTCACCAAAGGGCAGGCCTCCCCCACCAGCGACCAGGGCTTCACATCCCTTATCCAGCCGGCGGGGGTGCCCTATCCGCCGCTCCACCCCCTGGCCCTGGCCGTGGCCCAGGACTGCTCCTGGGTGGGGCGGGGTTTTGCGGGCCAGCCCGCACAGTTGACGGAACTCTACAAACAGGCCATCCAGCACCGGGGGTTCGCCCTCCTGGAGGTGCTGCAACCCTGCGTTATCTTTAACAAGATTAATACGTACCACTGGTACCAGGCCCGGGTTTACCGGGTGGAGGATGAACCGGATTACGATCCCGAAAATGAACTGTGGGCCTATCAAAAGGGCAAGGAATGGGGCGAGCGCATCCCCACCGGGGTGATTTTCAAAAAATCCCGCCCGGTCCTGGAAGAGGCTTTTCCCGTTCTGTTGGACGGGCCCCTGGGGAAATGGCAGGTGGCTCGCCCGGTGGCCGAGCTGTTAAAAGATTTTTATTAATGCAGTCTTCAGGATCAGGGATACAATTCTCGATATGTCTGGCAAGGAGAACCGATCATGGTGGAGAGAACCTCCTGGGAGATTTTGGAAGAACCCAACCGCATCCTCCTAGACGAGGATTACCGGCCCATGGAACTGCTGATCTTCCTCCTCACCTGGGGAGTGGAGATCGCTATGCTTTTCACTGTGGCCATCGTTTACCTCAGGGGTTAAGGTGCCGGGAAATTCGTGGGAAACCGGGAAGGGACCGATTATCCGGCAAACAGGTGCAACCCCGTTGGGTTACAGATTGACCGGGGTACCCTGGCGCGGTTATCCTGAAAATTTTCCGGGTTTGTTCCGAAACTTATGTTAAAATTAAGGCGTTAGTAATTTCATCACCAACAAGTGGGCCAGCGTCGCGACGAGGGCGCCAGGCAGGAACCCACCAGACCTGGGGGTTACCAAAGGCACTAGCGCAAGAGGATTACGCTTAAGCCGCGGGACCAGAGTGAGGCTCAGGGAGGTGTGGTAACTATGAGTAATGAATTATTAGCCCCCGGCGGCAGTCTGGAGATGGTGGATGCCGTCTTTGCCCAGGGCGCCGATGCCGTTTATGTCGGGGCCAAGGGCTTCAGCCGCCGCAAATGTGCATGGGAGATGGAGGACAGCCAGATCGGCGAAGCCGTCCGCCTCGCCCAAGGCTACCAGGGAAAGGTCCGGGTGGCCCTCAATGCCGAGATTCCCCCGGAAAAATTTCCCCTGGTACTCAGCAAAGTGGAGAAGTACACCCACTTCGGCATCGAAGGGGTGATCGTCAAGACCCCCGCTCTCATCCAGGAGATCCACCGGAGATTCCCGGAGTTGATCATCCACGTCAGTGTGGGCGCCAATATCCAGACCAAAGAGGAAATGGCCCGGTTTCAGGCTTTGGGGGCCACGCAGATCGTCGCCTCGACCGAAATCAACACGGTGGCGAAGCTGGCCCGCTTTAAAGCAGAAGCGGATTCCCTCGGACTGAAAACCGAGGTGCTCATCCACGGCAACCGCTGTATCGGCGGCGTGGGCAACTGCCTCTTCCACGAACTCATTGCCGATTGCTACGTGCGCCAGGTGTATCATGACGAGGACGGCAACGAAATCGTGGAATACGAAGGCTGGCCGGACCGGAGCGGCAGTTGCTTCCGGCTGTGCCTCCTGACTGACGAACAGCGCCACAAGGTGTTAGGACGCCGGGGGCTCAATCCTGCCCAGGTCGAGGCCCTAAACCAGCGGGTGGCGGCCAATCCCAACGTGGCCTTTGCCATCCTGGGGGATGAACTCAAGGCCTACCTCGATTTGGGTCTGGAAACCGTCAAGGTCCAGGGGCGGGAATATGCGGTGGCCATGATCAGCCGCATGATTAACTGTTATCGCAAACTGATCGACGCCCATGCCAGGGGCGAAGACATTAACAGTCCCCTGTTGCAGCGGGTGCAGGATACCCTGGCCGAAATCGTGGCCGAGCGGGACCAGGCCCGGAGGGAAAAAACTGCTGAGTTGCATAAGCACATCGTTGGACTGTAATTTTTGAGATTGTTTTGTTCCTGTGATGAAGGTCTCCTGCATCAATATTGAGCTGTTCCGGCTTTTGTATGATCCACTCGCCTGGGCGGAGCACCGAGGGCCACACTGGGGAAGCGACCCGAGCACCGGCACCGGCGGCCATAGGACGGGGCAGGGCTTCTTTTGGCCCTGCCTTTTTTATTCTGTCCCGCTGGTGGCCCTCAAAGCGATAAGCCCTGGGAGTGTGGGGGCAAAGCCCCCGCCCTCTGCCCTGGCCGGCGACCGGACAAACCTGGGAAAGGCTTCGAAGACCCAGCCGTTCTCCTTTTTTACTGATCCCTTTTGTCTTATCCCGCGCCTTCCTCTGCGGGATTCAACAGATAAGCCTCCACGAACCCGGTAATATCCCCGTTCAGCACCCGGTCCACGTCCCCTTCTTCGTGTTTGGTGCGGTGGTCCTTGACCATGCGGTAGGGCTGGAGCACATACGACCGGATCTGACTGCCCCAGGCGATGTCCTTCTGAGACTCCTGGAGTTCCGCTTTCTTTTCCTCCCGTTTGCGGCGCTCCAGATCATAAAGGCGGGCCCGCAGGACCTTCATGGCCAGCTCGCGGTTGCGGTGCTGGGAGCGCTCGCTCTGGCTGATCACTACGATATTGGTGGGCAGATGGGTAAGGCGCACTGCGGAACTCGTCTTGTTGACGTGCTGCCCGCCGGGACCGCTGGCCCGGAAGGTGTCCACCCGCAGGTCCTTGTCCTGAATGTCGATGTGAATGCGATCGTCCACTTCGGGGAGCACCTGCACCGCAGCAAAAGAGGTGTGGCGGCGGCCGCTGGCGTCAAAGGGAGAGATGCGCACCAGGCGGTGGATGCCGTGTTCACTCTTAAAATAGCCATAGGCATAGGGACCGCTGGCCGTAAAGGTGACGGATTTCACGCCGGCTTCATCCCCTTCCTGGAGATCGATGGTCTCGGTCTTAAACCCCTTGATTTCAGCGTAGCGCAGATACATGCGCAGGAGCATTTCACACCAGTCCTGGGCTTCGGTGCCGCCGGCGCCGGCGTGGATGGTGATAATGGCGTTTTTCTGGTCCTCTTCGGCCCCCATGAGGAGCTGCAGTTGCCATTCCTTGAATTCCCGCTCGAGCTTGACCAGCCCCGCGGCCACTTCCTGCATGGCCTGCGCGTCTTCTTCCTCGTTGGCGAGATCAAGGAGCACCTCCAGGTCCTCCACCCGGCTGGCCTGGGCCGCGTAGCCTTCCAGGGCATTGACCAGAGCACTCCTTTCCCGCTGGGCTTCGGCCGCGGCCTGGGGGTCCTCCCAGAAGCCGGCGGCCCCCATGATTTTATCTATCTCTGCTAACCGTTCCTGCTTCTTGTCGATCTCAAAGAAAACTCCGCAGGGCCGCCAGCCGGTCCTGGTATTCAGCTAACTTGGCCTTGTATTCTCCGTAAGATTCCAGCATACCTCCTCCTCGCCCTGAGCACTCCCTGGAGTCAGGACTGTTCGAAATGATCAGCGCCTCGTGCAGGATGCCAGGAGGCGCTCACTTTTTTGTCATTCTGAGGGAGCCGCAGGCGGCCGAAGAATCTCGAAAAGCAAGATACTTCGCTCCGCTCAGCCTGACAAGAGAGCGATTAACATTCAGGGTGGGCTTTGCCCACCAATTCCTGAAACTGCCTTAAATGAACCGTGTTATTTTTCGCTTAAATCTTTTTTGCGGAGCCACGAGGGCGTCACAGGCCGGACCAATGATGCAGACTGGGAAATGTTGCCGCTGACATAGGAAAATTCTACCAGGAGAAAACAGAAAAAGAAAGTGATTCCAGCCATTATCCCCACAGCACGGTCAACCCCAGGACAAGGGTCTCCAGGATTTCGTTCATTGCGCCATACACATCCCCGGTGACGCCGCCGAGCCGCCGCCGAAAGTAGCGGCTCGCCCCCCAGACCACCAGCGCCGCCAGGGGCAGGCTCACAGGTCCCTTATAGCCTCCCGCCAGGAAGCTGAACAGAAGGGCGGCGAGGGTGGAACCGGTTATGAGCCCCGGCGTGGCGCCTTCCGTCATGGCTTGCCCCAGGCCCCCACCGGGCCGGGCATAGGGACCCAGACCGGTCAGGACCACAATCCCCCAGCGGCTGATGATCGGAAAGAGGACCAGGGAGGGCGTGAGGCCCCGTTCAAAAAGAACCAGGAAAAATGCATACTTAAGCAGAAGCACCAACACCAGGCTGATAGCGCCGAAGGCCCCCAGGCGGGAGTCTTTCATGATGGCCAGGCGTTCCTCAGGGGTGCGTCCGCCCCCCAGACCGTCCACGGTGTCGGCCAGGCCATCCAGATGCAGGCCCCGGGTGAGAAGCACCGTGAGGGTCAGCAGCAGCGCCGCCGCGGCCGGGGCCGGAAAATAATGGCTCATCCCGCTCCCGGCCGCCCAGTAGATCAGGCCCAGGAGCCCCCCCACCCAGGGAAACCAGAACAGCGACCTGGCCAGGTCCGCGGCGGTTATTTCGCCGAAGCGGAACCAGGGAAGAACCGTGAGGAAGGTGAGCGCCAACGGCAGGGTGCATTTCATGATCAGCAGCTTTCAGCCAATTTACTCCTTCTTCCCCGCCACGCCGGCTTCTGCAAAGGTGGCCATTTCCCGGTAGATGCGCCAGCCGGCTTCGAGCAAGCATATGCCCAGGGCTGCGCCGGTGCCCTCTCCCAGGCGCATGTTCAGGTTGAATAACGGCTTTAAGCCCAGGTGGTCCAGCATGATCTGGTGGCCGGGCTCCACCGAGCGATGGGCGGCGATGAGATAATCCTTTACGGCCGGCGCCAACTGCACGGCCACCAGGGCCCCGGCAGTGGCGATGAACCCGTCCAGCAGGAGGGGCCGGCGTCCGGCTGCGGCTCCCAGGATGAGTCCGGCGATCCCCGCAATTTCCAGCCCTCCCACCCCGGCCAGGGCCCCCACCGGATCGTCGGCCGTGGGTTTGTTGAGGGATAAGGCGCGGTTGATCACCGCCACCTTATGGGTATGCATGTCGGAGTCGATGCCGGTGCCCCGGCCCGTGGCCGCCCCCACCGGCCTTCCGGTAAACACGGTGGTCAGGGCCGCGGCCGGCGTGGTGTTGCCGATACCCATGTCACCGGCGGCCAGGACATCCACCCCGTCCTCCACCGCTTCCTGGGCCCGTTCCACCCCCACCCAGATGGCCCGCAAGGCCTCTTCCCGGGTCATGGCGGGTTCCTGGGCCATGTTCCGCGTGCCGTAGGCCACCTTGCGGTGGACCAGGTTAAGCCCCGGCTCAAAGTCGTGATTCACCCCGATGTCCACCACTTCCACCCGGGCCCCGGCTTGCAGGGCCAGGACGTTAATACCGGCGCCGCCCCGCAGAAAATTGTGGACCATCTGGAACGTAACTTCCTGGGGATAGGCGCTCACCTTTTCGGCCACGACGCCATGATCGCCGGCAAAAACCACCACCCGTTTCAGTTCCAGAGGAGGGAACAGCTCCTCCCGGATGGCCACGTATTGGGCCGCCAACTCTTCCAGCCTCCCGAGACTCCCGACGGGCTTGGTCAGGGAGTCCAGGCGCTCCTGAGCCCGGGCGGCCCAGGCGGGATCCAGGGGCTTGATCTGCGAAGTGAGTTGGGCCAGTTCATATTCCATAGCATTCTTCCTTCTTATGGGGGGATTTTAAAGCCAAGGGGAGGCCGGCCACCATGAGCATGACCAGGTCAGCGGCTGCGGCCAGGAGTTGGTGGAGCCAGCCGGCCCGGTCGCGAAACTCCCGGGCCAGGGGATGTTCGGGCACAATGCCCCAACCCACTTCGTTACTCACCAGGATGGTCGGGGCGGTAGTCTTTTTCAGCATATTCACCAGGTCAAGGCAGACGCCCGTGAGTCCGGCGGGGTCCCCGCTCCGGATGAGCCAGTTGGACAGCCAAAGGGTAAGGCAATCCACCAGGATGACCTGGTAGCGCCCCTGGGCCGCAGCTATGGCCTCCGTCAGCTCCAGCGGTACCTCCACCGTATCCCAGCCAGCACCCCGGTCCTCGCGGTGCTTGGCGATGCGGGCCGCCATTTCTTCGTCTCCCGCCTCGGCGGTGGCCAGATACAGGCGCGGTTCCGGAAAATATTTAGCCAGATCAAGAGCATAGCCGCTCTTGCCACTTCTGGTCCCACCCAGAATCAGGGCCAGACGGAATTCGTTCACAGGATGCACCATGAGCCTTCCTTGACGTCCCGGAGTCACATCAGTTTTGCAGTTGACCTCTCCAGACAAATTTGGAATGATATCACCAGATCTGAAAAGACCTCAGGGACGACATTGTAATGTAACACCCCCACGCCGGACAGTCCAGGAAAATGCCCAGGGCGCAACCCGGCCTGGCTTAGAATGCATCGAGAGGTGGGCCTGGAAACTCTCTTTCCCCCACCGGAAAAACGCGAGAAAACCGGAAATTCTTCCATGACCCGGAAACGCTTGAAGCAAGGTCTCATCCAGGTATATACCGGCGCAGGCAAGGGCAAGACCACCTGTGCTCTCGGCCTGGCCATGAGGGCCGTGGGCCAGGGTTTCAAGGTGTTCATGGTGCAGTTCCTGAAAACCGATGACACCGGTGAAGTTCAAGCCGCCCAACGCCTGGCCCCGGATTTTACCATACAAAGCTTTGGGACTCCGGGCTTTCCCAATCTCAGGGAACCTGATGTCAAGACCCTCGCGGCGGTCCGGGAGGCTTTTACTCTGGCCCGGCGGGTGATCTCTGCCGGCGAGCATGACTTGGTTCTCCTGGATGAAGTCAACCTGTCCCTGGCCTACGGTCTGGTGTCCGTAGCCGAGATGCTGGAGGTCCTGCGGCAACGCCCACCCTTTGTGGAAGTAGTCCTCACCGGCAGGAGTGCACCGCCGGAATTGGTGGACCTGGCCGATCTGGTCACCGAAATGCGCCCCGTGAAACATTACTTCGAGGCCGGGGTAAAAGCCCGGCGGGGCATTGAGTGGTGAGTTTATGCAGCAATTTTCGGCTTCTTCTGCCAAAAATGAAAATATTTTCCAGAAAAAGGCAACGCCCTGGACCTAGTACTACCACTGAATCAGGCAGCTAAGGACATGACAAAGGATTTTTTGGCCGAACTTACCCTTGCGGTTGACGGTATGGAGGAAAAAGGCGGTTTTCTCTGAGCGGGCTGTCCCGACGCCGTGTGCGACGAGATCAAAAAAATTCCGGGGATTACCCGGGTGGAGTTCGATCAGGAGACCCGGCTTTTCCACGTAGAGTTCCACAAGCGCTTCGTCACCCCGGAAAACATCCTCGCCGCGGTCTGGCAGGCGGGCCGCAACCTGGGGAAGGAGTACCTGCCGCAGATTGTCAATTGATGTTTTCCTGGGGAGCCTCGCGCTAACTGCAGGTGAATGCTGGCAAATCCGTGCCACGTTGGCGCATCGCTCAGCATCTCAGGGGGGAGCACAGTGCCGCCAGAAGGCGGCGGCAGGCCCGCCTCCGGCACGTCGCGGGTTTGCGGTAACCGGCCTGTCTTCAGCGACTACTTTCCTTACAGCTTACGGCTCGCTGCCCATCAGGCCCACACCCCGTCAATGGCCGCCTGGCACTTTGGGCATTTGCCGTCCTGCAGGATAAACCCCTTGATGGTATACCCGACCCGCTCAATGAGGAGTTCCCCGCAAGCATAACAATAGGTGTTCTCGCCGCCCTGTCCGGGGATGTTCCCCGTGTAGACATAGCGCAAGCCCGCCGTAAGCCCGATGTCCCTGGCCATGAGGAGAGTTGCCGCCGGGGTGCGGGGCCGGTCCAGCATCTCGTGGGTGGGATAAAAGGCGCTGACGTGCCAGGGAATCTCGGGCCCCACGCTCTTGATGAACCCGGCGATGTCGGTCAACTCCTCCCTGGAGTCGTTAAGCCCCGGGATCACCAGGGTGGTCACCTCGATCCACACTCCCCGTTGCTTGGCGCGCTGGATGGTGTCCAGAACCGGCTGCAGGCGGGCCTTGCAAACCTTGCGATAGAAGTCGTTCCGGAAGCTTTTCAGGTCGATGTTGTCCCCATCGATGACCTCGGCCATGGCAGAGACCGACTCCTGGGTCATAAAGCCGTTGGACACGAAGACATTGCGGATGCCCTGTGCTTTGGCCAGACGGGCCGTGTCCAGGGCAAATTCCATGAAGATGGTGGGCTCGGTGTAGGTGTAGGAGAGGCTGGCGCAGCGGTTGAACTGGGCCTCCTGGACAATGCGCTCAGGGTCCCGGGCCGTACCGGGAATTCTGCCGCCGTGCCGCTTGGGATATTGGGAGATGTCATAATTCTGGCAGTGCAGGCACATGAAATTGCATCCGGCCGTGGCGATGGAGTAGGAGCGGGACCCCGGCAGGAAATGAAACAGCGGCTTTTTTTCGATGGGGTCGATATTTTCCGCTACCACCATGCCGTACACCAGGGAATACAGGGTGCCATCCTGGTTTTCCCGGACATGGCAGATTCCCCGTTTGCCCGGATCAATCTTGCATTCGTGGGCGCACAGGTGGCAGTGGACCTTATTATCCTCCAGCTTTTCATAAAACCTGGCTTCCTGCATGGCTATTTCCCCCAGGGGCAAAGTATTGGACCTGCCTGAATCCTTCTTACCTGGTAAAGTATGACTTCCCGAGGACATTGTAAAGGCGCGAAGCCTGCGCTGCCCGGCGAGAAAATCTCGGGAAAGATGCTTTTCTTGCCCAGACTTTCTGTTTATGATACATCTTAAGCGGATGGTGGGCGTAGCTCAGCTGGTTAGAGCACCGGGTTGTGGCCCCGGAGGCCGCGGGTTCAAATCCCGTCGCTCACCCCAATGCATTTTTAGGGAACAGTTGACTGAGGCAAAAACCAGGAAGTCTGCCCTGTCCGGGCAAAATACCCTGAATTAGACGCTGACAATCTGACGGCATCCGGGTGGCAGCCCCTTCTTTCCCAAGCTTCTGACAGTGCTCCTTTACAGAGGCAGCCCGTTTTGCATTGCAAGTCATTTCTGTAATTTTTCAGGTGAAGTGACTGCTGCAAGCGCCGGCAAACTATATTGCAAACGGGCCTCTTGCCCAATTCATGTGAGGGCGGGAGATTCTCCTTGGTTGCTAAAAGAATCCCCCGGCACAGATGTTCCAGTCTGTGTCAAGGCAGGCTGATGCCTGCGGCTCCATGTTGCCAAAGGCTCTATGGATAGAGGAAGAGCGGGGTCCTGGGTCCGGGCTTTCCCGGTTTTTTCCCTCAACCAAGGGATTGGGGGAGGGGATGCGGGGGGGGAATGCAAGGGCCCACCGGCTGTTAGCTCCCTCCCACATGACATCTTCGACTATGCCTTTGACATCGGTCTGCTCATTCGCCGCCCAAGCCACCCGGCCGAACCCTCCGGCACGCAACAAGGCCAGGGCCAGGTTCAGGCCCATCCGGACAGCTTGCTTGCTCATGACTCGTACCTCCTGTTTGCCCATATCTTAAACAAGCCGAGATTACCGGAATCTTGCCCGGAAATTACCAAAAGGTAATGGCGCCGATGGCCGGTGAACCGGTGTCAAGAGGGGGCCTCCCCCTGAAAAAAGGACGGCCGCCGGGCATGCGGCCGTCCACAGGCTGAGGTTGTGGTTGTAGTGGTTAGGGGGTTAACCGATGTTGTTCTCCAGGGGGACAAAAAGTTTGGCGTGGCCCCGCTGGACCAGGAGCAACAGATGATCCTTGGCCGGGGGGCCATCCATCTTCTTGATAGCTTCATGAACCGAGGTGACGGGTTGCTGGTTCACCTCTAAGATAACATCTCCTTGCTGGATGCCGGCTTCGTCAGCCTGGCTTCCCGGTTTGACGCCCACCACGGCAACGCCCTTTTCGGACTCGATATTAAGTTGATTGGCCAGCTGCGGGGTCAGGTCCTGCAGCTCAAGCCCCCATTTACCCTGGGCCGGCTGCCCCGAACCTGCGGGCGCGGTGGCATTTGCGGCCGTCCGGTCTGAGGGGAGTTCGGCCACCTTGATGGCCAGTTGCATTTTCTGCCCGTTCCTGAGAACCGTCACCGTCGACTCTTCGCCTACGGGGGTGCCGGCCACCAGGGCGGGGAGATCATGATTGTCAACGATTTCCTTGCCGTTATAAGCGACGATGACATCGCCGCGCTGCACCCCGGCCTTGGCCGCCGGACTGTTGGGGGTGACATCGGCCACCAGAGCGCCCTTTTGATCCTGCAGTTTCAGGGCCTTCGCCAAGGCGGGGGTGATGCTTTGGATGGTGACTCCGAGGTAACCCCGGGTCACGGAGCCCTTGGTTTCCAGTTGCGGCACCAGGGGCTTGACGGTGTTCACGGGTATGGCAAAACCGATGCCCTGGCCCTGGGAGATGATGGCGGTATTGATGCCCACGACCTCACCCTGCATGTTAAACAGCGGGCCGCCGGAGTTCCCGGGGTTGATGGAAGCATCGGTCTGGATAAAGTTGTCATAGGGCCCGGCGCCGATGACCCGGCCCTTGGCGCTGACGATCCCGGAGGTCACGGTATTGTTCAGGCCGAAGGGGTTGCCGATGGCAATGACCCAGTCACCCACCTTCAGGTTGTCGGAGTCCCCCAGGGTGGCGGCCGGAAACGGGCCCTTGCCCTCGATCTTTAAGACAGCGAGGTCGGTCTTGGGGTCCCGGCCCACGATGCGGGCCTTGTACTCCTGATGGTCGGACAGGGTGACGGTAACTTCCTTGGCGCCTTCAATCACATGGTTATTGGTAAGGACATACCCGTCTGTGCTGATGATGACTCCGGAGCCGGCCCCCTGAATTCTGGGCATCTGCTGCTGGTTCCGGGGCATGTCCTGGAAAAAATGGTTAAAAAAATCTCTGAAGCCATCCGGCAGCTCCCCTTTGGGGAAGGTAAAGGAGGGGAAGGAGCCCACCTTTTCCACCTTTATCACTTTGACATTGACTACCATGGGGCTCAACCTGGCCGCCAGGGCGGCAAAAGACCCCGGATAAGACGACCCGGCGGGGGCGGGACCGGCGGCCGCCTGGGGCGCGGCCGGCAGGGTTTGGGCCGCTGAGGGGGTAATCCAGTGGGACCCCGACGAGAAAGCCAAACCCAGGGCGAAGCAGATCGCAGCAACTAGGGTCAGGGTCGTCGCCGTGATGCGCTGGTTCCGCCATGATTGTTTGAGCTTACTGAACATCGTTGTTTCTCCTTGCGCGGTTCTGGTATTCACGATCCTGGCCGGCAGAATGGCAACGGCCGGCGTTTTCTGTATATATAGGCAAGCAAGATGAAAGACAGATGAATCAGAGATTAAAAGGCGTTAATGTGAGGGAAAAACCGGACAGCAGAAACAAACCAAAGGGTGAAAAAATTCAGCGACAGGCACAGCTTGGTAAAGGCGGAAACCATGGGGAGGAAAGTGGCGCACCAGAGCCAAACCCTCCCATGGCTGATGGCCGGACGTTCCACCCGGAAAGAGGGGAGGAGAATTACGAAATCAGGGGCCGAATCCGGATAATCCCGGCGCTGGGGATCAAAGCCATGCCCTAAATCCGAAAGGCTTCCCGCTTCAAACGCAGGATCTCTTCCTCGATCTTGAGGCGGTGCTTGGAGTGAAAAATTTCCCGGATTTTGCGGGCCATTTCGTCGAGACTCAACGGTTTGATCACAATCTCCACCTGGTCCAACTGGAGGACGTGTTGCATCTGACTGCGCTGGTGAATCATGACGATCAGGCGCATGCCTGGAAAGCGCTGCCGGATGTCTTCGAGCATCTGGTGGTATTGGGGGAGGTTCAGGTCGGTGATGAGAAGATCAAAGGGGAGCTGCTCCAGGAGTGAACTGGCTTCTTCAGCCGATCTGGCCAGGTGAAATTCCCCGATCCCGCAGAGCTTGATCACCTGAGAGAGAAATTCCCGGCACCAATCATCCTGATCCACCACCAGGATGCGCCCACGATACTGAGAATAACTGGCACTGGACAGTGTCCGCATACTTGAACTCTCCTAAAATTCGTGGGTTATTTTACTATGGAATACAGCTTCCCGCAACCCGTCCCGCCCCAACCCTTGTGGCTCAGGACTGAGCCTGGCAGGGTGAAAAATAAAGGATCCGTGAGCCTCCTGCACAATGTCGCCGCAGGCTTCGGCCTGCGCGTGCACAGGGGGGAAAGCTAATACGGTTCACTTAAGCGGTCTTGGGAATGGAGAATTGGTGGTCAAAGCCCATCCTGACTGTTACTCGCTCTCTTGCCAGGCTGAGCGCCGCGCAGCATCTCGTTTTTCGGGATTCTTCGGCGGCCTGCGGCTCCCTCAGCATGACAAAATAATAAGTGTCTCCCTGTCTTGTCTTTCTTAAGTGAACGCATTGCACTGACAGTTCATGGCGGACAGCCACTATCAGGCCTTCACCTGGCGCCGGGAGGCTCCCCGGGACCGACGGCGCCGGGGCCGGCGGCGTCGGGGTGGCGGGGGCGCCGGAAATTCGGTTTGGCTGAGCATGGGAACAATGTCCTTCGGCGGCGCCTGGCATATTCGCTGGAAAAGCCAGGCCTCCTGGTAGGCGGTCAACCGGGCCAGGCGGCCGGGGACCGGTTGGCCCTCTGCCAAATATGGGGCAATGGTTTTCGCCAGGGCCAATACCTGGGTGACTTCCTCCTGCCGCTGCCGGGGAAAGTCGATGGTTCCCAGGGCCATGCGACTGAGAGCCGGAATGGCCTCCCGAAGTTCCGCCAAGGTGTGGGGCAGGTCCTCCTGGTGCAGATACGGGGCCAGAAACAGGGCCCACAGCAGGTTTTCGGAGCAAGGCAGGTCGGCCTGGTAGATCGCATCCAGACGTTCCATGTTGTCGAGAAGTTCAAGCTTGCCCTCTTCCCCCAGGTGGCCCTGCCAGGAGGGGAATACCGCATAAAACAGGCCGCTTTCCAGCATCAGGTCGATGAAGGGCCGGGCCGCGCCGCTCTTGAAATCCCGCAGAAGTTCGTCCCGCAGGCGGGCCGGGGGGCAGGCCAGAATAAGGTTCTTCTTGTCGATAATCTCTTCCCAGGCTGCCTGGTCGATGACAAAGCCGGTGCGGGCCGCGTGGCGCAGCACCCTGATCATGCGCACCGGGTCCCGCACGAAACGCACCGCCGGGTCCCCGATGACCCGGATGTAGCCGTCCTGCAGGTCTTTTAAGCCCCCCACATAGTCCACCAGGGAGAAGTCGGCGATATTGTAAAACAGGCCGTTGATGGTAATATCCCGGCGCTGGGCGTCCTCGGCAGGGGTGCCGTAGGTGTTGTTGCGGGCTAAGGTTTCTTCGGTGTTGTCTTCAAACTCCGAGCGGCAGCGGAAGGTGGACACCTCGATGATTTTTCCGCCCCGGAAAAAGACCTGCACCAGCCTGAAACGCCGCCCGATGATGCGGCTGTTCCTGAACAGTTTGCGAATTTCCCCCGGCCGGGCGTCCGTGGCCAGATCAAAGTCGTGGGGACGCTTGTCCAACAACAGGTCCCGCACGCTGCCGCCCACCAGGTAGGCCTTGAAACCTGCGTGGTACAGGCGATAAAGAACCTTCAGGGCCTCCAAGGAAACATTTTTCCGGGACAGGGTGTGCTCAGGCCGGGGAATAATGCGGGGCGTTGTTGCAGGAGTTTCGGAGGCCTCAGAATGCATGGTAATATTATATGAGAAATTGCTCTCTTGTATACCCATTTTGAAAAATTCCCCGGCGCGTCCTGGGGGTGTTTTTCGGACGAAATTCAGGAAAGGTGAGCGCTGTTACCAGACAACCGGCCGATTATTGCCTCTTGCCGGGTGTTGACAAAACCTCTCAGTCCGTTTAATTCTGAAACGTCACGAAAGGAGATGGGCTCGGCAGAACAACCCCGTTTTCAGAGCCGCCTCATCCTCGCCCTGGCCACCTGCGGGGGTGTTGGCTATATTCCCGGCGCGCCCGGCACCTGGGGCACCATTGCGGCGCTGCCCTTATGGTGGCTGCTGACTCACCTGGTACCTGCCGGCTACGCCCTGGCCCTCATCGTGCTCCTGGCGGTGGGCGTGATGGTGGCGGGACCGGCCCAGACTCTTCTGGGGAGGCCGGACCACCCGGCCATCGTCATCGACGAAGTCATCGGGTTGCTGCTGGCCCTGGCCGGCGCGCCCATCAACCAGTTGTGGGTCCTGGTGGGCTTTGCGGCCTTTAGGTTTTTCGATATTCTCAAGCCCTGGCCCATCAGCCGCCTGAACCAGGGCACCAGCGGCCTGGCAGTAGTCCTGGACGACGTGGCCGCCGGGCTTATGGCCAGGCTGGTGCTGGCGGTGTTTATGAACTTTGGGGGGAGGGGGTAAGGGTCAGAGGACCCTTCCCCCTTCCCTCATGCCCCCTTACCCCCAATCCTTTCCTGGGGGAAAATCGGGGTTACCCCGTTGTTTAACCACCTGATGATAAAGGGGGTTGGCGGGGAGGTGCAGGGGCATGGCAAGCCATGCCCTCAAGCGGGGAGCCGCCGTTCCCCTGCCCTCCCCCCACGGTCATGCGTATGCTAGGCGAAATCATCCTCACCGGCAATGAATTAATAACCGGCCGGGTGGCCGACGTCAACGCCTGCTATGCCGGCCGGCGTTTGCATGAGTCTGGTCTGGCGGTCCAGTGCATTACGGTGTTGGGGGACGGCGCGCCCCTGTTCGGTGAGGTTCTGCACCGGGCCTTGTCGCGCTCCCGCTTTGTCATCATCACCGGGGGCCTTGGTCCCACCGATGACGACATGACCGTGGCCCAGGCTGCGGAAGTTCTGCACCTCAAGCTGGTCCAGGACGAGGCCATGCTGGCCCGCATGCGCCGGCGGTGCGAGGAGCGGGGCCTTCCCTGGCTGCCGCACTACGGCAAAATGGCCCTGATACCGGCAGGGGCCACCATCCTTGATACGGGACGCTCGGCCTGCGGTTTTTCCTTGAAATACCAGGACGTCTGGCTCTTTTTTCTGCCCGGAGTGCCCCACGAGATGCGCCACCTTTTGGAAGCCGCGGTCTTGCCGGTCCTGACCGCCATGGCCGGCCACACCGGCTATCTGGAGCAGCGTTCTCTCAGGCTTTTCGGCAAGATGGAGCTGGAGGTCCAACAAGCCGTGCATCGCCTTCAGAAGGACGCCGAAGGCCTGGATATCGGCTTTTACCCCAATTTTCCGGAGATTCACCTGAGCCTGACGGCCAGGGGACCGGAGAAGGCAAAGCTTACGGAGAAGCTGGACCGGTTTGTGGCCGCCCTCTCCCGGGAAGTGGGCGATGTCCTGCTGAGCATGGACGGCGCCCCTCTGGAAGAGGTGGTGGGGAGGCTCCTCAGGCAGCAGGGCCGCACCCTGGCCGTGGCCGAATCCTGCTCCGGCGGGCTTATCTGCCATCGCCTCACCAATGTTTCCGGTTCCTCCGAATATTTCCAGGGAGGCGCGGTTACTTACAGCAATCAGGCCAAGATGGACCTCCTGCGTGTCCCCGGCGGGACGCTTGAGAAGCAGGGCGCAGTGAGTTCAGACACGGCCGCGGCCATGGCCCGGGGGGTAAGGAAGCTTTTCCACGCCGACTTCGGCCTGGCGGTGACCGGCATCGCCGGGCCCACCGGGGGGACGCCTGCGAAACCCGTGGGCCTGGTGTTCATGGGCCTGGCTGATGAACATGCGGTTGAAACCCGACAGCACCATTTTCCCGGAGACCGCGATATGGTCAAAACCCTGACCGCAGAGCACGCCCTGGACTGGCTGCGCCGGAGGCTGCTCGCTCAGGAGGCAGGTTGATCCCGTTTGCAAAAGGGCTGGAGGGGCTCATAATAACTCCTTGATAAATTGGTATAATTCCATTATATGTTACAGATATTGCCAGGAAGTAAACCGGCAGCGGCCGACTGTCCCGTAAACATCCCTCCGCCGGAGGGGCGTAGCCGCAAGTGCGCCCTGAAAACGGGCGGGCACATGGGTCCGCCCCTCTGACGGATTTTCATCTCGGGGTTGGCCGAATCGAGCCCTGAAGGTTCAGTCCGGGCGGCTTAAGGTATTTTTTTCCAGAAAATCAAGAGCAGAAAACCGAAAACTCCTGTGATCCGAGCCTTTCTCGCGGTAGATGTGCCTGCCAGCCTCAGGCCGGTGTTGTCCTGGGCCCAGGATGAGTTGAAAAAAAGCGGGGCCGACGTCAAGTGGGTGCCCGTGGGGAACATTCATATCACCCTGAAATTCTTCGGCAACATCACCAACACCCAGGTGGCGGACATCGCCGAGGCCGTGACCGCCCTGGCCGCCAGCCAGGAACCCTTTACCCTCACGATCACGGACGCCGGCGCCTTTCCCAGCCCCAAAAGTCCCCGGGTGGTGTGGCTGGGGGTGGGGGGCGACCTGGAGATCCTGTTGGCATTTTATCGCCGGCTGGAGACCGCCTGCGCGGCCCTGGGTTTTCCCCCGGAGGACCGGCCCTTCTCGCCGCACCTGACCCTGGGCCGGGTCAAGTCCCCGGCCGGCCGAACAGCCCTGACCCAGTGCCTGGCCTACCTGCCCCCGCCGGAGGCTCCGCCCTTCCAGGTGAATGAAATCGTGCTGTTCCGCAGCCAGCTCTCGCCCCAGGGGTCAACCTACCTGCCCTTGAAAGTAATTCCCCTGGGCGGATAAAATGCATTAGACTCCTCATAGGAGGGATTTTTGATGGTGCGCCGAGCGCATTTTAGACAACCTGAAATTCACGCAATGGGGAGTTAGCTGCCGAGGTACCCAAGCAGAGCTTGGGAACGAGACAAAGATGTTGATCTTTATTTTATATATGAACAGGTCAAGTATAGAAAAAGAGAGGAACTCATGACTACCGCCGATACCACCGAAAAAAACAAGGCCCTGGCCCAGGCCTTAGGCCAGATAGAAAAGCATTACGGCAAGGGCGCCATTATGCGCTTGGGGGAAGACGAGAAAATCGACGTGCCCGTCATCCCCACCGGCTCCCTTGGCCTGGACCTGGCCCTCGGGATCGGTGGCATCCCCCGGGGCCGCATCATCGAAATCTACGGGCCGGAGGCCTCGGGCAAAACCACGCTGGCCCTGCACGCCATCGCCGAAGCCCAGCGGCTGGGCGGGGTGGCGGCCTTCATTGACGCCGAGCACGCCCTGGACGTCTATTATGCCCGGAAACTGGGGGTCAAAACCGAGGACCTGCTCATCTCCCAGCCAGATTCCGGCGAGCAGGCCCTGGAGATCGCCGAAATCCTGGTGCGCAGCAATGCCATTGACATGGTGGTGGTGGACTCGGTGGCGGCCCTGGTGCCCCGCTCCGAAATTGAAGGAGAAATGGGGGACGCCCAGATGGGCTCCCAGGCCAGGCTCATGAGCCAGGCCCTGCGCAAACTCACCGCGGCCATTAACAAAAGCCGCACCAGCATGATCTTTATTAACCAGATACGCATGAAGATCGGGGTGATGTTCGGCAACCCCGAAACCACCACCGGGGGCAACGCCCTCAAGTTTTACGCCTCCCAGCGCCTGGACATCCGGCGCCTGGCCGCCATCAAGGACGGGGACGAAATCGTCGGCTACCGCACCCGGGTGAAGGTGGTGAAAAACAAACTGGCCCCCCCCTTCCGGGAGACGGAATTTGACATCATCTTCGGGCAGGGCCTGTCCCGGGAAGGGGAAATCCTGGACATGGCCACGGACGCGGCGCTCATCACCAAAAGCGGCGCCTGGTACAGCTACGGCACGGAGAGAATGGCCCAGGGCCGGGAAAAGGCCAAGGCCTATCTCAAGGAGCATCCCGACTTCACCGCCGACCTGGAGAAGCAACTGAGGGCGCTGCACGGGCTGTACGGCGCCACGGAGGCGCCCCCAGGCGTGGAACCGGCCCCGGAACAGGAGTCTGAGCAGTCATGAACAGTCGCGACGTCCGCAATACTTTTTTGAGCTATTTCAATTCCCAGGGCCATACCGTGGTCCCCAGTTCCTCCCTGGTGCCCCATGGGGACCCCACCCTGCTGTTCACCAACGCCGGCATGGTGCAGTTCAAACGGACCTTTTTGGGGGAAGAGCAGCGCCCCTATGTCCGGGCCGCCAGTTCTCAGAAGTGTGTCCGGGCCGGCGGCAAGCACAACGATCTCGAAAACGTGGGCTACACCGCCCGGCACCACACTTTTTTCGAGATGCTGGGCAATTTTTCCTTCGGGGATTACTTCAAAGAAGGGGCCATTCAAATGGCCTGGGAACTGCTCACCAAAAAGTACGGCCTCCCCAAGGACCGCCTCTGGGCCACGGTGTACCATGAGGACGATGAAGCGCGGGAACTGTGGCAAAAAATTGCCGGCTTACCCCCGGAACGCATCATCGGGCTGGGGGAGAAAGACAACTTCTGGGCCATGGGAGACACCGGCCCCTGCGGGCCCTGCTCCGAAATTATCTTCGACCAGGGCGAGGCCGTGGCCTGCGGCCCGGACTGCGGCATCGGCGTCTGCGAGTGCGATCGCTACCTGGAAATCTGGAACCTGGTGTTCATGCAATTCAACCGGACCGCCGACGGCGTCATGACCCCGCTTCCCCGGCCCAGCATTGACACGGGCATGGGCCTGGAGCGATTGAGCGCGGTCCTTCAGGGAGTGCACAGCAACTTCGACACCGATCTTCTCCGTCCCATCATCGGCCGGGTGGAGGACCTGGCCGGCCTCGCCTACGGCGCCGACGACAGCAAAAAAAGTGTGGCCTTTCGGGTCATTGCCGACCATGCCCGGGCCACCGCGTTTCTCATGGCCGATGGCGTCCTCCCCAGTAACGAGGGGCGGGGCTATGTGCTCCGGCGCATTATGCGCCGGGCCTTGCGCTACGGCCGGCTCTTGGATCTCAAAACCCCGTTTCTGCCGGCGGTCACCCGGAAAGTCGTGGAGCTCATGGGGGATATCTACCCCGAACTGGTGGAGGCCCAGACCCTCATCAATCAGGTGGTGACCAACGAGGAGGAGCGCTTTGCCGAAACCCTGGATCACGGCTTGAAACTTTTGGCCGAGGAAGTGGCCGCCATCCGGGGCCAGGGCGGGCAGGTGCTGCCCGGGGCGGTGGCCTTCCGGCTTTACGACACCTACGGCTTCCCCCTGGACCTGGTGCAGGACGCCCTGCGGGAAGAAGGCCTGGATTTGGACATTCCGGGCTATGAGAAGCACATGCAGGTGCAGCGGGAGGCCTCCCGGGCCTCCTGGCAGGGCGGCGCTGCCGGGGAAATCCCTGCGGTTTACCAGGAGTTGGCCGAGGAGAGCCCCACGGAGTTCCTGGGATATCAAACCCTGCGCGCCGACAGCCCCATACAGGTTCTCATCAAAGGGGAGGTACGGGTGGACCGGGCCAGGGCGGGGGACCAGGTGGAAATCATCACCGCGGCCACGCCCTTCTACGGCGAGTCCGGCGGCCAGGTGGGGGACACCGGGGTTATCAGCGGCGAGGGCTTTACCGTCGAGGTGACCAACACCACGCGCCTCCCCAATGATATCTTTGTCCATCAAGGCGTGGTCAAGACCGGGGAAATCGGGGTGGGTACGACGGCCCATCTCGAAGTGGACGCCTCCCGGCGGCGGGCCATTGCCCGGCACCACACCGCCACTCATATCCTTCAGGCCGTCCTGCAGCGGGAATTGGGCGGCCATGTCAAACAGTCCGGATCCCTGGTGGCTCCGGAGCGCTTCCGCTTCGACTTTACCCATTTTGCCGCCATCACCCCGGACGAGCTGGCAAAAATCGAACTGGAACTTAATGCCGCGGTGTTGGAAAACTTGCCGGTGGAGACCAGCATTATGTCCATGGCCGAGGCCCTGAAAAGCGGCGCCATGGCTCTTTTCGAGGAAAAATACGGCGACCGGGTGCGCCTGGTGGCCATCCCCGGGATAAGCAAAGAGCTGTGCGGCGGCACCCATGTCAGCCGCACCGGGGACATCGGTCTGGTGAAAATTATCACCGAGGCGGGTATTGCCGCGGGGATCAGGCGCATCGAAGCGGTCTGCGGGCTTGAGGCCCTCAAACTGGTCCGGGAGGAAGAAGAGGAACTTTCCCAGGCCGCGGGACTTCTCAAAGCCGGGCGGGGCGAATTGCTGGACCGCCTCGCCAAAGTCCTGAAGCGCACCCGGGAACTGGAAAAGGAAGTGACAGCCTTAAAAGGCCGCCTCACCGCAGTGCAGGCCGGGGATTTGCTGGAGCAGGTGCGCCAGGTGGACGGGGTGCCCGTGTTGGCTCTGGAGGTGGAGGCCGGCGACCCCAAGGGCCTGCGGGAATTCGCCGCCAAACTTTCAAACCGCCTGAAAAGCGGCATCGTCGTCCTGGGCAGCCGGGGCGACGACAAGGCCATGCTCATTGCGCTGGTGAGCAAGGACCTGACAAGCAGGTTCAACGCCGGGGAGATCATCCGGGAACTGGCCCCCCTGGTGGGCGGCTCCGGCGGCGGCCGGGCGGACATGGCCCAAGCCGGCGGCCCGGACAAGGAGAAGGTTGCCGAGGCTATCAAGCTGGCTTACGAGCTGGTGGCCAGGAAGGTGAAGCAGTAAACAGAGATGTCCGGTGCGCTCTGCCTGCCAAGATGGCGGGCGGGACCCCCGCCTCACGGACTTTAGTGAATTAATTAATTCAATGAGTCTTTTTGTCGAAGGATGTGCCTCCATCCCAGTCGGTTGAACCGGTCCATATCAGGCACTGCCAACGACCCGTAAGACATGTTCCATGCCAAGGGCTACCGGCAATTGCCCGGCGTCCAGGGCCACCGCCTGGTGGTGGGACTCCAGGCGGGAGACAAGGAATCCGCCTCCGCTTGGCGGAAGCTGTTCCGGCTGACACCAGATATTTTGCGGCGCTGAACTGATGGCTGCCCTGCTGGGGGCCACCTTACCCTCCCAAATCAGCCAACCCGGCTTGGGGGTTTTGGTAGAGTAGAGCACTAATGGGGAAGATATCATGACACCGAGCGCCTCGTCGCACGCGACTACTACAGTCCCTGACAGACATCGCCCCCATCAGTGCCCCCTCATCAAACCGGACGTGCGGGTTTCCCGCATCCGGCTTACCGTTGATCACTCAGCCATAGGCATTCGCAAGGAGTTGACGACTATAGCCTCACAGGTAGACCAGCCCCTTGGCCCGCAATCCCTGATACAACGACGGGCCTTCCAGGTGCCGGCAACGCCGTTGGCTCCGCGTCAGCAGAAAACGACGCACCGCATCTGCACGTACCGAAACTGCGGCTCTTGCTTGGGTTTGCGGCCCAGTTTCCAGCGCAGGTGAGAAAGCTTCGGGGGCATACCGGGTTCCGGTTTAAACCCTTTTTCCGTAGTGGAACTCTCGTTCAAGCGGCATTCTCTCCCTTGACGAAAACGAGATCAAAGTCCTGCCCCTT
>Ga0078972_1000234_pt1 | contig 231526 bp, 192 predicted proteins | sample YelNatPaOPGAMG01_FD_67568 | JGI IMG/M metagenome (GOLD analysis project Ga0078972, IMG submission 67568) | Hot spring thermophilic microbial communities from Obsidian Pool, Yellowstone National Park, USA - OP-RAMG-01 (SPADES assembly) (version 2) | ecosystem: Environmental > Aquatic > Thermal... | reverse complement strand
GCTGAAGAAACATGGCTACGACGAAAAGAAGTCGGGGCAAATGGAGCAGCGGTCAGGGTCAAGTCGGCCCCAGGTCGGCGGGGTGTCGGGTGCGGTTAAAACCCTCTCTTCGCCAATATCCCTTTCAATTATTGCAACGGTAGTCGCAGCTGGCGTAGTAGATCACGTTGGTCGGAGACCGCTCATGCTGGGTGGCCTCGTAGGGATCGTGATCAGCATGGCAACGATTGGAGCAGTGTTCTTCAGCCGTGGCCTCCATACGATGGAAGGGAAGATTATTGCAGTAGCGTGCTTGGCGATTTTCAAGATTGCGTTTTCGATGAGCTGAGGGCCTGTGGTGTGGGTGATGTTGCCGGAACTACTTCCTCTTCAGGTGCGGGGAACGGCTATGGGCGGAGTGGTTTTTTTGAACTGGGGGACAAATTTTCTTGTTTCCCTGATGTTCCCGGTCTTGTTGGCTGCGGGGCCGGGAACAGTATTCGAGCTATTAGCCGGATTTGGGATGTTCGCATTCATTCTTACTGCCAAGTGGCTACCGGAGACCTCAAAGCGCAGCCTGGAACAATTGGAGTTAGAGCGCCGTTGATGTAAATGAATGCGACGTTGCCAAGAGAGGATCTATCCGTTGCATACGATTCTTCAGGTCCGGCTGCGCGACTCACGTAACGCGAGCGTTGCTGATGCCGTAGAACAATGGAACATGAGGATTCTCCCAACACAATTTGAGGATCAAGCACTGTAAGAAAAGGCCGCGAATATGCGTCTAGCCCGATATTGAATGGATAAATGATTGTGCATTCGATTCGGAAAGGAAGCGGAGCGCAGCGGTGATGATTTGTACTTGCGGGAGGCGAGATCAGGGTTGAGGGGTAATTTCCAATTTCCAAACTGGAAAGTCAGTCTTACAATGCCTACATGCAAGGTCAAGACATTGCGATCCTTCTCAAACTCGCCATTCAGAACGATTCCTTCGTGCAGTCCAAGACGCTGGCGGAGAGCCTTTTCATCTCTCCTTCCGAAGTGTCGAAGGCGCTGAAACGCTGTGTGAATGCGGAACTTCTCTATGTCGCGGGAAGAGTGAAGCGAGTGAATCGATCTGCGCTGATGGAATTCCTTACGCACGGCTTGAAATACGCTTTCCCGCCCGAGAGGGGTTCTATGGTCCGTGGCGTTCCCACCGCTGCGGCGGCCGAACCACTCAAATCGCGCTTCACCGAGGATCGAGAGCCACCTTCGGTTTGGCCCTATGCAGAAGGGAAGGTACGGGGTTTGGCCTTGGCTCCCCTCTACAGTGGGGCGGCTAAAGCTGCGTTGCAGGATCCCGAGTTCTACAGTGCCCTCGCGCTTTGCGATGCCATCCGAAGCGGTAGAACGCGAGAACGGAATCTTGCCGTCGAACTCCTCCGGAAGGTGATCCATGCCTGATCCAAATCTGCCCCTTCTGGAAGACGCCGCACTCAAACTTGCTCCCTTCCTCCAAGAAGTGGTCTTCGTCGGCGGAGTTACCCTGGGCCTGTTGATCACGGATGAGGCCGCTGCCCCGATTCGTGCGACGACCGATGTCGATGTGATCGCGGAGATCGTGACCTATGCGGATTACATTGCCTTCGCGGAAAGGCTTAGGAGAGCCGGTTTCACGGAGGACACGGGAGAACAGGCTCTCACTTGCCGCTGGCGCAAGGACACTCTGATTCTGGATGTGCTGGCCCTGAGCCGAGAAGCTCTCGGATTCACGAACGTCTGGTATGCATCTGCCCTCGGACACGCTGCAACTGTAACCCTGCCGGGTGGTCAATCGATCCGGGTGATTACGGCGCCATTCTTCCTGGGGACAAAAATGGAAGCCTTCAAGGCGCGAGGCCGCATGGACTTCCAGGCCAGCCACGATCTTGAAGACTTTGTCGCTGTCATCGATGGCCGCGAGGCGTTGTTGCAGGAGATTGCCCAATCGCCGCGCAATCTGCGAGATTACCTGGCAGAAGCGGCGCAATCGCTGCTGGTGGAATCACGGTTCTTGGATGTCCTGCCGGGCTTTGTTCTCGATAGTGAAAGGGTTCCGATCATTCGAGAACGGCTCGCATCCATTGCTGGCGGTGTCGCAGATCTCCGCTAAGGGAACTGTCTGCCGCCACCCCTGTTCGAGACTGTCTTCCTCCGTAAGCCGTTGTGCCCAAATTGTGCCCAGAGTGTGCCCAAAAGCGTCGGTTCTGTCGGCTTTAGCGGTTTTAGCGATTCTGGAATCAATAACTTATTTGTTTTCAATACGGTATGAGGTTCGCCCCCCCCTCCCGGCACCACGCTTGAATCTGCCTGCAATCATTCACTCGTGACTTATCGGCCTCTCTCGACCCCAAATTGATGCCCAAGCTTCCCCTCATCGGCATCATGATGCCGTTTCGACTCGATCAGCTTCATCCGGAGTCTCTTTCTGCCCGGGTCTGTTTCAAACTTTCATCGTCTCTTCCTCGCTGAAGCGCTCTTCCTCATCCACAAACTTCCGAGTTTACTGGCCGGATCCTTCCCGAAGACCAATATTGCCCATGGATCATGGATAAGATGGCCGATCATCAAAGATCGGAAGAGAAGCGATCCCTGCTTCCTGCATGGGCGCACAAGGCGACGCGGCAGCAGTTTCGGCCAGCGGCCTTGGCCGCATAAAGAGCCGAATCCACTTCCCGAAAAAAATCGTCTGGGTGAAGAGTTCTCCGGTGGCTGCCTGTAAAGACGCCAACGCTGATACTGATTCGTACAGGTCCCCGGCTTGTCGCAATAGGTGCTTCGCAAATCAGCAGCCGGATTTCTTCGGCCCGCTCAAGGGCATCATCCGCAGAACAGCAGCTCAGCACAATCAGGAATTCCTCACCGCCATACCGGCCAACGAAATCAGAACCGCGCACGCTTTTGAGGAATCTGCGGGCAACTTCCTGAAGCACTTCATCCCCTACAAGATGGCCATAGCGATCGTTGATGGATTTGAAGAAGTCAATATCCGCCAGCAGCACAGACGTACACGTCTTCTCACGACCCTCCCGGGAGATTTCTCCGGCCAACATCTCCAGGATCGCCTCCCTGTTCCAAAGGGAAGTCAGTGAGTCATGACTGGCCTTAAAACGAAGCTCCTCGCGTGTCTTCGTGAGTGCCGCTTCCGATTCTTTCAACGTCGTGATGTTGCGGCCGATTCCAATGATCCCAATTGGCCGCCCGGCGGCATCCCGCAATGGCACTTTGGTCGTCATGATCCATCGGGTTCGCCCGTCGGCCTCCTCAATGTGCTCATCCTGGCTTATCAGGGTCTTACCGGTCTGAATGACTCTCTGTTCGTCCGCGAAGAAGCCTTCTGCCAGATCCTTTGGATAGAAGTCAAAATCCGTACGTCCCAGCAGCTCCGAACTCGAGCGGGCTCCCATGACATCAGCCGTTCCCCGGTTGGCTAATAGAAAGCGGCTCCGAGAGTCTTTTACATAAATCAGGTCGGGAAGGCTCGCGATCACCGCACGCAGCATCTCCAACTCACCTGGACGAGTCTCCGAAACATCTCCGTTCGATATCGGCCTGCGGCCCCATCGGCCAGCTATCCATACCGTTGCCGCAACAGCAAGTGCCAGAGATCCGAAAAAGCAATACGCCGCTGAAAAACTTTGAGAGACGACACCCATAATGAAAGTGGCGATATGCGCCGGCAGATCAAATCGAATTGGTGTCCCGGAAGTCATGAAGGCGGCCGTAGTTCGATAAGCTGAGCACTCCGATGAGATTCTTGAGGAATCGGGAGGTGGTGCCGATAAAAGCTTTTACTGACCGTATATCGGCAAAAGAGTTCCTGGCAAGAGTCATGGAACGAGCTAGCCAATCAAATGCGGCGGAACAGCCAGCACCGGACAGCGTGCCCACCGGATAATATCGGCCAGGGTCGACCACGGCGTGCGATCGGCAAACACCGCACGGCTTCGAGGAGCGACAATCACGAGGCCAGCTTCGCGCACTCGCGCCAGATGCAGCAGTTCTTCGACTGCATCACCGCGCAGCGCACGCAGGTCTACATGCGCGGCCAGTTCAGGGTCACCCGGCACCAGCAACTTCAGATCTTCGCGCGCGCGGCGCTCTTCCACATGCTCAATCGGGCCAGACTCATCATGCTCCGGCAGCACCTGCGCGATCGCCAGCGTCGCCCCAAACTCGCGCGCGATCGAACACGCATATTGGGTCGCGCGCAAAGCATGCATGGGTTTCTCCACGGCGAGCACCACCTGACGCAGAGGCCGGTAACGCGAAGCACACTGCGGCCCCACCACCAGCACCGGGCCGCCGATGTGGCGCACGGTCTTCTCGGCAACCGAGCCGAGCATGACCTTGCCCAGACCGCCCCGTCCGTGCGAACCCATCACAATGAGGTCCGCGTGCATATTTCGCGCCGTGGCGGCTATCCAGTCCACCGCAGAACCCGCCACAACTTCTGCTCTGTGCTGAACACGATACAGCGAACCCAATGCCAGCAGGTGGTCGCGCAACTGCTGGCGGCCGCGCTCGAGCAGCATCTCCTGCAGGTCCTGCGGCACGGCTACCGTATTGCTAAAGGAGGCATCCTGCGGCACGCAATACAAAATGTGCAGCGTGGCAGAGAAGACGCGCGCAAGACGAATGGCATAGCGCAGCGAGAGTGTAGCCTGTGCAGAAAAGTCGGTGGCTGCCAGAATGCGGTGAACCCGCAGCGGAGTGGTTTCAAGATGCGGTTCTGCCTGGCTGACGAATGAGGAAACAGGGCGGGAAGACATCGGCACCTCCCTCGGCCATGCGAATGCCGGCAGACCGGCGCGAATGGCCGATGGAAAGCTCCAGCCTAGCCGCCAGCACAGGCGCTGAAAGTGATGGGCATCACCGGCGCGCTTCCCCTCTTTCGCATGCGAAAGCAAAGAATGCTCGCCACGCGGGCACCCGGCCATCTGCAGACTGCATCTCTCTCGCTGGAGAACCTGTTGAGGGCAACGTAGCGCTTCTCGCTGGAAAACCGGACCAGGCCACACGTGCTCAAGTTCATTCACTCATTGCTCACACTGCTCTTGCATCTTGGTTATGCGGGCCCCATTGTTCTGGGCGCAATGGATTCTTCTTTTCTGTTTCTCCCCTTCGGCAATGATCTGCTGGTCATCATTCTTGTCTCGCAACATCCCAAAGGACTGCCGTGGTACGTGCTGGCGGCTGCGACGGGTTCGACGCTTGGCGTGCTGCTGCTGGCTCTCGTCGCGCGCAAGCTCGGCGAAGAAGGCATCAAAAAGATGGCTGGGCCTCAGCGCTTCAAAAAACTCAGCGACCGCATCCACAAGCATGGCGGCAAGGCCGTGGTGCTGGCCTGCATTGCGCCTCCGCCCTTCCCTTTCACCATGGTGATTGCGGCCGCGGCCGCGCTGGACTACTCCCGGCTCCGCATCTGCGTGCTCAACTTCATCGCGCGCGGCCTGCGCTTTACGCTTCTGGGCTTCATTGCCATCCACTATGGCAGCCGCATACTCAAACTCGCACACGCGCCGGCCTACCGCTGGGGCATGTTTGCTTTTATCCTTCTCTGTGTCGCGGGCAGCGGGCTTTCTATCTATACGTGGCTCAAAAATGTTCGGCCGGGCAGACGGGCATGAAACCCTCGCTACGCACGCCGCGCAGGAACAGAAGAACCTCCGGCAGATGCTCGCCGCCGCCTGCCAATCCCCTTCTTGAGGAGACCCCCAATGCTCACCGCTATCCCCCGATGCCTCGCAGCCGCGGCCGCACTCGCTCTCTGCTTCTCTCCAGCGCTCGCGCAAAACCCCGCGCCCACAGCATCCACCAACTCCGCGCCCGTCACCGTCAACGTGCATGCGGCAGGCACACCGTTTCCTCACTATTGGGAGCAGATGTTCGGCTCAGGCCGCGCACACCTCGTCATGCGCGCGCAATACCAGTCTGACCTCGATCAGGTACGCAAGGTCACCAGCTTCCGCTACGTCCGCTTTCACGCCATCCTCGACGACGAAAACGGCGTCTACAGCGTCGATAAAAACGGCAACCCGGTCTACAACTGGACTTACGTAGACCACATCTATGACGCGCTGCTGGCGCATGGCATCAAGCCTTACGTCGAGATCAGCTTCATGCCCAACGATCTGGCTGAGAAGAAGATTCTGCAGCCCTTCTGGTATCACCCCAACATCTCTCCGCCCGCCAGCTATGCAAAGTGGGACGCCCTGATCACAGCCTTTGCCCGCCACCTGATTGCCCGCTACGGCATCGATGAAGTTTCGCAGTGGTATTTCGAAGTCTGGAATGAGCCGAATATCGGCTTCTGGGGTGGCAAGCCCGCGCAGAGCACTTACTTTGACCTCTATGACCACACCGCTCGGGCGCTCAAGGCCGTGAGTACCCGGCTGCGCGTGGGCGGTCCGGCGACGGCGCAAGCAGCATGGGTCGGCGACATGATTGCGCACGCCACCAAAGATCATGTCCCGCTCGACTTCGTCTCCACGCATGTCTATGGGGATGACTCGGCACAGAACGTCTTTCATGACAACCGCACCATCCCTCCGTATCAGATGGTGTGCTACGCGGTGAGAAAAGTGCACGAAGAGATTCTTCACTCCACGCGCCCGCACATTCCCCTCATCTGGAGCGAGTTCAACGCCAGTTATGCGAATCATCAGGACGTGACCGACTCCATCTTCATGGGGCCCTGGATGGCAAACACCCTCCGCGAGTGCAACGGCATGACGCAGATGATGTCCTACTGGTCCTTCTCCGACGTCTTTGAAGAACAGGGCGTAAAGAAGACGCCGTTCTATGGCGGCTTCGGCTTGATCGCCGAAGACGGCATCCCCAAGCCTTCCTATGATGTCTTCGCGCTGCTGCATCATCTGGGCCATCGCCTGCTGCCGGCAAAGGCAACCGATGCACTCGTCACGCGCAACCGGCGCGGCCAGATCGTGATCGCCGCGTGGAACCTCGTAGACCCCGGCCACACGGGCCCCGTCAAGACCATCGCGTTTGATCTCAAGGGACTAGCTCCGCTCGCGCACGCAAGCGTCCTGCGCGTGGATGCGCAACATGGCGACACTCTGGCTGCATGGAAGGCGATGGGCAGCCCGAACTATCCCACAGAGGCTCAGATCGCCGCACTCAAGAAAACGGCACAGATCGGCCCCGCCCAGCAGATCGCCGTGCACCGTGGACACTTTTCCCTGACCGTTCCACCCATGGGCCTCGCAGTGATTACAGTGAAGTAGCAGCGGCCGCAACGCGGCTCAACATTGCGCACCAGAGTTCCCACGGAAACTCTGGTGCGTGACCGCAGCCATTTTTGCGGCAATGACACAATTCTTTTCACACGTCCCTGCTATAGTTCACCCTTTCGGCATTTCGCTTATGATGACTTTTCTTCGTGCTACCCACAGACGCATGGCTGCCTGGCTCCTGCTCTCTGTTCTGGCTTCCCCCGCACTGGCTCTGCGTGCCTCCCACAAACCCGCCGCTGCGTCTTCAAAGCCTCGGCTCACCTTTGTGCTGATTCTTGCCCGTCATGGCGTGCGCGCTCCCTCTTCCCCACCCGGCGCCTTGTACCGGTACTCGGTGCGTGCATGGCCCTCCTGGCACGTAGCTCCCGACTATTTGACCCCGCACGGTTACAAATTATTGCGGCAGTTCGGCAAGTGGGATCGCGCATGGATCGCCCGGCAGCATCTGCTCACTCCATCAGGCTGCGAAGCTCCGGCCATCTACATCTACACCGACTCCGATGAGCGCACCATACAAAGCGGGCACGCCCTCGCCGAAGGACTCAGCCCTGAGTGCGCCCTGACCATACATTCCCGCCCCGAAGGCCATCGCGATCCGCTCTTTCACTTCTCGCCCGTCTCACTCGACGCGGCCACCCGCGCAGCCATGTTGACCAGCGTGCGCCAGCGCATGGGTGGCAGCCCCAATGCATTCACTGCCGCGCACCAGTCCGAACTAAATCTGCTGCAATCCATACTCAACGGATGCAAGCCGGACGCCCCCTGCACAACCACGCGAGGCCGGCCGCAGCTGCGGCTCGATGAAATCAGGAACAGCGTAAACATCAACCCGCAGGGAGAGGTTTCCCTGCACGGCCCGGTCTTCAAGGGCGCGAGCCTCGCCGAAGACATTCTGCTCGAATACACGCAGGGCATGCCCAGCAACAACGTTGCGTGGGGCCTGCTCGATTCTTCACAGCTCCGCGAGATCATCGCACTGCACACTGCGGAGTTCGCCGTAAAGCATCGCACCCCCGCGCTGGCGCGCGTGGAGATGTCCGATCTGCTCGGCCACATCCTCGACACGCTGCAGCAGGCCGTGCAGTCTCGCCCCGTCTCCAGTGCATGGGGCGCACCCTCGCAGAAACTCGTCATCCTCGACGGTCACGACACTGACATTGCCGCCATCGCGGGTCTACTCCATCTGCACTGGACGCTCGACGGCCGCCACGACGATACGCCGCCCGGCAGCCAGTTACAGTTCCTCGTCTATCGCGACCCAGGCGGAGCAGCCGAGATCAGAATGCGAATCGTCATGCAGACGCTGCGCCAGATGCGCGATGCGGCCACTCTCACATCGCTCCATCCGCCGGCTTCAGCAACTCTTAATCTTGCTGGTTGCACAATGAAGAAGTGCTCCGGCATCGAGCCCTGGAAATCATTTGACAAGGCGGCCCGGAGCGCCATCGATACCCGCTTCGTACTTCCCTTTTCGCAACCGTGAACCGCATCCCTTCTGCCTCATTGAATAACTGGCCGCCGCAGCCCGGCGTCCGTCTCACGCTAAGGAGAAATCATGAAGAAGTTCGCCTCCCTGCTCGCCGCTGCCTGCTTCTCGGCCACTCTGATCACCGCAGCCGCGGCTCAAACTACTCAGAAGCCGCTGCACTTAGTGAAAAAATTCGCCATGCCGTCCGGCATTGCGGGGCATTTTGATCACGTCTCCATCGACCCGTCAGGGCATCGCCTCTACGCAGCGGCGGAGAGCGCCCATCAGGTGCTGGTCTTCGATCTGGACACAGGCAAGTATCTCCGCTCCATCAATGACATCGTCAAGCCCCACGCCATTCTCATCCGCCCCGGCGTCGAACGCCTCTACATTACGGACGGCGGCCGCGGACAGGTGCGTATTTACAATCGAGAGAGTTACAAATTTCTTCAGGCCATTCCGCTCAAGCTCGACTCTGACTCCATCGCCTATGACGCCTCCTCGCACAACTTATATGTAGTCAACGGCGGCGGCGACGCACACCAGACCTTCTCCATGATCAGCGTCATCAACACCAGCGCAGACAAAAGGCTCGGCGACATCCGCATCGACGGCGACACCGTGGAGGCCATGGCCATCGATCCCGCCTCCAACCGCCTCTACGCCAATGACCCGGCCAAAAATCTGGTCGTCGTGATCAATCGCGCGACTCGCAAGATCGAAGCCACATGGCCCGTCACGATGGGCCATGAAAACGTGGCCATCGCGCTCGATGCCGCGCATCATCGCCTGTTTGTGGCCTGCCGCGACGGGCATCTGGTCGTCTTCAATACACAGACCGGCAAGCAGCTTCAATCTCTGCCCATCGGCAAGGGCGTCGATGACGCGTCCTTCAATCCAGAGACTGGACGCATTTACGTGCAGTGCGGCCAGCCCGGCGCAACCTGGGTCTATCGCGAAGAGTCGCCTGACCACTACCAAATGCTCGGCGAGGTGCAGGAGGGCTACAAAGCGAAGAACTCCGCCCTCGTGCCCGCGATGCATCGTTACTTTGTCCTGGTCCCCCCGGCCACCGGCGGCGTGGGACACATCGACGAGTTCGCCACCCGCTAACCAGCCTTGAAGAAAGCAGAGGGGCTCGGCAATCCGCCGGGCCCTTTTTGTTGCCGGCGCGTCCCGGCAAAGCTACAAGGGGGGATAACTTCCTGATAACAATGACACTCCAGAGTAGGTGACCTCAAATTGCATCTTGACTTTCCTTAGCGTGAGCGAGTCTTATCCCTCCAGCATTCCACGCTTTTCTAAGAGGACTGCTCCGGGCTTCCGGCTGGAAAGGTGCATTCATGAACAAAACCACACGGCGCGCATTTCTGGCCTCTCTGGCAGCTTCTGGAGTCATCACAGCCTGCGGAGGGCATTCCTCTGCGCCGCTCACCACCACAACGGCGACACCCACGCCCACCCCCACCACGACTCCCACATCCACTCCAACGCCCACTCCCACTCCAACGCCCACCCCGACCCCCAACGCAAAGGTTCCGCTGACCATTGATCTCACGGCGGCTGGCATTCCCGCGGGCACATTGGCTTACGCCTATATCACCGGCGGCGTAGTCACGGCCCCCACACCGGCAGCGACACCCATCACCAACTACTGGCTCGACGCCTCCGGCGGAGTTCATCAGATGGCGGTCAGCGACAACGTAAAGGGTTCGGCGCATACATTCCCTGGCGACACAGCCTTCAGCGGCAGCGACCAGACCACGCTGCAAAACAATTACCCCGACGACTGGGCCGACTACAGCATCCCGCTTTCACTCACAGCTCCCAACGTCATCGACCTCTCCGGCATCAACGCCACCAACATGCCCGATCTCGGCGTGGGCACCAATGCCTTCAGCGGACGCATCTACATCTCCCTCGGCGTACTGCGCCTGCCCTTCACCGTGCAGGCTGCCGACGCCACCAGCCCCAACCCGTATGCAAACCCCTCGCAGGATCTGAACGCCGTCGGCTCCTATTGCCTCTATGACTGGTTTGAGTTCTCCATCACCGGGCCCGGACCTTCGACGCCGGCCGGCATTCTCGACGGCAACTCCACACAGGTAGATCAGTTTGGGCTGCCGCTCACCATCGACTCCACCCCGGGCGGCAGCACCCAGGGCACACTCAACCTCAGCCGCAACAATCTGTTGACGCAGGTCAACGCCTTGCCGGCTCCTCTCAACGGAATGCTGACCATTCCTGTGCCGTCGGTCTCCGCCGCCGCGCTGGCTGCGGCCTATCCTGCGGGAACTCAATATCTGCGGGCACTTTCTCCCGATCACATCTCCAGTCTCAGCGGCGGCAGCAATGCCTTCCAGACCTACTTCGATGGAATCATCAGCACGCAATATGCGGCCTGGGCCGCCACGCCTCTCGTCGTAACAGACACGGCAACCAACACCTACAGCGGCATGGTCGTGGGCGGCAACCTGATCTTCATCTCCGGCAACTACACCACCCAGTCAGACTGGAACACCGCCTATCAGGCAACCACCAGCGCTTCTCAAATCAACTTTGGCGTCCTCACCACCGCGATCGTATGGCAATGCAATGGCAGCTTTGCCTCCGGCAGCACCGCGCAAAAGAACATTGGCAAGCAAATCCTGGCCGCCTTCAACCGCGGCGTCTTCAACGCAAACCCAGCCCCTACCTCACTCGATGACGGCTCCTGCCCCTCCCCTTCGCAGTACTATCAAAGCCAGCCGTGCAACGAGTGGGCCAACCAGTTCCATATCTGGAACACCAATAAACTCGCCTACGGATTCGCCTACGATGACATATGCAAACAGAGTTCCAGCCAGAACACCAGTGGCCCGCTCACCGCGTTGAATATCACTCTCGGCCAATGGTCCTGAGCCTCCGGCTCTTCCTTCCTGCTTCGTCCGCCTGCCCCATCCGCAGGCGGACGCTTTTTTCAGGTGCCTCTTGAACGCTCAGCCTCCCCCGGTCCTGCTTCCGGCGATCTTCGTCTCCATCGCCTCCTACCGCGATCCCCAACTCGTGCCCACCATAGAGGATTGCCTCCGCAAGGCCAGCTACCCCGAGCGCCTGCGCTTTGGCATCTGCTGGCAGCACACTCCAGCAGACCCGCCGCTTCCCTTTCTTCGCGACCCGCGCTTACGCATTCTCGATGTGGACTCGCGGCACAGCCGCGGCGCATGCTGGGCGCGCGCCGAAATCATGAAGCTGTGGCAGCAGGAGCAGTGGTATCTCCAGATCGATTCCCACTGCCGCTTTGCCCCCGGCTGGGATGAGCGCCTGATTCAAATGGCAGCCGCAACCGGCAGCCCCCGGCCCATCCTCACCGCATACCCGGCTCCCTTCACACCCACGCATGGCGCAGAGAGCGAGACGCTGGCAGACTGCGCCCTGCAAGTGGCCTTTCATGCCTTCACCCACGACGGCATTCCCGAACTGTGGCCCCGCCCGCTGCCGCCTGCCATACAGGCGCGTCCCATGCGTGCTCGCTTTCTCGCTGCCGGCTTTCTCTTCGCTCCAGGCAGTTTTGTGCGTGAGGTGCCCTATGATCCTGAGCTGTACTTCATGGGCGAAGAAGCCTCCATGACCGTGCGCGCCTTCACCCACGGCTACGATCTCTTTCATCCCCACGAGACCCTGCTCTGGCATGACTACGGACGCCACGATGCTCCCCGCCACTGGGGCGATCACACCGCAGACACGCCCGCCCCATCAACATCTCCGGCCACTTCCCCATCCACTCTATGGAGCAGCCTCGACCAGACCAGCCGCCGCAAAATTCATCGTCTCCTGCACGGCGAAGCCATCCAGGACTTCGGGCTGGGCACTGCACGCACCCTCGAAGAATACGAGCACTATGCGGGGCTCTCCTTCCGCGAACGCAAGGCGCAGACCTACACCCTGAGCGCGCTCGAGCCGCCCAATCCCTGCGCCCAATCCGGCTGGACGGATGAGGTCCAAAACTGGATCGTGAAGATCGTCTTCCCCCGTGCGCAACTGCCCGCAGGCGCGCTCGCAGACCCGCTGCACTGGTTCCTCGGCATTCGAGACGCCGCCGGGGCCGACGTCTACCAGCACCGCATGCTTCCGGCAGAGATCGAGCCGCTGCAGCAGGAGGGCGAGCAGTTGGCCATCGTCTGCGAGTTCGCCTCTGAGACCACTCCGGCCTCATGGCTCCTCTGGCCGCTGAGCCATGCGTCGGGCTGGCTCCCCGCGCTCGAGGGCCGCTTCGCGCCGGGCGATGTCGCGCTGCTCCAGCCGGAAGAGTCCGCAAAGCCATAAGAGGCCTCTCTCCCACGGCAGTACCCCGGCACTGGCCAGCGCCGGTCTCAGCCGGTACACTGTTGCGGCGATAGATAACGTTTACGAAAAGGAATTTTCCCTTATGTCTCGCCTGCGCATCCCCGCTCCGCTCGCGGCGCTCTCTGCCGCATTCTCGATGTTTTTCTGTGCCGTTTTGCTGCTGGCCGCTGCCCGCCCGGCCTCTGCGCAAGACACCCACGCAGGCAAGGCCTCTGCCGGCGTGGTCGCGGCCACGCCACCAATGGGTTGGAATAGTTGGGACTCCTGGGGCTTCACCATCACCAAGCAGCAGTTCGAGCGCACCGCCGACTACATGCACCAGCACCTGCAAAAATACGGCTGGCAATACATGGTCATCGACGAAGGATGGTTCGCCCGCTACCCCACCCGGGGCGGCATCGCGCGCAAAACCCAGGGCTACGTCATCTCCCCCAACGGCCTCTATCTGCCCGCTCCCAACCGCTTTCCGCAGGGGCTCAAAGGCGTGGCCGACTACGTACACTCGCTCGGCCTCAAGTTCGGCATTCATATCGTGCACGGAATTCCGCGCTCGGCCGTTGAAAAAAATCTGCCCATTGCCGGCTCGCACTACACCGCCGATGAGGCCGCCAACACCTCCGATGTCTGCTCCTGGAACACAGACAACTACGGCATCAAGGACAACGCCGCCGGCCAGGCCTATTACGACTCCATGCTCAAGCTCTACGCCTCCTGGGGCCTCGACTTCCTCAAGGTGGACTGCATCTCCTCGCCCTATCACAGCGCGGAGATTCGCATGATTCATCGCGCCATTGAGAAAACCGGCCGTCCCATCGTGCTCAGCCTCTCGCCCGGGCCCACGCCCCTCAAAGATGGCCCCGAAGTTGAGAAATATGGCAACATGTGGCGCATCTCCAATGACGTTTGGGATGTCTGGTACAAGCCCGAGTCCGCGCCCGACTTTCCCCAGGCCGTGACCCGCCAGTTCGGCCTGCTCGCCAAGTGGACACCCTATCGCGGCCCCGGCCACTGGCCCGACGCCGACATGCTGCCCATCGGCACCCTAGAGCCTCACCCCGGCTGGCTTGAGCCTCGCGTCTCGCGACTCACCCACACTGAGGAGCGCACCCTCGTCTCGCTCTGGTCCATGGCCAGATCCCCGCTCATCATGGGCGGCAACCTGCTCCTCATGGACCCCTACACCCTCTCGCTGCTCACTGACCCTGAGGTCATCGCTATTGACCAGCACTCCCACGGCAATCACGCCGTCCATCAGGACGCGCAATCCTCCGTCTGGACCGCCGAAGGCGCCAAGGGCACGTACGTAGGCGTCTTCAACCTCGAAAATACCGCGCGCACCATGACCGTGCCCTTCTCCGATGTCGGCGTCCATGGGAGTCACCGCGTACGCGACCTGTGGGCGCGGCGCAATCTGGGCCGCAAGCGCGAAATCTCCGTTAAGGTCCCCGCCCACGGCTGCCGATTGCTGCTGATACAGCACCACGTTGGGCAGTAGCTCGAAGGTGGTCGGGCAGTAATCGGGCAGAAAAAGTTGTGGTGCGAATCCTGCGCAGTACAAGAATGAGAATTCTCTCAGGATTCGCACACAACCCCGGCCCACCCCGTGCATCTGAAATAGATAACTGAAAGAGGCAGCTTCAAGCAGAGTTCTTCCAGCCCAATCGCAGTACCCTCTAAGTTTCAGCCGCTTCGGCGGCCCCGCTCCTATCCTCCTGGCACCCCACCCTACTGCCTCTGCCAAAAGGCCCGCTGGAAAGCGGGCCTTTGCCTTTGAAAAACAATTCTCAGTGGTCAGTCGTCAGTCCTCAGTAGTCAGCGATCAGTTCTCAGTCTCCAGTCCTCAGTCCCCGCTCAAACTTTTTGTCCCGGCCGAAAACCCTCCCATCCCTTCCACCTTTGTCATCCCGGCCAAAGCGTCGCAGGCGCGGAGCGGAGGGACCTGCATTTCCGCCCCGCCAAACATTACGCCACGCCTGAAGGGGACAGGCTTCAGCCCGTACATCAACGCCACGAAGGGAAGAAAGGGGCTTCAGCCCCTGAGGCAAATCCTCTTCGCACCCGCGACGCGTCATTCTGAGCGAAGCGAAGAATCCCGGCGATGCCCCGGTCCTCAGACGCCGCCTCAAGTCTCTCCCACCATGCCCCCTTCACTCCCCGGGTGTCCACCCCATCCTGACCACCAACCCTGGCAACCAACAACTGACAACCGGCAACGACCCACCGCCTCTCCCCGCGTAAAATAGCAAAGATGCCCAGCCCGTCCACAAAGCCTGCCCGCCTGTCTCCCTCCAGTCCTGCCGCCATTCAGGCCATTGATGATCTGCTGGCCAGCGTCGGGCTCGAACACGGACGCCGCAAACTCGGCCGTGACGGCATCATTCGCCAGGCCAAATATGCCCCCGCGCGCGAGCTGCACGCCGACGACCTGCGCCAGCCGCAGCGCCCCGTGCGCCCTCGTCAGATCGAGGTCGTCCAGGCGCCCGGATGGGCGAACCACCCCTGGCTCATGCACGGCTTCAGCACCCGCTCGGGCGGAGTCACCAAGGTCTATCGCGCGGCCCGCGAAGGCCAGGAGCCTGGCAAATTTCGCGGCGCCGGCGAGCTCAACCTCGGCTTCACCCAATCCGACGAGCGCGCGCTCGTTGAGCAGAATCGCCGCCGCTTCCTCGCCGCCGTCACCGGCACATCCGGCACCGAAGCCGCTCTGCCCCTGGTCGCGCTCCAGCAGATTCACTCCCAGATCACCTACCGCATCGGCAAGCAGGACGATCTCGCGGCCGTGCGCCGTGGCGATGGGCTCATGACAAAGCGTCCCGGCATCCTCCTCGGCATCCAGACCGCCGACTGCATCCCCGTCATGGTGGCTGACACCAAACGCCACGCCGTGGCCATCTTTCACGCCGGCTGGCGCGGCACGCTCAAGCGCATTGTCGAGGGCGGCATCGGTCGCATGCGCATGGAGTTCGGCAGCAAGCCCAAAGACCTCATCGCCGCCATTGGCCCCGGCATCGGCCAATGCTGCTACGCCGTCGGCGAAGAGGTCCTCACCGAGTTCCGCTCCCAGTTCGCCTACTCCGACGAGCTCTTCTACGAGGTCTACGACTCCGACCCCGTCCGGGAGAAATACCCCCTGCTCTTCCTCACCGCGCGCGCGCCCGGCCACAGCCCCATCGGCCCCAGCCTGCATCTCGATCTCTTTGAGGCCAACCGGCGTCAGTTGCTCGACGCCGGCCTCCGCGAGGACTCCATCTCCGTCCTCGGTGACTGCACCAGTTGCCACACCAACCGCTACTTCTCGCACCGCGCCGAGCGTGGATTCACCGGCCGTATGATGGCCGTCATCGGCATCCGCGAGTAGCCCCCGCGCCGGCGGCCCCGGTTCTCCACAACTCCCACAATCGCACCCGCTTTTGCACAGCCTCCGGGGCGGATTTTCATGCCCCCGCGGTTGTTCCTCCGCTCCTGGGCCGGTAGCCTGAAGGCAGGGCCGGCCACACCGCGCAGGCGGCAAAATGCTCTCCTCCGCATGCCCTCTGCACTTGCGGCGTTCTCCACAGCCAATTGCAGGGAAACGAGCCCGGAGTTCCTCTTTTGGCATCTAAAATACAAGATGTTGTGGTTGTTTCTTGACACGCCCCACCGAGAGCGCTAACGTCCCACATGCGGCGTTTTTTTACCCTGGGCCAGAGACTTCTGTGAAAGAGTTCGCCGGAAGCCGGGCATCACCGCAAAAAATTTGATTGTTCACTGAATTTGGCGCAGAGTTTTCTGCTGCCGTCCCGGCACCTTTGATGGCCGGGATCATATCCCGAAGACCAGTTCAAAGATGGAGAGGAGTATACCCATGGCAGACGTTAAGACCGTGCCGGCCAGCGCAGCACCCCAGGCAAAGAACCACACTGCATCCACCCCAGCATCCTCCGGTGCATTGCGCTTCGGCCGCCTGTTTTCGAAGCCCGGCGTTTCGCCCTATGACGAGATGCAGTGGGAGAGCCGCACAGCCGCCATCACCGATGCCGCGGGCAAGATCATCTTCGAGCAGAAGGATGTTGAGATTCCCGTCGACTGGTCGATGACGGCCACCAACATCGTCGCCAGCAAATATCTGCATGGCCCCCTCAACACGCCCGAGCGCGAGAGCGGCGTCCGCCAGTTGGTCAGCCGCGTGGCTGAGACCGTGCGCGACTGGGGCATCAAGGGCGGCTACTTTGCTTCAGAAGAAGACGCGGCCATCTTCCACGACGAGTTGGCGCACCTGCTCATCACCCAGAAGGCGGCCTTCAACTCGCCCGTCTGGTTTAACGTGGGCTGCGACCGGATGGAGCCAAATTCCGATGCCCAGAACTGGCACTGGAACCCCCACACCTGCGCCGTCGAGTTCTCCGTCACCGGCTACCGCAATCCGCAGTGTTCGGCCTGCTTCATCAATGCCGTCGATGACTCGCTCGACTCCATCCTCACGCTCGCCAAGACTGAGGGCATGCTCTTCAAGTGGGGCTCCGGCACCGGCACCAACCTTTCGCCTATTCGCGGCTCCATGGAGCAGCTCTCCGGCGGCGGCACCGCCTCCGGCCCCCTCAGCTTCATGCGCGGCTTTGATGCCTTTGCCGGCGTCATCAAGTCCGGCGGCAAGACGCGCCGCGCCGCCAAAATGGTCATCCTCAATGTGGACCACCCCGACATCGTCGACTTTATCGAGTGCAAGATGAAGGAAGAGGCCAAGGCCTGGGCCCTCATGCGCGAGGGCTACGACGGCTCCTCCGGCCCTGACTCCGAGGCCTACAGCTCCATCTTCTTCCAGAACGCCAACAACTCCGTGCGCGTCAATGACGAGTTCATGCGCGCAGTCGAGAAGGACGGTGAGTTCTCCACCCGCACCGTCAAAGACGGCGCGCCGGTCAAGACCTACAAGGCCCGCGAAATCATGCACAAGATCGCCGAAGCCACCTGGCAGTGCGGCGACCCCGGCATGCAGTATGACTCGACGATCAACCGCTGGCACACATCCAAGAACTCCGGCCGCATCAACGCCTCCAATCCCTGCTCGGAGTACATGTTCCTCGACAACTCCGCCTGCAACCTGGCGAGCTTCAACCTGCTCAAGTTCATGACCCCGGCCGGCACCTTTGACATCCGCGCCTACCGTCATGCCATCGACGTGCTGATCACCGCGATGGAGATCCTCGTCGACAACTCCGGCTACCCCACCGAAAACATCGCGCGCAACTCGCATGACTACCGCCCGCTCGGTCTCGGTTATGCAAATCTCGGCGCGCTGCTCATGGCGCTCGGCCTTCCCTATGACTCCGACGCCGGTCGCGACTTCGCCGCGACCCTCACCGCCATCATGTGCGGCGAGGCTTACCTGCAGTCCTCGCGCATTGCTGAGAAGTGTCCACCCCTTGCCTCGGCCACATCGCTCACCGCTTCGGTCGAGCGCAACGGTGGCGCATGCCCCGGCTTCTATGTGAATCGCGAGCCCTTCCTCGACGTCATCCGCATGCACCGCGCTGAGGTCAACAAGATCGGCAAGTCGAAGACCAGCAGCGAACCATTCAAGGTGCCCGAACTCGACGCCCTCATCGCCGCCAGCAGAGAGTGCTGGGACCAGGCCCTCGCCCACGGCGAAAAATACGGCTACCGCAACTCGCAGGTCACCGTGCTCGCCCCCACCGGCACCATCGGATTCATGATGGACTGCGACACCACCGGCATCGAGCCCGATCTCGCCCTCGTCAAATACAAGAAGCTCGTCGGCGGCGGCATGATAAAGATCGTCAACAACACCGTGCCCGCCGCGCTCTTCAAGCTCGGCTACAAAAATGAAGACGTCGATGCCATCGTCAGCTACATCGACGCCACCGGAACCATCGAGGGCGCGCCCGGCATCAAGCCCGAGCACCTCGCCGTCTTTGACTGCTCCTTCAAGCCGGCCAAGGGCACGCGCTCCATTCACTATCTCGGACACATCAAGATGATGGCCGCCACGCAGCCGTTCCTCTCGGGCGCCATCTCAAAGACCGTCAATATGCCGCACGACTCCAACATCGACGACATCGCCGAGGCCTATCTCGAGTCATGGCGTCAGGGCCTCAAGGCCGTCGCCATCTATCGCGATGGCTCCAAGGGCGCGCAGCCGCTCAACGTCTCCGACGGCAAGGGCGCCAAGGAGATCAAGGGCGCAACCGCCGACGCCACCGTGCTCGCTGCTGCCGATCGCGTGCTGACCGCACTCGCCACCGGCAAGGCCGCTGCCGAGAGCGACGTCAAAACCCTTGCCACCAAGGTCTCTGAAAAAATCGAGGTCAGCGCCGGCCAGGTAGCCACCGCCGCCAGCGCCTTCGCCGCCACGCTCACCGCGCTCGCCGCCGGCGGCATCCGCATGGAAGACCAGGACCTCAACGCTCCGCCTCGCGCCGTGCGTCACCGCCTGCCCGAGGAGCGCGCCTCGCTCACGCACAAGTTCGCGCTGGCCGGCCATGAGGGCTACATCACCGTCGGCCTCTACCCCAACGGGCAACCCGGCGAAATCTTCATCAAGATGGCCAAGGAAGGCTCCACCGTCTCGGGCCTCATGGACAGCTTCGCCACTGCCATCTCGCTCGCCCTGCAGCACGGCGTACCCCTCAAGGTGCTCTGCGAGAAGTTCGCGCACAGCCGCTTTGAGCCCTCCGGCTGGACCGGCAACGAGCAGATCGGCTACGCCAAGTCCATCATGGATTACATCTTCCGCTGGCTCCAGATTCGCTTCCTCTCCGGGCAGCAGCTCTCGCTCTTCGCGGGCCTCGCGGCTCCAGCCCAGGCCGAAGGAATCGAGGCGCTCTCACCCCACGCCGCCGCACTCTCTCCCGAGCAACACGCCTCCACACGCGGCATGGGAGCGACCGGTGCGCCGCAGGGCGGACTGCTTCCCGAACTGAATGCGGCGTCGGAGACCCCGGCAGGCGAACTCAGGATGGAGGACCGTGGCGTCTATCACGCCGCCGACGCCATGCGAGACATGTATGACATGGGCGACGCCCCAAGCTGCCACACCTGCGGAGCCATCATGGTCCGCAACGGAAGCTGCTACCGCTGCATGAGCTGCGGCAGCACCAGCGGCTGCAGCTAATAACATGCGCGCACACAGATAAGTTGGTGTTGTTGTGCGCGCACACTTAAAATGCAAGTCGAGTACGCGAAAATGCAAGTTCGACTTAAGTTGCAAGTTTCGCCAATATCCGTATCACCTCGCTGAAATAAGCGACCGAAACAATCAGGGCCAGCCAAAACACCGGCTGGCCTTTCTTTTTGCCCGGTTGAGGCCATCAGCCGGTGTCACCGAACAATCGTCCGCAAAACCGCGCTGATGTACAGCAGCAATACAACTTGCACAGTGGTGGTGGACTTCAAACCACAGACGGTAGGCTTGCGCCTGGGCGCGGTTCAGCTCTATTCCGACAGCACGCTGATTGCAACGGCACCCGTTTATGGTGTGGGCAGCGGCCCTCTCGCCCAGTTCCCCTCCGGCGGCGCGCAGAGTTCCATCGGATCGAGCCTCAGCTTTGCTGACGCCGTGGCCGTGAATGATGTGGGCGATATTTTTGTCTCGGAAGCTTCCGGGCTGTTCGGCAGCATTGTCGAGATTGCACCTGATGGTACGGCACAAACACTCGTTTCCGGAATTCCCAGCCCAAGCTTTGGCATCGCGGTCGATGGCGCCGGCAATCTCTTCGTGACCGATGCCGGCGACATCTTGAACCCTAACGCAGGCATCGTCGCAGAGGTCACCGCCTCGGGTGGAACGTTCGGTCCCAGTTCCACCGTCACAACCGTGGCCCAAAAATCTGAACGCTCCCGGTGGGCTGGCCGTCGATGCGGCCGGCAACCTGTACGTCGCTGACACTGGCGATGCAGAGGTCAAAGAATTCATCGCTACCGGGGGCGTCGTCAACACCAGTTCGATCTCTCAAACATTGGGCACCGGGTTCAACGGTCCCGACTCCATTGCGACCGACGGAGCGGGCAACTTCTACGTCAGTGATGGCGGCCTCACCTCCATCGCGAAGCTGTCGCTGGCGGCTCCTCCGGCATTGAGCTTCACTTCCACCGCGGTGGGCAGCACCAGCTCTGACAGCCCGCAAAATGTGCTGTTGCAAAACGCGGGCAACGGCATCCTGTCCCTCACCGTGGCCGATCCCTCCACCACCTCCTTCACGCTCGACAACAGCACCAACTGCGGTTCCACGTTGCCGGCCTCTTCCAATTGCACCATCGGCATCGATTTCACGCCGAAGGCAACCGGCAATCTCACCGCCAGCGTGACCGTGACGGATAACACTCTCGGTTACGGCAACAGCACGCAGAGCATCTCCCTGTCCGGCACCGGCACGCCCGGAGCCACAGTGACCACCACCATGGCCAGCGCGGCAGCGGCCACCTTCGATCCTGCCAGCCAGACAGTCACACTCGCAGCATCGGTCATGGCCGGCAGCAACCCGGCCACCACCGGCACGGTCACCTTCACGGTCAAGAACGGCGCCACCATCATCGGCAGCGCCACCACCAGCGGAACCGTAAGCAGCAGCGGCGTGGCCAGCGTCAGCTATGTCATTCCTGCCGGAACTCAGGCAGGCAGCTACACCATCGATGCCGTCTACAACCCCGGCGCCACCTATGCCGCCAGCAGTGACGACACGCACACATTAAACCTCGGCAAAGTCCCAACGACCGTTCCGGTTACAGGTCTGTCTGCAGTGATCCTGGGCGGCACCGTCACCTACACTGCCACGATCCTTCCTGCCCCCAACACGGCGAGCGGGACGGTTAACTTCTATGACGGCCAAACCTCTCTTGGCACTGCTCCTCTCGCCGCGGGGCAGGCTGCTTTCACCACCTCGAGCCTGACAGCCGGAACACACAGTATCACAGCGGTCTACTCAGGCGATGTCAATTACTTGAACGCCAGCAGTACAGCCATTTCCGTTAAGGTTGCGCAGGATTTCAGTGTGACCACGCAAGGATCAGGGGGCCCCAATCCGCCGTCGCAAACTTTGCTCCCCGGAGGAACGGTAATCTTTTTGGACAGCGTGCACTTTGTTGACCCTCCGGCTGGAATCCAAGGCATTCAAAATGAGGTTAATTGGTCCTGTGCTGAAAATAGTATTGCCAGTCTTACTAGTTCTGGTTCCCTAGTTTGCACCGTACTTCCTAACGGCCAGGATGCTATAATCTTGATCCACGCACCGAACACCGCCAGGCTTGGGACGCTGCCATCGCCCTTCCGAAACGGCGCGCCCCTGTTCTTTGGCCTGTTGCTGTTGCCCTTCACGCGCAAGCTGCGCCGCCGGGCCAGAAAGCTGCGCGCCCTGTTGCTGCTGGTCGTCTTCGCCGCCGGCATGGCCGGGCTCAGCGGCTGCGGAGGCTCGACCGGCTACTTCACCAGTCCGCCCAAAACCTACACCTTCACCGTGACCGCAACCATCCAGGGCGTATCCCGTTCCTCCCAGATTCGGGTCACGGTCGAGTAACAGAAGGAGAAAAAGCAATGCACAAAAAACTCTGCACACTGCTCCTTCTGGGAGTATGGATGGCCGCCGGGCCCCGGCTCATGGCGCAAGCCAGGCACAGCAAGCCACATCTCGATGTGGCCCTCACCTGGGACGGCATGCACAGCAACACCGTCGGCAGCGGCAGCTTCTGGATGCAGGGTGCCGGCCTCCAGTTTCAGGACCGCTTCTGGCGCGGACTGGGCGTGGTGGCCGACATCGCGGGCACCGAAGCGGGAAACATTCACTCCACCGGCGCGGGACTGAATCTACTCACCGTCACCTTCGGCCCGCGCTGGACATGGTCCCATCGGCGCATCTCCATCTACGGGCAGGGACTCGTGGGACAGGCCTTCGGCTTCGACGGCGTGTTTCCTGCTCCGCATGGCGTCAACACCAGCGACAACAGCCTGGCAGCCAACGCCGGCGGCGGAATCAACCTGGCGCTGCGCCGTCATCTCGCTCTCCGCCTCCTCGAAGCCGGCTGGGTCCACACCCAGTTGCCCAACGCAGCCGGAAACACACAAAACGATCTCCGCCTCAGCGCCGGAATCGTTCTGCGCTTCCGCTGATCCGGAAAGACCTGAATCCAGTCTTCCCGGCAGAAAAGTGGCCAGTGCTGAGTGCTCAAACAATCCGGGTGCCCCACGTCTCGCTGCTGAGACGTGGGAACCTGTCTGCCGGGCCGCCATGTATGCGGCACCCCTTCATCCCCGTGCGGCCTTTCCTACAAATGGCCGCACCTTGGGAATGCCGGGTCTCTCCCGTAAAAGTGACAATACTGTAACGCTGCTTCCGCAATCTCTTGACAGCAAGGCCAATGGGCATATCTATTGAAGGAGAGGAAATGTAAAGCATTACATTTATTCGCAGTCTGCGCCTCCAGTGCAAGTGATGACCACGGCGGTCAAACACTCCGCCCTCAAAGGATCCTTCCGATGCCAGTCTCTCGACGCTACTTTCTCGCAGCCAGCTCAGCCTTCCTCGCGGCAACAGCTTGTTCGCAGTCCATGGGAAACAACTCGACCGGCGCCACGTCCACCGGGGGAGCCTCCTCCGGCACGTCCTCAAACTCAGCCCCCAATGCCAAAAAGGGGCTCGCCGGCGCCGCCCCTCTCGCCTCCGGCCTGATCACTGACTGGTACTACAACTGGGGCAACAGCCCTTCCACCGCCGGAATGCCCGCCTCCACCCCGTCCATGAAGTTCTTCCCCATGGTCTGGGGCTGGTATCCCAATACATCGCCCACAATTCTCACTGCACTGCGGGCACAAGCGCCTTCGATCCTCCTCGGCTTCAACGAGCCGGACAATGCGAGCCAGTCCAACATCCCCGTCGATACAGCCATCAGCGCATGGTCGCAGTTTCAGGGCATTGCCACGGAACTCGTCTCACCGGCAGCGGCCAATCCGCTCGGCGCCTGGATGCAGACATTCATGGCCGCCATCGACAAGCAAAATTTCCAGTGTGACTCTATCGCCGTCCACAGCTACGGTGGCCCCTCGGCCTCAACGTTTCTCGACACGCTCGATCAAATCTATACCCTCTATCAGCGCCCACTCTGGATCACTGAGTTCGCGGTCGCCGACTGGAACGCAACCGGCACCACGCCCGACGCCTACAGCGTGACTCAGGTCTCCGACTTCATGCAGACGGTCTGCCCTGCCATGGACAATCTTCCCTACGTCAAAGGCTACGCATGGTTCCCAACTGCGGCCAAAGGCTCCAACGCGCTCGCCAGCTCAGTGCTCTTTGATGCCAACGGCAACCTCACGGAACTCGGCAAGCTCTACGCCTCTCTCTGATTCCGCACAGCAGACGCAGCGCTGACGAAGCGCTATGGCAGATGCCAGACAATGCCTGCGCCAAGTTGCAGACTGTTCTGCACATTCGAGGCGCCATTCGGCAGTTGCGTCCTGAGCCAGTCCGCCTGCAGCACCCTGACCGCGATCCGCGGCGTCAAATCGATGTCCATACCGCCGCCCACCTTCAGGGCGAGACTGCGCGCAGTCGATTGAGCACCCTGTGTGCCGGGAAAAACACTGCTGAATCCATTCGCCAGGCCTGCCAGGGCTTCGCCAAACAGCCTCACCGGCCGCTGCGCTTCTCTGTGCCGGGGGAATGCCAGCGAATAGGTGGGGCCTACGGTGATCGTCAACAGCGTCAGCCCCGCGCCCGACGGGCTGATCTTTCCGGAGCCCGCTCCGCTCAGGTCCGCCGTGAGGCCAAACCTGCGCGTGAGTGTATCCGTCAGTTGCGCGCCGCCGCCCTGCATCCAGAATTTATTCCCTGAAGTAAGATTGCTGTCCTGAGCGTTATAAGTGAATGCCAGATCCAGCCTTGAGGCCGCAGGCTTTGTCGGCATCTTTTGCGCCCACAGCACACCCGGCAATAAAAAGAGAGCTCCAACACAAGTCGCAGATACAAATCGCATCAACATAATTCTCCTTTGGCAGCGTGCGCTGCGTATGCCACGGCTTATTGCACGTTCAGGTTGACGTCAAAGCTATGCTGCACGCCGCCGCTGGTGGCAGTGACTGTAATGGTGTAGTTCCCCGCCGTCTGGCCGTTAAATCCTGTCCCCGTGCCGCAGCCGGTCAACGAAGCCATTCCAGCTAAGCCGGCAGCCAGCAGAAGCACCATCACCATGCCGCGAGCCAGCAGATTTTTGCGTACCCGCCGAACGCCCAACAATGGGCACAGCAGAAAAGCCAGCGCCAGTGTGGTTTCTCCGCCTCCCAGCGGATTGCTGTTCTTCGCCGTCGTGCCGGGCGGTGGCGTTTGAATCGTCATCGTCACCGTCTGCGCTCCACCGTTTGCGGCGATCGTGGAAGGCGAGAAGCTGGCCGTCGCGCCCGCCGGCAGTCCGGCCGCGCTGAAGCTGATCGCCGACGGATAGCTCCCTTCTGTCGGACTCACCTGGAAGGTGTACTTCGCAGTGCCCCCGGGAGCCACCGTCTGATTCGGCGCAGCCGTCGAATTAAAGGTGAAATCCAGATTCGTCACTGGTACCGAAACGGCCGCGCTGCTCATCGACGCTGTAAAGTTGGTGCTGCCCGAGTAGCTGGCCGTGAGCGAGTGCGTTACATCCGGCGCCAGCGTGGAGGTAGTGTAAGTCGCCACACCCGCGTTCAGTGTTCCAGTTCCCAGCAGCGTCTTGCCGTCATAAAAGCTCACTGTGCCATCGGGGGTTCCACTGCTGCCTGCGGAGGCATCCGTCACGGTCGCGGTCAGTGTCAGGCTCTGGCCGGCGTTGATTGAGGTTGCACTCGCGCTGAGAGCAGTTGCCGTCGCCGCTTGTGTAACCGTAAGTGTTCCATTCACTATCGTCACGGTATAGTCGGCGAGGTGGGCTCCCGCCGCGCTGGGAACAATGGGATAACTACCCGCATTCGAGGTAGCCGTCGCCGTTGTCGTGAAGCTCTCCGTGAACATATCGCCGTTCACCGCGCCTGTCACCGCACCCGTCAGGCTGGGATTCACTGCTCCATAAACACGGCTTTCATTCGTCGCCGTAACGGTCAGAACAGCAGGATTAACATCGATGCTGGTCGTCACAGGAGACGTCGGCGTCTTATACGCATTCGTGTCAGCCGGTGTGAAGGTCGCCGACAGGCTTTGATTCTTGCCCACGCTCAGTACCGTGCCCGCCGGGGGTGTATAGGTGAAGCTTCCTGCCACCGGCGAGTTGTTATAGCTGGCCACAGCATCCAGTTGCGTCGCACCCAGCGGTGTTCCATAAGAGATAGCCGCCGGGGTGGGCCAACTGAGCACAGGCGTCAGCGCTGAAGCCGTGATCATGAAGCTGACACTGCCATTGGAGGCGCTATAGTTCGCGTCTCCCGAGTAGCTCCACATCACGCTATGAGAGCCCACAGCCAGCGTGCTTGGGATCTGAAACACTGCCGTGCCACTGCTGAGCGTTGCCGTCTGTGTTGCACCACCATCGATGGAGTACGTAACACTTCCAGAGGGAGCAGCTACTCCTGCTCCTGGCGATGAGGGCGCAAGAATCAAATCAATCATGCCGCTCGTGCCCGATACAAAGCTGATGGCAGAGGCAGGATTGGTGGAGGAAGAGGGCGCAGCCTTCACAACATTAACGGTGTAGTTCTGTGTCGCCGTGAAGGAAGAGTACGTGGTATCCGTCGCAGTCAATGAGATCGTATAAGTACCCGTTGCAGCCGGAGTTCCGCTCAGCGTCCATTGAGTTCCGGTCGACCCGCTCGGCGGGGTAAGCGTCAAGCCGGCGGGCAAGGTGCCTGAGTTGGTCAGTGTATACGCCCCGGTTGCACCGCTCACCGTGAACATCTGACTGGAAGCAGCCCCATAGTTGAACGTCAGCGCGCTCGCGGCAGAGGGAGCAATGCTCACATTCGCCAGCGTGTAGTACGTGTACTGATCATTGCTGCTGATCGCGCTCGTGCCTGCACTGGTTGTCACCGTCACGTCCACCGTTCCATCACTGCCTGCCGGAGCAATCGCCGTGATGGAGGCCGGTGCATTCGCACTGGCCGCAGTTGCGCTAAAGCTGGTTGCGGCAACGCTGCCAAAGTTCACCGCCGTAGGCGAGTCCAGGCCCGTGCCCGTGATCGTGACAGACGTCCCTCCCAGTGTTGAGCCTCGATTGGGAGTGATAGAACCAATCATCGGTGGATTGCCCGTAACCTGCACAGCCCCGGAATCAATCGCTGCGCCAGCCGTCGAGGGCCGCGTCGCGCCTCGCTGGTCCGTCATGGGTTCCCCGGTCTGATACACGCCGGTGCCCAGCGCCACACTCCCCGCCAGCGGCGGCATCGTTTCGGTGGGCCCACCATAATTACCCAGCGGAGCCAGAGCCAGCGTCGCCGCTGTATCTACATTCACAGCATTGCCGCCGTTGTCGGTGAAGTTTCCTGAAATGTCCAGATTGCTGGCAGCGCTATTGCCAGAGACAATGCTGTTGGTCAGCGCCACTGTGCCACTGCTGTCAATACCGCCACCCGAGCCATTCGCGGCCGAGTTGGCAGAGATCGTGCTGTTGCTCACCGTCAGCGTACCGCCGTTATTCTCAATGCCACCGCCAGAGCCGCTGCTGCTTGAGTTGCCTGAGATCGTGCTGTTGGCCACAGTCAACACACCGGTATTGTCGATGCCGCCACCCGGGCCGCTATTGTCCGTGTTGCCTGAGATCGTGCTGTTGATCACCGTCAGCGTGCCGCCATCGTTGTTAATGCCGCTGGTGGTGCTGTTGGCGACGGTCAGACTATACAGCGCCGCCTGCGCGCCTGCGTTGATCGAAATCGCAGTTCCGCTCTGGCCATCCAGCGTGAGCATACTCGTGCTCGGCCCAATCAGGTTCACCTGTCCTGAGGAGATGGTCACATTTGCGGGCACCGTGCCGCTCAGCCCGGACAGGTCCACATCCTCCAGACCGCCGTAGGTGCTGGGGAGGCTGCCGGTAGCCTGCACATAATTCGACTGCACTGCCCCCGCATCCACTCCACCGTTGCTGCAATTGGAAGCGCTCAGCGGAAATCCGCGCTCGTCTGTACTTGGCAACGTCACGCCAGATGGCATGGTGATCGTCCCCGCGCAGATCGCCACACTCCCAGGAGCCGGAAGCATGGTCTCCGTCGTTCCGCCCCAGTTCGCCAGCGGAAGCAGGCCAATCTGTGCCGCCGTCAATCCCACCTGGTTTCCAAAGTGAGCGTTATAGACGCAAACGTTATTCGAGCTGGCGCAATCCCCACCGGTGTTTGCGCCAAGCACATTGTTGCTGTCGGAGAGCGACGGAGCCTTGTTGTAGAGGCCGCCGCCATTGCCCGCGGCAGCGGAGTTCGCGTAGAAAACATTGTTGGTCAGCGTCAATGTGCCCGCTGCGTTGTTGTAGAGGCCGCCCCCAAAGGTTGTCGCAGAATTCGCAACAAACGTGCTGTTGGTCACAGTCAGTGTGCCGTTGTTGAGCACTGCACCGCCTAATCCGCCAGACGAGTTGCCATAGAAGGTGCTGTTGATCACAGTCACCGTGCCGTCATTCAGAATGACGCCGCCATTCGTGCCAGATGAATTGCCAAAAAATGTGCTGCCCGTCACCGTCAGTACGCTGTTGTCGTTGAAAATTGCTCCCCCAAGAGCGGCCGCGCTGCCGTTGGCAACGAGCACATTCGAGAGATTCACCGTGGTGACAGGATTCGTCTTGGTGCTCGTCCCAATGTTGAGGATCGCTCCATTGGCGCCCGTGTGGCCATTCGCCAGCGTAAGACCCGAGATGTTAACCGTGATGGGAGCAGCAGTCTGGGTCGTACCTAGCCCGAAAATCAGGTAATTGTTCCCACCCGAAATCGTGAGCTGGTTGGCGCCAGGACCAACGATATTCACGCTCGTCTCAATCGCCGCCAGATCGCCCGTCAAATGGATCGTTCCCGTAAGCCCGCTCAGATCGATCGTGTCGCCGTTATCCTTGTTCGCCTGAATCACCGCATCACGCAGTGTGCAGGGCGTGGCGCACGAGCCATCGTTGGTGTCGCCCAGCGAGGTCACGGTCAACGTAGTCTGCGCGCGCGCACTCACCACCCCAAGGCAAAGCACGGCTACCACCAGCAGCATCAGCGCTCGCCGCAGCCTCCGATGGGCTGAGGCGTCGCAAAGCAAATCATTCTTCCGGCTTGCGAAGACAGGAAGATACTCATCAGACGAGGGCGCTACAAAGTCACGGCGATAGGGCATCTGGAACTCCCGGGAGAAACTCAATTCAATTTGTGTGCCGGCAATTTTTGTAATCCATTACATCTAACAGTGCAGACCACCGGCATTGGGCATTTCAATTCGTTCTTGCAGCTTCTACGCGAAACAAGCTCATTACCCTTTGCGATGAAACCGCTTCCTCTCGCGAAGGGAAAATGCTTTGCCACCTTGGTACAACTTCATGACTGCGGGCAAAAGACTTCATGTGACCGCTCAACGGGAATGGTGAATCCCCTCCTCAGTCTCGCAAAATGCAATCGGTTTCATTGCAGGGCGAAACTCACAGCAAATATTTTCAAAACTGTCTCAATTCACTGAATGGATCTTCGCCCAATGTGCTCGCTTCTATAGAAACCGAAATGCGACTCGCATCAGCACACCAAATCTTTCAGAACAAGGCACGACTGTCAATACAAAAAGCGAAGCGGCATTGACGAGACCGCATACACAGCAAGTCACTCCGTGCAGATCGAATCAGCCTCATGCTCTGGATCGTTTTGCAGCAGATGCCGTAGACCCGCGAATCACAAGGCGCGGAAGAATCTGCGCATTCGACTTCAGCGTGATGCTCTCCTTGTCCTGCCGCAGACGCATCAGTTCCGCAAAAGCTCCAGCAGCAATCTCCCGCCGCGACAGGTGAATGGTTGTGAGTTGAGGATGCATCATCGTAGCGAGCGGAAGATCATCAAAGCCGATGATGGACAGCTCTTCAGGAATCTTCAGCCCCGCCGCATTCGCAGCCTGCATGGCTCCAATCGCCATAAGGTCATTCGCGGCGACAACTGCGGTGGGGCGTGGCCTGCGGCGCAGAACGGTCTCCATCGCTGCTCGCCCGCCTTCGACGCGCATATTGCCCGTGATCAGTTGATCTTTGCGCAGCGCAAGTCCATATTTTTTTGCTGCCGCCTGAAAGGCTGCCTGCCGCCGTTGGATCGAATTCAGATTCTGCGGTCCGGTCAGAAAAACAATGTTGCGGTGACCCAGTTCCGTCAGATACTGCGCGGCTTCGCGGTATCCGCGGGAGTAGTCCACCATAACACCGCTGAATTTGGCCTTGAGCAGTGGCTGGTTCAGCAGAACAATCGGTATCTTGCGCTGCAGAGAAAGCTCGAGCGCGGATTCATCCACCTCAGAAGTCATCACCGCAATGCCGTCCACATTCCGCTCCACCAGCCGCCGCACGCAGGTAGAGAGCCGCTCGCTGTTGTAGTTCGTGTGCGTAAAGATCACTTCAATGCCCTGAGCAGAGGCCAGTTCCTCAAAATGATCAATCAGCTCAGGAAAGAAAGGGTTCTTGATATCCGAGACGATCAGCCCAAACAGCTCACTACGGCCCACGCGCAGGTTGCGGGCGCTGTTATTCGGAACATAGTTGAACTCGGCAATCACCCGCCGAACGTGCTCCGAGGTTTTTTCGCGAACCTTGCTGGAACCGTTCAGGACACGTGAAACCGTCGCTGTGGAAACTCCGGCCCGCTTTGCCACCTGCTGGATGTCCATGAAATGAAACTACTATAACGCGATGGAGTCCGCGATGGAGTCTCCGACGATGTAATGGATAGCTTTGATCAGTCCCCATCCAGGCTCCTCCGCACGTGGCCGCCGCATCCATAAAAATAGACCGTCCGCATCCGCGCTCTGCCAATCGCTCGAGTCATTCCACTCCCTTCTTGCTGTAGTCACCAGGCAGAATCTGCAACCTGACTTCCGGTGAAACCTGCAGCGAAGAGTGCACTGCGCGGATGCGGACTGCCCCATGTTGACCAGGCAGTGTACGAATCCACACCGCGCCCATGCCCCCGTTCGCACTCAGATCAAATGGATTGTCCCCTGCAATCTCTCCCGGCCCCTCAATCTCCAGCTTCACCGTGCCCCCTGCAAAGGCTCGCGGAGCTCCGTATTGATCCACAACCCCAAACGCCAGCCGCGCCGAGTCCGACCCATCCCCAAATAACTCCGCAGCATCAGCCTCTAGCCACAACTTGTCGTGCTGCGAATCAGAGGAGAAGGAGCGCGACAGCACCATGGCATCGCCAACATATCCGCGAATCTCAAGCTCCGGTTTCTCTGCGCCATCCATCTTCAAATCTGCAAAGAACGGCGGATAAGCCGTATGCGGAAATCCCTCCCGGTCAGGATGCAAAACCGCGCGCCGCTTGCCATTCACTAACAGCTCCAGCCGCTCGCAGTTGGAGAAAATGGCAGCACGTTCCCCCGGGCCAGAAGGCATCCTCTCGCCAAAGTCCCAATAAAAATCTGGCGCAATCACGGGCCGCACATGCGGGCTCACCTGGCTCTCGTAATAGCTCGCACCCAGCTTGGGAAGCCTGAAGAAATCCGCAATCCCCGGATATTTCATCGCGTCATAGGCATGCAGCACGCTGGGATAATCAAACGCGCACCAGCCCAGCAATCCAGCGCATCCCGCATAGCCGGCGGCCTTGTCATGCGCCGCCGCGTGAAACAGTGCCTGATCCTGCTGCACCTCCGGCGTGGCATCACGCCGGTAGCGCAGGTTAAAGCCCTTCCCCGCAGGATAGTTAAATTGCCCCACTGACTCTGACACCAGGTAAGGAACTCCCGGCAGCGGAGGACGAATCCCCACCACGCCCGGCTTCGAGGCATGATAGTCGTCAAAGGCAAATACATCCTGATGCCACTCCGTCTGCCACGTTTTCTCCGACGAAGGCGTCATCGTTCCCGATGTCTGGCGAGTTCCATCCAGTTGCGTCGCAATCTCTTTCGTGCGACGGTACAGCGCAGGGTCATTCGGCGATTCGTTCAACCGCACTCCCCACACAATCACGCTTGCATGGTTCCGGTCTCGCATCACCATCTCCCGCACGTCTCTGAGAACCAGTTCCTGAAAGCTTGCGCCGCCTATGTATTGAAATCCCGGCGTCTCCTCCCACACGAGAATTCCCAACTCGTCGCATGCGTTCATAAACGCCTCTGACTGCGGATAGTGCGAGCAGCGAACCATATTACAGTTGAACTTCCGCTTCAGCAGTTCAGCATCGCGGCGCATCGTTCGCTCTGAAGCTGCAAAGCCAAAGTAGGGATAAAGCTCATGCCGGTTCAGCCCGAACAGTTGGAGCCTCTTCCCATTCAGGTAAAACCCATCCACCTCAAACCGCGCCGCTCTGAATCCTATCCGTGTCTTGTATCGATGCAGTGGCTTCCCTTCCACAAAAAGCGTCACCTCTACGTCGTAGAGCTCAGGATGATCCACATCCCATAGGCGGACGTCTCCAAGCCGGTCGAGGCTCAACGTCACTTCTTCATGCGGACTTTCGATCTGCACATTCTTTGAGCGGCTTGCCACGCGGCGACCGTTCTTCGATAGGGTGGCCTCCACTCGCACCCTGGCAGGCAACTTCCCGCCTGCATCCACTTGGCAAATCACATCCACACGGCGCGCAGCATCCAGCACATCCACAGGCTTGGCAAACACGCTCTGCAGAAACACCTCAGGAACCGCACGCAGACTCACCCCGCCATTGATTCCGCCCGGCAGCAGATAATCGATCGAGCCCGGACCCTTGGGCGACCCACTGGGCGGCGCATCCAGCCATCGCGCATCCACGGCCACTGCAAGCGTGTTCTCTCCCCGCCGCACCAGGTCCGTGACTTCATACTCAAACGGAAGAAATCCGCCAAGATGCTGCGGCAGGCTGTGCCCATTCAGCACAGGCGAGGTCCCGGCCATCACCCGATCAAAGTGTAGAAAGAGTCTCAGCCCCCGAAGACTATCTGGAACCTCAAAGCTCCTTCGATACCCCCACACGTGCTCCCACGTCTCAGGATTCCACCCCTGCCAGGAAAGCTTCGTCACCGCATGCGGCAATGTGATTTGCGTGGCTGCCGCATGATTGCCGTTCACTTGGGCTGACGCATCGGCGAGCCTGCCCTCAAACCACCATCTCTCATTCAGAGGCAAAACATGACGAGCCGCTCCCTGTAATTCTGCTGCGCGTTGGCCTCTGCTCCAGGCATGCAGCACCGGAGTGCTCGCCATCATCGAACTCGCAGCGCAGCCCCACAAAAAACTCCGCCGCGACATCACTCCATCTCCAGCCTCTCTACCCGGCAACCTCTTCCCCTCTCTGCAGCGTCCACAGCGCCATGCATTGCTTTGAATAAACTACGGCCAGCCTTCCGGTTTGCATCGTGCGAAATCAGCGGATCTGTCCCAGACCACATCCGCCCTCATCAACCACCCGAAGGACAGCGAATGCATATCCATGCTGCCCGCGCCTCTTATCGCGTCGCGCGGCCCGCAGTGCAATCCATCGCACCGCAGGCCGCGCTCTGCGAAGCCATCAAGCCCATTCAGCCATGATTACCAGGAGAACCGCGCACCTAACTGGCCCTGACGTGGCGTGTTCGCAATGCCGGTCACGCGGCCAAAGTTTATGTTTCCGATCGTCTGATTCGGATTCGCATATTGATGCCGGTTCGTGACATTGAAAAACTCCGCCCTCAGGGTCATCACATAGCGGCCATGCGGCCCCACCTTGAATTGCTTTTGCAGGCTGACGTCTTCATCATTGCTCGCCCATCCATGCCAGTTGGCAAACGACACAGGGCTATTTCCCAACTGGCCATTTGGCGGATTAGTAAAGTTTGAAGTATCGACAAAGCTATTTGAAGGGTCCTGAAGATTGATCAGATCAAGCTTCTTGAAGGTGTTTTTGAAGTTCGCATTCGGCGCGACATTCGCCCACACCGCGCTCCACCCTGGATACTTCGCATCCGCATGAACAGCGCCCAAGGTTGCTCCCGATTGAACATTGACAATCGTGGCCGCAACCCATCCACCAACAATAAAGTTCAGCAGCCGGTTATGGTTCAGGAAGCGCTGTCCGCGGCCAAATGGCAGGTTATAAACCACGAATCCCTTTAACTGCTGGGGAGAATATCCGGCCTCGGGAAACTTCGAGTAATACTTGTATTGATAAGGATCCTGATAACCCTTGGTAGCCGAATCCGTTTCTATAAAAGCGTCTGTGGTATTACCCGTCACCTTTGAACGGGTGTAGCTAAGGTCCATACTCAGCCCGTGAGAGCTGCGACTCGTCACCTCAAGAACTAACGCGTTATACCCGCTCTGGCCAAGCGGCGTATTCACAAAGAGAATCGGGCTTCCCAGCCGGCTCGATTGAGGATAGGGATTGATCGCCTCGTAAGCATCTCCCGTCCATCCGGGATAGGGATAAGCAATCCCGAGTGCGCTCGCCTGGGCTGCATTTGAGATGAAGTCCTGCACGCCACCCGTGTTATAGAGCTTTGAATATTCTGCCCAGGTAGGCCAGTTGTACGGATCCAGCGCTCCATCGTGCAGCCTCCGTCCAATATTGCCAATATAACTGGCGTGCAAAACCACAGTTCGAGACACCTGATATTGCGCGTCGATATTCCAGTTCTCCGTGTAGCCCATTTTGAGCGTATCCGGAGAGACTGAGGTCGGCTGCACGGGTACAAACGAGCTGTTATTGTCCGCGGACTGAGTGACAGGCGTGCCTGGATAGCCGTTATCCCAGCTGAAGGCATATAAATTCGTCTGGATCGGCGCGGTCACCTGGTTGATCGCTTCATATCCATAAGAAGAGGAGTATGGAACCGCTCCGTAAGTGTTATTCCCGAGCGGAACATAATACACACCAAAATCACCACGAAGAACAAGCCGCTTCGTTGCAGCATAACTTCCACCGAAATGCGGCGAAAACTGCTTGAAGTCATTATTCGTCTCAAACGTCTGTCCACCACTTGACAGATACTGCATGCTGCCGAGGTGAGAGCCAAAATTCGGATTCGAGGCCGTCGTCGTGAAGTTCGACCAATGCCCGTAAAGCTCATGCTCTGCCAGAGGAATATCCCAGCGAAGTGCATAGTCAAGGGTGAGCTTTGGCGTAACCCGATACGAGTCCTCTGCGAAAAACGCGAACTCCTTGCGCCGCCCATACTGATTAAATTCCGTGCCCTTGTCAGCGCTATACACATCGCCCATCATGAAATTGGCAAAGCTGCTTCCCGTATAGGTATCCGCATAGGACTGGGACAGGTTCTGCCCAGTCAGCCGGCTGAAGGTGAAGCTCAGCGCACCTCCCCGGTTGTCGCTGTTAATGCCCAATGCGCGCGCCTCAAAACCGATGTTGACCAGATGGCGTCCATGCATCCAGGTCACCGTATCATCCAGAATTCCGTTATAGGAGTTGTATCCCGTATGGGGCGTCCGGGTGCTTCCAATCTCAGCCTCTCCTACGCCGTTAAAAACAGCGCCAAAGTCGACCAGCGGAAAATTCGGTACTGTCTGGTAAGCTCCCAGCCCAATCGTCTGCGCCCAGTTGGTATTTCCTGCGACCGAGGTCAGAGGGGTGGATCCATTTTGAAGCTGATTAAAGGTATACGCCAACACATTGAGCAGGTTGGGGCTCACGGTCCAGGTGTCGTTAATGCGATAGGCGTGACCATTCGTGGTTTGTAAGCCACCGGATGCAAGCGGCCCACCCGTCTGCGATCCTGTCTGCCAAAGAAAGCTGCCGCTTTGCAGACCTGCGTTATACCTCGGGTTTTGCTCAAATATATAAGAGGTATTGATCTTATTCGTCGGGCTAAGATCCCACGTATAGTCAATGCTGAACTGTGTCCGGCTGTCTAATGGGTCCACCTCGTTCAGTTTTGGGTAGTTAAGTACGTCTCTGGTCGGAATCGTCGGAGCATAGTACTTCTCATAGATGGATGCGACCTTCAGTGAAGTCGGGCTCAACATGTTCTGAGGGATGATATTGCCTGGAAAGACACAGTTATTCGTCGGATTCCAGATGGCGCCCTGATAGATCTTGTTGCCGCATTCGTCTTTGGCGAGTGCGTTGCTGTTCAGCAGTTGGCTGAAGTCTCCCTGCAAAAATGCCGCCGTTGGTACGGTTGCGCCACCCTCCGTGGTCGTGAAATTTGCCTGGTGGTATCGCTCAAATGCCACATAGGCAAACATGTGATTCTTCCAGATGGGCAAGCCACCGCTGACTCCCCAATCCTCATAGGTATTCGTTGGTCTTGCATACTGAGCGGCATATTTTGCAGCGTTCGCTGGATCTCCAGCCGTGTAGTAAGACCGGAAGTAGTTATTCTCCCACGTATTGGCATCCAGATTTTTATTGGTAAAAATGTAGAACGCAGTCCCGTGGATATGATTCGTTCCCTGCTTGAGCTCAAACTGCAACACGCCACCACCCGTGCGTCCTTCCGCCGCACTGATGCCTGACGTATCCACCTGAAACTGCCCAACCGCATCCATCGGCGGCTCTAAAATCCCAACAAAGCCTGTTCGGGAAGAATCAGCAGAGGTGCCGTCGATCAACACCTCCTTGGTGCTGGACTGCGATCCCCCGATTTGCCCCTGATAATCTGTACCTGTAACGGTCGGCGTAATGGAGTAAGCGAAGGACGTAATATCGCGCCCCTGGTAAGCCGTCAATGGAAGACTGGTCACATCCTGGCTGGTCAGGTTTGTGCCAAGTTGAGTGTTCAACTTCAGCAGCGGAGCACCTGTTACGGTCACCGTCTGACTTTTAGATCCCACTCGAAGCTGAACGTTGATCTGGGCTTTCTGCTCCACCTGGATTGCAACGCCTTTTTGCACAAAAGTGGAAAAGCCCGGCTTGCTATAGGTAACTTCATAAGTTGCAATCGGCAAGTCCACCAAATTGTAGATTCCCGCTCCGTCTGTGACTGCTTTATAAACCTGCCCGGTCGCATGATTCACAGCAGCTACTTCAACGCCGGGAATAATTGCACCCGTGGCGTCGGTGATGGTGCCTGTAATCGTTCCGAGGTCTACCTGCGCACGCACGGGGAGCGCGCACAGCAAGAGGCAAAGCAGCGCAATCCCGCAGAGATAGAGAGCCTGTAGCGGCCCCGCTCCGGCGCTACGGCAGGATTCCTGATCACGATGCAACATTGCATGCTGCTTATAAAACGCTCTTCTGCACTTATCTGGGGAAGTGTCTTGTGTGGAAGCTACGTTGCTCACTGGTTCCTCCTGGAATACCTCTGCGCATCTTTTACTCATCGATACGCAGACTGGTTGCGTCCTTATCAACTGTTCTTCCTGCCATGCCGCACAGCCGATGGCTGCACGGCATGGCAGCGCTTCATTCTGAGGAAGCAGCTTTTTATTGATTGGCGACTTGACTTGCATCTGCTTGCTCAAATCGCACAGCACCGGCAACCACCGCGCCATCTGCCCGGTTGGTCAATTTCACATACGTGGGGTCATGGAAGACTCCGAGTGAATGCCATGCTCCCTGTCCCACTTGTTGATTGACCGGGAACGACATCGACCCTCCCTTGAAGTAGACCGTGTAGCTTACATGCGTGGCCTGCTTCACGCCAGGCTGGCTGATTCCTCCATACCAGACGGAAACCTTGTACTCACCGATGAAGGGCGTATCCGACCGGTAGACGACATAGGCATTCGCCGGCCCTGCAGGCGCCCAGTAGGCAAAATGTCCAAAGTTATTGGCGTCGTCATCCATCTGCCACGCCTGCCCGGTGAGCTGATAGTGCGATCCGCCCGTGGGTGCAATCACCGTCTTCGGATGCGAGAGCAGCTTTAGATTTTTTGAGTCACGCTGCTCAAGAATGGCCAGCCCGAAGTTGTTCTTCCAGTCGGGGTAAGACTTCGCCTGATGGATTTCTGTCTGAATATGCTCGTCCAATACAGCCTTGAGCTGTGCGGCCTTTTCAGGAATCTGCGCGCAGATGCTGTGCAGTTCTCTCCAGTCCGTATTTTCGCCAAAGCATTGGATCGTGCCCGTACGCATGGTTTCAATCAGTTTGTAGCGGCTGTCGCGGACAGAATACTGGGGAACGAGGTTGGACTCTTCCGCGAAGATGTATTGGTTGGGGGGCGTGGTCGTCTTGCCTTCAATCAGCGGCTTCAGGCTCACGCCATCAGTCTTGGCGGGTGAGGGCAAATGGTCAAGGGCCATGATCGTCGCAGCAATGTCATAGTTGCTCACCAGATCATTCAGCCGTTTGCCTGCGGGAACTCCAGGCCCCACCACAATGAGCGGCACATGGAGATCAGTGTTGTAGAGAGAACGATGGTCTGCTGTATTAAAGTCGTGCGGATGCGAATAGAGCAACTCGCCATGATCAGACGTAAAGATGATGATCGTATTCTTATCGAGTCCGAGCGAGCGAATCGTCTCCAGCAACTGGCCTATGTAATGGTCCGAGTAAAGAATCTTCCCCGCGTACAGCTCCTGCATTCTGCGAATCGCATGAACATTCTGCAGCTTCGCCAGCCGGTGCAGTTGCGGTGTATCGCCCATGTCAGGAAAGTTGCCCGGCTCCTTGAACTTGTCGTAGGCTGCCGACTCATTAAAGGGCGCATGCGGCTCCATGTAGTGCACCCAAAGAAAGAACCTCTGATCCTTGTGCTGCTGCAACCATTGCTGCGCCCAGGCCGTGGTCTTGGGTGCGGTCAGATAAAACGCACTCGATCCAGGGTGCCCCGGCACCGGCAGTTGGTAGCCCGGGAAAAATTTGAAGTAGTCCCACCCGCGATGCACAATGTCCCAGATCGACCAGCAATTTGCGTTATCCGCCGCGGTAATCATTCCATAAGGCTTCAGCATCTCCGGAATGATGGGCTTGTTGGGCGAGAGCAGCAGCCGCGCAGGAATATTTGGCAGCTTCCCATCCGTCAAAGGCTGGCTGATCCTCGCGCCACAGCCTTCATACGGCGGCAGCGTCATGCCGTGGACCGTCGGAAAGAGCCCGGTCATGATAACGCCAAATGAGGGTGTGGTCCACGGTGCGCCTGCATACATGCGGGTAAAAGTCGTGCCCTCGCTGGCGAGCTTATCAAGATTCGGCGTGTCGTTGAACTGCGCCCCATACAGGTGCATGTAGTCTGCGCTCATCTGGTCGGCCGTCACCAGAATGACGTTATAGGGCGCAGTCTTTTTCTGCGCGGCAGCCTGGGCCTGCACTCCCGGCGTTTCGGCTGTGGCCCAAAAGCAAATGCCAGCCATCAAGGCTGTACAGATCGTTACGGATAATCCTCTACGCATGCAACATTTCCTTTTTCGTTTTCATTCTGATCGCCGTCTCTTTTGACCAGCGCTTCCTGCTCATTCCGCTGGCGAACAAACGTGCGCTTCACTCCATGCAGGGCAAAAGCGTCTTAAAGGTGACTCGAAAATCCCGTCTTGCTTCCTCAATTCACACCCCGCAATCTTTGCCGCCTCACGAATTTGAGCAAACCTTCAGCGCACTCCATAAGCGCTGGCAAGTGAATAACTGTCATTGACTGTTGATCAGACCTCTTCCCGGCGTTTTGCACGTGGTTTCAATCACATAGGGCCTTTCATGAAATCGATTGCATACGCTGTTACGCAGTGTTATGCTCCGTCCAATGAGAGACCCGAACGACATGATTGGACAAAATCTGCAGGCTGAGCAGATCGTCCAACACCTCAGCGCGGTCCTCGCAGATCCAGCGTTTTCTTCCAGCAAGCGATGCCAGGATTTTCTTCGCTACGTCGTCTCCGAAGCGGTCGAAGGACGCTCGGAAGACATCAACGAGCGAAACATCGCTCACATCGTTTTTGGTAAGAGCCAACGATTCGAGCCCAGCGAAGACTCCCTCGTGCGAGTCAAAGCTCGCGAAGTCAGAAGGCGGCTGGCGCAGTACTACACCAGCCATCCGGAATCAGGACTCAGAATCGATCTTTCTCATGGAGGCTACACACCGAGCTTCATCGTCGAAGAGCCTTCGCCACAGCCTGCTCCGCTCGAACCCGCGCCGCCAGCCGCGCCAGCCACTCGTCCATCCAGGCGCAAAGTGCTCTGGTATCTCGGCGCATCCGCGGCGGCCGCCGCCACTGTCTCCGTTCCAATTTGGAAGAAGGCACATGCGGCCCACTCTCAGCCGCTGACAAATCTCCAGTTGCTCTGGCAGCCCGTCGCCGAAACAAAATCCCCCCTGCTGCTCTTCGCTCCGGTGCTCCAGACAAAGTCCCCGCATGGAGTGCTCGCGGATCGGGTCGGTATCGGCGTCACAGCCGCCATCAGCCAGGCCGTCCACTTCCTTGATGCGCACAATTTGCCTTACACTCTGCGCTTCGGCTCCGGCCTCACGTTCGCGCAACTTCGAGAACAACCCAGTCTGATCCTCGGCGGCTTTACTTCACCATGGAGCCTATGGGCAATCCATGGCCTTCGCTACAACCTCGTTGCCGGCAAGCAGTGGGCAGACTCCTACATCCTCGATACGCAGACGCAGCAAAAATGGCAGGCAGAAAATCTGAAGCCAGACGGCTACACCACAGCAGACTACGCGATAGTCGCCCGCCTCTTCGATGCCGTCAGCGAACAAATCCTCTTTGTCGCGGCAGGCATCACCACCTTCGGCACCGAGGGAGCGGCTTCAGTTCTTTTTGACTCCAACGCCCTCGCCCATCTCTTGCAGAGCGCACCCGGCGACTGGGCGTCAAAAAACTTTGAGGCGATCGTGAAAGTCTCCATCTTCGGAACCACGCCCTCCGCTCCCGAGATTGTCGCAAAGCATTTCTGGTAAGAGGCAACGAAACAAAGAGACCACACCTCACAACCGGGCGTAGACCTTCCCCAATTCGTTCAGATTGCCGTCCGCATCAAAGAGCACCGATGTCCGCAGCGCGTTCGAACTCTTGCCCGCGAACGGGAACCACGCGTAGCCCTTGATCCACGGAATCTTATCCATCTCAACACACGCAGTCTGCATAAATTCCGCCACCTGATCGACGCTGAATCGGTTCGCGGCTCCATGTTTTGCCTGCCAGTCCGCAACCGCGAATTCAGTAACCCAGATAGGCCGCTGATACAGTCCATGCACGTCATGCAGTATGTTCAGGAATTGTTCGACCGACGGTGGCCCGTAGTTATGAACCGCAATGGAATCGACGCGCAGCTTTTTCTTCTCGACGCCTCGCATGAACTTGTCCATCCACGGCCCCCGTGCATTCGCCGCGGCAGGGCTCACCAGTTCCGAAGCGATGCCCTCAAACATCGGCCAGGTTTCCAGAGCCGTCTCGACAGTCATATTGGATTGATCTTTGTGATCCGGCTCGTTGTAGCCGAGAAGAATCGACGGATGCTGCTCGCGAAGCCTCTGCAGAACCATCGGAGTCTTTTGCGGATACCATCCCCAGATCATCGGGAAAAACTGCATCGCCGGGTTGGCAAGCGGCATTCCCTTATGCGACGGAGCAGCACCCCAGTTGTAATACCACCGGGTCAGCAGACCAGAGCGGCCCGGCGCTGCTCCACCCAGACCCTTCTTCGGGTTGAGTTGCCCCATCGTTGTCCCAAATGCACGCGAACACGCTACCGCAGCAATGAGCGCCGAGGTGCCGGCGAGGAAGGAACGACGCGAAGTAGCCATAAATCTCTCCTTGAATAAAACACTCGGATATTTAACACCCATTCAGATACACATTCATCTCTGGCCAGGCCAGTCACGCTAATACGTAACAGCAGTAGGCACACCCTGCTGATCCGCTCCGCACGCCAGCGATCCCGGCATCCGTCGAGCAGCAGCACAACCGCTCATCATGCATCCTCCATCTTCCGCGCCTTGACGCCATTCTTCACTTTTCTGAAGTAGCCATCCGGGTCATAGGCCAGCACCGTGTAGGTACCGGGTTTGCGAACCTTCGGCGTGAACGATGTTCCGTTGATGCGCAGCGTGTAAACAACCTCGCCATTGGATTCGTCCTGCACCTGCACAACCGGATCATGGAATTCAGGCGTTTCGACTGCATCCAGAGCCCACTCGGCGCCCCACAGCCCGTTGTCCGTCTGGTCAATCACAATTGGCCAGCCCTCGTAGGGTTTGGCATCCGCCGCCGCCGGATCAACCCATCGCGGCCAGATCGACACGGTGGTCTTCCGCGTCTGCTTGTCGCACGTCAAAATCGAATATCCGGTCGCACGCAACCGCAACCCTTCCAGCCCCGGCCCAGGATATTGCGCCGGAGACGCCGTGGAAAGAATCGTCAGCTTATTGCCAAACTTGTCGAGATAGTCCCCCGTATTGCGCTTCCCATACAAAGGATTCTTCCCCTCATGTGGAGGCCACCAGCGTCGCGGCCAGATGCTTGAGATTGCCGGCGTGCACACTCCATACACGCCATCGCAAAACTCATCCACTCCGTAATGAGACATGCTCGCCAGGTGCTGATCACCCGAAAGGTGAGCGGCAAATGCCTTGCGGAATTTCAGAATGCCGGCATTGCGCCCATGCTGGGGCCAGGCGTTGGAATCATAGTCTGCCACCAGGTGATCGCCCTGCACATACACACCCACCGGAGGCACAGCCTCATCCGGGTCATGACTATCCGTAAATATTCCGTGCGGCTCCGTGTGAATACACCCGAACACAGTTTGCGAAACAGCCAGCTTCATCCAGGTGCCGCCGCCCCAGTCCGCAGCCCACGACTCCAGAAAGTCAAGCTGCCGCTGCCCTAGCAGTTGTGCATCCGGGTCATCGCTCGCTGCGGTCGTATCGTGTTCACGCCATTCAGGGTTGTGCGCAAATCCGTTCACGATCTTCGCCTCGGGCAGCAGTGGCTTCGGCGCTGACTTCCACTTCCGGTCCTCAAGAATCGCAAAGCTCACACCACCCCAAAGCAGGTCGCAGTAATAAACAGAGATGCCTTGCAGCACCGGCGTGGGGTCAAACGGGTCCGGCAGGTGCGCCGTCTGCATCCGCTGCACCATGTTCACCCAGCGCGGAGCCATTTTGTAACCGCCAGAGTCTTGAATGGCATATTCCTTATCGCCATAGCGCACTGTGCCCACTGCGGCCGCACCCTGCCCCAGCGCCGGATTGGTCGGCCGTCCTCCGCAGCCCCAGATATTTCCGTGATACATGTCATGATCATCCGTCATGCATACTGACGGAATATCCCGCAGCAGATCGCGCGTGGACCAGCCAAAGATAAACCACTTGCGCTGAAAGTCATGCATCGCTGGCACGATCAGGTCCGGCACCCGGCTCTCAATCGCGCCATAACCACCGACAGGCTCATAAATCTGGTCGCCGGTCCACAGCAGAATGTCCGGACCCTGCTTCGCGAGATTCGTCGTGAAATCCGTATGCGGAAATCCGAAATCCCAGATGCACGTCAGCAGCCCGACAGTCAGCTTCTGCTTCTCTACCGGGTCATGCTGAATCGTGCCGCCATACGTATGCCGCCGCACCTCGCCTGGCGCGCCCGCAAACTCAAACACAACACGATACGGTTGATCTTCCTTCGGCTTCCAGCCCGTAACTCTGAAGACCGCATTGCACGCATCGTGGTCAATCTTTTCTTTGGCAATCGTGGACCAGCCCGCCCCACTTCTGAGCTGCAACTCGGCCATGTGCATCCCCTCACCCAGCGGAGGAAACTGTGCAGACAGCTTCAGAGTGTTCCGGCTCACCGTATATAAGGTGAAAAGGATGGGCCCATAGGCGCGTTCCTCATGCCGGTCAATCTTCGTGCCGCCCACCGTCCAGTCACGAAACCAGTACGTCATCGTGCCACCGGCCTGCTGATCGGGCGGATAAAAGTTGAAGTCCTTGATCGCAGGAAACGCAACCGGAGACGGCTTCACAGGCCCGGAGCTGCAAACCAGCGCCAGTCCGCCAGCAATCCAGTCCGCCGCAACCTCACGGCTGATCTCTGTCGCGTGCTGCCCGTCCACCCCTTCTGCCCGCAGACTCACGCGATAGCCCTGTGCCGAAGGAGCCGCGTGTAACCGCAAGACCAGCTCGCGGCTCAAGTCCGCGCGCATGGTAGATGGCTCCAGAGTGCCGATGAACAGCCTTCCATCCGCGTTAATGCCGGCATTCATGCCGCGCCCATAAATCGCCGTCGCACGATAATCATTCATCGGATTCTTGATGCCAATGCGAAAACCCACAAATCCCTGCTTGGGCATCTCAACACCAATCTTCCCCAGATGAACGCTCATCATCAGGTCGCCCGGCCTTGCTGCTGCCTCGCGCGTCAAAAGAAACACATTCCGATCACCGCCCGGCGAAAAGCATTCCAAACGTCCATCCTGAACGCGCCAATCCTGCATCGGATTGGTCCAATACTCCGGCCCCGCCCAGGGCCGGCGCACATCCTCTGCCCAGTAGCTGCGAAACGAAGGCTTCTTCTGAGCCTCTTCGGCCTCAGCGGGCCAATGATGCGCGAGCGCGGCCGCCCCCACTGCGGTGCAACCCGCACTTTTCAAGAATGAACGACGGCTCAGGCGAGATTTCATGAGTTCTCCAGGTGTTCTCAGTCAAACGAGACGAATTCTACGCGCACAATGTAATGGATTACAAACTTTTGTTTTCGCCCTCTGAAGCGCATCCACCCAGGAGCAGAAAATGCGGGTGCCCCACGTCTCGCTTCTGAGACGTGGGATCGCCTGCACCGGACCACTTTTCAATCTCCAGTTTTCAGTCCTCAGTTGTCAGTTTTCAGTCCTCAGTGGGCAGTCCCCAATTGTCAGTTGCCAGTTGCCAGTTGACCTTTGTCATCCCGACCGAAGGGACCGCAGGGAGCGAAGTGGAGGGACCTGCATTTCACAATTCAGCCGTAAGCCGGTTGCCCCACGTCTCGCCTCTGAGAGGTGGCATCGTCTGCACCAAACCCTGACAACTGAAAACTGAGGACTGACAACTGGCAACTGACGACTAGCTTTCCGCCTGCCGGTAATTTCCCCCAAAATTGCTAATCTAAAAATAGAGACTTTTCCTCCCCGAACGGGACGCCTGCGCACGCGGCGTCCCGTTCGCTTTTTGCAGCCAGAAAGCAAGTCAAGGAGCACGGCATGAGTGACCACGAAGCAATCCCCGCCCGCATGGCAGACGAGCCACACGACGACAGCCCCTACGCGGCGCGGCCCTCGGACACTCCGCCGCATTTCCCCGCTCCCGGCGCGGTCTTCGACACCTCCTACGATCCCTTGCGCGACTACGATCAAAACGCCGAGCCAGACGAAGCCGTTGCCTCCGTCTGGTCGCGCCGCAGCTTTGCCCAGGCGCTGCTCGCCGCCGTGCATGAGCGCGAAAAAGAGATTGCCAAGGCCTATGCGGACAAGCTCTGCGAGGGCAGCGTCTCGCTCATCAAGCTCACCGTCGAGCTCGAGCGCGAGTCCGCCGAAGAGGATCGCCGCACCGAAGAACGCCGCGCCCCCACCCTCGCACAGGCTCTGCTGCCGCTGCTGCGCCGCGACCTCATTCCGCAAAAAGAGGCCGAGCGCAAAGCCGCACAGGCCATCAAACCATGGGAGAGCCCCGGCTACGGCCAGGGCGGCCTTGACCTCAAGGCCATGCAGGAAAACCCAACGCACCGGCGGCTCTTCCCCACGCGTACCCGTTGCCGTGCGCGGCTGGCGAGGCCCTTGGCCTGGCGCAGGTGCTCGCGCGCAGCCGCCCATGCGTCGTATGAAAACACATCGGCGCACGCCGGGCATTTTTCAGCGTGCGCAACCACGGCAGTCGCGTTACCATCGGCGCAAAGCATTTTCGCCGCTGGCGCAAGCCCGGCAAGCGGCCAGGCGCGGACATTCCATCCGCAGAGAGACACGCCGAGCCGCCGCCAAACGGCAGACCGCAGCCGCGCAAATGCTAGTACAGGAGGAACGCCGCCGCATGGAATCCGATTCCGCCTCCGCGCCGCAGCCGGTGCAGACCGCAGCCGAGCTTCACGAAGAACGCCGCAAGCTTCGCCGCCTGCAGGTCATGATGGACATGGTGATGTCAGTGATCGGGCAAAGCCCTCATCTCTCCATCGACGAAGCCGCTGAGATGGTCGCGCAGTCCGAGCGCGCTGCGCTGGCCATGTTTCCCGGCAAGGAGCAGGCCTTTCGTCTGCTCTATAAGCCGCGCCTACAGCGACTGATGCGCGAGCGCTACCGCATTCAGTAGCGGGCCACGCGCTATTTGTCGGTCATCGCCGTCAGTTGAAAAGTGATTGTGCCCCAGAAGAGCCGCGCACGCATCTGCACCGGAATATGCCGCGCATCATCGGTGTACCAAATCCAGATGTTGCCGCGGTTTTTCACCACTCCGGCATCGGCTGTGGGCTGCACGCGAATGGTGGCAAAGCTGCCCAGCGGAGTCTTGATCTGCTCGTGATCCTCGACCTTCATGGTGACAGCCACGGTGCGGGTGGCATCCGCCAGGGGAATGCCAAAGCTGTGCCCCACCTGAAGATCCTGTGACGAGGGGTAAAAGATGGCCGAGAGATCATCCGTCACGCACGAAGGAATCTTTGACACAATGCGCTTCTGATTGCCCGCGACTAGGTTCTTCTCCTGAAAAACCTCTTCGCCCTTGGCATAATCAAACTGCTCGACACTGTTGACCTTGCGGCGGCCTTCCTGTGTCTGTTTTGAAAAGTTGAGCGAGCAGCCCGTCGCGCGGTCAAAGGTGGACTGGAATTTATCGATGACTTTGTAGATCAGATTGACGGCGCCGAGCGTCTCGCTCGTGGCCGAGACGTGCTCAAAACTCCCGTCCTGCTCCAGGTGAAACACAGCGGTCCCGGCCGGGAAGACGCGCCAGTCCACCGAATAGGTAAGCGTCTGGTGCGCGGGAAAGCTGTACCCGGCGCGGGGCGGCGCCAGTGCAGGCAGCGACTGCGGCGACTGCGCCTGCAGGCTGCCCGTGAGCAACAGCAGGGTGGCCATGGCAAGCAAAAAAGTACGCCGAATCAATCTGTCCTCGATTCTTTCAGTGCTTGATTTCTTCACTAGAAGATCAGCGGTGGAAGTAGAGCCGCAGCAGCAATGCGCCATAGAGTGCTGCGGCACCCATAAGCGCATTGTACTCACGATGCCGCCGGTAGAGGCCGGAAGAAAATCCCCCCTCTCCCTTTACCCCTGGGGTTCCGGGCGTGAGCCGCGGAAAAAGCCGTGGCACGCGCGCGCAATAAGCATCGAAGCCGGCGAACTCGCCGCGCAAAAAAGCCTCTTCCGAGCGAATCACAGGCAAATAAATTGCGAAGAAGAGAATCGCGATGCCCAGCAGAATCCACGCATTGCGCGAGGCTACCGCAAAGCCCAGCGCCATCAGCAGCGAGCCCAGGTAAAGCGGATTGCGCGTGTAGGCGTAAGGCCCGGTAGTTGTGAGTTCACGATTTTTCTTCACATAGCCCGACGCATACGCGCGCAGCGCGAGGCCGGGCAGTACCAGTAGCAGACTATAGGCAAGCGAAGTCCACTCCGGACGCGCGAGCCACAAAAAGACGGCGGCAAATACAAATCCAAGCGGCACACGAATGCGCCGCGCAATGCGCGACCATGTGGGCTTCTGTTGCGGTGCGGCAGAGGGGCTCAAGCGTTTCCTCGCAATGCAAAAGTTTGCGGCGCGGCCAGCAGCTCCAGCGCGGCAGCGGTGACGGCCTCAGGCGTGATGGTGAGCAAGCCCGCCTCGGGCTCGGCTCGGCGGGTGTGGTCGCGTTTGCTCTCAGGGTGGCGCAGCACGCGAAAGTCATTGCCAAATGGACCGTTCCGCGCCGGGTCCGTCGGGCCAAAAATGCCCACTGTAGGGCGGCCCAGCGCGCAGGCCAAATGCAGCGGGCCCGTGTCGCCCGCAATCACCAGCGCCGCGCGGCGAGTGATGGCTATCAGCTTTGACAGGCTCGGCGTCAACGTCTGCGCAACGCCGCCGCTCGAGTGCACAATCTCTTCCGCCAGTGCCATCTCCATCGGGCCGCTGTTGATGCAGATATGAAAACCCTGCGCGGCAAGCGCGCGCGCCACCGCACCGTAACGGGCGGCCGGCCAGCGCTTTGCGCCCCAACCTGCGCCGGGGCTCAGCAGCACAAAGGGCTGCGCCAGAGTGGCCGCAAAGGCTTCGCTCTCGGCATCCGTGGGCAGCAATGGCAGCGTGAAGGGCAGTTGGTCGCCTGCGATGGCATTCGCCACTTCGATGGATTGCTCAATCACGTGCACGCCGCGCGTGGGCACCTTCTTTTTGAAGAACCACTTCGCGGCGCGCTCGCGCGGCACCGCTTCTCCAATCACGCGTTGCGTGCCGGCGCTGCGGGCCAACAGCGCCGAGCGCACGGCCCCCTGCAGGTCCACGGCCACATCGTAGTGCTGCGCGCGCAGTTCGCGACACGTCGCCATCACCTCTTCGCGCGTGGAGCGGCGCATCCACGCCTTGGCCCAGCGCTTGGCCGGAACCATATGCAGCGCATCCACCAGCGGCATGCCGGGCGTGCGCGGCAGGGCATGCGCGGCAGAAAAAAGCTCGCTCCACTGCGGCTCGACGGCCCAGCCCAGCGTCCACTCCGGATGCGCCCGGCGCAGCGCCGTCACCGCCGGCAGCGAATGCAGAATGTCGCCCATGGCGCCAAGGCGCACCAGCAGCACGCGCAACGATTTGGGAGTGTCAGGCAAGCCTTTATTTTCTCACGTCGATCTCGGGTTCAGTGACGGCGAACTGTGGCGAGAAGTTCCGCGCGCACAGCAGATTCCTCCAGAAATCGCACGCTGAGCGGCGCGGCCAAAACCGGCGCTGCGCGGCTCAGACAGGCACGTTGCGCGGCCGTCAGCCGGATAGCATCTTTTTCCGTCGTGACAAAGGCCTGCGCCTGGTGCTCGCGCGCGAGCGCCAGCAGGCGGTCCAGATCCGCGTCAGTGAAAGCGCGGTGATCGCGAAACCCCGCCTGCGCCACAAGGTTCGCACCCTGCGCCGTGAGCGCGGCAAAAAACTCCCGGGGCCGTGCAATGCCACAAAAGGCCAATACCGGCGTTTGCGCCGGCAACCCCGCGGGCATCTGCAGCGCACGGCGCACAAGCCACCGTGGCTGTTGCAAATCCAACGCGTCGAGTCGTGCGGCCAGATCCAAGTCCCGATCCGAGTCCAGACCCGCGTCCTCTTCGCGCAGCACCAGCACATCGGCGCGGCGCAGCGCCGCGAGCGGCTCGCGCAAGCGGCCCGCAGGCAGCAGCCACTCGTCAACGTCGCTGGCATGCAGCACCACGATGTCGAGATCCCGCGCAAGCTGGCGATGCTGAAAGCCATCGTCCAGAATGTGTACGGCCCGCGCGCTTCCCGGCCCTTCAGCGGTGAGCCCGGCCTCGCGCTCGGCGAGCCTTCCCGCCTCATACCGCGAAGCCCCCACATACACCGGCGCATGCGTCGTGGCGGCAATGAGCAGCGGCTCATCCCCATATTGCGCGGCCAGATGGTCCTCAGCGTTGTCCGCCGCATCGGCGGACGGCACGCGCGCCACGCCCTGAGGGCTGCGGCCATAGCCGCGCGAGAGCACATCGGCGTGCAACCCTTCCTCGCGCAGCAGCTCCACCAGACGCATCACCACCGGGGTCTTGCCCGCTCCGCCTACAGAGAGATTGCCCACGCTGATCACCGGCCAGCCCAGGCGCTGCACAGGCGACTGGCCGCCATCTACGCTTCTGTAACCACCGTAGCGACGATTTTTGAGCGCCAGCCCCAGCGCATACAGCGGCGTCAAAGGCGCGAGCAACCGCTGCGAATTCATCGCAACCCCTCCCGCTCTTTTTCCAGCACCACGAGCAGCGTGTTCACCGCGCGCTCCGTGGCTCCGGCCTCGCGCTCGCAGACCATCCTTGCCCGCTCGCCCATCGCGCGCGCCTGCTCCGGATACGCCAGAAGCCCGGCCAACGTGCTGCCCAGCGCAGCCGGGGTGGTCAGCCGCAGCGCGTCCTCCGCCTCCAGCGCGGCAACTACCCCGCGAAAGTTCGCATAGTGCTCGCCCATCACCACCGGCACGGCAAACTGCGCGGGCTCCAGAGGATTGTGCCCGCCGAGCGGCAACAGACTGCCGCCCACAAAGGCCACCGTGGCCAGCGCATACAGGCTCGCCAGCTCACCGATGCTGTCGAGCAACAGTACCGAACCAGACGCCAGCGGCACAGGCTGCGCGGCCCACACGCTGCGGCGATGCCACACTCGGCCGCTTTGATCAAGCATGTGCGCCACCGTCTCAAAGCGCTCGGGATGGCGCGGCGCGAGAATCGTGACCACATCGGGCGGCAGCGCGGCCAGCAGCAAACGCTCTTCGCTCTCGCTTCCCTGCCCGCAGGTCGATCCGCAAACCAGCACCCGCGCCTGCTGCGGCAGATGCTGCTGGATCAGCTCCACCACTGTCGCGGGCGTGCGTGCCGCTGAGTCTCCGGCGACAGGTCCAGATCTCTGGAGGGGTCGCTGGGGTGCTATGTCGTACTTCAAATTGCCCGCCGCCTGCGCATTCGCCGCACCCAGCGCGCGCAGGCGCTCGGCATCGAGTTCGCTCTGCGCCAGCACGGCGGTAAAGTGCGCCAGCAGATGCCGCCACAAAAAACGCAGCCGATAATAACGCGGCCACGACCGGTCCGAGATGCGCGCATTCACCACGCAGACCGGAATTTCGCCGCGGCGGCACTCCGTGAGCAGGCGCGGCCAGAACTCCGTCTCCAGCAGCACCACCATCCGCGGCCGCAGCACGCGCAGATAGGCGCGCACCGCAAAGGCAAAGTCGAGCGGAAAGTAAAAGACCGTCCCCGCACCCAATGCGGAGCCAAATCGTTCGCGCGCCAGCCGCTGCCCGGTGCGCGTGGTGGTCGAGACCACCACTGTGCAGCCGCTGCGCTCGCGCAGGGCGAGAATGAGGCGGCTCGCGGCCAGCACTTCACCCACTGAGACGGCATGCACCCAGATCACACGCCGGCCGCCCACAGCCTCGCGCAGCGCACGCGGCACCAAGCCAAGCCGCTGCCACAACCCCTCGCGATACTTGCCCGCCGTGGCCATGCGCACCAGCCAGAAGGGCGCGCCCACCACGAGCACGAGCAGCAACGCGAGACTGTAAAGGGCAAGCAGCAATCGATCTCTTTACGGAGGCTTCCGCTTGCGATGATAATTTGCCCAGGCTCATGCACGCTCGTTTCTTTGCCATGGCCGCGCTCTTTGCGGCACTGCTCGCCGGGCCCTCCGCGCACGCTGCGCGCCATTTGCCGCAGGCGCACGCCGCAGAGAGTTATGCCCACGCGGTCACGCAGGCGCGCATCTCCATCGCCGCCGTGCCCTTCATCAGCGCCGCGCAGCAGCGGGTCTTCGCCATTCCCTACGGGCGCTTTGGCTTTGTGCCCATCCGGCTCATCCTCACCAATCACAATGACCGGCCCATCTCGATTGCCAACGTGCGCGTCTATTTCATGAGCGCGAACGGCGACCGCATCGACGCGGCTACGCCCGAAGATGTGGAGCGCGCGATTCCCCTGCGCGACAAGCGCGGCCGCCAGATACCGCTGGGGCCGTTTGAAGTGAACACGCACGCGAAAGACTCCGACGCCAGGGTCGAGCAGGACTTCCGCCGCTACGAGTACAACGCGCTCACCGTGCCGGCGCATGCCACCGTGGCCGGATTTCTTTGGTTCGATGTGGATGGGCTGGGCAGCGATCCGCTCGCCGGGGCGCGGCTCTCCGTGCGCCAGGTGCAGGGGCCGGACAGGCAGGAATTATTTTCGTTCGAAGTCCCGCTCGAGAAGTAACGCCGCGCGGGATGAAACCCTACGACGAACAACTGGCAACTAGGGACTGACCACTGGGGACTGTGGGCTGGCTCGCATTCTCCCCCGTCAGCGAAGACCGGAGGACTGCGAATCAGCCCAGCGTGCCCGCATTTGCCGGGGACAGCTCGCGTAGACGGGCCACGCACGCAGGAATCACTTCGAGTGCGGCATCGATATCTTCGGCGGTATTGAGCTTGCTGAGGCTGCAGCGAATGGTCGCGCGCGCATGCGCTGTGGGCACGCCCATCGCCAGCAACACATGCGAGGGATCGGTCGCACCCGACATGCAGGCCGAGCCGCCCGAGACGGCGAGCCCGCGCAGGTCGAGCGAGATGACCAGCGCCTCGCCCTCCAGTTGGTCAAAGTAGAGACTGGTGGTATTGGCCGTGCGCGGCACGCGGGTGCTGTGCGCGCCCGCCCCTTCGACGGCAGCGAGCACGCCCTGTTCCAGACGGTCGCGCAGCGCGGCCATCTTCTCAATCGCGCCGGACGTGAGGCCCGCCATCGCAAGTTCGGCCGCCTTGCCAAAGCCCACGATGCCCGGCACGTTTTCGGTTCCCGCGCGGCGCTGGCGCTCGTGCGAGCCGCCAAAGAGCATCGGCTCCAGTTGCAGTCCGCGGCGAATGTAGAGCAGCCCGGTGCCCTGCGGCGCGTGCATCTTGTGACCGGAGATGCTGAGCAGATCGACGTTCAGCTCCTTCACATCGATGGGCAGTTTGCCCGCGACCTGCACGGCGTCCGTGTGCAGCAGAATGCCGGCCTCGCGCGTGAGCCGGCCAATTTCGGCGATGGGCTGAATGGCTCCGGTCTCGTTGTTCGCATACATGATGCTCACCAGCCGCGTGTTGGGCCGGAAGGCGCGGCGCACCTCATCCGGATCGACCACGCCCTCGGCCGAGACCGGCAGAAAGGTGACCTCCATGCCGCGATCGCGCAGCTTCTCGGCCGTGTGCAGCACGGCGTGATGCTCAATGGTGGTGGTGATGAGGTGGTCGCCCGGCTTCAGGGCACCAAAAAGGGCAGCATTGTCGCTTTCCGTGCCGCCCGAGGTAAAGACAATTTCGCCGGGACGACAACCCACCAGTTGGGCAGCATATTCGCGAGCCTGCTCCACCGCGGCGCGAGCGCGCTGGCCCGGCTGGTGAATCGAGGAGGCGTTGCCAAAGCTCTCAAGAAACCACGGACGCATCGCCTCCAGCACCTCGGGCAAAACGGGTGTGGTGGCATTGGCGTCGAGATAAATGCGGCGCATGAGTTGATTGTAGTAGAACGGCGGAGGGTGTTAGTCCCCAGTGATCAGTTGTCAGTTTTCAGTTCTCGTACAGCGTCATTCTGAGCCGCAACGCGGCGAAGAATCCCGGCGATCTTCCGGTCGCCACCGCTGCGTCAGGTTTCTCCCACACCCTACGACACCATGGGAGAAAGCTGTCAACGGCGTTCGCAGGACAACTTCGCCTCCCGCCGCCCGGCACTGACAACTGTGGACTGACAACTGACAATTGGTTCCGCTCAAACCCGCAAAGCTCTCAAGACTGTTACGGCTTGAGCTTGCTGAAGAGGTTCAGCTTTGAGACGTCGTTGAACATCACAAAGGCAAAGAACAGGATCAGCACCACAAAGGCGACCTGATAGATGCGCTCCTTGATCTCGATTTTGAGGTCATGGCGCAGAATCTCTTCAATCACCAGGAACGTAATCATGCCGCCGTCGAGAATCGGGAACGGCAGCAGGTTCATGATGCCGAGGTTGAGGCTGATGAGCGCCATCAGGTTGATGAGCGGCTGCCAGCCCGGCATCTGCACAGCTTCGCCGGTTTCGCGGGCAATGCCGATCGGCCCGCTCAACTGCTGCAGGCCGGTCTTGTGCGTGACCAGGCGGTGCAGCACGTCCAGAATGTAGCCGGAGTAATGCGCGTTGATGATGGCCGACTGGCGCAGCGCTGCGAAGAAGGGCATCTGCTCAATCTTGTAGGGCGGCTGGGCAACGCCAAAGCCGAGGCGGTAGCCCATCTGTCCGCTGCCGTCATCGCCCCACTTGGGCGTGACGGTGATCTGCTGCGTCTTACCGTCGCGCAGAACGGTCATGGTCACGGGCTGCCCATGCTGCTGCTGCAGCCAGGCAATCACCGCGATCACCGAGTGCAGCGGCACGCCATTCAGCGCCGCCACTTTGTCACCCGGCTTCAGGCCAGCCTTGGCGGCGGGGAAGCCCGGCACAATATCGGTCACCTTCATCGGGCCATTCTGCATGCGCGGAATCAGCCCCACCTCATCCAGGCTGAAGTCCTGCCCCTTGGTCGGGTCGGCGATGAAGAGGTGCGTGGAGACATCCTCGCTCTTGCCATTGACCATGCGCTCCACCCTCACGGGGATGGTCGAGTTCGCATCGAGCGCCGCGCGAATGCGCACCTGCTGCCAGGTGGGGTCATGCGCCACGTCAAACTGCACAATCTTGTCGCCCGCCTCCAGACCCGCCTTGGCGGCGGCGGAGTTCGCCTTGACTAAATCGATCACCGCTGGCTCTGAGAGGTAGCGATCCACCTCGTTGTGCATCATGTAGAGGCCGGTCATCAGGCCAAAGGCCAGCAGAAAATTCGCCACCGGGCCAGCCAGCGCGATAATGATGCGCTGCCAGCGGGGCTTCGAGTTCAGGTCGCCGGGGTCCAGGACGCGCGGGCCGTCTTCCTGCTTGTCTGCCTTGTTGCCGCTGTTCAGCGGCACGGTGCCATCGCCGCCCAGCTCGCCGGCCATCTTCACATAGCCGCCCAGCGGTAGCAGGCAGACACGGTAGTCCGTGTCGCCCCGGCGAAAGCCGAAGAGCCGCGTGCCAAAGCCGATGGAGAAGACCTCCACGCGCACGCCAAAGGCCTTGGCGGCGATGAAGTGGCCGAGCTCATGCACGAGCACCATGATGCCCAGCACGATGAGCATGGAGACAGTGGCGGTAAGGAAAAATGGCATAAAAAGCTTTTCGAAAGAAGTCCTGTATCTGATTAGACGCGGGAGGGTGTGGCCGCGTCGCGGAAAGCCGGGGCTAGCAACTTGCGCGCGGTCTCGCGAGCCTGTTCATCGAGCGCGAGCACTTCTGTGATGCTCTGCGGATGCCGATGAGGCGTCGCCTCCAGTACCTGCTCTATTGTACGTGGGATGCCCAGAAACGGGATGGCCCCTTCGAGGAACGCCTCCACGGCAATCTCATCGGCGGCATTGAGCGCGATGGTATGCGCGCCGCCGGTTTCGGCCGCCTCGTAGGCCAGCCGCAGGCAGGGGAAGCGCTCAAAGTCCGGCGTCTCAAAGGTGAGCTGGCTGAGCGCGGTCATGTCAAAAGTCAGGTCTGAGGCGACCCGCTCCGGCCAGGTCATGGCATAGAGAATCGGCAGGCGCATGTCGGTGACGGAAATCTGCGCCAGCAGGCTGCCATCCACATATTCCACCAGCGAGTGCACGGTCGATTGCGGATGCACGGTCACCTTGACCGCCGAGGGCGGCAGGTCAAAGAGGCGGCAGGCCTCGATGATCTCCAGGCCTTTGTTGAGCATGGTGGCCGAGTCAATCGTGATGCGGCGGCCCATCACCCACGTGGGATGCTTGAGGGCCTGCGCCACCGTGATGTGCTCAAAGTCGGCCAGCGGCAGCGTGCGGAAGGGCCCTCCCGAGGCGGTGAGCCAGATCTGCTTCACTTCGTGGAGATCCCCGGCGCGCATGCACTGGTGAATGGCGTTGTGCTCGGAGTCAATCGGCAGCAGCGGCACATTTTTGGCGCGGGCGGCGGCGTTCAGCAGGTCTCCCGCAGCGACCATGGCCTCTTTGTTGGCCAGGCCGACGGGCTTGCCCGCCTCGACGGCGGCGTAAGTCGCTTCGAGACCAGCCACGCCCACAATGGCCGAAACTACAAAGTCCACCTCGGGCAGCGTGACCACGCGGACGGTTCCGGCGGTGCCGTGCAGGACCTCGATGCCGGTGATTCCGGCGGCCTTCAGGCGGGCGGCAAGCTGGGCGGCGAGCTCTTCGGTGGCCAGCGAAATGGCCAGCGGACGCCAGCGGCGGGCCTGCTCAAACGCAGCCTCCAGGTTGCGCCCCGCGGCCAGCGAGGCCACGCGAAAACGCTCAGGAAAACTCTCGATGATGCTGAGGGTGCTCTGCCCGATGGAACCGGTCGAGCCCAGGATGGCAATGCGCTTCAAAGACATTCCTCAGGGGCTAAAAGCCCACCTTTTGGGGGCGGGTTACGGCATGGCTCAGGCCATGCCCTGATGCAAAATATTTGCCGAAAGTATTAGAAATACTGCTGGGCAATCTGAGCGTACCACAGCAGCGGAGCCGCCAGTAGCAGCGCATCCACGCGGTCCAGCATCCCGCCATGGCCCGGCAGCAGCGTGCCGGAATCCTTTACGCCCGCGCCGCGCTTGAGGCCCGACTCCACTAGGTCACCCAGTTGCGCGGCGGCATTGAGCAGCACGGCCAGAATGAGCCAGTGCACCATCGTTCCGGGGTAACTGAGGGCGTTGACCCCATGATTGGCCAGGAAACCCGCCAGCCAGATGAGAAAGAGCGCCGACAAGGCGCTGGCGGCGAGCGATGCGGCCGCGCCCTCCCAGGTTTTGCCCGGGCTCAGATGGGGAGCCATCTTGTGGCGTCCAAAGAGCTTACCGATATAGAGTGCAGCAATGTCCCCGGCCCAGACCGCAAAGAACAGGAAGAGCAGCAGAGCCGGGCCATTCTCCTGCGCGCTCAACAGCGGCAGGGTGATGAGCGCGAGACCGATATAGAGCACTCCGAACACGGAAAAGGCCGTGTCGGGCAGAATCCGGTTGAGCGGCGAGCGAAAGGTACACAACGCCAGCAGAATCAGTGCAATGCCGCCCAGCAGCGGCGTCAGCAGGTCAGGAAACCGGAAGGCGAAGAAAAAGAGCGCCGCCACTGAAATGCAGGCCGCCACGCGGGGCGTTTTGGCTCCCATGCCGTCGGCGAGGGTCAGATACTCCCACAGGGCAAGCTCGGCCACTGCGGCACAAGCCAGCGTGAAAAGCCAGAAAGGGGCCCAGAAGACCAGAAGAATGGCAATGGGGATCAGGACAACAGCCGTGAGAATTCGCTTCATTCCTATGGAAGGATACACGCTCGCGATCCGGTCGCCGGGCGAAATCGGGCCGGCGGCAGCAGCAAAATGGCAAAAGCCGGGTTGCTATGAGATAGAAATGCATTGGGGCCGGATGCGCTTTTTCTGGCCATTCCGCCGTCTAATGAAGCAGGTTGTAGGGTGTCGGGAGGAAGAGATATGAGAAATTCACTACAAACCAATTGGAAGCGCACGACCTTAAAACGCTTGATGGGGGCCAGCGCGGCGATCCTGCTGCTGGGCGCCACGGCATGGGCACAGCCCAAACGGCCGGGGCAAGGCTCGGCGACCGTCACAATCGTCAGCAAGCAGGCCTCCGCAGCCGCGCCCGCGGTGACCGAAAGTTACCTGAACCTGCGGGTCGATGGGCGTCCGGCGCATGTCACGGGATGGCGTCACGCTACAGGGCCGCTCGAAGTCGTGCTGCTGATCGACAACGGCGCGCGTACCAGCCTGGGCCAGCAACTGAGAGATATGCAGGGCTTCATTCGCGACCTGCCCCAGGACGCCGCCATCGGCATCGCCTACATGCAGAATGGGCAGGCCCAGTTCACCGGCCCCATGACCACCAACAAGGAGATGGCGCTCAAGGAACTGCGCCTGCCGGTCGGCACGCCGGGCAGCAGCGCGAGCCCCTACTTCTGCCTGTCAGACCTGGCCAAGCACTGGCCTTCCCATGAGCAGGACGCGCGCCGCGAGGTCATCATGATCACCAACGGCGTGGACAACTACGAGCCTCGCTACGACCCCAACGATCCCTATGTGCTGGCGGCCATTCATGACGCGCTCAAGGCCGGCCTGGTGGTCAACTCCATCTACTGGACCAACTCCGGCTGGTTTGGCCACACGGCTTATGCCGCCAACACCGGGCAGAACCTGCTCATTCAGGTGGCGCAGGCCACTGGCGGCAAGCTGTTCTGGCAGGGGCTCGGCAATCCGGTCAGCTTCCAGCCCTATTTCAAGGAGCTGCTGAAGCGCTTTGGCGAGCAGTATCAACTGAGCTTCACCGCCCCAATGCAGGAGCGCAAGCCCTACGTGGCCAGCATGAAACTCAAGGTGCATGTGCCCGATGTGAAGGTGGACGCGCCGAACCAGATGTGGCTGACGAAGGCAGGCTCGGAGTAAGACTCGGCCCGGGTCCGAACAGACGGACCCGGGGCACCCCCACGGTTCACGGGCGGGAAACTAGTTCTCGGCGGAGATGGACGGGGCGGCTCGCAGCCGCTCCACTACCCGCTCCCGGCCGAGATTCACCAACACGGCGAAGAGGCTGGGCGCGACGGCCTGGCCGGTGAGGGCCACGCGCGAGCCGTTGATGAGCGCGCCGGCCTTCAGGCCTTTTTCTTCCGCAAAGGCTCGCAGCACCTGCTCGGTCGAGGCTTCGGTAAACTCTCCGGCGGCGGCATAGCGCTCTGCCAGCTCAGCAAGCAGGGCGCGCACGCCGGCATCGGCCAGAAACTTGGCCACTGCCGCGGGATCGAAGGCGAATGTGTCACTGAAATAAGCACAAAATGCCGTCGAGAAGTCCTTGAGGCTGCGGGCACGAGGCTTCAGCAGTTCAATGGCGGCCAGGATTTCCCCGGCCGGACGGGTGGGCGTGAAGGCGGCCTTCTGCCATTCCTCTTCGACCAGCGGCAGCAGCCGTTCAGCCGGGTAGGCGCGAATGTATTCGGTGTTGAACCAGGCCAGCTTGTCGTTGTCAAAGACGGCGTTCGACTTCGAGATGCCGTCGAGGCCGAAGAGCTGAATCAACTCTTCGGATGAGAAGATTTCGCGGTCCTTATAGGCGGAGCCGGGCGTCCAGCCGAGCAGCGAGAGGAAGTTGCGGAAGGCCTCGGGCACGATGCCCATGTCCTTGTAGGCAATCACGCTGGTGGCGCCGTGGCGCTTTGAGAGGCGCGTCTTGTCTGGCCCCAGAATCAGCGGCACATGCGCAAAGACCGGCAGCGGCGCGCCGAGGGCGCGGTATTGCAATACCTGCTTGGGGGTGTTCGAGAGGTGGTCTGCGCCGCGAATGATGTGCGTCAGGCGCATGTCCACGTCGTCGGCGACCACGCTGAGGTGGTAGGTGGGGATGCCATCGGAGCGCAGCAGCACGAAGTCTTCAATCTCGCTGTTGGCAAACTCCACCTTGCCGAAGACCGCGTCGTCAAAGCTGGTCGAGCCCCCTTCGGGCACGGCAAAGCGCAGAGCGGCAGGCTCACCGGCGGCCTTGCGCGCGGCGGCATCGGCCGGAGCGATGCGGCGGCAGCGCCGGTCATACATCGGCGGGCGTCCGGCGGCGGTGGCTTCGGCGCGGCGCTGCTCCAGCTCCTCTTTGGTGCAGAAGCAGTGGTAGGCGTGGCCGCTGGCCAGCAGCTTTTCGGCCGTGGCGCGGTAGAGCTCGAGCCGCTGCGACTGGAAGAACGGGCCTTCGTCCCAGTTGAGGCCAAGCCAGCGCATGCCTTCCAGAATGCCTTCAACCATGGCCTCAGAGGAGCGCTCAAAGTCGGTGTCTTCAATGCGAAGAATCAGCGTGCCGCCAAAGTGGCGGGCATAGAGCCAGTTGAAGAGCGCGGTGCGGGCTCCGCCGACGTGCAGATAGCCGGTGGGCGAGGGGGCAAAACGGACGCGAGGGGCGATGGCGGTTTCAGACATTGGAAAAGACACTTTTTCGGTTACAGAATTTTGAGGACCGGAGGTTTTCGTCCCGGGTCCGGACAAACGGACCCGTTCGACTCGCCTTCGGCTCGCTCAGGGCAGGCTCCGGGGCACCCCGGCCTTTTTTGCAGCGAGCTTTCGGCGGGCGAACGCGGCTCTTTAGGTGAAGTCTTCGGTGTCGAAGGCCGGCTTCTTGATGGCGGGCTTGGGGCTGCTGCCCCCCAGCTCGCCCAGCAGTTCGTCGATCTCTCCCACGCTGACCGGAATCTCTTCGCCGATCTCGGCATGCAGCACCTTCAGCTCCTCGGATTCTTCCACCCTTTCGAGCAGCACGGTGGCATGCGCCTGCGCGACGTGATCAAGCCCGAGGCCTTCGGGCGTCTTGGCCTTGATGCTGATGTCGCCCAGAGGAATGTCGAGCAGCGAGGCGACGCGCTCGCGCATTTCCCCGGCGATGGGACCGATGCGCGGGGCGGCGAGCACCAGCGTCGTGTCCACGTTGGCGATGCGGTAGCCCGCGTTCTGAATCTCTTCGAGCGCGATGTTCAGGAAGATGGCCGAGTCGGCGCCCTTCCAGCGCGGGTCGCCCGGCGGAAAAAAGCTGCCGATGTCCCCGGCCGCGACCGCGCCCAGCAGGGCGTCAGTAATGGCGTGCAGCAGCACATCGCCGTCGGAGTGACCGGCCAGCCCTTCGGGGTGCTCGATGGCCAGGCCACCGATGCGCAACGGCACGCCCGGCTTGAAGGCGTGCGAATCCCATCCATATCCAATGCGTATCTTCATCTGAGCTTCCGTCTTTCAGATTACCTTGAAGAACGCTGGCGCAGGTAGAAGGCCGCCAGTTCGAGGTCGCCGGGCTGCGTAATCTTCATGTTTGAGGGCGAGCCGGGGACGACGGTGACCTGCGCTCCGGCGCGCTCGACCAGGCTGGCCTCGTCGGTGCCGGTGAAGCCGTCGGCCTCGGCCTCGGCAAAGGCGCGGCGCAGCAGCTCGCAGCGAAAGCCCTGCGGCGTCTGCGCCTGCACGATGTATTCGCGCGGAATGGTCGCGGTGATGATGGCTCCGGCGGCAGTGCGCTCCACCTGCTTGATGGTGTCCACCGCGGGCAGACCGACGATGGCCGCGCCAGTCTTCTCGACGGCCTCGATGGTGCGGGCGATCACGGCCGGCTCAATGAGCGGACGCACGGCGTCATGCACCAGCACAATGTCTGAGGCGTCGCACTCGACGGTGGCCAGCGCGCGCGAAACGCTCTGCTGGCGGGAATCGCCCCCGGCCACGACGCGCACCTTGTCCTGAAAGCCATACTCGGCCACCTGCGCCTGCATGCGCTCGATCTCATTGGGCCGCACGGCGACGATGATGGCATTCACCGCAGGAACGGCGGCAAAGGCGCGCAGCGTGTGGATGAGCACTGGAATGCCTTCCAGCTCAAGGAACTGCTTGGGCTGGTGAGGCGCATGAGAGCCAGCGGCCATGCGTGTGCCGAGGCCCGCTGCCGGAAGAATGACAAATACCCGCATAGGGATTGGAGTATATCAGGGGATGAGCCTGCGGCTCATCCGCCCGGGTATTAACGCTTTGCGAAGGTCTGCTTCAGCTTCTCGCCCTGCACCTGCACCTCGGCGACCGTGTCTTCAAGCCGGCCCACAAAGTCTTCGGCGCGGCGCAGGTAGCCGGGCACGCGGTCCCACAGCTCGGCGGCGGCCTCGGGATTTTCAATGGCCATCAGCACTCCGGCGGCCACGGCGGCCAGCAGAGCGCCCTTGCGGCGGCCCGTCATCAGCAGGCATGCGCCGGCGACCAGCGAACCGGCCGCGGCGGTGCGGGTGAGCGATACATCCTCAGTCATTCGAGCCACTCCGTTGGATGATTGGGCAGACAATTGCGCCTCCACTGTTGTTGTGTATTCCTTCACGATCATGGTTGTCTTCTGCCCCTGTCGAAATTTGTGCTCCGAAAAAGCTTTTCCGAAAAGTAGGGTGCGCCGCAGGCGGCAGGCGTTGCTTGGGCGGCGCTTGAGAGCCTTAATCGAGATCAAAATCGCGCAAGGGCTTGCCGGCATCCGGCGACTCCTTGGCGCGCTTGAGGGCCTCGGCAAACTTCTTCTCGAGCACGTCGTTGCGGTTCTTCTGGGCGTCGATCGACTGCTGAAAGAGGCTCTCCTTGCGCTGGTCCTGCTCGCGCATGGCGCGCGCCGCGGTCTCAAAGTCCTCAAAGGTACGCTTGCGCGGAGCCGGGGTGTGGCTGATGACCGTGCGGGGCTTGAGGTCGATTTTCAGAGTCGCGCCGCAATCGGGGCAGGCGACTTCGAGATAAGTATCATCCGTGGTTGCCATACAAGGCGGAATCTAGCACTGTGCGGGGCGAGATGCAACGGGGGGACGGTTGTCAGTTGCCAGTCCTCAGTTGGCAGTCCCCGGTTGGCAGTGGAAGTGTGGGGGGAGATCACGGTGGGACGATGGGAGAAACTCCGGGCTGCATTTGGTGCGCGAAAGATCGCCGGGATTCTTCGGCCGTTGGCCTCAGAATGACGCAGGTGAAGCGACGACACGATTGACGCTCGCAAGTGCCGGGGCTGAAAACTGAAAACTGAGGACTGGGGACTGGCAACTGAGAACTGTCCTACAAAAAGATCTCGCGATGGCCGGGGCACATTTCGCGCGCCTCGGCCAGCACGGCGTCGAGCACGGCCTCGCCGTAGATGGCCAGATAGCTGAGCCCGGCTACGGCGCGCTCCTGCGGATGGCCCCCGGGAGCCAGCGCGTGTGTCATCGCGTCCACGTGCTTTTTGAGGCTGGCCTCTTTCTGAATCTGGTAGTTCGCGGCCAGCCGGCGCAGGCGGTTCATCTGGTAGCGCATCTTGGAGGCGGCGATATCGGCGGCGCGGCCCAGCCCGGCGTCGAGGGTGCGCATCCATTCGGTCACGGTGGCCAGCTCGGCATCGAGCGACTGCCCGGCGGCGGCCAGCTTGCGCTTGCCCTCGATGGGCATGGTGCGCGCGCCCAGCCGCTGCAGCAGATCCTCGGGCCGCGTCTGCAGCACGTCGGCGAGCGAAACCTCGTCGTGGGCCATGACCTTGGCTACGGCAGGCTCAATGAGCGTGGCGCTCACGCGCGGCAGCACGGGAGTGACCGCGCCCAGCAGCGCCTCATAGAGCACCTGCGTCTGGGCGAAGTAGGCAATCTCCGCAGGGCCGCCGATGTAGGCCGCCGTGGGCAGGATGGCGTCCTGAAAGACAGGCCGCAGCAGCGCGTTGGGGCTCAGGCGCTCCGGCTCGGCGGCGAGAATGGCGAGCAGATCGGAGGTGGAATAGCTTTGCCGCCCGGCATGCCACATGCCGCTGGCCTCGCGGCGCAGCGGCAGGCGCGCGCCCGATTCCTTGTCGACGAGAAAGAGCAGGCTGCCGTGCTCGGCCACCAGTACCTGCGCGTGATAGCCGCGCTCGGCCAGCAGCGCGGTGCGCGCGTGCAACAGGGCTTCGAGTTCGGCGGCGCGCTCGATGGCCTGCCGCAGCACATGGGCTCCGGCGGCGTGCCACTCGCGCGTGGAGGCGTCGATGACGATGAGCCCCTGCTTCTCAAAGAGCTTCGCCATCCACTGCCCGAAGGCATGGGCCAGGGTCGCCTCGGGCCGGTAGGCCTCGCGCAGCAGCTCCATCTCGGGCACGTCGCCCAGCAACTCGGCTGCGTCGTTCAGCACGGCTTCAATGCCCGCGCCCAGCTTGAGGCCGCCGACGGGACGCCCCGCGCCCTTGATGGCCAGCGTAAGCGTGCGCAGCTCATGCCGCGTGCTCAGCGTGGTGTGGTTTACCTCGTCGAGGTCGTGATCTTCACTTGCCAGCCAGAAGACCGGCACCGCGCCCGCCGCGCGCGCGCGTTCGATGGCCGTGGCAGCTTTATAGAGCACAAACAGCGGCCCGCCGAGCAAAGTGACCTGCTGGCCGGTGACGACCACGCTCGAGCCCTGGGCCAGTTTCTCAATGTTGCGAAAGGTCTCTTCGCCCGCGCCGAAGGCCCGGTTTTGCGCGGCGAGGCGGGTGGCGGTGGCGGCGCGATCCCCGGCAAAGGCGGGCCGGAAGGCGTGGGGCCAGTTCGCGTTGGTGGGGCTAACGGCGTAGAAGGGTGCGAGCGGCTCGGGGCTCGCGGTGTAATCGACAAACAGCCGGCTCAGGTGCGGCAGAATCGTGATCGGGCTACAGTGATTGGGCACCGGCGTTCACTCGTCTCCGTTGAGATTTCTTCTGTGGTGCTCGCAGCAGGGCCGCGATGCTTTGGCGCTCCCGCACCGGCAAAGCTTCCAGCGCCTGAAGCGCCAGCGCGCGATAGACCCTGTCCAGAACTGGATGCGCGGCCAGCGCCTCAAGATGCAGCTTGATGGTTCCGGCATCGCCGCGTGCAAACGGACCGCTGAAGCTCTGCGCGGCTCCCCGGTGCTGGATGTTTGCCAGCGTGGCCCCGGCCAGCACTGCTGCCATTTTGGCGGCCGCGGCCGGTGCGAGTCCAGCCAGCCGCGCTGTTTCTGCCGCAGCCGTAAAAGCACTCACCAGCAGCGGAGAGGCCAGCGTGCCCGCCGCGTGATACAGGTGCTTGCTTCCCGGAGCAATCGCAAACGGATCGCCGCCCAGCGTCCGCAGCATGGCAAAAAGGCGGCGATGGGCCGTGGCATCGGCGGTCTCGACACCGTAGAGCAGACCCTGGAGCGGAACGGCGGCGCGGGTGGGGAAACTCATCACCGGATGCACGGACGCGATGCGCGCGCCAGCCTGTCGGGCGGGCAGCAGCAGCGCGGACTCACGCGCGCCGCTCGCATGCAGCACGACCTGGCCGCGCAAATCCGGTTTGCGCCGCACCAGCTCCGCGCAGGCCGATTCGATGGCGTCATCGGGCACACAGAGCCAGAGAAATTCGGCGTCGAGGGCGGCTTCGTTCCAGATTCTTATGGGCAGGCGGTTGCGCGACGTTGACGATTCTCCGCGGCGCACCACCACCTCGCGCAGCGTGAGGCCATGCTCAGGCCGCAGGCGGGCGGCGGCATGGGCCAATGCGGTGCCCCAGTTGCCGAGGCCGATGACGGCCAGGGTTCCGCGCGCTGTTGCCATCAAAGACGGCGCGGCAGCGTCTGGTTTCCGCACGATTTTGCGAGGCTTCGCAGGCATGGTTCTTCTTGACGGATGGTAACGTAGTCCACAGAGGAGAGACGATGCCGACCGCTCAGAAACCTGCCCGTAAACCCGCCTCCCAAGCCATATCCCCAGCCGCATCCCCGGCCGCCTCAAAGCCCGCCGCCGCCAGGGCCGCCCGCACCAGCCAGAAGAAAGCCGCCACGTCAAAGAAGGCTGCCGCAAAGGCCCCGGCGCGCGCCGCGAAGACACCGGCCGCCGACCCCATGCCGGTGATCCGCAACCTGCGCATCCGCCCCGGCAAGCCGGGCAAGGTGCTCTCGTCGGAGCTGCGGTATGAAGGCCCGCTGTTTCGCATTTTTTCTGAAGAGGTCGAGGAGCCGACAGGCAAGCGCAACCGTCGCGACATTATCCGGCACAACGGCTCGGTGGTGATTCTGGCGGTGGATACGTCAAAAAGCAAACGCGACCCGCTCATCGTGATCGAGCGGCAGTACCGGCACGCGGCGCAGCAGTTTCTGTATGAGGTTCCGGCAGGCAAAATGGAGCCCGGCGAAGACCGCCTGGCCGCCGCCAAACGCGAACTGCTCGAAGAAACCGGCTACACGGCCCGCAAGTGGAAGAAGCTGGTGCGCTACTTTGCCAGCCCCGGCTTTCTGGGCGAGTGGATGCAGGTATTTCTGGCCGAAGATCTCGTGCCGGGCACCGCAACCCCGGAAGAGGACGAATCCTTTGAGCTGCAGCGTGTGCCCCTTTCTGAATTGTTGCGTCTCATAGAGCGGGGGCAAATCCAGGACGGCAAAACGCTGGTCTCTGTGCTTTGCTACGCACGCTCTCTGGGTAAAAAGTAGCCGCCAGTGCGCCCCGGGAGCAGGTGTTGCGGCGAGGAAGAAAACCAAAGCTCTGCGGCTGGCGTCTGTACTAGTCACAGGCAGGTGGGACTCCTCTCCCCGACCGAAATCTGTCTCAGGAAGGTCCAGGGCTTGTGGCTCAATACAAAGGCAAAGTGAAGTGGTTCAACAACGCGAAGGGTTATGGCTTCATTGGTCGCGATGATGGGCCGGACGTGTTTGTGCATTACAGCGCCATTCAGATCGATGGCTACAAGAGCCTGAAGGAAGGCGACGAGGTCGAGTTTGACATCGTGGAGGGGCAAAAAGGCCCGCAAGCCGATCAGGTGACCCGGAGGCGCGAGATCGCCTGACGGCGCGCATAGAAATCCGCAGCACAGCATGACCCCGCACCGGCACCCTGCCGGAGAATGCGGGGTTGTGTGTTTTGTGCCGCAGCCGGACGAGCCGTGCTTTAATTCTCCCTATGGACAATCGATCCATCGCGCATCTGCTGGACGAGACGGCGGACCTGCTGGAAATTGACGGAGGCGACAGCTTCCGCATCCGCTCTTACCGGCGCGCGGCGGAAGCCGTGGAAGCCACCACGGTAACGCTGGCCACCATTGCCGATGACGCCAAAAAGCTGCAGGAGATTCCCGGCATTGGCAAGGGCATGGCCGCCAACATTGCGCAGATTGAGGAGTCGGGCAGCTTTGACCTGCGGCGCGAATTGCTGGAGAAGTACAACGCGTCCATTCTGGAACTGCTGAAGCTGCCGGGCATGGGCCCGAAGACCGTGGCGCTGCTGTTTAGCGCGCTGAAGGTGGACTCGATTGAGACGCTTGAAGCCGCCCTCAAGGCGGGCAAGCTGAATGGCCTGCCGCGCTTTGGCAAAAAGCTGATCGACAACATCAAAAAAGGCATCGAGGAGTATCGGCAGCACCACGGGCGGTTTCTGGTCAGTGTGGCGCAGCGCGCCGCCGACGAAATTGCCGAGTACCTGCTGAAGTTTGAGGGCATTGAGACGGTCACCCCGGCTGGCTCCACGCGCCGGGGCCGCGAGACGGCCGGCGACCTGGACCTGCTGGTGACCGGGCCGGCCTGTGCGGAAGATGTTTGCATGGAAGCGGTGGAATATACGGCCAGCTATCCGGGCATCGACAGCATGATCGCGCGCGGCCAGAACAAGGTGAGCTTCAAGCTGCACAACGGCCTGCAGGTGGACGTGCGCCTGCTGCCCGAGGAGAGCTACGGCGCGGCGCTGCAGTACTTTACCGGCTCAAAGATGCACAACGTGACGCTGCGGCAGCGGGCGCTGCGGCGCGGCTACACACTGAGCGAATATGCGCTGGCCAATGTGACCGATGGCTCGGTGGTGGCGGCGCGCACCGAAGAGGAGATTTACGCAGCGCTCGATCTGGACTGGATTCCGCCGGAGCTGCGCGAAAACAACGGCGAAATCGAAGCGGCGGAAAACCATACGCTGCCAGACCTGATTGAGCTGAAGGACATTCACGGCGACGTGCACATGCACACCGACGCCACCGATGGCCGCAACACGATCCGCGAGATGGCCGAGGCGGCGCTCGAGCGCGGCTACCAGTACATTGCCATCACCGACCACTCGAAAAACCTGGCGATGACCAACGGGCTCGACGACAAGCGGGCGCTCGAACATATCCAACGCATTCGCGAGGTGGACGAGGAGATGGAGGGGCGCATTCGCGTCTTTCCAGGCATTGAAGTGGACATATTGGGCGATGGCGCGCTCGACCTCGCCGACGAGACGCTGGCGCAGATGGACGTGGTGATTGCGAGCGTGCATACGCTCTTTCAGCAGCCGCGCGAGCAGATGACGGAGCGGGTGCTGCGGGCACTTGAAAATCCTTATGTGCGCATTCTGGGCCACCCGACCGGGCGGCTGCTGCTGCGCCGCGAGCCCTTTGAGATGGACCTGCGGACGGTGCTCGAAGCCTGCGAGCGGCTGGGCGTGGCGGTGGAGCACAACAGCTCACCGGAACGGCTGGACCTGTGCGACCGCGACCTCAGGCTGGCGCGCGAGCTGGGCTGCAAGATTGTCATCAACACGGACGCGCACCATACCAGCCACCTGGCGAATATTCGCTTTGGATTGCGGCAGTTGCGCCGCGCCTGGCTGACGCGCAAAGAGGTGCTGAACCATCACCGCGCCGATGCATTTCTCAAAGCGCTGCGCCCGCGGCCCTGAGCACGCATCCAAAGGAAGCGGATACACTGCTGCGATGAGCGAACCGACGCCCTCTCCCTTCTCTTTCGACCGTGAGACCACCCGCCGCGGGCTGATTGCCATTGGCGGCGCGCTGGTGGTCATGGCCGTGCTGATCTGGGCTTTCTTCTATTACGGCGAGGCAGCCCTGGTGCATACCGGGCAGGTGGATTCGCTTACGGTGTACCCGATTCACCACGAGCTGGCCAATAAGGGCAATCCGCAGCACGGCGTGAACGGCAGCACGGAGCAGTACAACGAGCTGATTGTGCTGGCCGGCGTCTCGGTGACCAACACCTCAAAGAAGCCACTGACGCTGCTCGACATGCAGGCCAATGTGCTCTTGCCGGGCAACAAAGCGATCAACAGCCTGGCGGCATCGACGGCCGATATTCCGCGCATCTTTGAGGCTTACCCGGGGCTGGACGCGCTGCGGGCGCATCCGCTGCTGCGCGATACGGTGATTGCGCCGGGGCAGACGGTGGAGGGGCAGTTGATCTTCAACTATCCGCTGACGAAGCAGCAGTGGGAGGCGCGGCAGGGGCTGGATGTGACCGTTCAGTTTGTGCAGCAGACCTCAGACCTGCACATCAACTTGAAGGGCAATGCGACGGTGGGGCGGTCGTAAGCAGATGAGACGTATTCCCTCAGCCTCTTGGCAGAGGCGGCCGGGCGGCGCATGCTTATGAATATGCACGTCATCGACCCGGCCACGCACGCTTACCCTGAAATCTACAAGCTCATGATTGGCGCGATTGTGCCGCGCCCGATCGCCTTTGTGTCTTCGCAGGATGCCGAGGGCATGCTGAATCTTGCGCCTTTCAGCTACTTCACGGCCTGCAGCACCAACCCTCCGGTAGTGTGCTTTTGCTCGGCAGTGCGCACGGGGCCGCGCCCGCACAAGGACACGCTCGAAAACATTCGCTCGACGGGCGAATTTGTGGTCAACATTGTGACCGAAGAGATCGCCGGGCCCATGAATGCGACCTCAGCCGAAGTGGACCCCGAGGTGGATGAATTTGCGCTGGCCGGGCTGACGCCGCTGCCGGGCGAACGCATCGCGGTACCGCGTGTGGCCGAGAGCCCCATCCAGATGGAGTGCCGGTTGCGGCAGATCATCGAGATCAGTCCCCTGCCCGGCGGAGGCAACCTGGTGCTGGGCGATGTGCTTCTGTTTCATATTCGCGAAGACCTGCTGGTGAACGGCAAGATCGATCCGGACCGGCTGCGCGCGGTGGGCCGCATGGGAGGCCCGACCTTTGTGCGGACGCATGACCGGTTTGATATGGCCCGTCCCAAGTAGCGGGGAGAAGAGCCGCCGGAGGGTGGTTTAGCATGGAAATTGCGCAGCCATTGCCTCAGGTGATAGCGTTGCGCCGGGAGAAGCAGAGTTTTGGCATTGGATACCAGCCGCGTTCACGAGTTACCCGCTGACGAGATGGCCCTTTACCGCCGTCTGGACCCGGAGCGCATGCCGCACCACGTCGCCATCATCATGGACGGGAACGGACGCTGGGCCGGCAAGCGGAGCCTCAAGCGCTTTCTGGGCCACCAGAAAGGCGCCGACGCCGTGCAGTACATCGTCGAGACCGCGTCGCGCATCGGGCTGCCCTGGCTGACGCTGTATGCCTTTTCGCTTGAAAACAACCTCAAGCGCCCCAAGACCGAAGTGAACTTCCTGATGATGCTGCTGCGCACCTACCTGAACAACAACGTGCAGCGCATGAATGACAACAATGTGCGCATTCGCTACATTGGCCGCACCGAAGATCTGCCGGGTGAGGTGCGCGAGCGCATGCAGTGGGCCGAGGAGTCCACGGTGCGCAACACCGGCACCACGCTGACGCTGGCGCTCAACTATGGCTCGCGCTCTGAGATTGTGGACGCGGTGCGCCGCATTGCCGCCGAAGTGAAAGCGGGCAAGCTTGAACCCGGCGACATCACCGAGCAGGACATCGACCGGAACCTCTACACGGCCTACATGCCGGACCCCGACCTGCTGATTCGCACCTCGGGGGAGATGCGCATCTCCAACTACCTGCTATGGCAGATTGCCTATACCGAGATCCTGGTCACGGACCGGCTGTGGCCCGACTACCGGGGCATCCATCTGCTGGAGGCGATTGAGGAATACCAGCGCCGCGAGCGCCGCTTTGGCGGCCTGAATACGGGCACCGAATCAGATGACATGTCGTCTCTGCCGGACCGGCAACTGGTGCTGTAGGCCGCAGGGAATCTCTCAGGGGCGGGAGCCCCTGTTCCTATTCAATCCTGAAGTTGCACGCTCCGCGCGCCATACGCAGATCTACACGGCGCGTGGAGCGTGCCTTATGAACAGGGAATAGCCCGACCAATAGGGGCTCTTTTTTGACAAGGGAGTGCGCCGGCTCCGCGCGGGAGCCGGTGCAGAGAGCTCAGGAGGCGGAGTCTTCGTCCTCGCCGTGGTCCTCGCTGTTGTCTCCGTGAGGATTCACGAGATCGCGCAGCTCTTTGCTGGGCTTGAAGTAGGGCACCTTCTTGGCCGGTACATCCACCTTGGCGCCGGTCTTGGGATTGCGGCCCACGCGCGGATTGCGCTGGCGTACGCGGAAGCTGCCAAAGCCGCGAATCTCGATCTTGTCGCCGGACTTGAGGGCGGCAATCACAGAGTCGAAGATGGTATCCACGATGACTTCGCCGTCCCGGCGGGTCAGCTCGCCGCTTTTGGTCAACTCTTCCACCAAATCTGCTTTGGTCATGTTTGGCTTTGCTCCGGTAGTTTGTTCCACCTTGTAACCATAGTAGATGCAACAAATTTGTGCATCATCGACCTTTTTAAGTAAAAATCAGCCACTGCGAGCCCGGCCACACCCAGGGAAAGCTCCCAAAGGCTCGCAAGGGGCAGAAATGAACCGGCTTGCGCCCTTGGCGGGGCGGCTTTCATCGTATGCTGGTAAGCGTATCTCTGAAGTATATTCAGGGACTTTGTTTTCAGGATGGTTTTTACGGATTCTCCCGTACTGAGTATCGTGATTCCCGCGTATAACGAGAGCGCCCGCATCGGCCACGCGCTGGATGAGGTGCTGGCCTGCGTGGCCGCGCGCCAGTGGAATGCCGAGGTGCTGGTGGTGAATGACGGCTCCAGCGATCAGACGGCGGAGATTGTGCGGGGCTTTGCGCGGCAGCACCCCGAGCTGCGGCTGATTGAGAATGACGGCAATCGCGGCAAGGGTTACAGCGTGCGGCACGGCATGCTGGAGGCGCGCGGGGAAATCGTGATGTTCACCGACGCCGATCTTTCCGCGCCGATCATCGAGGCCGAGAGCCTGATGGCCGCTATTCAGGGCGGGGCCGATGTGGCCATTGGCTCGCGCTGGCTTGACCGCAGCCGGCAGACGATGCACCAGCCACTTTACCGGCGCTTCTTTGGCCGCTGCTTCAACGGCGTGACGCGGCTGATCATGCGGCTGCCATTTGCCGACACCCAGTGCGGCTTCAAGGCCTTTCGCCGCAATGTGGCACATACGATCTTCCAGTTGCAGCGCATTGAGCGGTGGGGCTTTGACCCGGAGCTGCTCTTCATTGCGCTCAAGCGTGGCTATCGCGTGGTGGAGGTTCCGGTGACGTGGGGCCATGACGAGCGGACGCGCATCAGCTACCTGCGCGACGGCATGAAGATGCTGGAGGAACTGGCATGCATTCGCTGGTGGTCGCTGACCGGCGTATACGACAAGCCGGTGCGCGAGCTGACCGCGAGCGCGCCCGCGGTCAAGAGCTGAGAGCAACCGGCTTCCAGAAAAACTTTGAGCAAGGAAATGCGCTCCCTTTCGATGGGGAGCGCATTTGTATTTTGCAGGCTGGGTCAGGAGGCGAGCGGACGCCGGTGCGGCGCTACATCGGGCAGGTCGAGCGACTCGACCGGACGCGGCGTGACCTTGGGTAGCAGTTGCACCTCATCGCCCTTGCGGGCCAGCACGAAGCGCTGGGCACAGGGGCCGCAGAGCCAGAAGTGCTCGAGCCGGTGGATGGGCTTGCCGCCAACGACGGGGTCCTGAACATCAAAAACGAAAATTCGGCCTTCCCGCAAATAGTGCAGGGGTTTCGCGCACTGCGGGTTGGAGCATTGATCGATCATGATTTCCCTCACAACAAATGGTCCGCGCCGGGGAGTTACCCGGACGGAGCAGGGGTGGACAGCCGGGGGGATCGCACTCAAGCCGGGCCCGGACTACTTAGCTAAGACGCCAATTTGCAGAATGCTGTCTGCACTATCTATCGGGTTAGATGGCAAATCGCATGAATTGTGATGTGAAAAGCAGGAAAAAAATTCGTAAGAGCTGAAATAGTTTCCTCGTCCGGGACAGCCCGGCCAGCCCCGGCGATCAAATACGGCCATGAAACTTTTCTGAGGGCTACTCTGTCTTTCCGAGTGTGGTAAGTGGGAGGGATAAGTGAACTATCTTCGGTTATCTGCCTTGATTCTGGCGTGCGGCATGCTAGCCGGCGCGGCGGCCCGGGCGCAGCAGCCCGCGGCCACCGCCTATCCTCTGACGCTGCATGTGACCAGGTCGCGGCTGGTGATGGTGACGGACAACTCCACCAGCAACGTGCGCGACGTGGACCTGCTCGATCTGCTGCATGGGACGCTCGGCGGCAAAAAGCTCGTGCTGGCCGAGCTGGTGCATGATGGCTTCTGGAGCCGCGGACACCCGCTGCTGGTGCCGGGCGACTATGCGGTGCGGCTGAAGCAGAACAAGCAGACGGACCCCGGCGAGCTGCAGCAGTCCTATGAACTGCGCCTGGCCGATGGAAAGACGCGCCTGCTCTTTCTATGGGGCATGAGCGAGTAGAAGCTCGATTCTGCTTGAGCCGGACGGGCGCGGACCTTATGCTGGCGGGAACATGGAAATCTCCGCAATCGAAACGCAGAATGTGACGCGCCGCTTTGGCGAGTTTGTCGCCGTCGAGGACCTGAGCCTGAAGGTGGCTCCGGGGCAGTTTTTTGGTTTTCTGGGGCCGAACGGCGCGGGCAAATCGACGACCATCAAGATGCTCACGGGACTGCTGTCTCCTACCTCCGGCTCGCTGCGCGTGCTGGGGCATGACATGGCGTCGGACGGAATTGCGGCCAAGCGCCAGATGGGCGTGGTTCCGGAGGGGCTGGCGTTGTTTGGGCGGCTGACGGCGGCCGAATATCTGCGCTTTGTGGGCCGGATGTATGGGCTGGAGGCCGAAGTGATCCGGCAGCGCGTGCCCGAACTGCTGGAGTTCATGCATCTGGCCAACGAGCCGAAGAAGCTCATCACTGATTTCTCGCACGGCATGCAGAAGAAGCTGGCGCTGGCGGCGGCGGTGATTCACGGGCCGAAGGTGCTCTTTCTGGACGAACCCTTTGAGGGGGTGGACGCAGTGGCGGCCGTGACGCTCAAGAACATGCTGCAGGGCATGATTGCTCGCGGGGCGACCATCTTTTTGACCTCGCACGTGCTGGAGATTGTGGAGCGGCTGTGCAGCCATGTGGCCATCATTCGCCAGGGACGTCTGGTGGCGAATGGCTCGCTCGAAGAGCTGCGGCAGGGCGTGGCCTCAAGCGAGACGGGGCGGAAGCTCACGCTCGAAGAGATCTTCCTGGACGTGGTGGGCGGCCAGCACGAGGACGAAGCGCAGGAGCTGTCATGGCTCGCTTAGGGGCTGGCTCAGGGGCTGGCGCAGAGACGAGCGCGGGGGCCGGGATCTTCTCGCGGGCCTCGCGGCAGCAGTACGCCGCGATTGTACGCATGCGCTTTGACATGCTGGGCCACTCGGTGCGCACCTCGCGCGGTGCCTTTGACCTGGTTTCGCAAGTGGTGTCGTGGGGCGTGTTTGCGCTGTGGGGGCTGGGCCTTGCGACGGGCTTTGGCTTTGGCGCCTACTTCGCGGTGCAGCGGCATCACGCCTCGCTGCTGGTGCTGCTGCTGTGGGCGGCGCTGATGATCTGGCAGGTGGTGCCAGTGCTGGCGGTTTCATTTCGCGACAGCGTGGATCTCTCCAGCCTGCTGCGGTTTCCTATCGGATTTGGCGCGTATTCTCTGCTGTTTCTGATCTTCGGGCTGCTCGATGTCGCCACCATTCTGGGCACGGCCGCACTGGCCGGGCTGGCCGTGGGCGCTGGGGTGGCCGATGCCGGAATGCTGGCATGGCTTTTGCCGGCGCTAGCGCTGTTCGGCATCTTTAACCTGCTGCTGACGCGCGCTGTCTTCGCCTGGATCGACCGCTGGCTGGCCAAACGGCGCTCGCGCGAGATTCTGGGCGTCTGCTTTTTTCTGCTGATTCTGGGCTTTCAGTTGATGAACCCGGCGCTGCATGGCGGAGGCCACGCGCAGGCGGCCTGGCTGGGCGCGCATACGCAGGTGCTGATGGCTGCAGACCGCTGGCTGCCGCCGGGCCTGGTGGCATCGGCCGGGCAGGGCGGCGCGGCGCTGGGAATTTCGCTGGCCGGACTGCTGCTTTACGCCGTGGCGGCGGGCAGCCTGTTGGGTCTGCGGCTGGGCAAGCAGTACCGCGGCGAGAGCCTGAGCGAAGCTCCGGCACGCGCGGCCAGCAGCAGCAAGGCGCAGGAAGGGCGGGCGTGGCTGGATGTCTCCGGACTCGTCACGGGCCCGGTGGGGGCGATTTTTGTAAAAGAGGCGCGGTACCTGATGCGCGCCTACCAGTTGATCTACTCGCTGGTGGCGCCGCTGATTCTGGTGGTGATCTTCAGCGCGCGGCACAGCCGGCCCGGCGCGCCAGCGGTTCCGGCGGAGTATGTGATTCCCATGGGCGCGGCCTATGCGTTTCTGGGGATGACGCGCATGCTCTATAACAGCCTGGGCACGGACGGGCCGGGCCTGGCGTTCTACTTCACCTCGCCGGTGCCGCTGCGCACCGTGATGCTCGGCAAAAATCTCTTTCACCTGACGCTGCTGCTCGTGGAGCTGGTGGCGGTCTGGAGCGTGGCGGCGCTGCGGGTGGGATGGCATGATCCACAAATGCTGGTGCTGACCTTGTGCGCGCTGGTCTTCGCGATTCCGGCGGAATTCACGGCAGGAAACATTCTCTCGATTCAGTCCCCGTATGCCATGAACTTCTCCAAGCTGGGGCGGCCACAGGGCGCGGGCGCCAACAGCCTGATGAGCCTGCTGGTGCAGGTGGTGGTGGCGGGCCTCGGAGCGGCGGTTTTCTATGGCGCGTATCACCTCGGCAACCTGTGGCTGGCCGCGCCGGCATTTCTGGTGCTGGGCGTGATCGCCGCTGTGGCCTACTGGCGGGTGCTGGGCAATGTGGAGATGCTGGCCCGGCGCAGAATTGAGCCGCTGCTGCAGGACCTGGCGAAGACGGTGAGTTAGTCCGGTTGGGGGGAGTGACCCCTCAGGGGCTGAAGCCCGCACCCTTCAGGATGGCGTGAAGGCGGGCATGGTGGGAGAAACTTCGGGCGGCGTTTGGCGGCCGAGGCGTCGCCGGGATTCTTCGCTGCGCTCAGAATGACGTGTCGCGAGTGGGGGTGGGGCTCGGGGAGGAATGCAGGTCCCTCCACTCCGCTTCGCTGCGGTCGGGATGACAAGGGTGATGGGTAATGGCGCATCCCGAGACTGACTTGCTGACTGGCTCGCTCGCTGACCCGCTGACTGGCTGACCCGCTCCAAGCAAAAAACGGCATGGACCTCGTGAAGAAGTCCATGCCTTTTTTGCGCCACTTTTCGCGCCGCCTGGCTTTGACCGCGCGCCCGGCTCAGTGCGAGGCGGGTGTGGTTTTGACGCCGATGTTCCAGCCCTCGAAGGCCCAGACGTCAACATCCTGCTGGATCTGCTTGTCGGTGGGCATGTAGTCGTGGGCGGTGCTGCCGGTGGTGCGCAGCAGAATCGGGTTGGAACAGCCTTGGGCCTGTTGAATCTTCGCCGCGAATTTGAACTCGTGGCTGGGAACCACGCGATCGTCATCCCACGAGGTGGTGATGAGGGTTGGAGGATAGCAGGTTCCCTTGTGAATGTTGTCGAGCGGCGAATACTTGATGAGCCAGTTGAAGGCCTTCTGGTTCGCCGAGCTGCCATACTCTGACACCCAGAACGAGCCGCCGGAGAACTTCTGATACTGCAGCATGTCGAGCACGCCGTGGCCGATGTAGGCCGCGCCAAAGAGCTGCGGGCGTTCGGTGATCGACGCGCCGGTCAGCAGGCCGCCGTTGGAGTAGCCCTGAATGGCCAGATGCTTCGGCGAGGTGTAGCCCTGCTTGTAGAGATATTTGGCTGCCCAGGCGAAGTCATCAAACACGTTCTGCTTTTTGCCGAGCATGCCGGCGTGGTGCCACTTTTCTCCGTATACGGCTCCGCCGCGCAGGTTGGGCACCGCATAGACGCCGCCGAGCTCGAGCCACACCGGCAGGATGGGGTCAAAGCGCGGCGTGAGGGTGATGTCAAAGCCGCCGTAGGCATACATGATGGTGGGGTGGGTGCCGTCGAGCTTGATTCCCTTGCGGGCGACGATGAACATGGGCACCATCGTGCCGTCCTTGGACGGGTAGAAGACCTGTTTGGTCTGGTAGGGCGAGGCGTTGAAGCGGATGTGCGGCCGGAAGAGCACGGAGGTGGTGTTGGCTGCGGTGTTGTAGTGGTAGATGGTCGTGGGATAGAGGAACGAGGTGAAAGAGTAGTAGACCTGCGGCGAGTCCTTGCGGGCCGAGATGCCATTCACTGAGCCGAGCGTGGGCAGCGGCAGGGTATGCAGGAGCTGACCGCTGGTGGCATAGAGCACGAGGCGGCTCTTGGCCACATCCTGCAGGTTGACGAGCAGCTTGCCATCAGTGAGCGCGGCGCTGGCGATGACGGCCTTTGACTCGGGCACAATGGTCTTCCATGTGGCGCGGTCAGGGTGGGCGAAGCTGGTGGCGACGATGCGGCCCTGCGGCGCCTGCCAGGTGGTTTGCAGGTAGAGCGTGTTGCCGATGTGGCCGATGGGCGTGTAGGACGCATCGTTCTGGGTGTAGAGCGGCTGGATCTTTGCCGTTACGTCAGGATGCGCGGGATTGCCCAGATTCGCGTAGTAAAGCTCGTTGTTGCTGATGGAGTTGTTCGTCAGATAGACGTAGAGATAATGCCCGTCTTCGCTGACGTTGCCGCCAATGGAGGCCTGCGGCAGGTCAGGCCGCGCGTAGATCAGCTTGTCCGCGGACTGCGGCGTGCCGAGCTGGTGGTAATAGAGCTTCTGGTTGACGATGGCGTGGCTGATGGCCTTTTCGCCGCCGGGCGGCTCCGGGTAGCGCGAGTAGAAGAAGCCTTTGCCGTCGTGCGTCCAGGAGATGCCGGAGAACTTGACCCAGCGCACCACATCGCCGGTAGGCTTGCCGGTGGCGACGTTGAGCACGTGAATAGTCTCCCAGTCAGAGCCGCCGTTCGAGAGCGCGTAGGCCAGGTATTTGCCGCCGGGCGAGGGCCGCGTGCCAGCCAGCGCAATAGAGCCGTCGGGCGAGAGCGTGTTGGGGTCAAGCAGCACGCGCGGCTGCGCGGTGGGCGAGCCTTGCACGTACACGACGCTCTGGTTTTGCAGGCCCGAGTTGCGGCGGAAGAAGAGCATGCCGTTCTGCAACTGCGTGGGCGTGCCTTCCTTGGCGTAGTTCCAGAGCTCGGTGAGGCGATGGTCCATCCAGCCGCGAATGGGAATGCTGGAGAGGTAGCTGCGGGTCACCTTGTTCTCGGCGGCCACCCACTGGTGCAGCTGCGGGCTGGTGAGATTGTCCATCCACTCATAGGGCATGGGCACCTTGGTGCCAAAGTAGTTGGCGACGGTGTTGTCGCGGTGTGCCACGGGGTAGTGCAGAGCCTGCGCGCCGAGGGGCGCGAGCGAAGCGGCAGAAACAGCGGCCACCACGCAAAGGCTGCGGAGACAATGCCTGATCGAAAGCATTCCTGAGACCATCCTTTGAGTTTTGAAGAAGGTTCAGGGTATGCGAGGGCGCATGGGGATGCAAGCGGGCGGGGATTTTACAGATGGAAGGACAAGGCCGGGGATGGGCATACCCATCCCCCGTGCGGAGCAGAAACTAGCGGTGAGGCTGCAGGTGAGGCCGGTGCGAGGCCCAAAAGTGGCGGGCGCGCTGTTGCAATGCCTCGGGGTCAGGGCGGCCGGTCCAGAGAGCGATGCCGATGGCGAGCAGCAGCCCGCTGAGCATCCATTGGCGGAACTGCTCGGCGTTGCGGGCGTGATCTTCTTCCAGATAAAGGGCTAGCTGGGCCGGATTGCCGGAGGCAGCCAGCTCAAGGTTGAGCCGCTGCGCATTGCAGTACCGGTACTCAAAGCGATGCCACGCGGCAGTGGCAAAAAGAATGACAGCCAGTCCGATGGCTACTCCCGCAACCCACTTTCTCATGCGGCGATTCCCTCTTGGCATGCGAGTCTAGCACCTTATCCGGGTGAGATAGCCAGCAAAAAATGCTGGAGATGTGCTTGGATGCAAAAGATTTGAAGTGGGGTCGCCCCGAAAGGATGGAGAGCGCGGCCACGCTGAGACGTCTAGGGCCGCGCCGTGGCCACCTGCACGCCGTGGAAGGCCTGATCGACGATGCCGAGGTTGCGGGCAAAGCTCAGCTTGGCCTCGTTGTACTGCAATTCACTGCGGATGTAGCGGGTCTGCGCCTGCGCGACGGTGGCCTGCGCTTCAATGACGGGCAGGTTGGTATCGACCCCGGCCACATAGCGCTCGGTGGTGTCGTTGAGCGTCTCATTGGCCAGATGCAGATTGCTGGCGGCCACCCGCATCAGTTGCGATGAAGTCTCCACGTCAAGCATGCTATCGCGCAATTGCTCATCGATCTTTTGCTTGAGGTCCTGCATCTGCGTGCGCAGCTCATCCAGTTGCGCCTCGGCTACGTCATGGTCGCCCCGAAACTTGGCCTCCTGAAAGATGGGAATCGACAGCGTGCCCACGGCGGCAAAGGTGCTGTGATAAAGACCGCCGGAGATGCCGGTGACGCCCCAGTTGCCATGAAACGAGAGGCTGGGCAGGCGCTGGTGCGAGGCCGCCTTGCGTTCGTAGAAGGCCGTCTTAATTTCGGCCTGGAGTGTCTGGTAGTCCTGCCGGTTGCGATATGCCTCAAGCCGCGCGCGGTCGATGGGCATGAGCGGCAGGTTGGCATAGGGCGCGGCCTCGGCGAGCGCGATTTTCTGTTCGGGAGCGAGGCCGATGGCGCGGTTGAGCGCAATTTTGGCTTTCGCAAAATCGTCCTGCGCCTGCAGCAGGGCCTGTTGTTGCTGCTGATAGGCCACGCGGGCGCGCAGTACGTCGAGTCCGGCGACGGTGCCGGCCTCGTGCTCGTCCTCGGAGTGACGAAGCGTGACCGCTTCACTGCGCAGCAGGGCGCGGGCCATGTGTACCTGGGTGCCAGAAGCAAGCGCCTCCAGATAGAGATCACCCACGTTGAGCACCACCAGCCCATAGGCGGAGTTGGCGCTGTAGTCCGTGGCCTTGACGGCGGCATTGGCGGCGCGCCAGGCATCCCATCCAGCCCAGTTGAAGAGCTGCTGCGAGAGATCGAGCTGGGCGGTAGTGACATCGACCTTGGTAATGAAAGGAAAAGCCGCATGGCTGCCCGGGGGGGCGAGCCGGGCAAACTGGCCTGCCTCTGCCTCGTGAAAGCCCTGCGCCATGAGGTTGTACTGGTGCACGCCGGTCTCGGCATGCAGCGAGATATTGGGCGCAAGGTAGTTGATGGTCTGCAGCTTCTCGGCCCGGATGTTCTTCTGCTTGACGTGCGCCAGTTGCAGGCCCAGATTATGCTCGATGCCCATGCGAATGGCCTCGTCGAGCGTCAGGCTCATCACGCCGGGCTGCAGCGCGAGCGGGTGCACGCTGCCAAGATAGGCATTCTCCAGAGAACTGGTGGGCGAGGGATTGTTGGGCAGGCTGCTCGACGCGCTCTGCGCGCCGGCCATCGAGGCCAGGCTCATGAGCAGCGCGGCAACTCCTAATTTTCGGGCAGTCTTCATCAGAACAGGGCAGCCTCAGGCAAGCGGTCTCTCAAGGGTTTCCTTCCATTAGATAGGCGAATTAAGCTCAGGTTGCCAAAATTCACCCAAAAGCCACCATGAGGCCTGTTTTAGCGTAAGCAAGCAGCTACCGCTCGGGCCTTTGATGGCGGCAAAAATTTGCGGGAAAAAGCAGGTTGGCAGAGCCGGTACGCCAAGCAACAGCCCACCTGCGTCACACATCGTACTAGGCAGAACACGATTTGCCCGTACTTCTCCTGCGCGGCGTTCGTTCCAGGGCCTTGAGTAATGCAGGAAACGGGCGAGGAATGAATTCATGAAGCCTGCCAGCCACAATTCGGAAACCGTATGCATCACGAGCCGCCGCAGGGGCGTAAGCGATTCATCCCTGCCAGCCGGGCTGGGAACCGATGCCGAGGCGCGCGCGGCTGAAACCTTGCGCTCCAGCCACAAGCTGATTGAGCTGGGACGGCTGTCCGCCTCGATTGCACATGAAATTAACAACCCGCTGTCGTCCATTACCAATCTGCTTTTCCTGCTGCGGCAGGAAGAGGGGCTCTCTCCGCTTGCAGCCGGATACCTGGACCTGATTGAGAGCGAGATGGACCGCGTGATCGCCATCAGCAAGCAGACGCTCAGCTTCTCACGGGAATCGAACAAGCCAGATCACGTGTCCCTGGTGGAACTGGTGGAGGAGGTGCTCTTTCTCTACCGGCACCGCGTGGAACAGAAGCATCTGGAAGTGCGGCGCGGATATGCGGCTGCCGAAGCGGTATGGGGTTATCCCGGCGAACTGCGGCAGGTGCTGTCAAACCTCATCATCAACGCAGTGGACGCGAGCCTGCCGGGCGGACACCTGCAGCTCAGGGTACGCAAGGCCACCAATGGCCGCGGAGACTCAGGCGTGCGCGTGACCGTGGCTGATACGGGATCGGGAATTCCGCCCGAGGTGCTGCGCCGCCTGGGCGAGCCGTTTTTCACCACCAAGGGCCAGCAAGGCACCGGTCTGGGACTTTGGGTGATCCGCGCTATTGTGGAACGCCACGGCGGCGAGCTGCGCTTGCGCTCCCGCTGGGGCGGACGGCGTCATGGCACGGTATTTTCTCTGTTCCTGCCGCTGGCCGCGCCCGTGGGCGGCGCTTCGAGCGGGCCCGTGCTGGTTTCAGCCGCCTCGAAGTCCCGTTCTCTCACAGAAATTTCGCGCGCCCCGCGTGAGTTGCAGCCCCGGCTCGACTCGCAAGCCGAGCTGCGCAAGGGCACGGGCGACTGAGTTTCAGCCTATTTTTGAAAATGACCGGCAACGGGGCCTGACAGGGCGCGGCCTTTTCTGGCGTGCCGCATGTGTAACCGCGTACACTGTTGACCCGCGAGTAAAACGATTTCGCCTGCATTCGGCGGCGTGATCGCAGCCGCTCGCGCACCTGACTCTACGGTTCACGACGGAGGCCGCTCTACGCCATGATTCGCTTGCCCCACCGCTCTTCCTTTCGCTCTGCCTTACGTGCTGTTGTACCCCCGGCGCTCGGCCTTGCGCTTGCGCTTGCCCACGCGCCAGGACTGCGGGCCCAGACACCCGCGGACCAGACACCGGCGGCCTCGCAGCCAGCAGCGCAGGAGGTGATTCCCTACGGCAACAGCACCATCGTGATGACGCCTTATGCGCCCAACATCATGCGCGTCTCGCTCAGCCTGCTCAAGGCGCAGGCGCTCGCCGGCCCCGGCTACGGCATCACCGGCCACCCCGACGCGAGCGGCTGGAGCTACCAGCGCACAGAGAATGGCTATGTCTACCGCTCCAAAGACCTGGTGGTGACGGTGGTTTCGCCCGAGCATCCGGTGCCCTATCACCCCTACCCGCACGAGTGGGACCCCGGCAAGTTTTTCAGCGGCTCGACGCCGGGCGCGAACATCACCTTCACGAGGCCGGACGGCAAGATGCTGCTGCACCTGGAAGGCTGGCAGATGTCTGTGCCGAACCATAAGGACGGCAACTTTGACATCACCTATGACCGGCGGCCGGGCGATGATCCGTTCTATGAAGTGGGTGCCACCTTTGTTTCGCCGCACGGCGCGCACTATTACGGACTGGGACAGAATCAGGAGGGCTACCTCGATCACCTCGACCACCAGGTGAACTGCTGGAACGACTACAACGCTGTGGCCTCGCCCACCTTCTGCGTGCCCTTCATGGTCACCAATCAACACTATGCCCTGCTGTGGGACAATCCCTCGAAGACCACCGTCGCGCCGGGCTTCAACAACCAGCTCCGGTTCACCTCGCAGGTGGGCACGCGGGTTTCGTTCTTTGTGGTGGCCGGCAAGAACTACAACCAGTTCTATGAGGGCTATCGCAAGCTGACCGGCTCGACGCCGATGCTGCCCAAGGCGGCTTACGGCTTTCTGCAATCGAAGAACCGCTACTGGAGCCAGCAGCAGGTGCTCGACGCGGCCGAGGGCTATCGCAAGCGCAATCTGCCGGCCGACATCATGGTGATCGACTGGTTCTACTACACCAAGATGGGTCAGATGGATATGAATCCGAAGTACTGGCCTGACCCGGTGGCGATGAATAAGAAGCTCAAGTCCATGGGCTTTCAGACCATGATCAGCATCTGGCCGCGCTTTGTTCCGCAGGACCGCTACTACGACTTTCTGCTGCACAAGGGCTGGTTTGAGCACCTCGCCGATGGCACGCCCACCAACGGACTGCCCTATGACAAGGCCGGCTCGGACATTGACGTGACCAATCCGGCGGCGGCGAAGTGGTTCTGGAACGTCGTGTACCAGAACTTCTACAAGAAGGGCTTCGATGCCTTCTGGGCCGATGAGACCGAGCCCGATCTGCCGCCAAACGGCAGCTACTTCCACATTGGCCCCGGCACGCAATACTTCAACGTCTATCCCTACTTTGAAACGCGCGCCTTCTATGACGGCTTCCGCAAGGACACAGACCGCCGCGCGCTGATTCTGGCCCGCGACGCCTATCTGGGCACGCAGCACAATGGCGCGACCATCTGGTCCTCTGATGTCTACCCCACCTGGGACACGCTGCGGCGGCAGATTCCCACTGGCCTCGACGTGACGGCCTCGGGCATTCCCTACTGGGGCAATGACATCGGCGGCTGGCAATCGCTGCCGGCGATGCTGCCCCCTCAGCGCCCGGAGCTGATCAGCCCGGCCGGCTCGCTCAACAACCTGCGCGGCGATACGGATTATCCCGAGCTTTACGTGCGCTGGTTTGAGTACGGCGTCTTTGAGCCGACCTTCCGCACGCACGGCAGCCGGCAATTCAACACCGTGTGGTCCTATGGCGACCAGGCCACGCCGATTCTGGAGAAGTACCTGCGCCTGCGCTACAAGCTGATGCCCTACATCTACTCGCTGGGCTGGCAGACGCACCAGACCGGCGCGCCCTTCATGCGCGCGCTGTTCATGGACTTCCCCAACGACGCCAGGGCCGCGAAGCAGCGCTATGAATACATGTTCGGGCCCGATCTGCTGGTGGCCCCGGTCTACCAGCAGGGCATGACCACCCGCAAGGTGTATCTGCCGGCCGGCGTGGACTGGTACAACTACTGGACCCACGAACGCTATCACGGCGGGCAGACCATCACGGTGGATGCGCCCATCCAGACGATTCCGCTGTTTGTGAAGGCTGGCTCGATTCTGCCCATCGGCGAGCCAATCCTGAGTACGGCCACGCCGCAGAAGCTCGCCAAGGTCGAGGTATTTGCCGGGGCCGATGCACACTTCACGCTCTACAACGACAACGGCGTCAACTACGACTATGAAAAGGGCGATTACCACCTCACCCAGCTCCAGTGGAATGAGGCAGCGCACAAGTTCAGCTACACGGGCACAAAAGAATGGACGATGCCCGAGTCGCAACTGGTGACGGTGATCGGAAACTGACGGCGGCATTTCTCGAAAACACCCACGCCGGAGGAACTGGCGCGGGCTGAAACTGGAAGCGCAGGAGGGCGGCCCGGATGCAGCGGGCCGCTTTTCCGTTTGGGTTCGGGGCCAGGACCGCTCTGCACACTGGCGGCCCTTTTAAGATGAGGCGGCGCGCGGCACCCATTATGGCACCAAGTGCTATACTTCATCCGTTGCGGCCATCTTCCTTCGAGGTCGAAGAGCCGGAGGAATAGAGCTATGCCCAGGAAATACCGCAGCCGTGTCATGGCTGCCATTCACGAGACAGCAGCGGATTTGCATCGCGTGGGAGGCATGGACAAAAAGACGATGCGCAAGTTTGACGCGCTTTGTCTGACGCCGATTCAGAAGATGACTCCGCAGAAAATCCGTGCCCTGCGTGCCCGTGAAAAGGCGAGTCAAACGGTTTTCGCGGCCTATCTGAATGTGACCCCGAGCCTGGTAAGCAAATGGGAACGCGGAGAAAAGCATCCGCAGGGCGCATCGCTCAAGCTGCTCTCTCTCGTCGACAAAAAGGGTCTGGAGTCTGTGGCCTGAGAAAATGTGGAGCATGTAAACGGCAGCTTCCCATGCGATGATCCGGTTCCAACTGCTCCCGTAAGCATTTCAAATACGCGCAATAACAAGGGCCAGCATGGCATGCATGCTGGCCCTTCTGCTTTTCAGCAAATCTAGTTGAGAAAGAGCGTGCGGTAGAGCGTGTCGCGCTGCACGGGCTTGAAGCCGGCGTCGCGAATCACGCGGCGCAGTTCCTCCTCGGTGGTGCAGTTGGAGGTACCGGCCGCCTTGACGACATTCTCCTCCAGCATGACCGAGCCAACGTCATTGCCGCCGAAGCGCAGGCCCATCTGCAGCACCTTGAGACCTTGCGTCACCCAACTGGACTGCACATTCTCAATGTTGTCGAGGTAGAGCCGCGAGATGGCCAGCGTCTTGAGGTATTCGACGGCCGTGGCCTCGTTCCAGCCGCGTCCACCGAGAGCGGTGTGCTGAGGCTGGAAGCTCCACGGGATAAACGCGGTGAAGCCGCCCGTCTCTTCCTGCAGGCGGCGAACGTGCTCGAAGTGGTTGACGCGGTGCTCAAAGCTCTCGCCCACGCCAAACATCATGGTGGCGGTGGTGCGCAGGCCAAGCTTGTGCGCGGTGCGGTGAACGAGCAGCCAGTCCTCGGTGCCGCACTTGAGGCGGGCGATGCGGTGGCGCACCTCATCGTCGAGAATCTCGGCGCCGCCGCCGGGGATGGAATCAAGCCCGGCATCGCGCAGCCGCAGGATGGTGTCATGCACGCTGAGGTCGCTGTATTCGGCGATGGCCAGAATCTCAGAGGCCGAGAAGCAGTGCAGCCAGATCTGCGGGAAGCGCTGCTTGATGCCCTTGAGCAGGCGCTCAAACCACTCGATCTTGAGATCAGGATGCAGGCCGCCCTGCATCAGCACGCCGGTGCCGCCCATCTCGACCGTCTCGGCAATCTTGGCGTAGATGGTCTCAAAGTCGAGAATGTAGCCTTCGCTGGCCATCTTGCCCTTGAGCGGGCGATAGAAAGCGCAGAAGGTGCAGTACTCCGTGCAGAAGTTGGTGTAGTTGATATTGCGGTCAATGATGTAGGTGACCACGCCCTCGGGGTGCAGCCGGCGGCGTACGGCGTCGGCTTCCATGCCGAGGCCAATCAGGTCATCGGAGGCGAAGTAATCGAGGGCTTGCTGGCGGGTGATTCCCATGTCTCTATTGTATGAAACCCTGAGCGGGCGTGGAAATGGGCGACCCCGCCCGTTTTGAGGCGGCAAAGAGGCCCGTACCTGGTTGGATGCGGGACAAAGATCGCCGCAACTTCGCGACGCAAAGCCGGGTCCATGCATCCGACAAAAAGGAGTGCGGATCAGCACAGCTCAAGGCCGTTCGCCACAGCAAGCGCGTGTTCTTATCACGTGCAAGTGCGATAGCCTGAACGGGTTAGAGTTCGATTCCGCTTTCATCAGGTCCCTTGTAAACGAAGGACTGCTCACTGGATCTGCCGCACGGCAGGCCGGAGAGCGGCAGCATCTTTCACACAGTTTCAGCACGATTGACAGGTTTGTTCCCTTGCAAAGATTTGCACCCGCCTTTTCTGATTTGATTCGCAGGACGCCCGCAGGCGTTTTGCTGTGCCTGCTGATGCTGGCGATCTCTTTGCCCACGGCCGGCTGGGCTGATGGCGATGGCGGCGCGGCGGCAGCCAGGAAGAAAAACGCACCACCTCCAGATGTAGTGATCTTCACCAACGGCGACCAGCTCTCGGGCACCTTCGTGCGTGCCGTGGGCAACAGCATCACCTTTCACAGCCAGATGCTCGGCGACGTCACGATTCCCTGGAGCAAGGTGAAGACGCTGCACACGCAATCGAGGCTGGCCGTGCTGGCCGGCAGCGTAACCATTCGGCAACGGCATCTGCCGCGGCGCATTCCAATCGGCACCCTCTCGGTCGCGAACGATATGCTGACCGTGCAGCCCCCGCGACCGGCTCCGGCCGTGACGTTTCCAGTCAAGCGGGCGCAGTATGTGCTCGACAAACAGACTGTGGCCAAGGAGTTGCGCGGCTCGCCCGGCTGGCTGCAGGCCTGGAACGGAACTCTGACCGGTGGCGCGACCATCGTGCAGGCGACCCAGCAGGAGTTCACCTTCACCGGCGGAGTTGCGCTGGCACGCACGGTGCCTACCGTGCCGTGGCTGAACACTCGTTCCCGCACGACGGTAGACTTCAACGGCTCCTACGGCAAGATCAAGCAGCCGGCTTATTCCTACGTCTCCGGCACGCCGCCGGTGATTACGACGGTGCCGGCAAGCATCACCAAGAGCGCTATCTATCACGCCGACGCGGAAGAGGACCGCTACTTCTCGCCGCGCTTTTATGCGCTGGCGCAGACCTCGTTTGATCACAACTATGCCCAGAATCTCGACCTGCAGCAGGCCTATGGTGGTGGCATCGGCTGGACGGCGATCAAGCGGCCCAAGCAGGAACTGGATCTGAAGATTTCGCTGCAATATGAAGGACAGACCTTCATTCAGGCGACGGCCGGGCAGAATCAGTCCCTCTTCGGCTCGACCGTGGCCAGCGTCTACCACCTGAAGCTGCCGCACAATATGCAGTTTGTGCAGAATGTTTCGTATGTGCCGGCGTTTAACAACGTAACCGCCTACTCGGGAAGTGAAACCGACACGGTGACGATTCCCTTCTTCAAGAATCTTAGCTTCTCGTTCGGCACCATTGACAGCTACCTGAACGATCCACCGGCCTCGGAGCCGCCCACCAAGCGGAACTCCTTCCAGTTGACGACCGGGGTCAGCTACACGATCAAGTCGAAGTACTAGTCACCCCATCGACGAAGACCTGTCGATGGGGACCCCGCAAGAGCACCCCATCGAACAAACGCAAAAAGCCCCACGCCTCTTCATCGAGGCGTGGGGCTTTTGCTGTTGCCGGTTACTTTTTTCTGGGAGCAGGCACGGGCGCGGCCACCGCCGCGGGTGTGGCCGAGAAATCGAGCGGCTGGTGCAGAATTTGTTCAACAGCGGGCGGCAGCGGCGTATTCGCCTTGGAGAGCAGCAGGCTGACCTGCCACATCTGCTCGGGGCTTAGCACCTTGTCAAACGAGGGCATGCCGGTCAGGCGAATGCCATTGGCCACCTTCCAGTAGGTAACACCAGCGGGGTCGTCGCTGACGCCGACCACGCTCTTGTTCCAGGGATGAGGCACCCAGAGCTGCGGCGCATGCGGATACATGTGCGCGGCAAAGTCGGAGTTATGCCCCATCACGCCGTGGCAGGCCGCGCATTGCTCACGGTAGATCTCAGCGCCCGCATAGAGATTTTCCGGAGTAATCGCAATGGGGGCCGGGCCGGGCATCTCCCGCGCAATGCGGGCGTGCAGCGGAACATGCACAATCTGCTTTTCAAAAGGGAAGGGATGATCGGCCACTGCGACCGGCGGATGGCCAAAGCGAAAGTAAAAAAATACAGCCAGGGGCAGAATCAGCAGACCGACAATCAGACCCGACACGAATTTCATGGAGCGCTCCTCGCGATTCATCATAGCCGGAGGCGATGTTCAGAGAATGAACAATGACAAGTTCTTCATGCTTGCGACGGACGCCAGCCACGGTTGCGCTCATCGGACGCGAAGAGACGGCGAGCAACGGTGACGCGCCCAGCCCGGCCTCCCAGTGAAACAAAAAAGAGCAGCCAGGTAACGATGGGATGGAAGGCGAACTCCGCGCCGCCCAACTCGCGCATGACCACGCGCAGATAAGTGGAATCGCGCCGGAAGAGTACGCCTTTCACACCGCGGTCCATATGCTGGGCGATGTAGTTGATGGTAATGAGCGTGCGCAGCCGGAAAGCATCGACGCCGGATGCCACGGCATTGCGATAAAGAGGCTCCAACACAGCGCGGATCTGCTTCATCAGCTCACCTTTGAAATTTAGATAGTTTGAAGCCTGCCCACTATGCGAGCGAATCACGGTGGTACGGGTCCGGCTCAGCGCCCAGGGAGAGCGATGGCCGACACGGCTCCAGAATTCAAAGTCTCCGGAATAAGGCAGATCGGGGCGATACCATCCGGCCTCGGCCACCACGGCCGTACGCAACGAAACGTTGGAGAGATTGCCGGGGATGCAGCCGAAGACGGCAAAGTAAAGATCAGAGCGGACCGGGTCAACCCAGGCAGGCAAAACCTCGCGCTCGAATGCCGATAACCTCGAATTCGCATTGGCAGGATCATGATTGCAGCGCAGAAAAGCTATCTGCGGTGGCAGCTTTTCCCATTCCGCCATGAGCCGGTCAAGCGAATGCTCATCATGAAAATAATCATCCTGGCAGAAAATCTGGGTGATCGCATACTGTGCCCGGGTGAAGAGGAAGTTGAGGTTGCCGAAGATGCCGAGATTCTTCTCTTGAAAATGCACGTGAATGCGCGGGTCATTCAGAGTGGACAACCAGGCGCGGGTGTCGTCTTTGGAGCCGTCGTCGCTGATGATCAGCTCCCAGTCCTGATAATGCTGGGCCAGTACCGATTCCACAGCCTGCGGCAGAAACTGCATTCCGTTGTAGGTGGGCATGACGAGGGAAACCGGCATTCTTTCTCCTGATTTTCTTGGGTCGGTTCGGGGCAAGATGGACGGAGGATAGCGCTTTACAGACAGAAGAAACCGCTTTTTCCGAGTGTATCGCGGAGGCTGCGGTTGGATGTGTCAAAAAACTGCCGTTCGCCAGCCTTATACGATCCAGCCGCCGCCGATCACCTCGTCCTCGTCATAGAAGACGGCGGACTGGCCCGGAGTGACGGCCCGCTGCGGCTCATCGAAGGTGATCTCAGCCTCCGGTGCGCCATCCGCGCCGCGCACCGGGCGCACCGTGGCCCAGGCGGGCTCATGGCGATGGCGAATCTTGACCTGCGCGCGGCACTCGCCGGTGAGCGCCGGGATGCTGATCCAGTTGCAGTCGCGGGCGCGGAAAGTTTCGGTCGCCAGATCCGCATCGCTGCCCACGGTGACGCGGTGCGAGGCCGGATCAATCTGCAGCACATACAGCGGATTGGGGGATGTCACGCCGAGCCCCTTGCGCTGGCCCACGGTGAAGTTATGGATGCCGGCGTGGCGGCCCAGCACCTCGCCGCCGGTGCTGACGAGCTCGCCCGCGCTGTCCGGAATGCTTTCGCCCTGCTCCTCCAGATAAGCGTCGATGAATCGCTTGTAGTCGCCGTTCGGGATGAAGCAGATCTCCTGCGAGTCGGGCTTGGCGGCGAGGGCCAGCTTGTGCGTGGCGGCTATTTCGCGCACCTCGGGCTTGGTGTAGCCGCCCAGCGGAAACAGCGTGCGAGAGAGTTGCTCCTGCGTGAGCCCGAAGAGGAACCACGTCTGATCCTTGCTGCGGTCAGCCGGGCGCTTCAATATCCAGCGGCCGCGCGCCGGGTCATACTCGTTGCGCGCATAGTGGCCGGTCGCGATGCGGTCGGCGCCAAACTGGCGCGCGCGCAGCAGAAGCTGGTCAAACTTGAGATGGTTGTTGCAGAGCGAGCACGGAATGGGCGTGCGTCCGGCCAGATATTCGCTGACGAAGGGGCGCACCACGTCAGACTCGAAGCGCTCCTGCTCGTTGACGAGATAGTAGGGAATGCCGAGCGTCTCGGCGACCCGGCGCGCGTCATACACATCGTCAATGGAGCAGCAGCGGCCCTGCACCGGCTCGGGCATGCCGTCCTTGCCCGAGAGGCGGCGCTGGTTCCAGAGCTGCAGCGTGAGGCCGATAAGATCGTAGCCTTCCTCGCGCAGCATGGCCGCCACCGTGGAGGAATCGACTCCGCCGGACATGGCCACCGCGACTGTATTGTTGAAGCTCACGTTATTAGTATGCGCCAGTTGGGGGCGGTTAGGGATAAAGCGGTCAGGGGTGAAACGGCCAGGCAAGAAACGGTCAGGCGAGAGACGGCCAGTCAGAATCGTGAGATCGCAATGCCACTGGCCGTACTATCCCTGACCGCTTTATCCCTGACCGCTGACCGCTTCACCCCTTCTCATCCTTCTTCTCGCGCGGGCGCACCTTGAGCCAGATGGGCGAACCCTCAAAGCCGAAGGCGGCGCGAATCTGATTCTCTAAAAAGCGCTCGAAGGAGAAGTGCAGCTTCACATCCCGGTTGGTAAACAGCACAAAGGTCGGCGGCGCAACGGCGGCCTGCGTCATATAAAAGATGCGCATCTTGTGCGACATGGGCACGCCCGCGCGCTGAAAGTCGATCTGGTCGAGGAAGCGGTTCATCTGGCCGGTGGTGACGCGCTTGCGGCGCTCGGCGGCGACGCGCATGACGGCATCGAGAATTCGGTTCAGGTTCCTGCCCTCGGCCGCGGAAATAAAGAGGACCGGCGCATAGCTCAGGTACTTGAGGTGGTCGCGCACCTGCTCCTCAAAGATGGCGCGGTCGGCAGGCGGCTTACCGTCGGTGCGGCCCGTGGTGACGGCGTCCCACTTGTTGACGACAATGATCACCGACCGGCCGCTCTCATGCGCATAGCCGCCAATGGTGGCGTCCGAGGCCGTCACGCCTTCGGTCGCATCGATGACCAGCAGCGCCACATCCGCGGCCTCAAGATGGCGGCGGGCCATGACCACCGAGAGCTTCTCGGCCATCAGATAGGTCTTGCCCTTGCGCCGGATGCCGGCCGTATCCACAATGCGCAGCGTCTGGCCGTTGTGCTCAATGACCTCATCGACCGCGTCGCGCGTGGTGCCAGCAATGGGCGACACAATGGCGCGGCTGCTGCCGGTGAGCGCGTTGAGTAGCGTGGACTTGCCCACGTTGGGCCGGCCGATGATGGCGACGCGCGTCTCCGGCTGCTCATACTCGCCGTGGGTGCGGTGCAGGGCAGCGGCGGCTGGCTGCTCGGGCTCCCCTTCGGTCTCAGCGGGGATCTCCGCGGGCGCCTCTTCAGGAAAGTGGAGTACCGCGAAGACTTCATCCAGCAGATCGCCGATGTTGTGGCCGTGCTCGGCGGAGATGGCCGTGAGATTCTTGATGCCGAGCCGGCGGAAGTTCTCCGCCACGGCATCGAGCTGCGGCGTGTCAATTTTGTTGACGGCCAGAAAGAGCGGCTTGCCCGTGCGCAGCAGCAGGCGCGCCAGGTCAAGGTCGGGCGCGGCCAGCTCGGTGCGGCCATCCACCACCATGACGATGGCCTCGGCCTCTTCGAGCGCAACGCGGGCCTGCCGGAAGATCTCCGCCGGAATCAGCGCTTCGTCGTCGGGCACGATGCCGCCGGTGTCCACCAGGCGCGCCGTGCGGCCGGCCCAGCGAACCTCGCCATAGATGCGGTCGCGCGTGATGCCCGGCTCGTCGCCGACAATGGAGCGGCGCGACTCGGTGAGGCGGTTAAAGAGCGTGGATTTGCCCACGTTAGGGCGGCCCACAATGGCAAAGGTGGGCATCGCGGCGGAGCCGGGCGTGGCGCCGGCCAGCGGCTGATGAATGCGGTGTGCCGCCGTCTTTGAGGACGTGCGTGCAGGCGGCCGCGCGGGTTTACGAGTCTTTTTCAAGGGACAGGACCGGACTTTTCAGGGTTTGGCGGGCAGGGTGGAACGGATTCCGGGCTGCCTCATTGATTTTAGCGGGTTTGGCGGCGCAATGGCCGGGCGGCGGAAAATAGATGTACGATATACATCATGAGGCGGACGCAACTCTATCTCGAAGATGACCTGTGGAGTGCCCTGCATGCGCGGGCGCGCCGCGAGCAGACGACCATCTCCGAATTGGTCCGGCGGGCCGCCCGCGAACACTATCTGCACGGCGTCGAGGACCGCCAGGCCGTCATGGCGGCCTTTGCCGGCAGCCGGGCTGCTCAGCACGACACACAGGATTCGACGGAATGCGTGCGGGAGATGCGGCGCGGCAACCGGCTGGCGAGGCTCGAAAAATAGGTGAGCGTTCTCGTCGATTCCGACATTCTGATCGAGGTCTCGCGCGGCCGCGACACGGCGATTGTGGAACGGTGGATGGCCTTGAGCCGCAGCGTGGAAGCCGTTCTCTACACGCCAGTGACGGCAGCGGAGCTATGGGCTGGCGCACGCCCGGGCGAACAGGAACTGCTCACGCGGCTGTTTCAGGCGATCGATTGTGCTCCGCTTGATGAAGAAACCGGCAGGATGGCCGGAGCATTTCTGCGGCAGTTTCACAAAAGCCACAGTGTGGAGCTGGGCGATGCGCTGATTGCCGCAGCCGCCGTGCAGCAGGAAGCGATGCTGTGGACACGCAACCGCAAGCATTATCCGATGGCCGGAGTGCGGTTTTACTGAAAGGGCTTACGCCTCTTCGGGCTCGATCTCGCTGCGGCGGCGCGGAATCACTCTCCGCTTCCCCGCACCCACTCGATTGCCGGTATCCTGAGGGAGTTCCCCATGTCTTCGCCTGCGACCCATTCCACGTCTGCCATGCCCGGCTTCCCTTCGCTGCATGCATTTTTTGCGCCGGGCGGGCTGCTGGCCAACTCGCAGTTGCCCTATGAGTTTCGCAAGGGGCAGCTCGAAATGGCGCAGGCCGTGGAGCGCGCCATCGAAGAGGGCCGCCACCTCATCGTGGAGGCCGGCACCGGCACCGGCAAAACGCTCGCCTACCTGCTGCCGGCGCTCCGCAGCGGACGGCGGGTCATCATCTCCACCGGAACAAAGAACCTCCAGGAGCAGCTCTACTTCAAGGACATTCCTTTTCTTGAGTCGCTGCTGGGCCCCCTGCGCGTGACCTATATGAAGGGCCGGGCAAACTATCTTTGCCGCCACAAGCTGTATGCGCTGCGCAGCCAGCCCATCCTGAATGGCCTGGAAGAAATCAGCCAATACCAGGCCATTGCCGAGTGGGAGAAGACCACCGAAACCGGCGACCGCGCCGAGATTGACAACCTGCCCGAGGCAAGCGCCGTCTGGCCCAAGCTCGATGCGCGCAGCGAGGCCTGCCTGGGGCAGAAGTGCCCGGACTATGAGCGCTGCTTCATCACCGAGATGCGGCGCAAGGCAGCCGAGAGCGACATCATCATCGTGAACCATCACCTCTTCTTTGCCGATCTGGCCATCAAGCAGCAGGCCCGCACGGCTCCGGACGCGGGCGTGCTGCCTGACTCTACGGTGGTCATCTTTGACGAGGCGCATGAGCTGGAAGATGTGGCGTCGAGCTACTTTGGCATCAGCCTGAGCAACGTGCGCTTTGAAGAGCTGGCGCGCGATATAGAAATCACGCTGCGCACCAAGGACGCCCTCAAAATCGAGATGGCCCAGGCGGCGCAGATGCTGCGCGAGCGGGCGCGCATGTTCTTTGGCGCGCTGCCGCGCGGCGCGGCGAACGACGGCCGCATACCCTTCACCGAGCGCGACGAATTTCTTGAGCTGCACGGCGACCTCTATCTGGGCGTAACCAATGCGCTGCATCGCCTTGAAAAAGAGCTGGAGCAGTTGCGCGGCGTGGACGAAGCCGGTCCGCTCAAGAAGCGCGCCGCCGATGTGCGCGAGCAGTTGCGGTTTGTGCTCGAGGCCGGCGACCGCAACACCGTTTTCTGGATCGAGCGGCGCGGCGGCAAGAACATGACCGTGCATCTGCAGGCCACGCCCATCGATGTGTCCGCGCTGCTGGGCGAGCTGCTGTTTGAGAACTTCGCGGCCGTCATTCTCACCTCGGCCACGCTCACCGTGCAGGGCGGCTTCGCGCACTTCCGCAAGCGGCTGGGCCTTGAGGAGGCACGCGAGCTCATCATTCCCTCGCACTTCCAATACGAGCAGCAGGCGCTGTTATATCTGCCGCCGTACATGCCCGATCCGCGCGAGCCGGACTTCGCGGTCGAGGCCACGGCGCGCATCCGGCGCATTCTTGAGATCACGCAAGGCCGCGCCTTCTGCCTCTTCACCAGCTACCAGCAGATGCGCGACGTGTATGAGCGACTGCTCTCCGAGGTTGGCTTCCCGTTGCTGCTGCAGGGCACCGCGCCCAAAAAGGCGCTCATCGAGGAGTTCCGCAACACGCCCAACGCCGTGCTCTTCGGCACATCGAGCTTCTGGCAGGGAGTGGACGTGCAGGGCGAGGCGCTGAGCTGCGTCATCATTGACCGCCTGCCCTTTGCCGTGCCGTCAGACCCCGTAGTGCAGGCACGCATGCGGGCGATTGAGGAGAGCGGCGGCAACCCGTTCTTCGACTTCCAGATTCCGGCCGCAGTCATCACGCTCAAACAGGGCTTCGGGCGTCTGATTCGCTCCATGGAAGATCGCGGCGTGCTGGTGCTGCTCGACCCGCGCCTGCAGCAGAAGCGCTACGGCAAGGTCTTTCTCGACAGCCTGCCACGCTACCGCGTCACGCAGGAACTGGGCGACGTGGAAGCGTTCTTCGCATAAGGCGGGTCTCTTCGAGATACTTTCCTGCTTGACCGCATGGCTCGCGTCGGCGACAGTGGTGTCTCCTCCTCATCCCGTTGTGACGCGTCTGGAAAGGTGTGCCGCGAATATGTCACTGAAACAGTTCTGTTTTCCCGCAATGGTTTCTCTTCTGGCTGCGCTCGGTGCTTCGGCAACGGCGCAGACGGCGGCGAAACCCCTGCCCTCCGTCAGCATCGACGCGCCGGTCGTGGTGCTGGAGCATGTCCACGTAATCGACGGCACGGGCGGCCCGGAGCGCGCAGCGCAGACCATCATTGTCGCGCACGGCGCCATCACCTATGCCGGCCCGGCGGCGGGTGCTCCGTATCCGGCAGGCGCAAAGGTGCTCGACCTGAGCGGTGACACCGTCATGCCGGGCTACGTGGCGATGCACGAGCATCTGTTTTATCCGCTGCCGGGCAATGGCCCGCAGCATCTGCCGCTGTATGGTGAGATGGCCGACAGCGCTCCCCGGCTCTATCTGGCGGCGGGCGTGACGACGGCGCGCACTACCGGCAGCATTGAGCCGTACACCGATCTGGCGGTAAAGAAGCTGGTGGATACGGGCGCGATTCCGGGGCCGGACTTCTACATTACCTCGCCGTACCTGGAGGGCAACCCGCCGATTGGGCCGCAGTTGCACGCTCTCACCGGGCCGGCCGATGCGGCGCGTACAGTGGACTATTGGGCGGCCGAGGGCGTCACCTCTTACAAGGCCTACATGCACATCACTCCCGCAGAGCTGCGCGCGGCGATTGCGCACGTGCACGCGCACGGCATGAAGATCACCGGGCACCTCTGCTCTATCGGCTTTCAGCAGGCCGCCAACATGGGCATGGACAATCTGGAGCACGGCCTGATTGTGGACACCGAGTTTGTGCCGAACAAGCAGCCGGGCGTGTGTCCGGGGCAGCGCGAGGGCGAAGAGGCGCTGGCCAGGCTGGACGTCTCCGGCCCGCGGATTCAGAAAACCATTCGCGTGCTGGTGGCGCATCACGTCGCCGTGACCAGCACGCTCGCGATCTTTGAGAGCTTCGCCCCCAATGAGCCGCCCATGAGCGAAGAGATACGCGCCAAAGCCGTCCTCTTCCCCGCCAGTTGGAAGGCTTACATGGCCACGCGCACCGCCATCGCCGCGCATGCAAAGGGCTCCATCATGCCGCGCCTGCTCACGATGGAGATGCAGTTTGAACGCGACTTTGTGAAGCAGGGCGGCCTGCTGATGTTCGGCTGCGACCCGACCGGCTACGGCGGCGTGCTGCCGGGCTATGGCGACCAGCGCGCACTGGAGCTGCTGGTCAAGGCCGGGTTCACCCCCGAAGAAGCCATTCACATTGCCACCGAAAATGGCGCGACGTTTCTGGGCATTGCCCGGCGCGTGGGCACGGTGGCCGCAGGCAAGCAGGCCGACCTGATCGTGGTGAAAGGCGACCCGGGCAACAACATTCACGATATTGAGAACGTGCAGGTGGTGTTCAAAGACGGCGTGGGATATGACCCGGCGAAGCTGATTGCTCCGATTCAGGGATGGATGGGGATTCGCTAGAAGCTGTTAGCTGGATGCCCCATGCAAGCCTGGTCATGGCTTGCGTGGGGTGGTTCCCGTTCCTGCCACCCTCCGGCGCAAATAGCAAATAGCCAGAAGCTGATAGCTGGAAGCTGTTCCTACCTAATTCGTGCGCTCGACCAGAAAGCGGGCGACCGTCTTGAGTCCATCGGCGGCAGAGCCGTAAGGCTCCAGCGCGGCGAAGGCTTCGTCAATGAGGCGCGCGGCGTCGCGGCGCGAGGCCTCGATACCGAAGACGGCCGGCCAGGTGGCCTTGTCGGTGGCGAGATCTTTGCCGGCGGTCTTGCCCAGGTGCGCCGAGTCCTGCGTCATGTCGAGTACATCGTCCACAATCTGGAAGGCGAGGCCCGCCTTGCGGCCAAAGATGGTCAGGCGCTCCACGTCATCAGGCGTGGCCCCGGCGTAGAGGCCGCCGGTGACGATGCTGACGCGAATGAGCGCGCCGGTCTTGGCGCGATGAATGGCATCGACCGACTCCGCCGTGGGCTTGGTTCCCTCGCCTTCGAGGTCGAGCACCTGACCGCCGATCATGCCTTCGACGGTGCCGGTGGCCTCGGCGATGAGGCGAATGATCTCGACCGTCGCGGGCGCGGGGCAGCGAAGCTGCGCGAGCGTCTGATAGGCGAGCGTCTGCAGGGCGTCCCCGGCAAGGATAGCGATGGCCTCGCCATAGACGACGTGGCAGGTGGGCTTGCCGCGGCGCAGGTCATCGTTGTCGAGCGCGGGCAGATCGTCGTGAATCAGCGAGTAGGTGTGCAGCATTTCAATGGCTGCCCCCAGGTCTTCCACTCCGGCTGGCAGGGCGCGGTCGCGGCGCAGCGTGCGCGCGGCCTCCATGGCGAGCACCGGGCGCAGGCGCTTGCCGCCGGCAAAGGTGCTGTGGCGCATGGCGCGATGAATGGAGCTGGGCACGGCATCGGGAGCGGGCAGCAGACGCTCCAGAGCGGCGTCAGTGGCCTCAACCCCGGCGCGAAGAATTTCGGTGACATCGATCGTGGCGGACATTGTGGTTTGAAGTAACAGGATACCGCAGGGGGAGCAGAGAGGGATGAGGCGGCCAGCGGTCAGTAAGCCAATACGCGTGGATCGCGGGCGGCCTCACCCCTGGCCGCACTTCCGCTGACCGCCTTATCCCTGACCGCTCCATCCCTGCCTGCTGGCCGCTTGATTCCTTGCTACGGCACCAGATGCAGCGCGTGCGTGGTGGCCGCGGAAACCTCCGCGTCGCCGTAGGGGAGCGTAAAGGTGGTTCCGTGATACCAGAAGGGCCACTGGTCGCGGTACCAGGGGCTCACCGGGTCGCCGGACTGGCCGATCACGATGTTCTCTGTCGCGGCGTTGGGGTTGCCGAAGTCGATGGTGAAGCGCTGCGATGGGCCAAAGCTGCGCTCCACATGCTTGACGGTGCTGGTATCGCCCGAGAGCGGCAGCGGACCCACGCCGGTCCAGCTATGGAACCACGGCAGCATGCCCCAGAGCGGATGCTCCACCGCGACGACATGCCAGGAGCCAAATTGCCAGTGAGCCAGATTGGCCGGGGCGTGCTTCTTGCGCAGCCCCTCGGTGACCATGGCGGCCAGAAAGTCGTTCCAGTTGCGGTAGCGGCGCGGCAGCCAGCCGGAGGGCTGATTGACCAGAAGCTGCTCCTCGGCATACTGGCTCTCGGCCCAACTGTAGAGCGTCCAGCGCCGGCCGAGTTTCGGCTCAAGCAGCATGCGCCAGAAGACGCTGCGCTCCGCATCCACAATGGCCGCTGCTGAAGAATCCGTGGTGACCTCGCCATTCCAGGTGCGCATCAGGTTGGCCGCCTGCCGCAGCCGCCGGGACGGATGATCCGCATGGTCGATGGCATAGACGAGGCGCTGCGCCACGAGCTGGTCGAGCGCGGAGTAGACATCATTTTGCAATGCGAGCATGTCGGCCGGGGTGAGCCCGTTGCGCCCGCTCAGCACACGCCAGATGCGCTGATTACGATACGGGTCAGCCCACTCGAGCGTCAGCGGCATGGGGTCGTCTTTGGGCGTGACGCGTGCGTTGGCAGTGGCCAGCAGGCCCTCGGGCGGGTTGAAAGACTCCGGCAGCTTGTTGAACGGAATCATGCCCTGCCACTCGTGGTGATCGTCTGCAATGGGCACCCCGGCCAATCCGCCCGGACGGTAGGGCACATAGCCAATGGCCTGGTAGCCGATGTTGCCCTGATCGTCGGCATACACCACGTTCAGCGTGGGCGCCCACCACTCGGCGAGCGCCGCGCGAAAGCTGGCCCAGTCATCGGCCGTATCGAGCGCGAAGAGCGGCAGATGGTCGGCGCTGGCATCGTAGGCGGTCCAGCGCAGCGAGAGCGTCTCGGGGGTGTGCGGCAGTACGGGGTTGAGAATGGGTCCGTGATTGGTGATGCGAATGGTCAGCGGCACGCTCGGGCCGCCGCGCACGGGAATGCGCTCATGCCGCAGCGTGAGGCGATGCCAGCCGGATGCGTCATGGTAAGCGGTGCCGCGCCGGTTGAGATGCTCGATGTAGAGGTCCTGCGTGTCGGCGTAAAGCGAGGTGAATCCCCAGGCGATGTGGCTGTTATGCCCGGCAATGATGAAGGGCATGCCGGGCACGGTGACTCCGGCGGCGTGAAAGCCCGGAGCCTCAAGGTCAGCCTCATACCAGATGCCCGGAATCTGGATCTCAAGGTGCATGTCATTGGACAGCATGGGCTTGCCGCTGGCCGTGTGAGCGCCTGAAACCACCCATTCATTGGAGCCCGAGGTGCATCCGCGGCAAACCGGCTGGCCGTCGATGGCGCGCAACCGGGCGAGGTCAGCGCTGGCGGCGCGGCTGAACTGGTTGAACTGAGGCCGATGCAGGCGCACCGCCGTCTGCGAGGGGTCGAGCGGAATCTGCGGAATGATCTGATCGGGCGCGGAGATGGGCGGCTGATCGCTCACCGGCGGATGGTCGCGCCACGAGCCCGTGGGGTAAAGACCGGCGGCGAGCGTGGGGCCGATGGTTGCGGTGATCTGCTGCCGGGCCAGCTTGTCGGGCCAGTGCTCATCGAGCATCTGCACCATGCTGAGGCCAATGAGGATGGAATCGACCGAGGTCCACGGCTGGGGCTTGTACATCAGCACGCGAAAGGGAGTGGGCAGGTTGTTGCGGTGCTGCGTGATGTAGGCATTGACGCCGCGTGCATAGTCGGCGAAATAGCGCTGCTCCGCCGGGCTCATGCTGGTGGCGATGCGCTGCGCGGTGGGCAGCAGCAGCAGGGTGCGCTCCAGCTTGTCGTGCTCCACCAGCGAGGAGCCGAGCACCTGCGCGGCGTCTCCGGCGGCGAGGCGGCGCGCCATGTCCATCTGCCAGAGGCGGTCCTGGGCGGTGATGTAGCCCTGCGCAAAGACAAGGTCATCGACGCTGGCGGCCTGAATGTGCGGCACGCCATGCTGGTCGCGGCGCACGAGCGCGGGCGCGGAGAGGCCGGGGACGTGGAGGGTTCCATCCAGACGGGGCAGCGTCGCGAACATGTCGTGGCGAATCCACCCTGCGCCGCCCACAATGCACAGCAGGGCGGCGGCCACTAGAAGCAAAAAGGCAGAGAGGGTCCAGCGCAGCCAGGGGCGGCGCGAGCGGGAAGACACAGAAGTGACGGAGGCCATGTCGGAATCATTGTCTCAGGGACTGGCCTTGTAACAGCAATCTCACATCCCCGGACTGGCAAACCCACATCTCAGAAGCGAGATGTGGGGCACCCGCGTCTTCGTGACGAATCCCACTACTGCAAACTGACCACTGTGGACTGTCCTCTACTCCGCGAGGCGGCTCACCGGGACACGCACCCAGTCCATGCCGGCGGCCTCGGCCGAAGCGATACCGGCGTCAGCATCTTCAAAGACGAGGCAGTCGGCGGGCGCGACGTTAAGGCGCGCGGCGGCGGTCAGGAAGGGTTCGGGGTGCGGCTTGCCGTGCGTGTAGTCCTCTGAGCCGATGAGCACGTCAAAGCGGTCGAGCAGGCCAAGGCGCGTGAGCGTGTTGTGAATGCCCGCGCAGGGCGAGCCGGAGACGATGGCGAGCGGAATGCGCCCATGCTGCTTGAGAACGTGCGCCAGCACCGAGTGGATGGGCTCCAGTTCCGGCAGAAGCTCGTAGTAAAGCTGCTCCTTGCGGCGCACCACATCGGCGGGAATCATCCGGTATCCGAAGCGCTCGTTGAGCAGTTCCACGCTCTTGACCAGCGGCATGCCGCCCCACTCGTAAAAAAGATCAATGGGAAAATGGCCGCCATGCTCCTCGACGGCCTGCTGCCACGAGCGCAGGTGCAGCGGCATGGAGTCCGCAACGGTGCCGTCCAGGTCAAAGAGGTAGGCGCGGTAGGGCTTCAAGGGAATGGCGAGCGGTTCGTGCGTCATTCGGGGCAGGATCATCGCTTTCTGGAAAATCGATTTCTAATTTGAGGGTACGACACGCGCGAAAGACAGCCTTTGCCTTGACACACCGCCCGGCTCCGGCAATCCTAAAGAATTGCAAAGCAGGATTGTGAACGAACAGGAGCCGCCACCGTTGAAAGTTCGCGTTTTTTATCACGACAAGTGTTTTGATGGGGCCTGCTCGGCTTCGCTCTTCAGCCGGTTTCATCGCGAGTGCATCACGCAGGGCGCCGAGTATGAGTTCTGCGGGCTGGTGCATCGCGCGGGTGCGCTCTTTAATGAGGCAGACTTCACCGGCGATGAGAATGCCATCGTCGACTTCAAGTATTCGGCGTCGCCGAAGATTACCTGGTGGTTTGATCACCATCTGAGCGCCTTTCTGACGCCGGAAGATCACCAGGATTACCTGCGCGGCATGGCCGACGGGCGCTACCAGGACCGCCGCTTCTACGACTCGGAGTACACCTCCTGCACGAGCTTTCTCGCGCACATCGCCGCGACGCGCTTCGGCTTTGACGCCGCGCCGGTCAAAGACCTGATTCACTGGGCCGACATTGTGGACGGCGCGCTCTACGAGAGTCCCGAAGCCGCCGTGGAGATGGCCGAGCCGGCGATGAAGCTCACGCTCATCATCGAGGCGACACAGGACCCGCATTTTATGCCGCGGCTGATTCCGCTGCTGACCGAGATGCCGCTGGCCGAGGTGCTGCGCCAGCCCTTTGTGGCCGGGCTGCTGCCCCCGCTGATGGAGCGGCATGAGCATTCGCTGGCTCTGATTCGCGAGCGCTCGGCGTGCGAAGACGGCACCATCTACTTCGACATCACCGACCAGCCGATGGAGGGCTTCAACAAGTTCATTCCGTACTACCTGCATCCGCAGGCGACGTACTCGATCGGGCTGTCGAAGTCGAGCTTCCGCACCAAGGTGGCCGTGGGTTCGAATCCCTGGACGACGCGCAAGGCGGAAGAGATGGTGAACCTGGCGGAGATCTGCGAGCGCTATGGCGGCGGCGGACACGCGCGGGTGGGGGCGATCTCGTTTCCGCCCGACCGCGAAGAGGATGCACGTAAGGCCGCCGCGGAGATCGTGACGGAGTTGCGCGCGCACGAGCGCGGGTTGTAGATCGAACGACACCTCTTTACTTGAGATTGAGCGAGGGCCATTGCGGCGGGCGTTTCTCCAGAAATGACCGGATGCCCTCGCGAAAATCCGCCGTGAGGCGCGCGTCGGCGTTGGCCTGAACGGCGGCGGTGATTTCGGCATCGAGCGCGGTGCGGGTCTGGTCGCGCAAGAGGCGCTTGGTGGCGGCGAGGGCCTCGGGGCTGTTCTTCAATAACTCCGCCGCCAGCGCCTCGCAGGCGGGCAGCAGCTCTTCCGGCTCCACGATGCGGTTGACGAGGCCGAGAGCGAGCGCTTCGGGCGCTTCCACGATGCGGCCCGTGAGCAGCAGGTCGCGGGCCTGTTTTTCGCCGATCTGCGCGCGCAGAAATGATGACACAATCGCCGGGATGAAGCCGATGCGCACCTCAGTGTAGCCGAACTTCGCACGCGGCACGGCAAGCGTGAAGTCGCAGAGCGTGGCGAGGCCGCATCCCCCGGCGATGGCCGCACCGTTGACGGCGGCGATGGTGGGTTTGGGGCAATCGTAGAGCGCGAGAAACAGCTCGGCGATGCGGGCGGAGTCGGCATGGTGCTCGGCGGGTGTTTTGTGTTCGAGCGATTGCAGGTGTTCGAGGTCGAGGCCCGCGCAGAAGGCCGAACCAGCACCGGTAAGCAGAACGGCTCCCACACTGGCGTCGCGGCTGACGGCCGCGAAGGCCTCGATCAACTCACCGATGAGTTGCGGATGCAGCGCGTTGCGCTTGTCTGGCCGGTTGAGGGTGATGCGGCAGAGGCCGGATTGCTGATGGACGAGGATCATGGAATCGGTCATTGGATTTCTTTCCTGAAAGCAGACTGCAGGTTCCTCAACTTCGCGCCTGCGGCGCTTCGTTCGGAATGACAAACATAAAACCAACGACCCCACTCAAGCCGGCGCCAGGCTTGCATGGGGGCACCCGGAGGGTGGATGGGTCGCTCACTGGCGCGTGTGTCCGTACTTCTGTTCAATGGCATGCGTGGCGGCGAGCAGGCCGTCGAGGGGGCGCAGATCGGGCAGCATCGCGCCGAGGCGGCGCAGCTCGGCCACGGCCACTTCGGTGGCGATGTTGCCGACCAGCGCATCCTGCGCGAAGGGGCAGCCGCCGAGGCCGCCGATGGCGGTGTCGAAGCGTCGGCATCCGGCCTCGTATCCGGCGGCGATTTTCTCGGCGCTCTCTTCCGGCCGCGCGTGCAGATGCAGGCCCAGCTCCATGCCCTCGGGAAGCGCATCGAGCGCGGCGCGCGTGAGCGCGTGCACCTCTTCGGGCGTGGCGAGGCCGACGGTGTCGGCCAGCGAGATTTGCGTGATGCCGGAGTCAGCCAGCAGATCGCAGGCGGCGGCCAGCTCGTCCGCTCCGGAGGGGTCGCCGTAGGGATTGCCGAAGGCCATCGAGATGTAGACCACCAGATCGAGCCCGGCCTTGTAGGCGGCTTCGCCAATCTGTTCGAGCATGTCCACGGCTTCTTCGGGCGACTGGTTCTGGTTGCGGCGCAGAAAGCCGGGCGAGATGGAGTAGGGATAGCCGAGCGTCGCGACGGCGTTGGTGGCGATAGCGCGTTCGGCGCCTTTGGGATTGACTACGATGCCGATCAGCTCCACGTCATCGGGCGGGTCGGCGTAGTCGAGCACCTGCTCGGAGTCGGCCATCTGCGGCACCGCCTTGGGTGAGACAAAAGAGACAGCGTCGATGTGACGGAAGCCCGCGGCGATGAGCGTGCGCAGGTAGTCCGCCTTGATTTCAGCAGGGATGGTTTTGGGCAGCCCCTGCCATGCGTCGCGGGGGCACTCGATGAGCTTGACGGTATTGGCCACTGGACAGGTTAGCGCATTGGATGGGGGCGGGGCGAGTGCCTCAGTGGGCGTGGGAATGAGCACGAACTCGTGCCTTCCCTGTCGGAGAAAGCTTACGTCTTGTCATCCCGACCGAAGCGAAGCGAAGTGGAGGGACCTGCATTTGCACCGCGCCATGCTTCGCTGAGGTCCACCCAAGATGCATTCATTCGCTGAATCAGCACCAGCTTCTTTTCTCTGCGCCAGCGCTTGATCTGTTTCTCACGAGCGATGGCATTGCCCACATACTGAAAGCGCTCGTACCAGACCAGGCGAACGCACCGGTACGACGCGCTGAAGCCCGCAAATTCGCCTCGCCGATGCTCTTCGACACGCCGGACGAGATTGTTTGTGATGCCGCAGTAAAGCACGCGCGTGCGGCTGGACACCAGATAGACATAGTAGTGGTGCTCTCGCATGACGGCACTCCAGGAGACAGCATCGACTGCAGGTCCCTCCACTGCGCGGCTGCGCCGCTTCGGTCGGGATGACAAAGGTACGGGGGTTGCTCCGGTCGGGATGACGAGAGAGTGTGGATACCAACGGCAATCGTACTGCGAAGCGGGCGTTAAAGAAGCTCACCCTACAAACGGAAGTAACTGGGCATTCGTCTCACCGCGTCTCCGTTCGCTCGCACTTGCCTCAGTGGGCGCGCAGCAGGCTCATGAGCAGCACCAGCAGGATGCCGAAGATGTGCACGGCAAAGATGGCCGTGACCGCGCGCCAGAAGCGCCGCGTGGCAAAGAGCACGATGCCCGCGAGCAGTCCATAGAGCGGGAACTGCAGGTAGAGCAGCATCTGGCTGAGGGCCGAGGCGTTGTCATAGCTGAGGCCGATGGGATGGCCGCTGAAGACCGCCACCCACGGATAGAGCAGCGTGAACGGCTGCGGACCCATGAAGGTGAGAATCGCGGCCAGCCGCACCGTGCCGAAGGTGGCTGCGATGCCGAGCGCGAGCGGCAGCAGCACCTGCCAGACGGAGTGATCCTGCGCTGGGCCTCGGGACTGGGCAGGGCTGCGGCGCTGGGCGGTGCGGGCGCGCGAGTCTTGCTTGCTGCGGGTGTTGCGGGCGCGGGATCGTGCTTTGGCCGGGGGCATGAGTCCAGCATAGCCACTTCCCTGCCCGGAGTTTTCCAGAGTCTCGCTACGGCCCGTTACTCGCGTGATTACGTCTGCAGAATGCCGGGATGGAAGCGCGGTACGTCGGGGTTGAGCGCGGCCGACTCGAGCGCGATGATGAGCGCCTCGCGGGTGCGGGCCGGGTCAATGACGGCATCGACCCACAGGCGCGCGGCGGCGTAGCGGCAGTCGGTCTGCTCCTCATAGGTGGCCTTGATGCTGGCAAGCAGCTCCTGCTTCTCCTCATCGCTGAGCTTTTTGCCGCCGCGCTCCAACTGGCGAATGCGCAGCTCGACGAGGGTGTTGGCGGCCGAGGCTCCGCTCATGACGGCGTAGCGGGCCGTGGGCCACGCAAAGAGAAAGCGCGGGTCATACGCTTTGCCGCACATGGCGTAGTTGCCTGCTCCGAAGGAGCCGCCGACGATGACCGAGAGCTTGGGCACGACGGAGTTGGAGACCGCCGTGACCATCTTGGCGCCCGAGCGGATGATGCCGCTCCACTCCGCGTCGCGGCCCACCATGAAGCCGTTGACATCATGCAGAAAAATGAGCGGGATGAGGTTCTGATTGCAGTCGAGGATGAAGCGGGCGGCCTTGTCCGCACTCTCGGCATAGATGACGCCGCCGAACTCCATGCGTTTTTCGCCGCTCTCGCTGGTCTGCGTCTGGGGCTGCTTCTGGTTGGCGACAATGCCTACCGAAAATCCGCCCACGCGCGCGTAGCCGCAGATGAGAGTGCGGCCGTACTCGGGCTTGTACTCCTCAAACTCGCTGCGATCAACCAGGCGGGCGATGATCTCATGCATGTCATAGACATTGGCGGCGGCGCGCGCCGGGTCAGGGTCGAGCAGGGTGTAGAGATCTTCGGCCGGGTACTTTGGGCGGTCGCGCTCGGGGTCATAGGCCGCGCGGTCAAAGGGCGCGGGCGGCTTGTGGCCGAGGCGCGAGACGAGCGAGCGCATGCGGGCGATGGCGAGGTGGTCGTTCGGCTCTTTGAAGTCGACGGTGCCTGAGATGGCGGCGTGCATTTCGGCCCCGCCCAGCTCTTCGGCGGAGTACTTCTGGCCAATCGCCGCCTGCACGAGCGCGGGCCCGGCGAGGAAGAGGCCGCTGCCCTCGGTCATGATGACGTGGTCGGTCATGACGGGCAGATAGGCTCCGCCGGCGACGCACATGCCCATGATGGCGGTGATTTGCGGGATGCCCATGGCCGACATGACGGCGTTGTTGCGGAAGACGCGGCCGAAGTCGTCCTGATCAGGGAAGACATCCTCCTGCAGGGGCAGAAAGACGCCGGCCGAGTCCACCAGATAGAGGGTGGGCAGATGGTTTTCCATGGCGATGTGCTGGGCGCGCAGCACCTTTTTGCACGTCATGGGGAAGAAGGCGCCGGCCTTGACCGTGGCGTCATTGGCGATGATCATGCAGAGCCGGCCACTGACGCGGCCAATGCCGGTGATGGTGCCGGCGGCGGGCGCTCCGCCCCACTCCTCATACATGCCGAAGGCGGCGAAGAGCGACAGCTCAAAGAGCTCAGTCCCGGTGTCGAGCAGCAGGGCGAGGCGCTCGCGCGCGGTGAGGCGCTTCTTTGCGTGCTGCGACTCGATGGCTTTGGCCCCGCCGCCCTCGCGGAGCGTGGCCTCCTGCTGGCGAATCTGGCCGAGCAGGGCGAGCATGGCCTGCGCGTTGGCGCGAGCGCGGGGGGTGGAGACGTCGAGCCGCGAGGCAATCTCAGAACGGAGCGTGGGAGCGGATTCGTTAGCCATAGAAAACTCGCCAGCATAGCATGCGGGGGGGTAGCGAGTCAGCGGGGCAGCCGGTCAGCGAGTCAGCGGGTCAGCGGGTCAGCAGGTCAGCGAGTCAGCGGAGAAGCGGCCAGGGTGGGGCGGTCGGCGGGGCGGGCTTGGCGGGGAGTGGGTTACGGATGGTGGAATTTTTGGGGGGAGCAGTTCGCAGGAGTCTGGTGGACGGCCGGTTACGGGTGGGGAAGGCTGCGAAAAAACTCCATTAACGTCCTGCAACTCGTTGATATGGCTAGACTTGCCGGACATTAGGCGCGCAATTGCTTTAGAATCAACGCGAATTAACCCCTTCCAGCGGTTGCTCAAAAGACGAAAAGCTCAGAGAAAGGCCGCACGGGGGCGGTCTTTTCCTGAGCTTCTATTTCGATTTTATCGGAGCGAGGGGTAATTACCGGCATAGTTGAACGCGGGAGTGGGAGTTACTCAGGCGCGTGGGCTTCGATAAGTGATTTGGCGATTTGGCGCTTATGTAGGCATTGTATTCAGGAAATATCCTACGGGTGCCACCACGAAAGGGTGACTTTCCGGCACTAACCTGCAATCATTCGTGACACAATGCTTATCCCCGACTATCAGTCCCTGATGCTTCCTGTTTTGAAAGCCGCAGCGAAAGGCGAGGTTCGTATTGGTGCTGTAGTCGACGAGCTTGCAGATCAGTTGCAGTTGAATAGCGAGGAGAGGACTGCACTGCTGCCCTCTGGAAGGCAGACGATCTTTAGTAATCGGGTCCATTGGGCAAAATCGTTTCTGAACAAAGCGCAGCTAGTTGAACTAACGCGTCGAGCTCATTTCACGATCACGCCGCTCGGAAAATCGATTCTGGAAAAGAACCCTGCGGCCATTGATAACCACTTCCTTGGTCAGTTTGAGGGGTTCCGGCAGTTTCGAGAGCGGTCAACCAATGGCGAAACGGAAACTGTAGTTTTAGTAGAGCTTCCTATCACTGATACGAAGCAGACGCCCGATGAAATTATGCGAGCCGCGCATCAGCAGATTGACAGCGCGCTCGGCCAGGATATCCTCGATCGGATCCGCAGTGCACCGCCAGATTTTTTTGAAAGGCTTATAGTCAATCTCCTTCTGAGCATGGGCTATGGCGGATCGCGCGCAGACAAGGCCGGCCGGATACTTGGACGCTCCGGAGATGACGGGGTCGATGGTGTGATCGACCAAGATGCCCTTGGTCTGGATCGGGTCTATATACAGGCGAAACGTTACGCGGCAGGTAACAACGTCGGTCCTGGCGCGATCCGTGACTTCTTTGGCAGTCTCGACCGTCACAAGGCAAGCAAGGGGCTTTTTGTGACGACCTCGACCTTCTCTTCCGCAGCAAGGGAAACGGCGGAATTCCTTAGCAAGCGCATCGTGCTCCTTGACGGAATTCAACTTGCGGCTCTTATGGTTCAGCAAAATATCGGCTGCAGGGTGGAAGATACACTCTACATCAAAAAGCTCGATGAAGACTTCTTCGAGCCGTAGTTCGAGCGCTGCTGGATTGTCAAAAAGCCCTCGACTGACGATACCAGGCCAATGCACTCATTCAAATCATTTCTGCGGGGCGGCCTTTGGCGGGCTTGGCCCACACTTTCCTTCCGAACAGCGCGGAGAGAAAGCATGAGGCACCCGCATTCTCCCGGGTCGGGGAAGTTTGCGAGAGGGACGGAGCTGAGCCACCTGTGCTCGGACAGGGTTGCCACTGCAGAAATGAAGGGTGCGGCACCCGGGCCCCGCAATGGAGAATGGGAGGACAACGCCGCTCAAGCCAACTGCAGGCTTGAATGGGGCACCTGCTTTCAGAGGGACGGGGGACCTATTTGGTCATTGCTGAATAAGCAGGCAGTCGGGCCAGAGTGTGGGATGATGGGTGGCGGCCGGCGGAGCGCGGGTCTTTTGCCGCAGAATAGCAAGCGGGCCGGGAGAGCGTCTGGATGCGCATTGCTGGCGTGGGTCATGCTGTCTTCGCGGTCATGATGATCGTGCTCGGCGGGGTGGGCTTTTTCCATCCTGAGTTGGTTTCTCTCTGGGGGTCTGTTCCGGCGCGCGTTCCGGGGCACGCATGGCTCCCTGCTCTAATGGCGCTTGTTTCGGTGGCGGGCGGTGTGGGGCTGCTGGTGCCTCGCGTGGCGGGCGTGGCGGCGGTGCTCTGTCTCTGGTTCGCGGCGGACAGGGCGCGGGAGGGTCATGGCGTGATCCTGGGCCAGCGCGGCCTGCGGATGGCTCATATTCTTTATGGCCTTTGCCTGATCTTTTTCGGCATCGCCCATTTTGCCGATGTCAAGGACACGGTCTCGCTGGTTCCGCGCTGGCTGCCAGGGCACCTGCTCTGTGCATACTTCACGGGTTGCGCCTTTCTTGCGGCTGGGCTTGCGGCGGTGACCGGCGTCTGGGCACGGCTGGCCGTCACCCTCTCCGCAGTGCAAATCGGGTTGTTTCTGTTTCTGGTGTGGGTGCCCATTGTGGCGGCAGGCTCGAAGAGCACCTTTGCATGGAGCGAACTGATTCTGAATGCGGCGCTCGGCGCGGGCGCGTGGGTGGTGGCGGAATCTTACCGGGGCACACGTCCTGGGGCTTTGACGGGATAAGAGAAATTCCGCGTGACCAGAAAGTATTGGCTTGACATCTGGCGGCAATTCACTACTATTTGGTTGTGGATTCTTTGGACACAACCTTTGCCGCCCTCTCTGATCCGACCCGCCGGGCCATGGTGGAGCGGCTCACGCGCGGGCCGGCCACGGTGCATGGGCTGACCGAGCCCTTTGCCCTGTCGCAGCAGATGATTTCAAAGCACGTGGCCTGCCTGGTGCGGGCGCGCATCGTCACCAAGACCAAACGCGGCCGGGAGAGCATCTGCACCCTCAGGCCCGAGGCCATCAAGACGGTGAGCGACTGGGCGATGAGCTATCGGCAGTACTGGGAAGAGAGTCTGGACAAGCTGGAAGCGGTGGTCAACGAAATGAAGAAAACGGAGATGAGCGATGGCGAACAAAACAGCAAATGAGACAGAGCGGATGACGATCACCCGCATCTTTGACGCTCCGCGCGAGCTGGTTTGGAAGGCGTGGACCGACCCGAAGTATGTCATGCAGTGGTGGGGACCGAAGGGCTTTACCGCTCCGGTGTGCAAGATGGATTTTCGTGTGGGCGGCAAATCGCTGTGCTGCATGCGGTCGCCCGATGGGCAGGAGTTCTGGAACGGCGTGGAGTACCACGAGATTGTGCCGCTGGAGAAGATTGTCTCGACGATGTACTTTGCCGACTCGGAGGGCAACAAGGTCGGGGCCGAGGACTACGGCATCGAGCATGAGGCGGTCGAGGGGGCCTGTGACGTGACCCTGTTTGAAGACCTCGGGGATGGGCGGACGAAGCTCACCTTCATTGGCAACGAACCGATGGAGAGCGCGAAGAACAGCGGACAGATCGAGGGCTGGAACCAGATTCTCGACAAGGTGGCCGCCGTGGTGGCGGAGCTGGCGCAAACGAAGTAAGGACGGCGTGATCCCGGCTCCGGACACACGGATCCGGGGCACCCCGCTTCTTTTGCTGACTCGCTGGCTGGCTAACCTGCCGGCTCGCTCGCGGCCAGCCTGCCGTCGAGCTCAAGCGCCGCGGCGTTCTGCTGCATGGCGGCGAGGCAGAAGGCGATGTGCTCGTCGAGCGGGAGGCCGAGTTCGGCCGCGCCCCTGGTGATGTCTTCGCGGTTCACGCCACGGGCAAAACCCTTGTCCTTCATCTTCTTTTTGACGCTGGCGACTTCGACATCGAGGATCGACTTGCTCGGTTTCACCAGCGTGCAGGCAGTCAAAAAGCCCGCCAGCTCATCACAGGCAAAGAGGGTTTTCGCCAGATGCGTGGTGCGCGCGACGCCGGAGTACTCGGCATGGCCGAGGATGGCGGTGCGCATCTCCTCAGGCCAGCCCTGCTCGGCAAGGATGCGCACGCCGACGAAGGGATGCTCCTCCGGCGAGGGGTGGCGCTCGTAGTCGAAGTCGTGCAGCAGCGCGATGGCCGAGTAGGTGGCGAGCAGCGCGTCACGCTCGGTGCCCGGGAGGGCGAGGCGGTCTGCCTCGGCGACGCCATAGGCGAGCACGCAGGTTTCTACGGCGAGGGCGTGCTTCAAAAGGCTGGCGGATTGTGTGTATTCGGTAAGCAGAGCCCATGCTTTGGGTCGCATATCGGCATTTGAAATTTCCATTTCGGAATCGTCTCCGGGTTTTTCAGGTTTTTTTCGGGAATTTTATGGCTGACACTGCGTTTTGACTTGACAAGAAGGATACCCCGAACGCAAGGTAGAGAGCAGTTAGTTCACTTCCGGCTGTTATACTCCCCGGATTTGGACGGCTATTGCACCCGCTCTGGTGCTCCGTACAATTTATGGCAACTACCTTAGCAACCGTTGAGGCCCGCGAGGTACTACGCTGCGACCACTGCAGCCTGGTGCAGTTCCGCACGCAGAACGCACTCTGCAGACGTTGCCACCAACCCCTCGATCACGAAGAGCCCGAAGTTCTGGCTCCGCAGCTGGTGGTAACTCCGCCTGCGGCGCCGGAAGAGAAGCCGGGCATCGACGTGGCGCGGGCGGTGAGGGACATTCGCCTGGGGCGCAAGCTCAGCCAGCGCCAGCTTGCGACTCGCATGCAGGTGCCGCGCACCTACATCTCAAAAATCGAAAATGGCAAGGCCGTGCCGACGCTCTCATCGCTGGAGCGGCTGGCCGATGCCCTGGAAGTGAACATTTGCGCCCTGCTGCAGGACGCCCGCAGCCGCCGCGAACAGGACGCGCTGGCCATCTGGGCTGATCCTTTCTTGACGGAGATGGCTCCGCTGGTGAGCGGGCTGGATGCGCTGCAGCGATCAATGGTCATGAACCAGATACGCGAAATGGCGAGCGGCCGGCGCAGACTGGCCTAGCACGCGCACCTTCTCTCTCCGAGGAATTGAGGGCGAGCTCCCGGGTCCGGATAAACGGACCCGGGGCACCCTGCACGGCGCAGTCCCCTGCCCCTTTATCGAGAACGCCACGCGTCTCTCTTTTCGTCTTTCTGCCACCAGAAAAAATCTAGAACGAGGTCTGCGTCCAGGTGACGCCGGGATAGAGGCTGCCGAGCCGGTCCACGTGAAATTGATCGGCGGCGGGCTGCTTGCCTGCCGCGGGAGTGTTTCCCTGCCAGACGACCTGATTCTGCGGCGTCAGCTCCTGCACGATGGCACCGCCGCTGGGGGCGCAGAAGTCCACCTGGTAGTCGCCATTGCCGAGTTGCTCGGCGTTGCCGCCAAAGAAGCTGAAGTCCTGATCGCCCGGGTTGTAGTTGTCGAGCAGGGTGGCGGTGCGGGCCTGCTCGTTGATCTGAAGCACCGGCATGGTGCTGTAGCACTGCGGATTAAACGCCGCCCCCGGCTTGGGCTGGCCGCATTGCACCTGCTGGCCTGAGGAGAAGTAACGGTCATTGCCGTTGTCCATGAGGCCGAGGTTGAAGATGCCCGACGTGCTGGAGCCGAAGAAGCTCATGCCGTGCTGAGCGTAAAACCAGTCGGCGGGGTTGTTGTCGGGCTGGCCGTTCTGCATGAGCTGGAAGTCGCCCTGATAGCCGAGCCGCCAGAGAATGTTGCCGGTGCCCTGTCCATCCTGAAAGTCGATCTTGATGATCCAGTTCTGGTGGCGCATGGAGAGCAGCAGGTCGTGATCGCTCGGCGAGTAGAGAATATCGTTCGAGTGCGTCCAGTCGGGGAAGTTCATGGGATGCCGGTTGACGTCGAGGTGATCGAAGGAGTTCCATACCCAGTCCGGCTGCATGTTCTGGTCGAGATCGACGAGCACGTCTCCGGTCACCGTGGTGGAGGCAGGATACCCCGACAGATTTGGAGGGACCTCTTGATAGGTGGCAAGCACCACAAGGTGCCCGTTGGGCAGCTCGATGGCGCTGTGGTGAAAGCTTTTGAGGGTGAGGTTGTAGCCTTTGGCCGCCAGCTCCTGGTTGAGCTGGTCCATGGTGATCTCGCGGATGGTATTGCCTGCCAGATCGATCTCGCGCACGGCGTTGATGACGTTGTTCTGCAGGAATCCCAACGAGGATTTGAGCGAGGAGAGATACGAAATCAAGATGAGGAAATGGCCGTTGGAGAGCGGCTGAAAGCCCTGCACCAGATCCACGGAAGCGCCGGAATAGGTGTAGGTCCAGAGCACGTGGCCGGCCAGGTCAGTGGCAAAGAGCTGGGCATCGTTCTGGGGCAGAATGGTGTTCCACATCTCGATGCCGGGCTGGGGATACTGGCCGCTCATGATCTGCGCCTGCACGGGCGAGGTTTGCGGCGGATTGCCGGTCGTGAAGGTGTGGTCCGTATCCTGAAAGGTCGCGCCGTCGTCGAGCGTGACATCGGCGCGCATGTGGTAGTTGCTATTGCCGAGCATGCCGGCCACTTCCATGGTGACCGGGCCGCCGTTGCCGGTAGGGGTGGGCTGAGTCCAGGTGCTGAGGCCATAGCCGGTGGAGGGGCCGAATTCGACCGAGACCTTGCCAGGGGCTGGCAGGTAGATGGAGTACTGCGCAACCTGAGGATTGGCGGTCTTGGCGACGACGCCGGGTTGAATGATGGAGATGACCGCAGTGGCGTAATCCTGCGTGGGCGCGCTGGCCAGCGCCGCCGTGATGGCGACATTCTCACTTTGCTTGATGAAGGCGGGCGCGGTGTAGTGGCCGGAGGCGTCCACCGTGCCCACCTGCGCATTGCCGCCGGGCGTGCCGTTAACCGACCACTGCAGCGCTCCGCCGCCGGTGGACGTGGCCTGCAGGGTGATCTGCTGGCCCGGCCCCAATGCCGAGTACTGCGGCGTGATGCTGATAGTGCCCATCTGCACCGCGACCGGCGGCGGCCCGGAGGGCGGCGCGGAGTTGTTGCTGGCCAGCCCCGGACCGGGCGTCACTCCGCAACCGGAAAACAGAAGCGGGATGGAGGACAGGGCCAAAACCAGCGCGACAGGTAGCCTGCGATGCAGATGCATGAGAAATCAGCGGCCTTGCTTGCCTTTCCTTCAAAAAAACGAAGCAGTATGGGAAACCGGGCGTGCAGCCGTCGCAAAGGTGACGGAGAAATGACAGAAATCGCGCTTCGCACAAAAGGGTGAGCCCGCCGGGCCCACCCTTATCTCGCGCGTGTTGAGGGTGCGCTTAGAAGCGGACGCCGAAGGTCACGGGAATCAGGCCTTCTGTACCCGAGCCGTAGGGGTCAGCGTTGCTGGCGTTCGGCGAATTGATCCAGACGTAGCGGGCTTCCATGTAGAGCTTGGCGTTGGAGTCCTGGCCGAAGGCCTTCCAGTAAAGGCCCGCGCCGATGTTGAGGCCGCCCTGGTTGCTGGACGAGTGCGCGACCGTCTGCGCGGCGTAGCCGTAGTAGCAGCCGTAGTAGAAGTCGCATCCGGTAAACGGCACCGGCGTGGAGAAGTTGGTCACCTTGCGGTAGAAGCCGCCGCCGCCGGTGATGTAAGCGCCCGTGGTCTTGGTGAAGGGCTGGTAGAGGATCGGATCAACCGTGAACGACCAGTTGTTGATGTTGCCGTAGAGCGGAGAGACGCCGCTCTCATTCGAGAGGAAGCTCAGCGTGGAGCCGGGAATTTTGGTGCGGTCAAAGGTGTACTCCACCAGAACGCCAATGCGCTTGGAGAAGTTCCAGCCGGCGCCCACGCGGAAGTTGTATCCCCACGTGTTGTAGCCGTGGGTGTCATTGCCGATGGGCGCGGTGAAGCCGCCGCCCGCCTCAAACGCGAGCTTGCTCCAGCGGCTCTGGTAATTGGGGTACTGCGCCCCATACTGGCCGCCGCCGTTGCCGCCATACTGGCCCGAGGGCGCATCGGCGAGCGTGTTGCCGACCAGATCATCGACATTGAGGCCGCGCGTATAGGCGGCGGAGCTGGAATAGCCGTCAGAACTGCTGCTGGCGCTTCCGGCGCTGGCTGCGAAGGCAGGCAGGGAGAGTGCTCCGGCGACGGCAAGAGCAGCGGCGACGGCGCTCACGCGCCGCAGTGAAACTGGCAAAGTACGGCAAACGGCCAACATAACTACCTCCGATGGCTTTCTTCAAGGGTAACGAACTTTGTAAAACGCAGACGAACTCCTGCACCTGCTTGAACACTATGTAGACGCGGAAGTTTCGGAGATGGATACGTACAGACCCCCTCTCTGCGAAATCTGCTGTTGATAATCAGAGAAACCGGGCTCCGGAAATTCTCTCTCATGCACGCCCGCCCCGGCGCGAATCCCCCTCTTTGCGGTTGCCGCGAAGAAAAAGGGACAGCCGCAAGGCTGTCCCCTGACGCCGGTAAGGCGGTGGGTTTAGTGAATGTCAAACTGCTCCGGGTGCAGCGTGGGGTCGCTCTTGACGATGATGGTCTTGCCGGTCATCTCCTCCAGCTCGTTGAGCCAGCGCCCGCCTGAGGCCTTGAGGGTCTTTACCACCTCAGGGTTCACGCGCAGCAGAACATCCTTGCCCTCGAAGTGCCGCTGCATCTTGCGCATCTCCACGTAGATTTCATTTGCGACCGTGGCCGGGCTCTTGACCATGCCGGTGCCGGTGCAGACCGGGCACGGAATGCTCAGCGTGCGCTCCAGCGACTGCTTGACGCGCTTGCGCGTGATGGCAACCAGGCCAAAGTCATTGAACTGCAGCACCTTGGACGGGGCACGGTCATGCTTGAGCTCTTCTTCAAGAGCCTGCAGCACCTTGTGGCGGTTCTTGCGCTCGTCCATGTCGATGAAGTCGATGACGATAATGCCGCCCAGGTCGCGCAGGCGAATCTGGCGCACAATCTCGGGGATGGCATCGAGGTTGGTCTTGACGATGGTGTCCTCAAGGCGGGCCGTCTTGCCGACGTACTTGCCGGTGTTGATGTCGATGGCCACCAGCGCCTCGGTCTGGTTGATGACGATCGAACCGCCGGACTTGAGCCAGACCTTGGACTTAAGGGCCTTGGTGATCTCGTCCTGAATGCCGAACTGCTCAAAGAGCGGCGTCTCCTTGGTGTAGAGCTTGACGCGGCGCACCAGCGACGGCTGGAAGCGATTGAGGAAGCGGACGATGCGCTCGTAGTCGGTCTCAGAATCAACCCAGATGGTCGAGAACTCTTCGCTGACCTGATCGCGCAGGATGCGCTCAACCAGATTGAGGTCGTGATAAATCAGCGCGGGAGCCTTGCCGGAATCCGAACGCTCCTTGATTTCGTTCCAGAGATTGATGAGGAAGCGGATGTCGGCGCGCAACTCGTCTTCGCCCGCGCCCTCGGCGGCGGTGCGCACGATGAAGCCGCCGGTCGCGTCGCCCTTCTCGCTGATGAGGATGCGCTTGAGGCGCTGGCGCTCTTCGTCAGAAGAGATTTTGCGCGAGACGCCGACGTGATTGACGGTGGGCATGAAGACCAGGAAGCGGCCGGGGAGCGCGATGTGGCTGGTGATGCGCGCGCCCTTCTTGGCGATGGGCTCCTTGGCGATCTGCACCAGGATCTCCTGCCCCTGCTTGAGCAGGTCGCTGATGATGGGCAGGTCCATGGTCTGCACGGAAGCGCGGCGATGGCCGCCGCCTCCTCCGCCATGACGCTGGCGGCCACCCCCCTGGCGGCCACGGCGGCGGTCAAACTTGCGGCCTTCGCGGCGGGCGGGCGCGGCGGCGCGAGGCTCGCCAGACTCCTCTTCTGACTCGGCGGCGTCTTCGTCAAAGTCTTCGCTGACCTCGGCAAAGCCCTGCTCGTCTTCGTCGTCCTCTTCTTCGGCTGCATCTTCTTCCTCGCCATCGGAGACGCCGAGGCGCTCTTCGAGATGGGCATCGCGGACGACTTCGCCAAGGTAAGCGCCCTGGTCGAGCGTCTCCTCTTCCAGATCGTCGGCCTCGTGCTCTTCAAAGGCGGGGTCGTGCAACAGCTCAAAGTCGTATTCGTCTTCGTCGATCTCTTCTTCTTCAAAGACGCCAGCCCCGGCGGCGAGGCCGTAGATGTCGGTTTCGCCAGGCGCTGAAGCGGCTTCGGCCGCCTCGTGCGTGGCGTCGGCGATGGCGTCGGCTTCTTCGTGCGAGACCTCTGGCGCGGGCTCGGAGGCGGCCGCAACCGTAACTTCTTCGGTCACTTCCTCGGTTTCGGCTTCGGCTTCGGTTTCAGCTTCCTCGTGAAAGTCTTCGGGCGGGCTGATGCGGAATTCGCTCGGGGCGGAGGGATCGACGCGGTGCGAGGCCGAGCCTTCTTCGGGCTCGAACTCCTGCACTTCCTCGACGACCTCCAGATGTTCTTCGATCGGCGTGGCGGCGGCCGCGGCGATGTCCGCGATTTCGTGAACCGCATCGGCTTCGGTGGCTTCTTCGATGGCCTCGACGGCTGCCTGCGCTTCGGGGGCTTCGGCTACGGCTGTGATTTCGGCGGGAGCGGGCACTTCGGAGACGGCTTCAGCAGCGGGCGCGGCGATCACTTCGGGCTCAGGGGCAATCTCCGGAAGCGATTCCACGGGAGCCGGGGCCGATTCCATGGCCGATTCCCGAGCCGCGCCCTTGCGGCGGCGTGAGATGGACTCGCCGGGCAGCACAAAGCCGCCGTCCCAGTTGGTGATGGGCGCTTCGACCAGCGTGGAGGGCTTGGCAAAGACTTCGGCCTTCGGCCTGGCGGATGCGGCAGGCTCGGCGGATGACTCGGAGCCGGCGGGCTTGCCGCCGTAGCGGGAGAGCGATTCGCCGGGCAGCACAAATGGCGTGTGCGCAGGCGCTTCAGTCTCGGCAGGCGCTCTATGGTGAGCAGCAGCCTCGTGATGCTCCCGGTAGACGGCCGGCTCGGCCGCGGCCGAGAACTCTACGGCTTCCACTTCGCCGGGCGCTGCTTCGAGGCCCGTGCTCTCGGATGTCTCTTCCTGCGGCCCACGGCCACGCACGCCACGGCGGCGGCCACGGCGGCCACGCCAGCGGCGCGCGCCACGGGCATCTTCGCCGTCGCCCGATTCGGTTTCTCCGCCCGGTGCAGCCTCGGCCCGTGGAGCCGGGGATTGGGACTGGGACTGGGAATGGGACGCGGCCGGCTGGGACTGCCCCGACTGGGCACGCTGCTGGGCCTGCGGACGCGGGCCCGTGGAGACCCGCTCGTACTCGTCGGAGTCTTCCTGCTCCTCAAGAAAGTCGGTGACGTAGAGGAAGGCGTCGCGTTCGAGACCAATGTCTACGAAAGCCGACTGCATGCCGGGCAGCACGCGCGTGACGCGGCCCTTATAGATAGAACCCGCGAGGGTGTATTCGTTTTCGCGCTCGTAGTAAATCTCTGCGAGCTGATCGTCTTCAAGAATCGCCAGACGCGTTTCATGCGGCGTGCTGGAGATACAAATTTCCTTTGCCATTGCTGCCTCTTTTCGGCAGCCAGGCAGGAATCAAACCAGGATGCCCCTTTGTGGGAGATCCTTGAAACCGGAAAAGACCGGGAGCCGCCAGAAAGGAGCCTCAGCCAGAGAGAGCTGTCGCGATGCAGTGGGCGTAGGCCCACGGTCCGCCAGGGTGCGCGGAGAGGTGCAAAGTAGAGCTTTGCTGGGAGGGTTCTGGAGGCGCAACAATTTTGTGACCGCTTCAGCCGGACTCACCGGCGGGGCCGTTCCCCATTGTTGCGTGTTCATGCCCGATCCTGCCCGGCCGGCGATTCCACCTGGCCGGTTCAAATGTTTGAAATTCTTTGGTACTGCTCAAAAAAAACTTGTCATGCGGCGACCGCGCCGCCTTGCCGATAAACTTTTGTGCGCCGGGGAGTCTAATTCACAAACCGGCTCATGCGGACATTCATCACCATGCCGAGAGCCAGGAAGGTGAACAGCACCGACGATCCACCGTAACTCATTAACGGAAGCGGGATCCCGGTGACCGGCATCAATCCCACGACCATTCCGATATTGACCGCGATCTCAAAGATCAAAGTGGCCACTACGCCCATGATAAGGAGCGAACCGGGCAGGTCGGAGGCTGTTTGAGCGTTCTGAATCAAACGCATCAATATCAGGAAGTATAGCAGCAGGACGAAGAGCGCACCCACAAAGCCGTGCTCCTCGGCGTAGGCTGCAAAGATGAAATCCGTGTAGGGGATGGGCAGAAAGTCGCCCTGCGTCTGGGTTCCCTTGGTGGCTCCGCGGCCAAAGACGCCGCCGTCGCCCACGGCAATTTTCGACTGCAGAATCTGGTATCCGGTGCCGCGCGGATCGGCGTTGGGGTTGATGAAGCTGGTCAGGCGCGCTTTCTGGTAGGGCTTGAGAATCTTGCCGCTGGTCCAGACGCCTACGATGAGCGACAGGCCCGCCACGGTGAGGATGAGGCCCTTCTTCCAACTGATGCCGCCCAGAAAGAGCCCGGCAAAGAGAATGGGCGAATAGGTGAGGGCCGTGCCCATGTCCGGCTGCTTGAGCACCAGGATCATGGGCACGGCGATAAGGGCGATGCCCTTGAGCACGTCGCTCCAGGAAAGATCGCGGCCATACAGCCCGGCGATGTAACGGGCCATGGTCACAATCAGCACCAGCTTGACCCACTCGGAGGGCTGAAAGTGGATGCCGCCGGGCAGGTGAATCCAGCGGCGCGCGCCCATGACGCGCTGCCCGACCACCAGCACGGCCAGCAGTGAGACGACGGCCACCCCATAAAGCCAGGCCGAGGCATCGAGAAGCCAGTGATAATCGAGCACCGACATGGCAAACATGCCGAAGAGTCCGGCGAGAATCCAGACCACCTGCATGCGGTCAAAGCCGACAAACTTGGTGTGCAGCGTGGCGCTGTAAATCTCAAAGACGCTGAGGACGCACATCAGCATCACCATGCCGAGCAGCGGCCAGTCAAAGTCACGGAAGCGGAGGAAACGGCGAATCACAACGGGCTCTGAGCAACAGCATAGACGCCGGAGCGCGGGGAAGAAAGTAGATGTGCGGCATCCGGCATCAGAAAGAGATGAAAATGGGAATCGGTTCCCGGTGTGAACATGCAGGCATGAGGCGCTCTCAAAGAAAAGAAAGGACGGAAAGCAGGATGAGGCAAAGCAGGAAGAAGCATGGGGGGCTGGCGGCCATGGTGGCGTATTTGGGAATGAGCGTGACGGCGGGCGCAGCGGCACAGATGCCTGCGAAAAAATCGGTGGCCCTGCCAAAGCCCTGCCCGGCCTCGTGGCTCTCGCTGGCGCTCGACGGGGAGAACGGCACCTTCAACGGCATGTCGCACAGCGGCACCCTGCTGGTGCTGCGTAACCTTGGCCCCAGAGCCTGCACCGTGCCCGCGCTGCCCACGCTGTGCTTTGAAGATGCGCAGCATCATCCCCTCGACGTCGCGCGGCAGGTGCCGGTGGGCATGCACCCGGGGCCGGTGATGCTGCCGGTGGTGGTGCCCCCGGGCGCGGAGCTGACAGCGAAGCTGCGGTGGGTGGATGGAGATGTTTTCGGCAATGGCGGCGGCAGCTCGGCCAGCCCGGCGTACTTGCAGGTGCTGCTTCACGGGCCGGATCGCGGCCAGGCTGATCACAACGATGCCCACAATCTGAGCACGGCCTTTCATGGCACGATGTTCGGCCCGAAGGGCAAGCCGAAGTACACGCAGACGCCGCTGCGGCGGGATCCGGTCTGGTGCGGGGACAAGCGGTAGGCGCGCCGCGAGCAGAACGGGCGGATCGCGAACGAAACCCCGACGCGCTTCCCAGACGAAGCTCGGATGAAGCCAGGACGAATCCCGGCCGAATTTAGAACAGTTCCGTCTCCCACAGGTCATGCAGATGCAGCACGCCCTGCAGCCGGCCAGCCTCGTCCACCACCACCAGTGAGGTGATCTTGCGCTCTTCCATGCGATGCAGCGCGCGCGCGGCCAGCTCGCCGGGAGCGATGGTCTGCGGGCGCGGATTCATGACCTCGGCGGCGGTCTTGTCGAGGCAGGCAGCGCCGTCATGCTCCAGCAGGCGGCGCAGGTCGCCGTCGCTCAGAATGCCCGCAAGCCGTTCCCCCTCGACCACGGTGGTCATGCCGAGGCCCTTGCGCGACATCTCGTAGATGACGTCTTTCATGGGCGTCGCCGGGTTGACGCGCGGCACGGCCTCGCCCGCATGCATCAGCTCATGCACGCGCGCCAGCCGCTTGCCCAGCTTGCCGCCGGGGTGCAGCTCGGCAAAGTCCTCGGCACGAAAGCCCTTGCGCATCGACACGGCAATGGCCAGCGCATCGCCCAGAGCGAGCATCGCCGTGGTGGAGGCCGTGGGCGCGAGGCCCATGTCGCAGGCCTCGCCCGGCACGCTGACATCGAGCGCCACATCGCTGGCCCCGGCCAGCGTGGAGTTGAGGTTGCAGCAGAAGCTCAGCAGCGCGTCGCCCATGCGCTTGAGCGTGGCGAGCAGACGCAGAATCTCCTCGGTCTCTCCGCTGGCCGAGAGCGCCAGCACCACGTCGCCGCGGGCGATCATGCCGAGGTCGCCATGCACGGCCTCGGCCGGATGCAGAAAGAGCGCGGGCGTGCCGGTGGAGCTGAGGGTCGCAGCAATTTTTTGCGCGATGATGCCGCTCTTGCCCATGCCTGTGACCACGACGCGGCCCCGGTCGCGGCCACAGGCGACGACCGTCTCCACGGCGCGCTCAAAGGCGGCCTGCATGGGGCCTTCGAGCCGCTCGGCCAGCGCGAGCAGCGCGGCGGCCTCGGTGCGGACCAGTTGCGCGGGCGTGCGGCCGGGCTCGATGTCAGATGGCGTCATGAAAAAGTGAGTTCCTCAAAGGATGCATGCTACCAGAGCGGGGCGGGTTTGCGCCGTGTGGCGACGGCGCGCGCCCGGCTGCGCCGAATCACTACAATAGAAGCAGAGGGTTTGGGTTCGCCGTGAAGCGAAATGCAATTGTGCTGTTGATGATGGTTACCGGCCTGGGGCTGATGATATGGGCGGGCGTGGAGAACTACTCCGCACGCCAGCAGGACGACGTGAAGGTGAAGTCGCTTGAAGCCGAACTGCACCAGATTGAGACGCAGGCTGACAGCGCGCATGTGGGCACTGACGCCACCTCAGCGCCCGACACGCCGCTGCTCGGCGAGCAAGCGCCGGACTTCACGCTGACCAGCCTCGACGGAAAGAAGGTTTCACTCAAGAGCTATCGCGGCAAGGCCGTGATCGTCGATTTCTGGGCAACGTGGTGCGGGCCGTGCCGGGTGGAGATTCCCTGGTTTGAGGACTTCAGACAGCAGTACGGGCCGCAGGGGCTGGCCGTGCTGGGCGTCTCCACTGACCCGCTCGATGACAGCGACCCGGCCAAGGCACATCAGGTGGTCACTGATTTTGCAAAGCAGATTCACATGAACTATCCCGTGCTGATGGCCACCGACAGCGTGGAGCAGCAGTACGGCGGCATCAGCGCCCTGCCCACGACGTTTTTCATCAACCGCAGCGGACAGGTGGTCGCAAGCACCATCGGGCTTGCGCCCCACAGCGTGATTGAAGCCGACATCAAAAAAGCGCTCGGCACAGGAGGCAATGCGTGAAGAAGTCTCGACAGGCAGCAAAATGGTTTGGCGCAGGCGTAGTCGCCGTGGCGCTCTGCGGCGTGGCCCTGGCCCAGCAGATGCATCTGCCGTGGCAGACCGGCAACCAGAACAGTAACGCACCGAAGCAGTCGGTCGAGTTCGTCTACCCGCTGCAGATCAAGGTGCCGGCGGGTAAGCCCACTGAGGTCGCGCTGCACTTTCGCGTGCTGCCGGGGCTGCACATCAACTCGCACGTACCCTCGGACAAGAGCTACATTCCCACCACGCTGGTGCTGCCCGCCGGATCCAACGTGAAACTGTCTTCGGTGCAGTTTCCCGCAGGCGAGCCGTTTGCGTTCAAGGCCTTCCCCAAAGACAAGCTGAGCGTTTATGAGGGCGAGTTCACCGTACGCGCCAAGATCACGGCCACGCGCGGAGATCATCTGCTGAACGCCGCGCTGCGCTATCAGGCCTGCGACTCGAATACGAACTCGTGCTATCCGCCCAGGAAAGCCCCGGTCGCCATCGACATCCTCGGGGACTAGCCGCCACCCCACGGACATGGACCTGTCCGTGGGGACCCCGGGGACTAGCCGTCCAGGCGGGCGCGGCTTCGCCGCCAGGGGACGGATGACTGGGTGAGTGGGTTGCTGGAGCGGAGAGACAACCCCACTCAAGCCAACGGCAGGCTTGAATGGGGCACCCAGGCTGCAGAGTTTGTATCAAGGCAAAAGCCAGCGCCTACTGCTTCCCGGAACGAAGCTCCGTGCCCAGCTTGCCAATCGAAACAAAGAAATGCCCCGCGTAGACCGAGGCCAAGGCCGCGGCCTGACTGCGGCTGGTCCGGTGGAAAGACGACAGCGGGCGTCCGCCCAGAAAGCCCGGGTGTTCAGGGTTCGACCAGATGGCGCCCACATCGACCTTGGCGGTCTGCTGTTTCCCCTTCGATTTGCCGGAGGTGCTGGCGTCGGTTTTTGCCGGCTTCGCAGGCGTGGAAGCCTGCCCATTCGGAGCTGCCGAAGCCGGAACTGAAGCCGGGGCCGCAGCGGGCGACGACTGATCGGCGACCAGGTTATGCTGCAGGCGGCGCTGCTTGGTCACATAGGCGTCGATGACCTGCGCGGCGATGTGGGCCACGTCGGTGCCCCATCCGCCATGCTCCCAGAAGACGGCCACCACAATGTCAGGATTGCGGCGCGGCGCCATGCCGACGAACCATGCATTGGGGCGCTGCGCGGCCACGTGCGAGATGCCCTTCGCGCCGAAGTCCTGGCTGACAACCTGCGCGGTGCCGGTTTTTCCGGCGAAATCAATGCCCTGCAGACGCGAGGAGTAGGCCGTGCCGATAGGCTCCTGCGTGACGTTGGCCATGGCGTCGGTCACCGTCTCCCAGGTCGCGGTGGAGATGGGCACGGTCACATTGCCCGAGCCGGGATAGTTGGCGAGCATGGCCTTGTAGTACTCCGGCGGCAGCTCGCTCGGGAAGACCACGTGGGGACGCTTGAGCACGCCTCCGCTGGCGATGCCGCCGAGGGCGCGGGCCATCTGGATGGGCGTGACCTGGATGGCTCCCTGGCCGATGCCGACCGAGATGGTCTCGCCGGGGTACCAGGGCTGATGAAAGGTCTTCATCTTCCACGCGGTAGAGGGCATGGTGCCGGCCGCCTCACCGGGCAGGTCCACGCCGGTCTTCTGGCCGATGCCGAACTTGTGTGCCCACTTGGCGATGGTGTCGATGCCGAGCTTCTGCGCGAGCGTGTAGAAGTAGGTGTCGCAGGAGTAAGGAATGGCAGTGTTGATGTTCACTTCACCGTGGTGTGCATCGCAGGCAAACCAATGGCCGTAGAAGTAGGCTCCGCCCTGACAATCGACGTTGAGGTTTTGCGCGATGCCGGTCTGTAGGCCGGCGACGGCCATGATGAGCTTGAAAGTCGAGCCAGGAGCCGAGAGCGCCTGAATGGCCTTGTCCATCAAGGGATGCTCAGGATCGGTGACGAGCGCGTCCCACTCCTTGCGGCTGATGTGCGTCGTAAAGGCGTTCGGGTCAAACGTGGGATGGCTGACAAGCGCCAGAATCTCGCCGGTGTGGGGATCAAGCGCGACGACGGCTCCGTTGCGGTTGCCAAGGGCATTCTCGGCCGCGCGCTGAATGTCGAGGTCGATGGTCAGCCGCAGATCCTTGCCGGGCTTGGCCGGTTCGGTGCCGAGCACGCCCACCTCGCGGCCGTGGCTGTTCACGATGATGTCGCGCGAGCCATCGACGCCGCGCAGGATGGGGTCGTAGGACTCCTCGACGCCAGACTCGCCCACCACGTCACCCGGCTGGTAGTAGGCAAAGCGAGGATTGTTGAGCATGGCCTCGCTGACCTCACCCACATAGCCAATGAGGGCGGCGGCAAAGCCGTTTTTCGGGTAGAGGCGGCGGTACTCCTCGATGGTGTCCAGCTCGGGCAGCTCGTCCTGATGAGCGGCGATGAACTGCTGCTCGCTCGGCGTGATGTCTTCTTTGAGCGGGATGGGCTGGTACTTCGGCGAGTAGCGATAGTGCCGCAGCACAGACTTGACCTGGTCGAGCGTCATGTCGAGTCCGCGCGCGATCAGCGGCAGGTCAGGCGTGATGTCGTGGTTCTGGTCGCGGACCAGGTAGCAGGTGACCGACTGGTAGTTGTCCACGATGAGGCGTCCGTCGCGGTCAAAGATGCGTCCGCGTGGGGCCAGGATCGGCACCTTGCGAATGCGGTTGGCCTGCGCCAGCGCGTGATAATTTTGCGCGCCCACCACCTGCAGACGCCACAAGCCGAACGAAAGCACCAGCAGAATGGCGACAATCAGGTACTGGCTGGCGGTCAGCTTGCCTGGCGAAAGTTTCTCGTCCCGATTGGTTGCCATAGTTTCAGGGTAACGCCGGGGTTACCCGTTCTCCTTCAATAAAACTCTCCGCGCGGGGCCTTAGTCGCGGCGGCGGGCGCGGTCAAACAGCGAAAACAGCATGACCCCGATCACGGCGTTGACCACGGCGTGCAGGCCTTCGAGCCACCATATCCAGGCATAGGGCTGGTCGATGAGGTGCGTTTCGAGCAGCCAGACAATGCCGCCGTGCACCAGCGTGAAGGCAGGAATCAGCAGCAGGCGCGTGCCGAGGCTCTCCGTATCAATGCGAATGCCGATCGAGGCCGCGAAATAGCCGATGATGGCCTTGGCAATGCCGTAAACGCCCAGCGGGTGCTGCGTCGGTACATCCTGCAGAATGCCGATGGCCGCGCCGCAGAGCGTGCCGCCGATGGGGTTGCGCCACGTGATGGCGAAATAAATCGTGACCAGCAGCGGCAGATCAAGCACGTCAAAGTGCGGCAGATGCAGCGCCAGCAGCGACTGCAGCCACAGCGCCAGAATCGGCAGCAGAATCAGCAGCCAGATCGGGTAATCGGGAACATCGGCTTCGCGCCGGCTCGACGCCATGAGCGCCATGCTTAGTGGCCCTCCCGTGAGGCGGCGTGGGCCGCGGGTTTCTTCTGCGCCGGTTTGGCGGCAGCTTTTGCGGGCTGGCCCGTCTTGCTGTTGGCGGCCGGCTGGGGATTCCCCGTGACCACAATGCCCGGCGTGGGCGCGGTGATGATGCCGGAGAGCGGCGGCTGGCTGGGATTGCGCTTAACCGGCGGCTCCACGCCGTTGCGCACCGGGCCGTTGCGCGCGCCGGGCGTCATGCTGGCCGCGGGCGGGGTCTGGCCGGGCGTGAACTGGTCAGGCCGCGCGGGCGCGGGCGGATGCAGCGCCGGCAGCGGCTGCTCCAGGGCAAATCCATTCACGATGGAGGTAAACAGCTCCTCGGGCGGGGCCTCGGGATCGATGGCGCTCGGCAGGCGCTCGGCCAGAATGTCGGCGGCCTTCTGCTGCACCTGGTCCAGCTCGCTGTTGGCGATGTCCTGCACTTCCTGCTGGGGCATCTGGCTGGCGGTGTTGGTGATGATGAGCACCTCATTGAGCCGGTTGAGGTGAGCCGCCGGGTGAATGAGGATGTTCACGAGCGGGCTGTGGCCAGGGTCAGGCACAATGCGGTCCACGGTGCCGACGGGCAGGCCGCGCGGAAAAATCTGGTCTCCGCCGCTAGTGATGACCGGGTTGCCGGGCTGAATGCGCTCGTCGGGCAACACATCCACAATCTCGGGCTGCCCATAGGCGTTGCCGCGCAGCACGCCCTGCAGGCGGGTGGTGACCAGCTCGACGCCCGCGCCGCTGGTGGCGTCAGAGATCTCAAGCAACAGGCTGTGATGGGGGAAGACCGAGCGCAACCGGCCCACGATGCCGTCGGGCGTGATGACGGCATCATCGCGTTGGAGGCCGTCGGCCGAGCCTTTGTCCAGAATGAGCAGGTGTGACTGGTCAGAGCCGGAGGAGCCGATGACCTGCGCGGCCACGGTCTTGTAGATGTACTTTTCCTTGAAGTTGAGCAGGGCCTGCAGACGCTGCGCCTGGCGGGCGTCCTCAGCCAGACCGGCCTGCTCGATGCGCAGGCGGTCCACTTCCTGAAGAAGCTGGCGGTTTTTCTGCCGAACGTGAATCAGATCGACGTAGTTATCCCAAAGCCCGGCGATGCCGTTGCCGGTGGCCGCCACCAGATGCTCGGGCGGGCCAAGCAGGTCAAGCGTCCAGGAGCGGATCAGCAGCACGCCCGGCGCGCCGGGAGCCGAGGAGGGCCGCCGGACCTGCACTGCCAGGCCGATGATCTGCACCAGCAGCACGGCGAGCAGTACCAGAGGATTCCTGTAACGGCTGAAAAACGATTCCATGGCACTGATCCGGGCCGGGCTGGACCACGATCCTTCCTGGGAGGCTCGGGTCCGGCCGGCGTTAGTCGATCTTGATCTTGCGCAGCAGGCGGAAGTCGCTGAGCATCTTGCCGGTGCCGAGCACCACGCTGGCCAGCGGATCGTCCGCAATCGAAACCGGCAAGCCGGTTTCCTCACGAATGCGCTTGTCGAGATTCTTGATGAGCGCGCCGCCGCCGGTGAGCACGATGCCGCGGTCGCTGATGTCGGCGCTCAGCTCAGGGGGCGTGCGCTCGAGCGCGACGCGAATGGCGTTCATGATGGTCGAGATGCACTCGCCGAGCGCCTCGCGAATTTCGCTGTCGTCAATGGTGATCGTCTTCGGCACGCCCTCGATGAGGTTGCGGCCCTTGATCTCCATGGTCAGCGGCTTGTCGAGCGGGTAGGCGGAGCCGATCTCCATTTTGATCTGCTCGGCGGTGCGCTCGCCGATCAGCAGGTTGTACTTGCGCTTGAGGTAATTCATGACGGCTTCGTCAATCTGGTTGCCGGCCATGCGGACCGAGCGCGAGTAGACGATGCCGGAAAGCGAGATCACCGCGATGTCTGTCGTCCCGCCGCCGATATCCACGACCATGTTGCCGCTGGGCTCGGTGATGGGCAGCCCGGCACCGATGGCGGCCACCATGGCCTGCTCGACCAGAAAGACCTCGCTGGCCTTGGCGCGATAGGCCGAGTCCTCGACGGCACGCTTTTCCACCTGCGTGATCTCAGACGGCACGCCGATGACGATGCGCGGATGCACCATCATTTTGCGGTTGTGAGCCTTCTGAATGAAGTAGTTGAGCATCTTTTCGGTGACCTTGAAGTCAGCGATGACGCCGTCTTTCATCGGCTTGATGGCCACGATGTTGCCGGGCGTGCGGCCCAGCATCTCCTTGGCCTCTTTGCCCACCGCCTCCACCTCGCCGGTGTTTTTGTTAAGGGCGACGATCGAGGGCTCATTGACCACAATGCCTTTGCCGGCCGCATAGACCAGCGTGTTGGCCGTACCCAGGTCAATGGCCAGGTCACTGGAAAAAACACTGAACAGCGATCGCACACCGTGCGACCGGGAAGAGCGCGAATGAAAACCGTTTGAAGGCATGTTTGGGGGTATTTCTACTGAGGATTCATCTGTATTGTACGGCCAGCGCGCGCCGTGTCATCGGTGCGGGGGTGCATATTTTGGGGCATGCGGCTGGGATTTGCACAGGATTGGGAATTTGTGCGCGGCAAGTGCCAAATGGGGAACCGGCACGGTAGCGATGGAATCCTCAATCCGCTATGCTGGTGAGTTTTCCTCCCTGTTCCCTTTTTCTTTAACCAGTCAGGAGCATTCAAGCGTGGCGACCAAGTCTTATCGGAATCTGATCGGCGGCCGGTGGGTTCCGGCCCGCAGCGGCAAGACCTTTCTCAATGTGAATCCGGCGAACCACGACGACGTGGTGGGCGAGTTTGCGCTCTCGGGCGCCGAAGACGTGGCCGATGCCGTCGAGGCCGCCGAGGAGGCCTACAAGACCTGGCGGCTGACGCCCGCGCCCAAGCGCGCCGAGATTCTCTACCGCACCGGCGAGCTGCTCACCCAGCGCAAAGAGGAGTATGCCCGCGCCATGACCCGCGAAATGGGCAAGGTGCTGAGCGAGACGCGTGGCGACGTGCAGGAGGCCATCGACACGGCCTTCTACATGGCCGGCGAGGGCCGCCGCCTCTTTGGCCAGACCACCCCGTCTGAGCTGCAGAATAAATTTGCCATGTCCGTGCGCATGCCCGTGGGTGTGGTGGGAATGATCGCGCCCTGGAACTTCCCGATGGCGATTCCCTCGTGGAAGCTCTTCCCTGCTCTGGTCTGCGGCAACACATGCGTCATCAAGCCGGCCGAGGACACGCCGCTCTCGACCCTCCATCTGGTGCAAACGCTCATGGATGCCGGACTGCCGCCAGGCGTCGTGAACATTGTGACCGGCTACGGCCCGGAAGCGGGCGCGCCGATTGTCGAGCATTCTGGGGTGCGCGCCGTCTCCTTCACGGGATCGAGCGAAGTAGGCCGCATCGTCGGGCAGAACGCGGCGGCGCGCTTCAAGCCCTGCTCGCTGGAGATGGGCGGCAAAAACGCCATGATCGTGCTGGCCGATGCCAATCTAGACCTGGCGCTTGAGGGCGCGCTGTGGGGTGCCTTTGGCACCACCGGGCAGCGCTGCACGGCGACCAGCCGCATCATTGTGGACAAGGCGGTCGCCGGCGAATTCACGGCACGGCTGGTGGAGCGGGCGAAGAGTCTGCGGGTCGGCGATGGACTGGACGAAGCCATCCAGATGGGCCCGCAGGTGAACCAGCAGCAGATCGATACGTCGACGAAGTACTGCGCTATCGCCAGAGAAGAGGGCGCGGAGCTGCTCTGCGGCGGAGAGCGGCTCACCACCGGCGGCGCGCATGCCAAGGGCACCTTCTTTGCTCCCACCGTGGTTGGCCGGGTGAAGCCCGGTATGCGCATCGCGCAAGAAGAGGTCTTCGGGCCGGTGGTGAGCGTGATCGAGTGTGACGGCTTTGACGACGCCGTGAAGATTGCAAACGGCATCCAGTACGGGCTTTCGACGGCGCTCTACTCGCGCGACGTGAACCTGGCCTTCCGGGCCATGCGTGATCTGGAGGCCGGAATCACCTACATCAACGCGCCAACCATTGGCGCCGAGGTGCACCTGCCCTTTGGCGGCGTGAAGCAGACCGGCAACGGGCATCGCGAGGGCGGCACGGGCGCGCTCGACTTCTACACCACGTGGAAGTCAGTGTATGTGGACTATTCGGACAAGCTGCAGCGCGCGCAGATCGACAACGCGGATTAGGACTGGCCGTCCAGGCACACGCGCCTGCGGCGCCAGACCATCTTTCTCCCACGTCCGGCAACGGACGTGGGATGCGCCGCTCAGACTTATTTTGTAGCTACTGACTGCGCCGGGAATAGAAAACTCAGACGAGCCTTCACAAAGTCGCGCACCTTTTCCGTATGGAACTCGGTCACGCTGGCCAGCAGATAGGCATAGGCTGTTGCGGCCAGCATCAGGCACAGTGCAAAGCCCAGGTGCGCCCACGTCGGCTGCCAGCGATGGTCATGCAGTAGCAGCGCCGTGAGCAGAGTCAAAAACGGCACATGCACCAGATACAGCGTGTAAGAAAACCCGGCAGCCCGGCGGCTGACGGCAACTTCAGTCGAGGGTTTCGCCTCGGTGCGGTAACTGAGCAGGGCCAGCATCAACGGAATGGTCGCGAACGTCAGCAGATAGTCCGAGACCGTTCCATTCAGTCCCTTGAACTTCGCCAGAAAGAAGAAGACCGGCACGTAGGCTGCGATGATCCAGGGGCGCAGCCGGACAGGAATCTGCGGCAGCGGAAAGAATGCCAGCGCCGCCCCGGCCAGCCAGGCCGGAAATAGCACCAGAATCGAACGCGAAAGAAAAGCGCCATCGCGAGAAAAAGCGCGGCGTGCGTCAGGCGGCGCAGCCAGCCGTTTCCCGGGCGCAGCGCGATGACGGCGCAGGGAAAGAGCAGGTAATACCAGAACTCGTTCGCCAAGCTCCAGAGTGGCCCGTCCGATCCAAAGGTGCGGGTCACGGTGTCTTGCAGAAAGAAAAGGTTGCCGAAAAAAGTGCCCCAGTTATGCGTACTCTGCACGTCAAAGGTCACATGATTGAGCACCTGGCCTGTGTAGAGCAGCGGGGCCGCGTGGCTGTGCAGACCAATGGCATCCCAGAGGGCGCAGAGCACCAGCGCCGGAATCAGCACCAGCCACAGCCGGGTGAGGCGATGCAGCAGATAATCGCGCCAGTCCCAGCGCTGCTGGCCGGTCTTGCGCCAGACACTACTGCCGATGAGGAATCCGCTCAACACAAAAAAGATGATGACGGCCTGATGGCCCGCGCCAGTGAGCACGTAAGGCACGGCGAGCAGCATGCGCAGCTTGTGCGAGGCAATCTAGGGAAAGTCGATGAACAGCAGCGCCCGCCAATGCGAAAAGAGGACCAGAAACGCGGCCAGTGCGCGCAACGTATCCAGGTTCACCGAGGCTCGGCTTTGATGAAACGAAACAGTGCGGATCTGGGCCATCTCGCACAGCATAACTGATCGCATGGAAGGACTGATTTCATCCGCTTCGGCGCGCATTCTGCCAGGGAATGCGTTATTCTTTGGAGTTTGCCCCCAACAGCCCGCGTGGCTTCCCGGCGGGCTGCGGCAGTTGCTTCACGATCGAGCAGGAAGTGCAGAGGAATCAGATGATTATCGGAGTACCCAAGGAAGTTAAAGACCACGAGAGCCGCGTCGGCATTACGCCGGCCGGCGCCAAAGAGCTGACCGCCGCCGGCCACAAGGTGCTGGTGGAGACCCACGCGGGCGATCTGTCGGCCTTCACCGACGACGAGTACCAGGCCGCCGGCGCTGAAATTGCCGGCAACGCCGCCGAGGTATGGGGCCACGCCGAGATGGTGGTCAAGGTCAAGGAGCCCGTCGAGAAGGAGTACATCTTCTTCCGCGAGGGGCTGGTGCTGTTCACCTATCTGCACCTGGCTCCGCTGCCGGTGCTGACCGATCAGCTTCTCCAGAAGAAGGTCACCGGCATCGCCTATGAGACGATTCGTGACCGGCACAACACGCTGCCGCTGCTCACGCCCATGTCTGAGGTGGCGGGCCGCATGTCAGTGCAGGTGGGCGCTTCGTATCTTGAGAAGGAGCGCGGCGGACGCGGGCTGCTGCTGGGCGGCGTTCCCGGCGTGCCTCCGGCCAATGTGTGCATCATTGGCGGCGGCATTGTGGGCACCAACGCCGCGAAGATCGCGCTCGGCATGGGAGCCAAGGTCACCCTGGTGGACCTGAACCTCAACCGCCTGCGCGAGCTGGACGACATCTTCAACGGCCGCCTCTACACGCTCGCCTCCAACACCTACAACGTGGCGCATGCCGTGCGCGAGGCCGACCTGGTGATCGGCGGCGTGCTGATTCCGGGCGCGGCCGCGCCGAAGATCGTGACCCGCCAAATGGTTTCACAGATGAAGAAGGGCGCGGTCATCGTCGATGTGGCCATTGACCAGGGCGGCTGCATCGAGACAGCCCGGCCCACCACGCACAGCGACCCCGCTTATGAGGTGGACGGCGTGGTGCACTACTGCGTCACCAACATGCCGGCGGCGGTGCCGAACACCTCCACACTGGCGCTGACCAACGCCACCTTCCCCTACGTCATGCGGCTGGCCCGCCTGGGCGCGAAGGCGGCGATTCTGGAAGACTGCGGCCTCAGCGACGGCGTGAATACCTACAACGGCGTGCTGACCTGCGAACCGGTCGCCGTGTCACAGAACAAGGACTGGAAAGGCATCCTGACGCTGCTGCAGTAGGTTTTCCCCCTCACGAGGAAAAACAAGAGGCGTGGTCTCAGACCACGCCTCTCGCTGTTTGTAAGATGGAATCAGGCTCACTGCAACTGCACCGAGTGCTCCAGACGGAAAGTCAGGATCGACTCCGCCGGGATCACAATCTGACGATTTCCGGTGAAAGCCGTGCCCGCCGTGCCCGCCCCGGCGCCTGCCGCCGCGCCGATGAGCGCGCCTTTGCCGCCGCCAGCCAGACCGCCAATCAGAGCTCCCAGACCTGCACCGCCGCCGATAAAGCCCAGGGAGCGGCGTCCCTTGCCTTTCTCCACATGCGAGATGGTGCTCGTCATCACAGGGAAGCTGTGCCCCTGCACGTCGATGCGTTCCAGGCGAAGCGCCAGTACAGCGCCGCCCTTGAAGCGCCCGAGCGGTCTCGCCTCAAGAACAGCCCCTTCTGCGCGAGCGCCTCTGGGAACCACCACGTTTCCGTTGGCATCGGTGATCGCATTTTCGACCGTTGCGGTAAACGTGTCGCCACTCTGGCTGATCTTGGAGCCGAGATCCTGGTTAATGCGCACGCGAATATCCCGGCCAGCCGGAATCACCTGCACGGGTGGCGGCGAGGGCGCACGGCGCGCGCGCGCCGTGCGCGAACTATAGGAGGAGGAAGAGGCGGAATTATCCGCGGGCGGTGGCGGAGGAGCGGACTGCGCTGTGCTGCTGCTCGACGGTGCAGCCGTCTGTGTGGCCGCAGCCGCGGGCTGAGTAGAGTTCTGCGTGTTGTTAGCACTCTTCTTACTGCAGCCGGACACAATCAGCGCGGCTGACAGCACTAAACTGCTCGCGAAAGCAAAGGAGACTTTGTTTTTCATCGGCCTATTTGGATGCGGCCCGGGGAGCCGCAGTTGTGCCTTTCTTTGAATGTTTATGAAGCACCATGGATGCCTCCTCAAGGAGCGCAACCTATTGAACCTGCAGAACCTTATAATACGGCGCAAGCGCTCTGACTGGCCACGGCCTTATGCGCGGGAGAGTTTTTGCCTGCATCCAAACCAAAACGGTATCTGGCCTTTCTGGCCGTCTGCATGCTGCTGCTGCTGATTGCGCTCAGCACGCTCAATGCCTTTAACCTGCACTTTCTGCGGCCGCAGTCGGCGGGCGAAATCTACCTGTTCACCGCGATCTCCATTGTCAGCTTTCTGCTGCTGGTCACGCTCATTGTGCTGCTGGCCCGCAACATTCTCAAGCTGCTGGCCGACCAGCAAAGCCGCGTGCTGGGCTCACGGTTGCGCTCGCGCATGATTCTGGGCGCGCTCATCCTCTCATTTGCGCCCGCGCTCTTCATGTTTCTCTTCAGCTACCTGCTGATGAACCGCTCCATCGACCGCTGGTTTTCGCAGCCCTCCACCGATCTGCGCGAAGCCTCGCGCTCCATCGCGCTGGAGCTGGCCAGCTACATGAGCGCCAACGCACGAGCCGAAGCGGACGCGCTCGCCAGCTCGCCCGCCTTTGCCGCTCCGCAGGCGGGAGCCGCAACGGCCGACACGCAGACCGCCTCTGGAGCCGCCATCACGCAGGAGATGAAGCGCCACCGCCTGACGCTGCAGGGCGGCTTTGTCGCCATCTTTGAGGATGCGCAGTTGCGCGCCAGCTATCAGTTGCCCGCGCAGGCTCGAACGGCATCCCTGCACTCCTGGCTTGAAGACTCTGAGCGAGGCTCCCGGGAACACGCCGTGCGAGCCCCCGCATTGCCGCTCTCGCTGGCCATTCTGCAGGCGGCCCAGAGCAGCGACGATCCCATCCTGAGCACGGGCGGCACCGAGTACGCCATCGGCGCAGCCAGCCTGAACAACGGCGGCCTCGTCGTGGTCGGCCTGCCGGTGCCCGGCGGCCTGCCCCCCGCGCTCGACACGCTGCGCACCGGCGCGGCCCAGTACTGGGCCATCTATCGCCAGCGGCGCACCCTGCGCAGTATGTATCTGCTGCTGTTACTTATGCTGACGGCGCTGATTTTCTTCTCCAGCAGTTGGCTCGCGCTCTACCTCTCCAAGCAGATCACGCGCCCCGTCGAAGCCCTGGCCGACGCCATGAGCGAGATCAGCCAGGGCCACTACTACCAGCGCGTCACCGTCAACGCGTCGCAGGAGCTGGGCGAACTGGTGCGCTCCTTCAACGAAATGGCCTCTGACCTTGAACAGAGCCGCCTGCTGGCCGACTACTATACGCAGCAGCTCTCCACCGCCAACCAGACGCTCGAAACGCGCCGCAACGAACTGGAGACCATTCTTGAAACCATTCCCAGTGCCGTGCTCACGCTCGATGCCGGGCGTCATGTGCTAGGCTGCAACCGCGCCTTTGCCGCGCTCTTTCCCGCGCCAGGCGGCACCGGCCGGGAAGGCGCACCACTCGCCGGGGTGATTCCCGCCGAGGTGCGCGACGACGTGCTGGAGCTGGACCGCCGCGCCCGCCGCATGGGCCTCGCCAGCACCGAAGTGGAATTGCGCCGCGAGGGCGTCACCCTCAATCTCGCCCTCACCATGGCGGCCGTCAGCCTGGGCGGACACCAGCGCGGGGCGATCCTCGTCATTGAAAATGTCACCGAGCTCTTGCGCGCGCAACGCCAGGTGGCCTGGAAAGAAGTTGCGCAGCGCGTCGCGCACGAAATCAAAAATCCGCTCACGCCCGTCACCCTCTCGGCCGAACGCATCCGTCGGCACAACGCGCGCAACACGCCCGAGTCACAGCAGGTCATCGACCGCTGCTGCGACATCATTCTGAGCGCCGCCGAGTCTGTGCGGCGTCTTGTGGACCAGTTCGGCGTGCTCGCCGAGTTCCCTGCCGCCATGCCGCGCCCGGCCGACCTCAACAACATTGCCGAGAGCGCCGTGCTGCAGTTTGAAGACCGCCTCGACGGCATCCGCATCGAGCAGCACCTGACTGACCCGCTGCCGCCCGTCATGGCCGACGCCGAGGCCCTCAAGCGCGCGCTGGCCAACCTCATCGACAACGCCGCCGAGGCCATGCATGACAGCCTGCTGCGCGTGCTCTCGATAGAGACCTGCCTCAGCGAAACCGCCGGCATGGCCGAGATTGTCATCGCCGACACCGGCTCCGGCCTCACCGAGGAGATGCGCGAGCGGCTCTTCCTGCCCTACTTCTCCACCAAGCAGCGCGGCACCGGCCTGGGCCTCACCATCGCCGCAAAAATCGTGCAAGACCACGGCGGCACTATTCGCGCCGAGCACAACGCGCCCAAGGGCACGCGCTTTGTCATCAATCTGCCGCTGGCCGACGCCGCGCCGTCTACACTGACACTGCCACACGACTCCTCAGCGGCAAAGACCAGCGGCTGGGAGCCCCGGCCCGCAGGAGAGATCGACCAGGCATGAACCACATTCTCATCGTCGATGACGAGGCCGAGATCCGGCAGTCGCTCGAAGAAATTCTCAAGGAAGAAGGCTACATCGTCACCACGGCGGCCACCGCCACCGAGGCGCGCACGCTGCTGCACGACGCCGCCTACGATGTGATGCTGCTCGACATCTGGCTGCCCGACGGCGACGGACTCGACGTGCTGGCCGACACGCAGACGCTCGGCACCGAGTCGCGGCCCGAGGTCATCGTCATCTCCGGCCACGCCAACATCGCCACGGCGGTCAAGGCGACCAAGCTCGGCGCATTCGACTTTCTTGAGAAGCCGCTGCTGCTGGAGCGCACGCTCATCGTCGTCAAAAACGCCATGGGGGCCAAGCGCCTGCAGAGCGACAACCTGGAGTTCCGCCGCCAGCTCGCGCTCGAGCAGCACGTCTCCGGCGAAAGCGTCGCGGCCAAAGCGCTGCGGCAGCAGATCGCGCTCATGGCGCCCACCAATGGGCGCGTGCTCATCTATGGCGAGTCGGGCGCGGGCAAAGAAGTCATCGCGCGTGCCATTCACGCCGGCAGCCTGCGCCGCGAGCGCGTCTTTGTCGAGTTGAACTGCGCCGCCATCCCAGAGGACTTCATCGAAGCCGAGCTCTTCGGCTACCGCAACGGTGCCGTCACCGGCGGACCGAACGAGAAGCGCGGCACCTTTGAGCGCGCCAGCGGCGGCACCCTCTTTCTGGACGAAGTGGGCGACATGAGCCTCAAAACCCAGGCGAGGGTGCTGCGCGTCCTTGACGAGCAGAGCTTCGTGCCCATCGGCGCCACGCAGCCCGTGCAGGTGGATGTGCGCGTGATCGCGGCCACCAACAAGAACCTGGAAGACGAGATCGCCAAGGGCAACTTTCGCGAAGACCTCTTCTACCGGCTCAACGTGATTCCCTTCTTTGTGCCGCCGCTGCGCGACCGCCGCGAAGATATTCCAGTGCTGGTGCAGGAGTTTCTGCTGGGCTTTGGCCGCGAGTACGGCCGCACGCATGTGGAGATCGGCCGCGACGCACTCGATACCCTCATGCAGTACCACTGGCCCGGCAACGTGCGTGAGCTGCGCAACATTGTGGAGAGGGTGCTGATCCTCAACCCGCAGGTGCGCCGCATTGAGAAGAAACACCTCCCCGCGCTGGTCCACCGCACAGCGGCAAGGCCCGAGGAGTTCCAAAGCCTGCAACACGCCCGCGAGGCCTACGAGCGCGACTACATCCTGCGCAAAATCGAGGAGTGCAAAGGCAACATCAGCCGCGCCGCCGAGGTGCTGGGACTGGAGCGCTCGCACCTGTATCGGAAGATGAAAACGCTGGGGATTGGCGTGCGTGAGGGCTAGGACTGGCAACAAGCCACTCATTCTGTTGACTTTTGACCGCTTTTCCTCGACTGTATTTTCCCTGCCCACTGTTAGAGTGTTTGCATGGCTATCAACGCCGACAAGCCACATCTCTGGAAAGCCGACACGCGAGCATCTGTTGACCAGTTCAACCAGTGGTTTGTGAAGTTCGCCCCAAGAGCCTATCGCGATACAAGAAAAGCGACGATCAAAAGCGTGGCGGACGGTCTTTCACTGACAGATGATCTGACGGCGATCACCCCGGGCATTTTGGAGAATCATCCGGGCATTCTGCCCATGCTCAGAATGTCTACCTGTCCGCCGCTCGCCCGTGACCGGCTTATCGGTTTGGCCGATTCAACGAAAAATCTTGTTGGCTGCATGGAAGAGGGGAAAGATTCCTTCCCGCATCGCCCCTGAGATCTTTCAAGAGCACTTGGGCCGTATCGCCAAGACGCTTCTTGCCATGCGCGACACTGACGTATTCCCGTGGATCACGGAAAAGCGAAGGCCGAAGAAAGAAGAACGCTATCGAGCTTCGACTATCGTCGCGGATCGGCTGTGTGGCGCGGTCGCTGATCCGATCATCCGGAATGCCCAAGAGAAGCGCCAACTGGCACTCATTGAGCAGTACCTCATCCACCGCGGCTATCAAAAGAAAGATCATCTCTCGGGCACACCAATTACCCGAATGGAGCCCGGCACATTCGCGTTCCGCATGAACGTCCTCGTCAACCCATCGGGTGACACGACAAAGACCATCAGGATTCCTATCGACGCCGTGGTACAGCCGAAGAGAACAAGATTGCCGCATTTGCCCATACTCATCGAGGCAAAGTCTGCTGGGGATTTCACCAATGTCAATAAACGACGCAAAGAGGAAGCCACAAAGATGGCGCAGCTCAAGGCGACCTTTTCCGGGAATGTTGCTTTTGTCTTGTTTCTATGCGGATATTTTGACGCTGCCTACTTGGGATACGAGGCTTCTGAAGGCATAGACTGGGTATGGGAACACCGGATCAGTGACCTCGAACAACTCGGTATCTGATATCGCCATGAAAGCCGACGACTCACTGCGTATTGAAGCACGCCGCCTCCGGGAGCAAGAGCGGCTGGATGCGCTGAAAACAGCAACCGAACGAAATAAGTGGGGGCAATTCGCTACTCCTCCAGAGCTTGCCCGGAGCATGGCTCGCTATGCCTTAGCAGCCATGGGTCATAAGCCGATCCGCTTTCTTGATCCAGCTCTTGGAACGGGGGCTTTCTATTCAGCGCTTCTGCAAGTGTTAGCGGGGCAATCCCTCCATGCAGCGGTTGGCGTCGAGCTGGATCCTATCTTCGCAACGAGTGCGGCCGACTTGTGGAGCGCTTCGGGCCTTCAGGTGTTGGAAGGCGACTTTACGCGCCAGCCGGTTCCGAGGGAACGATTTTCGCTCGTCCTGACGAATCCGCCCTACGTGCGGCATCATCATCTGACCTCAGAGAACAAGCTGTGGCTTAAGTCGAGCGTCGCAGAATCTCGGGGTATCAACCTGAGTGGTCTTGCTGGACTCTACTGTCACTTTCTCCTCCTTGCGCATGACTGGATGGAAGATCAGGGATTAGCCATCTGGCTCATCCCCTCTGAATTCATGGATGTGAACTATGGGAGCGCGATCCGCCGCTATCTAACCGAATCGGTGACGCTTCTCCATATCCATCGGTTCCTTCCTGAAGATGTGCAGTTCACGGATGCCTTGGTGTCATCAGCAATCGTGGTCTTTCGCAAGTCACTGCCTCCATCCGGTCACCACACCCGCTTCTCGCTCGGAGGCTCCCTGGAAGCACCCACGCACGAGGCGCTTATCCCTCTCAAAGCGCTCGGGCAATCCCGGAAATGGACCCGGTTTCCGCATCTCATGAGTGCGAGCCAGCCCAACGAACCGACACTCGGCGATCTCTTCGCTATCAAAAGGGGATTAGCGACCGGAGCCAACAACTTCTTCATACTGACCGATGAGGAAGCAGACCACTGGGAGATTCCCAACTCGTTCTTGAAGCCCATCTTGCCGAGCCCTCGTTATCTCCGCGCAGACATCATTCCAGCGTCTGAGAATGGTGAGCCGACAGTTTATCCACGCTTGTATTTGCTCGATTGCGCCGAGCCCGAAGAAATCATTGAAAGCCGCTGGCCGCGTTTTTACGAATACCTGCAAAAGGGTCGTGCGGAAAACATCCATGCCTCCTATCTCACAAGCCGCCGCGCCCCTTGGTATTCACAGGAAAAGCGCCCGCCGGCACCGTTTCTCTGTACCTACATGGGCCGCTCCCTGAATGGCAGAGGGCCGTTCCGATTCGTGTGGAACCGGTCGCAGGCTACGGCGCACAACGTCTACCTCATGCTCTACCCAAAGGGCCCCCTTCTTTCTGCTCTCGAAACCCATCCCGAACTGGAAGCGGATGTCTTCGAGGCACTCCAGCATATCCGTCCTGAACAATTGATCTCCGAAGGAAGGGTATATGGCGGTGGCTTGCACAAAGTGGAACCCAGAGAACTGGCCTCCATCCCTGCGCGTCAGATTTTCGCAAATATGGGTGACTATCTTGCGGCTGAGCCGCAGGGGAACCTTTTTAGCAGTTGGGAATGACAGCGGTCGAAGCCTCCCCTGCCGGGAATTTGGCCAATTTTCGCTACCATGGAAACAGGGGAATTTCCGGTTTCCCCGCCCGTCAGAGCGCCGGGCCAGGCTGGTTTGCGGGCCGGATTCGGGCAGCGGCGGAGCCTCTTTTACCCCGGAATTCCCGCTCAAAAATGTGAATCTCAATTCACATTTTATTTCCCACAAATTTGCCCGCAACTATCGAAGAATCAAACAGATAGGCATTTTACCAATCCGTCCACTTGCAGCCCCAAAAAATATCGGCGAAATATGATTCCAGATTCACATTTTTACAAGGAACGGACTAACCCACTGAAAAAGAGAGACTTACCGGGAGCCAACAGCGCCCTCCCAGCCCATTTTTCAGAAATAATGTGAATTCATATTCACATTTTCCGGAAGGGCCAAAACCCACATCCCAGAAGCGGGATGTGGGGCACCCCGGTTCGACGGGATGACGGCCAAACGAACAACCCCACTCAAGCCAACACCGGGCTTGAATGGGGCACCCCGAGCTTCTTCGCTGACCGGCTCACTCGCTGACCCGCTGACTTGCTGACTCGCTGACCGGCTGGCTACTCTTCCTCGCCGCGCTGCTTGCGTTCGCGGTTGGCTTTGGCGGCGAGCTCTTCGAGCTGGCGGCGCCAGTCGAGTGACTCGATGAAGGGCTCGGACTCGCGCCAGCGGTCCTTTACCTTGACGTGCAGTTCGAGGTAGACGCGGGTGCCGAGCAGGGACTCGATCTCCTTGCGGGCGCTGGCGCCGATTTCTTTGAGTTTCGACCCGCCCTTGCCGATCAGGATCGCCTTTTGCCCCGAGCGCTCGCAGTAGATAGCGGCGGCGATGCGCGTGAGCGGATTGGTCTGCGAGACCGGCTCCTCATACTGCTCGATGATGACGGCCGAGGCGTAGGGCACCTCTTCGCCGGTCTCCATGAGGATGCGCTCGCGGATCAGCTCGGCGACAAGGAAGCGCTCCGGCTGGTCAGTGAATTGCCCCTCGGGGAAGTAGCGCTGGCCCTCGGGCAGGTAATCGACCAGCTTGGCCAGCAGTTCGTCGAGGCTCGAGCGCTTGCGCGCGGAGATGGGGAAGACCTCGGCAAACTTGTGCAGGCTGCTCAGCTCGGCGATGAGCGGGGCGAGGGTTTCGCGATCCACCAGATCGATCTTGTTGATGACGAGGAAGACCGGGCAGTCGAGCTTGCGGATGAGCTCAAAGACGAAGGCGTCTTCATTGCTCTCGAGCAGATCGCGCTGGGTTTTGGCTTCGCCCTCCGCGGCCGCGGCCTCGGCGAGCGCGACGCGGCGCGAGGCATCGACCATCCAGATGACGATGTCGCGGGTCTCGAGCGCGGCATGCACCTCTTGCAGCATGCGGCGGTCGAGCGTGTTGCCCGGCTTGTGTACGCCGGGCGTATCCACAAAGACGATCTGCGCGGCGGGGCGCTTGCCGGCCTTGGTGTTCTGGGCCGGCACCTCGACGATGCCGTGGATGCGGTTGCGCGTGGTCTGCGGCTTGCTGGTGACGATGGCCACTTTTTCGCCCGCGAGGGCGTTGAGCAGCGTGGACTTGCCGGCGTTGGGGCGGCCGACGATGGAGACGAATCCGGAGCGCATTTTCATTCTTTTGTGTCCTCAGGCAGGCGCGCGATGCGCATGCGCTCGATGCGGCGGTCAGTGGAGGCGAGAATCTCAAAGCGCATGCCGAGCTGCTCGACGACTTCGCCGGCCATGGGGATGCGCCCGGCCAGCTCGCTGACGAGTCCGGCGACGGTGGTGGCGTCCATATCCTGCGGAATCTCGACCTCTTCGTGCAGCAGATCTTCGAGCGTGGAAATTTCAAGCGTGCCCGGTACGAGGAGCGAACCCGACGGCTCGCGGACGACCTGGGCGAGATCGTGATCCTCATGCTCGTCGGTGATGGAGCCGACGATTTCTTCGAGCAGATCTTCAATGGTGACCAGGCCGGCGACGCCGCCGTACTCATCAATCACCAGCCGCATGTGTTGCTTTTCCATCTGCATTTCGCGCAGCAGCGCGTTGACGCGCTTGGACTCGGGCACAAAACTGGCTGGCCGCTGCAGGCTTGCGACGGTGCGGGTGCGGGCATCTTCGTCGGTGATCTGCAACAGGTCATGCGCAAAGATGATGCCGGTGATGTGATCGACCGAGCCCTCGTAGACGGGCACGCGCGAGTAGGGGTTCTCCCGCAGCATCTCGGTGAACTGCGCGAGCGTGAGGCTGCCGGGAATGGCGAAGAGCTGCGGGCGCGGGGTCATGACCTCGCGCACCACCTTGTCGCCAAACTCGACGGCCGAGCGAATCAGCTCGCGGTCACTCTCCTCAAGAATGCCCTCTTCTTCGCCGGCCTCGATGAGCGCATCCACGGCCTCGGACTCGTCCTCGGCGCGGGCCTCGGTGTGCGGCTCAGCGAGGGCGGCAATCGAGAGGAAAAACTGCAGCAGCAGCGCCACCGGCACCACAATGTAAAACAGAACCGCGAGCAGCCAGCGCAGGCGCGCGAGCCACTGGCCGCGCGTGCGGTTAAAAAACAGAAACGGCAAAAGCTGGTTGCAGACCAGAATCACCAGCACAACCGAGAGCGCGGCCTGCGCCAGCATGGCCACGGCGCGGTCGGGCTCGGCGGTGGCGTGAATGGCCACCGGAAAGGTGAGCAGCATGAGCAGCGCGGCAAACGAAAGCTGCTCCAGCAGCACGGCGCTCAGTTGCAGCAGCGGGCGGTTGAGGCCGAGGCGCGGCTCGATGTGCTGCTCCCACGCATCAATATTTTCCTGGTATTCGCGGGCCAGAAAGCGGCCCATCTCCATATAAAGTCGCTCGATGTAGGAGGCGAGCGTGTACACCACCAGCAGAGCGCAGATGGCGAGCAGGCTCATCGCGACCTCTTGGCGGGCCGCGAAACCTCAGGGGCTAAAGCCCCGGCTCTTTTTGCCGCTGCTTTTCGTACGGGCTCAAGCCCGTACCCTTCCGTTGCAGTCTTGCGCGTTGCGGCGACAGCACTCTTTTTCGCAGGCATCTTCTTTGCCGGTTTGGATGAGGCTTTCTTTGCCGGCCGCTTTGCGGCAGACCGCACTGAGAGCGGGCGCTTGGGAGATGCGTTGTGCGTGCGCTCAATAAGCGAGGACTGGAGGCCCAGCTTGGCGCGCAGGCGCTGCTCGAGGCGCGCCATTTCGCCGTTGTCGGTCTCGTGATCGTAGCCGGCCAGATGCAGCGTGCCATGCAGCAGCAGCACCTTGAGCTCTTCAACGAGCGCGTGGCGCTGTTCGGCGGCCTGGCGAGCGGCTGTCTCGACGGAGATAGCAAGGTCGCCCGCAATGGGCGCGGGGATGGGTCCGTCAGGGCCGTCGAGCGGCGCGGCCGGGAACGAGAGCACGTCCGTGGGCTTGTTTTTGCCGCGAAATTCACGGTTCCAGCGGCGAATCTGCTTGTCGCCGGTGAGCAGCACGGAGACGTCGCCGCGCAGTTTGACGGCGCGGATAGCCTGCTCCAGAAAAAGCTCGAGCTGCGGCACGCGCAGGCGGCGGGCGTAGGCAGGGCGTATGTCGGGGTCGGTCAGGATCATCTTGACGAGCGAAAAAACCTAGGGAGGAAGCGGTGGCTTCCTCCCTTTCATGGTATCGCATGTGGTTCTGACTGCGTGTTTATTGGGGTTTGGGCGCGGACTTGGCCTTGGCCGCATCTTCATCAAGCGAGAGCGGCAGCTCCTGCTGGTTGCGGCCGAAGCTGTCGTAGGCGCGGATGATGCGCTGCACGAGGTGGTGGCGCACGACGTCGCCGTCTTCAAAGTGAACGAAGCCGATGCCATCCACGCCCTGCAGAACGCTCATGGCCTCGATGAGTCCCGAGCGACGCGGGTTGGGCAGATCAATCTGCGTAATGTCGCCGGTGATAACGGCCTTGGCGTTGTTGCCGAGGCGCGTCAGGAACATCTTCATCTGCTCGCTGGTGGTGTTCTGCGCTTCGTCCATGATGATGAAGGCGTCGTTGAGGGTGCGGCCGCGCATGAAGGCAAGGGGCGCAATCTCGATGATGTTGCGCTCCAGCATCTTGTCAACGCGCTCGGGTTCGAGCAGGTCATAGAGCGCGTCATAGAGCGGGCGCAGGTAGGGGTCTACCTTCTCCTGCAAGCTACCGGGCAAAAAGCCGAGGCGCTCGCCGGCTTCGACCGCGGGGCGCACGAGAATGATGCGGCTTACTTTTTTTGCCAGCAGCGCCGAGGCGGCCATGGCCACGGCGAGATAGGTTTTGCCGGTGCCGGCCGGGCCGATGCCAAAGACCATGTCAGACTGCTCAATGGACTCGACGTAGCGGCGCTGGTTGAGCGAGCGCGGCTGCACCATGCGCTTGGCTCCGGCCGAGCGCTGCTTGCCCGCATCGACCAGGCTGCGCAGGGTGAGGGATGGGTCGGCGGTGACGAGGCGCAGCATGCCGTTCAGCTCGCCATTTTGCAAATTGACGCCAGCGCGGCGCAGCGCTTCAAAATCGGCAAAGATGCGCTCGACGCGCTGCACGCTTTCTTCTGGCCCCTGGACGAGAAGCCCGTCTGACTGGAAGTCGATGCGCACATGGAGAACATCTTCCATGAGCCGGAGGTTTTCATCGCGGGTCCCGAATAGGGGCTCAAGGTTCGGCGTGATTTCCAGCGCTTTTTTCATCAAGCGGTGAGATGACCTCCCAGGTCAAAGGGTATGCACCCGGCCTGCGTTGTTTGTAGTTGGGGTGGGGCGGCATGGCGCTGGGTTCTGCAGCCGCGCGCCCGGTAAAGGCGCATCGGCGGAACCGCAGGGACCGGATTGGCATGGAATTCCAATGCAAATGCCGTCGTTGGGCACAGAGTAGCCCGGTTGCGGTGCAAGGTCAATGGAAGAAACATAAAAAATGTTGCCCGGGGAAACATTGAGAACACGAGGCCGCGCAGCTTTACCTGCGGCGTGCCACGATCTGCCGGGCGGCGTTGTGGACGACTCCGGCCTCAATGCGGCCTTCGGCAATGGCTGTCAGTTCGCGCTCCAGCGAGGCCAACTCGGCGGCGTCAAAATTCTGGATGGCGAAGCTGTTTTTGCCCCAGGTACGCAGATTAGGGGCATGCAACGCTGCCATGCGGCGGGATGGTTTCTCAAGAACGCGGCATTCGCTGTGAAGAATCTGCCAGGGCGTATCGGCCAGCGCGTCTTCGAGCATGCTGCCGACGTTCAACTCCTGACCGAAATGACGCTGCATTTGCCCCACCAGTTCGTAGTAGCGCGCAAGGGCAGGATGAGCGGATTGCATGGATTCGGTCTCATGCAGCACCAGCATGGCATGTGGCGCAGCAACCGTCTGCGCCCACAGCTTGCAGGCCTCATGGGGCGAGGATAGATGCGTGAGCAGGAAGCGGCAGAAGAGAAGATCGGCGTGATGTACCGGGAAAGGGGCAACCAGCACATCGTGCTGCAAAAAGGACAGGTCAGGATGCGTGGCGCGCGCTTCTGTGAGATAGCGCTCGGAAGCCTCAAGACCGATGGTTTGCGCGGGACGCAGTTCCTCGGCAATCAGACGGGTGGTCCAGCCTGGACCACAACCGAAGTCCACAGCCAACGAAAAACTCTGGCCGCCGGCGAGTGAACGCGCGCGACTGAGCAGGGTGCGTGTCTCAGGTTCGTAAGTTTCGGCCAGCCGCCGCAGGCGCAGGCTGGCCTCATCACTGTCGCCAAAGGTGTAGCTCACACCAGCACTATATCGTTTGATCCTCGGGGAGCAGCGGTTATTTGCCCATGCACCGGTCAGGCGGACTGGCAGACGATGGATTCGACGACCTCAACACAAAAAGCGAGCAGACTGGCGACTCGGCATTTTTCTGCATCCCACTGAAGGGATTTGGTTGTATGCCGGATCTAAAAAATTTTGCACGTTCAGGAGGACTTATCGCATTGCTGCCTCATTTCACTCTGCCGACATCTGCTGAGATTTACCTTTTTGCCGGGCATTTGATCCGCATGCTGGTGATTCTGCTCGCCGCATGGATCGTGACGAGCCTGATTCACAAGTGGTTTCCGCACCTGCGCAAACGCATGGTGGCGCACATGGTGGCGCAGCGCGGCGGCGCGGACATTGAGTTGGAGAAGCGCGCAACGACGATCAGCGCCATCATTCGCAAGGCATTGGCCGGGGTGATCTGGGTGCTGGCGATCATCATGGCGCTCAAGGAAGCGGGCTTTGACATCGGGCCGATTCTGGCCGGCGCGGGCATTCTGGGTTTGGCCGTGGGCTTTGGCGCGCAGAACCTGGTGCATGACATTATCTCGGGCATGTTTCTGCTGCTGGAGAACCAGATTCGCGTAAACGACGTGGCCATTTTGAATGGTACGGGCGGGCTGGTGGAGGCGATTCATCTGCGCACGACGGTGCTGCGCGGGCAGGATGGCACGGTACACATCTTCCGCAATGGCTCGATCAATACGCTGTCAAATATGACGCATGGCTACTCCTACTATGTGTTTGACCTGGGCGTGGCCTACAAGGAAGACACCGATCACGTGATCGAGGTGCTGAAGGGCATTGCCGATGAGCTGATGGAAGAGGAGAAGTTCAAGGCGATCATTCTGGAGCCGCTGGATGTGATTGGCGTGGACTCGTTTGGCGACTCGGCGGTGATGATCAAGGCGCGCTTCAAGACGGCGCCGATTCAGCAGTGGACGGTGGGCCGCGAGATGAACCGCCGCATCAAGAAGAAGTTTGATGAGGTGGGCATCGAGATTCCCTTTCCGCATACGAGCATCTATTTTGGCGAGGCGAGCAAGCCCTTCAAGCTGGAGATGCAGGGGCCGGATCGCGAGCAGTTGAAGCAGCTGATTCGCGAGATACAGGAAGAGACGAAGAATGCGGCGGCGCTGGATGGCGGCGCAGAGGCGAAGGCGTAGGGCGTTCGCGAAAATGACTGGAAGCAGAAGGCCCCGGCCGCGAGAATGCGAGCCGGGGCCTTCTTTTTGCTTATGCCGAGCGGCGGCGGCACAAATTAAGTCTCCTAACGATAACTTGAGTGCCGCCGATAGGGTAGGAAACAGGGAAATCCATCTGAGCAAAGACAATGCCGAAAGAAAATCACAATCCCGCCCGGCATTCCATTCGCAGATTTCCACTTTTGTTTCTGATGGAAAATATCCGATACTAGCTAGCGGAACGCCTATGAACCGGAAAAAGATGACAGTTTTAGAGCTTTGCGCCGGTGCTGGCGGTCAAGCCCTTGGTTTCGAGGACGCCGGCTTTGAGCATCTTGGGCTTGTTGAGCTTGACCATCACGCATGCCAGACTCTCAGGTTCAACCGCCCGGCCTGGAACGTCATTGAGACCGATCTGAACTACTTTGATGCCTCACCGTTTGCCGGAAAAGTGGATGTCGTGGCAGCGGGTCTCCCTTGCCCGCCGTTTTCCAAGGCTGGGAAACAATTGGGCGAACGAGATGAACGGAACCTGTTTCCGGCGGCACTATCGATCATCAAAACGGTTCGTCCACGCGCAGTTGTCATTGAAAATGTCAGAGGCATATTGGACGCAGTCTTTGAAGATTACCGGACATTCATTGAAGGACAACTCGAAGGATACTGGACCGGCTGGAAACTGCTGAACGCTTCTGATTACGGGGTGCCACAACTTCGGCCACGTGTAAACTTTGTAGCTATCTTGAAGGGATTTGAACATTCGTTTGATTGGCCCACGCCTAAGCCGCTGAATACACCAACGGTGGGTGAATCACTTTACAGCCTGATGACAGCGAATGGCTGGAAAGGAGCCGAGGCCTGGAGAAAACTGGCCTGTGAGATTGCCCCCACTCTTGTTGGAGGCAGCAAAAAGCACGGAGGCCCCGATTTGGGACCCACCCGGGCAAAACGAGCTTGGGCCACGCTTGGCGTAGACGGTATGGGAATCGCGAATGAAGCGCCGGGGCCGGATTTCCTTGGAATGCCGAAGCTAACGGTAAGAATGGCGGCGCGCATTCAGGGCTTCCCAGACGATTGGCAATTTGCTGGAGGTAAAACAGCAGCCTACCGTCAGGTTGGCAACGCGTTCCCTCCCCCGGTCGCAGCCGCCGTTGCATGTAGTGTGAAGAAGTGCCTAGAAGCAAAGGTTAAGCTGAAAGTAGCAGGCTAGGTCAGTCGAGATGACCCGCTTTTCGTAACAATTCAACCTGCTCTGAATCTGCAGGATTATAGGCAATAAATTCAGCCGGCCCACAAAATGGGAGTCCCAATTGGCGAATGAGTTCCTTATCTTTACGTCCCCACAAAACTGCAATACCCTCGCGCGCCAATTGATCACGTGCTCCACCATTGCGTCTCAGCCGCTTCAAGGCATCGTCCTGTTGCCCTAATCCATTCACAATCAACCGCGAAACAGGCCGGTTTTGTACCGCTCGAAACAATGCCGCAACCCGGTTCGTACCTCCCCTAGGCCCGGTAATCTGCTTTCGTAATTCCATTGGGAGTTCTAACCAGAAATTGCCGGGATAAGGATGATCGTGCAACAGCCAGTGCACGTGACGTAAGCCATCTTTGGTGATGGTACGTTTTCCATCCCGGTTAGCTCCAGAATTCAGCAACTCCTCTCGGATGACAATAAGGCCAAAACAGCAGCGTGCAGTTTCCTCCCTCGCATTGAGAAGCACGCATGGATGCCCTATTGCTTCCTGGGGTATCGTCCAGTTGTTGCTGATCGTGTTCTTGACGTCAACTTCTACACCCTCAATCAAGAGATCGAGTACATTTCCTTTTGCCAATTTGAGATGATTGCGTAGAAGTATTTCAATCTTTGTTCCGATATACGTCTTTTCAGTTTTCTCCAGTTCGTCGAGCGTGAAGCGGCCTGATCTCGGAGTGTCGATAACCTCGTCAAACGCCTGACGGAATAGAATTGGCACTTCAATCTGGAAACGGGATGCTCCACCCGCGCTCTTGATTATCGCGGCCTCCAACTGCCTTAGCAATTTGGCATCTGGGTCACCGGACGAGATAACAGGCGCCATAGACTTAGTCATTTCGGGCAATCTCCATTCCCACGAGGAGCATAAACAATTGCTTCACGGCAATGTATCACGCCAACCTTCATGGGTTTATGCGACATCTACCCGCGCAAATTGATAATGCTGGTAAGCAGGATCGTTCCAGATGGCAGATTCGTTGACTCCCAAGCGCCGGTCAGAAAATATGCGGCGGATTCGCTCTAAGAACACGAAGCCGGAGCTCATTGTGCGGAGTATGCTTCACCAGATGGGCTTCCGCTACCGCCTGCACGCGAAGGATTTGCCCGGCAAGCCCGATTTAGCCTTTAGAAGCCGCAAGAAAGTGATTTTTGTCCACGGCTGCTTCTGGCACCAACACAGCGAGTGCCAGGAAGGCCGAGTCCCGTCTACCAGAATCGAATACTGGGGACCAAAGCTAAATCGCAATCAAAACCGGGACAGAACTCACCTCGCTGCACTTCAAGAGGCGGGCTGGAAATCGTTAATCGTATGGGAATGCGAGGTAAAAGATATTCAACGGCTGGTTCAAAAGCTGCGTTTGTTTCTTGAGTAGCATCTGCGCTGTTCCCATTGACCAGAGGGGTGGTTTGGGCTTAGACTTAGGGTTTGCAGGGGATGTGGCTGTATTGCGCCGTTTGCCTGCATCCCATTTCAGCAAAGATTGAAGGATTTTTAGACCATGGCGAACCATGTTTCTTCGCTCAAGCGCGCCCGTCAGACCGTACGCAAGACCGCAGTGAACCGTGCCAACAAGAGCCGCGTGCGTGGCTCGCTGCGCTCGCTGCGTGAGGCGATTCAGAAGGGCGACGTGAAGGCCGCTCAGGAGCAGTACAAGGCAACGGCTTCGGCTCTCGACAAGAGCGTGCAGAAGGGCATTCTGCATGCCAACACTGCCTCCCGCTACAAGAGCCGCCTGAATGCCCGCGTGAAGGCGCTGGCCACCCAGGCTGCCTAAGCAGATTTTCTGGCTTTAAGTGAAGACTCCCGCCCAAGGGCGGGAGTCTTTGCGTTTGGGGAGCTGTAAGGGATTCCCTCTCAGACGGAGAGAGCACGAAATACCCCACTCAAACCAACGGCGGGTTTGCATGGGGCACCGCGGCATGGGTTCTTGCTTTCGGAAAATCCTCTTTTATGGAAAGCATGCTTGAAATCGGTTGCGCTGTGCGGCAGAGTGGAAAGCATGCTTTACATCCGCAGAGATTGCGGAGAAGCAGAAGGGGAATTTTATGTGTTGGCATGCGATTTCAGGAAATCCGGAAGCGCAGAAGTTACGCCGGACGGCCGTGGTTTTCTTTGCTCTGTCCAGCTCGCTGAGCGGGACGGCAGCGGTGTTTGGGACGGGCACGCATCACTCGTTCTGGTTTGGAGCAGTGCTGGGTTTTGACATTGTGATGGTTTTGGCCGGGATCGTTTTGCTGAACCGGGCAGCAAAGATGGGACGCGAGCAGCCGTAAGCGAGACATGGCCGCACCCGGCGAAGAGCTGGCGCGAAGACGCAAAGAACGCCAAGGAAGCAGCTCGCGAAGACCTGGTTCCCACCAGACTTCGGGCTGCGATGGGGCACGTGGACGTTGGGCGCGAGTGCTAGGCTGGGTGGCATGATGCGTTGGCTTTGCTGCGCCGCTTTGCTGGCCTTTGCGATGGGTGGTGTTTTTGCCGGGGCGCAGAGCCCGGCTGTGGCCTGGGTGGGCTGCCCTGGGACGGAAGTGGGATGCCAGGTGCAGGCATGGCGGGCGATGTGGCCTCCGGACCAGCCGGTGGAGGTGCTGCTGGCCAATCACGCCGGATGGATCGGACTAAACCTGATCACCATAACGCAGGAGCGGGTGCAGTCGCGGCTGCGGACGGTAATTCCCACGATGGTGCCGGCGCTGGTGCAGGTGTTTCCACTGGCGCATGCCAGCCAGTCGCTGACAAACCGCCGGCCCACGCTGTATGTGCGGGTGAATGAGGGGTATACGAGTTATTACAAGCCGTCTTCGGCATACCTGGTGCGGCTGCAGGTGGAGAAGGGCGAGCGGCGGCTGCGCGTGACTTCTGGCGCGGATGTGGTGGGGATGCATGCGCGGTTTCAGGGCGCGGTGCCGGTGACACGGCAGCGGCTGGATGGCGATGCGTTCTGGATGAGGCCGAAGAAGCCGCTGGAGCCGGGGGAGTATCTGGTGGTGTTTGGCTCGGCGGGCGGCAGCGGATTTGAGTTTGCGGTGAAGTGAGTAGGTCAAAGCATCCCGATTTGCCTTTCTTACTGTGGAGATGGTTTGACGGAAACCACGACAGTGCCTGGCGGAGGCGGCGGAATCTTGTCCAAGGTGCAATCTGAAAAGTGGAGACGGTATTCCGGGCCTTCGTTGACCGTAAGCCTGACGGTCTTGGGAAGCCGATACTCGCCTACCTGCTGGTAGTCCACCGTGTAATGAACGTGTGTGGATTCGGCACCCTCAATTTGCATGTCAGTCCCCGTGTAGAGCAATCCTTTCGTGGTCAGGGTAAACTGCGGCCTTTCGTCCATAGTTTGCTCTAGATGCTTCTGCAGCAAACGTGTGACGCGCATGTTCGCATCTACCTGGATTGTGTTCTCCGCAGAGGAGACATGGAATTTGATGATGCGGCCTGCCGCCGTGCTTGTCATCTCCGCATTGGCCGGCGCTGACGGACCAAGAGAACCAAACGCAAACCACGTATTGTAGAACCCTGTCGCAAACTGTCCAATCCCGCCAATCAACCGCTTTGCACGCATAGCCTGCTCCGCGCTGAGGGCAGGAGAGTCGGGAGTGCGATAGGAAAATTTGGGCAGTCCCGGTGCTTTCTCCGCAACCTGCATGGTGGTGGCCTGCAAATACTGCCAGAAAGGCGCGTTATGAGGAATCTGAGAGAGGGCAGGGATCTGCTGCCATTCAAAGGAGTAGGCACAGACGAAGCCGCGATTCGGGAGGAATGGCTCAAGTGCGTAATGAGATCGCACTTCAGCCAAATATGCCTGCACTGGGCTGGGCTGGGCTCCTGGTCCAAGATCGAAATTCATCTTTGTTGTCCCCGTCGCGAACACAGGCTTTCCGTGGACCAGAAATGGGCGGTAAGTGGTCTTCTGGATGCTGGTAACCGCCGCGCCGATCAGCATAGGTGGGCCGCTGACGACGCGGACATGAGTCACCTTGCCTTCCGGGTTCACTTCTACTTGCAGAACGACGGTGCCGCTCACCTGCGCGGCCTTGGCGATCTGAGGGTAAACCAATGCCCCACGGTGCAGCACGTGCCCGTTGAATGTTTTTTCGTCTGGGTGCAGGATCTGTGCGGAAAGCGCAGACAACATCGGGCAGGTAAGTAGAAACAGGAGAGCAAGAAAATAATTGCGCACGACAGACTTTCTCCGAATGGAAGGGTAGGAGAACTCTATAGCAAGCGGATAATTTTCAGTAGCCTTTTGAGTGTCCTAATCTGCCTGAAACAACTGCCTACTCCAGCCAAACCCAGGCGTGAATGGGGCACCAGGGGATTGTGAGTCGGCTACGGTGGAGGATACCCGGCTTGTGGTTTGCAGGGCTGGCTTGCAGGGCTGGGGATGGTGGGAGAAACTTCGAGCGGTAGTAGGGGCTTGAGCATCGCCGGGATTCTTCGCCTGACGGCTCAGAATGACGCTTACTACTGTTTATAGGGGTACTTAAGACACCACGCGTGCCAACCATTGCTTGCATGAGGCATCGGATGTTTTTCCCGGGTCCGAACGGACGGACCCGGGGTACCCGGAGGGTAAGTGAAGCGCCTGGTGAATTTCCGCTTTAGTTGATTTCAAAGACGTCTTCGGCTTTGGCGGCCTGGGCTTTGGCGTTTTCGGCCAGGGCGCGGGCGATGGCATAGAAGGGCTTCGCCTGCGGGGAGTCTGGCCCGGCGAGCGCGATGGGCTGGCCCTGGTCGCCGCCCTCGCGGATGGCGGGCACCAGCTCGACTGAGCCGAGGAAAGGAACGCCGAAGTCCCTGGCGGTGCGCTCGGCGCCGCCCTTCGAGAAGATGTCGATGATCTCCTGGCAGTGCGGGCAGGTGAAGTGGCTCATATTCTCGACGACGCCGAGAATGGGCGCCTTGACCTCACGGAACATCTCGATGGCCTTGCGCGCGTCCTGCAGGGCCACGTCGCTGGGGGTGGAGACGACGACGGCCCCGGTGAGCGGGACGGTCTGCACGAGCGAGATGACCACGTCGCCGGTGCCCGGAGGCAGATCGACGATGAGGAAGTCGAGCTGGCCCCATTCCACCTGCTGCAGAAACTGGCGGATGATCTGGTGGAGCATGGGCCCACGCATGACGAGCGGCTTGTCGCCGGGCGAGAGAAAGCCAACCGAGATGACCTTGATGCCGTGCGCGGTGTTGGGCTCGATGCGGTTGTTGGGCAGCACCTTGGGCTGATCGCTTGAGCCGAGCATGAGCGGCACGTTGGGGCCGTAGATATCCGCGTCAATAAGGCCGACCTGGTAGCTGAGCTTTGAGAGTGCGAGCGCGGTGTTGACGGCGACGGTGGTTTTGCCGACTCCGCCTTTGCCGGAACCGATGGCGACGATGTGCGCGACGCCGGGCAATGGCATGGGCGGCTGAGGAGTGTGTGCGTGAGCCATATTTCTAAAAATCCTTTCGTGGTTGCGAGGGGTTGGCCTCGATTTGCATTCCCTGAGCGGCTAAAGCCGCGCAACTTTCGGCCGGTTCTTTCGTATGGGCTGAAGCCCATACCCTTCAGGGAAGCTGACGACTGCGATTGTGCAGCCGGTGGTGACTTATTTGCTGCCCGGGCGTACGGTGCCCATCATGGGCGAGCCGGCGGGGCGTGACTCGCGGCGGCGCTGCAGCTCCTGCTGGCGCAGCTCGCGGCGGCGGCCGGCATCTTCATGGCGGCGCTTCTCTTCTTCGCTCTCGGGCTCGAGGCGGGGCACGGGCACGCGGCGGCCTTGCGAGTCGACCGCTACAAAGGTGAGATAGGCCGATGCCACGTGGCGATGCATGCCGGCGATGGTGTTTTCGACCCAGATCTTCACGCCGACTTCCATGGAGGTATTGAAGGCGCGATTGACCGAGGACTTGAGAATGAGCAGGTCGCCGACATGCACGGGGGCGATGAAGTCGATGTGGTCCATCGAAGCGGTCACCACGTGAGTACGCGAGTGGCGATAGGCGGCCATGGCGCCCACGAGATCAATGAAGTGCATGAGGCGGCCGCCGAGCAGGTTGCCGAGAGTGTTGGTGTCATTGGGCAGAATCAGCTCGGTCATTTCTGACTGCGATTCGGCAATGGTGCGCACGGGCAAAGAGTGTCCGGAGAATCCCATGGGTCTGGCTCTTTCTTATTGGTCAGTGGTGAAGCTGGCAATCCAGCAGTTGGTCCGAAAAAAGCTCCACTTACCAGTGTGGAGAAAGGCGGACATTTCAGCAAATCGCAGCACACGCCGGGAGGAGACGTTTACCATACGAAAAAAAGCGCGCGCCGCAAACAGGCTGCGCCGCATCTTCTTGAGTGTGAGGCTGCCGGATCGATGGACAAAGTTGGAATGCTGACTGAAATTTTGGCGCAGGACCCCAGGAACGCCTTTGCGCGCTATGGGCTGGCGATGGAGTATGCGGGCCAAGGGGATGCTGCGACAGCATTGACGGAGTTTGACCGGCTGCTCGCGGACCACCCGGATTACACGGCCGGCTACTTCATGGCAGCGCAGACGCTGGCCAAGAGTGGCGACCAGCAGCGCGCCATGGACTACCTGCGGCGCGGACTGGACTCTGCACGGCGCACCGGCAATCAACATGCCCACAGCGAGATGCAGGCCATGCTGGACGAACTGGAAACGATGAGCCTGTAAAGCCGGAATGATGAGCGCCTCGCATGAGGCGCAACATGGCCCCGTGGAACAAGCCGGGGGAATTTTTCGTACCACCAACGGCATCACAGCACCAGGCGCGAAGGGCGCGCATAATAACGAAACCATGAAGATTCCTCTGTTTCCGCTGGACGTGGTGCTTTTCCCGGGTGCGCCACTGCCGCTGCACATTTTTGAGGAACGGTACCGCGAGATGTTTCGGCGGTGCATGGCGGAGCAGATTGAGTTTGGGGTGGTGCGGGCACAAGAGGATGGTCTGGCAGTGGTGGGCTGCACGGCGTCGATCGGGCGCGTGATGCACCGCTATGAAGACGGGCGGTTTGATGTGATGTGCCACGGCGAGCGGCGTTTTGAAATTGAACTGCTCGACGACACGCACGCTTATCTGCAGGCAGAGGTGGACTTTTTGCCGGATGAAGGTCCGGAGGCAACGCGCGCCGAGCGCGAACAATGCGCGGCGCTGCACTTTGAGGCGATTGAGCTGGCAAGGCTGGATCTACCGATGCCGCAGTTGGATCTCGACAAGCCGATTGCTTTTCCGCTGGCATCCGTGCTGCCTGCCGACCTGGATTTTAAGCAGCAACTGCTGGACATGCGATCCGACGCTGGACGCACGCGCAAGCTGCAGGAGTTTTATGAGGTACTGCTGCCGCAATTGCGCACCAGCACCCCCATGCGCCGCATTCAGAGCAATGGACGCGTGATGTAATCTCTACCCGCGCCAGATTGAGTTTGGCGGCATGAAGTTATCTGCAATTCCCTTCTGCTGGCGTGAGACTGCATCCTTCCTGACGGCTCACACATCTTTTCTGAGTACAGTAGGGTAAGAAAATAAGGAGTTTTTGAGGATGACCTCACGCCATCTGCCCCAAACGCTGGGAGAGCTTCGCTCAAGCAAGACATACTCGGAAGCACGTCTGGGAAAGCGCTCTGTCAAAGACGAGCTGCGCGAGAACCTGATTGCACGACTGCGCGCCAAGGAGACGATCTTTCCGGGCATTGTGGGCTATGAGGATACGGTAGTTCCGCAAATTATGAATGCGGTGCTGTCGCGGCAGAACTTTATTCTGCTGGGCCTGCGCGGACAGGCGAAGAGCCGCATGCTGCGCGCGCTGACCGCGCTGCTGGACGAGCAGATGCCCTATGTGGCCGGATGCGAAATTCGCGACAACCCTTACCACCCGCTGTGCAGCCGCTGCCGCGCGCTGATCGCGGAAAAGGAAGAGGCGACACCGATTGCCTGGCTGCATCGCGATGAGCGCTACATTGAAAAGCTGGCGACACCCGATGTGACGGTGGCCGACCTGATTGGCGATCTGGACCCGATCAAGGCGGCCCGCGGCGGGCATGACCTGTCGAGCGATCTGGCGATGCACTATGGACTGCTGCCCCGCGCCAATCGCGGCATTTTTGCGGTGAATGAACTGCCAGACCTGGCAGGCAAGATTCAGGTGGCACTCTTTAACATCATGCAGGAAGGCGATGTGCAGATTAAGGGCTTTCCGGTGAGGCTGGAGCTGGATGTGGCGCTGGTCTTCAGCGCGAACCCGGAGGATTACACGGCGCGCGGCAAGATTGTGACGCCGCTCAAGGACCGCATCGGATCGGAGATTCGCACGCATTACCCGGAATCGCTCGAAGAAGGCATCTCGATCACGGCGCAGGAAGCGTGGACCGAGCGCGGCCTGGGCCAAGTGGAAGTGCCGCAGTACCTGCGCGAGATTGTGGAGCAGATCGCCTTTAGCGCGCGTGAAGAAAAGAAGGTGGACAAGCGCAGCGGCGTGAGCCAGCGCTTGCCCATCTCCACGATGGAACTGGTGCTCTCAAACGCCGAGCGCCGAGCGCTGACACATGGCGAAGAACGCGTTGTGCCGCGCGTGGGTGACGTGTATGCAGCACTGCCCGGCATTACCGGCAAAGTGGAGCTGGAGTATGAAGGCGAGTTGAAGGGTGCCGATGCCGTGGTGAAGGAGATTGTACGCACTGCCATTGGCAAGACCTTTGACCGCTACTTTGCCGATGTGAACACGCAGCAGATTGAGCAGTGGTTTAACCTGGGCGGCACCATCAAGATCAGCGACGCGCAGGGCGCACAGGCCACACGCGAAGAGCTGAAGCAGATTCAGGGACTGACAGAGAAGCTGTCGCCGCTCGGCATCAAGGCCTCGACCGACGCCGAGCATTATGTGGGCGCGGCCGAGTTTCTGCTGGAAGGCATGTGCGCGCACCGCCGCCTGAGCCGCAATGAAGAACGCGGATTTGGGCTGCAGCGCAAAGAGAAAAATCGCGCCGAGCGGCAGGAGCAGGGCAGCGACGAGCAGGAGTATGAAGCGTGGCAGCAGCGGCGCAACCGCCGCGGCAGCTTTAACTAGAACCGGTTTGGGTGACGAGTGAAACGCGTCCGTTATACGAAGTTTCAGGGCGAATGGATCAGCGACTCCAGCATGGAGAACCTGCTCAATGCCTTGTCAGACTACTTTCTTGACTCGGGGTTTCGCGACCCGCTGAGCCAGTTTCAGGATCTGGACCGCACGATGGCCGATCTGGAAGAGGCGCTGCAGCGTGTGCTTGAGTCTGGCGAGTTGTTTGATGAGGAATTGCAGCAGCAGTTTGACCGCATGCAGGAAGAGGGACGCACCGAGGAGTTCATTCAGCAGATCATTCAGCAGATGGAGCAGGACAACTTCATTTCTACGGATCGCATGGAGGACCCCTCACAGCCTGCGCAAACACCCGGCAACGCAGAGGGCGGCGAGATTGAAGCCCACTTTGAGGTGACAGACAAGAGCCTCGACTTTCTCGGCTATAAGACTTTGCGCGATCTGCTTGGGTCGCTCGGCAAGTCAAATCTTGGGCGGCAGGACACGCAGCATCTGGCAACGGGCATTGAGGCCAGCGGAGGCTCGCGGCCGTATGAGTTTGGCGATGTGCTCAATATAGACAGCACGGCGACGCTCACTTCAGCGATTGCGCGCGAAGGGCTGACGGTTCCACTGAATATTGAGTACAGCGACCTGCATGTGCATCAGTGCGACTTTCAAAGCAGTTGCGCTACGGTGGTCATGCTGGACTGCTCGCACTCGATGATCTTGTATGGCGAGGATCGCTTTACGCCGGCCAAGCGCGTGGCGATGGCATTGTCGCACCTGATTCGCACACAGTATCCGGGAGACTCGCTGTCGCTGGTGCTGTTTCACGACTCGGCGGAAGAGTTGCCGGTCTCGCAACTGGCACGCGTACAGGTTGGCCCCTATTACACCAACACGCGGGAAGGTCTGCGTGTGGCCCAGCGAATTTTGCGCAGCCAGCGCAAAGACATGAAGCAGATTGTGATGATCACCGATGGCAAGCCCTCGGCACTGACGCTGCCCGACGGGCGCATTTACAAGAATGCGTTTGGGCTGGACCCGCTGGTGATCAGTGAGACGCTCGAAGAGGTTTCCCGCTGCAAGCGTCAGAACATCATGATCAACACTTTCATGCTGGCATCAGACTACGGACTGATGCAGTTTGTGCAGAAGGTGACGGCGATGTGCCGGGGCAAGGCTTACTTCACAACGCCTGACCGTCTGGGCGAGTATCTGCTGCTGGACTACATGCAGCGGCGCACGAAGACGATTCACTGATTCCCTAACAACCGACTTTGCGTCGCCGGATGGGGGTGGACCATCCGGCAATGGGCTGCGCCTTGGGATCGGGCAGGGGTTGGCACTGCGGGCACCAGTAAGTAGAGCGCGCGGCGCTGCCCTGCTTGCGCATGAGGATGGTCGCGCCGCAGCGGCGGCAGGGCTGGCCGCGGCGTCCGTAAACCCAGAGACGCGCGCCTGCGTCGGAGACGTTGCGCGTGCGGCGAGCACCGGTGTAGGTGATGACACCGCCGCTGGTGGCATCGCTGACGTTGATGTTCATCAGCCGCTCGGCAGCGGCAAGGAGCGCGGCGACCTGATCGGGACTTAACTCGTGCACGCGGGCAAAGGGGCTGACTCCGCAGACAAAGCAGACCTCAGACTTGAATACGTTGCCCAAGCCGGCGATGACCTGCTGATTGAGTAGCACATTCGCGATTTCTTCCTGAGGGTGAGAGGCGATGCGAGCGGCTGCATCGTCAGGAGAAAAATCTGCCCGCAAGGGATCGGGGCCAAGATGGGGAATGGCGCTGTTACGAGCCAGAGTGCGGGCTGTGTAGAAACGTGCCACGGGGACGTCAAAGGCAACGGCCTCATACGTATCGTTGGCGAGAAGCACACGCATGTGGCTGCGGCCCCGACGCCAACGCTCACCGCGGCGGTAGATATGCCAACTGCCGCTCATGAGCATGTGCGTCACCAGAATCAGATCGCCTGAGAAGTGGATGAGCAGCCATTTGCCGCGTGACTCTACTTTCTCAATGGTGCGACCGGTGACGGGCGTGCTGTCATGCACGGCGGCGAGCGGCGCAAATTCTGCCACAAACTCTGTTACATATGTGTCCGCGAGCGCTTTGTGCAAAGCGCGGGCCGAACGGAAGATGGTATCGCCCTCGGGCATGGCTACTGCACCTCAGCGGACGGCGGAATGACAGGCAGCACGCGTCGCATGTGAAAACCAAGCGGCGCGGGCGAAAAGCCTGCGTCGGACAGGAAGCGCGCCAAGGGATGCTGCTGCACGGGGACTCCATTGATAGTGGAGATGAGCAGACCGCCGTGGCGGCGAGCCTCTTCGTCACGCAACTGCTGTTGCACCTGTGAGGCGAGAAATTGCGCGAGATCGCGCGCGACGTGAGTGCGGTCTGGCTCTTCCGCAGGCAAAAACACCTGCACATTGGGATTGCCGCGGCGCAGATAGGCAATGAGTTCGCCGTTGCGCAGAATGACCGATGCGCCCACGGTGCGAGTGAGCGTGCGCGGCGAAGAGTCGCTTCCCTGCTGTTCGGGAGCTGGCTGTGGCCAGCGCAGCACGCTACCGTAGGGATTAGCGGAATCTGTCGCCGCGATGGATACGATTTCGGCATTTTCAGGTTCAGGCGCATTGCGTAGCGAGCGCAGGAGATCCACCGCGGCGGGCAGCGCGAACTGCGTCGCACCGAGGCCCGCGACGAAGTATCCGCGACGGATGCGTCCGCTCTCTTCGAGCGCCTTGAGCACGTCATAAATCGCCGAGAAGCCGCCGGGAAGATTTTCCTGCGCAACCGATTCGCGCGTGAGCACGCCATAGCGGTGGAGCAACTGATGCGCGATGGCGTGGCTCCACTCCGTTTGCTGCGCGGGTGTGGCACGTTCGGCGATGGGCACGAGCGACCAGCGCCCTTGCGCCGTGGGGGGAACGGTACGGCGCGAACGGAATGAAGGCAAATTATGCTGGCGTTTTGCGGGGCGGCCGCTGGAAGGTTTGGCGACGTATGCGCGCAAGGCGTGCAGCGCGTCGTTGGTGATGAGACCACGCCAGACAAGATTCCAGAGCGCATCCAGAGTTTCGCCGGGGAAGCCGCCGCCCACTGCCTCGTGGAGTTGCGCGAAGAACATGGCTCCGCCGCTGTCAAGCTGATCGAGAATCCACTGCTCGCGGGCTGCTACGGGAGAATTTGCGTCGATGGTGACGGCACGCGTGGGCAGCAACTGCGGCATGCGGTCAGAGAGATAGAGCGCGATGCGCCCGTCGTGCTCGCCGAGCGAGTCGAGACCGCACCAGGTGACTTCGCCCGCAGCGATGAGAGTGTCAAGGTCGCCGGGCGTGTAACGGGCAAGGCGCGCGGGCAGGATGGCGCTCTCCAGTAGCGACGCGGGGATAGGCGTGCCCTGCAGGCTCTCGATGGTATCGAGCAGAGCATCAAGACCCCGGCGGCGCTGCAAGATGCCCTGCCAATGCGTCTGAAGGCGCGCGAGCATTTGCTGCTCGACTGGTTCAATTTCTTTTCGTAACCGTGCCAGTGACTTTCTGCGAATCAGCCGCAGTACTTCAGCATCGCACCACTCGCGATGCAGGCCTCCGGGACGAAAGCCGCCTTCGAGGACGCGGCCTTCGAGCGCCAGGGTGCGCAGCACGGATTCTACGGCACGGGCATCGAGGCCGAAGCGCTGGGCTGCTTCTGCCAGCGTGAAGGGTCCGTGGGTGCGGGCGAAGCGGCGGATGAGTTCCAGCACAGGTTTTTTGACTGTGGCGAGCAAAGCTTTGGCAATGCCTGGCGGCAGCGGGATGCCAAGCGCATCGCGATAGCGGGCCGCATCTTCCACAGCGATGAGGCGACGCTCGCCGGCGACTTTGACCTCAAGAATGCGGCGCGCTTTGAGCAGGCGGTCGAGCGCGGCAAGCAGTTCGGGCGTGGCCAGGCGGCGGGCCAGTTCCTCTCGGGAGAGATCGCCGAGACGCAACAGCAGGTCATGGATGCCGTCAGCGGAGCGGGCGCGGTGGCCCTCTTCGAGACATTGCAATTGCTGCTCGACCTGCTCGATGGCATCGGCGTCGAGCAACTCGCGCAGGTCAGAGTCGCCGAGCAGCTCGCGGAGTTGATCCTGATCAATGGAGAGCGCCTGGGCGCGACGCTCAGCGAGCGGCGCATCGCCATCGTAAATATAGTTGGCCACGTAGCTAAAGAGCAGTGACGAGGCGAAGGGTGAGGGTGTACGCGTATCCACAACATGCACGCGTACGTCGCGCTTCTGGATGGCACGCAGCGTCTCAAGAAACGATGGCATGTCGAACACGTCGCGCATGCACTCACGATAGGCCTCAAGCAGCATGGGAAAGGCCGGATATTTTGAAGCTACCGAGAGCAAATCGTAGGCGCGCTTGCGCTGCTGCCACAGCGGCGCGCGGCCCTGGGCGCGGCGGCGTGGCAAGAGGAGCGCGCGCGCTGCAGACTCACGGAATTTTGCCGCGAAAAGCGCGGTGGAACCGAGCTGGCGCAGCACGAGATCGGCAGCTTCGGCGGGCTCCAGCATGAGCAGACCCGCATCGGGCGGCGTATCAGTGTCTGGAAAGCGCAGCACAAAGCCGTCATCGCCCCACATGGTTTCGACGTCAGGCCCCCCGGCCGCGCGGATGCGCCCGGCGACGGCCATGGCCCATGGCGCGTGCACGCTGCTGCCGAAGGGCGTGAGCACGCAGACGCGCCAGTCGCCGAGTTCGTCGCGGGTGCGCTCAATGACGATGTTGCGGTCATCTGGAACCGCGACGGTTGCAATTTCCTGATCGGCGAGAAAGCGGAGCAGATTTTCAGCAGCCAGCGCGTCCAGGTCGTGCTCACGCACGAGACGGCTGACGGCCGCGTTGCGAGGCAGGGCGCGCAGCTCGCGAATCAATGCGCCGATGCGGCGGCCAAACTCCAGCGGACGGCCTGCGGCATCACCATGCCAGAAAGGCATTTTGCCGGGCTCGCCGGGCGCGGGTGAGACGAGCACACGATCTGGAAGAATCTCTTCGATGCGCCAAGTGGAGGCGCCAAGGAGAAAGGTATCGCCGGTGCGGCTTTCAAAAACCATCTCCTCATCGAGCTCGCCCACGCGAACCGGCTTGTCGCTGCCCGCGAGAAAGACGCCGTAGAGGCCGCGGTCAGGAATGGTGCCACCGTTGAGGATGGCGAGACTCTTCGCACCCTCGCGCGGGGTGAGAATGTTGCTGACGCGGTCCCAGGTGATGCGCGGGCGTAGCTCAGAGAATTCGTCAGAGGGATAGCGGCCTGCGAGCAGATCAAGTACACCTTCAAACGCAGTGCGCGAGAGCGACGCGAAGGGCGCGGCACGGCGCAGCAGTGCAAAGAGGTCTTCTACTGCGATGTGGGGCTCAAAGGGCGGCTGGCCTTTGGTGCGCGGACGGGCAGCAGCGGGCGGATGCGCCACCGTGGCGACAATTTGCTGCGCGAGCACATCGAGCGGATTGCGCAGATAGCGGGTAGACTCCACCAGACGCTCATGCATGGCGCGCGTAACCGCAGCGCAGGCGATCAGGTCTGCGCGGTACTTGGGAAAGATGATGCCGTCACTTGGCAGGCCCACGGAGTGCCCGGCGCGGCCGATGCGCTGCATGCCGCTGGCGACCGAGGGAGGCGCTTCGATCTGGATAACGAGATCGATGGCGCCCATGTCGATGCCGAGTTCGAGCGACGAGGTGGCGACGAGCGCGCGCAGTCGGCCCGCTTTGAGGGCATCCTCAATCTCGGCGCGCTGCGCGGCGGCCAGCGAGCCGTGATGGGCGCGAGCCAGCGGTTCGCCGGCAATCTCATTGAGCGCGGCGGCCAGGCGCTCGGCGAGGCGGCGGCTGTTGACGAAGAGCAGGGTGGACTGGCGCTCGCGAATGATTTCGACAAGGCGCGGATGGATGGCGCTCCAGATAGAGGTGCGCTTGGGCCCCTGCGAGGCCGCGCCGCTGGGCAACTCCTCGGGCTGGCCGAGGCGAGCCATGTCTTCGACGGGCACCTCGACGCGCAGGTTGAGCTGCTTGGGCTCGTTGGCCTGCACGATCGTGACAGGGCGAAAGAGATGCGGGCGCTCGTCATTGGTCGTCCACTGCTGCGCGGGGGCTATTTCTTCAGGGGCAGTGGATGGTTGCGGCTCTGCGCTGGTCATGGCGCCGGCGAGGAAATGCGCGACCTCTTCAAGCGGGCGCTGCGTGGCCGAAAGACCGATGCGCTGCAACGGCTTTTGCGTAATGGCTTCGAGGCGTTCGAGGCTGAGCGCCAGATGCGCGCCGCGCTTGGTGGGCACGAGCGCGTGGATTTCATCGAGGATGACCGTTTCTACTGTGCGCAGCGATGCGGCGGCCTCGGAGGTGAGCAGCAGGTAGAGCGACTCGGGCGTGGTGATGAGAATTTCAGCAGGATGGCGGCGGAAGCGGCTGCGCTCGCGCTGGGCTGTGTCTCCAGTGCGGATGGCGATCTCAGGCATGTGCACGGACACGTTGCGGCGCGCGGCCGTGGCGGCGATGCCGGCAAGCGGCGACTGAAGGTTGCGCTCCACATCGACGGCGAGGGACTTGAGCGGACTGATGTAGAGGATGCGGCAGCCCTCTTCCGTGGGCGGCGCGTGCAGCATGAGGCGGTCCAGGCACCAGAGGAATGCGGTGAGCGTTTTGCCGGTCCCCGTGGGTGCGAAGATGAGTGTGCTTTCTGCCCGGGCAATGGCGGGCCAGCCCATGCGCTGCGGCGCGGTGGGGTGGTCAAAGACGGCACGAAACCATTCGGCGGTGACCGGATGGAAGAGGTCGAGCGCGTCCTGCGCCGCGTCTGCAGCGGATGACCTGGAGCGGGATTTGCGCGGGGCAGCCACTTCTTTTGAGGATAGCTCCGGGACGGAATCTGCTCTTTGAGGAGATGCAAATTTGAGGGAAAGGATTTGGCGGGATGAGGCGTTGGGCAGGGTTTGAGATTCGCACGTCTACCGCGAAGACACCAGGAGCGCAAAGGCTCCCACTCAGCTACCGCCAGCACCGTTCGCACGGCAGAACGCAGCCTCTGGCTCTGTAGCGTTGCGTCAGCATGCGCGAAGGGATAGCCTCAGAATGCGATGAGAAGTCCTGAAGAAGCACTGCCGTTGTTGCGTACGCTGGCGGAAGAGGCGGCAAAGCTGGCCTATGCGCCGTATTCCAATTTTCGAGTCGGCGCGGCGCTGCTGCTCGATGATGGGCGCACGGTGACGGGCTGCAATGTGGAAAATCTGTCTTACGGCTTGACGAGCTGCGCCGAGCGGAACGCGATCTTTCGCGCGATCAGCGAGTGCGGACCAGGCGCAAGGATTGTCGCCATTGCGGTAACAAATATGCGCGGCACCATGTGCGCGCCGTGTGGGGCTTGCCGGCAGGTGCTGCATGAGTTCGCGGCGGAGGACGCCGTGATTACCTACCGCATGGACGAGGGTTGGGCGACGCGGCCCTTTCGCGAGCTGCTGCCGGATGCCTTCGTAATGACCGGCAACGCCTAGAGACGCATATGCACACAGTCGATCTGATTCGCAAAAAGCGTGACGGCGAGAGGCTGGCCACGGAAGAGATTCGATGGCTGGTCGAGGGCGCGGCGCGGCAGTCGATTCCAGAGGAGCAGCTTGCGGCGTGGCTGATGGCGGCGTGGCTGCGCGGGCTGGCCCTTGAAGAGCTGGAAGCGCTGACGCTCGCGATGCGCGATTCCGGCGTGGTGCTGAACCACTCCGCACTGGGGCGCGTGACGGTGGACAAGCATTCGACCGGAGGAGTGGGCGACAAGACGTCGTTTCTCGTGGCTCCGATTGTGGCGGCGGCGGGACTGGCCGATCCCATGATCAGCGGGCGAGCGCTGGGGCATACGGGTGGCACGCTGGACAAGCTGGAGTCGCTTCCGGGCTACCGCACGCGGTTGAGTCCAGACGAGATGCACGGCGTGCTGGCGCGCTGCGGCTGCTCGATTGTGGGGCAGACGGAGGACCTGGCTCCGGCGGACCGCACGCTGTATGCGCTGCGCGACCGCACGGCGACGGTGGAGAGCCCTTATCTGATTTGCGCGTCAGTTATGAGCAAAAAGCTTGCCGCCGGACTCGATGCCCTGGTGCTCGACGTAAAGACGGGCTCGGGCGCATTTTTGCGGAATGAAGCCGAAGCGGCCTTTCTGGCGGCGCTGATGGTGGCGACCGGCGAGCGAGCGGGCACGCGCACGGCAGCCGTATTGACAGACATGAGCCAGCCGCTGGGACGATTTGCGGGCAACTGGGTGGAGATTTGGGAATCCGTGGAGCTGCTGCGCGGTGGCCGCCACGCCATGAGCGAAGACCTGCGCGAGGTTTCGCTGGTGCTGGCCGGGTGGATGCTGCACCTGGGCGGGAAAGCCACGAGTCCGGAAGCGGGCCATGCGCTGGCGGGCGAGAAGCTGGAAGATGGATCGGCGTGGAGGGCCTTCCGAGACATGGTGGCGGCGCAGGGCGGCGATGTGAAGGTGCTGGAGGAACCGGAGAAGTTTCACCAACCGGCATTTCGGCGCACGCTGCGGGCGGCGCGGAGCGGCTATCTGACAGCCATCGATTGCACACAGGCCGGATGGGCCGTGCAGCGGCTGGGCGCGGGGCGGGAGCGGGCGGGCGAACCGGTAGAGGCGCATGCAGGCCTGGAGATGCACGCGAAGCTGGGCATGCGCGTGGAGGCCGGGGAGCCGCTTTGCACTTTGTTTGCGCAGGAGGAGGCGCGCTTTGAGGAGCCGGAGCGGTTGCTGGCTGAGGCCATCACGATTGCGGAGCATGCCGCGAAGACGCCGCCGCTGGTGAAGGAAATCATCACGGATGCGAACAAAAACAAATTTCTGGAATTCGCGAGGGAACGGTAGGATTAGATTTCCTAGAGCGCGAACAGCCGAAATGCAGATCCCTCGACTTCGGCGCGCGGCAGCTCCGGTCGGGATGACAATTCCAGAGGAAGCGATGCGCAGATTGCGGTCGAGGCTCTTCGAGTTTCAGGAGTAACGGTTTGGGTCGATTCACCGGCATTCTAGGCTTGCTCACCATGCTGCTGCTGGCATGGATTTTCTCTACCAACCGTAAGGCGATTCGCTGGCGCACGGTGGCCTGGGGGCTGGGCCTGCAGTGGATTTTTGCATTTCTGGTGCTCAGGGTGGCCTGGGGACAAGACGTACTGGCGGCCGCCGGCAGCGCGGTGAATCATATGCTGGACTACGCCTTTGCTGGCTCGTCGTTTGTGTTTGGCGACCTGGGCAAGCAGCACTCATCGATGGGCTCTTTCTTTGCCTTTCAAGTGCTGCCCGCCATCATCTTTATCTCCGCTTTGTTTGCGGTGCTTTACCACATTGGCGTGATGCAGATCATTATCCGAGTTTTTGCGCGGGTGATGCAGTGGACGATGAAGATCTCGGGCGCGGAGAGCCTGAATGTAGCGGCAAGCATCTTCATGGGACAGACTGAGGCTCCGCTGACGATACGGCCCTTTCTTACCGGACTGACCAACTCTGAATTGATGACCATCATGACCAGCGGCATGGCACATGTCTCGGGCGGCATCATGGCGGCCTACATTGTTTATGGCATCTCGGCGCAGCATCTGCTGGAGGCGGTGATCATGACCGCGCCGGGCACGATTCTGATTGCCAAAATGCTGGTGCCGGAGACGGAAAAGCCAGCCACCGAAGGCGTGGTACACATGCCGAAGCAGGAAGAGCACAAGGAAGAGAACCTGCTCGGAGCCATTGCACGCGGCACCATTGACGGCGGCAGGCTGGCCATCAATGTGGGCATCATGCTGATCTCGTTCATTGCACTGATTGCGCTGGTGAATGGCGTGATGGGCGACGCAAGCGGATGGCTGGGCGCGCACCACATTCCCTTTCCGTCGAGCCTGAATGCGATTCTGGGCTTTTTCTTTGCGCCGATCGCGTGGCTGATCGGCATTCCGTGGAAGGACGCGCATGTAGTGGGCAACCTGCTCGGTACGCGCATGGTGATCAATGAGCTGGTCGCTTATTCGTACCTGGGGGCGCAGAAGGCGATGATCGCGCCGCGCTCGTTTACGATTGCGACGTTTGCACTGTGCGGCTTTGCAAATTTAAGCTCCATTGGCATGCAGATCGGTGGCATTGGCGCACTGGCGCCGAGCCGCCGCAATGACCTGGCGCGGCTGGGATTGCGCGCTATGCTGGCCGGCACCATGGCGAACCTGGTGTCAGCCTCGATTGTCAGCATTCTGTTGAAGTAAGAAGGAGAGTCCAGATGAGCAGCCTGTCGATTTTCTCTGAAACGATCGAAGCAGCCGCGTGTATTCGCAAGCGCAGCCCGCTGCAACCCAAGGTCGCCGTGGTGCTTGGCTCAGGGCTGGGCGCTTTCGCCGGTTCGCTGACAAACTCCAAGTGCATGCGCTTTTCTGAGGCGCCGCACTTTCCTGTTTCCAACGTGCAGGGGCATAGCGGGCGCATTCATATTGGCCAGTGCGGGGATACTCCGGTGCTGGTGATGCAGGGGCGCGTGCATGCGTATGAAGGCTACAAACCATCGCAGGTGGTGTTTCCCATTCGGGTGATGAAGCAGCTCGGCATCGAGCAGGTGATCGTGACCAACGCGGCGGGCGGCATTCGCGAGGGGCTGCAGGCGGGCGAGCTGGTTCTGATTGAGGATCACATCAACCTGACGGGCTACAACCCGCTGTGCGGCATAAACGAAGAGCGCTTCGGGCCGCGCTTTTTTGACATGACCAACGCGTACTCGCCGCGCCTGCGCAAGCTGGCGCACTCAGTCGCGGAGCAGCACGGCCACTCCCTCAAAGAGGGTGTCTATATTGGAGTACTGGGACCGAGTTTTGAAACGCCGGCCGAGATTCGCGCCTTTCGCTCGATGGGAGCGGACCTGGTAGGCATGTCCACAGTGCAGGAAGTGATCGCCGCGCGGCACATGGGCCTTGAGGTGCTGGGGATCTCCTGCGTGACCAATCTGGCCGCCGGGCTGCAGAACGAGGAGCTGACGCACGAAGAGGTGCTGGAGACCGGCAAGCGGGCCGAGGCGCAGCTGACGCAACTGCTGCAGGGCTTGATTCCTCAGATGGCCGGCCTCGGCCGGGAAGACGCCGCGTGAAACCAGCCCTGATTCTGGGGGTGGGAGGCTGTTCGGGCTCGGGCAAGACCACACTGGCACGGGAGCTGGCACGCGAGCTGAACGGCGTGCCGTTCCTGCTGGACCACTATTACCGCGACCTCAGCCACCTGAGCTATGAGGAGCGGTGCGTGCAGAACTTTGACCATCCTGACGCCATTGAGACCGGGCTGCTGATTGAGCAACTGGAGCAACTGGCCTCTGGCCACGCGATCGCGCAGCCGCGCTATGACTTTGCCACGCACACCCGGCGCGCCGGCGTCGATGAGCGCATGGAACCGGCTGCCTGCATTGTGGTGGACGGCATCTTTGCGCTGTATTATCCGGGGCTGCGGCGGCTTTACGACCTGAGCGTGTATGTGGATGCTCCGGACTCGGTGTGCTACGAGCGGCGCCTGGCGCGCGACATTCGGGAGCGCGGACGTACGCCGGAGTCGGTGGCCGGGCACTATGCTGCAACCGTGCGCCCCATGGCGGAGCGCTATGTGCGGCCCTCGTCGCAGTATGCCGATCTGATTGTGCAGGGCACCGAGTCACTGGACTGGTCAATCGAGCGCGTGATGGCCGAGATTGGCGAGCGGGGACTGGTGTGAGGGAGTTGACAGTTGTCAGTCCCCAGTTTTCAGTTGCCAGTCCACAGTTCAAAGACCGCAGCTTCGCTACGGTTTGGCCTTCATGACTGACCACTGACAACTGGGGACTGAAAACTGTTCTTAGATTCCCACTGGAAAGGGCTTGGGCGAGGACTCGTCGAGGTTGGCTCCTCCGCGCCGCCAGCGCTCGAAGCGGCCCTGGAAGATCGAGAGCAACCCGGTGTACCAGTAACCGACCACAAAGATGAGCAGGAATGGCACGGTGAAGTAGCTCTGGTTATCAATGGCGTACCAGATGCACCACATGAACCATGCTCCGATGGCCAGCTCCAATAGGGGCAGAATGCCGAGACGCTTGCGGTATTTGGTGGCTTTGCTGCGTTCGCCCTTGGCCTGCACGCGGTATTTGGGCGTGCGCTTGAAGGAGCTCTTGATACCGAGCAGCGCCTCAATCACAGCCTTGGAGTTGGTCAGTGTGAGGCCGATGCCGAGCGCCATGAGAAACGGCAGATAGCAGAGCGTCCTGAACCAGCGATGCGGGTACAGAATATGCTGCGAAACCATGTAGAACGAGGCGATGGAGAAGGTAGACGCCGCAAAGAGTGGAAAGTCGATGAAGAGCATCTGAAACCATCCCTGATGGAACTGGATGATCTCAGTCGGCAGCAGCAGAATCGAGAGCACAATCATCAGCGGATAGCTGATGTTGGCTGTGAGGTGGTACCAGGCTTCGAGCTTCTCATGCCAGGAAAGGTCGGCGCGCAGCACCTGCGGCATGATCTTTTTTGAGGTCTGGATGAGGCCCTTGGCCCAGCGCGCCTGCTGCGTTTTGAAGGCCGTCATCTCAATGGGCAGCTCGGCCGGGCACTCGACATCCTGCAGGTACTTGAACTTCCAGCCGACGAGCTGCGCGCGGTAGCTGAGGTCCGTGTCTTCGGTGAGGGTGTCATGCTGCCAGCCGCCGGCATCGGTGATGGCGGTGCGACGCCACATGCCGGCTGTGCCGTTGAAATTGAAGAAGACTCCAGCGCGGGAACGAGCGCCATGCTCGAGCACGAAATGGCCATCCAGCAGAATGGCCTCGACCTGCGTGAGAAAGCTGTAGTCGCGGTTCAGATGCGTCCAGCGGGTTTGCACCATGCCGATGGACGGATCGCTGAAGTGGTGGATGACCTTCATCAGCCAGTCAGGCGAGGGAACAAAATCAGCGTCAAAGATCGCTACAAATTCACCCTGGGCAACCTTCAGGCCCGCATCGAGCGCGCCCGCCTTGTAGCCATGCCGGTTGGTGCGGTGCAAGTAGACGATGGGCTGGCCTTGCTCCTGATACTTCTTCACCAGTGCGGCGGCCACGGCCTGCGTGTCGTCGGTCGAGTCGTCGAGGACCTGAATCTCCAGCCGGTCTCTCGGATATTCCATCGCGCAGACGGCCTCGATGAGACGGTCAATCACAAACTGCTCATTGAAGATGGGCAACTGCACGGTAACGCGGGGCAGTTCGGGAAAGTCCTTGGGCGGCTCTTTGGTGGCGCGCTTGCGGAAGCGGTAGTACTCCCACACCATGATGTAGCGGTGCACCCCATAGAACGACAGGATGATCATGACGAGGAAGTAGGGCGTGAGCATCGCCGCATCAAAGAGGTTCCAATGGTAGAGGTGCTGGAAGGTGTTGTCGGCGTAGTGGGTGTGCCAATAATGGGACAGCTTGTGCATGTTCAGGTCCGCGAGCGCCGAGAGCGCGTGCGCGGGTAGAGGTATCAGCGTGTCCATGACCGGCATGTCATGGCTATTGTACGGGTTAGAACCGCGGAAACAATACGGCGGGGTTATATGCCGGAGAACCCCCTTTCGACGCAGATGGATAATAGCTGTGCACGAAGAAAACAAGGAGAACCACATGGCAAGACTGGCAGCCTTGGTAACGGGGCGAGGCATCCCGGAGTTTCCGGCACTGGCGCTGACCGTGCTGCGCATCACGACGGGCGTGACTCTATTCCTGCACCACGGATGGGAGAAGCGGCCGACGCAATGGGGCGCCTTCATGGCGCACTTCCCTAGCCTGTTTCACCTGGGCTCGCCGCTCAGTTTTCTGATTGCATTTTTCTCTGACTTTGTATGCTCGCTGCTGATTGTGTTGGGCCTCGGCACTCGCTGGGCGGCGCTTTTCTGCTTCTGCAATATCTGGGTGGCGTGGGAATTTGTGCACCATTTCGCGTTTCTGGGGCATGGCCCGGCCGCGGACCATGGCGAACTGATTGTGCTGTATCTGGGTGCGCTGGCGACGATTGTGCTGGCTGGACCCGGGCGCTTCAGCCTGGATGGCGCGCTGGGAAAAGGGTGAGCGGCTCTGCATTTTTGACCCGCTGAAGGATTGCACGGCGTTCCTCACGGCAGGCTGAAAACCACCTCGACGCGAGGTGGGCAGAAGCGCGCCCGGCATATTCCAATGCCATTGAGGAACCTATGGCAAACAATTATGTGATTCTCGGCGCGTACGGCGGCATTGGCAGCGCGCTGACGCGGCGGCTGGCCGGCGCGGGGCACCGGGTCTTTTTGGCGGGCCGCGATCAGGCCAGGCTGCAGTCGCTGGCTGCTGCGGTGAGCGCAGTGGGCTTCGCCTGCGCCGATGCTACCGTTTCAGCCGAAGTGGAGGCTGCCATTGCCGAGGGGGCGACGCAACTTGGCTCGCTGGACGGCATCGCCAACTGCTTTGGCTCTTTGCTGTTGAAACCAGCCCACCTGACCACGGATGAAGAATTGGAAGCGACGCTGGCCATCAGCCTCAAAAGCGCCTTCGCCACCGTGCGGGCAGCGGCGCGCACTATGAAGCAGGGCGGCAGCGTGGTGCTGCTCTCCAGCGCGGCGGCGCGGCTAGGCATGGCCAGCCATGAGGCGATTGCGGCAGCCAAGGCCGGGGTGCAGGGATTGGCGCTCTCGGCGGCGGCGACCTATGCCAGCCGGAACCTGCGTGTAAACTGCGTGGCTCCCGGACTGACGAAGACTCCCCTGACTGAGCGCATTACAGGCAATGAAATGGTCGCGAAAGGCTCGCTCGCGATGCACGCGCTGGGGCGCTTTGGCGAGGCCAGCGAAGTGGCTTCGGCGATTGCCTGGCTGCTCGATCCGGAGCAGAGCTGGGTCACTGGGCAGGTGATCGGCGTGGATGGCGGCCTGGCCACCGTGCGCACGAGGGGCTAGGACGCGGTCCACTCCCCGGGTCCGAACAGACCGGACCCGGGGCACCCGGCACCCGGACTCACTTGAAATAAACTGCTCCAGCCGAAGCCATGCATGAACGGAGCTAAACGGCTTAGGACCTACTTCTTGTCTTTTTTGTCGTAGTGATCGTGCCACTCGGGCACCGGCTCAGCGCTCTTGACCCATGCGGCGACAATCAGGTTGCGCAGCTCATCGGCGCCCGCAGCCAGCCGCTCGGCGGTAAACTTGCGCGATTCGGCCGTCCCCTTGCCCTCAAAGCCGTGCTCGTTCCAGAGCTGATAAACCTCATCGACGTCGGCATGGGTGGTGTTGAGGTAGGCCCAGTACTGCGTCCACTCATCGCCGATGGGCTCGACCGGCTTCATGTATTGCCGCACCTCGGCATCGGTCATGTTGTCATGCACAAACTCGCTCTCAAACTGAGAGTGAATGTGATGGCTGGTGGTGTAGTGGTTGGGATTGGGGCCGACCCATCCGTTGTATTCAATGGTGGTGTGCAGGGGCTGCGAACCGTCGGCGACGTAATGGCCGAGCCACCCGGCATAGAAAATGATGGCCTGCTGAACAGGCATGGTGTCTTTGCCCGCGGCTTTGAGCTGGCGATAATCGCGCATCGCCGACTTCAGACGCTCCCAGACCTCTTCGGTGATGTAAGGCTGAAAGCCGATATGGGTGGGCTGCATTTCCCGAGCCTGATCGGGATGCGCCTCGATATAGGCGTAGAGCTTGGCGATGTACTGGTAGCGCTCGCGCGGCAGCGGCGCGATGCGATCGGCCAATTCCATGTCGATGTAGTGATCGGGGGCCTGCATGGCGTCGAGTTCCGGCTCGGCAGGGGAACGCCAGCGATCCGGCTCGGGGCCAAGGTAGGTGATTTCGTCCACAGCGGCCGGAGAGCGCAGAAAGGCCGGAATACTGGCCGGCAGAGAGGTTACGGCCAGATGGTTGATCATCTTGTGGCCATCCTTGCCCCAGGCGAAGCAGGCGGGCACGGCCAGCATGGGCATAAGGCAGAGAGCGGCCAGGGAACGAAGCAAAGCAGAACGGTGGAGAGTCATAGGCGGCAAGTATAACTCCCAAAGATTGCAGGAAATGCAACAAGGGCGGGCCTTTGGGCGCAGCGCCGGGGTAAAAAATTCATATTCCGAAACCGGAAATTCACCCCCGACCGTTGATATTCTGAATGTGCTATGCCTACGAAACAGGAACTTCTCAACAACCCCATCCAGCACATTGACATCAAGCAGCACAATGTTGTCGCGCTCGTTGATGCGATGCAGCAGATGGCCTACAGCTCTCGTGACCTCGCCCGGGCGGCTTCGATTTATGAGCGCATGTTGCGCGACCAGGAGTGCGGCGTGATTCTGTGCCTCGCCGGGTCGCTGATCAGCGCCGGACTCAAGCAGATCTTCATCGACCTGATCCGCAATCACATGGTGGACGCCATTGTCTCGACGGGCGCCAACATTGTGGACCAGGACTTCTTTGAAGCACTCGGCTTCAAGCACTGGATTGCCGATGACCTGCTCAAGCAGGGCACCGAAGACGCCACGCTGCGCGAACTGATGATTGATCGCATCTATGACACGCTGATCGACGAAGAAGAGCTGCGCATCTGCGACGAGACGACCGAGAAAATTGCCAACTCGCTTGAACCTCGCCCCCATAGCTCGCGCGAGTTCATCAAGGCGATGGGCGCCTACCTCGAAAAGGAAGGCAAGATTCCGGCCAAGGGCGGCGTGGACTCGATGGTCTACGCGGCTTACCAGAATGACGTGCCGATCTTCGTGCCGGCCTTCAGCGACTGCTCCGCCGGCTTTGGCCTGGTGGCGCACCAGCACGCACGGCAGGACAAGCCCAAGGTTTCGATTGACTCGGCCAAGGACTTCTACGAGCTGACCCAGTTGAAGATTGCCAATCCGACGACCGGCCTGCTGATGATTGGCGGCGGCGTGCCGAAGAACTTCGCGCAGGACATCGTGGTGGCGGCCGACGTGCTCGGCATGGATGCCCCGATGCACAAGTATGCGGTGCAGATCACCGTAGCCGATGTGCGCGACGGTGCGCTCTCGTCGAGCACACTCAAGGAAGCCAGCTCCTGGGGCAAAGTGGATACCACCTACGAGCAGATGGTCTACAGCGAAGCCACCATGGCCCTGCCGCTGGTTACCGGCTACGCCTACCACAAGCAGGCTCACGCTGCCCGTCAGGGCCGGCGCTGGGCTCGTCTGCTGGAGCCTGTCACCGCATAACCGCAATCAATACAATCATTTCAAAAGGGGGGAGCCAGTATGGCTCCCCCCTTTTGCTCTGGGAATTGCTCTCCAGCAGCATGCTCCGAACGGATCCCACAAAAGTGGTAGACAAGGTGATTACCTAAGTGCTGGCTTAACACGTTACCCGCAGCGTATGATCCGCCTGTTCGTGAGTTTGCAATGCTAAAAAAATCTAGATAGGAACTGGACTTAAAAGTCATGCTCCTTTTTGCCCTGCTTGGTTTCGCCTATATTGCCCTGCTCGTTGGCTTTTGGTCTCTTTGCCGCATGTCGGCCACGCGGCCACGTCCGTGGACGTTGAGCCCGGAGGAAGAGTCCCTTGTCCTGGTTCCTTGCGAGTCGATGCGGCGTGAATCGCCAGTGACGGCGCTCGGCATGGGGGCCGGCCGGCCAATCGGCATCTGACAGTTTCTGCGGGCCGCTTGCATGCGGCGTGGACAGCGTCCAGACTCTTCTTTCTTGACCTCATCAATTTCCGGGCCGAAATCTCTTTGATTTGCCTATACTTGCCATGAGCTTTGCGCGAGGCACTCCTAAGTGCCACTGAAACCGCAAGGCCTCAGGGGCCCGTGATTCGATCAAAGAATACACATCTGCTTTCGCTGGCTTTTCTGGCGGCGCTGATCTTTTCCGGATCGGGCCTTCTCCTGTTTGCGCGCACAGAACACCTGGCGATGCTGCAGGACCCAGGGTTGTTCTGGTTCATCGCCCTGTGGATTCTGGCGCAGATACTTTTCATCCTGGTGAGCGTATTCAGCCTGCGGGCGGCGATGCGTCTGGCCCTGACCGAGCAGGAACTGAGCGAGTCGGTGCAACTGCAGCGCTCCATTCTGGATTCGGCCGGCGCAATGATTGTGGCAGCGGACGTTCGTGGACGCATCATCATCTTCAATCCCGCGGCTGAGCGCATGCTGGGCTACCGGGCTGATGAAGTCGTAGAGCGGCTGCGCCCCGATGAGCTTTTTCCAGACGGCGAAATGGAGCGCATAGGCCGTCAGTTGATCGGCAGCATTCAGCGGGCCCAGTCTCTGCCAGGAGACGCGCCCGAGCCGGTGCGCTCGTTTCTCCAATATGTAAGCAGCTTTCCGTCGACGCGCGTGCGCGGCTTTGAGATGAACTACCGCCGCAAGGACGGGTCGATTTTTCCAGCGATGGTCTATCTTTCGGCCATTCGTTCGCGCGAGGGCTCGATCACCGGGCTGGTGAGTGTCAGCACTGACTTGAGCGCCACCAAACGGGCCGAGCAGGCTCTGCGCGAGAGCGAAGAGCGGTATCGCGATCTGTTTGAGAACTCTGCCGAGATGATTGCGACGCTCAGCCCGCGCGGACGGTATCTGTATGTGAATCCTGCCTGGCAGTCGCACTTTGGCATGACGGCCGATCAGTTTGAATCGCTGATGAGCTTTGAATCAGCATTTTCGCTTGAGGTGCAGGCTGAGGCAGCGGTGCTTTTCCGGCAGGCGCTGCTGGGCATGAAGGTAGAGGCAGCCCCACTGCGCCTGCACACCCGCGATGGCGGAACGGTGGAAGTAGAGGCCAGCATGAGCTGCCGCCGCGAGAGTGGCAGTCCCGTGTCTGTGCGCTGCATCTTTCGCGATGTAACCGAGCGCAATCGCCGGGAGCGCCGCCTGCGCATGCAATTGCAGGTGAGCCAGATTATCGGCGAATCCAGCACGGCGCAGATGGCTGTTCCTCAAATTCTTGCCGCGCTCTGCTCTACGCTGGGCAGTGATGTGAGCAACTTCTGGGTGATCGACGAGGCCACCAACTGGCTGAAGCTGCAGAGCAGTTGGGCTCCGCAGGGCCGCGCCAGCGAAGAGTTCCGCGCGGAGAGCGCGTCACGGCGCTTTCACCGGGGCGAGGGTCTGCCGGGCATGGTGTGGGCGCGCGGAGAACCTCACTGGGTGAGCGATCTGCGAACCGATCCTCATTTTGTGCGTGGTCATTCGGCGCGGCTGAACGGATTGATGAGCGGCTGGGCCGTGCCAATACGCGTAGGCAACCAGGTGATTGCGGTCATGGAGTTTTTCTCGCGCCATCGCATGCGCGAGGACGCCGAGATCACGGCGACGGTGGAGACTATCTGCGCCTCGATCGGGCAGTTCCTGGCTCGCTCTTCGCAGGAGTCGCGCGTCGTAGCGCTGAATCAACAAAAGGAATTCATTCTTAATTCTGTTGCCGATGCGATCTTCGGCGTCACGCCAGATGGAATGATCGACTTTGTGAATCCGGCAGCTTCCCGCCTGCTGGGGGTTGAGGCACCGGTGCTGATTGGTAAACGGGCTCATGCGGTGCTGCACGGTCCCTTGGGCAGCGAAATTTGCGGCGAAGACTGCCGCACGCGGCTGGCCCTGCAAACGCTGACGCCCACCATGGGGCAGGACATCTATCTGCAGCGCGACGGGCGCAGGCTGCCGGTCGAATTTTCCGTGATGCCCATGCTCGAAGAAAATGCCGTCGTGGGCAGCGTGCTGAGCTTCCGCGACAATAGCCAGCGCTATGCGCTGGACCGCATGAAGGACGAATTTGTCTCCACGGTGAGCCACGAGCTGCGCACGCCGCTGACCTCGATTCGTGGTTCGCTGGGCCTGCTTTCCGCCGGCCTGCTGGGCGAATTGAACGAAAAGGCCAGCAGCCTGCTTCGCATCGCGGTGACCAACTCAGACCGGCTGATCCGGCTCATCAATGACATTCTTGACCTAGAACGCATGCAATCTGGCCGCGCGACGCTCAATCTGCGCCGGCTTTCGATTCGCGAGCTGGCACAGCAGGCGATGGAATCGATGCAGCCGCTGGCGGAGAACTCCGGGGTGACTCTGACACTGGAAGCGGAAGAAGATGTGTGGATAGACGGCGACCCGGATCGTCTGCAGCAGGTAACGACGAACCTGCTCAGCAACGCGATCAAATTTTCTCCGCCGCAGGCGCAGGTGAGGCTGCGTATTCATTGCCTGCCGGGACAGGCGCAGTTATCTGTGGTGGATGAGGGACGCGGCATTCCCGCCGACAAGCTGGAGAGTATCTTTGACCGCTTCCAGCAGGTGGACGCCTCGGACTCCCGGCAAAAAGGTGGCACCGGATTAGGCCTGGCCATCTGCCGCACGATCGTCGAGCAGCACGGAGGGCGCATCTGGGCCGAGCAGAATGAACTGCACGGAGCCACATTGCATGTGCTGCTGCCCGTGACCCATGAAATGAAATTGACAGCCGGCCCTGGCAACGGATTTAGAAATGCGGAGCCGCCCACAACGCCGTCAGAGTTGCCTGCCGGAACCAGAATCACACCCGAAGAGAAACACCTGGAAGCATGAAGAAACGCAGAATCCTGATTATCGACGACGAAGAAGATATCCGCACCGTCACCGCACTCACTCTGGAAACCGTGGCCGAGTGGGACGTTGTGATAGCCATCAACGGAAAAGACGGCATCCAAAGAGCCAGGCAGGAGCAGCCCGACGCGATTCTGCTGGATGTGATGATGCCGGAGATGGACGGGCCAACGACCTTCCGTAATTTGCAGGCCATTGCAGAGACTCGGCACATTCCTGTTCTGCTGCTGACGGCCAAGGTGCAGGCTGTGGACCAGCAGCGGTTTGCCGATCTGGGCGTGGCCGGGGTGCTTTTCAAACCGTTTGATCCTCTGACACTGGCCGATCAGATTGCCGGCGTGCTGGGGTGGAACGAATAGCAGGGAGTAGCGATGGCTCTCGACGACGAAAAACTGGCCACAATCCAAATCAAGCTGGATGCTATCTGGAAGGCCAGCAAGCCAGCGCTGCTGGAGCGGCTGGCGACGCTCGAAAGCAGTTGCGGCGAGTGGCTTGATCATCCTGAAAATGAAGACGCCCGCCAGACCGCGCACGATGCCGCGCACAAGCTGGCCGGCGTGCTCGGTACCTTTGGTCTTGCGCGCGGAAGCCAGATTGCCTCAGAGATTGAGCGCATCGTGAGCACACCAGGTCATGAGCCGCTGCCGCAGATGCCTCACCTGCTGGCGGAACTGCGGGAGATGATCGTGGTGAAGCAGTGATTGCGAGAAACGAGAACGGCTGTCACAGAGTGGAATTTACAAATTAGAAAATATGCTCTGGATCTTCAGCCGTGTGCTTGCGCGAAATGAACGCCGGGGTGCTGGCTTTTCCTCCGCCCTCAGCCTCGGCCTCGGCACGCACCCTTGCGACGGAGAGCCAGTTATCAATTTTGGCTCGCTCGTCATAAAAGGGCGGCAGCGGCATGCAGAGATAATCTCCCAGCGGAAAAGCATAGCCCTCGTAGAGCTTGCGCATCTTTTTGAGGCGCTTCTCGGTGTCGCCATCGCGGCAGACGCGCACGCCTGAGGCACAGAGCAGATCGTGAATCTGCTGAAAAGTCTCAGCAGGCAGACGGTCAGGAATCTGCTGCTGTGGGTCAACGGAAAATATCTGGGAGAGATCGATCAGCGCATGACGCGCCATGGTGAAGGTCAGCTGCGCCTGCCGGGCCGGCTGCTCCTGGACGCCGGCAATCAGCAGGGCGCAAGTGTCAAGCACCGCCACCAGCCCGGCCAGCCAGCTTTGCTTGGAATGCTGCGAACGGAAGTAGCAGAGCAGCGGGTAAGAGATGTGGCTCTCCAGCAGCTCGGCAGACCAGCGCTCCCATTGCTCCAGCAGCTGCAGCAGCGCCTCTTCGCCACCCTCGAAGGCATGGCGGCGAAGCAGCTCGACAGCTGTGGGCGGCGAGCCAGCGCGCGCATCCAGCATGGAGATATTCACTTCGCGCCGCGAAAACGCGCCATAGAGCACCGGAAAGTAGCCGATGACCAGCGCAACAAAGCCCAGGCCGACGCCCGCCTCCAAAACGACAAAAGTGCGCGCAAACCACGAGAGCGGAACGACGTCCCCCAGCCCAAGCGTGAACAGCGTGGTGCCGCTCACATAAAAGTCGGAATAGCCGGGCAGCATGAGGGGATCGTGAAAGGGCGAGCCGACAGCGTAAAAGAGCAGTCCAAAGCCGAAGACCAGCGTGACCGCCCACACACCGATGAGCCCCACCAAGGAGAGCGGCCCGTAGATACTCAGTACGGTCTCTTGCTTGCGCGGATCACGGATACGCATGGCAAAGATCTTCCAGGGCTGCCAGGTGAGCACATAGAAAACGCGCGTGATGCGGAAGGCTCCGCTGGGGCGGCGCGGAAGGATGACCGTCTGAAAGGCGTCCAGCAGTGCGTAAAAGAGGCAGAGTACGCCGAGGATGAGGCTGAATGTGCGCATGATCGTTCCCTGTGCGTAATGCAAGCTAACCAGTCTGCGGCGGGCGCGTCAACAGCCGGTCTACACTGGATTCAGAATGCAGGGCCTGGGTCGCATTTTGATCGGTATGGGATTGCTGCTGCTCGTGGCGGGCGGCGTGGCCGTGCTGCTGGGTAAAACCGGGCTGCCCCTGGGCCGTCTGCTGGGCGACATCCGCTACGATGGCAAGCACTTCAGCTTTTACTTTCCGCTGGCAACCTGCCTGCTGCTGAGCGTACTGGTATCGGTGGTTCTTTACCTGTTGTCACACTGGCGGCGCTAGAACTCTGTCTCTGCGCGAGTGCGGGGATTACACTCAATAATTGGTGAGCAGCTCTTCCTCACAACGCGCGCGGCAGCACCCGCAACACGATTCAGAACACGAATCGCAGATGGGCTTTTTCTTTGAAGCTCCAGTTGCTCGCGAAGACACCCCTCGCATCTGGAAGATCGGCGAACTGGTCGCAGAGGCTCGCGCGCACATTGAGCGCCGCTTTGCGGAGTTGCGCGTGGAGGGAGAAATCTCAAACCTGCGCGCGGCGCCCTCCGGGCATCTCTACTTCACTCTGAAAGACGGGGAAGCCCAACTGCCCGCGGTTTTCTTCCGGCGGCAGGCATCGCTATTACGCTTTCGCCCGCAGGATGGCATGCAGGTGCTGCTGCGCGGACGGCTCACTATTTATGAACAGCGCGGCCAGATGCAGATGGTGGGCGAAACCATGGAGCCGCTGGGCGCGGGCTCGCTGCAGGTTGCTTTTGAACAACTCAAAGCAAAGCTGAAGGCACGCGGCCTCTTTGAGGCCGAGCGCAAACGACCGCTGCCCGCTTATCCACGCTGTGTGGGCATTGTGACTTCGCCCACGGGTGCGGTGATTCGCGACTTTTTGAACATTGTGCAGCGGCGTCACGCGGCGCTGCAGGTACTGCTTTATCCCGCAACAGTGCAGGGCGAGGGCGCTGCGGCAGAAGTAGCCGCCGGCATTGCCTACTTCAACCGCACCCGCGAAGTCGATGCCATTGTGATTGCACGTGGTGGTGGATCACTCGAAGACCTTGCGCCCTTCAATACGGAACTGCTGGCCGAGGCTATCGCGGCGTCAGAGTTGCCAGTGGTCTCCGCCGTGGGGCATGAAACTGACTTTACGATTGCCGACTTTGTTGCCGATCTGCGCGCGCCCACTCCCTCGGCAGCGGCTGAACTGATCACCGCAGCGCAGCATCGTGTGGAAGAAGACCTGTCAGCGCTCTCTCAGCGGCTGGAACGCGCCATGCGCTTTCGCATGATGCAGGCCCGCCATGGCTTTGACCGCGTGCGTGTGGAGCAGATGACCGTGCGCATGATGGACGCGCTGCACCGCCGCCAGCAGAAGCTCGATGAATTGGGCACGAGCGCGGAGTTGGCCATACGCGGTCGCCTGCAACAAAAGCGCGAACGGCTGCTGCACGCACAGAACGCGCTGGCACGGCAGGATGTGGTGCATCGCCTGCATCCAATGCGCGAACGGCTGGAGCGCCAATGCAGTGCGCTGGAACGCGCGGCCCAGCACTACCTGAGCCATCGCCAGGAACGGCTGCACGGGCTGGAAGGCAAGCTGCGCGCGCTCTCGCCCATGGGAGTGCTGGAGCGCGGCTATGCACTGGTATTTGACCGCCAGGGACGCCTGGTAAAAAGCGTGGATTCACTGAAATCTAATGAGGAGATGACGACGCGGCTGGCTGACGGCAATGTAACCAGCACCATACGCCACCTGAACAAAGCATGAGAAAACTATTTGGAACCGATGGCATTCGCGCCGTGGCCGGAGAAAGCCCGCTCGATGCCGCAACGATTTTTGCTGTGGGCCTCGCACTGGCTCACCAGATTACGCAGAACGGCAGCCCCAGGCGCGTGCTGCTGGGCATGGATACGCGCGAGTCAAGCCCATGGATCGCCGGCGTACTCACGGCTGGCTTGCGCGAGGGCGGCGTGGCGGTGGAAAGTGCCGGGGTCATTACCACGCCGGCCGTGGCGCACCTCGCAAGGAAGCACGGATTTGCGGCTGGGGTGGTGATCTCGGCGTCGCATAACCCCTGGCAGGACAACGGCATCAAAATATTCGGCAATGATGGTTACAAATTGCCAGACACGGTAGAACTGGCCATGGAAGAGGAGATCTTCCGGCGGCTGGGATCGCGAGAGCACCCTGACCCGGCGCAATGCCCTGCCCCTGAAGTGAAGTCAAGCTATCGCGGCGAATACGAAGCCTTTTTGCATGAAGCGGTACCGGGACTCTCGCTTCAAGGACTGCACGTAGTGCTCGATTGCGCGAATGGCGCGGCTTCCGCGATTGCTCCCGAACTGTTTGCCGGGCTCGGTGGCAAGGTGGATTTGACGCATGCTCGTCCTGATGGACGCAACATCAATGCCGAGTGCGGCGCGCTACACCCCAAGGTCGTGGCGGCGGAGACCAAAACTGCGGAGGCGGATGTTGGCGTTACCTTTGACGGCGATGCGGACCGCGTACTCTTTGCCGATGCGCACGGAAACGTCGTGAACGGCGATGCCATCCTGCTGTTGGCGGCGCGCGATCTCAAGGCCAGAAATCAGTTGCCGGGAAACGTCGTGGTGGCCACCACCATGTCAAACATGGGTCTCGAAGCAGCGCTGAAGCGCGACGGCATCCGCATGGAGCGCGCTCCCGTGGGTGACAAGTATGTACTGGAACGTATGCGCACGGAAGAAGCCGCACTCGGCGGCGAGCAGTCCGGACACATTCTCTTCCCTGCCCTCGCCACCACGGGCGACGGATTGCTCACGGCCCTGCTGGTGCTGGAGATGGTGCAGCGCTCGGGCAAACCGCTGCACGAATTGGTCGCCGATCTGAAGGTCTTTCCGCAAGTCATCGTCAATGTGAAGGTGCGCGAGAAAAAGCCACTGGAAGAAATTGCTACCGTGGCTGAGACGATTCGTGAGGCCGAGTCAGATCTGGATGGGCGCGGACGTGTGGTGGTGCGCTACTCCGGTACAGAGGCGCTGGCCCGCGTCATGATTGAAGCTGAAACGGAAGCGCTGATGCAAAAGCATGCCGAGAGCATTGCGGGAGCAATTCGCCAGGCGATCGGGGTATAGACACCGCTCTCATCGAGCCACGCAGAACTTCCCAGGTCCGCACTAACGGACCTGGGAGCCCCAATCCAGATGGAATCGACAGAGTAACTACTTCAAATCGCGCCAATTTTCGCCGATGCCGATGTCGGCCACGATGGGCACCTTCAGCTCAATGACGTGCTCCATCTCCTGCCGTACGATATCTTCCACCCCTTCTACTTCTGCTTCCGGCACATCGAAGAGCAATTCGTCATGCACCTGCAGCGTCATGAGCGTTTGCAGGTTTTCCTTCTTGAGGCGGGCATCGATGCGAATCATGGCCAGCTTGATCAGGTCTGCCGCCGTGCCCTGCAATGGAGTATTAACAGCGGTGCGCTCGGCAAAGCCACGCTGATTGGCATTGCGGCTCTGAATGTCGGGGATGGGCCGCACGCGGCCAAAGAGCGTGCGGACGCGCTGCTCGCTGCGCGTCTGCTCAAGCACGCGGTCAATGTAAGCACGCACGCCCTGGTAGCGCGCGAAGTATGTATCGATATACTGGCGTGCCTCATGCTGATCAATGCCGAGTTGCTGCGCAAGCCCGAACGGAGAGATGCCATAGACGATGCCGAAGTTAACGGCCTTGGCGCGATTGCGCGTCTCCTTGTCCATGGCATCGGGCGCAACGCCAAAAACTTCTGACGCGGTGAGGGTGTGAATGTCCTGCCCGGTGGTGTAGGCCTTGAGCAGCAGTGGATCCTCAGAAAAGTGCGCCATCAGCCGAAGTTCGATTTGAGAATAGTCCGCAGAGAGCAGCTTGCGCCCGGGCGCGGCGATGAAGGCCGCGCGAATTTCACGGCCGAGCGCCGTGCGCACCGGAATGTTCTGCAGATTCGGATTCGTGGAGGAAAGCCTTCCGGTCGCGGTGCCCACCTGATGAAAAGTGGTATGCACGCGGCCCTGGCTGTCGGCCAGCAGCGGCAATGAGTCCACGTAGTTGGACTTGAGCTTGGCGAGCTGGCGAAACTCCAGCACGAGACGCGGCACATCGTTGTGCGCGGCCAGCTCCTCAAGAACGTCTTGCGCGGTCGAGATGACCTTACCCTTGCCGTACTTGAGTGGGCGAGGCAGATTCATCTTGTTGAACAGCACGTCGCCAAGCTGTTTGGGCGAATTGATATTGAACCGATGACCAGCCTGCTCATAAATCTGCTGGCTGACGCGATGCATGTCGGCCGCGAGCCGGTCGCCCAGCGCGCGCAGCATTTCTGAGTCAATGCGGACACCGTGCTGCTCCATCGCAAGCAGCACCGGGGCCAACGGCAGATCAATCTGCTCATAGACCTTCAGCGTGTCTTCGCGCTCTACCTCTTCGCGGAGGGTTGGCGCCAAAGTGAAGATGGCGTGCGCAGCCTCGGGCAGCTCATTGTTACCTGACTCGCGCAGGGCATGGTTGCGAAAACGCGCCGTCACATCAGAGAGCCGATGCGTGGTGTGCGTGGGGTTGAGCAGGTAGGAGTAAAGCATCACATCATCCACCACTCCCCGCAGTGCAATGCCCTGCGTGGAAAGCGCGCGCAGCGTGGACTTGAGATCGTGAACACGCTTGGGAATCGTTGCGTCTTCCAGCAATGGCCGCAGGGTGGAGAGCGGCAGCAGAAGCGCGGTTCCTGCCTCGACCGCGACACCCAGTTGCCATTCTGACGGGGCGGCGGGGATTGGCTCAGGTACATCCTGCACGGACTGCTCAAACATGTCGAGCATCGATAGATTCTGCGCAACAGGCGCAGCATCTGGCTCTTCACTACTCTCTGCCTCGGAATCGCCGGCCTGCGCGGCTTGGGTCTCCTGTGCGGGCAGTGCAAAAGCAAAACCCTTCTGGCGTGCGATGCGCAGCAATGCTTCCACTTGCTCGCGGGTGGGCTGCGTCAGATACTCCACCTCTTCTGCCTCTTCGGCGGGCGCGAGTTCCTTGAGCAGCGATGTGAATTCAAGCTCAGTGAAAAGTGTGCGGCATGCAGCGGCATCGGGCGGCTGGGTGCGCATGGCATCGAGGTCAAGCGGCAGCGGCACCGCGCAATCAATGGTGACCAGCTCTTTGCTCAGCAGAATGTTGTCGCGGTTGTTCTCCAGCGACTCGCGATAGGTCTTGCGCTTGACTTCATTGGCGCGGTCGAGCGCTGCTTCGACCGTGCCGAATTGCTGGATGAGATCGACCGAGCCTTTGTCGCCAATGCCGGGAGCGCCCGGCACATTGTCAATAGCGTCGCCGCGCAGCGCCATCACATCGATCACGCGCTCAGGCGGCACGCCGAGGGTCTCGATGACCTTTTCCCGGTCAAGCACCAGATTGTCTTTTGCCGGATTGAGGATCTTTACCTGCTCGTTGACCAGTTGCATCATGTCCTTGTCGTTAGAGACGACAAAAACAGGATGCCCCTGCGCGGCGGCCTCACGCGCGAGCGTGCCAATTACATCGTCGGCCTCAAAACCCTCGGCCTGCAAAATGGGGATGCGAAAGGCCTCCAGCGCGCGGCGGATGTAAGGCAACTGTTGCGCCAGATCCGCAGGCATCTCTTCGCGATTGGCCTTGTAGCCGGCATACTCCACCTCGTCAAAGCTCTGCGTCTTTGCGTTCCACTTGCGAATAGTGGCCATGGCCTTCGCGCGTTCATCGCGAAAGACCGGCGCGCTCACGTCGAAGACTGCTGCAAAAAACTCTGGTGCGAAGTCGCGGCGCAGCTTGTTGATCATGTTCACAAAAACGTAAGTGGCCGCAGTGGGCACGCCTGTGCGGGTAGACATGGGACGCTGCCGCTGCATGGCGTGGTAAGCGCGAAAGATGAACGACATGGAGTCGAGCAAAAAGACGGGGGGCTTGCCGGATTGAGACGCGTTGGACACGGCTTGAGTCTAAAGCAAATGGAGATTTTTCTCCCGGTCAGGCATTGGCTGCCCTTGGGGGGCCGGGCAGCCTATGCTCAGGCCAGGAACATGCAATCCCCATAGGAAAAGAAGCGGTAACGCTGCTCGACTGCGTGACGATAGGCAGCCAGCACGGCCTCACGCCCCGCAAAGGCGCTCGCCAGCATCAGCAGCGTGGACTGCGGCAGGTGGAAGTTGGTCAGCAGACCCTGCACAACTCTGAATTTGTAACCGGGAGAGATAAAAATCTCCGTCTCACCCGCATGGGGCGCAAGCGGCTTTCCATCCGCGACAACCGCGCAGTGCTCCAGCGAGCGCACTGTGGTGGTGCCCACGGCGATGACGCGGCGATTCTCATGCAATGCGGCATTCACGGCCGCCGCTGTCTCGGGCGAGAGCGTGTAGCGCTCGCGATGCAGGCGAATATCTTCCACCTTGTCGACGCGCACGGGCTGAAAGGTCCCCAGACCCACGTGCAGGGTGATGTAGGCGGTCTGCACGCCGTGGGCGCGCAGCGATTCCAGCATTTGCGGGGTGAAGTGCAAGCCCGCGGTAGGCGCGGCCACAGAGCCCGGCTGCTGGTTATAGACCGTTTGGTAGCGCTCGCGATCTTCCGGCCGGTCTTCGCGATGAATATAAGGCGGCAGGGGAATGTGCCCCACGCGCTCGAGCACGTGGAAGAAGTCGGGGATGGGAGTGAAACGCAGCGTGCGTTCACCAAACTCGCCATGCGCGATGATCTCAGCCTGCAGGCCCTCATCGCCAAAATGAATGCTCTCGCCCACGGGCACCTTGCGGCCTGGGCGCACCAGCGCGCGCCACTCCCACTCTGAGAGCTGCTCGGTGAGCATCACCTCGACCTGGCCTGTAGCTTCGTGGCCGGGCTGCGTGCGCAAGCCGGCGCGGCGGCCAAAGAGGCGCGCCGGAATCACGCGCGTGTTGTTGAGCACCACCAGATCTCCGGGACGCAGAAAGCCGGGCAGATCAGCAAACATGCGATCCTGCCATGCTCCGGTGGCGCGGTCGAGCGCGAGCATGCGCGAGGCCGCGCGGTCGGCCAGCGGCTCTTGCGCAATCAAATCTTCGGGCAGATGGAAGTCGAATTCGGAGACGAGCACGGTTTTAATTTTAACGAGGCGAACGCTCGCGCGCGCTTCCGGCAGAGGTTGCCCGGAGATGCTGCTCGGCGCGGAGGCGAGCACGCTCCAGCGCGTCATTCAACTGGAGGCGGTATTCTTCGAGCGCCACGGTATCGGCTTCGGGCGGCACACCGGGGATGGATCGCGCCCAGCTCACCACCACGCGCGAGAATGGCCTGGGCACGAAGAAGCGGTCCCAGGAGCGCATGGTCCAGGCCTTCTCGGGCAGCAGATAAAAGCTGCCGATGGGCGCTCCGGTCATCTGCGCCAGCTTTACCGGGCCGCTTTTGGTCTGGTAGATCGGGCCACGGGGTCCATCGGCGGTGAAGACAACGGGCTGGCCTTTTTCGAGCACTGCGCCGAGCGCCAGCAGCCCGGCGGCTCCGCCTCGCGAACTGGAGCCACGCACGCTCTGATAGCCGAGATGGCCAAGTGTGCGCGCGATGAGTTCACCGTCAAAGCTGCGGCTGATCAGGATGGAGCAGCGAAATTTGCGAAAGTACCAGGCGCACAAGAGCGTGCACTGGTGCCAGAAGCAGAAGATGCCGTTGGCGGGCGGCGTGGCTGGGGTAGCTCCCTCTTCAGCGATAACCTCGTAGCGCAACGTAATGCCCACCAGAGCGATGAGCAGCGCGGTGAGTCGCGGCACGACGGCGATGGCCATGCGCTGGCCAAAAGAGAAGCGGGTGTGGGTCACCCGCTTATTGTAGCGATCTAAATGAAGGATGTTGCCCGGGAAAACGCCCTAGCTATACCGCAGCCAGCGCAGAATCTCAGGGATGTTGGGCCGCTTGCCATACATGAGAATTCCGATGCGGTAGATACGCGCCGCCAGCCACACCATGATCCAGATGGAGGCCAGCATCAGCGCAATGGAAAGCGCCAGTTGCCACACCGGCGGCATCTGCGAACAGATGCGCAGGTACATGATGATGGGCGTGAAGGGCGGAATGAGCGACATCACCACCGACAAGGGCGCGGTGGGATTGGTGATCACATACGACATCATAAAGACCGCAATCACCAGCGGCGCAACGATGATGAAGGCAAACTGCTGCACTTCCTGCGATGAATTGGCCGTGGAACCGAGCGCCGCGCTGAGTGCCGAGTAGAAGAAGAATCCAAGCAGGAAAAAGATGAGGAAAAAGACCAGCTCAGTGGCGTTGATTCCAAGCGAGCTGAGCCCGTGCATGCCGATCTGTGCCGCCAACCCCGAACCGCTGACAGCGATGGTCAAAAAGACCCATATCGCCACCTGCGTGAGCGCGGCAGCGCCTACGCCAAGCAGTTTGCCCATCATCAGACTGTCAGCGGGCGCGCTGGAGAGCAGCACCTCGATGATGCGCGTGCCTTTCTCTTCGGTAACCGAGCGCGCCACGTCTGTGCCATAGAACAGAACAGACACATAGAGCACCATCACCAGCGCATAGATACCAAAGTAGCTGCGCGTGGCATCCGTCTTGACCGCCACACCGTGTTTGACCTGCAGCATGGAAATATCAATCGGCTTGACAAGGTCTCGCGCTTCGTTTGCCGCCATCCCCTTCTGCACAAGCTGCTCACGCACGGCTGCGCGGCCCAGCGCGCTCTCAAGCCGCGCCTCAGCCAGCACATCTGACGAGCTGCGCGTGTAATAGGTCGCAGTGGGCTGGGCTGCTCCAGGAGTGAGCGTCAGCCACAGCACGCCATCCACTTTATTGGCGCTGATCTCGGCGGTGAGGCGGGCACGGTCGGCTTCGGTCGCGGGCGCAATCACCTGAATCGAGGCGGGCGGATGCTCGCCATTCTTCAACTGGTCTTGCATGGTGGCGGCCAGTGCCGGGCTGTTCGACGCGATGACGATATCGTTGAGCCCAGTTGCCTTCTTTGAGATAAGCGCGATAGCGCCAATCATCACCAGCAGCCCGAGCGGCACCAGAATGGTGGTAATGCGGAAGACCTTGCTGCGCACCCGCTCGACATACTCCCGCTTGGCAATCAACAGAATGCTATGCATCGACGCGGCCTCCCACGGTCTGAATAAAGATCTCTTCGAGCGATGGCTCGACCAGCTCAAATTTGTAAATGGCGGCGTTCGCGGCGGCAAGATGCAGCAACTCCTGCGCGCTGGCGCCGTGCTTCAGCTCAATCTCTACCGAGCCGGGATAGCTTTTGGCCTTGGCAATACCTTCGTATCTCAGAAATGCATCGCTGCCCTCGTAATGCAGCAGCACGCGGTTGCGCTCATAGCGCGACTTTACCTCGCGCATGGTACCGGCCAGCACGGCCTCGCCATTGTTCACCAGGCAGATGGAGTCGCACATCTTCTCCACCTGATCCATGCGGTGCGTGGAGAAGAGCACAGCCTTGCCCTGCTTCTTCATGTCGATGAGCGTGTCCTGCAGCAGCGTGGCATTCACGGGGTCAAGCCCCGAGAACGGCTCGTCCATGATGATCAGTTCGGGATCGTGCAGAAGCGTCGCGATGAACTGGATTTTTTGCTGCATGCCCTTCGACAGTTCCTCGGTCTTTTTGTCAGCCGAGCTAAGAATGTCGAGCCGGTCGCACCATGATTTCGCGCGCTGTGAGGCGGTCGCCGCCGAAAACCCATGCAACTGCCCCAGAAAAAGGAGCTGATCCATGACCTTCATCTTTTTATAGAGGCCGCGCTCCTCGGGCAGATAGCCCACGCGCTTGAGGCTGTCGCGCGTGAAGGCGCGGCCAAAGAGATTCACCTGGCCTGTATCCGGCATGGTGATGCCGACCATCATGCGAATGCTGGAAGTTTTTCCGGCGCCGTTCGGCCCCAGCAGGCCAAACATGCTCCCCGGCTCAATCGCAAACGACAGCTCGCGCACGGCGACCTTGGTGTCGTAGGACTTGGAAATGCGGTCTAAGGCAACAACAGGCGGCATAGGCTGCGGGATTTTCCCTTTCTAAATTTCGCGCACAGTGTATCAGTGTTGTACTCAGGGACTGGCCGTCCAGGCGGGCGCGCCTTCGGCGCCATCACCAGCGACGAAAGCATGCTGCGCAGCAAGGCTCACCCCTTGCACTCAGGCCCGTGCAGGAGATGAGCCGGCTGCTCCTCTGGAGGGTGACCGCCAAACAGCGACGGTCACTGGGCATTACGCAGTCGGCCAGGTCGCGGTTCCCTGCGCTGCGCGATTCTCATTGCGACGCCCGAAGAAAACCTCTCGCCCGCGTCCCTTGCGCCGAAGGCGCGTATGCCTGGATGGCGAGTCCCCTGATAGCATCCATTTGTGTTGTCGCTCGATACAGAAGTTCAGTTTGTGAAAGGGGTGGGTCCGCGCTATGCCGCCGCGCTGGCGGAGAAGGGCATTCGCACGGTCGATGACCTGCTGCTGCACCTGCCCTTTCGCTATGAGGACCGGCTGCACCCGCGCGCGCTCATCGACCTGGTTCCGGGCGAGATGGCGAGCGTGATCGCCGAGGTGCGAGGCACCATCCTGTTGCGCACGCGCAGCATGCCCATCTTTGAAATGACGGTGGGCCAGGGCACCACAGCCATGAAGTGCATCTGGTTCCACGGCACCTACCTGAAGGACCGCTTCCAGGCCGGGCAGACAGTCGCGCTCTTCGGCAAGGTGGAGCCCTCGCGCTCGACCAGAAACTTCAAGATGATTCAGCCGCAGGTCGAGGTGCTGCGCGAGGGCAAAGATCAGGAAGACGAGATGCTCGAAGTGGGCCGCATCACGCCCGTCTACGAGTCGCTGGGCGGCACTCAGCTTTCCACGCGCTGGATTCGCCGCGTGCTCTTCCACCTGCTGCGCGAGATCGAGGGCCATGTGCCGGAGACGCTGCCGCGTTCGCTGCTCGAACGGCTAGGGCTGCCCTCGCGCGAAGAGGCTCTCAAGCTCGTGCATTTTCCGGCAGCCGGAACGGCCATGAGCACGCTGCAGGGCTGGGCGACACCCGCACACAAGCGGCTGATCTTTGAAGAGCTTTTCTATCTGGAACTGGGCCTCGAACTCAAGCGCCGCAAGTTCCATGAGCGGCAGGGAGTTCCCTTTCGCGCCGATGACAAAGTGCGCGCGGCGCTGCGGGCTATTCTGCCGTTTCATCCCACGGCGGCGCAGAAGCGCGCGCTCGGCGAGATTGTGACGGACATGCGCCAGCCGCGCCCCATGCGCCGCCTGCTGCAGGGCGATGTGGGCTCCGGCAAAACCATCGTGGCCATTCAGGCCATGGTCATCGCCATGGAGAACGGCTATCAGGCCGCGCTGATGGCGCCCACCGAGATTCTGGCCACGCAGCATTATCTGGCCGCCCGGCGGCTGCTGGAGAATTCGAAGCGCCCCTACCGCATTGTGCTGCTGACCGGCTCGCTTGACGAAGATGTGAAGCGCGCCAACCGGGCCAAAATCTATCGCGGGGAGGCCGATCTGGTGATCGGCACCCATGCGCTCATTGAGGAGAAGGTTGACTTTGCCAACCTCGGCCTCATTGTCGTGGACGAGCAGCACCGCTTCGGCGTGCTACAGCGCTTCCGCCTCATGAAGAAGCCCAACCAGGCAGAGCCGGACGTGCTGGCCATGACGGCCACGCCGATTCCGCGCACGCTGGCGCTCTCGCTCTATGGTGATCTCGACCTCAGCGTGATCGACGAGCTGCCGCCGGGCCGCACGCCGATCGTGACCCGGCGCATGCCTGAGGAAAAGGCCGAGGAAGTGTGGCAGTTTGTGCGCGCACAGGTCGCCGAGGGGCGGCAGGCGTATGTCGTGTATCCAGTGATTGAGGGCTCCAAGGACGACCAGCCGGAGCTGGACTTTGCCGCGGCCGAAGAGGTGGAAGAGACGACAGGTCCCTCGACTTCGCTGCGCTCCGCTCGGGATGACAAGTCGCGGGGGAACCCGCCACGGCGGGCCAACGTGAAGACGGCCGCAAAAACGGCGGCAAAATCCGCGCCCAAAACTGTAAAATCCGCTGCCAAATCCCCTTCACGGGCCAGGAAGCCGTCGCTGTTCCCGAAGACTCCGCTGCGTTCAGCCACCGAGATGTATGACTCGCTGCGCACGGGTGCGCTGGCCGGGCTGCGGCTGGGCCTGCTGCATGGCCGCCTCAGCGCGGACGACAAAGAGGTCACGATGAAGCGCTTCCAGCGGGGCGAGATCGACGTGCTCATCTCGACCACGGTGATTGAGGTGGGCGTGGATGTGCCGAACGCCTCCGTCATGGTGGTGGAGCACGCCGAGCGCTTCGGCCTGGCGCAGTTGCACCAGTTGCGTGGGCGCGTCGGCCGCGGCGCGGCTAAATCCTATTGCCTGCTGGTGGAGAGCGGCCGCGTTTCGCCGCAGGGCGAGCAGCGGCTGGCCGCCATGGAGCGTACGCAGGACGGCTTTGAGCTGGCCGAGATGGACCTGCAATTGCGCGGTCCGGGTGAGTTTTTTGGCACGCGCCAGGCCGGGCTGCCCGACTTTCGCGTGGCCAACCTGCTGCGCGACCGCGAACTGCTCGAAGCCGCCAAGGCTGAGGCCGCCCAGTTTGTGAAGACGCCCGAGGGCACCGAAGAGGAGCGGGCACTGGTGCGCCGCCGCCTGCAGGACACCTGGCAGCGGCGCTATGGACTCAGCGAAGCTTAGAGGCTGGCCGTCCAGGCACACGCGTTTTGCGGCGCAATTTCCCCCTGAGGACAATCGCGTCCCCTGAGATATTGCACACTCCAAAGTGCAATTTTCTGCATCATTCCGGCTCGCTCGCGTATCCGTCATAAAAGTGAGGTAAATTTCGCGCGCGCGGCCCGTTGGAGCGGCGATTTGTGATACGTTCCAACTTGTGCGTCCGTTTGCTGGCGCGCCTCGAGCATCTCCTCCGGAGGGATTAGAAATTGGGTAAAAACATGGTTCCGAAGCGCCTCTTTTTCACCAAGGGCGTCGGAAAGCACAAGGAACGTCTCACGTCCTTTGAGTTGGCACTTCGCGATGCGGGCATCGCCGCACAGAATCTGGTGCGGGTTTCGTCCATTTTCCCCCCGCAGGCGAAGCTGATCACCCGCAAAGAGGGCCTGACGTACCTTTCCCCCGGCGAAGTGGTCTTTGCCGTGGTGGCGGAGAACTCGACGCGTGAGCCCCACCGCCTGGTCGCCTCCAGCATTGGCGTCGCCATCCCGACCGACCGCAACACCTACGGCTACCTGAGCGAGCACCACAGCTTTGGCGAAACCGAGGAGCAGGCCGGCGAGTATGCCGAAGAGTTGGCCGCGGAAATGTTGGCCACCACGCTCGATGTGGACTTTGACCCGGACAAGAGCTGGGACGAGAAGAAGGAAATCTACCGCATCTCCAACAAGATTGTGCGCACGGCCAACGTGACGCAGTCGGCGATCGGCGACAAGCGTGGTTTGTGGACGACGACCATCGCTGCCGCAATTCTGATCTTCGAGTAACGGACCCGCAGTGGCACGAGGCGCGGGCACAATGCTCGCGCCTTTTGCTTTGATCACTCCAGCCGCCCCCACACCCGCTCGCCGGGTGCATGCATCGGGGCACCCTCAGGCTGGAGATAAGGAGTGGCGATGAAAAACCAGAACTTTCGCGTAGGGCTGATCCAGATGAGCTGCGGCCCCGATCCAGACGCCAACCTGCAGAAGGCGGTCGAGCGCGTGCGCGAGGCAGCCCGGCTGGGCGCCGAGGTGATCTGCCTGCCCGAGCTGTTCCGTGCGCAGTACTTCTGCCAGCGCGAGGACATCGCCCTTTTTGACGAGGCCGAACCCATCCCCGGCCCCAGCACGGCGGCCATCGGCGAAGTAGCGCGCGAGGCCAGTGTCACGGTGATTGCGTCGCTGTTTGAGCGCCGCGCCCCGGGCCTTTACCACAACACAGCGGCCTACATTCAGCCCGACGGCTCGCTCGGTGGCATCTACCGCAAGATGCACATTCCAGACGATCCGCTGTATTACGAGAAGTTCTACTTCACGCCGGGCGACCTGGGCTACAAGGCTTATGACACGCAGGTGGGCCGCGTGGGCACGCTGGTCTGCTGGGACCAGTGGTATCCCGAGGGCGCGCGCATCACCGCCCTGCAGGGCGCGAATGTGCTCTTCTATCCCACGGCGATCGGCTGGCATCCGGCCGAGAAGGACGAGTTCGGCACGGCCCAGTATGAGGCATGGCAGACCATTCAGCGCGCGCATGCCATCGCTAATGGCGTGTTTGTAGCCGCGGTAAACCGCGTGGGCCACGAACATGGCGATGTGCGCGGCAACCGCGTCGAGGGTGCGGGGCTTGAGTTCTGGGGCGGCTCGTTCCTGGCCGATCCCTTCGGGCGCATCGTGGCCAAGGCCGCGCATGACAAGGAAGAAATTCTGATCGGCGAAATCGATCTGAAGCTGCTCGAAGAGACGCGCCGCAACTGGCCATTCCTGCGCGACCGCCGCATCGACTCCTATGAGCCGATCGTGCACCGCTTTCTGGACGGAGGCAAGTAATGGCAGAAGCTGTTGAGCAGGCTACCACCCCGCGGCACCTCATGAGCGGCACGCCCCGCGAACATGGTTATCGCATGCCGGCCGAGTGGGCACGTCACGCTGCCACCTGGATTGCCTGGCCGCGCAACCCGAATGACTGGCCGGGCAAGTTTCAGCCCATTCCGTGGGTTTATGCAGACATTGTGCGCCATCTCTCGCGCGTTGAGCTGGTTCACATCCTCGTGCATGACGCCGAGGCCGAGCGCCGCGCCTCCGGCATTCTGAAGCGTGCCGGCACCAACCTGACCAATGTGCGGCTGCACCGCTGGCCCACCAATCGCGTGTGGACGCGCGACTCCGGCCCGATCTTCGTCAAGAAAGCCGGGAAGGCATCCGGAAAATCACAGGGCAAGGCGCAGGAGAAGGAATCGAACCTTGCCGTCACCAACTGGAAGTTCAATGCCTGGGCCAAGTACCCGGACTGGCAGCTGGATGACCAGATTCCGGGACGAGTTGCCAACCTGCTCGACCTGCCCTGCTGGTCGCCTGCCATCAAATCTGGCGCGGGGATGCACGAGCTGGTGCTCGAGGGCGGCTCCATTGACGTGAACGGCGCGGGCATTCTGCTGACCACCGAAGAGTGCCTGCTGAGCGAAGTGCAGCAACGCAATCCCGGCGTGAGCAAGGCGCAACTGGAGAAGGCCTTTCACGACTACCTCGGCATCGAGCAGGTGGTGTGGCTGCATCGCGGCGCCGCCGGCGATGACACACACGGCCACGTGGATGACATCACTCGCTTTGTGAACACCAACACCATCGTGACGGCCGTTGAGCCCAACCTGAACGATGAAAATCACCTGCCGCTGGCTGAGAATCTTGACCGGCTGCGCGCGGCCCGCAATCTGAAAGGCGAGCCCTTTGAGATTGTCACGCTGCCCATGCCCTCGCCCGTGATTTTTGAAGGCCAGCGGCTGCCGGCCAGCTACGCAAACTTTTACATTGCCAACGGGCTGGTGCTGGTGCCAACCTTTAATGACCCCAATGACCGCAAGGCCCTCAATATTCTGGCCGAGGTCTTCCCGGAGCACACCGTCACGGGCATTCACTGTGGGGATTTCATATGGGGGCTGGGCGCGCTGCACTGCATGACGCAACAGCAACCGGAGTAGTTGAGGCCCATGCCCATCCCAAACACCGATCATCTGGAGTGGCTCGAAAGCTGGTATCAGGAGCAGTGCAACGGCGAGTGGGAGCACAGCCACGGCGTGCATCTGGACACGCTCGACGAGAGCGGCTGGCAGTTGACCATCAACCTGACCGGCACCAGCGCAGAGCACATTGCGCCGCAGAAGCTGGCCTTTGACAGCCCGGCGGGCGACTGGATCACCTGCACCCTCGCGGGCGGCCGCTTTGAAGGCTCCGGCGACCCGCGCAAGCTGGAGCAGATCATCGGCGTCTTTCGCCGGTGGGTGGATGCCCCGGCAGCGAGCCGGCCGTAAGCATCATGCACGATTCGCAGACTGAGCTCTGGATGCAGGCTGCTCTCGCCGAAGCGCGCGCCGCCGAAGCGGCCGGTGAGGTTCCGGTCGGCGCAGTGGCCGTCGTGGAAGGAAGTATCGTGGCGCGCGGCCAGAATCGCGTGCTGCGCGATGTAGACCCCACGGCTCATGCCGAAATGGTCGCCCTGCGCGGTGCCGCCGAGGCCATCGGCAACTACCGCCTGGCCGGCTGCGAGCTGTATGTAACTCTGGAGCCCTGCGCCATGTGCGCCGGCGCCATGGTGCATGCGCGGCTCGCGCGGCTGGTGTATGGCGCCAGCGACCCCAAGGCAGGCGCGGCCGGCTCGGTGCTGGCCGTGGTGAATCACCCTCAGTTGAATCACCAGATGGAAATCACCGGCGGCGTACTGGCCGAGGAATGCAGCATCATGCTGCGCGAGTTCTTTCGCGCGCGCCGGGAATCAAGGCCCGGAAAGCCCGGTTTGTAACCGCCTGCCGGTACACTGACGACATGGTTTCCCATCCTGCGCTGATTGCCATCGATATCGACGGAACCCTCCTGCCCTCCAACGCCGTCGACATCAGCCTGCGCAACCGTCGTGCGCTCGCATCGGCCACAGCGGCCGGCATTGAGATTGCCATTGCCACCGGACGGCGGCACCTCTACGCCGCACCCATTCTGGAGCGCGCCCAGTTACCGGCCGGAATGATCGTCATTACATCCAATGGCAGCGTCACACGCACACTGGCCGGGGATCGCATCGACCGCTTCACGCTGCCCATCGATGCGGCGCGGGGCCTCAGCAGCGCCCTGCGCCAGTTTGGCGGCGCGACTGTCTTCACCTTTGACCACGAAGGCCCGGGCGAACTGGTCGTGGAGTCATTGGAGCAGTTGCACGAGCGCATTCAGCTCTGGGTGCAGGCCAACCGCGAATCCCTGCGCGAAATCAAGCCGCTGGAGCGGGCCTTTGACGCTGGCGAAGCGCCCATTCAAGGCATGATCTGCGGGCCGGTGCGTGCCATGCGCGAGGCCGAGGTATGGCTGAGCGGCAGCGAATTCATACAGCAGATCGAGGTGCAGCGAACCGAGTATCCGGAGCGCGACCTGACCATTCTCGACCTGCTGCCGCCGGGCTGCTCCAAAGGCGCGGCGCTGGCCCGGCTCGCGGAAGCGCGCGGGCTGGATTCCTCGCGGGTCATGGCCATTGGCGACAACTGGAACGACGAGAAAATGCTGGAGTGGGCCGGGCACCCGGTGGTGATGAGCAACGGGGCGCCCGATCTGGTGGAAATGGCGCAGAACTGCGGCTGGCGCATTGCCCCCAGCAACGATGAAGATGGCGTGGCGCAGGTCATCGAGCAAGTGATCGAACATCTCAGCGCTGAGCGCCAGGTCAGCCAGGAACGTCCCGTAAGCAGGCAGGCAGGAGTGGTGGAGTGTTCTTGAATCGAAGCGCGCACAAGGCAAAATGGCTGGCCGCCGCATGCGGTGCCGCTGCCCTGTGGCTGGCCGCTCTGCCGGCTCACGCTCTCGAACAGGTGGTCCTGCGCAACGGCTTCACCCTGCTCTGCAACCACGAGCAGCCCGAAGGCCGTCAGGTCAGGCTTTATCTCGATGCCGGCGGGCAGAACTATCTCGAAGTCAGGGCCAGCGATATCGTCTCCCGAACGCCCGCTCCCGCCACGGCCTCGACACCCGAATTACACACCGCAGCCCAGGCCACGGCAGCCAAACCGCGCAGCTTGCGCCAGATTGTGGCCGCGGCAGGCCGCGCTCATGACATTGACACCGATCTGCTCGCCAGCGTGATTGAGCAGGAGAGCGGCGGCCACGCGCATGCCGTAAGCCGCGCCGGAGCGCGCGGCCTGATGCAGTTGATGCCCGCAACCGCGGCGCGTCTGGGCGTCAGGAACAGCTTTGCTCCCGCCCAGAATGTGCAGGGCGGCACCGCTTATCTTGACCAGCTTCTGCGCCGGTACCACAACAACCTGCCGCTCGCCCTGGCCGCGTACAACGCGGGTCCTGCCGCGGTGGACCGCTGGCATGGAATTCCGCCCTATGCGGAGACGCGCCAGTATGTGGCGCGCGTGATTCACGACTACAACCGGCGTTATGAAGCGCGCCTGCGCGCCGCGCGCAAGGCTTCGCGCACTGCGCCGCTGCCCGATAGCGGCGAGGTGCAGGTAGCCTCCGCCGCCGGGATTCGCTAGGCTGATGGCAGCGCCCTCCGCGCACCATCGGGCTCTGTGACCCACGGGAGCAATCATTGAATAAGAAGTCCTGGATAGCCGCGCTGGTCGTGCTGGCAGCCGTGGCCGCTGTGGTGGTTTTTGGCCGCCATCGCATCCACTTCAACTGGCAGATTTTTGTGGAGCAGATTCAGCTCGCGACCTGGTGGCGCATCGGGCTTGCGATTGCCCTCATCTGGATCGCCTATGCCGTGCGCGCCATGCGCTGGGCGGTTTTCCTCTCGCCTTCGCGCAAAGTTTCGGGCCTGAAGGTGCTGGGGCCGCAGGTCATTGGCTATACCGGCGTCGCGCTGCTGGGGCGCCCGGCCGACCTGGCCCGGCCCTACCTCGTCGCCCGCAAGCTGCGCACCACGCTGAGCGAGCAGATTGCCGTCTACGTGGTCGAGCGCATGTTTGATCTCGGCGCGATGGCGCTGATTTTCTCAAGCGTGCTCTATTTTTCGCCCGACAAGAAGACGCTGCCCCACCCGGAACTGCTGCGGCATCTGGCGTTGACCGGGCTGATCGGCACCGTCTGCATCGCGATTCTGGCAGTCTTTGTGAGGTTGCGCGGGGCCATCATGGCCGAAGGCACGCGCAGAGTCTTTGCAGGATTCGCGCCAAAACTCGGCGAGGGCATCGCAGACAAATTGCTCGCCTTTCGCAATGGCCTGCATGTGCTCTCGTCGGCGCGCGAGGTGCTGCTGGCCGTGGTCTATTCGCTGGCCATGTGGGTCATGATCAGCTACGCCTATCTTGAGACTGCCCACGCCTTTGTGGAATCGCCCATTCTCAGCCACCTCTCGCTGGCCCGCTGCATGGTGGTGATTGCCGCCGGCATGGTGGCCAGCGCCGCGCAACTGCCGGTGCTGGGCTGGTTCACCCAAATGGCCGCTCTTGCGGCTATTTTGCAGGGCTTCTTTGGCGTGGCGTGGGAGCCCGCCCTGGGCTGCGGCGCCATGCTGCTGATCGTCACCTTTCTCAGCGTCATTCCGCTCGGGCTTCTCTGGGCGCGCTTTGAGCATGTTTCCCTGCGCAAGATAGCAGCCGAAAGCGAGCATGCCGGCGAAGCGCTCGAACATGCCCACACCCCTGCCGCGTCAGAGTGACGAGGCAGGCGGCCGCGTCTTCAACACCGGCGTCGAGCCAGATGTCTTCGGCTTGGGCGCAGGGGCCGGAGTCGTGGGCGGGGTCACCGAAGGCGGCATCGCCATGCGATGACGCACGGGAGCGGTGACAACCTCAATGCGCGTCCCTTGCGGGAAGGTCACATTGCGGCCGATCGCTACCCAGCGGTTATAGAACGCCAGCGCCGCCGCATAGGAGCCGATGCCCGCAGCCACCGGCCGCGAAGCGGCCACAATGCCGGTGATGCGGCCCACGATGCCAAAGCCATTAGAGGCCAGCGCGGAATCTCCATACATGCTGCCGTCGCTGTCAAAAGCGTGAAACGCCAGACCGGCAAAGATCAGCGGAAGCATGACCTTATTCTGGGCCTTGGGCGAGACGCCTCCCTCGGAGTCAATCTTCAGCTTGGCTCCCCGCGCGGCGTCAGCGGCAGCCAGCGAACCCTCCACCTCGCTCTTGCGGCCATTCGGCAACTGCAGCTCGCGAAAGTTGAAGCGCAGATTGCCACGGCGGCCAAAGCGGCGGGCAGGCTTGACGCGCGTGATGGTGCCAATCAGAACCGACCCCTCGGGCACGGCCAGCGTGTGGTCCGGGCGGAAGACCGGCTGTGCCACATACGCCCGGAAGGTATCTCCCTGTTTGCTGGTCGCGGAGCTGATGGTCGAGGTGAGATAGGCATCGATCAGCCAGGCGCCGTTTTTCTGCGACTGAACCAGCGGCTCATTCAGCGCCTGCGCAGCCCGGCTGGGCGATAGCTTGCCCGTGACATTTGCCGCGGACGGATCGGCCGCCGCATGCCAGGGCGAGAGTGCAAGCGGTGCGGCAAGATACACACTCCACACCGTGCCTTTCTCAATCCTCTGCGGATGATAGGGCAGTTGCTTGTACAGAAATTGCTTCAGCCTATCCATGCGGCCCGGCGCGGTCACCAGTTGCGCCTCGTCGCGTGCCCGCTGCCTGGCCTGGTCAAACTGAGCCCGCAGAAATGCGCGTTTGCCGTGGGGAGCCGCCGCGTTCAAATGCACCACGGGTGCGCCCTCGGTCGCATTCTTGCTCGTGATGGCATGCGCCGAGCCATCCGGCAGCGTAAGCATGTCAAAGCGCACCACGGGCGTGTCATAAGGCGTGAAGTCGCCCTGCCAGCGCGCTTCCACGCGCAGCTTCTTGTTCGGTCGCAGCGCCACCACCTTGCCCGCCAGTGTGCTGCCGGCCGGAATCGCGAGCTGATTCTCCACATAAATCGGGTAGAGCAGCTTCGCCTGCACAGGAGCACCGGCTTTCATGGGCACTTTCGGCACGAGCTCGGCCGCCAGAGGCGTCGTCACCGGCACCGCAAGCTGCTGCGCGGCCAGCCACGCAGGAGATGCCAGCAAAAAGGTCAAAAGCAAAGCACGGCGAAGCGAGATCTTCATATTCAGAATTCCATTCATGGCCGGGTTAGCGGGATTGCCTGCTCCAGCGTGAGATTGCGCGGCACCTGTTGCAGATGGGTGCGCACCGTTTGCTGCTGCCGTGAGAGGCTCTTGAAGAAGAGCAACTCGCCGCTGAAGTTGAGCGTGACGCGCGTCGTCTTCCAGTCTGCTGGAGTCACATGCTGGCGCTCGATCGAGAGCGAACCGCCCTGGTTCAGCTTGCCCAGCAACCCATAGCCATACTCTACTGTGTGCGTCAGATGCGCCTGCATGCCGCAGAGCCGCATCATGGACTCGTCAATCCGCACCGTGCCTGCCATCGCGTGAATGGCGCGGTCTTCAAAGGAGTTGGGGCGATAAGCCGGATCTGGCCGGAAGGCTATTCGCGTGCAGCCGCCCTCTTCGCCATCTGGCGTGAACAAAAACTCGTGCGGCAGATCGGCCAGCAGCTTCAGCGTCTGCGACTCGTCAGAGTTATGCGCCCGGTTCAGACGCTGAAAGGCCGCCGGATTCCGCGCCAGCCATTCCAGCCGCTCCTCCACCGCCTTGGCCTGCACCTCTGGAATCGGCTTGCCGTCCACGGCCAGCAACCGGCGCATCAGCCCGCCATCCACCTGCACATCTTCTTCCTTCCACAGATGGCCGCCGGTGCGCGCCGAGCGCTCGTACTCCAGAAAGCGAAAAGCATCGCGGCCGCTGTTGGGCTGGTGAGCGGCAATCTCGTTTTTCACCATCGCGGCCACCGCCTGCTCAGGAGAAACCTGTGCCAGGAGGGGACGGGCCGAAAGCGGCGCGCAAACCAGTAAAAGCAACGCACACCGGCGTGTCCGCGCGGCGTTTGGCATCCATTCTGCAAAACCGATGGACGCGGCAAAGGCTTGAAACTTCACTTGAGAGAAATACCTGCGAAAAAGCATAACCACGTACGGTCAGAGTATCGCACCGCCTCATGGCTGCCTTGTAAGGAATCGTAAGGCTCTCAAAATGACAAAGCCTTCATCTTATCTTCAGCTTTCTCGCCCAGGGCCTGCAAGATAGCGAACCATAACTTTGGTGCCGTAGGCGGTCTCGACTCCACTCCGCCACAATGAGCCTCATGGCATCGGCGACAACTTTCTGGGAGCGGCAACGGCTCCGATGGATTGAGCGCGCGCTCACCTGCGGCCCCGCCAGCCCGGAAGAGCCTGCGCACCTCACCACCGGGCGGCGTGGCGAGCTGGCCGCCTACGGCTTTCTGCGCCGCAACGGCTACACCATCGTGGCGCGCGGATGGCGCTCGCACATCTGCCCCGGTGACCTGGACCTGATTGCATGGGAGGGCGAGCACTTGTGCGTCATCGAGGTCAAGACCCGCACCACGCGCGATGTCGCCACGGCGGAAGCCTCCATTGACCAGCAGAAACGGCGCGCCCTGCGCATGCTCACGCGGCGTTACCTGCGCCTGGCTGGCATTCCGCCATCGACTGCGCGCTTTGACGTCGTAAGCGTGTACTTAGAAACCGGGCATACACCGGAATTCACGCTATACCGCAATGCTTTTGGCTTTCTTTCCCAGCACTGAAGAACCACAAAAAGATGCGGACGCTTGCGCGTCCGCGGGAGGGTGAAACGGGGGGAACCTGTTACTCATAGACCCGAATTCTTAGTACGGATGGAATAGAGCGCCGTGTGCGTCAGGATGTACAGCGTGCGCCGGTCTTTGCCTCCAAAAACCAGATCGACGGGCCGCTGCGGCACATCAATAGCGCCGATCTGCTGGCCGTCCTGGTTATAGATATAGATTTGGCCCGCCGCCAGATACACATGCCCCGCGCTGTCCTGAGCGATGCTGTCGCCGCCCTGCTCGGCAAAAAGCTGCATGTGCGTGAGCGCGCCCGTGGAATCGACCTGCGCGCGCCAGGTCTTCTCATTCGATTGATCGGTGAGATAGAAGGGATGGCCCGGAGTCGCTTTGGCCAATCCATAGCTGTGTACCTCGGGGGCCATCTTGGTGCCCCACGAAAGCTCTCCCTTCACAAAGCTCTCGCTCGCCGGCAGAAACAGGCTTCCATCGGGAGACACATATTGGCCGGCGGGCGCGCTTGCTGTCCTGGCATCGATGCTCCAGTACCCCGTCGCCAGCGCCGCAGTCATACCCGGTCGCGGCTTGGCGCTCTGCTTTCGCAGCAGGGTGATCTGGTTCTCAGGCGTGCCCGGCTGCAAGGCATACACCGTGCCATCGCCCAGATAGGAAGTCACCAGCAGTTCGCCCTCCTTGTCAAAGATCAGATTGCGCGGCTCGAGCGGGGAGTCTCGCACCACGACAGCCTCTTTCTGCGCAGCATCCCAGCGGTAAATGCGCTGCCAGTGCGTATCCACAAAGTACAACCGCCCATCCGGATCCACGGCCGCGCCGGAGGCCGTGAAAAATCCATGCGCCAACTCATGCAACACCGCCCCCTGGGCGAGCACCGTCGCGGCATGATTGGGCGGCTGTGGCGCGGTATGCCCCGGAAGATCCAACACCGCCAGGTCAGGCGTACGCACCTGCGCATGCGTGGACTGCACCACAATGCTGTTGTCAAAAGGCACGATGCTATTGCTGTCCACATGCAGATCGCGCACTGCGATACCCGAAGAGTTCGTCACACGAATCGCCTCAGGGAAAGGCTGATAGCTGCTGATCACGCGATAGCTGTGATAGTTGGCAATCAGGATGTTGTGCGAATCCTGAATCTCAAGCGGCAGCGCAAAGCCGCTCTCACCGCGCTCTTCCTCGGTCTGCAGCGCCACAATCTTCCAGTTCGACACGTGATCGAGCTTTACCTCGTTGCGCACATGATGCTCGCTCGACAACTCAAACACACGGCCCGGTGTGGACGTATACGAGACATAAAGCCCCGCCTGCGCAAACGTGCTCGGCGTCCAGATGTCGGCAAAGGTTCCGCCCCCGCCATTCGTCACCCACAGGCTCGGATACTCCGAATCCCAGCGGCGTCGAATATCCGGGTCCGCCGTGTGCGTGTTGTTGTAGGGATTGATGCGCGTGCCATCGGCCAGATCAGTGCCATGGCCGCCGAGAAAGCGCACGTCATCCATGAGCGAGCGCGCGCCAGACTGCCAGTAAGCCGCCGTCGCGCGAGGGTTGATGCCGTTGGTATAAAGCCCCAGTCCCGACACGATGTTGTCGCCACCCTTCGGCGTTTCGATCAGCGGCACAGGGCCGCCCACTCCCTGAAAAGCCGGGGTCCCATCAGGAATTACCAATTGCGTCGCGCTCGGGTGCAAACCGATCAGCACCGTATCGGGCTTGAGATGCAGCGTGTTCGTGATGAGGTAAAGCCCCATCGGGAAATACAGCACGCGATGCGCATCGATGGCCTTCTGAATCGCCGCCGTGTCGTCGGTGTGGTCGTCGCCCACGATGCCGAGCGACCGCACGTTGATCCATGCGCTCACTGGTGGAAGCGCCCGAATCGCCGGTTGAGTATCTGTGGGCAGATTTGTAACAGATTCCGCATCAAAATGCGTCTGGATGCTTCCCTGATCCGCGGCATTCGCCAGCGTAAGACCGTGCGTAAAGCTCTTCACCAGATAACTCGAGCCCTTACCCGCGATGCTCTTGTCACTCTCCCGCAGCTTCACAAAGACCGGCACATGCACGCAGGCGATGCTGCGCAGGGTGGCCTCCATCCGCGGATTCTTGTCGTCGCTCAGAGTCACTGCCGGGCCGGTGATGTTCTCAAATCGTGTGTGATCAATCCACATCTCATCGGGATATCCGGCATCCACCACAATGCCTGCGGGCTCATTGCGAATCACGTCATGGCTCATCGTGAGCGCCACTTCGTGCTCGTCAATCGCCGCGATGCTCTGCCCTTCAAAGGTCGAATCGAGCAGCGTGAACTGCCACCCCGGCGAGGTCTGCCCGCTCAGAATGCCATATTGGCCGCCGTAAAAGTGCAGGTCCTCGGCCTCATTGCCCGCCTGATCGATGGCCGCGAGCCCGGACTCAATATGAAAGTCAATGTGCGAAAGATAGCAGTGCTGCGCCACGTGAAAGCGAATCGCCACCGCGCCTTCATTGCCCTTGCCCATCTCGAAATCCACATTGCTCATCGCGGAGTAGAACGTTCCGGCATTCGCATCCGGCACCGTATTGTTGGGCGGCACCGTGCCCGGTGTGGCCGCCCGTGACTTGTCCACATGAAACCAGGACGGCATGTGGCCCGGCCTTCCGCCAGCAAAGTAAAACATGTAACCGAGACCATGCTGATATCCCGGCGTGTGATCGGGCAGCACAAAGACAGGCCGCGTGGGTCCGTAACCGATGATGCGCACCGAGGGCCATACATAGATCGTGCGCGTGATGCGGTAGCGCCCCGAAGGCACAAAGACGATCCCCTGATCGCCCGTCGCCTGCGCCCGGTCAATCGCAGCCTGCAAAGCCGCGCTGTCGTCCGTCTTTCCATCCGTGCCGACGTGAAAGTTCTCCGGCGTCAGATAGACGCCGCGCGGGTCATTCACTCGCGATGTAAACACCGACTGCGCGTGCGCGGGCACCATCCACGCGAGCATCCCCAGGCCGAGCAACAGATGACGCACCTTCAACACAGAACCTCCAGAAGACTGACGGCCAACACGATATCGGATAAAACAATCGATTGTCTATGAAAAGACGCAAAGCACGTCCCGCAAGTGCGACATGCCGCTAGTGCTTCACCGGAGCAGCAGGCCGAATCTCCCGGAAAGGAACAATGCCCACGCCTTCCTTGATGGCATAAATGTGGTCCGCAGGAATCTTCGTGAGTGTCTCTGTTTCGCCCGCAGGCCAGTGAATCTGCAGCTTGTCGAGATGGTCATGCGCGCCCAGGCCAAAGTGCACCCGCAGGCTGTTCTGCGAAATGTAACTGCCGCCGCTCAGAATTTCCTGCTTCTGCACCAGCGTGCCGGCAGTCGCCGTCAGCACAGCGTTGAGAGCGAGCCGGTTTGACTTCACGCCCTCCAGCTCAAACTCCACCCAATGGTTATGGTTCGTGAACTCAGGACGCAGAATCATCGGCTGCCCCTGCAGATTTTCCACCACCAGATCTTCATGGCCATCATTGAAGAGATCGGCCACGGCGAGCCCGCGGCTCACCTGCGGAATCTGAATGGCCGGCCCCACCAGCTTGCTCACATCGCGAAAGGTTCCGTCATGGTTATTCCAGAAGAGCTGCTTGGGCTCAAGAAAATGAGTGCCGATGGGTTGCGAGTCCACCTGCGGATAAACGTGCCCATTCACCTGAAAGAAATCAAGCCAGCCACTATTGTCGAGGTCTACAAATGCATCGCCCCACCCCACCATCTCGCGGGTGGGCTCCGCAATGCCTGACTTGAACGACACATCGGTGAAGTTCAGTTGGCCATCATTGCGATAGAGTGCCGTGTACTCCTCGCTGAAGTGGGTGATGGCAATCGAGAAGCGCCCTGTGTGCATATAGTCGCCCAGCGCGACGCCCATATTGGCCTGCTCAAAGCCATCGGCGTTGTAGGCTACGCCCGCAACCTCCGCCTCATCAGTGAAGTGGTTGTGCCCATTGTTGATATAGAGGTAATTGGAGCCGCTGTCGTTGGCGACAAAAAGATCGAGGTGCCCATCGCCATTAAAGTCATGCCAGAGCGAGGTCAGCCCAAAGAGACCTTGACGGTCACCCACGCCGGCCTGTGCCGTCACATCGGTAAAGGTGCCGTTGCGGTTGTTGTGATACAGATTGTCGGGTGATCCCTTCATTCCGCGCGGTCCGCACTGCACCGCGATGTTGTGATACAAGCACGTTGGCGCCGAGCCAATCTCCGGCAAATTCTTCAGGCTGAAGGCCACGTAGTGCGGCACAAATAAATCGTCATAGCCGTCGCCATCGTAATCGGCAAAGGATGCGCCAGTCGCCCAGCCGTGGTCTTTGCCGAGTCCGGACTGCTTTGTGACGTCCGTGAAGGTGCCGTCACCGTTGTTGCGGTAGAGCACCACGCCATCAAGACACGTCACCAGCAGATCAGGCCAGCCATCGTTGTTGTAGTCGCCCACGGCCACGCCCATGGCCCAGCAGGGGGTGCCCACCCCTGCCTGCTGCGTTACGTCGGTGAACGTTCCGTCGCCGTTGTTGCGATAGAGCGCGCCGCGCGCCTTTATGCCTTTCAACTGCATGCTCACATCAGGCGCATTGGTGAAATAAATATCCGGCAGGCCATCGCGGTTGTAGTCAATGATCGCAACGCCACCGCTCATCGACTCCACAATGTACTTCTTCGCCGGCGACGAGAGATGGTCAAAGTGAATGCCCGTGGACTTGGTAATGTCAACCAGCCGCACATCGGGCGCACCCGTGGGCGCACTCGCTTGTGCATGCACCGCCATCGGCAGCCAAAGCATCGCGGCCATCAGAAGAGCCGCACCGCAACGGACTCTCATGAAGCTATTGGCCGCCTGCCATGCCGCCCTGGCTGTCATGACGGTTCTCCTGGTGCACCGGTTTCATGCGCATCTGCTTGTAAAGGTCGGAGAGCTTGTCTTTCAGCTTGCGCAGCCGCTGGAAGATCTGCAGTTGCTGGCGCGCATCCTGCTCGCGCCCTTCCTGACGATAGAGCGTCGCCAGCCGGAAGTGTGCCGAGGCATTCGTGGGGTCCAGACGAATCGACTTCTCCAGATAAGGCAGCGCCTGCTTTGACTCATTGTTGCCAATCAGCGCCTTCGCCAGACCAAAGTTGGCTTCCGCGTCTTCGGGGTCAATCTTGAGCGCGCGCTCATAGTACGTTTGAGCAATCTTGAAGTTGCCTTGCGTGAGATTCATATCTCCCAGGGCCAGCGCCGAGGGCTCATCATAAGGATTCTCGCGCAGCGCCTGCTCGTAAATCGACGTCGCCTCCTGTTGCTGCTTCACATCGTTTGCATGCTGCAGCAATTGCGCCAGCGCAAATTCGGCTCCCGGCAGCTTCGGATTGATGGCGAGCGCCTTACGGTACTGCGCAATCGCTGCCTGGTCGTTATTCTGCATCGTGTCTTCATACGCCATCGCGGCGTGCATTTGCGCGGAGTCTGGCGCGACCAGCGACAGGCTCAGCAACTGCTCGCCCGCAAGGTCGGAGTAGAGCCGGTACGCCACATAAATCAATTGAGGATTCTTCGGCTGCAAGGCCTGCAACTGCCGCACAATGCCAGCCGCCTCGGCCAGTTGGTCATGCGCCTGATAGAGATGAATCAGCGACAGACCCGCTTCCATCTGAATCTTCTGATCATGAAGCTGCGGAAAGGCCGCCGCCAGATCCTTCACGGCATGTTGCGGATCGCCGCTGCGCTCCTCGCTCATGCCGAGCAGCGCCTGCAACTTGGGAATATCCGGGTGCAGCGCAAGCGCCTTGCTGAGCGCCTGATTGGCTCCGGCGTAGTCGCCTTGAAAATACAGCAACACGCCCAGATTCGCCTCGGCATCGAGATTGTTCGGGTCGAGACGCACCACAGCCTTCAGCTCAGGAATCGCCAGCTTCGGCTGCTTCTCGCGCAGATACTGCTGCGCCTTCTGGCTGTGCAGGGCAATCTGCGCCGCCGTGCTCGTGGATGAGGTTTGCGCCAGCGCACAGGAGGCAGCCAGGCACAGAGGAAAAACGAAATACTTCAGAGAACGCATAACGTTGTGATTTCACCACAGGGGAGAGAACCGGTTACAGAAAAAAATGAGAGACGGTGACGAGATCACCGTCTCTCAAAGGATTGCTCTTCAGGAACTAGAAGGAGATACGTCCGTAAATGCTCTACTAGCAACACACTCCAAAGCCCCCGCCCATAAATTGACTGCGCAGAAAGCCTCTACAAAGGAAATCGTAAGCACTTTAAACACCTCGCCAATGCTTGACACAATATAACATATGGCGCTTAACTGTCTTCGACCTTAATTAGGTCCAGGAGTTAGCCATGAAACATGTGAACGTACTCGCAATACTATCTACAGCCGCCCTATCGCTAGCAATGGTCCTCGTATCACCTATGAGCGCTGTTGCACAGTCATCCGGGGGTGGAAACAGCAACATAGGTCCTGGTAACGTGCAGGTATCCGGCGCCGGGGGATTCTCTGAAAATACGCTAGGCGGCAGCGACGCTGACGTACAAGGTGGCAGCTACGCATCAGGAACCCCCATTCCAATCAGCTTCTGGGTTTACGGAGTGCAAGGGGGAGGATACTGCCCCAGCCCGACGAGTGGCCCTATCAATTATGGCGGATCATCATACTGCAACAATTATGTCCTGGCATCATGCACAGGAGGAAGCACAGATGGGGGAAATCAATCTTCTATCTACTACAGCAAGAGCTTCTCTAACATTCAGGCCAGCTTTAGCTGGACGCCCCCAGGGCCTGGTAACTATTTTATTCAATGTGAAGCGCAATATGTCCCAGGATCAAGCCAGGGCGGTGGAGCAGGATACGGGGTCGCAAGTACAGGCCGAATTCTTTTCAGCGTTCACCAGTAAGAGATAGTCCGAGACACCTAGCTGCTGAAGTCGTAATTCGAAGTATCCATATCCGATTTGCAGCAAAGGTAGAAAAAAATGAGAGACGGTGACGAGATCACCGTCTCTCAAAGGATTGCTCTTCAGGAACTAGAAGGAGATACGTCCGTAGAGTTCCACCTGACGTCCGCCAACGGTTGTGCCCGTAATTTGAGCCGACTGGTTCTTACCGATGGCATTGTTGCCCGGCTGGCCAAAGCTCGCATGGTTGAGCACGTTGGTAGCATCGCAGCGCAGCTCAAACTTCACATTGCGCGAAGGCCACAGGTCAAACGTCTTGCCCAGCGAGGCATTCAGTTCGCTCAGGCCGGGTCCCGTAACGATATTCCTGCGGAAGTTACCGTAGGTAGCGTTCGCGGGCACTGCGAAGGCATTCAGGTTGTACCACTCCTTCAGGCGTGACTTCGTGCTGCCCTGCAGGTGGTAGTTTCCAACCAGATTGGCAAACTGCGTGTAAGCTCCCGACTGGTTGTAAGAAGAGTTGTTGCCACCAGTCGTGATGCTGATCGGGTTGCCGCTCTGCACCACAAAGGTGAAGGAGGTCTGCCATCCGCCCACCACTTCATCGAGCAAGGCACTCTTGTTCAGGAAGGCGCGGCCACGGCCGAACGGCAGTTGGTAGATCGCCTGCCCCTTGAACATATTGCGAATGTCAAAGTTCGAGTTGCTGTAGTTGGCGGAAGGATCAAACGCATTCTGATAGTTCTGGTAGCCACCGCGGCTGCCCCAGCCCGACGAGTCCTGATCGTCAAGGAAGTGCGACCACGTGTAGTTCACGTCGAACTCAAAACCATCCGTCATGCGCTTGCGCAGTTCCGCCTGCAGCGCGTTGTAGTTGGAGACAGCATTGTTGGTGCTGCCAGTGATCTGCTGATACAGCGGATAAGGCTGGCCATTCGGATAGTCGTTCGGGGCCAGCTTCGACTCCGGCACCTGGTTGATGTCCACCGGGAAGGGCAGGTTCTCACCATGGTTGCCCACATACGCGAGCGAGGCAGCATAGTTGAGCCCGATCTGCCGCTGCAACTGCAACTGCCACTGATAGTTGAGCGGAACCGGCGTGTGGTACATGTTGTAGCTCACAGGCTGGCCGTTACGCGCATCGGGAGTGGTCGGCGACGAGAGATACGTGGAAAGAATGCTCTTGTCGTTGTAGCTCATGCCGTTCGCCATGACGCCGCAACCGGGATCGGTCGTGTCCGGCGACTGGCCATTGGCATTGAGCTGCACCACCGGGCAGATGCCCGACGTGTTATCACTGTAACCACCCGACTTGCCAAAGGCGCTGCCCATACCAGCGCCGTAGGTATCTTCGCTCCAGGTGGAGGCGTAGACACCGAAGCCGCCGCGCAGCACGGTATTTTCGACAGGCTGCCAGCTGAAGCCAAAGCGCGGCAGGAAGGTGTTGTACTTGGGCGCAATGAGTTGCGTACGGCCGTTAGCCTTGCTGAAGCCATACCACATCGCCCCAGCCTGATTGTTGGCCGGGTTAATGACGTTCGGGTCAAAGACCGTCTCGTTGCCATGCACTTCTGACCATCCGGTATTCCCCTGCCAGCGCAGACCAAGGTTCAGCGTCAGGTTCGGGCGCACCTTCCAGTCATCCTGAATGAACATCTGAGGCAACTTCTGCCGCGCGCCGTATTCAGGGGTATTCAGCGAACTCCACGAATTTTCCTGGCCGAGCAGGAAGTCCGCATAGGCAGCACCATTCTCGCTCTGCGTGGCCTGACCGCCTTCGGCCGTGTAGTAGCCATTGAAGCTGAGGTTGCCCGCATTGATGTTGCCCCATGCGGTCGAGTCGGCGCGCTCCACCAGGAACTCGCCGCCGAAGTGCAGCACGTGACGGCCAAGCACCATCGTCACCACGTCCGAAGGATCAAAAACAAATTCCTTGTAGACGGCGTTGGTGGCGCTGCCCAGCCCGTAGTAGGGACTGGTGCTGACATTCGGAAAGGTATCCGCGACCGCCTGGGTCAGACCCAGCTTGGCGGGAAAGCCCTTGCCATAGGTATCAGGGATGAAGAAGTTGAGCTGATCGGTGAAGCCAAAGCGCGCTTCGTTGATCAGGTGATCGTTGACGGTCCACACATCGGAAATCTGCGCGTTGTCACGGCTCACATCTTCGCTGCCGCAGTTGATCGGGCAAACCGGGCTGAAGCCGATCTGCGGATTGTCGCCGTCGGTCTCAGAGATGGTCAGACGGTTCTTGGGCGAAATATCCCAGTCCAACCGCCCAAAGTACTTGGTAAACGGGTTGTTTGTGGGCGAGACATATGCATAGTTGTTTTGCGGAACACCCGAGCTGACGTTGCCCGGCTGGTTCGGCTCTGGATAATACTTCTCAATCGCCTGCGCCACGGGATCGATCATCTGCGCCGGAATCTTGTTGCTGCCATATTCCGAGATGAAGGACTTGCGCTGCACGCACGGCGCCGGAATGGTGAGTACCCCGTTCTTGTACTGCGAACCCGTGTAGGTGCAGTTGCCTGAGGTCATCACCATCTGGGTGGTCGGGTCATAGAGCGTCGGCAAACCAGCGGCTGTAAAGTCGCCGTTCCGCACCGCGTCCGTCGGCACCGTCGTGAAGTTGACGCTGCCGCCCTTGTTGATGGTTTTGTCGTAATCGAAATAGAAGAAGACCTTGTGAGGAATGATCGGGCCGCTCACCGAGAAGCCGAAGTTGTTGTAGTGCAGCGGCGGCTGCGTGACATTCTGCGCGCCGAACTCATAAGGGTAGGCATTCAGGGCGTTGTTCTGGAAATACTCATAGCCCACGCCGTGGAACCGGCTGCCTCCGCCCTTGGTGATCTGGTTGTAGATCACGTTGCCGACGCCATACTGCGCTGAGAACGCCGTCGCGCTCACCTTCACTTCTGCAGTAGTCTCGAAGATCGTCACGTCCGAGTTCTGGCTCATCGGCAGCGTCGTCGTCGCGCCATCCTGCAGCACCGTCTCAAAAGGCAGATTGCCATTGATCGAGATGGCGCCAGCACCCGGAGCATTCGCCGTGCTTGCATTTTCCGGCGCGCCCGCCGCACCCGGCTGCAGCCAGATGAAGGCCTGCCAGTCCGGCGGCTGGCCGGTCTGTGGCAGCTTGGCCATCGTCTTCGCTTCGAGCGTGTCGCTGGCCGCGCCATCCGCCGTATCCAGCAGCGGAACATTCGTCGTGACCACGACCTTCTGCGCCGAGCTGCCCACATTCAGCTTGGCATTCAACTGCGTCGTGCCAACCGTGACCGTAATGGGACCACGCACATACGTCTGGAAACCATCCTTTGTGAAGGTCACCAGGTAGTGGTCCGGCACAATGGAGTTGGTGTCATAAACGCCCGCCCCATTGGTCATGTAGGTGTGCATCACCTGCTTGTCAACGTCCTTGACGGTAACGGTCACGCCGGGAATCACAGCTCCCGTCGTGTCGGTGACCGTACCCGTGATGTCACCGGAGTTTGTGCTTTGCGCAAAGGCCACAGCGCCACTCATCAGTGCGGCGACCGCCAGGCCTGCGCGGATATGTTTCCACATAAACTTTCCTCCTAAAACATTGCTGCTCAACACGGCTCGCGTTGTGATCTTTCCCTCACGCAAGCTCTTCGTTACGAAGGCATTCCCTTCGCAAGGCCCCAGAACCCCGGTAAATCGATAAATCCGGGCTAAAACTCAAACGATCTGCTTTTTTCACGTCAACTTTTTCAGACAACCGATTGTCTTAACAGACACAAAAACTCTTCTGGAGAGCCGCGTTAGATACCATCAAACCGCAAGCAGGCTTGTCAAGCGAAAACAGGATGCAAGATTTCCTCAGGCAAAGCGTTTGTCTCCATGCCGCCACAATGATCCTTAGTAAATCGGTTTCGTAAGATTTTCTGATTTCGAGCACACAAAAGCAGCATCCGCCTTGCCAACACTCCCCGGGCCGGCTCAGTTAAGAATTTCCGAGATAAATCGCGTCTCGTCCACGACAATCGCAGGCGTGGCGATGAATCCGCTAATTCCCCATGGTGGGAAGCGCGTAATAGCCCTCGCGCGCATCGATCTTCACCCCGGGCCGCTGGCAGACAATCTTCACCTTGCGAAACTTGCCGTCCATCGTTCGGTCGGCGGGGGTATAGCTGACTGCATACTGAGTGCGCAGCTCCCGGGCAATCTCTTCAAACGCAGCGGTGAGCTTTGCACCGTTGTCGCCCACATTGATCACGGTACCGCCGGTGGCTTCCGCCAGGCGGCGCATCTGGGCGTCACCCGTGTAGCCGAAGGTGGAGTCGCCGTAAAAGCCCGGATCAGCAATCAGGATCACGTAAACGATGGTGTTCGCCTTCTGCGCATCGGCAATGGCCTGCAGTGGCTTGGTGGCGCTGCCGAGGTCCTCGCCATCCGTGAGCAGAATGAGCGCCTTGCGCCCGGTCTGCTCGCGCAGCTTGTCGTTGGCGGCCTGCGCCACGGCGTCATACAGCACCGTGCCCCTGGAGTCGCCCACCGTCGGCACGGGGCCCTGCCCGAGTCCAGGAATACCCGCCGAACCGCCGCCGCCCGCTGTATTGATCTGGGCCTGCTGCAGAGCGTGGTCGAGCAACGGAATGTCGTTCGTAAAGTCCTGCGCCAGATTCACGTCCACGTCAAAGGTCAGCACAAAAGCCTGGTCTTTGGGCCGCAGCACATCGCGCAGAAACTCCGCGGCTGACTGCTTCTCAAGCGGCAACACATCCTGCTGGCTGCCGCTGGTGTCGAGCAGAATGCCGAGCGTGAGCGGCTGATTGGCATTGGCGGTCCAGGTCTTGATCTTCTGCGGCTGCTTGTTTTCATAAAGCGCGCAGTCTTCGCGGGTCAGATCGTCAATAAGCTTCCCATGCTTACCGCGCGCGGTGAAGTAAAAATTCACCAGGTCCACGTTCACCTTGAGGGTCGTGACCGGCTTTTCGTTTACATGAGCCGGCATCGGTGGCGCGGCGCTGACCGGCGGCGCGTCGGGCGTATCGATGATCTGCCCCATGGCGCATGGCCCGGGAAGCATCAGAGCCGCCACCATCCCGGCCGTCAGGAGAACCGCGGCGGCCCGCAAAGGGTGAAAAACAGACTTCATACCACCTAACCTGTTCTTTTTAGACGAGTCTGCCCCGGCACCCGCCAACCCCGGCCCGGCAGGGCTCATCTGTTAATCTGAGGATACGCCGAAGTACGTCTATGCGCGGCGATGCGGCGTGTACGGCGTAATGCACGTGAAAAGCCGCATGGGGGTTATTGGGTGACGCAAGGCGCCTTGGGTTTCGCTTTATCATTCCTCCTTTTGGGAGGAGCAGCTACCGCACAACAGCAGCAAACGGTTCCGAATGCGCCAGCTCCACAGGCTGCGTCGAGCCAGACGAACAATCTGCAGCAGCTCACCGATCAGATGGCGCCAGGCAAAGGCATTCCAGCGCCCGCACCGCAGAACAACGCGCCCAGCGCCTCAGCCCCACAGCAGCAGAATCAGCCTCCTGCCACTACCGGCGACGCACAGCAGCAGACACCGCCGGAGATTCCGCCAAAGCAATCGGGCTACGTCCTCAGAGTGCCCGTCACTTATGTGAACGTGCCCGTCACTGTACTTGACAAGCATGGGCACCCCGTCGCTGGTCTCACCTGGCGTCAGTTTCGTGTCTTTGAAGATGGCCAGCGGCAGGATATCCGATTCTTCACCGAAGATCCGATTCCCATGTCAGTGGTCTTCGTCGTCGATCAGACATTGCCCAAAGACGTGATGCGCAAGATCAACCAGAGCATCGATACCGTCACTGCGGGCCTGGCCCCCTATGACTCCGCGGCCGTGGTCACCTACAGCGGCACCGGACCCAAGCTGGCCACCAACTTTACTGCGGCAACCAGCCCGCGTCTGGTCGCGGCCATCAACGCCTCCAAGCGCTCCGGCGAGCGCATGGGCGTGCCTTCCATCGGCGGCCCCATGATGTCCGGCCCCACCATCAACGGCCAGCAGGTAGACCCCAACCTCGCGCCGCAGCGTGGCAACAGCGGCTTCCTCATGGTGCCCAAGCAGACGCACCCCCTCAATGACGCCATACTCTACGCCGCCAATCTGCTGGCCAGCCAGCCGCGCGGCCGCAAGCGCGTCATCTATGTCATCAGTGATGGCAAGGAGTCACGCAGCCAGGCCTCCTATCGCGAGGTCGTCCGCTATCTGCTCACCAACAACATCTCTGTGTACGGCACGCTTGTGGGCGACGCCTCCATCTGGGGCGTAGGCTTCCTCGACAAGGTTCACCTGCCCCTGGTGCCGCCTGAGGACGTGCTGCCCAAGTACTGCGTAGCCACCGGCGGCGAAGTCGACAGCGAATTCACCGAGAATGGCATGCAGCAGAGCTTCGCGCGCATTCTCAGCACGGTTCGCGGCCAGTACACGCTCATGTACATCAGCCACAAGTCCACACTCTCCGGCAAATACCGCTCTATCGATGTGCGTGTCGAGGGCATTCCCGGGCTGACCATCCTGGCCAAGCGCGGATACTATCCCTCGGCCAGCATGAGCCAGTGAGCCTTTCCGCTGGTGCCCAGGCCAACCTGCTTGGCCTGGGCGCCGCGCTCACCTGGGGCATCTCTGACTTCTGCGGCGGCCTCGCCACCAAGCGCGCTTTTCCAGCCCTTGTCGTCGGCCTCAGTCACACCCTCAGCCTGCTCACCGTTCTTGCTTTCCTGGCTGCGTCCGGCCCACTCTCTCCCTCCGCTTCCACCATCCATTACGGATTGCTCAGCGGCGTCGCCGGCGGCATCGGCCTGATGCTTTTCTATGCAGCCCTGGCGCTCGGTCCCATGGGGCTCAACTCCGCGCTCACCGGTGTAATCACCGCGGTTCTGCCGGTCGTCTACTCCTGGTTTCACGCCGCGCACCCCTCCCCGGCAGAGTGGGCCGGCTTTGCCCTCGCCATCGTCGCCATCTGGATGATCGCCTACACGCCCGGCGGACGCCCGCATCCGCGCGGCCTGGCGCTCGCCGTCGGCGCGGGCATTGGCTTCGGCTTCCTGCTCATCTTTCTTGAGAAGGCGGGTAGCCAGAGCGTCGGCTGGGCACTGGCCTGTTCGCGCATGGCCAGCGCCAGCATTGCCGGCACGCTCGCCATCTTCACGCTGGTGCGCCGCAAGGGACGCGTCTTTTCGTCATTTGCCCTGGAGGAACACCCCGTACCGCGCCGCCGCTGGCTCATCTTTCTGCCGCTGGTGATCACGGCAAGTCTGCTCGAAGTTTCCGGCAACTTCTTCTACACCGTGGCCTCGGTGCTTGGCCGTCTCGACGTCGCCGCCGTGCTCTCCTCGCTCTACCCCGGCTTCACGATTCTGCTGGCCGCTTGGCTGCTGCGGGAGCGCACCACGCGCACGCAGGCCCTCGGAATGGCGCTGGCGCTCGGCGCGGTGGTGCTCATCTCCCTCTAAAAAGCAAAGGCCCCACACCGCAAGAGCGGTCATGGGGCCAGCCTGTGCGAAGCCGCCGCGCTTACTTGAGAGTCGCCATATCGATCACGAAACGGTACTTCACATCCGCCTTCACTACGCGCTCAAAGGCCTCGTTGATCTTGTCGATGGAGGTCATCTCAATATCTGAAACGATGCCCTTCTCGGCGCAATAGTCGAGCATCTCCTGCGTCTCGGCCATGCCGCCGATGATCGACCCCGACATGTTGCGGCGCTTGAAGATCAGGTCGCCCATGAACAAAGTCGGAGGCGTATCCGGCAGGCCCACCTGCGCATACGTGGCATCGCGCTTCAGCAACTGCAGCAGCGCATTGATGTCATGCGGAGCCGACACCGTATCCAGAATGAAGTCAAAGCTGCTGGCCTGCTTCTTCATCGCGTTGGCGTCCTTTGAGATCACCACCTCATCGGCACCCAGCCGCTTGGCGTCTTCAATCTTTGATTCCGAAGTGGTGAACTGCACCGTGTGCGCGCCAAAGGAGTGTGCAAACTTGAGCGCCATGTGCCCCAGTCCGCCTAGGCCGACGATGCCCACCTTCATGCCGGGGCCCACCTTCCAGTGACGCAGCGGCGAATAGGTCGTGATGCCCGCGCACAGCAGCGGAGCCACCGCCGCCGGGTTCAGCTTCTCTGAAACCTTCAGCACAAAGTGCTCGTCCACCACGATGTTGTTGGAGTAGCCGCCGTAAGTAATGTCTCCGTAGCGGTCGGTGACGCCATAGGTCAGCGTCGCGCCGTTGTCGCAGTACTGTTCTTCCCCGGCCTTGCAGCTTGGGCAGCTGCGGCAGGAGTCCACAATCACGCCCACGCCCACCAGTTCCCCGGCCTTGAAGCGGGTCACATCGCTGCCCACCGCCGTCACGCGGCCAATGATCTCGTGCCCCGGAACCATCGGGTACACGGCATTCTTCCACTCGTTGCGGGCCGAGTGAATGTCGGAGTGGCAGACTCCGCAATACATGATTTCCACCACCACGTCGCGGCCCTTCGGGTCGCGGCGCTGAAACTGATAAGGCGCAAGAGGAGTGGTTGCGCTCTGAGCGGCATAGCCACGGGACTGAGTCATGGATGCTCCTGAAAAATTTTAGGACTGAAAATATGGTCCACCCGAAGGATACACGTGCGGACAGACATTCGTAAGGATGCCGCCCGGGTGCAAAACGGCGCGGCTCTGGACCTTTTCATTTGCGTCACTTGAAACGCGATCCCGCTCAAGTACAATCGTTTCTCGGATAGCTCTATGCCAGACACCCGCTCCACCGACGCCCGTCAGCGAGAACTTCTCCGCGCCTTGAACGCCAACTGGCAGGCCGAGATCGAGGGCCAGCGCACCTATCAGACCCTGGCCGGCCGCGAGCAGGACCCCCTGCGCAAGCGCACGCTGGAGCATCTGGCCGAGGCCGAAGGCATCCACGCCAGCCTGTGGGAAAAGCGCATTCAGGAGCTTGGCGGTGACCCGCCCGTCTACAAGGGCAAGGCCACCGGGCGCGCCGACAGCCTCGCCAACCGCCTCGGCGGACCAAAGATGACGCTGCGCCGGCTCGAAATCGATGAGAGCCGCGACATCGCCCGCTACGCGCAGCAACTCAAAGATCTGGGCGATGAGCCGAGCATCGCCATCCTCAAGCGCGTCATCGATGACGAAGAGGAGCACTACCGCGAGCTCAGCGACCTCATCCGCAACCGCTATCCCAAGCAGACCACCGAGAGCACACCCAAAGACGCGCGGCTGCAGCTCGACGAGCTGCTGGCCAAGCGCGCCAACTCCGGCCGCCGCACCGCCGGCTGGATCGGCGATGCGATCTACGGCGTCAACGACGGCCTCGGCGCCATCTTCGGCATCGTCTCCGGCGTCTCGGGCGCAACGCTCGGCAACAGCGAGGCCGTGCTGCTGGCCGGCATCGCCGGCATGGTTGCCAGCGCGCTCTCCATGGGCTCAGGCGCTTACCTCGCCGCCAAGAGCGAGCGCGAAATCTACGAGGCCGAGGTCTCTCGCGAGCGAGACGCCATCCAGACCAACGGGCCCGAGGCCCGCGAGCTGCTCTCGCTCTACTACCAGGTCAAGGGCCTGCCGGAAGAAGACGCAGACCGCGTTGTCGATCACATTGCCAAAGACTCCGAGCAGTTTCTGCGCGCCATCGCCAGCGAGCGCCTCAATTCCACTGAAGACGCGCTGAGCAATCCCCTCACTTCCGCCGTCTCTGGCGCGCTCTCGACGGCCGTCGGCTCCATCATCCCGATCATCCCGTTCTTTTTCATGAGCGGATACCCGGCCGTGATTGCCTCCGCCGTCATCTCGCTCGCCGCTCACTTCGCCGTGGGCGCGGCCAAATCGCTCATCACCGTCCGCTCGTGGTGGAGCAGCGGCCTCGAAATGACGCTGGTCGGCGCGATCGAGGGCGCGGTCACCTACGCCATCGGCATCGGCCTCGGCCACATTCACGTTTAGAGCTTGAAAATAGTTTGGTGACGGTTACTTTTTGGGCTGGGCCAACCGGAAGCGGTTGGCCTGCTCAAACTCCTCGCGCAGCTCGGGCGTCTTGAGATTTTCGCGCAGGTGCGCCAGACGCTGCTCGAGAGCCAGCAACGAATGGGCGATGGCATCGGTATTGGTCTGCGCGATATCACGCCACATCGAGAACGGGCTCGCCCCGAGCCGCGTCATCTCGCGCAGCGCGCGGCCGCCAATCGGCAGCAGATCGGCGTTGGCCTCAAACTGCTCCTCAAGCAGCGAACTCAAAGCGGTCGAGAGCATTTGCGGCAAATGGCTGATCCACGCGCACAGCACGTCATGACGCGTGGGGTCCATGTCGAGCACGCGGCAGCCAAACTTCGCAATCCAGCCACGCCACTCCAGCGCCAGGGCCTGTGCCTGCTCGCTGCGTTCTACCGCCTCGGCCGGATCGGTAAAGAGCCACACCGCATCTTGAAACAGATTCGCATCCGCATTCGCCGCACCGCCCACTTCTTTACCCGCCATCGGATGACCCGGCAAAAATCCCGGCTGTTCCGGACCGTTGTAGCGGCCGGCCGCCTGGCGGCACAGTGCGCCCTTCACACTGCCCACATCGGTTACCAGTTGATGCGCACCGAGCACCGGAGCCAGCCGTTCCAGCCAGTCCAGCATCGTGAGCACTGGCCCGGCCAGCACCACCACATCGCTCGATTTCGCTAATGTCACCGCGCCGGTTGCAATTTCATCGATGGCACCCACGCGCTGCGCGGCAGCAGCTTCCTCAGGCCGGGGATCCCATCCGGCAATCAAGCCCTGAAAGCCGTGCAAACGCAACGCCATTCCGGCGGAGGCCCCGATGAGCCCCGTTCCCAGAATGGCGATGCGTTCGATAGTCATCTACCCGATCTTACGCCCCACGGCAGGGGCGATCATGCGCAATTCTTCCATGAGCTTTTCAAACTGCTCAGGGAAAAGTGTCTGCGCACCGTCGGAGACGGCCTTGTCCGGGTTGGGATGCACCTCGATCAGCAAACCATCCGCGCCCGCGGCCACCGCGGCCCGGGCCATCGGCGGCACCTTGTCGCGCCGGCCCACGCCGTGCGAGGGGTCGCCCAGCATCGGCAGATGCGAGAGCGTCTTGATGACCGGAATCGCCGAGATATCCATGGTGTTGCGGGTATAGGTTTCAAAGGTGCGAATGCCGCGCTCGCACAGCATCACCTCATAGTTTCCGCCGGCCAGAATGTACTCGGCCGAGAGCAGCAGTTCCTCAATGGTCGCAGCAATGCCGCGCTTCAACAGCGTAGGCTTGCGCACCTGGCCAATCTCACGCAGCAGGTTAAAGTTCTGCATGTTGCGCGCGCCAATCTGAAAGACATCGACATACGGCATCATCAGCTCGATCTGCGAAATCTCCATGACTTCGCTGATAATCAGCAGCCCGGTCGCATCGCCTACTTCGCGCAGCAGCTTCAGGCCTTCGAGACCCATGCCCTGAAAGGAGTAGGGCGAACTGCGCGGCTTGAACGCGCCTCCACGCAAAAACTTCGCGCCTGAGGCCTTCACCTGCGCCGCCACCGTGAAGATCTGCTCGCGGCTTTCCACCGAGCAGGGGCCGGCCATCACCACGACTTCCTTGCCGCCCACCTCGACACCGTTGGCAAAGCGAACCACCGTGCCTTCGGGCTTCCACATGCGCCCGGCCAGCTTGTAGGGCGAGGTGATGCGCACGGCCTCGGCCACGCCCTTCATCACTTCAAAGTCCTTTACATCAAAAACAATTGGCGTGCCCACGCCGGCCAACACGGTCTGGACGGTTCCGGTGGTGCGGTGCACGTTGAACCCCAGGTCCATCATGCGGCTCATCACATATTGAATCTCTTCTTCCGTGGCATTCTGCGCCATTGCAACTATCATGATTACTTTTCCTCGCGCGTCGTGGCGCTGTTGGCCTGTGAGGCTAATTCGTTTCGCTGCAGCGCGCGCATCACGTCGATGATGCGCTCATAGATATGCGTCAGCTCAATATCGGGCAAAGGGCCAGGATTGTTTGCGCGCACGTTGTCAAAAATCACGCGCTCGCGATTCGGCTCATATACCGGCAGGTCTGTCACGCGCTTCAGCCGTCCAATGGCTTGTGCCGCCGCGGCGCGCTCTGAGATCAGCCGGACAATCTCCCGGTCGAGTTCATCAATCCTGCGCCGCCAGTCTGCGATATCCATATAGCTCCTCCGCTCCCTTGCGGCTGCACAGCCGCAAGAGAAGGTGAAAGGTTGATGTCAGATGAAGAGTGCGGAAGGACTGGGCCGTGCGCCTTGCTGCTGCAGGTGCCGGGCCTCACAATCAGAGCGCTGTTACGCCGGATACACGAACAGCGCGCAAAATCTCAGGCAGGCACGGAGGGGCGCAGGCCCTCGATAAATCGTGCGATCGAGCTGGGCGCTTCGGTGCGGCCAGCCTTTTCAATGTTCGCCACAATGGCGCTGCCGATCACTGCGGCGTCGGCAAAGCGACCCACCTCGGCCACATGATCTGCATTGGAGACGCCAAAGCCCACAGCAATGGGCAGGCTTGTGTACTGGCGCAGGCGCTGGACCAGCGGCTCTGCTTCAGAGGCCAGCGAACTCTGCGTGCCCGTGATGCCCACGCGCGAAATCGCGTAGATGAACCCATCGGTGACGGCGGCAATCTTCTTTAGGCGCTCGTCGGGGCTGGTGGGCGCGACCAGAAAAATCGGCGCGAGATGATGCCGCCGCAGATGCTCCAGATATTCGGCCGACTCTTCCACGATCATGTCGGTGGCCAGCACGCCATCCACTCCGGCGGCCTCGGCCGCGGCGCAGAAGCGCTCCAGCCCAAAACGCAGAATGGGATTCAGATATGAGAAGACAATCAGCCCGGCCTGAGGGCGTTCGCGGCGCAGATCGGCGGCCAGCGCCAGCACGTCGCTCATGCGCGTGCCGTGCTTCAGCGCGCGTTCGCTCGCAGCCTGAATCACTGGCCCATCGGCCAGCGGATCGCTGAACGGAACGCCCAGCTCCAGCACTTCAGCACCCGCATCAATCGCGGCCAGCGCCACCCGGCGCGTGGTCTCCAGGTCAGGATCGCCAACCGTGAGATACACCACCAGTCCGGGTTTGTGTTGAAAGCGAATCGGCACGCTCGATCAGGCTCCCTTCAACTTCAGCTCGCGTGCGAGGATACCCATATCTTTATCGCCGCGACCTGAGAGGTTGACCATTAGTATGTCATGACGACCGAGGGTCGGCGCAAGGCGAATGCATTCAGCCACGGCGTGCGCGCTCTCGAGCGCTGGCAAAATGCCCTCGGTGCGCGCCAGCGTGACGGTGGCCTCGAGCGCCTGCTCGTCTGAGGCTGCGGTGTATTCGGCGCGGCCCGAGTCATGCAGCGCTGCGTGCTCCGGACCAATCGAGGCATAATCCAGGCCCGCCGAAACCGAATGCGTCAGCGCCACCTGGCCATCGTCATCCTGCAGCACATAGGAGTACGTGCCCTGCAGCACGCCCGGCGCGCCGCCGCGAAAACGCGCCGCATGCGTACCCAGCCGCTCGCCGCTGCCGCCGGCTTCCACGCCGATCAGCCGCACATCCTTGTCCGGAATGAATTCATAAAACGCGCCAATCGCATTGGAGCCGCCGCCGACACAGGCAATCACCGCTGTGGGCAGGCGGTTTTCTTTCTCAAGAATCTGCCGCCGCGCCTCTTTGCTGATGACGCGATGAAAGTCACGCACCATCATCGGGTAAGGATGCGCGCCCAGCACCGAACCGAGCAGATAATGCGTCGTGCGCACGTTGGTGACCCAATCGCGCATGGCCTCGTTGATGGCGTCCTTGAGCGTGCGCGAGCCTGACGTCACGCCGCGCACCTCGGCGCCCAGCAGGCGCATGCGGTAGACGTTCAACTCCTGCCGCCGCATGTCTTCCTCACCCATGTAGACCACGCACTCCAGGCCCAGCAGCGCGCATACGGTGGCCGTGGCCACGCCGTGCTGGCCCGCGCCGGTCTCGGCAATGATGCGCTGCTTGCCCATGCGCTGCGCCAGCAACCCTTGGCCAATGCAGTTGTTGATCTTGTGCGCACCGGTGTGCAGCAGGTCTTCGCGCTTGAGGTAGATGCGCGCCCCGCCAAGCTGCTCAGTGAGCCGCTCGGCAAAGTAGAGCGGCGTCGGGCGTCCGGCATAGTCCTTCAGCAGAGCATCGAGGCGCGCATGAAACTCCGGATCGGCCTGCGCCTCGGCATAAGCATGCTCCAGTTCGTCGAGCGCGGCCACCAGCGTCTCGGGCACATAGCGCCCGCCATACGCGCCAAAGCGGCCGGCCACGTTGCCGGATGCGGTCAAGTCTGGATTCACCACGGTGCTCATTCTGCCTGCCTCCTCACGCCTTCGCGGCGGGCTCAAGAGCCTCCGCCGCCGCGCGTGCCGTTGCTATGAATTCTTTCACGCGCGCGGGATCCTTGCGTCCCGGCGCGGCTTCCACGCCGCTGGCCACGTCCACGCCCCACGGGCGCAGCGTCTCGATGGCCTCGCGCACGTTCTCCGGCTTGAGGCCCCCGGCGGCAATCACGCGCAGTTGCCCTGCCGCCGACAAAAAGCCCCGGCTCGCGGCCTGCCAGTCAAAACAAATGCCTGTCCCGCCCCGCGCCTGCGGAGTGCGCGAGTCCACCAGCACCGCGTCCAAGGCATCATTCTGCCCGAGCGCCGCAAGCTGCTCGTGCAGCGTATCGCCCTCCGAGCTGAAGTGCAGCACCTGCAGAATCCTCAGCGTTTTCGAGTGCGGCGCGCCCTGGGAAAACTCCTCGCGCAGACGCAGCGCCAGATCGGGTACGGACTCCATATCGCTGAGCAACTGCACACCCGTAAGTCCGCCTTCCCTGACCGCCGCAACAATCTCGTCAAAGCCCGCATCGGCAAAGACGCCCACCTTCTCGACGGCCTGCGGCAGCACACGCGTGATCTCCGCCACCTGCGCCGCGGTCACCCGGCGCGGGCTCGCCGCAAATACAAACCCCAGCGCATCGGCTCCGGCTTCCACCGCCAGTTGCGCGTCCGCGAGATTCGTTGTGCCGCAAATCTTGATCCACATGGCAGTGCCCGTCAGGCGCGGTCCTCTTGCAGTTGGGGCTGCAGCAGCGCGGCCAGCGCCGCGCCGGGGTCCGGCTGGCGCATCAGCGACTCGCCAATCAGAAAGGCATGAAAGCCCGCCGCGCGCAGCTTCTGCAAATCCTCCGCGGTATGAATGCCGCTCTCGGCCACATGCACCGCGCCCGGCGGCAGCTCCGCCGCCAGTTGCAGTGAGACGTCGAGGCTCACATGAAAGCTCACCAGATCGCGATTGTTCACTCCATAGGCATCGCAGCCCAGATCGCGGGCGCGTGCCAGCTCTGCGGCAGTATGCACCTCGCACAACACATCGAGACCCAACTCATGCGCGGCCCTGGTGAAGCGCGCCAGCTCTTCATCGGTGAGCGCGGCCACAATCAGCAGGATGGCGTCGGCCCGGTGCGCCCGCGCCTCCACAATCTGGTACTCGTCCACGATGAAGTCCTTCCGCAGGCACGGCAGTTGGGTTGCAGCGCTGGCCAGTTCCAGATTGCGCAGGCTGCCCTGAAAGAACGGCTCATCGGTCAGCACCGAGAGCACCGCCGCACCATGCGCTTCCAGTGTGTGCGCCAGCCACTCCGGCGCAAAGTCCTCGCGAATCAATCCTTTGGAGGGAGAAGCCTTCTTCAGCTCCGCGATAATGGCTGGACCCTGCTCGGCCCGGCGGCGCAAGGCCCCGGCAAAGCCGCGCGGCGTGTGCTGGCTGGCGCGCGCTTCGAGCGCGGCCAGAGATGTTTCGCGCCGGCGCACCGCCAGATCGGCCCGGGTGCGCTCCAATATGCGTTGCAGATGCAAAGGAATGCGGCTCCTCGAAGTTCGGTGTCTTCTCAGTATAGCCAGAGGGCGAGGCCCTGCCGCGCCCCTTGCAGGGGTAAAAGCCGTCTTCCAGGACCGATTTTTGGCGGCCTCGCATAACTTCGCGGTGAATTGATTGCAGGCACAAAAAAGCTGACCGCCCCGAGGGCGGCCAGCGTGGGAATCATTGTTGTCGTGAACTTACGGAATATGCGCGGCCAGAAGATCGGCCGAGGGCAGCCGGTAGCGCGGAGTGCGGCGGCCATAGTTGTCATAGACCGTAATGTGGAAGCAGGCCTGGTGAAACTCCTCTTCGACATCCACCTTGCCGGCCTCCTGCAGCAGCAGCAGGTAGCCGCGCATCCAGGCAATCTCTGACATTCTCATGCCCTTCTTGCCGATGTCGATGGTCGCTCCAAACTCATGCGGCGAGGCAATCGCCCCGGTCGCGGGTGCAGCGTTGCCATTGATTCTCAGCAGATGAGCCTGATACCGCTCCGGACGCACTGCCGAGGTCACAATCAGTGGGTCATGGAAGCGCATCGCATGCGCCCGCGCCAGATCCATCAAAAAGTGCGCCGTCCACGGACGCACATACTGCCGGTCTGGAGCCAGTTGCACATCGGCCCGCAGCCAGGTGCTCAAGGGCAGGTGAATCAGTTGGTGCTGAGACACCATCTCTTCCAGTTGCGCCTCGGTCTGAATGCGGTGCAGCCCCTCGGCCTCATCGCGCAGATTCTGGCGCAGCAGCGAAGCATGCGTGCCGCGCAGGGGCGAGTAGTAGTAGAGGTGAATATGCTCGGGAATGTCGGCCGGAATATAGTCGGCGTCCTCTTCCCGTGCGGTATCGAGGGCGGCCTTGCCCGGCGTGGCCGCGGGAGCGTGATTCTCCGCAACCCGCACAGGAGCTTTGGCAGCGGCTGTCAAGTCTTCAGGCGCGGCCTGACGTGCAGCCAGCTCAGTGCGCTCGGCCCGGTGGTGCGTCAGGGGAGTGCGCTCGCGGCGTGCCAGCGTGGAGTGAGCCAGACGGCCGTGATGCAGCCGCTCAGTCCGCAGACGCGCAGCCTCGGCGTGCTCCTCGCGAATGCGGCGCACGGCGCGCAGATGCTCTTCATAGCGCAGATGCGCCTCATACCGGCGGTGGGCCTCATAGCGAAGATGGGCCTCATACTCACGATGCAGGCGCACTCGCTCGGCATAGCTCAAGTGATGGGAAACGGTGTGATGGACGACCCGGCGGCGTGCTGTATGTCGGACCACATGCCGATGCGTTGCGGCAGGATGCACCTTTCTGGCGGGGTGCACAGCGGCAAAGGCAGGAAAAGCCAGCGCGAAGGCCAGCAAAGCGGCGAGAGGGGACCTGAACATGGGGTACTTCGCAGAGAAAGAGTCGTCGAGCAAAGGTAGAATACCGAAGCCGGGCACGCAGGGGAAGTACCCTTCGCGATTCTTGCACCTTTTGGGAACTTTTTCGGGGATGGTCCCGTAACTGCACGAAGTGCGCGGTGGCTCCACCCGGGAGGCAGCTTTTTCTGACTTATCTCGTGAACCACCGATGAAAGCCACGATTTTCAATGTTTTCGAAGAAAGCCCTTAACTTCAGAGATACAATTCCTGCGTCTGTCCAAATATCACTTCCCGAGGCTCTCCATGTCCGATGCGACCATGATTCCGAACGCTGAATCCCCCGCCGGACTCAGCCAGATCGAGCGCGTCATCGATACTTTTACCGCGCCCGGCACGACCTTTGAGGATATTCGCCGCAGCACAAGCTGGTGGCTGCCCTGGCTGCTGGCCGTGATTGTGGGTCTCGGCTTCAGCTTTACCGTGCAGTCCAAGGTGGGCTGGGCGCAGGTTTACGACAATGTCCTGCACCAGAACCCCAAGCAGATGCAGCGCTTTGACCAGATGCAGCCGGCGCAGGCGGCCTCCGTCAAAAACATTGGGGTCAAATCCACCCAGATCAGCGCCTACGCCTTCCCGGTGCTCGGCCTGCTCATCGCGGCCATCGTCGCCGGCGTGCTGATGGCGACCATCAATTTTGGCTTTGGCGGCAAGGCGACCTTCAGCCAGATGTTCGCGGTCTACTACTACGCGGGGCTGCCGCTGCTTTTGAAATACATTCTGGCCATCATCACACTCTATGCCGGGCTCGATCCCACGGCCTTCAATATGAAGAATCCCGTCGGCACCAATCTCGGCTACTATCTCGGCACAGGCACACCGGCCTGGCTCACCTCGCTCGCCTCATCGCTCGACATCTTCAACCTCTGGACCGCCATCCTGCTGATCATCGGCTGCGCCGCCGTGGGCCGCGTCAAGAAAAGCTCGGCCGCCGTGGCCATCTTCGGCTGGTGGTTCATTCTCATCGCCCTCAGTGCCGGTTCCGCAGCCATCTTCTAGCTGCACTCCGCCCACAAACAGAAACGGGAGCCGCGAAGGCTCCCGTTCTTGCTTATGCCCAATTTATCTGCTGCCAGTCTTTTGCGGCGAAGCCGCGTGTGCCCGGACGGCGAGTCCTGCGGCGAAGCCGCGTTTGCCTGGACGGCCAGTCCCCGCGTGTGCCCGGACGGCTAGTCCCTCCAGCGCTTGAAGACCAGCGAGGCGTTGATGCCGCCAAAGCCGAAGGAGTTCGACAACGCCGCGTCAATCTTGCCGCTCTGCGCCTTGTTGGCGAGGTAATCCAGGCGGCAGCCTTCGTCCACGTTTTCAAGGTTGATGGTGGGCGGCATCATCTGATGAAGCAGCGCCTGCACCGTGATGCCCGCTTCCAGGCCGCCCGCGCCGCCCAGAAGGTGGCCGGTCATCGACTTGGTGGAGCTGACCTTCAGCTTGTGACTCAGCGCATGCTCGCCAAATACCAGCTCGAGCGCGCGCGATTCGTTGCCATCGCCCAGCGGAGTCGAGGTGGCATGCGCATTTACATAATCAATCTCATCCGGACGCATGCCTGCATCCTTGAGCGCGGCCTTCATGCTGCGCTGCGCGCCCTCGCCCTCGGGAGCGATGCCGGTCATGTGGTAGGCGTCGGCGCTCATGCCGTAGCCGCAAATCTCGGCCAGAATCTTCGCTCCGCGCGCCTTGGCGTGCTCCAACTCTTCCAGAATCAGAATGCCCGCGCCCTCGCCCACGACGAAGCCGTCGCGGTCCTTGTCAAAGGGGCGGCTGGCCAGGGTCGGCTCGTCGTTGCGCGTTGAAAGCGCGCGCAGCGCCGCGAATCCGCCGACAGACATCGGCGTGACAGCGGCCTCTGAGCCACCGGCGATCATGATGTCGGCATCGCCGCGCTCCACCACGCGATAGGCGTCGCCGATGGAGTTGGCACTGGTGGAGCAGGCCGTCGCCGTGGCCGAAATGGGCCCCTTGGCGCCGAGGCGAATGCTCACCTGCCCGGCCGCCATGTTGATGATGGCGCCCGGAATGAAGAAGGGAGAGATCTTGCGCGGCCCGCCATTCATCAGGTTGGTGTGCTCGCGCTCGATGACCTCAAACCCGCCAATGCCCGACCCGATGAAGACGCCGATGCGCTCGGCATTCGACGGCTCAATCTTCAGCCCGGCCGAGGCCACGGCCTCATCGCAGGCGGCGATGGCGAGGTGAATGAAGCGCGCCATCTTGCGCGCTTCTTTCTTGTCAATGAAACTCAGCGCGTCGAAGCCCTTCACCTCAGCGGCAAAGGTGACCGGATAGCCGGTCGCGTCAAAGCCGGTGATGGGGGCCATCCCGCTCTTGCCGGCGACCAGATTTTCCCAGACTTCAGGCGCGGTATTGCCAACTCCGCAAATCAGACCGAGCCCGGTGACTACGACACGCTTACGCTGCAAGATTACTTGCCGCCTTTCCCGTTCTTTTCGATGTATTCGATCGCATCCTTGACGGTCTTGATCTTCTCGGCGTCTTCGTCGGGAATCTCAAGGTCAAAAGCCTCTTCGAACTGCATCACCAGCTCGACGACGTCGAGCGAATCCGCGCCCAGATCTTCCTGGAACGACGCGCTGGGGGTCACCTCGGCCTCATCGACCTGAAGCTGTTCCACGATAATCTGCTTAACCTTCTCCTCAACACCTGCTGCCATGTGCTCTCCTCTGTTTCCTACAACTTAAGATTGCCTCGGGAGCAGTTAGGTTTTGCGGACACAACTTTCCCCCGGCTCGAAATTCCAAGTCTACTGGGCGCTCTTACCCATGTAAAGATGGATGCGCCACAACCCCGGGAAGGTTCCGCCGATCCCGGGCTGCCATCTGGCCTCATCGTACCGCCCGGGCTGTGGAAAGAGGCAACAATTCCCTGCTTGCTGAGCGGTATAGTCCTACTATGCCTCTTGTTGCCATCGTCTTCGTTGTAGCCGCCCTCGGGGCGGGAATCGCCGTGGGAGCCTGGTTTGGCTCGCGCCTCGCCGCCAGCGAGCGGCGGGCGGAAAAAGCCCAGTCCGAGGCCGCCCTGCAGGCCGCGCAGGCGCAACTTGACCCCGTGCGCCAGCAGGCTGCCGAACTGACCCGCCTGACCGAAGAGCTGCGCGCCCAGGTAGCCGAGGCTCGCGACAAAGCCGCCCGCGCCGAAACCGAAGCCAGCCGCCTGCCCGACCTGCGCGCCGCGCTCGACGCCTCAGAAGAAGACAAAGCGCGCCTGCGGCAGGAACTCTCGGCCGCGCAGACGGAGATCGCACGGCTCGGCACCCAGCTTCGCAATGAGCGCGACAACGCGCAGGAGAAGCTGCAGATGCTGATGGGCGCGCGCGAGGAGCTGACAAACCAGTTCAAGACGCTGGCCCAGAGCATCCTTGAGGAGAAATCCAAGGTCTTCACCGAGCAGAACCAGGCCAACCTCGGGCAACTGCTCACGCCGATTCGCGAAAAATTCACCGAATTTCAGCAGAAGGTCACCGAGCTGCGCGACCAGGGCATCAAGAGCAGCGCCGAGCTGGGCCAGCAGATCAAGGGGCTCAGCGACCTCAACCAGCAACTCTCCAAAGAGGCCAACAGCCTGGTCGAGGCGCTCAAAGGCTCGTCCAAGACGCAGGGCGACTGGGGCGAGTTCATTCTGGAGCAGATTCTGGAGTCGGCCGGGCTGCAGAAAGACCGGCAATACCGCGTGCAGGAGAGCTTCACCCGCGAAGACGGCACGCGCGCCCAGCCGGACGTGATTGTCTCGCTGCCCGAGGGCAAGCACCTCATCGTGGACTCAAAGGTGTCTCTGCGCGACTACAGCGACTACTGCGCTGCCGAAGAGGACGCCGTGCGCGAGGGAGCCTTGCAACGCCATCTGGGGGCCATGCAGGCGCACATCAAGGAGCTTTCCCGCCGCAACTACCACACGCTCTATGGGCTGCGCTCGATCGACTTTGTGGTGATGTTCGTGCCGATTGAGCCGGCCTACATGCTGGCGCTGGCGCATGACAGCAGCCTGTGGCAGAAGGCCTGGGAGCAGAATGTGCTGCTCGTCGGCCCCAGCACGCTGCTCTTCGTGGTGCGCACCGTCGCCCAGCTCTGGCGGCAGGAGGACCAGACGCGCAACGTGCAGGAGATTGTGCGACGGGGCGGCGAACTCTATGACAAGCTCTCGGCCTTTGCCAAAGACCTGACGGACGTGGGCAAGAATCTGGACGCGGCGCGCGCCTCCTATGACGAGGCCTATAAAAAGCTCGCGCAGGGGCGCGGCAACGCCATTCGCCAGGCCGAAATGCTGCGCCAGCTCGGCGTGAAAGCCACCAAAAAACTGCCCGGCGAACTGGTGGAAATGGCCCGCGGCGAGCACGGCGCAGCGGAGATGGAAGGCGGCCAGCTCTCGCTCGCCGCCGCAGCCAACGAGGAATCAAGCGAAGACGAAGATTAGCGCGAAGACGCTTTAAGGCTTTACAAATCATATACTTGCGAAAGCGGGTCGCCATAATGTGAATCCAGATTCACATTATTCAGGAGAAATGTGCGAAATTCACATTTTAGTGCCGCCCAAACCGCTGAAAAAGCATGACTTATGCACGGCCCGCAAAAATGTGAATATGAATTCACTTTCGGCTGTTTTTTCTCGCCGGGCTGGGAGGTGAGCAGCGCAAGTGCAATGCCTGCCGGGCTAAATGATGACAATAAGACACTTGCGGCGGCTAAGGCGGCGCGGTGAATGTGAATCTGGATTCACATTTCTGCGCGGCAGCACGGCATGAATTTTAGTTCTCTTTTAATGGTAGCGGGAAAGGGGTATTTTCCCGGCGCGGAGCCGTCCGGACGCTGGCTGGCTCGCTGACCTGCTGGCCCGCTGACTTGCTAACTGGCTGCCCTGCTGACTCGCTGCCCTACTCCGCCCAGGCGGTGCGCAGCCGCTGCCAGGTCACTTTGAGGTCTTCGGGCAGGATGCGGGTCTCGGCGACGACGGTCATGAAGTTGGTGTCGCCGGTCCAGCGCGGCATGGCGTGCAGGTGGAGGTGGGTATCGACGCCTGCCCCGGCGGCCTTGCCGAGGTTGAGGCCAAAGTTGAAGCCCTCGGGGTGGTAGACCCCGGCGAGCACCTGCTCCACCTTCTGGGCCATGGCCATCATCTCCTGCGCGGCCTCAGGGGCGAGGGCGGCGAGCGATGCCTGATGCACGTAGGGCACCACCATCACGTGACCGGCGGTGTAAGGAAAGCGATTGAGGCAGAGGTAATTGTGCCGGCCGCGGGCGACCAGCAGGGCGGCCTGCTCGGCATCGTCCGGAGGCATGCCGGCGGCGATGGCGGCATCGACCGAGCCGAGCAGATTGCAGAAGACGCAGCGCGATTCCTGCCCGGCGGGATAGTAGGCGTCCAGCTCCGGAGCAATCCCGGGCCGCAGGGCTTTCTCCGCCGAGGTGACGTACGCATACCGCCAGGGGGTCCAGAGGTAGTCCATACACGGGAGTTTAGCAAGGTAGTTCCTGCCACACTCTTTTCGACCAAAGCTTTGCCTTGTTCCACTATATTGGTCCCAATCAAATCTCGCTATTTATCCTAAGCTGTGCACTAATTGCGTACTGACCGGAGGCTGACCAGTCCAGATGGCTGACCAAACACTGCAGTTTGAGATCTATCGCATCAATATTGTCGACGAGGAAGAGATGTCGTTTGACT